>Ga0102832_1000140_pt1 | contig 186673 bp, 170 predicted proteins | sample EBPBio282013_DNA_FD_88942 | JGI IMG/M metagenome (GOLD analysis project Ga0102832, IMG submission 88942) | Wastewater treatment Type I Accumulibacter community from EBPR Bioreactor in Madison, WI, USA - Reactor 2_5/28/2013_ DNA (Illumina Assembly) | ecosystem: Engineered > Bioreactor > EBPR >...
CGAAGTTGAAATGTTTGTGATGATGCAATCTCCCCGCGGAAAGACGGAAAGACCCCATGAACCTTTACTGTAGCTTTACATTGGACTTTGAACAGATCTGTGTAGGATAGGTGGGAGGCTTTGAAGCGGTGCCGCTAGGTGCCGTGGAGCCGTCCTTGAAATACCACCCTGGTGTGTTTGAGGTTCTAACCTTGGCCCGTGATCCGGGTTGGGGACAGTGTATGGTGGGCAGTTTGACTGGGGCGGTCTCCTCCCAAAGTGTAACGGAGGAGTTCGAAGGTACGCTAAATACGGTCGGAAATCGTGTTGATAGTGCATTGGCATAAGCGTGCTTGACTGCGAGACTGACAAGTCGAGCAGGTACGAAAGTAGGACAAAGTGATCCGGTGGTTCTGTATGGAAGGGCCATCGCTCAACGGATAAAAGGTACTCTGGGGATAACAGGCTGATACCGCCCAAGAGTTCATATCGACGGCGGTGTTTGGCACCTCGATGTCGGCTCATCTCATCCTGGGGCTGTAGTCGGTCCCAAGGGTATGGCTGTTCGCCATTTAAAGAGGTACGTGAGCTGGGTTTAAAACGTCGTGAGACAGTTTGGTCCCTATCTTCCGTGGGCGCTGCAAGATTGAGAGAGCCTGCTCCTAGTACGAGAGGACCGGAGTGGACGCACCTCTGGTGTATCGGTTGTCACGCCAGTGGCATTGCCGAGTAGCTATGTGCGGAAGAGATAACCGCTGAAAGCATCTAAGCGGGAAACTCGTCTTAAGATAAGTCTTGCCGGGGCCTCGAGCCCCCTGAAGAGTCGTTCGAGACCAGGACGTTGATAGGCCGGGTGTGGAAGCTGGGTAACCAGTTAAGCTAACCGGTACTAATTGCTCGTGAGGCTTGACCCTATAACTTTGACGATGAGTCGAAGTGTTATGCCAAGTGTGACGCAATCAAGCTGAATCGATTCTATGAATTGGCTGTCCTGCCAACTGCAGGATGGCAACCCGTCAAGCCTGATGACCATAGCGAGGTGGTCCCACTCCTTCCCATCCCGAACAGGACAGTGAAACGCCTCAGCGCCGATGATAGTGCGGACTCCCGTGTGAAAGTAGGACATTGTCAGGCTAATATTGCGAAAGGGCCCGATCGAAAGATCGGGCCCTTCTCCATTTCTGCCCTGCCTTTTTTGATCAAGCCGTTTCTGGTAGTTTCTGCAGCGGGCTCGATAGCTTTTCGGTCAATTTGGCGTTGCTGAAACCCGCCTCCAGTTCGGTGTCGAACAAGGCGTTCATCAGCGCGGTTTCCCGCTCGCGAACGATGGACAGGAATTCTGTGGCGCCGCGCATCGATCGAAAGCTGCCCATGCCTGATTCCAGAAAAGCCTGCAAGGCCGCCAGCCCTGCCGCGTGAGCGGGCCCGCGCATGAAGCGCAGCGCGGCCAGGATCCAGGCACGGCGGGTAAAGCGATCGAGCGCCGCGCCAATCGACAGCACCAGTTCGATCTGCGCCCGGCGCAGCCCGTCCTGCCCGACGCGCTGCCAAGCGCGCACGTAGGACGCCGGGTCGACCTCATCGCCGGCCAGCGCCCGAGCCATTTCGCTGTCCAGCCGCTCGGAAATCGCGTGCAATCGCGCCAAGTCGCCAACCGTCGCCATCACTTCAGCCGGCATCATCGCCGCGATCTTCGGCAGCACGCGCGCAAACTGCCGGTCGCGTTCGACGAAGTCAGTGGGGCCGTAAAGCTCTTGCAAAAAGAAGCGCGCTGCGGGCTGGTAGCGAGCCGACGCCAGCAGATCGGCGTAGCAAAGCTCGAAGCGACGTTGCTGATATCGCTTGATCTTGAGGACACGCGAGGCGAAAGCCGGATCCGCCGCCCGCGCCCGGCGTTCGGCGTCGACGACGGCCAGTTGCTGCAGCGCTTCTTCGGTCATCAGCGGCATATGTGGCCGCCGGCGGCGGTTTCGAGCCTTCGACGGTCAGTCAAGCCTGATCGTCAAGATCCCGCAGCAAGGCCAAGGTCGGCTCGGGCGCCATGTTGAGCAGCGCGGCGATGTCGCGGATGTCGTCACCGAGCGCCGGGTTGTCCCAGCTCTGCGCCGTGTGCCGAGCCAGCCGGATGGCGAGCAGCACGTTGCGCGCCTGCACCGAGACGGATTGGCGCTGGTCGTCCGCAATGTCGACCAGCAGCATGGGAAGCCGCCATTTCTGCATCAGCGCATGCTGAAGCTGCGGCAGCTCGATGTTGAGCAACTCACGCTGGACCGCCGCCGAGCGCAACTGCCCGTCAGCCGCTTGTCGGCGCTGGATTTCCAGCGCCAGCGCGGGCGCATGCAGCCACAACAACAGTTCGGCGAAGTCGTGCAGCAGCGCGGCCTCGCGGATGACGGTGGCGTCGTGGTCCATCCGATGAACGGCGAACGCCAGCGCAAAGCGGGCGGCGCGGTGCGATCGGTGCAGCACCGCCTGCAGCCCGGCCAACGCTTCCGGCTGGGCGGCCAGATGATCTTCCACGCAGAGCTGCGGGCCGAAGTGGCGGAAGAAGGGTGGGATGCCCAGCATCACCAGCGCCGCGGTCAGCGTTTCGGCATCGGTTCCCTCGCGCCCGCGGCGAAGCTGCGCCACGTGCGCCAGTACCTTCAGCGTGAACAGCGGGTCGTCGGCCAGGGTCTCGCCCAGTAGGTGGGCGTCCACCGCATCTTCATTGGCGCGCAGTTCTTCGATGGCCAGGGCCGAGCTGCGCAGCACCGGCAGGCTGCCGGCGTCGAAGCAGGCGGCCCATTCCGCCACCGAGCCAGGCGCGCGGCCTGTCAGCCCGGCGCCGAAGCGTGCGAAGTCCGGGTGCGCAGACATGATGCAAGGTTTATCGGAAGCGGTGCGTCGCGCCTTGAGCCCAGCACCGACAAGCTCAGCGGTCGGGCAATCTCAACACCGTGGGCTTGATCACGCAAGGGCAGCAGTGCCCGCTCGACGGCGTCGATCCCCATCGCGCGGTGCCCGTGCAGTGGCCCGGTCGACCACGCATAGCGCGGTGCCGGTTCTGCCCCGGCCCCAGCCCCAGCCCCAGCCCCAGCCGCTACCGCTACCGCGACGATGCCGTGCGCATCGATCGCGGCCGGACGCAGCACGCGATGGCTACCCAAGTGCAGCGGCCCGCGCAGGATGCTGCCCACCGGACAGCCGCCGGCGCGCGACTCGACCACCTCGCCGAGGCCCGGCGCTTCCAGCATCAGCCAGCGCTGGGCGCCGCCCGCCTCGGCGTGCAGCAGCCTGGCCTGCAGCCGCGCCAAGTCAGCCGCCCCGAAGTCGACGCCGTGGATGGCCAGCCGCACTTCACCCTCCACCAGCGGGCGACCGGCCGGCGCGTCGGGCTCGGTCGTCCAGCGCAAGTGCTGCAGCGAGCGGCCCGCCACCAGCAAGCGCAGCCCGGCGTCGAGACCGCCGTTCACAGCCGCGTCACTCCGGGCAAGTGGCCGACGAGTTTGCCGTCCACGTACAAGGCGCCTTCGGGCGCACCGGCTTCGGCGTAGAACTCCAGCACCGGCGGCAGCGCCGGCCCCCGGCGCGCGGGCGCCAGCCGGCGCGCCAGCCGGCTCAGCACCCGGCTCGCGCCGCGCAGCGCCAGCGCCGCCAGCCGTCTGCCGGGGTGCGCCTCGGGGCGCAAGAACCATTCCTTCGTGGTCATCGTGAGGTCTCCCGACGCGGCGCCTCCAGCGGCGCGCGTCCAAGGGTTTCGTTCTTCAGGGGCTGTGTCGCAGGCGGCGCAGGTCCGCCAGCTCGCGTTGCAGGCCGCGCTCGGCGCCTTGCCGTTGGCCGCCGCCGCTGCGGCGGTGCACGCCGGCGTGGCGCAGGCGGCCGGCGACGGCCAGCGGGTTGCGCGGCTTGAGGGTCTTGATGCTGATGCGGTTCATGAGTGACTCCTTCGGTTGTCGGGCCCCAAAGCACAGCGGCCCGGGTGCTGATGCAACCCGGGCCGCGCGGCTGAGAGCAGGTTCTCTCAACGCATCGAGGCAACCGGGCAACGGCTGGCGTTGAAGCCGACGCTGAACAGGCACGTCGCCGCCATGCCGACCCAGCCGCCGTCGTGCGCGCCGGCCAGGGGCAGGCGGTTCAACGGCGATGGCGTGGTGAGGGACATGAGGCTCCGGGCAAGGTTGAGGGGCGGGGTGTCGCCGGCTGATCGACAGGGCAAGGTCGATTCACAAGCTTGCGCGGATGATAAAGATGACGTTATCTGTGCGCAAGCGCGTGGCATCCCCAATGGTAGGGAGCTACTTCTTCTGTTTGAGCGGCGCCACGCCGCTGCTGGAGCGCCGCCACAGCTCGGTGCCGTCGTCGGCGCCTGGCGGCTTGGCGGGCAACGCGCTGCCTGTCGCGCTGCCCGTCGCACCGCCCGTCACACCGCCCGCCGCACGCGCGGCCGCGCCCGGCGGCGGCGCCGCGGAGGGCAACAGCACTTCACCCAGCAGGTCCAGCAGGCGGCCGCGCGCGCGTTGCGGATGCCGGCGGTAGTAGGTCAGCACCAGGCCGACGATGAAGCGCTCGTCGTCGTCGCGCGGCTCCGATTCGCTGCCGCGGCCCGCCTCCGCATCGGTCGCCACGGCGGCGGCATCGTGCGGCACGTCCATCCAGCCGCGCGGCTTGTGGCACAGGTGCTCGAACTGGCGCGCCAGGCGTTCGCCGATCTGGCGTGAACGACTCTTGATCTGGCTCCAGTAGCTGGGCTGGATCTGCACGCGCTCGGCGAAGCGCCGTTCCAGGCCGCGCAGGGTGGCCGCATCGGCATGGCGCGCCGTCTGGCGCACGAATTCCTCGAACAGCAGCATGGCGTTGTCCAGGCGGACTTGCGCCAGATCGGGAGGGCCGTTCGTCATCGGCCGCAATGATAAAGCCGCCTTGACGGCGGCTATTCCGAGGGGAGACGCGGGCCGGGCTGAGCCGGCCCTCGGTGCGAACTCAATACTTCCAGCTCGCCGTCAACTGCACCAAGCGCCCGGCGCCTGGGATGTAGTGGCCGGTGTACAGCGAATCGGCATAGAGCTTGTTGCTGACGTTGGTGACGTTGAGCTTGAGCGTCAGCTGGTTCTGGATCACCGCGTACTCGGCCATCAGGTCGCCGGTGATGAAGCTCGGCGCCGCGAAGCCCGGGTTGCGGTTGGGCGTCTGCGACGAGCGGAAGTTGATGCCGGCGCCGACGCGCAGCTTGGGCGTCACCTGGTAGGTCGACCACACGGTGCCCGAATGCTTCGGCGTCAGCGACGGCCGCGTGCCCTTGCCTTCGCTGCCCTCGACGCCTTCGTCGATGTTGGCCACCGGCAGCCACATGTACGAGAAGAACAGCTCCCAGGCCGAGGTGATGCGCCCGGCCACGTCCATGTCGATGCCGGCCACGTGACGCTTGCCCGACAGCGTGACCAGGTTCACCAGCGGATCGGTGTTGCGCTCGTGCAGCTTGGTCGAGCGGAACGCCGCGATGCGGGTCGAGAGCTTGCCGTCGGCCGAGTCCAGCTTGGCGCCGAGCTCGAGGTTGATCGACTGCTCGGGCGGGATGTCGACGTTCGCGGCCGACAGCGAATAGGCGTCGCCCGAGGTGTTGAATGACGTCGCCGCCGAGAAGTGGAACGAAGCCAGCGGCGTCGGCTGGAACAGCACGCCCAGGCGCTTGCTCCATTCGGAGACCGTCATGCGGTAGCTGGCGACGGTCTCGGGCCCGGCGGCGTTGTTCGGGATGGCGTAGGTGTTGTAGTCGCCGGTCAGCTTGTCGTAGCGCAGGCCCACCAGCAGCTTCCAGTTCGGGATCACCTCCACCAGGTCTTGCGCATAAACGCCGAAGCCGTCGGACTTGTAGTCGCTGGTCGTGCGCAGCACGCGGCTGCCTTCGTCGATCCAGGTGCCGTCGTCGGGCGTGCCCACCGTCGTGGTGGGCTTGGTCAGGTTGACGCCGCCCTGGGCGGCCGTGCGCGCGCCGTAGACCTTCTTCTCCTCGCGCGCGTAGTCGATGCCGGCCAGCACCTCGTGCTTGACGCCCAGCGCATTGAACTTGCCGCTGTAGTCGCTTTGCGCGAACCAGGTGTCGAGGTCCTGGATCTTCAGTTGCGTGCCGCGATTGATCACCGAGTTGGGGCCGAAGGTGGCCAGCGTCACGGCCGTGCGGTCGGGCTGCGAGGCGGCGCCGGCGAAGCGCACGGTGCCGGCGCGCTGGTCGCGCTCGTACTGGCCGTGGCGGATCTTGGTGGTGATCTCGCTGTTGCGGTCGAAGCGGTGCGTCCAGGTGCCGGTCAGCGTCGCGGCATCGCCGGCGTTGTAGTCGCTGGCCATGCCGTAGTAGGCCTTGGGGTCCAGCGGCAGCAGCGTGGTCTCGGCGGTGGCGGCGCCGGCGCGCGGCAGGATCCAAGGCATGCCGTAGTTCATGCCGTTGTTGTTGTTGAGGTAGTAGCCGGCGACCGAGAACTCGTCGCGCGTGCCGATGCCCCAGCGCACGGTGGCGGCGACGCCGTTCTTGTCGATCGAGCTGCCGGCGCCGTTGTTGTCGGCCTTGGTGGCCATGGCGCCGATGCGCAGCGCCGCCTCGTCGCCCAGGCGGAAGTTGAAGTCGCCGACCACGCGGCCGTAGTTGTGGTTGCCCAGCGTCAGGTCGACCTGGTGCTCGTCCACCGTGCGCGGCAGCTTGCTGACCTGGTTGACCGCGCCGCCGGTGGAGCCGCGGCCGAACAGCATCGAGGCCGAGCCGCGCAGCACTTCGAGCCGGTCGTAGAAGAAGGTGTCGCGGTCGTAGAAGGCCGGGTCGCGCATGCCGTCGACGAAGACGTCGCCCGAGCCCTGCAGCGGGAAGCCGCGCAGGCGGATGTCTTCCTCGCCGCCTTCGGCCGCCATGAAGGTGATGCCGGCGGTGTTCTTCAGCACCTCCTTCATCGTGTCGAGGTGGCGGTCGTCGATCAGCTTCTCGGTGACGACGGTCACCGACTGCGGGATGTCGCGCAGCTCCTGCTTGCCCTTGCCGATGTTGCTGGTGGTGGCCTGCAGGCTGTCCTTGCCTTGCGGCTCGCGCGCGCCGGTCACGGTGACCACCGGCATCACGGTCTCGGAGCGGGCCTGCGCGATGGTGGTGGCCTGCGCCGAGGCGGCGGCGGCCGAGGCCGGCGCGGCGGCAGCGGCAGGGGCGGTGGCCGACTGGGCGCCGGCACCGGCCGACAGGCCCAGGCCGGCGGCCAAGGCGGCCAGCGGCAGCAAGGGGTGGGAGGGTTTGGCGTCGGCGCTTCGGCTCATGGGCGGTCTCTCTCTCTCGTTCGTGGGTCAGTCAGGCGGTTGGCTTGGCTGGCGCAGCGATCGAGGCTGCCGCGTGGCTGGGCGTACCGAGGGAAGTGAAATCGGGGCTAAGGGGCTAAGGGGCTTCAGGCTCGCTGACGAAGCCGATCTTGCTGAGCCCCGCGCGCGAGGCATCGGCCAGCGTCTCGGCCACCACGCGGTAGCTGACGGCCTGGTCGGCGCGCAGGTGCAGTTCGGGCAGCGGCTGCACCTTGCCGGCTTGCGTGAAACGTTCGGCCATCTGCTGCCGGCTGAGCTGCTCGCCGTTGAAGAAGCGCCGGCCCTGGGCGTCGATGGCCAGCTCGATCTTGTCGGGCCTGAGCTGGTTGACCTCGGCGCTGGCCTTGGGCAGTTCCAGCTTGACGGCGTGCGTCAGCAGCGGCGCGGTGACGATGAAGATCACCAGCAGCACCAGCATCACGTCGATCAACGGCACCATGTTGATCTCCGACATCGGCATCGGCGTGCGCTTGGCGTCGAAGGAGGCGAAGGCCATCGCAGGTCTCCCGTCCTCGCGTCAGGCGGCCGCCGGCCGCAGCGCCTGCACCTTGCCGGCGGCGCCTTGGGCGTGCGCGGTGGCGGCGCCCGGCGCTTCGCCCAGCGTCAGGAAGCTGTGCAGCTCGAACGCGAAGCTGTCGAGCTGCGCGGCCAGCACGCGGTTCGCGCGCGTGAAGGCGTTGTAGGCCACCACCGCGGGGATGGCGACGGCCAGGCCGAGGCCGGTCATGATCAGCGCCTCGCCGACCGGGCCGGCCACCTTGTCCAGCGTGCCAGCGCCGCTCATGCCGATGGCCACCAGCGCGTGGTACACGCCCCACACGGTGCCGAACAGGCCGACGAAAGGCGCCGTCGCGCCCACCGTGGCCAGCAGCGTCAGGCCGCGCTCCATGCGCAAGGTTTCTTCATCAAGCACCTTGCGCAGCGTGCGGGTGATGAAGTCGCTGGCGCTGCCGGCGTCGGCCAGCCGGGTGGCGCCGTGGCGGGCGTGGTGGCCTTGCGCGTGCAGCGCGTGTGCGGCCAGGTGCGAGAAGGGGTCGTGCGCGCCGTGCGTCTGCAACTCGTGGCGCACCTGGTCCAGCGTGCTGGCGTTCCAGAACAGTTCCAGGAAGGCGGCGCCGCGGCGGCGGCGGCGCGCCTGCGCCAGGCCCTTGAGCGCCATCAGCACCCACGAGGCGATCGACATCGCCAGCAGCAGCACCAGCAGCGTCTTGCCGACGGCGTCGCTCTGGCTCAGGAAGTGGCCGAAGCCCAGGCCTTGCGTGGCGTCCATCTCTGTCAGTCCTTCACTGAAGTTCGTATTGCAGCGGCGCGATCACGATCCATTCGATCGGCACGCCGTTTTCCGTCTGTGGCTTGAAGCGGGCGCGCCTCATCGCCCACATCGCCTGCTCGTCCAGCCGGCCGTGGCCCGACGATCGCTGCAGGCTCACCTGGCGCGGCTGGCCGTCGGTGCCCACCAGCACGCGCAGCACCACGGTGCCTTGCTCGTTCAGGCGGCGCGAGGCCATCGGCAGCTCGATCGGCGGCGGCACCAGGTAGGCCACCTCGCTGGCCGGAATTTGCTTGGGCGGCGGCGGTGCCGGGGGCGGCGGGGCGGGCGGTGCCGGGGCGGCCACCGGCGCAGGCACCACGTGCTGCACCACGGGCGCCGGCTCGACGGGCGGCGGCGGCACCACGAAGGCGGCCGGCGCCGCCTGCGGCGTGGGCGGCGCCGACAGCACCGGCGGCGGCTGCACGGCCTGGCGCTGCGGCTGCGGGCGCGGCGGCCGGGGCGGCGGCGGTGCGGGTGGTTCGGGCTTGGGCGGCGCCAGCGTCACGAAGTCGACCACCAGCGGCGCCACGTCGCGCACGGCGTTGCGCACCACGTCGATCTGCAGCAGCCCCCACAGCGCCAACACGTGGACGGCCCCCACGCCGCCGACCAGCAGCCGCCGTTCGGCCGGGCGCAATTCGGCGTCGTGCTGGCTGAGCAGCGCAACGGGCAGCGGCGGGGGTGGCGCGGAAGTGTTCAAGGCAGTCGACGACGAGGTCTTCGCGGTCCGCCAAGCGGCCGGCAAAGTTCGGTTTCAGCCGTGAACTATAACTTTACTGAGAATGATTCGCAATTACGTTGTCGCAAAACGACAGGCGCGGCCCGGCCTTGCGTTGGCGCAAAGCGGGCCATGACGCGGGCCATGCAGCGGGCCACGAAGTGGACCGCGGCCCCGGCTGTGTCAGACGGCGAGGAACGCGCCTCGCTCACTCCTCATCGCGAATCTTGAAGCCGCTCGTGAGCTGCTGCTGCACCGCCGGCGGCACCGCCTCGTAGTGCGACAAGGCGATCGTGTAGCGCCCCTGTCCGGCGGTCAGCGCGTTCAGCCGGTTCTGGTAGGCCGACAGCTCCGACATCGGCGCCTGGCCCTTGATGACCACGGTGCCGATCGCCAGGTTGGCGGTGCCGGTCACCATGCCGCGCTTGGCCGACAGGTCGCCGGTGATGTCGCCCATGGACTGGTCGGGCGCGCTGATCTCCACCGCGACGATGGGCTCCAGCACGATGGCCCGGGCCTTGCCGATGGCGTCGAGGAAGGCCTTGCGGCCGGCCGTCGCGAACGCGATCTCCTTGCTGTCCACGCTGTGGTGCTTGCCGTCGTAGACCACCACGCGCACGTCCACCACCGGGTAGCCGGCGATGGCGCCGTGCGCCAGCACCTCGCGCACGCCTTTCTCGACCGCGGGGATGAACTGGCCGGGAATGGTGCCGCCCTTGACCTGGTCGACGAACTCGAAGCCGCCGCCGCGCGGCAGCGGCTCGATGCGCAGGAACACCTCGCCGAACTGCCCGGCGCCGCCGGTCTGCTTCTTGTGCCGGTGGTGGCCTTCGGCCGGCGCGGTGACGGTCTCGCGGTAGGCGATGCGCGGCGGCCGCGTGTTGACCTCGAACTTGTAGACCTCGCGCAGCCGCTCCAGCAGCACGCGCAGGTGCAGCTCGCCCAGGCCGTAGACGATGGTCTCGTTGGTGCTGGCCACGTGCTCCACCTTCAGGCACGGGTCTTCGTCGACCAGCTTGGTCAGGATCTCCCACATGCGCTGCTCGTCGCCGTGGCGCTTGGGCTCGATCGCCAGCCCGTGCACCGGCACCGGAAACTCCAGCGGCGCCAGGTGGATGTGGTCGTCCTCGGCGGCGTCGTGCAGCACGGCGTCGAAGTGCAGTTCGTCGACCTTGGCGACGGCGACGATGTCGCCCGGCAGCGCCTTGTTGACCTCCACGTGCTCCTTGCCCTGCAGCAGGAACAAATGGCCCACCTTGAAAGGCTTGCGGCCGTCGCCCACGTACAGCAGGCTGTTGGGCGTGACCGTGCCCTGGTGCACGCGCAGGATGCCCATCTTGCCGACGTAGGGGTCCACCGTGACCTTGAAGACATGCGCCAGCACGTGCAGCGCCGGGTCGGGCGTGGCGTGCATCGGCTGCGCGGCCTCGCCCTCGCCGTTGAGGAAGTCGGGCGCGTTGCCTTCGGTCGGGTTCGGCAGCAGCTTGACGATCACGTCCAGCAGCTCGGCCACGCCGGCGCCGGTCTTCGCGGAGACGAAGCACACGGGGATCAGGTGCCCCTCGCGCAGCGCCTGCTCCAGCGGCGCGTGCAGCTCGGCGGCGTCGACGTCGCCGTCGTTCAGGTAACGGTCGACGAAAGCCGCGTCGACCTCCACCACCTGCTCCACCAGCGCGCGGTGCGCGGCGTCGACGGCGCCGAAGTCGCTGTGGCCTTCGCGGTTGTAGAAGCAGTCCACCACCCGGGCGGCGCCGTTGTCGGGCAGGTTCAGCGGCAGGCACTCCTTGCCGAAGGTGGCCTGGATCTGCGCCAGCAGCGCGGGCAGCTTCTCGGGCGCGGCGTCGATGCGGTTGACGACGATCAGCCGGTCGAGGTGGCGCGAGGCGGCGTACTCCATCATGCGCACCGCCATCGGCTCGATCCCGGTGGCCGCGTTGATCACCACCGCCGCGGTCTCCACCGCCTCCAGCGCCGGCAGGCTCTGGCCCAGGAAGTCGGCGCCGCCGGGGGTGTCGATCAGGTGGATGCGGGTGTCGGCGTGGTCCAGGTGCAGCACGCTGCCGTTCAGCGAATGCTGCATGCGGCGTTCCAGCGGGTCGGCATCGCTGACCGTGCTGCCGCGTTCGATGCTGCCCATGGCGCCGATGGCGCCGGCGCGTTGCAGCAGCGCTTCGGCCAGCAGCGTCTTGCCGGCGGCCGAAGGGCCGACCAGCGCCAGCGTGCGGATGCGTTCGATCGCGGCGCTGGCGCCGTGGGCTGGGCTTGGCATGAGGTCATCTCCTGCAGCCGGCCCTTGCGCCACTTGGCGGGCTGTGTCGTTGAAAAACGTGTTCAGGCTCGCACGGGCGCGAAAGCCAGCGTACGCCTTTCGGCGCCGCGCCACAACCAGCAGCCGGGCGGCGGCGCCGGCCTGTCGCGTCGGCGCCCGGCAGAACGCCGGCGGCTTGCGCCACCGCAAACCGGGTCCGGCCGCACTTTGCACAATCGCGATTCATTCTCATTCTCAAGAGATCCGCCATGCCTTTGCCGATCGATCAGCGCCGTCGCCACTGGCTGGCCGCCGCCGCCGTCATGGCCGGTTGGCCGCTGGGCGCGGCCGCGCAGGCCGGCGCCGCCAAGCCGATGGCCGTGGCCGCCGCCTGGCGCTGCGCGCAGACGCTCTCGCCGCAGGGCGAGGTGCTGGGCGACGGGCCGGAGCGCGACCACGTGGGCATCCTGGAGCCCGACTGGGACGACGGCCGGCTGCTGATCCGCGCCGCCGTGCCGGTGCCCGACCGCGTGCATGGCCTGCTGGCCGACGGCAGCGGCGGCTTCTTCGCCGTGGCCTACCGGCCGGGCCGCTGGCTGCTGCACGTGGGCGGCCGCGGCGAGGTGCTGGCGCGCCACGCGCTGGCCGACGAAGGCAACCGCCGCACCTTCAACGGCCACGTGACCTGGACGCCCGATCGCCGCCACCTCGTCACCAGCGAGACCGACGCTGCCGACAGCGCCGGCTGGATCAGCCTGCGCGACCCGCAGACGCTGCGCCGCGTGGGCGAGTGGCCGAGCGGCGGCATCGAGCCGCACGACATCCGCTTCGACGCCGCGGGCCGGTTGTGGATCGCCAACGGCGGCATCCTGCGCGCCGCGCTGGACCGCAAGCGCGACCTCGACCGCATGCAGCCCTCGCTGGTGGCGCTGGACGTGGCCAGCGGCGCCCAGATCGGCCGCTGGGAACTGGACGACCCGCGCCTGAGCCTGCGCCACCTGGCCATCGGCCACGGCAGCGAGCCGCTGGTCGGCGTGGCCCTGCAGGCCGAGCACGACGACCCCGGCCGCCGCGCCGAAGCGCCGCTGCTGGCCGTCTGCGACGGCCAGCGATTCGTCGTCCCCAGCCGCCAGGCCATCGGCAAAGGCTATTCCAGCGACATCGCACCCGGCCCGGTGGGTGGTTTCTTCCTGGCGAGCGAACGCTCACATCACGTGCTGCGCTGGGACCCGCGCCGGCCCGAGACGCTGCAGACCGTGGGCGAGCTGGAACGCGCCGGGGCGCTGGCGCCCTGGCGCACCGAAGACGACGGCCGCACCAGCCCCGACGGCGTGTACATCGCCGCCGCGCGCGGCCTGGCGCGCTGGCACCCCAGCCAGCCGGCCAAGATGCTGCGCTGGCCGATCGCGCTGGCGATCGACAACCACCTGGTGCCGCTGGGCTGATTGGGCAGGCGGCTCGGCCGCCCGTCCGTCGCCCTTCCGCCTCACTTCGCCCGCTACTCAGCCGCCTGCCACTCGTCCACCAGCCGCGCCACCAGCTCGGCCGCCGGCAGCTCGCGCGCCAGCGGCGCGCCCTGGCCGGCCCAGTGCGCGGCGAACTCGTGCTGGCCCTGCGCGGCGGCCGCGGCGTGAAGCTGCTTGGCCACGTCGTAGGCCAGCGGATAGGCCGCCGGCGGCGGGCTGCCGGGCGCCTCGCCATGCTCGATCAACCGGTTGACCAGGCCGCGCGCCGGGCGACCGGAGAGCACCGCCGTCAGCCGCGTGCGCGCCGCGCGACGCGGGTCCTTCAACTGCGCCCGATAGGCCGGCGACGCCGACGACTCCGGGCACGGCACGAAAGCCGTGCCCATCTGCACCGCGGCGGCGCCGAGGTCCAGCATCGCGCGGATGCCGGCGCCGTCCATGATGCCGCCGGCAGCGACCAGCGGCAGCCGCGTGTGCCGCCGCAGCAGCCGCAGCAAGACGGCGGTGCTCCAGCGCTGGTCGTCGGCCGTGGGGTCGAACAGCCCGCGGTGGCCGCCGGCCTCGATGCCCTGGGCGACGATGGCGTCGACGCCGGCCGCTTCGATCTGCGCCGCCTCGTCGAGGCTGGTGGCCGTCGCCAGCGTCAGGCAGCCGGCGGCCTGCAGCGCCGCGATGCGCTCGCGCGGCGGCAGCCCGAAGTGGAAGCTGACCACCGCCGGCCGCTGTTGCAGCAGCATCTCGAAGGCCTCGTCGTCGCCGACGAAGCTGCGATACACCTCGGCCAGCGCCGCCGGCGGCGTGGCGCCGAATGGCCGGAACAGCGGCGCCAGGTGCTGCAGCCAGGCCGCCTCGCGCGCCGCATCACGCACCGCCGGCGCGTGGCAGAACACGTTGACGTTGAGCGGCCCGACGCCGAGCGCGCGCGTCTGCTCGATCATCTGCCGCGCCTGCGCCACCGTGCTGGCGCCGATGCCCAGCGAGCCCAAGCCGCCGGCCCCGCTGACCGCCGCCGCCAGCGCCGGCGTCGCCACGCCGGCCATCGGCGCCTGGATGATGGGATGGCGCAGGCCCATCCGGGTGCAGAAGGGGTGCAGGGTGGTCATGGGGGGAGGTTAAGCGCAAGGCGGCTGCGGAGGACAACGACTCGCAGCACCTCGGCATTCACCCACGCGCCGGCATCTTGAACCCCGCGCAAGGGTCCTGCCGCGGCGTTGGCGGCCCGGGCGTGATCCAGCGGTAGTCGCAGGGCATGGTGGATGCATCCGACTCGACGAAGCAGACGCTGACGATGCGCAGCGCCGGGCGCTGCGCGCGCAGCAGCACGGGCACGCCGAGGTCGCTGCGCACGTGGCCGTTGCCGGCCACCAGCAGGGCGGGCTTGGCGCCGGCGTCGGCGGCGGCCAGCAAGGCGGCGGCCATGCTGGCGTCGCGCAGGCGCTGGGCGGCGCGCATGGCGGGCACGCGGGCCGCGGGCAACTGGCCGCAGTGGCTGTCCAGCAGCTCGTGGTCCAGCGCGGCCTGGGCCGCGGGCGGCAGCGGCGCGGCGGCGATGGCCGCGGCCAGGTCGGGCGGCAGCGCGGCGTCGCCCTGTCGGGCCACGGCGCGCACCACGTCCAGCGGCGCGTTGCCGCCCAGCACGGGGATGCCGGCGGCCAGCAGCGGCGCGAACAGGCCTTCGTGCTGCGGCCAGCCCCAGCCCTTGGGGTCGAAGCCGGCGGCCTGCAGCCGCGACAGCGGCTCGGCGCCGGGGCCCACGCGCTGGCCGCGCGGCAGGTGTTCGGCGACGATCACGGTGGCCGCGCCGGGCGCCGCGCTCAGCTCGGTGATCAGCGCGGCGCGGCGCCGGTGGTGGTGCACGTTGTCGTGCTGCTCGCCCAGCAGCACGAGGTCGGCGGCGCGCAGGCGGGCCACCAGTTCGCCGCGGCCGATCTCGCGGCCGCTGGCGGTGTCGACGATGCGGTCTTCGGCCGCGGCCGGCGTTGCGGCGCAGCCGGCCAGCAGCAAGCCGCCGCTGCCTAACACTTGACGTCGGCGCATCACGGCCCGCCACCGGCCTTGGCGCCTTCGGGCACGTAGACGATCGAGCCGTCCTTCATGCGGTAGGCGACGCCGGCTTTCTCGCCGTCGCCGCTGCCGATGGCGCCGCTGGCTTTGTAGCGCTCGATCTTCTCGCCCTTCTTGACGACGATTTCCATGTTGGGCTTGCCGGGGTCGGTGATGACGGTGACGTCGCGCGGGTTGAAGGGGTTGAGCAGCGGGTTCTGCGCGACGGTGATCAGCAATGCCGCAATGATGACCAGAAAGATGTCGATCAGGTTGACGACCGACAGGATGGGGTCGTCGCTGTCGGGCTCGTGCAGCAGCTTGATGGCCATCGCTCAGGCCCCGGCCTTGGGCGCGGCCGCAGCGCCGATCTCCAGCAGCTCCTCGGCCAGCCAGCGACGTCGCACGTTGGAGATCCAGAACGCGAGGGCCGCCGCGATCAGCGCCAGGATCACCGCCGAGAAGGCCACCGTCATGTTCTGCGAGACCTGCGCCAGGTTGCCGTCGGCCAGGCCCTTGAGCGCCGGGCCCATCGGGATCATCGTGGCCACCAGGCCCAAGAGCGGCGCCACGCGGCTGGCGATGCGCGGGCCTTCCAGCAGCTTGTGGGCGCGCAGGTCCAGTTCGTCGGCGCTCAAGGGTCCTTGCGCACGCTGCGCCGCGACCAGCGGGCGCCCGCCGCCGTGGCGCCGCGCCCAAGCCAGCACCGCGAACTCGCCCAGCAGCCAGAAGGCGTAGAGGAACAGCAGCGCAATCAGCGCCAGCGTGGGCAGCAAGAAGAGCTGCGCCACCGCGTACATGGTGTTTTCGATCCAGGGGGTCATGCGGGGCTCGGGGTCAAGGGTGTCGATTCAGGGCGCGACAGCGGCCGCGCGCGCCACGCGCCGCCGGCGGTGGCCAGCACGATCAGCAGCAGCGCCAGCAGCGTGCCGGGCAGGTCGCTGGGGGTGACGGTGGGCAGCACGCGGTCCAGCCGCAGGCCGCGGATCGGCGGCGGTGGGGGCGGTGCCGGCGATGGCGGTTCTGCGGTGGCTGGCGCGGCTTGCGCCGCGGCGGCCGCAGCCGGCGGCTGCGCGGCAGCCGGCGCCTGCAGCCCGAAGCCGGCGTCGACGTAGGCCTTGAAGGTGGCGTTGTCGCTGCGCACGTCGTGGCGTTGGGCCAGCTCGCGGTAGCGCGCTTTCAACTCGGCCACGCTTTGCGGATCGGCCTTCCACTGGCCCAGGCGCGCGGCTTCCAGCATGCGCTCGATGCTTTGCGCCAGCGCGTGCGGGTTGTGGGCCTCGAACCAGCGTTTGAGTCCAAGGTTATGTTTGTCGCGCACGTAGACGTCCATGAATTCCTGCCACTGGTCGTCGCGCACGATCTCGCGCGCCACGCTTTGCCAGCCGGCGAAGTTGTTGACGCCGTCCAGCACCTGCAGCGTGCCGGCGTAGCCTTCGGCCATCAGGCCCTGGATGTAGCCGGGGTGGAAGTTGCGCGTCGCCAGCTCCTTGGCCAGGAAGCCGGCCGCGCCTTCGACCTTGCCGGCGCCGCTGCCGCGCAGGTTGCTGATGTAGAGCTCGGGCGCCTTGCCGTCGAGCTGGCGCACCGCCAGGCCGATGCCGCCCAGGTACTGGAAGGGGTCGTCGGTGGTCAGCATGCCGTACAGCGCGCTGCTGCGCGCCAGCACCGCGGCCTCGGTGCCGCGCAAATGCTCGGCGTAGAGGTTCAACTTGCCCGCGGTGGAGACGCCGGAGCGGCCCCATTCGGCTTCGTCCGGGCCGTAGGCGTATTGCATGCGCGACAGGTAGAGCTGCGCCAGCTTGCGGTCGCCCTCGGCTTGCGTCTTCCAGCTGTCGGTGGCCAGCGCGGCGTCGTCCAGCCCGGTGCCATAACGCCCGGATTCAGAGGAGAAGATGCGCGTCGCGCCGGCGCGCCGGGCCTCCGCCGCGGGCACGCCCTGGCGCTGCAGTTGCGCGCCGATGCGGCGCGCGTTGTCGGCCACCGGGTTGTCGGCCTCGTCGGCCTCGGATGCCAGCTGCGCCGCGCGGGCCAGTTGCTTCATCACGTTGGGAAAGTGGTCGCGGTACAGGCCCGTGGCCGACAGCACGACGTCGACGCGCGGGCGGCCCAATCGGTCGCGCGGCACCAGCCTGACGTCGCTGACGCGGCCGCCGGCGTCCCACACCGGCTCGACGCCCAGCGCCCACAGCGCCTGCGCTTCCAGCAGCCCGAAGTGGCGCATGGTCTCCACCGACCACAGCGTGAAGGCCAGCTTGGCCGGCAGCTTGCCGGTCTTGGCGCGGTGCGCCGCCAGCAGCGCTTGCAGCGCCTGCTGGCCGGCCTCCCATGCGGCCTTGGTCGGCACGCGGCTGGGGTCGAAGCCGTAGAGGTTGCGCCCGGTGGGCAGCGCGTCGGGGTTCTTGATCGGGTCGCCGCCGTAGCTGGTGGGGATGTAGCGGCCGGCCAGCCCGTCGAGCAGGCCGCGCAGCTCGCCTTGCGCGCCCAGTTGGTCGTACCAGTCGCGCGCCTGCCCCGCGCGCTCGGGCTTCAGGCCGGGCGGCAGCGTGCCGTCCTTGAGCAGCGCGGCCAAGGTTCGATAGGGCTTGGACTCGGGGAGCTTCGTGTAGTCGCCGACCAGCATCTCGTCGGCTTCCTCGCCGGCCGCGGTGTCGGCCACGCCTTCCCAGAAATCCTTGCCCAGCATCATCAGCACGGTGGCGATGCGCCACTGCTCGCCGCTGCCCTGGCCGAAGCTGTGCAGCCCCATCGGCTGCGCGCTGTGCGCCAGCTCGTGCAGGTGGTCGTGCACCTCGCTCAGGAAGCGCGGGAAGTCCTGCTCGATGCGCTCGGCCGCCCAGCCCAGGTCGCGGTCGATGCGCTCGGCGCGCACGCCGTCGAGGAACTGCGCGCGCAGCCGGTCCTTCACGCCGCCGGCGTCCTGCGCCAGCCACTGGTGCAGCAGGTCGTGGATGCGCGTGAGCTTGTCGTGCAGCCCGGCCGGCGCGAAGGCGGGGGTCTGGTGGCTGATGATCACCGCGCGGCCGCGGCGCTTGGCCTGCGTGGCCTCGCCGATGTTGTCGACGATGTAGGGGTAGAGCACCGGCACGTCGCCGACGGCCAGCATCGGCCAATCATGCACCGACAATCCGCGCTCTTTGCCGGGTAGCCATTCCTGCGTGCCGTGGGTGCCGAAGTGCACCAGCGCGTCGGCCTTGAACGGCTGGCGCACCCACAGGTAGGCGGCCAGGTAGTGGTGCGGCGGCACGGCGCTGGTGGAGTGGTACAGCGCCTTCTCGCGGTCGTCGCCGCGCTCGCCGCGGCCGGGCTGGGGCAGCAGCGTGACGTTGCCGAGCTGCAGCCGCGGGATCACGAAGGCGTCGTCGAGCACCATGCTCGACCGCGCCGGGTCGCCCCAGCGGTCGCGCAGCGCCGCCTGCACCGCGGCCGGCAGCGTGGTCAGCCAGGCGCGGTAGGCGGCCAGCGGCAGCTTGGCCGCCAGGCCGTCGCGCAGCAGTTCGCGCAAGGCGCTCTGGTCCTGCGGCGCTCGGTAGCCAGGGGCCAGCAGGCGCTGGAGCTGCAGCGTCAGCGGCGTCTCGGCCACGCGCTCGGTGCGGTAGCCGGCGTCGTGCAGCGCGGCCAGCGTGCCGCTCAGGCTGCGCGGCAGGTTCATGAAGCTGGCCGAGAGGTTCTTCTCGCCGGCCGGGTAGTTCCAGAAGAAGATCGCCAGCTTCTTGTCGGCCGCCGGCAGGTGGCGCAACCGCGCCAGGTTCAGCGCCTTGGCGGCCACCGCGTCGGCCTGCGGCGCGATGGCTTCGAGCTGCTCGTCGCTCTTGCGCGTGGCGGCGGCGGTCTGGATGTCGCTGATGCCGGTGTACTCGGCCTGCGCCAGGTAGAAGGGCACGTCCATCAGCGGCACGCCCTGCGGGTCGGCGCGCCAGGCGTCGGCGTCGCCGCGGCGGTAGACCATGGCCTGCACGACCGGGATGCCCATCGCCTGCAGCTCGTTGCGCCGCAGCTCGGGGCTGAGCGTGATCTGGGTGTTGATCAGCACGTCGGCGATGAGCTTGCCGTCGACGCTGAGCAGGCGGCGCATTGCGTCGGGGTCGAGCACCGGGCTGTAGAAAGGCATCGCGATCGCGCCGCCGGCCTCGATGCGCTGCACCAGCGCGTCGATCAGGCCGGTCTGCTCGGCCGACACCGTCTGCTGGTGGAAGGCGATGCCGACGATGGGCGGGTGCGGCTGCCTGGGGTCGACGCCTTTCCAGGCCAGGTATTCGGCGGCCGTGGCGACCACGGTGGACGGCAGCGCCGGGTGGTACAGCGCGGCCGGCGGAAACACTTGAGGCGGCGGCAGGCCGCGCCAGTCCTGGCGGCGGATCTGCGCGTCCAGCAACTGCAGCAGCGCGCGCGTGTTGGCGCGGCCGCCGTTGACGTAGTAGGCGTGCAGCCGCTGCGCGAACGCGGCGTCCAGCCCGCCGCCGGGCTTGGGCGCCTGGGTCGGCAGCCAGACGTGGGGCTTGGCCGCCAGCGCCGGCAGCGCGGCGCCGAGCTTGGCGCGCACGTAGTCTTCGATGTGCTGGCGCGGCGCGTCGATCAGCACGAGGTCGGCGCCGTCCCACAACGCCGGGCCGGGCTCGGCGCCCAGTTTCTCGGCGTAGCGTGCCTCGATGCTCAGGCCCTGCGCTTGGGCCTCGCGCGCCAGCGTCACGAACTTGCCCGGCGCCACCGGGCTGGCGGTGACGATCAGCACGCGGCCGGCGGCTTGCGCCGCGGCCGGCGCCGCCATCGTCACGAACCACAGCAGGCCGAGCAAGAAGGCGCGCATGCTCAGAACACGTACTTCAGGCTGGTGCTGAAGTTGCGCCCGGGTTGCGAGTAAGCATCGGCCAGCGTGGTGTTGGCGGCCAGGCCGCGCACGTCGCTCCACAGCACGACCTTGCGGTCGCCGAGGTTGTGCACGGCGGCCAGCAACTGCCACTGGCGGCTGATGTCCCACCAGGCCGAGAGGTCGGCGACGACGTAGCCGGCCGGCAGGTACAGGCCGTCGGCATAGGGCCGCTTCTGGCGTTGCTGCGCCACCAGCGACAGCTCGGCGCCCCACACCCCCTTGCGTTCGTAGATGCCTTTCAGCAGCAGCTTGTCGGGCTCGATGCTGGCCATCGGCGTGCGCGTGCCGTCGCTGATGGCGGTGCCGCGCGCGTGGGCGTAGCGCGCCTCGGCCGACCATTCGCGGCTGATCGTCCAGTTCGCCGACAGCTCGACGCCGCTGATCTCGGCGCGCCGCAGGTTGACCGACTGGAAGGTGCGCGTGTTGGCCGCCATGCCGGGGTCCAGCGGCACCGTGGTGCTGGCGGTGACGTCGATGTCGGCGTCGATGAAGTTGCGGTAGCGCGACTTGAAGACCGCCAGGCCGAGCTTCACCGGGCCGAAGCGGCCGCGCGCGCCGACTTCCACCGAGTCGCTGGTCTCGGGCTTGAGGTCGGGGTTGCCGATCGAGCGATACGGCGGGTTGGCCGTGGTGTTGCTGACGCCGCCGTTGACCTGGCTGGGCGTCGGCGCGCGAAAGCCGTGGCCGTACTGCGCGAACAGCTGCAGCTGCGGCGCCAGCGTCCACGTCAGGCCCAGCCGCGGCGACAGTTCGTCGCCCGACAGCTTGGACGGCGTGACCTTGTTGTTGACGGTGTAGAGCGGGTTGCCGACCTCGGGGTCGAGCTCGAAGCGGTCGAAGCGCAGCGCCGGCGTGATCGTCACCGGGCCGATGCTGATCTCGTCCTGCACGAAGGCGCCGAGCAGCCGGTAGTCGGTATCGGGGAAGCTCTGGTTGGGCACGAAGCCCAGGCTGCCGGTGATCAGCGTGCCGGCGGCCGTGTAGTGCGCGCCGTTCTTCAGCGAGTAGACGCGGGTGTCGGACGCGTCCACGCCCCACAGCAGCCGGTGCGCGACGGCGGCGCCGCCGAAGTTGCTTTCGGCCTGCAGGCCCAGGCCCTGGCTGTCTTCGCCGTACAGCGTGTCGCGGTCGCGCCGCGCCCACGAGGCCGGCGGGCTGCGGTAGCGCTCGCTGCCGAGCTGGCGGTTGGTCGCCGCCTGGTCGAAGACGTAGGCGTTGAGCCGCTGCAGCCAGGGGTTGCGGTTGTCGGCGTACTGGTACTCCAGCTTGCCCAGGCGGCGGTTGACGTGCTCGCTGGCGTCGGCGTCGATGATGTTGGCGTTGACGAAGGGCATGCCGACCACGGTGTAGATCGGGCGGGTGGTGATGTCGCGGTCGATCTGCTCCAGCGAGGCCTTGAGCTGGTGGCCCGGCGCCACGTCGAGGATCAGCTTGCCCAGCAGGTAGTCGGAGCGCCGGTCCTGCGGGTTGGGCGCGGTGCGGTTCCAGTCGAGTGATTCGTTGGTGCCCTTGTTCTCCAGCTCGTGGCCGCGGCGCACGCTGGCCAGCAGCATGGCCTGCAGGCCGCCGCTCTTGATGGCGAACGAGGGCACGGCCAGCCAGGCCTGGTCGGCCGACGAGTAGCCGAGCTTGAGCGAGCCCTGCCAGTCCTTGCCCAGCGGCAGCAGGTCGGCCGGGTCCTTGGTGACGAAGCTCACCGCGCCGGCGAGGCCGTCGCTGCCGTACGAGGTGGACGAAGGGCCGCGCAGCAGCTCGACGCGCTTGTAGGCCTCGACGTCGATGTAGTCGCCGCGGCCGGCGACGTAGGGGCCGCTGGCATAGGTCATCGGCAGGCGCACGCCGTCGGTCTGCAGCAGCACCTGGTTGCCTTCCAGGCCGCGGATGTTGATGCCCTCGTTGCCGCCGCGGCCGACCGCGCCGAACACCGCCGACATGCGCGCCGGCTGCAGCCGCACGGCGACGCCGGGCTCGTCTTCGAGCAGCGACTTGAGGTCGCGCGCGGCGGCGCGCTCGATCTCCTGCGCGGTCTTGCTGGTCACGGTGGCGGGCACCGCGTCCTCGGCGCTTTCGATGCGGGTGGCCGAGACGGTGAGCTTCGGTGCGGTCGGCGGCTGGGCCGCGGCCTGCGCCTGGGCGCGGGCCGGGGCCGGGGCCAGCAACGCGGCGCACGCGGTGCACGCGGCGAACGCGGCGAACGCGGCCGTGGCCAGCGGCGTCAGCGCCGGGGCAGCCGCCGGCGGGCGAGGATAGGCATGACGAAGAAGGCGAGCGCGCGCCATGGCAGGGTCTCCTGGAAGGGGGTGGGGATGTCGTCGAGAGGCGGCTGGCGGCGAAGCTGGCGGTGGCGGGAAATCAGGACGGTCGCTGCGGACCGCCGGCGCCGGGGCGGCAGCGGTCGAGCAAGCGGGCGCAGGCGTCGACACGCTGCTGCCACGCCGTGGGTGCCGGGCCCAGGCCCAGGCGGGCCAGGGTGGCCAGGCGGGCCAGCGGGAACACCATGTGTTCGTGGCAGGCGCTGCGCCAGGCCCAGGGCAGGCCGGGGTCGGCGGCGGTCTGCAGCAGCACTTGCAGCATGCGCTGTTGCACCGTTAGCTCGGGCAGCACGCCGGCGCGGACCAGCAGCGCGCCGGCCTGCAGGTAGCAGCGGATGACGCCCGGGTACCAGGGGTTGTAGGCCAGGCGCACGCCGAGGCCGATGCGGTCCCAGCGCTGGCGCAGGAACACCTCGCGCGGCAGGTCCTGGACCTGTTGTTTCATGCGTCCACCTCGGTGGCCGCCGCGGCCAGCGCGCGTTCCAGCGCGGCGCGGCTGGGCGCCTCGACGAAGACGCAGCGCTTGCCGGTGCGCTTGCAGTGGTCCTTCACGCGCCAGTAGGCGTCGTGGCTGACGCAGCCGGTCTGGCAGATCACCAGGTCGGCGGCGGCGAGCGTGGCGTCCAGCTTGTGCGGGCTGTCTTCCGAGCCGCCGTCGTGGTGCAGGAAGCGGCCGCCGGTGCTTTCCACCACCCGGCGGTAGACCGGCACGCTGGCCGAGCGGCCGCCCACGCACAGCACCGCGCGTTCGGCCAGCCAGGGGCCGGCTGCCGTTGCGGCGGCGGCCGGCGGCTCGGCGGCCGCGGCCTGCTGGCGCAAGGCGAGCAGCGCTTGCGCGTCGTCGGCGCGGCGGCGCTGGCGTTCGGCTTGCTGCTCGGCCGCCTGCTGCGCGCGCTGCACTTCCGTCAGGCGCTGCTTGAGCGCCGCGTTCTCCTGCGCCAGCGCCAGGCGGTCGGCCAGCGCGGGGTCGGCCTGCTGCAGCGCCTGCAGTTCGTCGCGCGCCTGGGCCAGCTCGGTGCCGCGGGTGATCAGGTCGGCGCGGGTGCGCAGCGCTTGCGCCTCCAGCGCCTGGCTGCGGCGGCCGAAGTCGGCGGCCTGGCGCAGGCAGCGCTGCTGGGCGCCGGCCAGCTCGCGCGCCAGTACGGCGTTCTCGTCGATCAGCGCCTCGAAGCGCGCCAGCTCCACGCGCGTGGCCATGCCCACCTGGTGCTGCAGCATGTGCACCTCGGCCAGCACGCGGTCTTCCAGCGCCGGCGTGCACGACGGGTGCGTCAGCAGCGCCCACAGCGCGCTGCCCAGGTCCTTGCCGGCGGAGGCCTCGCGCCACCACGCGGCCAGCGCCGGCTCGTCCTTGGCCTGCGCGGCGCGGCGCAGCGCCAGCAGGCCGCGGCGGTCCAGCTCGCGCTGCAGCGCCTCGGTCAGCGGGCCGCGGCGCTTGCATTCGCTGACGGCGGTGCAGTGCAGCTCGTAGTCGTCCAGCCGCTGGGCGGGTCCGCCGGCCTTGGCCACCAGGCGGCGCAGCGCCGGCAGCGGCAGGCAGACGCCGACCACCGGGCAATGCGCATGGCCCGGCAGCTCCCACAGCCGGCGCCGGCGCGAACCCGGCAGCGACGGGTTGGGCGTGGGCTGGGTGCTGAGGAGGGGCACGATGGGGCGGGCTTCGAGCGGCGGCATGGCGTTCGGCATCGTCGGGTGTCAGGCGGCCTGGCCCAGCGGCAGCGGTAGTGGTTCGGCGGCGGGCTGCCAGCCGTCGGCGGCGCTGGCGCGGCTGCCGTGCAGGTCGCGGCGCAGCAGCTTCAGCGTGGCCGGCGGCAGCAGGTGGCGCCAGGCGTAGGCCGGGTGGTTGCAGCCCAGCGAAGCGCCGGCGCCGGCCAGCAGCGCCTGCGCCAGCCGCGGCGTGAGGGCGAAGCGCAGCAGCGGGTGCGCGCCGGCGCCGGGCCGCAGCTCGGCGCGCACGCGCGTCGCGGCCGGCGTGCCGGGCGCCACGTCGAGGTGGATGGCTTGCAGCGCGTCGACCGGCGGCAGCCCCGGGCGCGGCACGCGGCGCAGGTCCTGCAAGCCGAGCTGCAGCGTGGCGCGCCAGTCCAGGCCCTCGGGCAGCAGGTGGCGGCGCTCGGCGAGCGCGCGCGCCAGCGCGGCGCCGTCGCGGCGCAGCGGCGGCGGCAGGCTGTCGTAGGCCTGGTGCTGCACGGTCACCGGGTCTTCGAACTGCAGCCGCATGCAAGGGCCCAGCGCGACGGTGCGCATGCGGCGGTAAGCCTGCAGGCGCTGGCGCACGCGGCCCTGGTCGATGTCGTCCTGCAGCAGGTGCAGCATCTGCTCCAGCGGCGCGCGGCGGCGCAGGAAGCGGGCGGTCATTGGGGGCGCTCCGGCTCCATCGCGTCGCGGCCGACGCTGTCGACCAGCAGCCGCCAGGCGCAGGGCTCGCGGCGGCCGGGCGCCGTCTGGGCCTGCAGGTCGAGCAGGCATTGGCCGCTGGCATCCAGCGCCTCGATGCGATGGCGCACGCCGCCGGCGGTGCTGAGGCGCAGGCAGCGCAGTTCGGCGATCGCCGCCTCGTCGATCTGCCATTGCAGGCCCGGCGCTTCCAGCCGCAGGCGGCCGCCGTCGGCGCACAGGCGGCGCAGTTCGCAGTCGACCTGCAGCGACCGCGCGCCGCCGTGCAGGCCCAGGCGCAGGCCCACGCCGGCCTGCAGGGCGCGCCACAGCAGGTCGTGCAAGGCCTCGGCGGCGTCGCGCTGGCGCAGGCAGGGCCAGTCCAGGTCGCGTTGCGCGCCGGGTTCGAAGGCCGCCGGGCGCGCCGGCGGGGCTTCAGTGGGCGATCGCCAGAACGGCGGCAGGGGCCGCGGCAGGGCCACGGCGGGCAACAGGCAGACAAGCGGCACGGGACGATCCTTTCGCAAGATCGGGCACGTGCTGGCGCGGCGCTGGCTGGTGCATTGACGGCGGGAGGGAACGGGGCGGCAGGCGGCGCCGCCTCACTTGGTGAGGATCAGCTTGCCGAGCGAGGTGATGCGCAAGCGGTAGATCGCCCCGCGGTGCTCGATCTCCACCTCGCTGCGCGTGCCGAACAGATGCTCGGTCTGCCAGCGCGGCGAGCCGGCGGCGATGGCCGTCTCGCGGGGCGGCGGGGATGGCGATGGCGATGGCACCCGCGCGGCAGGCGCTTCTGGCGCGATCGCGCTGGCGGCGGCAGAGCGCGCGGCGGCGTTGGAAGCGGGCAGGGCCATCGACATGCACCGACTCTAATGCGAACAATTCGCATTAGCAAGTGCGGCGACGACGAAGGGTCTGATTCAGCTCAAAGTCGCCGCTGTCGCCGCAGCAGCCGCCGTCGCGCGACCGCCCACCACCGTGCCGCGGCAGGGGTTGCCGCCGAACCAGTAGCACAGCTCGTTGGGGTGGCTCAAGCGCCACAGCGCGAAGTCGGCGCGCTGGCCGGCGGCCAGGCGGCCGCGGTCGGCCAGGCCCAGCGCGCGCGCGGCGTGCGCGGTGATGCCTTGCACCGCCTCCAGCGGCGTCAGGCGGAAGAAGCTGCAGGCCATGTGCGCCATCAGCGGCAGCGACAGCGCCGGCGAGGTGCCGGGGTTGTGGTCGGTGGACACCGCCATCGGCACGCCGGCGGCGCGCAAGGCGTCGATGGGCGGCAGCCTGGTCTCGCGCAGCATGTAGAAGGCGCCGGGCAGCAGCACCGCCACGCTGCCGGCGGCGCGCATCGCGGCGATGCCGTCGGCCGACAAATGCTCCAGGTGGTCGCACGACAGCGCGCCGAACGAGGCGGCCAGCGCCGCGCCGCCCTGGTCGGACAACTGCTCGGCGTGCAGCTTCACCGGCAGGCCCAGGCGTTGCGCGGCCTCGAACACGCGGCGCGTCTGCGCCGGCGTGAAGCCGATCGTGTCGCAGAAGGCGTCGACCGCGTCGACCACGCCTTGCGCCTGCAGCGCCGGCAGCCAGGCGCAGACGGCGTCGATGTAGTCGTCGGTGCGGCCGTCGAACTCCGGCGGCAGCGCGTGGGCGCCGAGATAACTCGTCAGCACGGTGACCGGCAGCTCGGCACCCAGCCGGCGCGCCACGCGCAGGCAGCGCGCCTCGGCCTCGGCGGCCAGGCCGTAGCCCGACTTGACCTCCAGCGTCGTCACGCCCTGGGCGATGAGCGCGCGCGCGCGGGCGGCGGCGGCGTCGAACAGCGCCGCCTCGTCGGCCGCGCGCGTCGCCGCGACGGTGGAGCGGATGCCGCCGCCGGCGCGCGCGATCTGCTCGTAGCTGGCGCCGTTGAGCCGCAGCTCCGCCTCGTCGGCGCGTTGGCCGCCGTAGACCAGGTGGGTGTGGCAGTCGACCAGCCCCGGCGTGAGCAGCAGGCCGCCGAGATCGTGCGTTAGCGCCGGCCGCAGTTCGGCCGGCCGCTCGGCCGCCGGCCCGACCCAGCGGATGCGATCGCCCTCGGTGACGACCACGCCGTCGTCGATCAGCCCCCAATCGCTGCCGGCCAGCGTGGCCAGGCGGGCGTGGTGCCAAAGCTGCAGCTCGTTCATCGTGGGAGTGTCGCGCGAAAGAGCCCTCACCCCGGCCCTCTCCCGCACGCGGGAGAGGGAGTACAGCGGCCGCTTACTCGTGCCGCAGCGCCTCGATCGGATCCAGCCTTGCGGCGCGGCGCGCCGGCACGTAGCCGAAGACGACGCCGATCGCCGCCGAGAACGCGAAGGCCAGCAAATTGATGCCGGGCATGAACTCGAACGGCACCTGCAGCAGCGCCGACAGCCCGATCGACGCGCCCAGCGCCAGCACCAGCCCCACCAGCCCGCCGAGTGCGGCCAGCACCACCGCTTCCACCAGGAACTGCGCCAGCACCTCGCGTTCGAAGGCGCCGATGGCCAGGCGCAGCCCGATCTCGCGGGTGCGCTCGGTCACGCTGACCAGCATGATGTTCATGATGCCGATGCCGCCCACCAGCAGGCTGACCGCGGCCACCGCGCCGAGCAGGCTGGTCAGCAGCCGCGTCGTGCCCGACAGCGTCTCGGCCACCTGCTGGGTGTCCAGCACGTTGAAGTTGTCGTCGTCGGCGGGGCTCAGCTTGCGGCGCTCGCGCAGCAGCTCGCCGATGCTCTTCTTCACGCGCTCGGTGTCGCTGCCGGGCTGCAGCGAGACCAGCAGCGAGTTGACGCGCGTGCTGCCGGTGATGCGCCGCTGCGCGGTGGCGGTGGGCACGACGATGAGGTCGTCCTGGTCCATGCCCATCGCCGCCTGGCCCTTGCTGGCCAGCAGGCCGATCACCTCGCAACTGAAGTTGCGGATGCGCAGGTGCTGGCCCAGCGGGTCGGCGGCGCCGAACAGCTCGCGCCGCACGGTGGCGCCGATCACGCAGACGGCGGCGCCGGCGGTCTCTTCCGCCGGCTCGAACAAGCGGCCTTCGGCCAGCTTCCAGTTGCTGGCGGCGAAGTAGTCGTTGTTGCTGCCGGTCACCGTGGTCGACCAGTTGCGCCCGTCGGCGACCACGGTGACGCCGGCGCGCACCTCGGGCGCGGCCGCGGCCACGCCGCCGATCTGCGTGGCCACCGCCTGCAGGTCGGCCAGCTTGAACGCCGGCGCGCCGGCCGCGCCCTGGCCCGGGCCCAGGCGCTGGCCGGGGCGGATCATCAGCAGGTTGCTGCCCAGGCTTTCGATCTGCGCCTGCACCGAACGCGTGGCGCCGTTGCCGACCGTGACCATGGTGACGACGGCGCCGACGCCGATGACGATGCCCAGCGTGGTCAGCACCGAGCGCATCAGGTTGCGACGGATCGCGCGCAGCGCCAGCCACAGGGTGTTGAGGCCGATCATGCTTGCGTCTCCGCGCCGGCGGCGGCGTCGGCAGCGTCAGCTCCGTCAGCGGCCCCCAGCGCATGCTGGCGTTCGTCGCCGGCGATCACGCCGTCCTTGAAGCGCACCACGCGGCCGGCGTAGGCCGCCATGTCGCTTTCGTGCGTGACCATCACGACGGTGATGTCGCGCTGGCGCTGCAGCGTCGACAGCAGCACCATGATCTCGCGCGAGCGCTCGCTGTCCAGGTTGCCGGTGGGCTCGTCGGCCAGCAGCAACTCAGGCCGCGTGACCAGTGCGCGCGCGATCGCCACGCGCTGCTGCTGGCCGCCGGACAGTTCCGCCGGCGTGTGGTGCTCCCAGCCGGTCAGGCCCACCTGGGCCAGCGCCTCGCGCGCGGCGGCCTTGCGCTCGCGCGCGCCGGCGCCGCGGTACAGCAGCGGCAGCTCGACGTTCTCCTGCGCCGAGGTGCGCGCCAGCAGGTGAAAGCCCTGGAAGATGAAGCCGATCTTGTGCCGCCGCAGCAGCGCGCGCTGGTCGCGCGACAACGTCTCCACCGCCACGCCCTGGAAGCGATAGCTGCCGCTGGTGGGCGTGTCCAGGCAGCCGATGAGGTTCATCACGGTGGACTTGCCCGAGCCGCTGGGCCCCATCACGGCGACGAACTCGCCGCGTTCGATGTCGAGGTCCACGCCGCGCAGGGCCTGGAACGCCGCCGGCCCGCTGCCATAGGTCTTGGTGATGCCGCGCAGCGCAACCAAAGCGCTCATCGGGCAACCTCCGCGCTGGCGCGCTCCGGAGCGAGCGCTTGGGAGCGGCCACGCGCGCTCATTTCGGCGCGCTGCTCTGGTCGACGATGACCGCCATGCCTTCGGCCAGACCGGGGCCGCTGACCTCGGTCTGGCGGCCGTCGGACAGGCCGCGCTGCACGGCCACCGCCACCGCCTGGCCATCGCGCAGCACCCACACCGTGCCTTCGCGCGGCACGTTGGCGGCGGCGCCGCCGGGCGCGTTGCCGCCGGCGCGGCGCGGGCGGTTCATGCCCGGCGGCCGCGGCATCAGCTTGGAGAGGATGCCGCCGGCGGCCGCCGGCTCGCTGGCGCCGCTGCCGCCGCGCGCCGGCGCGGCCGCATCGCCGCCGGTCGGCGTGAAGCGCAGCGCGCTGTTGGGCACCAGCAGCACGCCGCTGCGCTCGGTGGTCGCGATGGTGGCCGTGGCCGTCATGCCGGGGCGCAGCACGAGGTCGCTGTTGTCGACGTCGAGCTGCGTCGTGTACGTCACCACGTTGTCGGTGGTGGTCGAGCCGAAAGCCACGCGCGAGACCACGGCGGCGAAGTCGCGCCCCGGCTGCGAGGCCACGGTGAAGCGCGCGCGCTGGCCATTCTTGAGCTGCGCGACGTCGGCTTCGTCGACGTTGACCGAAAGCTTCATCGACGCCAGGTCTTCGGCCAGCGTGAACAGCGTGACGGCCTGCAGCGAAGCCGCCACCGCATAGCCCGGCTCGACGTTGCGCGCCAGCACCACGCCGTCGATCGGCGAGCGGATGGCCGCCTTCGACAGATTGGTCTCGTTGGTGGCCAGCGCGGCCGCGGCCTGCGCGACGCCGGCCACCGCCACCGCCTGCGCGGCGGCGGCGCGGTCGGCGGTGGCGCGCGCGGTGTCCAGCTCGGTGGCCGCCGGCAGCTTGCCGCCCGACAGGCGCTGCACCTCGACCAGCCGCGCCAGGCTGGCCTTCGACTCGCGCAGCGTGGCCTCGGCCTGGGTCTGCGTGGCGCGCGCCGACTGCAGCGCGGCGCGCGAGGCGTTGACCGAGTCCTGCAGCTTGGCGCGGTCGAGCTCGACCAGCAGCTGGCCCTTCTTGACGCGGTCGTTGACGTCGACCAGCACCCGCGTGACGGTGCCCGACAGCTCGCTGCCCACCGCCACCGAGCGCGTGGGCTGCAGCGTGCCGGTGGCGGTGATGCTGATGGCCAGGTTGCCGCGCGTCACCGGCTGCGTCACGTAGCGCGGCGCGGCGGCCGCGCGCGAATGGTCCTGCCACAGCCACCAGCCGCCGGCGGCCAGCGCCAGCGCGGCCAGCACGATCCACGTGGTGGCGCGCTTCCACCAGGGGCGCTGGTGCTGTTCGAGCAAGGTCTGCAGGTCGGCGGAGTCGGTCATGATGAAAGGGCGGAAGAAGGAATTCCGATGCCGCCGCCCAGCGACTTGAGCAGCCGGATGTGGGCGCTGGCGAGGTCGGTGCGCGCGCTGGCCAGGCTGTCGCCGGCATTGAGCGCGCTGCGCTCGGCGTCGAGCAGCGTCGTGAAGTCGGTCAGCCCGGCCTGCCAGCGGATGCGCGCGAAGCTCGCTGCCTCGTCGGCCGCGGCGCTGGCGCGCTGCAGCGTGGCCACGCGCTGCTCGCCAAGCGCCAGCGCGGCGAGGCCGTCTTCCACGTCCTGCAAGGCCACCAGCACGGCGCTGCGCCAGGCGATGCGCGCGAGGTCGAGCGCGGCGCGCTGCGCCGCCACGCGCGCCGCGCCGGCGCCGGCGTCGAAGATCGTCCAGTCGACGCCGGCCGCCAGCCCGGCGACCAGCGCCGCCGCATGGCCCAGGCCCGCCAGCGTGGCCGCCTGCAGCGCGAGGTTGCCGCTGAGCGTGAAGCTCGGCTTGCGCTGCGCCTCGGTTTGCGCCAGCGTGGCCAGTTCGGCGTCGATCTGCAGTTCGGCGGCGCGCAGGTCGGGGCGGCGGCGCAGCAGTTCGGCCGGCAGCGGCAGCGCGGGCAGCGCCGGTGCCCGCGGCAGCGCCTGCGGCGCGGCCGCCAGGCGCGCCGACAGCGCGGCCGGCGGCTGGCCGAGCAGCAGCGCCAGTGCGTGTTCGTTCTGCGCCAGCGTCAGGCGCAGCGCCGGCACGCGCGCCTGCACTTGTTCCAGCGTGCTGTTCGCTTGTTGCAGTTCCAGGTGATCGGCCAGGCCGCTGCTGACGCGCGCCTGCACCAGTTCCAGCGTCTGCCGCTGGCTGGCCAGGCTGGCCTCGGCCACGCGCAACTGTTCGCGCACGCCCTGCCAGGCGACGTAGGCCAGCGCGGTTTCGGCGGCCACCGCCAGCCGGGTTGCCTGCAGCGTGGCAGCGCTGGACTCGGCGCCGGCGCGCGCGGCGCGCGTGGCGGCGGCGTTGGCGCCGAAGAGGTCGGCCTCCCAGCTGGCGTCGAGCCCGACGCGCAGGCTGTTGCCGGTCTGGTTGCTGCTGCGGCTGCGGCCGGCGCTGGCGCTGCTGCCCAGCGTCGGCTGCTGGCCGGCGGCCGCCACGTCGACCAGCGCGCGCGCCTGCGCCAGCCGCGCCTGCGCCGTCTGCAGGTCGAGGTTGGCGGCCAGCGCCTCGTCGACCAGCGCGGCCAGCAGCGGATCGGCAAAGCCTTGCCAGGCGCCACCGGCCAGGCCGTCGCCCGTAGATTCGGCCGCCGGCGCGCTGCCTTGCCAGGACGTGGGCAATGGCGGCGCTGGCGTGTCGCCGGCCGGCGGCGAGGGCTGCAGGCTGCTGCAGCCGGCCAGGACGGCGGCGGCGATCAATCCCGGCAGGCGCGGGGACCGCAAGCGAGAGCGGAAGGGGAAAGGGCGTCGGGCGTGCACTGCGGGTTTGTACGCGGGCGGCATGGCCCCACTATGGCCCGTTTGTAAAGTAAAGCCGCCGCGCCCGATCAACCCTTACTGGAACGCCACCTCGGCAAAGCTGCGCAGCTTGCGGCTGTGCAGGCGGCCCGGGCGCTGCTGGCGCAGCAGATCGATGGCGCGCATGCCGATGCGCAGGTGCTGGTCGACGCGCTCGCGGTAGAAGTGGTTGGCCATGCCGGGCAGCTTGATCTCGCCGTGCAGCGGCTTGTCCGACACGCACAGCAGCGTGCCGTAGGGCACGCGGAAGCGGAAGCCGTTGGCGGCGATGGTGGCGCTTTCCATGTCCAGCGCCACCGCGCGGCTCTGGCTGAAGCGGCGCTCGGGCGAGCTGGCGCCGCGCGAGGGCAGCAGCTCCCAGTTGCGGTTGTCGGTGCTGGCCACGGTGCCGGTGCGCAGCACGCGCTTGAGCTCATAACCGCTCAACTGCGTCACATCGGCCACCGCCTGCTCCAGCGCCACCTGCACCTCGGCCAGCGCCGGGATGGGCACCCACAGCGGCAGGTCTTCGTCGAGCACGTGGTCTTCGCGCACGTAGCCGTGGGCCAGCACATAGTCGCCGAGCTGCTGGCTGTTGCGCAAGCCGGCGCAGTGGCCCAGCATCAGCCAGGCATGCGGGCGCAGCACCGCGATGTGGTCGGTGATGGTCTTGGCGTTGGCCGGGCCGACACCGATGTTGACCATCGTGATGCCCGCGTGGTCGGCGCGCATCAGGTGGTAGGCCGGCATCTGAGGCAGCCGCGGCGGCGCCAGGCCCAGTTCGTCGCCGGGCTGCGGCGCTTCGCCGGCGCGGCGCGTCACCACGTTGCCGGGCTCGACGAAGGCCAGGTAGTCGCTGGCCGGGTCCTGCATCTGCTCGTGGCCGAGCTTGATGAACTCGTCGATGTAGAACTGGTAGTTGGTGAAGAGCACGAAGTTCTGGAAGTGCTCGGGCGCGGTGCCGGTGTAGTGGCGCAGCCGCTGCAGCGAGTAGTCGACGCGCGGCGCGATGAACAGCGCCAGCGGCTCGGGGTCGCCGCGGCGCACCTGGTGCGTGCCGTTGGCGATGCCGTCGTCCATCGCCGCGAGGTCGGGCAGGTCGAACACGTCGCGCAGGCGCAGCCGGCGCTCGCGCGGCAACTCGCCTTCCACGTGGTCGTGCTGGGCGAAGCTGAAGTGCAGCGGGATCGGCTGCGTGCTGGTGCCCACCTCCAGCGCGACGTTGTGGTTCTTCAGCAGCAGCTCGAACTGCTCGCGGTAGTAGCGGCCGAACAGGTCGGGCCGCGTCAGCGTGGTCTCGAAGGTGCCGGGGCCGGCGACGAAGCCGTAGGCCAGGCGCGAATCGGCGCGCGCCACGGTGCTGGTGTGCACGCGCACGAAGGGGTAGCAGGCGCGCACGTGGTCGCCGACGTCGTCGCCGGCGACGAAGCGCTGCAGGCTGTCGCGCAAATGGGCGATGCTGGCGTCGTAGATGCGCCGCACCTGGGCCAGCGCCGATTCGGCGTCGTCGAAGCGGATGGGAGCGATGAAGAGCGGCAGGGCGGTCATGCGGGCCTTTGTTGTGGTTCTTGGTGGCCCGCGATTGTCGCTTCAAGCCCCGGCCGCAAGAAGATTTAAGGTTTGGCGGGCCTAACACCGCCGTTGCGCAACCGTTGGTTGCAAATCCAGCGGGCGTTTGCGTTTGCGGCGCGCATACGGCATTTTTTCGCACTAGATTCACGTCGTGATGCAAGACAGCCCTCAACGACCCAAACGCCCGATGTGGGTGCTGGCCCTGGCGATGGCCGGCCTGTGCGCATCCATCCAACCGGCAGCGGCGATGCCGTTGCAGGTCAGCCTGGCCGCGTTGGACGCGCCCGAGTTGGCCGCCGAGCAGGCGGGCGCCAGCCCGCAGGCCCAGTACGTGGTGGCCGGGCGCCAGCCGTCGGCGGCGCCGTCGGCCGAACCCGACGAAGAGGTGCCGCTGGGCGCCACCGAAACGCTGCCGCACGTCATCATCGAGCCGGTGACCGAGATCAGCGGCCTGGCGCTGGCCGCCCCCGCCGAAGTGGGGCTGCCGGCGGTGGAGAAGACGCTGGCCGCCGAGCAGGCGCTGGGCGACTTCGCGCCGCAGACCTCGCCCGACGGCAGCGATGGCGACGACGCGCTGGACGAGCGGCCGATCGCCGCCGAGGCCGCCACCTCGCCGGCGACGCCCGCCGCACCGTCGGCCGGCACGGCGCTGCCCGACGTCGAAGCGCTGCGCCAGCAGCGCGCCACGCTGCAATGGGTGGTGTTGCCGCTGGTGCTGGTGGCGATGGCGCTGTTGTGGGTCAATTCGCAGCAGTGGCGCCACCACCGGCACCGCCACAGCGACGGCACGACGCAGCATGCGAAGGGCGGCCGCTCGCGGCGGCGCCGCGGGCGCAGCGGCAGCGCGGCGCCGTCGGATCCTCACCGCGCGTGAGCGCGGGGCCGCCTTATTCACATCGCGCGTGAGCGCGGTGCCGCCTGATCCCCACCGCGCGTGAGCGCGGTGCCGCCTGATTCACATCGCGCGCGTGAGCGCCGCGCGGCGCCGGTTAGTCCGCCGCCGCGTCGATCACGCCGCCGCCGAGGCAGACCTCCCCGTCGTAGAGCACGGCCGATTGCCCCGGCGTCACCGCCCATTGCGGCTGGTCGAATTGCAGGCTGAAGGCCTCCGGCCGCAAGGCTAGCCGGCACGGCGCGTCGACCTGGCGGTAGCGCGTCTTGGCGGCCACGCGCTCCAGGGTGGGCGGCGTGCCGGCGATCCAACTGCAATCGCCCGCCTGCAGCGTGGACGACAGCAGCCAAGGATGGTCGTGCCCCTGCACCACGCGCAGCACGTTGCGTTCGATCTCCTTGCGCGCCGCGTACCAGGGCTCGTGTGCGCCGCCGCCCGATTTGACTCCCCCGATCCCCAGGCCTTGGCGCTGCCCCAGCGTGTAGAACGACAGGCCGACGTGGCGACCGACCTCGCGGCCGCGCTCGTCGAGCATCGACCCTGGCTCGTTCTTCAGGTAGCGCTGCAAAAACTCGCGGAACGGCCGCTCGCCGACGAAGCAGATGCCGGTGGAGTCCTTCTTCTTCGCGTTGGGCAGGCCGATCTGCGCGGCGATGCGGCGCACCTCGGTCTTGCGCATCTCGCCGATCGGGAACAGTGACTTCGACAGTTGGGCCTGCGTCAGGCGGTGCAGAAAATAACTCTGATCCTTGGCGTCGTCGAGCCCCTTCAGCAGCTCGAAGCGGCCGGCCACCTCACGCACGCGGGCGTAGTGGCCGGTGGCGATCTTGCGCGCGCCCAGCCGCATCGCGTGGTCGAGGAAGGCCTTGAACTTGATCTCGGCGTTGCACAGCACGTCGGGGTTGGGCGTGCGGCCGGCCTGGTGCTCGCGCAGGAACTCGGCGAACACGCGGTCCTTGTAGGCGGCGGCGAAGTTGACGTGCTCCAGCTCGATGCCCACCACGTCGGCCACCGCGGCGGCGTCGACGAAGTCGGCGTTCGACGAGCAGTATTCGCTGTCGTCGTCGTCCTCCCAGTTCTTCATGAAGATGCCGACGACCTCGAAGCCTTGCTGCTTGAGCAGCCAGGCCGTGACGGCCGAATCGACGCCGCCGCTCAAGCCCACCACCACTCGTTCGCCCATGCCCTGGATTATCCCGGCCGCCATGGCCGCGCCAGGCTCGGGTGCGCGCTCACCACGTCCAGCGGGTGGCGGCGTCCGGCCAGGTGGTCTTCGATGCCTTGCAGCACCAGCGGGCTGCGGTGGCGCGCGGCGCTGGCGCGCACCTCGGCAGCCGTCAGCCACAGCGTGCGCACGATTCCGGTGTCGAGCTTTCGCCCCGGCAGCGGCTCGCCCGCCGTGCCGGCGTAGGCAAAGCGCAAATAGGTCACGTCGTCGTCGGCGCCGCCGCCGCCGATGTCGAAGCGCGCGAGGTAGATGCCCACCAGCGCCGCGGGGCTGAAGGTGCGGGCAGTCTCTTCCAGTGCCTCGCGCACCACGGCTTGCAGCGGCGATTCGCCGCGCTCCAGGTGGCCGGCCGGGTTGTTCAGTCGCAGGCCCTCGCGGGTTTCTTCTTCCACCAGCAGGTAGCGGCCATCGGCCTCGATGATGGCGGCGACGGTGACGTTCGGGGTCCAGCGTGCAGCACTCATGCAGCGCATTGTCCCGGACGGGTCGGGCGCGCCGTGGCGTGTAAGGTAAGCTCGCTGGCCACAAGCCGTGGGTGCGCCGTGGCGCGCACACGGAAACAACCGTGCCGAGGAGATCTGCATGCTGATCGGAGTCCCGCTCGAGACCGCGGCGGGCGAAACCCGCGTCGCCGTCACGCCAGAGACGGCCAAGAAGCTCAAGGCCCAGGGCCACGTGATCCGGCTGCAGTCGGGCGCCGGCGTGGCCGCCAGCGCCACCGACGAGGCCTACACCGCCGCCGGCGCCGAGATCACCGACCGCGCCGGCGCCTTCGCCTGCGAGCTGGTGCTGAAGGTGCGCAGCCCCGATGCCGACGAGCTGAGCCTGATGAAGCCCGGCACCGCGCTGGTGGGCATGCTCAACCCCTTCGACCGCGACGGCCTCGGCCGCCTGGCGGCCGCCGGGTTGACCAGCTTTGCGCTGGAAGCCGCGCCGCGCACCACGCGCGCGCAGAGCATGGACGTGCTGTCCAGCCAAGCCAACATCGGCGGCTACAAGGCGGTGATGATCGCCGCCGACCAGTACCAGCGCCTGTTCCCGATGCTGATGACGGCGGCCGGCACCATCAAGGCCGCGCGCGTGGTGATCCTGGGCGTCGGCGTCGCCGGGTTGCAGGCCATCGCCACCGCCAAGCGCCTGGGCGCGGTGATCGAGGCCAGCGACGTGCGGCCCTCGGTCAAGGAGCAGGTGGAATCGCTGGGCGCCAAGTTCATCGACGTGCCCTACGAGACGGCCGAGGAGAAGGAAGCCGCCGAAGGCGTGGGCGGCTACGCGCGGCCGATGCCGCAGAGCTGGCTCGACCGCCAGAAGCTCGAGGTCGCCAAGCGCGTGGCGCAGGCCGACGTGGTGGTCAGCACGGCGCTGATCCCCGGCCGCGCGGCGCCGGTGCTGGTCACCGAGGAGATGGTCAGGAGCATGAAGCCGGGCAGCGTGATCGTCGACATGGCCGCGCCCGCCGGCGGCAACTGCCCGCTCACCGAAGCCGGCAAGACGGTGGTCAAGCACGGCGTCACCATCGTCGGCGAGACCAACCTGCCGGCGCTGGTGGCGGCCGACAGCTCCAGCCTCTACGCGCGCAACGTGCTGGACTTCCTGAAGCTGGTGATCACCAAGGAAGGCGCCTTCCAGGTGCCGATGGACGACGACATCGTCGCCGCCTGCCTGATGACGCAGGCCGGCGAAGTGAAGAGGAAGTAAGTCATGGACATCGTCAGCCCCACCATCACCAACCTGATCATCTTCGTGCTGGCCATCTACGTGGGCTACCACGTGGTGTGGACCGTGACCCCCGCGCTGCACACGCCGCTGATGGCGGTGACCAACGCGATCTCGGCCATCGTGATCGTCGGCGCCATGCTGGCCGCCGCGCTGACCGAAGGCGGTGTCGGCAAGACCATGGGCGTGCTGGCCGTCGCGCTGGCGGCCGTCAACGTCTTCGGCGGCTTCCTGGTCACGCGGCGCATGCTGGAGATGTTCAAGAAGAAGGAACGGCCGGCCGCCAAGAAGGAGGCCGCCAAGTGAAGCCGCAACACTGGGTGCCGGTGCTGGTGTTCCTGGCGGTGTCGATCCCGCTGGTGCTGCTGCTCAACCTGATGGACTTCGGCGGCGAGTTCCGCGTCGTCATCGCCATCGCGGCCGGCGCGCTGGCCACGGCTTTTGCGCAGTCCAAGCTCAAGCAGCGCGGAGAACAAGAATGAGCCTGAACCTCGTCACGCTGCTGTACCTCGTTGCCAGCGTCTGCTTCATCCAGGCCTTGAAGGGCCTGAGCCACCCGACCACCAGCATCCGCGGCAACCTGTTCGGCATGGTCGGCATGACCATCGCCGTGCTGACCACCGCGGCGCTGATCGTCAAGCTCGCCGGCTCGGCCAGCGGCCTGGGCTGGGTGCTGCTCGGCCTGGTGGTCGGCGGCGGCATCGGCGCCACGATGGCGCAGCGCGTGGAGATGACCAAGATGCCCGAGCTGGTGGCCTTCATGCACAGCATGATCGGCCTGGCCGCGGTGTTCATCGCCATCGCCGCGGTGGCCGAGCCCTGGGCCTTCCAGATCACCACCAAGGGCGGGGCCATCCCGGGCGGCAACCGCATCGAGCTGGCGCTCGGCGCCTTCATCGGCGCGGTCACCTTCAGCGGCTCGGTCATCGCCTTCGGCAAGCTCAGCGGCAAGTACAAGTTCCGCCTGTTCCAGGGCGCGCCGGTGGTGTTTGCCGGCCAGCACAAGCTCAACCTCGCGCTCGGGCTGGCGGCGGTGTTCTTCGTCTTCGGCTTCTGGCACTCGCAAAGCGCGCTCGACTTCGCGCTGATCTGCGCCCTGGGCTTCATCCTCGGCGTGCTGATCATCATCCCGATCGGCGGCGCCGACATGCCGGTGGTGGTGAGCATGCTCAACAGCTACTCGGGCTGGGCGGCGGCGGGCATCGGCTTCAGCCTGAACAACAGCATGCTGATCATCGCGGGGTCGTTGGTGGGCAGCTCGGGCGCGATCCTGAGCTACATCATGTGCAAGGCGATGAACCGCTCGTTCTTCAACGTTATCCTCGGCGGCTTCGGCGGCGAAGCCGCCGGCGCGGCGGCCGCCGGCGGCGCGCAGCAGCGCAACGTCAAGAGCGGCAGCGCCGACGACGCGGCCTTCATCCTGGGCAACGCCGAGACCGTGATCATCGTGCCCGGCTACGGCCTGGCGGTGGCGCGCGCGCAGCACGCGGTGAAGGAGCTGGCGACCAAGCTCACCGAGAAAGGCGTGACCGTCAAGTACGCCATCCACCCGGTGGCCGGCCGCATGCCGGGCCACATGAACGTGCTGCTGGCCGAGGCCGAGGTGCCTTACGACCAGGTGTTCGAGATGGAAGACATCAACGGCGAATTCGGCCAGGCCGACGTGGCCATCATCCTGGGCGCCAACGACGTGGTGAACCCGGCGGCGCTGCAAAAGGGCAGCCCGATCTACGGCATGCCCATCCTCGAGGCCTACAAGGCCAAGACGGTGATCGTCAACAAGCGTTCGATGGCCAGCGGCTACGCCGGGCTGGACAACGAGCTGTTCTACATGGACAAGACCATGATGGTCTTCGGCGACGCCAAGAAGGTCGTCGAGGAGATGGTCAAGGCCGTGGAGTAGCGGCTGCCGCCGCCGCGGCCGAGCGCTGCTGGCGGCACTGCGTGGCCTGCTCGACGCGGTCGAGCAGCCAGCGCCGGTCTTCGGCGCGCAGCGGTGTCAGCGTGATCGACAGCATCTCGCGCCGGCCCGCGGCATCGATGTAGAGATCGAGGTGACCGCTGCTGCGCAGCAGCGGGTCGACGCCGCGCACCGAACTGGCCGCGATGTCGTCCCAGGCGCAGCCGCGGCTGCGGGCAAAGCTCAAGTTGACGCGCAGGCCCTGCTCGCTGACGCGCACGCGCTGCCGCCACCACGGGAAGGCCAGCAAGGCCAGCGACGGGGCAAACGCCAGCAGGTGCTGCGACCCCGCCGGCGCACCGTGCTGCAGGCCCAGCACGCTGGCGCCGGCCAGCAACAACAAGCCGGTGCCGCCGGTCAGCAGGTGGACGACGCCGCGCCAGCGCAAATCGCGCGACGGGCTGCGGCGGGAGGCGGACAGCGGTTTCATGTCGAACAACATCTCGAGATGAAGAAGAGGGGGTTGCCGTGCCGGCGATCTTGCGCCGTCACCGTTCGTCGATCGTTAGCCGCGGCGCCGGCGGCGCTGCGCCAACAGCCCGGCCATCGCCGCCAGTGCCAGGCCGGCGCTGACAGGCTCGGGCGCCGCGTTGGGGATCACGACGTCGAGTGCCACCGTGTCCAGCAGCGTGTGGTCCACGCCGCCCACGGCGACGTTGCTGCTGTTGTAGTCGGCCGCGATGTAGAGCCCGGTCAGCCCGGCCAGCACATCGGCGATCTGGGCGCTGCTCGCCAACGGGTCGGTGCTGTCGAAGGCCTGCTGCAGATCGTTGCGCACGATGTGCCACGCGGTGCTGGCGTCGAAGTTGAAGCTGTAGGCGTTGAAGCTGTTGTCGTTGGGAAAGGGGATCCCTGCGGCCATCAACGTCAGGCTGCCGTTGCTGATGGCGATGCGCACCGGATACTGCGGCGCATCGTTGCCGGAGAAGGTGCGCAGGTAGAAGCTCAGGCTGCCGCCGGCATCGGGCGTGCGCAGCGGATTGGTGTAGGTCGCGGGCGCCAGCAGCCAGCCCCATTCGTCGGTGGTGTCGATGTCGCGCAGGTAGCCGCCCGACTGGCCGTCGGTGGGCTCCCAAACCAGGCTGGCATCGCCGCCGTTGGCGTAGGTGGTCCAGCCGTCGAGCCCGCCGTCGAAGGTGCTGCTGACGGTGGACGCCAGCGCACCGGACATCAGCAGCGAGCAGGCGGCTGCGGCCGAGGCAAGCGGCAAGGCCAGATTTCGTTGCATGACGTGCTCCCTTCCCTTGGACGAGCCGACGAGCGTATCGCAGCCCTAGGGGGATGAGGTAACCATTGGCGTCATCCGCGCCGCGGAGCACCCCCGGTTTCAGGGGTGCGGCGGAGCCGCCGTCAAACCTGCAGCGCCAGCGCCACCGCGCGGTCGACGTCGAGGCCCAGGCCTTCGTCCCACAGCCCTTGCGCGCGCGCCGCGCCGAGCTGCGCCTGCGCCAGCCGGCGCACGCGGCGCAGCGTGCGGCGGTCGGCGCGGCCCAGGGGGCCGAAGTTCTGCTCCCAGAAGCGTGCGGCAAAAGCCATCAGGCGCAGCGCCGCTTCCGGCCGCCGCAGCCGCGCCAGCGCCAGCGGCGGGTTCCACAGCGCATAGGCCAGCCCGTGCCGGTGCCAGCGTTGCCAGCACAGCGCGACGCAGGTGCGGTCGAGCGCGAGCGCGGCGGCCCATTGGCGGCGCTCGGCGCGCAGCGTGGACAGCGACAGCAGGCTGTCGATCTGGCCCAGCCAGTCGCCGTCGGCACGCGCCTGCTGCTCGCACTGTTCGAAGCAGGCCAACGCCTCGTCGCCGCGGCCCAGGCGGGTCCAGCACTGGCCGCGGTTGCGCAGCCGGGCGGCCGCCTTGCGGCGGTCGCCCAGCTCGGTCCACAAGGCCTGCGATCGCGCCAGCAGCGCCTCGGCGGCCGCCCAGTCGTCGCGCATCTGGCTGGTGACGACGGCCAGCTGGTGCAGCGCGCGGGCCTGCGCTTCGCGGTCGCCGGCGGCCTCGGCCAGGCTCAACGCTTGTTGCAAATCGGCCTGCAGGCCATCGGTCTGCGGGCTGCTGTCGTCGTCGCTGCGGCAGGCGGCCAGCTCTACCCAGGCGCGGCGGGTCAGCGCGCGGGCGCGGCGGCCGGCATCGCTGCCGGCGGCCTGCAGCGCGGCCTCGGCATGCTCGCGCGCCGCGGGCAGGAAGCCGGCCTCAAAGCGCAGGTAGGCCAGCATCTCGTGCAGGTCGCTCGCCAGCAGCGGCGGCGCGTCGGGCCACTGGACGAGCGCCTGCTCCAGCGCGGTCTGCTGGGCCAGCGGCAGGCCTTCGCTGTCCCAGGTGGCGCGCAGCGCCAGCGCCAGCTCGATGCGGCTCTCGGCGTCGGCCGCCGGCTGCTGCAGCAGCGACAGCACGCTGCGCATCTCGGCCGCCACCGCCGCGGCCTTGGGCGAGCGGCCCAGCGAGCGCGCCCATTGCAGCAGCCAGCGCAGCAGGCCCTGCTGCAGCGCCTGCAGCTCGGGTGCCGGCCAACGGCTGCGCACGAACTCGCGCACCGGCTCCAGCAGCGCGAAGCGCGGCTCGCCGTCGGCCCCGGCCAGCGTCTGCAGCATCGACTGGCCGGCGAGATCGTCGAGCCCTGCTGCAACGCTCGCCACGCTCGTCACGCTCGTCACGCCAGCGATGCCAGCCATGCCAGCCGCGCCGGCCATGCCGTGATCCCGGCCCTGGCCCGCGGCCTGATGACCCAGCACCGCGGCGACGCCGGTCACGCCGGCATCGCCGGCGAACACGCTCAAGGCGGCCAGCAGGCGCTGCTCGGCGGGTTGCAGCAGCCGCCAGCTCCAGCGGATCACCTCGCTCATCGAGGCATGGCGCGGGTCGTGGCCGGCGCGCGGGCCGCGGCGCGCCAGCAGGTCGAGCCCGTCGCCGCCGCCATCGGCCTGGCGCAGCAGTTCGAGCATCTGCGCCGGCGCGAAGCTGGCCACCCGCGAGGCCGCCAGTTCCAGCGCCAGCGGCATGCCGGCCAGCCAGCGCACCAGCGCGCACAGCGCCGGCAGCTCGGCCGCGGACGGATGGAAATCGGCCCGCACCGCGCGGGCGCGGTCGACGAACAGCGCGACGGCGGGGTTGAGCAGCGTCGCGTCGGTGTCGGCGGGCGTGCCGTCGTCGGGCAGCGGCAGGCCGCGCAGCACGAAGACCTGTTCGCCGGCCAGGTTCAGCCGCAGCCGCGAGGTGACCAGCAGCCGCAGGCCAGGCGCCGCTTCCAGCAGCCGCAGCAGCAGGCCTTGCGCGCGGCCGACCAGTTGCTCGAAGTTGTCCAGCACCAGCAGCGCCGGCGCGTCGGCCAGCTTGGCCTGGATCTGCTGCAGCGGCTCGCGGCCGCTGACGTGCAGCGCCAGCGCCAGGGCCGCCAGCGCTTGCGCTTCGTCGCCGCATTCGACCAGCGACACGAAGATCACGCGCGCCGGCGCATCGGCCACTGCCGTGCTGCCCGGCGGCCACGGCGGCAGCGACGCGGTCTGCCGCAGCGCGCGCGCCACTTCCAGCGCCAGCCGCGTCTTGCCGCAGCCACCGGGGCCGACCACGGTGACCAGCCGCTCGTGGCGCAGCAAGGCCAGCAGCCGCGCCGCGCTGTGCTCGATGCCGAAGACGCGCGTCCAGCTCGCCGGCAGCGGCGGGTCGGCCCAGCTCGTCGGCGCGGCGGGTGTCGCCGGTGGCGGCGGCAGTGGCGGTGGCGCCACGGCGGCCTGCGCCTCGACGCGGTCGAACAGCGCGGCCAGGTGGGCGCGCGCTTCCAGCACCCAGTCGTCGTAGTGGCCGGGCATCAACTCGCCGCCGTAGCTGCGCCGCGCGGCCGCCCAGTCGCCGGCGCGCACCTGGCGCTCGAAATCGGCGACATCGCAATGCAGCCGCTCGGGCCGCAGGCGGATGCTGTGGCGGTCGGCGTCGATCAGCCGCGAGTCTTCGTCGTCGCCTTCGAGCAGGCTGCGCAGCGTGGACAGCACCTGGCGCAGCCGGTTGCGGCCGACGTCGAGGGCGACGCCGGGCCACAGCAGCTCGACCAGTTCCTCGCGCGGGTGCGAGCGCTGCGGCGCCAGCGCCAGCCGCGCCAGCAGCGCCGCGGCGGCGCGCGAAGGCCAGCGGGTGATGCGCTCGGCGCCGCGCCGGGCCTCCACCGTGCCCAGCAGCCGCAGCGTCCACAAGGCCTCGGCCGGCGCCGCGCCGGTGGCGCCCGGCAGCAGGTCGGGTGGGTCGGGGCTGACGCTGGCCATGGGCCGCGCCATTCTAGGAACGGCTCGGCCAGCCCCCAGGCGCGGCCGGCGCCACGAATGCACGCTCGCGGGCGCAAGCCGCCCGCGGCCCCCCGAAACGCGGGGGCTGCCTCCGCCGCGGCGTGCACCGGTGGCGCCGGACCGCTCAGTTCCCCGCGCCGCTGGCCGCCGTGGCCGCAGCGGCGGCCGCGCCCGACGTGGCGGCGGGGTTGATCGTGATGCCGCGCTTCTTCAGCTCTTCGACCAGCACGCGCGCGCTGCCGTTGCCGGCGTCGGCCAGGCGCTGGGTGTCGGCGGCCAGCAGGTCGAGCGAGCGGCGCAGGCGCTGCGCGTTTTCCACCGTCGGCTGCAACTGCGCCTGCGCCTGCTGCAGCTGCTGGCGGTCCTGGTCGAGCAGCCAGACCTGGTAGCCCAGCGACACCAGCAGCGCCAGCAGGCCGATCAGCAATGGCAGCGCCAGGCCGTGGACGGCCGTCGGCGCCGGCGCCGGCGTCCGCGCTGCCGCTGAAGCCCGCGCGGCGGCCGGCCGCTCGGCGGCGGCGCCGTCGACGTCGCCGGGCTTGGTGTCGCGCATCGCGACCACGGTGTTGCTGTGCAGGCTGCTCAAGGCTTGGCTTTCGAGGTGGCGGGCGGGTTGGCGGGGGCGGCGGCCGGCGCCTGCAGGTTGTAGCTGATGCCGTGGCGCTGCAGCAGCGAGCGCAGCGCCTCGTCGCCGTTGCGCGCCGACAGCTCGGCCAGCGCCCGCACCATCTCGCGGTACAGGCCTTCGAGCTGCACCGACTGCTGCACGTACTGCTGCTGCTGCGCCAGCTCGCGCCGCGCCGCGGCGTTGTGCTGGCCGAGGCCGACGAGCGCCACCGCGGCCGCCAGCGCCAGCAACGCCAGCAGCGTGCTCAGGCCTTGCACGAAGCGGCTCATGCCGGCTCCTTCGCCTGCCGCCGCAAGGCCGCGGCGCGCCCGCGCCACACGCCCAGTGCCGCCAGCATCAGCAGCGCCAGCGTGCCGGGCTCGGGCACGGTGCCGTTGCCGTTGGGGTCGAACACGGTGGCGACGATCTGCAGGCTGCGGATCAGCGACAGCCCGTTGGGGTCCGACGCGTTGAAGCTCAGGCCGTTGAAGGTGATGGTGTCCTCGAACTGCCCGAGCTGCGTGGCCATGAAGTCGACGCCGAGGCCGCCTTGCGCCTGGCCGGCCTCCAGCACGCCGACCAAGCCGAAGCCGCCGAGCGAGAAGTCGTCGACGCTGCCGAGGTCGAAGCTGCCTTTCAGCGCGTCGGCCGGGCCGGTCACCTCGTTATCGATCTGCAGCGTCCAGTGGCCGTTGCTGCCCAGCGCCAGGTTGCCCAGGTTGAGCCGGTAGTGGCCGTTGCCCAGGTCGGTCAGCGTGCCCAGGCCGGACAGCAGGTCGAAGTCGGCGTTGGCCAGGTTGTTGACCTGCGCCTTCACTTGCACGGCGGCGTTGGCGCCGGCGGCGACGTCGGCCATGTCGGGGTTCTGGCTGAGGAAGCCGACGCTGCCGTTGCTCGTGAAGACGCCGGCGCCGGCGGTGTTGAGCCCGACGCTGATCTGCCCGCTGCTGCCCGCGGCGATGCCCGATGCCGCGGCGCCGCCGGTGAACGGCCCGGCCACGCCCGACAGCGTGGCGCGCAGCGTGTCGTTGAGCGCCGACACCGCGGCCGTGTTGCTGACGGTGATGTTCTTCGCGCTGACCGTGTCGCCCACGCGGACGATGCCGAAGTCGACCACCGGCGTGCCGAGCTGGCCCACCGCCGCGGTGTAGACCTTGCCCGAGACCATGACCGTCTGCGGCGCCAGACTGACCTGGCAGTTCGGCGCGCAGCCGCCGACGTTGGAGGCGTCGGAGACGAGTTGCACCGTCGCGCTGCCGGCGTTCGCGCCGGTGTAGTTGCCGGCCACTGCGGTGTTCAGCCCGACCTGCAGCGCGCTGCTGCTGGCGCCCGGCGCCAGCAGGTTGACGCTGCCGCTGGCGGTGACCGCCGCGGTGTTGCTGCTGATGCTGGCGTTCAACGCGGCTTGCGGGGCCGTGGTGGCCTGGTTGGTCAGCGTGAGGGCCGCCGTCGGCGACGCCGCGCCGACGCGCACCGCGCCCAGGTTGATGCTGGTGCTGCCGAACTGCGGGCTGGCCAGGTTGATGACGTTGGCCGTGGCGTTGATCGTGCCGTTGACGCCGAAGGCCTCCGAGCCGACGGCCAGCACGCCCAGCCCGTTGCTGACGCCGCCCACGGTGCCGGCGCTGGCGTAGTTCACCGTGATGCTGCTGTTCAGCGCGCCGGCCGTCGTGCCGGTCACGGTGACCGTCATCTTGCCGTTAGCCCCGGTGCTGTTGCTGCCGGCCGTGATGCCGCTGAGCGAGCCGCTGCCGCTGATCTGGCTGTTGCCGGCGGCGCCGAACGAGGCGTTCAGGTCCTCGACGAAGCCGGCCGCGCCGCTGGCGGTGTTGCGCACCACCAGGTCCTGGCTGATGTTCTGCCCCACCTGCAAGGTGCCGAAGTTCAGCGGATTGCCGACGAGCTGGCCGGCTGCCGCCTGGTAGACGTTGCCGTTGACCGTCACCGCCTGGTTGCCGACGCTGGTCTGCCCGAGGCCGTTGCTGACGCCGTTCACGGTGCCGGCGGAGGCGTAGGCCAGGTTGACGGTGCCGGTCTTGGCGCCGGCCGAGGCGGTGTTCACGCCGACGTTGATGCCGCTGGCGTTGTTGGCGCCGGCCAGCAGGCCGGTGACCGCGCCACTGGCCGTGGCGGCGCCGCCGACCGAGGCGACGCCGGCGTTCAGGTCTTCGCTGAAGCTGCCGCTCGCTGCGGTGTTGCTGATGTTCAGCGCCACCGTGTTGCTGCCGCCGACGCGCTGGTTGGCCACCGTCACCGGCGAGGTGGCGTTGCCGCCGGCCAGGTTGTAGGCCGCGGCGCCGGCGCCCAGCACGATGTTGAGCTTCTGGTCGCCGATGTTGTCGAAGTTGCTGCGCAGGTTGACCACCTGGCCGCTCATGGGCGCCAGCGTGCCGGCGCTGGCGGCGGTGAAGACCACGGTCTGCCCGGCGCCGGCGCCGGCCGGCGCGCCGGCGTTGTAGTTGGCCGCCATCACGCCGCTGCCGGACAGCCGCGCATCGCTGATGTTGGCGCCGTTGACCGAGGTCTGGATCGCGCCGCGCAGCGTCGGCCCGGTCGTGCCGCCGTTGCCGATGGTGTAGTTGTAGCTGTTGGCGCCGACGTGCACGTTGCCGATCGTCAGCGTGGCGTTGTTCGTGTTGCCGCCGCTGACCGCGCTGCCGCTGATCACCTGGCTGGCGTTGCCGCCGGCCAGGATCTGGCCGCTGCCGGTGACGTTGGCGCGGCGGTTGAAGCTGTTGCCGCTGCCGGCATTGGCGTTGGTGTAGTCGGCCGACACCGTGATGTTGTTGCCACCCAGCGCCAGCGCGCCGCCGCTGCTGCCGTTGTTGAGCAGCGTGCCCACGGTGCTGGCGGCACCCAGGGTCAGCACGCCGGTGCCGGTGGTGATGGCCGTGCCGTTGCCCGTGAAGCCGGCGTTGGCGTTGACCAGGCCGCCGTTGGCGCCGATGGTGCCGCCGTTGAGCACCGCGCTGTTCAGGTTCAGCGTGCCGCCGCTCGTCGCCTGCAGCAGGCCGCCGGCCTGGTTCTGCACGCTGCCGGCCGCGCTGACCGCGATGTTCAACGGCGCGCCCTGGTTGGCGGTGACGGTGCCCAGGTTGACGATGTTCAGCGCGCTGCCGTTGCCGAAGCTGCCCGCACCCTGCAGCGTCTGCCCGGCACCGATGGTCAGCTGGCTGCCCGCGCCCTGCGCCATGATGCGGTTGTTGGTGGTGTTGCTCAGCGTGGTGACGCCGCTGCCGCCCAGCGTCGCATTGCCCGCGACCAGCAGGTCGGTGAAGTTGCCGCCCGAGCTGACGTTGAGCGCGCCGTTGTTGGTGACCGTGCCTTGCAGCACCAGCGTCGAGTTGTCGACGACGGCGAAGGTGCCGGCATTGACCAGGTTGCCGATGGTCCCCGTCTGGCCGGACACCGTGCGCACCTGCCCGCCGGTGGCCGAGCCCAGCGTGCCGCCGCTGATCGAGGCGTTGGCGCCCAGGGTGACGTTGCCGCCGTTGATCGCCTCGATCAAGCCGGCCGCGCTCTGGCCCACGTTGGTGCCGGTGATCGCCAGCGTGCCGCCGTCGGCGCGCATCGTCTTGTTGTTGGTGACGGTGCCGGTGCTCGACAGCGTGAGCGCCGCGCCGAGGTTGCCGATCACCGTGCCGTTGTTGGTGAACTTCAGCGACCCGCCGGCGCCGATGTTGCCGGCGCCTTGCAGCGTCTGGTTGGCGCCCAGCGTCAGGCTGTTGCCGGCGCCGGCGGCGTAGATGCGGTTGTTGCCGCTGTTCGACAGCGTGATGGTGCCGGTGCCGTCGATCAGGCGGTTGCCGGTGGTCACCAGGTCGGTGAAGTTGCCGCCCGAGCTCAGGTTCAAGCTGCCGTTGTTGGTGAGCGTCCCGTCGAGGAACAAGGTGGAGTTGTCGACGACGACCAGCGTGCCGGTGTTGGTGACGCCACTCAGCCGCGCATTGCTGCCGCTGCCCGTGATCACCGCGGCGGTGTCGGCGCTGGCCAGGCTGCCGCCGACGATGCTGCTGCCGCCGGTCAGGCGAACGCTGCCGCCGTTGATGGCGCTGAGCACGCCGGACGCGCCCTGGTTGACGGTGGTACCGCTGATCGTGAACGTGGCGCCGTCGCCGCGGATCAGCTTGTTGTTGGTGACGTTGCCGCTGGTGCTGAGCGTCATGCCGCTGCTCAGCTTGGCGATCAGCGAGCCATTGTTCACCAGCCCGAGCGTGCCGCCGCCGCCGATGCTGGCGGCGCCCTGCACCGTGATGCCGGCGCCGAGCGTCAGCGAGTCGCCGGACGCGTTGGCCGCGATGATGCGGTTGTTCAGCGTGTTCGAGGTCTCGATCGTCGCCGTGCCGCCGAGCGTGCGCGCGCCGTCGATGCGCAGCTCGGTGAAGTTGCCGCCCGAGGCCATGCTCAGCACGCCGTTGTAGGTGGCGTTGGCGGTCAGCCGCAGCGCCGAGTTGTCGGCAATCGTCATCGGCCCGTTGACCGTGCCGCCGCCCATGCTGACGGTGGCGCCGCCGACGGTGGTGATCACGCTGCCGGCGCCGGTGGCCGAGAACGCGGCGTTGTTGATCACGCTGCCGTTGAGCAGCTCGACGCGCGAGCCGTTGCGCGCTTCGATCTGGCCGCCGGCGCTGTCGACGGTGGTCTGCAGTTGCAGCGTGCCGCCGTCGGCGCGCAAGGTGCCGGTGTTGTTGACGCCGGCCGATGCGTTGATCTGCAGCGGCGCGCCTTGCGTCGCCACCACCGTGCCGGCGTTGTTGAACCGGAAGTTGGCCGAGCCGGCGCCGATCTGGCCGGAGCCGGACAGCGTCTGCCCGCTGCCCAGCGTGAACGTGGCGTTGTCGCCGGAGATGCGGTTGTTGGTGGTGTTCGACAAGGTCACCGTGCCGGTGCCGGCCAACGTCTGCGCGCCGACGATGACCAGGTCGGTGAAGTTGCCGCCCGAACTGATGGCCAGCTTGCCGTTGTTCGTCAAGGTGCCGGTCAGCCGCAGGGCGCTGTTGTCGACGATGACGAGGTCGCCGGTGTTGGTGACGTCGGCCAGCGAGTTGCTGGTGCCCGACGCGGTGCTGATGGTGCCGCCGCTGGCGGTGCTGAAGATGCCGCCGCTGATGCTGCTGCTGGACAGCCGCACGCTGCCGCCGTTGATGGCGTTGAGCGCGCCGCTGCTGCTTTGGCCGACCGTGGAGCCCTGGATCGTCAGCACCGCACCGTCGCCGCGCAGCACGCCGTTGTTGGTGACGCCGCCCTGGGCGTTGAGCGTGATGCCGGAGCTGAGGTTGGCGATGATGCTGCCGTTGTTCACCACGCCCAGCGCACCGCCGCCGCCGATGCTGGCCGCGCCCTGGATGCTCTGGCCCACGCCCAGCGTCAGCACGTCGCCGGCGCCGCTGGCGGCGACGATGCGGTTGTTCAGGCTGTTGCTGGTGGTGACCGTGCCGGCACCGTTCAGCGACATCGCGCCGCTGATGCGCAGTTCGGTGAAGTTGCCGCCCGAGCTGATCGCGATGTTGCCGGTGTTCTGGTTGCTGCCCAGCAGCGTCAGGCCGCTGTTGTCGCTGATGGTGACGCTGCCGGCGTTGCTCAGGTTGGTCGGCCCCGCGGACGTGCCACCCTGCGTGGCGGCGGCGCGGCCGGCGGCGACGGTGGCCGTGTCGAGCGCGCCGGGCAGCGCGCCGCAGCTCCAGTTGCCGGCGACGTTCCAGTTGCCGCTGGCCGGGATGAAGGTGCAGGCGGCGGCCAGGCTGTCGTGCCAGGGCACGGCGCCCAGCGCCAGCGTGGCGGCCAGGGCCAGGGCCGACTGAGGGGTGCGTGGGCGGCGAAGAACGGTCATGCGCAGACTCCCGTGAGCGGTTTGCGCCGAGGATGGGCAGCGACCGTTAGGCAAGCGTTAGAGGTCGTGGCGCCGAGGCGCAGTGTTCACCCACCTGTTCGCGGGGGTGTCACCGGTTTCCGGGGGTCGGACGTGGCGGCCGTCACGGCGCGGCGCAGCGCCTGCATGGCCTGCGCCGGGTTCAGCGCGCGGCCTTGCGCCGCTGCCTCGGCCGCGCGGCCGGCGCCCAGCAGGTGGCGCGCCAGGCGTTCCAGGCGCTGCTGGGCGCGCAGGTCGGAGGCGCTCAGTTCGCCGTAGCGGCTGCTCCAGTGGCGGGCGGCAAAGGCCATCAGGCGCGCCGCGGCCTCGGCCTGGCCGCAGCGCAGCAGCGAGGTCGGCACGTTCCACACCGCATAGGCCCAGGCGAAGTGGGCGCCGTCGGCCCAGGCGACCTCGGCCGCCTCCAGGAAGCACGGCAGTGCGTGCCGCCACTGGCGCACCTCGGCGTAGGCGCCGCCCAGCACGTTGTCGGCCTTGCTGAGCAAGGCCCAGTCCTGCTCGGCGCGGGCGCGGTCGGCCAGGTCGCGGGCGCCGGCCAGGCACTCGGCGTAGCGGTCGAGCTGGTAGTCGAGGTTGACGCGGTGGTAGAGCGCGGCGTTGCAGTCGTGGCGGTTGCCCAGCGTCTGCAGCAGCGCCCGCTGGCGCTCGAACAGGCGCCCGGCCTCGGCCGCGCGGCCACGCGACAGGCAATCGATGTAGGCGCGCTGGGCCAGCAGCGTGCCCAGCAGCGCGTGCTCGCCCAGGCTTTCGGCCAGCGGCTCGGCTTCGTCGAGCAGCCGGCAGGCGCCGTCGCGGTCGTTGTGGGCCGTCCAGCGCAGCCGCGCCAGCATCTGCAGCGCGCTGGCGCGTGGGGCCGAGCGCGGCGGCGCCGCGTCCAGCGCCTGCTGCGCATGCTGCTCGGCGCGTTCGCGCAGGCCGGCTTCGTATTCCTGCACCGCCAGCAGGCTCAAGCCCGCGCTGCGCAGCGCGGCGTCGTCGACCCGCGCGAGCAGGCGCTGCAAGGTGTCGATGCCGCTGCCGGCCAGCGGCACGACGGCCAGGCCGCTGCGCAGCGCCAGCGCCAGGCGCACGCCGGCTTCGGGCTCGCCGTCGGCCTCGGCGCTGGCCAGCGCCGCCACCAGGTTGGGCCCCTCGGCGCGGAAGGCGGCCAGCGGCACGGTGGGGCCCAGCGCCGCCATCCAGCGCGGCCACCAGTCGCGGTGGGCGCGGCGCAACCGCGCCACCTCGGCGGCCGGCTGCTGCTGCAGCAGCCAGGCGAGCGCGAACTCGCGCACCGGCTCGGTGAAGCGAAAGCGCAGGGTGTCGTCGCTTGGGCGGTCGGGCGCGTCCGGCCCGCCCGGCCCGCCCGGCCCGCCCTGCGCACCTGGGGTGCCTTGCCCAAGCTGCCATTCGCCGGTCAGCAGCGAGTGCTGCACCGCCTCGTCGAGCTGCAGCGCCACGTCAGTGCCCAGCACCGCGGCGGCGGCCTCGGCGGTGAAGCCGCCGACGAACACCGTCATCGCCGCCAGCGTGTGCTGCAGCGCCGGCGGCAGCAGCTTCCAGCTCCAGGCGATGACCTCGGCCATCGCCGCGTGGCGCGCGTCCAGCCCGCCGCGCGGCCCGGCGCGCGCCAGTAGCGCCAGCCCGGCGCCGGGGGCGCCGTTGAAGCGGCCGTCGGCGCGGCCGTCCAGGCGCTGCAGCATCTCGGCCAGCGGCACGCTGCGCAGCCGCGCGGCCGCCAGTTCGATGGCCAGCGGCGCGCCGCCCAGCAGCCGCACCAGCGCCACCACGGCATCGGCGTTGCGCGGGTTGAGGTGGAAGTCGGCACGCACCGCGCGGGCGCGGTCGATGAACATCGCCACCGCGGGGTTGAAGGCCTGGCCGGCGAGGTCGGCGTCGGCGGCGGGCAGCGGCAGCGGGGCCAGCGCGACTTCGCGCTCGCCATCGATGGCCAGCACGCGGCGCGAGGTGGCCAGCACGTGCAGCGCCGGCAGCCGCTGCAGCAGCGCGGCGACGACGCTCGCCGCCGCGGGCAGCAACTGCTCCAGGTTGTCCAGCACCAGCAGCGCGCGCTGGCCGGCCAGCGCTGTGGCCAGCCGCTCGCCGAGGTCGGCGCTGGCGCCGCCCAGGCCGAAGGCGCGGCCCAGCGCGTCGAGCATGGTGTCGACGTGGTCGCAGCCGGCCAGCGCGACGAAGGCCACGAGGTCGAAGCGCGGGTGCTCGCCGTCGTCGCCGGCGAGGTCGGGCGTGTCGCGCAGCGCCTGCGCCAGTTCCACCGCCAGCCGCGTCTTGCCGATGCCGCCGGGGCCGACCAGCGTGACCAGGCGGTGCGCCGAGACCTGCCCGCGCAGCCGCGCGGCGCGCGCCTCGATGCCGAAGTAACGCGTCAGGTAGGTCGGCAGCGCGTGGCGCGACAATGCCGGCGCCGGCGTCGCCGCGGGCGGCGCGTGCGGCGCGTGTGTCGCGTGTGTCGCGTGTGTCGCGTGCGGCGCATGCAGCGGGGCGTCTGGCGCCGTCGTGGTGCTGGCGGCGCGGGCCGAGGCTGCGTCACCACCATCGCCATCGACATGACCATGGCCGCCGCCGCCCTGCAGGCGATCGTGCAGCCGCTCGGCCAGGCCGCACAGGCGCCGGCGCTCGTCGCAGATCCACTCGTCGAAGAAGCCGGGCAGCAGTTCGCCGCCGTACAGCGCTGCGGCGGCCTGCGGCTGGCCGGCGCGCAGGCGTTGTTCGAACTGCTGGGCATCGCTGCTCAACGCGCCCGGCGCGGCGCGCAGCGAGCGGCGGTCGGCCACGATCACGGCGGCGGCGCCCGGCGGTTCGAGCAAGGCCTTCAGCGTCGACAAGGTCTGGCGCAGCCGGTTGCGGCCGGTGCCGAGATCGACGCCGGGCCACAGCAGCTCGATCAGTTCCTCGCGGCCGTGTTCGCGCTCGGGCCACAGCGCCAGCCGGGCCAGCAAGGCGCCGCAGGCGCGGCTGGGCAGACGCACCGGGCCCAGGCGCGGATCGGCGCCCTGCAACTGCAAGCCGCCGAGCAGGCGCACGTGCCAGCGGCCCGATGCCATCGCAGGGCCGCGGCGGTGCGGCACGGCTTGTGTCTGTTCAATGTCCATCGAGGCGCCCGGGGCAATCATAGGGGCCGGAGATGCTCATCGAATCCCCTGATGCTGGTGCCGCAAGCGCTCGGTCAGAATGGTCCGCAACGGATGGAGCCCTGCTGAATGGAGAAGATCTGGTTGAAGCAGTACCCGGCAGGCGTTCCTGCCGAGGTCAAGACGGACGTCTACCCGTCGTTGATGGCCTTGCTGGAGGAGAGTTTTCGCAAGCACCGCGACCAGAAGGCCTACCTGTTCATGGGCAAGGCCTTCACGTTCGGCTGGCTCGATGACCACTCGCGCGCTTTCGCGGCCTACCTGCAGTCCATCGGCCTGGCGCCGGGCGACCGCGTGGCCTTGATGATGCTCAACGTGCCACAGTACCCGGTGGCGGTGGCCGGCGTGCTGCGCGCCGGCATGGTGGTGGTCAACGTCAACCCGCTGTACACGCCGCGCGAGCTGGAGCACCAGCTCAAGGACTCGGGCGCCAAGGCCATCGTCATCCTCGAGCCCTTCGCCGCCGTGCTGCAGCAGGTGATCGACGCCGTGCCAAGCAAGAAGGTGGTGGTGGCCTCGTTCGGCGACATGCTGGGCTTCCTGAAGGGCACGCTGGTCAACCACGTGGTGCGCAACGTCAAGAAGATGGTGCCGGCCTGGCGGCTGCCCGGTGCCTTGCGCTTCAACGACGCGCTGGCCAGCGGCCGCAACAAGCCCTACACGCCGCCCAACGTGGGGCCCGACGACATCGCGGTGCTGCAGTACACCGGCGGCACCACCGGCGTCAGCAAGGGCGCAGTGCTGCTGCATCGCAACCTGGTGGCCAACGTGCTGCAGTCGGAAGCGTGGTACCAGCCGGCGCTGAAGAAGATTCCGCCCGGCGAGCAGATCGTGACCATCTGCGCGCTGCCGCTGTACCACATCTTCGGCTTCACCACGAACATGATGCTGGGCATGCGCATGGGCGGCGCCAACATCCTGATTCCCAATCCGCGCGATTTCGCGGCCATGCTCAAAGAGCTGTCGCAGCACCGCTTCCACAGTCTGCCGGCGGTCAACACGCTGTTCAACGCGCTGGCCAACCACCCCGACTTCGGCCAGGTCGACTGGAGCCACCTGAAGATCAGTGTCGGCGGCGGCATGGCCGTGCAGCAGGCGACGGCCAAGCTGTGGCTGGAGAAGACCGGCTGTCCGATCTGCGAAGGCTACGGCCTTTCGGAGACCAGCCCGTCGGCCACCTGCAACCCGGTGGACAGCACCGCCTACAGCGGCAACATCGGCCTGCCGATGCCCAACACCGAACTGAGGCTGCTCGACGACGACGGCAACGAGGTGCCGATGGGCACGCCCGGCGAGATCGCCATCCGCGGCCCGCAGGTGATGGCCGGCTACTGGCAGCGCCCCGACGAGACGGCCAAGGTGATGACGGCCGACGGCTTCTTCCGCACCGGCGACGTGGGGCTGGTCGACGAGCGCGGCTACTTCAAGATCGTCGATCGCAAGAAGGACATGATCCTGGTCAGCGGCTTCAACGTCTACCCGAACGAGGTGGAAGACGTGATCACGCAGATGCCCGGCGTGCTGGAATGCGCCGCGGTCGGCGTGCCCGACGCCAAGGCCGGCGAAGTGGTCAAGGTGGTGGTGGTCAAGAAAGACCCGGCGATCACCGAGGCCGACATCCGCGCCTTCTGCGAGGCCAACCTCACCGGCTACAAGCGGCCGAAGATCATCGAGTTCAGGACCGAACTGCCGAAGACCCCGGTGGGCAAGATCCTGCGCCGCGAACTGCGGGGTTAGCACCCTGCCGCCCGCCGCGGGCGGCGGCGGCAGGGCTTCGGGCTGACATCGAAACTCAGCGGCCGGCAACCACGGTGGTGGTGGTGCGCACCGCGGGGGTGGCGTGCATGCGGGACAGCTCGTCCTCGCCGGTCAGGCGCTGCAGTTCACCGCTGGCCAGCGCGGCCTTCACTTCGGCGCGCACTTCGGCGCGGCTGACTTGCGGCTGGAAGCCGGTCGACAGGTTGTAGCTGGTGCTCCAGGGGTTGACCTTGGCGGCCTGGAACTGCGCCAGCTCGGTCTGCACCTGGGCGCGGCTCTTCAGCGACTGGTGTTGCACGGGGTCGATCGTGATGTCGTCGGCGAAGGCCGAACCGGCGGCGGCGAACGACAGGGCGATGGCGGCGATGCGGGTGATGCGGTTCATGATCGGTTCCTCTCGGTAGAAGGGGGGGGTTCAGGTTTCGTTGCTTCAGTGGGCGGCGGACTTGCTGTCCACGGAAGAAATTCTGAAAAGCGCAAACGCTCGCCAGCGGACAGCCAGATGACAAGTTCGTCATCTGGCGCTTTTCATCGACCGCGGCCGCTGGCCGACAATCGCCGCCCCATGCTTCGCCTCTTCGTCGATGGCGCCGGCGCCCCGCTCGCGGCCGGCCTGACGCTCGAACTGCCCCCCGGCCCTGCGCGTCACGTGCAGGTGCGGCGGCTGCAGCCGGGCGACGAACTGCGGCTGTTCGACGGCCGCGGCGGCGAATGGCAGGCCGAGGTGCTGGCGATGGGCCGGCAGCAGGTGCGCTTGCGCATCGGCGCGCACGAAGCCATCGAGCGCGAACTGCCGCAGGCCGTGACGCTGGCCGTCGGCATGCCCGCCAACGAGCGCATGGATTGGCTGGTGGAGAAGGCCACCGAACTGGGCGCCGCGGCGATCCAGCCGCTGCTGTGCGAGCGCTCGGTGCTGCGCCTGGAAGGCGAGCGCGCCGAGCGCAAGCGCGAGCATTGGCAGGCCCAGGCCGTGGCCGCCGCCGAGCAGAGCGGCCGCACGCGCGTGCCGAACATCGCGCGGCCGCTGCGCCTGCCCGAGTGGCTGCCGATGCTAACAACCGAATCGGTGCGACGCTGGCTGCTCAGCCCCGCGGGCGCGCAGCCGCTGCCGGCGGCCGCGACGCCGGCGGCGCCCACGCTGCTGCTGAGCGGCCCCGAAGGCGGCCTGTCGCCGGCCGAGGAGGCCGCGGCGCTGGCGGCGGGTTTCCAGCCCGTGCAGCTCGGCCCGCGCGTGCTGCGCGCCGAGACCGCGCCGCTGGCGGCGTTGGCGGTGCTGGCGTGGCAGTCCGCCGGCCCTGGCAACTCAGCTTGACCGGCCCTCCAGCGCTGCCCAGAATCAGATCTCTCATTCACCTCGCAAGGGAGCCAACATGGGTCTGCTGGATTCGGTCATCGGTGCGCTGGGCCAGGCGCAACAGGGACAGCAAGGCGGCTCGGGCCTGCCCGGCTTGGGCGGCCTTGGCGGCCAGGGCCAGGGCGACCTGCTCGGCGCCGTGCTGTCGATGCTGGGCAACGATTCCGCGCTCGGCGGCCTGGCCGGGCTGGCGGCGCGCTTCCAGCGCGGCGGCCTGGGCGACGTGCTGCAGTCGTGGATCGGCACCGGCCAGAACCAGCCTGTCTCGGGCGACCAGTTGCACGAGGTGCTGGGCGGCGACGTCATCGGCGCGCTGGCGCGCCAGCTCGGCCTGTCGCCGGGCGATGCGGCGGGGCAGTTGTCGCAGGTGCTGCCGCAGATCATCGACCACCTCACGCCGCACGGCCAGGCGCCGGCGGGCGGCCTGGGCAACGCGGGCGACCTGCTCGGCGCGCTGCTGCGCCGCTGAATGCCGGCGGCCGCTCGCGCGCTGCCGGGCCTGGTGCTGCTGCTGGCCGGCGCCTCGGCGCAGGCCGTCGGGGCGGCCACCGTCGCCGACGCCGCGGCAGCGCCGGCCTGGTGGCTGTCCTGGTGGATCTGGCCGCTGGCGCTGTTCGTCGTCTGCTTCCTGCTGGGCATCGTCGCGGTGCCGGCCGGCATCGGCGGCGGCACGCTGTTCGTGCCCATCGTCGGCAGCTTCTTTCCCTTCCACCTCGATTTCGTGCGCGGCGCCGGGCTGCTGGTGGCGCTGGCCAGCGCGCTGGCGGCCGGGCCGCTGCTGCTGCGCAGCGGGCTGGCCAGCCTGCGCCTGGCGCTGCCGCTGGCGCTGCTGGCCTCGGCCAGTTCGATCGGCGGCGCCATGCTCGGGCTGGCGCTGCCGGCCAACGTCGTGCAGGTGATGCTGGGCGTGGTGGTGCTGGCCATCGTCGCGCTGATGCTGCTGGCGCGGCGCTCGGAGTTTCCGCTGGTCGAGCGGCCCGACCGGCTGTCGCAGGCGCTGGCGCTGCACGGCGTGTTCGTCGACGGCGCGGCCGGCCGCCGTGTGGCCTGGCAGGTGCACCGCACCGCGCCCGGCCTGCTGCTGTTCCTGGGCATCGGCGTGCTGGCCGGGCTGTTCGGCATCGGCGCCGGCTGGGCCAACGTGCCCACGCTCAACCTGCTGATGGGCGCGCCGCTGAAGGTGGCGGCCGGCACCTCGGGGCTGGTGCTGTCGCTGGTGGATTCTTCGGCGGCCTGGGTCTACCTCAACAAGGGCGCGGTGCTGCCGGTGATCGCCGTGCCCTCGGTGGTGGGCATGATGCTGGGCGCGCGCATCGGCGCGCGGCTGCTGGGCCTGCTCAAGGCCTCGGCGATCCGCCGCCTGGTGATCGTCGTGCTGCTGTTCGCCGGCCTGCGCGCGCTGCTCAAGGGACTGGGGGTGTGGCCATGACGACCACGGCCGACGGCGCCGGAACCGGCGTCGAACAAGGCGTCGAACAAAGCGTTGAGCAACGGCGTTATGCCCGGCTGCTGGAGGGCGGCGCCCGCGCCGGGCTGCTGCTGTCGCTGCTGGCCTTCGCCGCCTACGGCAGCGGGCTGCTGGCGCCCGGCGTGCCGTTGCAGCGGCTGCCCGAGTGGTGGTCGCTGCCGCTGGCGGAGTTTCTGCGGCAGTCGGGCTCGCCCACCGGCTGGGGTTGGCTGGGCCGGCTGCAGCAGGGCGACATGCTGTCGCTGGCCGGCATCGCCTGGCTGGCCAGCTGTTCGCTGCCGGCGCTGTTTGCGCTGCTGCCTTGTTATCTGAGGGGTGGCGACCGGGTCTACGCGGCGCTGGTGCTGGCCCAGGTGGCGGTGATCGGGCTGGCCGCCTCGGGCTGGCTGACCGGGGGCGCGGGATGACGGCGCCGCCGGTCTTCACGCGCTGGCTGCTGGCCACCGAGCACGGCGAGTTCGATCGCGGCGCCGAAGGCCTGGCGCTGACGCTGGCGCAGCGCGCCGCGCTGCCGCTGGCCGCCGTGCTGCCGCTGGCCAGCAACCCCGAGTTCGAGGCCGTGGCGCCGGCCTGGGCGGCGCGTGCCGAGGCCGCCGCCGCGGCGCGGCGCGAAGACCTGCTGGCCCAGGCCGCGGCCGCCGGCGTGGCGCTTCAGGTGGCGGTGCGCCGCGGCCCCGAGCCCTATGCCGAGATCGTGGCCGCCGCGGCCGAGGGCCGGCACGACCTGCTGATCATCCGCCGCCGCGGCCAGCGCAGCTTCCTGGCCAACCTGCTGGTCGGCGAGATGGTCACCAAGGTCGTCGCCCACTCGCCCTGCAGCGTGCTGGTGGTGCCGCGCGACGCCCGCCCGTGGCAGCGCCGCGTGCTGCTGGCGCTGGACCCGCTGGCGCCCGATGGCGCCGCCGTGGCCCAGGCCGCCGCGCTGGCCGCGGCCTGGGCGCTGCCGCTGCTGGTGGTCTGCGTGGCCGACGGCGGCGGCGACCCGAAGGCGGTGCTGGCCACCGCGGTGGCGCAGGCGCACGTCGCCGGCGTGGCGGCCGATGGCGAACTGCTCAGCGGCCGCCCGCACCAGGCCGTGCTGCAGGCCGCGGCCGATGCCGGCGCCGACCTGATCGTGATCGGCCGCCACCGCGCCGAAAGCCTGCAGCGCGCCTGGCTGGGTGGCGTGGCGCAGAAGGTGCTGGGGCTGGCCACCTGCCCGGTGCTGGTGCAGGTCGCGGAAGCCGATCTTCCGCGGGCCGAGCGCCGGGCCGCTCCCAAGCCGGCCCGCATCCCCCCGGGGGATCGGCCGGCGTACCCGTCGGACGAGGGGCCGTCATGAGCGATGCGTTGAGCTACTTGCTGAAGGCCCGGCCCGAGGCGATGGGCCATTACTTCGCGTTCCTGAAGGACTGCGGCCGGCACCTCGACCCGAAGACGCGCAACCTGATCAGCGTGATCACCAAGGTCCACGCGCAGACCGAGCGCGGCCTGCGCCAGTACCTCAAGCGCGCGCTGAAGGAAGGCTGCTCGCCGGCCGAGGTGCTGGACGCGCTGCTGATGGCGTTCCCGACCCTCGGGCTGACGAAGATCCTGTGGGCGGTGGACGTGATGCTGGCGATGGACCTGCCGGGCTTCGCGCCCGAGGCGGCGGCCGTGCCATCGCCGGCGCCGGCGCCAGCACCATTGCCGGCACCGGCACCGCAGTGGCACGACCTGATGGCCACCACGCCGGGCGTGCCGGCCGGCAGTACGCAGCGATTGGCGCTGGGCGATGGCCGCGCCGTCTTCGTGCACCGCGGCGCGCGGCAATGGCGCGTCTACGACAGCCGCTGCCCGCACCAGACCACCGACATCCCGCCGCTCGCGCTGGACGGCTGCCGCCTCACCTGCCCCAAGCACGGCTGGGTGTTCGACCTGGCCAGCGGCGACTGCGTGGCGGTGGGCGACGCGCCGCTCCAGCGCTGGCCGTCCAAGGTGGTCAAGGGGCGGCTGCTGGCCTTCGGGTGAGCTCAGGCTAACGGCCGATCGCGGTGGCTGCCGGCCACCAGGTCGAAGCGGAACAGCCGGCATTCGATCGCGCCGTTCCACATCGGCACGCGGCGCGATTCCTTCAGCCGCATCAGGCCGGGCAGCTTCATCTCGGGGCTCAGGCACCACGCGGTCCAGCCGCCGTAGTGGCGCTTCCAGTTTGCGGCCAGCGCGGAGAAGAAGGCCGGCGCGTCGGCGCCGCCTTCGAAGGCTTCGCGCGGCGCATGCTGGGGTTGGTGGCCTTGGCCTTGGCCTTTCGGCGCGATGCGCTCGCCGTAGGGCGGGTTCATGATCAGCGTGCCGGCGGCGGCCGGCGGCGGGCGCTGCAAGGCGTCGGCGGTCTTGAACTCGATGGCGTGCGCGACGCCGGCGCGCTCGGCATTGCGCGCGGCGAAGTCGGTCATGCGAAAGCTCACGTCGCCGGCGAAGACCGGCACTGCCGGCGCATGCACGCGTGCCTGAGCCTCGGCCTTCATCTGCTGCCAGCGCGCGCGCAGCGGCTGGAAGGGCCGCAGCCGCTCGAAAGCGAAGCGGCGCTGCGCGCCGGGCGCGATGCCGCAGGCCAGTTGCGCCGCCTCGATGGCGATGGTGCCGGCGCCGCAGCAGGGGTCGAGCAAGGGGCCGTCTTCGGCGCGGCCCTGCCAGCCGGCGGCAGCCAGCATGGCGGCGGCCAGCGTTTCCTTCAGCGGTGCCTCGCCCTTGACGGCCTGGCTGCCGCCGCGGGCGTCGCGCCAGCCACGCTTGAAGAGGGCCTCGCCCGAGGTGTCGACGTACAGCGTGGCGTGCTCGGGCCCGAGGAACAGCAGCAGCGGCAGCGTCGGGTGGCGGGTGTCGACGCTGGGGCGCGCGCCGGTGGCGTCGCGCAGCACGTCGCACAGCGCGTCCTTGATGCGCAGCGCGGCGAAGTTCAGGCTCTTCAGCGGCGAATGCTGGGCCTGCACGTCGACGCGCAGTGTCTGCTCGGGCGTGATCCAGTCGGTCCACGGCACGCGGCGCGCCAGTTCGTACAGCGCGTGTTCGTCGCGGTAGGGGCCGTCGATCAGCGGCCACAGCACGCGCTGGCCGAGCCGGCATTCGAGGTTGAGGCGCATCGCAAGCGCCAGGTCGCCGTCGACCCAGGCGCCGCCGCGGCCGGCCTCGGCCGCGCGGCCGGCGATGCCGCTCAATTCGGCCGTCAGCAAGGCTTCCAGCCCTTGCGCGCAGGGCACGAAGATCGCCGTCATCAAATGGTCTTGCGCAGCGAGGCGGGCGCGATCTTCAGCGCTTCGCGGTACTTGGCGACCGTGCGCCGCGCGACGTGGATGCCCTGCTCTTCGAGCATCTGCGAGAGCTGGCTGTCCGACAGCGGCTTGGCCGCGCTCTCGGCGGTGACGAGCTGCTGGATGAGCGCGCGCACCGCGGTGCTGGAGGCGTTGCCGCCGGCATCGGTGTTGAGGCTGGAGCCGAAGAAGTACTTCAGCTCGTAGGTGCCGTAGGGCGTGGCCATGTACTTGGCGGTGGTCACGCGCGAGATGGTGCTTTCGTGCAGGCCCAGCTCGTCGGCGATCTCGCGCAGCACCAGCGGCTTCATGGCGATCGCGCCGTGGGTGAAGAAGCTCTTCTGCCGTTCGACGATGGCCTTGCTGACGCGCAGGATGGTGTCGAAGCGCTGCTGGATGTTCTTCATGAACCAGCGCGCCTCCTGCAGCCGCGACGACAGCCCGCCGCCGCTGCCGTTGCCGCGCTGGCCGCGCACCGCCTGCGCGTAGAGGTCGTTGATGCGCAGCTTGGGCATGACGTCGGGATTGAGCACCACCTTCAGGCCGCGGCCGGCGCGCTGCACGATGACGTCGGGCACGATGATGTTGCTCTCGGCGTCGCTGAAGGGCCGGCCGGGCTTGGGCTCGCACTGCACGATCAGCGCCTGCGCGCGGCGCACCTGGTCTTCGGTGCCGCCGGTCAGCGCGGTGAGGCGGCGCATGTCGCGCCGCGCCAGCAGTTCGAGGTACTTCTCGCAGATGGTGATGGCCAGCCGGCGCTCGCGGCAGGGCGGCGTCTGGCGCAGCTGCAGCACCAGGCATTCCTCCAGCCCGCGCGCGCCGACGCCGGCCGGCTCCAGGCTTTGCAGCAGGCGCAAGGCCATCTGCAGCCGCGCCGCCAGCTCTTCGCGCGCCTCGGCATCGGCGCCGGCCAGGCCCAGCATCTCGGCCAGGCGCTCGGCGATCTCGTGCAGCGGGCCGTCGAGGTAGCCGTCGTCGTTGAGCGATTCGATCAGCACGTTCAGCGCCGCCAGGTCGTCGGCCGACAGCCGCAAGCCGGCGACCTGCGCGCGCAAATGGTCCTGCAGGCTGGCGCCGGCGGCGCGGCGGTCCTGCGCTTCGAGGCCGTCGTCGTCGCCGCTGCCGCTGGCGGCCGACGACGGCGTCTCGCGGATGCCGTCGAAGTCGTCGCCCTCGGTGCCGTTTTCCCAGTCTTCGCGCTCGGTGGTGCCGAACTCCTGGCCGCTGACTTCGGCCAGCCCTTCGCCGTCGCCGCCGTCGCCGCCATCGGCAGCGGCGCTGCCGGCGGCTTCGTCGTCACGCTCGGCGGGCGTGGTGCGCTCGGCCGCGCGGTCGTCTTTGAGCGTGCGGTCCAGCGGCGTCTCGAAGGGGCTGGCAGCGTCCTCTTCCACGTCGAGGAAGGGGTTCTGCTCCAGCATCTGCTCGACCTCCTGGTGCAGCTCCAGCGTCGACAGCTGCAGCAGCCGGATCGACTGCTGCAACTGCGGCGTCAGCGCGAGGTGCTGCGAGAGGCGGACCTGTAGCGACGGCTTCATCACACGAAGGCTCGCTGCGTCGGGGTCGCCCTGGCGCAGCGACGGCGCCCTCGGGGGGTGGCGAAGGAGCGAAGCGACCAGCCTGGGGGCGCCATGTCACATCTTGAAGTTCTCGCCGAGGTAGACCTTGCGCACCTCGGCGTTCTCGACGATCTCGGCCGGCGTGCCTTCGGCCAGCACGCGGCCTTCGCTGATGATGTAGGCGCGGTCGCAGATGCCCAGCGTTTCTCGAACGTTGTGATCGGTGATCAGCACGCCGATGCCGCGCTGGCGCAGGAAGCCGATGATGCGCTGGATCTCGATCACCGCGATCGGGTCGACGCCGGCGAACGGCTCGTCGAGCAGGATGAAGCGCGGCTGCGTGGCCAGCGCACGCGCAATCTCCACGCGCCGGCGCTCGCCGCCGGACAGCGCCGGCGCCGGCGAGTCGCGCAGCTTCTCGATGCCCAGCTCGTGCAGCAACTGCTCCAGCAGCTCGCGGATGCGCGTCGGCGGCAGCGGCCGGCCGTCGGGGCCGATCTGCAGCTCGAGCACGGCGCGGATGTTCTCCTCGACGTTGAGCTTGCGGAAGATCGACGCTTCCTGCGGCAGGTACGACAGCCCCATGCGCGAGCGGCGGTGGATCGGCATGCCCTCGATCGCCTGTCCGTCGATGCTGATGCGGCCTTCGTCGGCGCGCACCAGGCCCACCACCATGTAGAAGGTCGTCGTCTTGCCGGCGCCGTTGGGGCCCAGCAGGCCGACCACTTCGCCGGCGCTGACGGCCAGGTGCACGTCGTGCACCACGCGGCGCGCGCCGTAGGTCTTGGCCAGGTGCTCGGCCTGCAGCCGGCTCACCGCGGGCCGGGCGGCCTGCATCGCCGTCAACGCGGCTCCGAGGCGGCGCGCGCCGGCGCGCGGCCGCTGCCGGCCTGCGACGCCGCGGCGCTGCCCGGCGGCGGCGTGAACACCATGCGCGCGCGCGGCGCCGAGGCGCTGCCGCCGGGCGCGGCGCTGGCGCCTTGCACCGCGAATTCCTCGATGCCCTGGTTCCAGGTGATCAGGCTGCCGGTGATCTCGTCGACCACCTCCTTGCCGCGCAGCCGGCGGACGACGCCGCTGCCGATCAGCTTGAGCACTTCGGTGCGGCCGTCGAACTCCACGCGGTCGGCGGCGCCCTCCAGCCATTCATCGACGTTGTCGCGCTTCTGCCGGTAGGTCACCGGCACGCCGGGGGTGCCCCAGGCGGTGCCGGCGTAGTAGCCATCGGTGGCCTGGCGCACTTCGACGCGGTCGGCCTTCAGCGTCATCGTGCCCTGGGTGACGACCACGTTGCCGTTGAAGCGGCTGATCTGGTCCTTCAGGTTGTTGGTGCTGGACTTGTCGGCCAGCACCTCCATCGGCTTGCCGCGGTCGGCCTTCTCGGCCAGCGCCGGCCCGCCGGCGGTGACGGCGGCCAGCAGCGCGAGGATGCGGAGGGGACGGAGCGAAGGGTAGGGAGTCATCTGGGGCACGAATCTTGCAATCAGTATAGGTGCAAGACCGGCCCCGGGAGCGCGAAAACCGTGACTTCAGCCGCCTTTGCGCGAGCGCTGGATCAGGTAGTCGGCCACCGCCAGCGCGCGCTCGTGGCTGCCGGCCAGCGAGGCGGAGGTGAAGTATCGGCCATTGATGCCCATCAGCGGCACGCCGTCGACCTTGTAAGCGTCGGAGAGTTGGCGCGCCTTGGCACATTTGGTGTTGACCGCGAAGGACTTGTAGGCCTCGGCGAACTTGGCCTTGTCGACGCCCACCGCGGCGGCCAGGGCGACGGCGTCGCTCTCGCTGGTGAGGCGCTGGCCCTGGCCGTGGATGGCGGCGAACACCTTGCGGTGGACGGCCGGGATCGCGCCCATCTCCTCCAGCGCGTAGAACATCTTCTGCCCCACCTGGTGGCGCGCGGTGAAGCCCACCGGCACGCGGCGGAAGGCGACGTCGGCCGCAACGGTCTTGACCCAGGCTTCGAGCAGCGGCTCGAAGGTGTTGCAGTGCGGGCACTCGTACCAGAAGAACTCGCTCACGTCGATCTTGCCGGCCGGCGGCAGCATGCTGGCCGGCAGGGGTTGCGACAGCTTGATGAACTGGCTGCCTTCCACCGGCGCTTGTCCCTGGGCCTGCGCCGCAAGGGGCAGCCCGCCGAGGGCGAGGCCCGCGCCGGCTGCCAGTTGGATGGAGAAATCGCGCCGCTTCATGGAGTTCCTTTCGTGTTCGGGACGGTTGTCGCGCCGAGGTGGAGTCGGGGCCGCCGCCGGAGTTCCGTTGCCGGGTTGGGCTGCATCAAGGCCGTTCGACGCGCACGAGCTGGCTGTCGATCGCCGAGTCCTGCAGCTTGCCTTGCAGGCTCTCGGCCTCGTTGCGCGTCTCGAACGGGCCCATGCGCACGCGGTAGACGACGCGGCCGTTCTGCTCGCGCTCGGTGATGCGCGCCGTCTGGCCGGCCATCGCCAGCTTGGCGCGCTGCTGCTCGGCTTCGTCCTGGCGCGTGAAGGCGCCGGCCTGGACGAAGAAGACGAACGGCTCGGGCCCGCGCGCGCCGACGGCCGGCCCCGGCGTGACCGCGCCCGAGAGGATGGCCGCCGGGTCGCGCGCGCCGCGCGGCGCCGAGGCAGGCGAAGCTGCGGGCGGCAGCGTCGCCGAAGCGGCCGCCACCGGCGGCGGCGGGGTGGCGCCCGCCGTCGGCTTGACCGGCTTGCCGGCCAGCGGCGCGTTGGGGTCCCAGTTCTTGTTGCGCGCCTGCTCGGCCTGGTCTTGCTCGGCCGTGCGCTGCGGCACCTTGTTGACGAAGGGCACCGGCGCCTTGGTGATGTAGAGCGCCACGCCGAGCGCCAGCGCCAGGCCGATCAGCAGGCCCGCCACCAGGCCGGCGGCGAAGGCGCCGCGCTGCGCCGTCTTCATGCCGCGGCCTCCGCCGGCGCCTCGCTGCGCTGCATGGCCTGCGGGGCGCTGACGCCCAGCACCGCCAGGCCGCTGCGCAGCACCTGGCGGGTGGCGGCCAGCAAGGCCATGCGGGCGCGCGTCAGCGCCGCGTCGTCGGACAGGAAGCGCTCGGCCGCATACCAGGCGTGCAGCGACGCGGCCAGGTCACGCAGGTAGAAGGCCACGTCGTGCGGCGCCAGCTCGGCGGTGGCGCGGGTCAGCATCTCGGGGTAGTCGGCCAGCTTGAGCAGCAGCGCCTGCTCGGTGGGCGCGGCCAGCAGTGAGAGGTCGGCACCCGCTACGGATTCGGCGTCGCCGCCCTGCGCCGCGTGCTGCGCCAGCACCGAGCAGATGCGCGCGTGCGCGTACTGCACGTAGAACACCGGGTTCTCGTCGCTCTGCTTGAGCGCGAGGTCGATGTCGAACACGAACTCGGTGTCGGCCTTGCGGCTGATCAGGAAGAAGCGCACCGCGTCGCGGCTGGTCCAGTCGATCAGGTCGCGCAGCGTGACGTAGCTGCCGGCGCGCTTGGAGATCTTCACCTCCTGGCCGCCGCGCATCACGGTGACCATCTTGTGCAGCACGTAGTCGGGGTAGCCCGCAGGAATGCCGACGCCGGCCGCCTGCAGCCCGGCGCGCACGCGCGCGATGGTGCCGTGGTGGTCGGTGCCCTGGATGTTGATGACCTTGACGAAGCCGCGCTCGAACTTGTCGATGTGGTAGGCCACGTCGGGCACGAAGTAGGTATAGCTGCCGTCGGACTTGCGCATCACGCGGTCCTTGTCGTCGCCGTACTCGGTGCTGCGCAGCCACAGCGCGCCGTCTTTATCGTAGGTCTTGCCGGCGGCGACCAGGCGGTCCACCGTGGCTTGCACGCGGCCACTGGCGTAGAGGCCCGATTCGAGGAAGTAGCGGTCGAACTTCAGCCCGAAGGCCAGCAGGTCGAGGTCTTGCTCGTGGCGCAGGTAGGCCACCGCGAACTGGCGGATGCCGTCGAGGTCGGCCGCGTCGCCGCTGGCGGTGAAGCGGCGGTCGTCGGCGCTGACGGTCTGGCCGGCGCTGAAGCCGTCGGCGATGTCCTGGATGTAGTCGCCGTTGTAGGCGGATTCGGGCCAGCCCGCGTCGCCCGGCTTCAGGCCCTGCAGCCGGCACTGCGTCGACTGCGCCAGCGTGTTGATCTGCACGCCGGCGTCGTTGTAATAGAACTCGCGCGTGACCTGCCAGCCCTGGGTGGCCAGCAGGTTGCACAAGGCATCGCCCAGCGCGGCCTGGCGGGCGTGGCCGACGTGCAGCGGCCCGGTGGGGTTGGCCGAGACGAACTCCACCATCACGTGCCGGCCGTTGGCGGCGCGCCGGCCGAAGCCGTCGCCGGCGGCCAGGATCTCGGCCACCACGGCCTGGCGGGCGGCCGCCGTCAGCCGCAGGTTGACGAAGCCGGGGCCGGCGATCTGCAGCGCCGCCACCCAGCGCTGCACCGCGGGCTCGGCGCGCAGCGCGTCGACCAGGGCCTGCGCGATCTCGCGCGGGTTCTTCTTCAGGCTGCGCGCCAGCGGCATGGCGGCGGTGATCGCCAGGTCGCCGTGCGCGGCCTGCTTGGGCGACTCGAAGGCGGCGGCCGGCGGCGCGTCGGGAGCCAGCCGCGCCAGCGCCCGCTCCAGCGCCTGCAGCAGCTCTTGCTTGGCTTGGATCATCGCGGCGATTCTACGGGCGGGGTCCGCGGCGACCCGGCTCCGGGGCCGGCCCGCCGCGCGGCGGCCGATCGCTCGCAGACGGGCCGGCAATGCCCGTCTTTTGGGGATTTCAGCCACGGCGATCTCATGCACCATGCAGGGGCTCGCCATGCCGACATCCCCTCTGCCCCCGCTGCGCGCCGCTGCTGCCGCCTTGCCCGCGCAGATCGGCAAGTACCCCGTGCTGGCCCGCCTGGGCGAAGGCGCGACGAGCGAGGTCTTCCTGGCGCGCGACGAGTTCCGCGGCCGCGACGTGGCGATCAAGCGCGTGCGCCTGGGGCTGATGCCCGACTCGCGCGAGTCGCATTTCCAGCGCCGCTTCTTCGCCGCCGAGGCCGCGCTGGTCGGCCGGCTGAACCACCCGAACGTGGTGCAGATCTACGACGCCGTGTTCGACGAGGCGGCGCCCTACCTGGTGATGGAGTACGTCAACGGCGTGACCCTGCGGCGCTTTTGCCGCGCCGACGCGCTGCTGCCGCTGGACCAGATCGTCGAGATCGGCTTCAAGTGCGCGATGGCGCTGGACTACGTCTACCGCCAGGGCGTGATCCACCGCGACGTCAAGCCGGCCAACCTGCTGACGGTGATGGACGGCGAGCGCATCCTCGACGTCAAGGTCAGCGATTTCGGCAGCGCCTTCAACCAGACCTCCGACGCCACCCAGGTCTACCGCGTCGGCTCGCTGGCCTACATGTCGCCCGAGCAACTCGACGGCGACACGCTCGACTGCCGTGCCGACATCTACTCGCTGGCCGCCGTGCTGTACCACCTGATCGCCGGGCGCCCGCCTTTCGACGCCACGCGGCAGCAGGCCATCATGCACCAGATCTACAACGTCGAGCCGGCCTCGCTGCGCGGCCTGCGCGAAGGCGTGTCGGAGCGGCTCGACCAGGTGGTGCTGGGCGCGCTGGCCAAGGACCGCGACCAGCGCCCGGCCGACTGGGGCCGCTTCGCGCAGGCGCTGTCGGCGCTGATCACCGACCACGAGGTGCCGCGCGGCCAGGTGCAGGGCGTGCTGGACTCCGAGCGCTTCAACCTGCTGCGCACGCTGGCCTTCTTCAAGGGCTTCGGTGACGTCGAACTGTGGGAAGTGGTGCACCGTGCGCGCTGGCAGCGGCTGCCGTTCGGCCATGCGATCTACCGCAAGGGCCAGGAGGGCGACGACTTCCACATCCTGGCCAGCGGCCGCGTCGACGTCTTCCGCGAAGGCCGCAACGTCGCCGAACTGGGCGCCGGCGACTCGGTGGGCGAGATGGCCTACCTGGCGCCGAGCCCCGACCTGCGCGTGCACAGCGCCGACGTGATCGTCGCCGAGCCGGCGACCACCATCTCGTTCACGCCGCACTCGCTGGGCCAGTTGTCGATGGCCACGCGCCACCTGTTCGACACCGCCTTCATCCAGGTGCTGGTGCGCCGGCTGCACGCCGCGCACGAGGCGCTGGCGCACCCGCGGCGCATTCTTTAGGGCCGGGCCGACGTTTTCCTGTCAGCCGGCCGGCGCGCTGGCGCGTTCTCGGCTGGCCGGGGTGCAGATCGCATGCTGCAGTCGGTGCTGTCGTCGGTTCCCATCCACATCCTGCAACGAAAGAGGCAAGCATGTTCAAGACCCTGTCCCCGATCCTGGCCGCCTGTGCCGCCGTCGTCGCCCTGTCGGTGCCCTTCCACGCCGCGGCCGCCAGCGCCGACTGCGAGGCCAAGGCGGTCGACAAGAACGGCAAGGCGCTGGCCGGCGCCGCCAAGACCAGCTTCCTGAAGAAGTGCGAGGCCGACGGCGCCTCGTCCTGCGACGCCAAGGCGGTGGACAAGAGCGGCAAGGCGCTGCACGGCGCGGCCAAGACCAGCTTCGTCAAGAAGTGCGAGGCCGACATGAAGGGCGGCGACGCCAAGCCGGCCGCCGCGGCCGCGATGCCGGCCGCTTCCGGCGCCAAGAAGTAAGCCCGAGCAAGGCTCGGCCACCAGGGGCGCTGCGGCGCCCCTTTTCCCGGGGGGCGCTGCAGCGCCCCTTGCGTTTGCTTACGCCGCCGTCCAGTAGCCCGGGTCGCCGAAGCTCTGCTTGAGGAAGTCGATCCACAACCGCACCCGCAAGGGCAGGTGCTTGCGTTGCGGAAACAGCGCGAAGATGCCGTTGGGCGGCGCCGCGAACTCGTCCAGCACCGTCTGCAGGCGGCCGGCCGCCACCTCGCGCTCGACCTCCCAGGTGCTGCGCCAGGCGATGCCCAGGCCGGCCAGGCACCAGTCGTGCAGCACCTGGCCGTCGCTGCAGTCGGCGCGGCCGCGCGGCCGCAGGTGGACCAGCGCGCCGTCGACGATGAAGGCCCAGCCGCGCGTCTGGCTGGCCTCGGACGACAGCGTCAGGCACTCGTGCCGCGCCAGGTCGGCGGGGCTGCGCGGCGCGCCGGCGCGCTGCAGGTAGCCGGGCGCCGCCACGCACAGCCGGCGGTTGTCGGCCAGGCGCACGCTGACCAGGGTGGAGTCGCCGAGGTCGCCGACGCGCACCGCGCAGTCGTAGCTTTCGTTGACGATGTCGACCACGCGGTCCGACAGGTTCAGCGAGACGCTGACGTCGGGGTGCAAGGCGATGAAGCGCGGCACCAGCGGCGCCACGTGGCGGCGGCCGAAGCCGGCCGGCGCGGTGATGCGCAAATGGCCGCTGGCCTTGACGCCGCCGGCGCTGACGCTGGCCTCGGCGTTGGCCAGGTCGGCCAGCACGCGCTGGCAGTCTTCGAGGAAGGCGCTGCCTTCGTGGGTGAGCGACAGCCGCCGCGTGGTGCGCAGCAGCAGCTTGACGCCCAGGCGCTCTTCCAGCGCGTCGATGCGCCGGCCGATGACCGCCGGCGCCACGCCCTCGGCCCGGGCGGCGGCCGTCAGGCTGCCTTTGGCCGCCACGGCGACCAGGGTCTCGATCTGCTTGAGACGGTCCATCGAGCGAGACTATGCATCAAATCTGCATGAATCTCTGTATCTAGCCGCTGTTAATAGTTGATCGCGGTTCGAATAGAGTGCGCTTGGCTCATTCCGTCCATCAAGATCACCATGACCGACCGCACCCCCGCGCACCGCCTGCAGGTGGCCACCGTGCTGCACCGCTTCATCGAACAAGCGGTGCTGCCCGGCACCGGCATCACGCCCGAGGCCTTCTGGGCCGGCTTCGATGCCATCGTGCACGACCTCGCGCCCAAGAACGCCGCGCTGCTGGCCGAGCGCGACCGCCTGCAGGCCGAGATCGACGCCTGGCACCGCGCCAACCCGGGGCCGATCCGCAAGATGAAGGCCTACCAGGCCTTTCTGCGCAAGATCGGCTACCTCGTGCCGGTGCCCGAGCACGTGAAGGTGACCACCCGCAACGTCGACGCCGAACTGGCGCTGCAGGCCGGCCCGCAGCTGGTGGTGCCGATCACCAACGCCCGCTACGCGCTGAACGCCGCCAACGCGCGCTGGGGCAGCCTGTACGACGCGCTGTATGGCACCGACGTGCTGCCCGAAACCGGCGGCGCCGAGAAGGGCAGCGGCTACAACCCGGTGCGCGGCGCCCGCGTCATCGAGTACGCCCGCCACGTGCTGGACCGCTGCGTGCCCTTGAACAAGGGATCGCACCTCGACAGCACCGGCTACCGCGTGGTCGACAACCAGCTGGCGGTGACGCTGAAGAACGGCGCCACGGTCGGCCTGAAGAACCCGGCGCAGTTCGTCGGCTTCCAGGGCGAGGAAGACGCGCCCTCGGGCGTGCTGCTGTCGCACCACGGCCTGCACCTGGACATCCGCATCGACCGCGCGCACCCGATCGGCCGCACCGACCCCGCCGGCGTGGCCGACCTCGTGCTGGAAGCGGCGCTGTCGACCATCCTCGACCTCGAAGATTCGGTCGCCGTGGTCGACGCCGACGACAAGGTGCTGGCCTACGGCAACTGGCTGGGCATCCTGAAGGGCACGCTGACCGAACAGGTCAGCAAGGGCGGCAAGACCTTCACGCGCGGCCTCAACCCCGACCGCCTGTACACCGGCCCGCGCGGCGAAGACGTGGCGATGCACGGCCGCAGCCTGCTGTTCGTGCGCAACGTCGGCCACCTGATGACCAACCCCGCCATCCTGTGGGGCGACGAAGGCCGCGAGGTGCCCGAAGGCATCATGGACGCGGTGATCACCACGACGATCGCGCTGCACGACCTGAAGAAGACCGAGGGCCTGCGCAATAGCCGGCGCGGCAGCGTCTACATCGTCAAGCCCAAGATGCACGGCCCGGCCGAAGTGGCCTTCGCCAGCGAGCTGTTCGGCCGCGTCGAGCAGTTGCTGGGCCTGCCCAAGGCGACGGTCAAGCTGGGCATCATGGACGAGGAGCGCCGCACCAGCGTCAACCTGAAGGCCTGCATCGCGGCGGCGGCCGACCGCGTGGCCTTCATCAACACCGGCTTCCTCGACCGCACCGGCGACGAGATGCACACCGCGATGCGCGCCGGCCCGATGCGCCGCAAGGGCGACATGAAGACCAGCGAGTGGATCGCCGCCTACGAGCGCAGCAACGTGCTGGTGGGCCTCGAATGCGGCCTGCGCGGCAAGGCGCAGATCGGCAAGGGCATGTGGGCCATGCCCGACCTGATGAAGGCCATGCTGGAGCAGAAGATCGCCCACCCGCGCGCCGGCGCCAACACCGCCTGGGTGCCCAGCCCCACCGCGGCCACGCTGCACGCGCTGCACTACCACCAGGTGGACGTGTTCAAGGTGCAGAAAGAGCTGGAGAAGGTCGACCTTGACGCCGAGCGCGACGCCATCCTCGAAGGCCTGCTGACGGTGCCCGTGGTCAAGACGGCGAAGTGGACCGAGGCCGAGAAGCAGCAGGAGCTGGACAACAACGCGCAAGGCATCCTCGGTTACGTCGTACGTTGGGTGGACCAGGGCGTGGGCTGCTCCAAGGTGCCCGACATCCACGACGTGGGCCTGATGGAAGACCGCGCCACGCTGCGCATCAGCAGCCAGCACATGGCCAACTGGCTGCTGCACGGCGTGGTCACCAAGGCCCAGGTGCGCAGCACGCTCAAGCGCATGGCCAAGGTGGTGGACCAGCAGAACGCCGGCGACCGCGCCTACCACGACATGGCCGGCCATTTCGACGACAGCGCCGCCTTCAAGGCGGCCTGCGACCTGGTGTTCGAGGGCACGGCGCAACCTAGTGGTTACACGGAGCCGCTGCTCCACGCCTCGCGGCTGAAGGTCAAGCAGCGCGCCGCCTGATCCGGCGCAAGTCCTGATACCCGAGGTGCGGCTGCGCGGCTATCGTGCGGCCGGACCTCGGCATTTTCAGGAGACCACATGTTCAAGCGAGCCATGGCCGCGCTGGCCCTCGCGGCGGCGGCCGTCGCGCAGGCCGGCACGGTGACCGTCGTCACCTCGTTCCCCAAGGAACTCACCCAGGCCTACAAGACCGCGTTCGAGAAGGCCAACCCCGGCATCAAGCTGGAGATCCTCAACAAGAACACGGTGCAAGGCATCGCCTACGTGCGCGAGCTGCCGGCGGGCCAGCGGCCCGAGGTCTTCTGGGCCTCGGCGCCCGACGCCTTCGAGGTGCTGGCCGGCCTCAAGCTGCTGGACGACGTGGCCGGCCTGGTCAACAAGGCGGCGCCGACCAAGGTGGGCAACTACCCCATCAACGACCCGCAAGGCCGCTACCTCGGCCAGGCGCTGGCCGGCTACGGGCTGATGTGGAACACGCGCTACCTGGCGGCCAACAAGCTGCCGGCGCCCCGGCAGTGGGCCGACCTCGTCAAGCCCGTGTACTTCGGCCACGTGGCGACCAGCTCGCCCTCGCGCTCGGGCACCACGCACCTGACGGTGGAAACCCTGCTGCAAGGCGAAGGCTGGGCCAAGGGCTGGACGCAGCTGCTGCAGATCGCCGGCAACTGCGCGGCCGTCACCGAGCGCAGCTTCGGCGTGCCCGACGGCGTCAACAACGGCCAGTTCGGCATCGGCCTGGTGATCGACTTCTTCGGCCTGGCCGGCAAGTACAGCGGCTTCCCGGTCGAGTTCGCCTACCCCGACGTGACGGCCGTGGTGCCGGCCAACATCGCGCTGGTGGCCGGCGCCAAGAACGCCGACGAAGCGCGCAAGTTCATCGCCTACACCGTCTCGCAGGAAGGCCAGCAGCTGCTGTACGACCCGAAGATCTCGCGCCTGCCGATCCTGCCGCCCGAGGCGATGGGCGGCAAGGCGCCGCAGGGCTACCCGAACGCCTTCGAGATCGCCAAGCGCGCCAAGGTGCACTTCGACTCCGAGCGGTCCGAGTCGCGCTACAACGTGGTCTCGGCGATGTTCGACCAGACCATCACCTTCCGCCTGAAGGAGCTGCAGGCCGCCACCAAGGCCATCCACGCGGCCGACGCGGCGCTGGCGCACAAGCCCAACCCCAAGGCCGCGGCGCTGCTGAAGGAAGCGCGCGAGCTGGCCTACACGCCGGTGGTCGACGCCGCCAAGGCGGCCGACAAGGAGTTCCTGGCCGTCTTTGCCGCCAGCAAGAAGGACGCCGCGGTGAACAAGCGCGTGACGGCGCTGGAAGACCACTGGAACAGCGGCGCCCGCGCCAACTACGAGCGCGCCAAGGGCCTGGCTGAACAAGCGCTGGCGCTGGCCAAGTGATGCTTCGGCGCGCCGGCGCCGGCGCGGCACCCGGCGGGCGCCGCCCCGGCGTCGGCGCCTGGGTGGCCGGCGCGCTGGTGCTGGCCTTCCTGCTGCTGTTCCTGCTGCTGCCGGTCGGCAAGGTGTTCGTCACCGCCTTCGTCGAAGGCGACGGCACGCCGACGCTGGGCCACTTCGCGGCCTTCTTCCAGCAGGGGCTGATGCGCGAGGCCTTCTTCAACAGCCTGCTGGTCGCCGGGCTGTCGGCGCTGTTCGCGGCGCTGATCGCTGTGCCGCTGGCCTACTTCACGGTGCGCTTCCAGTTTCGTGGCGCGTTGTTGATCCAGACGCTCGGCGTGCTGCCGCTGATCATGCCGCCCTTCGTCGGCGCGGTGGCGATGCAGCTCATCTTCGGCCGCTCGGGCAGCGTCAACCTGCTGCTCGGCGAATGGTTCGGCTGGAACCTGCCCATCATGGAAGGCCTGGCCGGCGTCGTCTTCGTCGAGGCCATCCACTACTTTCCCTTCATCCTGATGAACCTCACCGTCGCGCTGCGCAGCATCGACGGCGCGATGGAAGAAGCCGCGCTCAACCTCGGCTGCCGCGGCTGGCGGCTGTTCTGGCGCATCATCTTTCCGCTGGCGGCGCCGGGCTTCGTGGCCGGCGCCTCGCTGGTCTTCGTCAAGGTGTTCGACGACCTCGGCACGCCGCTGGTGCTGGGGCAGACCAACCTGCTGGCGCCGCAGGCCTACCTGCGCATCACGCAGGTCGGGCTGGAGGACCCGCTGGGCTACGTGATCAGCGTGATCATGATCGTCTTCTCGATCGCCGCGATGGCGCTGTCGGCCAAGCTGCTGGCCGGCCGCGACTACGCCACCACGCAGAAGGGCGGCGGCGCGCTGCAGCGGCGCCGCCTGTCGCCGCTGGGCGCCGTGGCCGCCTACGGCTGGATCGCGCTGGTGCTGCTGGTCGTGCTGTCGCCGCACCTGGGCGTGCTGCTGCTGAGCTTTGCCAAGGTCTGGAGCTTCTCGCCGCTGCCCGATGCCTACACGCTGGCGCACTACGCCACCGTGTTCCAGGACTCGGGCGGCATGATCCGCAACACGCTGCTCTACTGCGGCCTGGCCGCCGGGCTCGACGTGGTGTTGGGCGTCACCATCGCCTACCTGATGCTGCGCACCACGCTGCCGGCGCGGCGCTGGCTGGACTGGATCGCCACCGCCTCGCTGGCGGTGCCCGGCATCGTGCTGGCGATCGGCTACCTGCGGCTGTACAAGGGCGTCATGCTGCCCGGCACCGATGTGCTGCTGACCGGCAGCTGGCTGCTCATCATGCTGGCTTACGCGGTGCGCCGGCTGCCTTACGCGCTGCGCAGTTGCGTGGCCGCGCTGCAGCAGTTGCACGCCTCGCTGGAAGAGGCGGCCGAGAACCTGGGCGCGACGCCGCTGCGCACCATCCGCCGCGTGGTGGTGCCGCTGATGGCCGGCGGCATCTTGGCCGGCTTCGTCACCAGCTTCATCACTGCCGCGGTCGAGTTGTCGGCCACCATCTTGCTGACCTCGGCCGAGAGCCAGGCGCCGATGAGCTACGGCATCTACCTGTACATGCAAAGCGTGGCCGGCCGCGGCCCCGGTGCCGCGCTGGGGGTGCTGGCCGTGGTGGTGGTGGCGGTGGGCACCTACCTGTCGCACGTGGTCGTCGAACGCACGCAGGGCCGGCTGGCGCCGGCGGGCAAGGGATCCGGGAGTTCCAACGCATGAGACAAGTCAGCGTCGAATGCCGCGGCGTGCGGCTGTCGTACGGGGCGACCGCGGTGCTGCGCGACATCAGCCTGGCCATCGAGCCGGGCGAGTTCTTCGCGCTGCTCGGGCCTTCGGGCTCGGGCAAGAGCACGCTGCTGCGGCTGATCGCCGGCTTCGCGCAGGCCGACGCCGGTGAGCTGCTGATCGACGGCGCCGAGGTCTCGGCGCGCCCGCCCTGGGAGCGCAACGTGGGCATGGTGTTCCAGAGTTATGCGCTGTGGCCGCACCTGTCGGTGTGGGACAACGTGGCCTTCGGCCTGGTGGAGCGGCGCACGCCCAAGGCCGAGCTGCGCCGGCGCGTGGCCGAGGCGCTGGAACGCGTGGGCCTGGCCGCCTACGGCGAGCGCCGGCCCGGCCAGCTCTCGGGCGGCCAGCAGCAGCGCGTGGCGCTGGCGCGCACGCTGGTCATCGAGCCGCAGGTGCTGCTGCTCGACGAGCCGCTGTCCAACCTGGACAAGTCCTTGCGCGTGCAGATGCGCCAGGAGCTGCTGGAACTGCAGCGCCGGCTGGGCCTGACGACCATCTTCGTCACCCACGACCAGGAAGAGGCGATGACCACCGCCGACCGCATGGCGGTGCTCGACCACGGCGTGCTGCAGCAGGTGGGCAGCGCGCAGGCGCTGTACGACCAGCCGGCCAACGCCTTCGTCGCCGGCTTCGTGGGCACGATGAATCTGCTGCCGGCGCGGGTGCGCTCGCGCGAAGGCGGCTGCCTGCTGCTGGACATCGACGGCGTCGGCGACTGGCGCTTGCCGGCGCCCGCCGACGAGCCGGCCGGCGAGCGGCTGCTGGTGAGCTTCCGCCCCCACGCGCTGCAAGTCGGCGCCGTTGATGGTGCTGGCGACGCGGCAGCGGTCCACGACGCCGCCGCCGCGCTGCACCTGGCCGGCACGGTGGAAGCCAGCGAATTCCTGGGCGAGTTCACCCGCTACCGGGTTCGCGTCGGCGTACAGGATTTGGTGGTCGACCACGCGCACCGCGCCGGGCGCGCGCGGTTCCCGGCCGGCGCGCCACTCGGCCTGCGGCTGGAGCCCTCACAGGTGCGGCTGCTGCCGGGTTGATGCAGAAATCCGGGACCACCCATCGGGCAAGCCGAGGAGTTCACGATGCCAGCGATTCAGCTCTCGCCAGCGATACCGCAGCTTCCGTCCGGCGACATCCAGCTGACGGCCGACTTCTTCAAGACCGCGCTGGGCTTCGAGGTCGCTGCGATCTTTCCTGAGCACAAGCACCTCATCGTCCGGCGCGAAGCGGCCGAGATTCACTTTTGGCAAGCCGACACGGAAGAACTCGCCCGGCACTACGGCGAAGCGAGTAGCTGCTACATCCGCGTGACCGGTATCGAGGGGCTCTATCAGGAGTTGCAGGCGCGCGGCGCCAAGTTCCGCTACGGCCTGACGAAGCAGCCTTGGGGCATGAACGAGATGCAGATCGACGACCCCTATGGAAACGCCATTCGCTTCGGCGAGGTCGTCGAGTGATCAGAAGGTAGCGGGTAGCGCCGCTCCGTATCGGTATCCCCTCGGGGACCGGTCGCCGCAGGCGACCAGGGGGAGCGACGGTGTTAGCGCCCTGAGCCCGATCCGGCTCTGCCGGTCGGGCTCAGCAGCCCCCTCGGGTGGGCCGAGCCCGGACGAAGAACAGTCCCTGCGGACTGTTCTTCGCCTGCGAGGGCCGTCGGGCCTGCAAGCCCGACGGCGGCCGCCCCAGCGGCCGGGGGCTGTCAGTTCAAGTCGGCGTCGGCACCCCGTTCATGCGGTCGTACTTCAGGAAGTACTGCCGCGCCAGCGCGACGAGCTGGTTCTCGCTCGGGTGGTCGACCACTTCATAGCCGACGATCTGCTTGGCGCGCGCCGCGCGGTGCTTGGTCACGTAGTGCTCGAAGGCGGCGATGCCGGTCTTGGGGCCGACCACCAGCACTTCGGGAATGCCTTCCAGCGCGTCGCACACCTGGCCGAAGAACTCGTGCTCGGTGCGCACGCTGCTGCCGTGCTGCGCCGTGTGGTGGGTGTGCGCCTTGACCTTGTGGGCCAGCACGTGCTCGGTGTCGAACTGCAGCACCTGCGCCTTCTGGTGGTCGATCCAGACCACGGCATGGAACATCGTCATCGTTGTCATCCTCGTTGGGAGTGTGGAAGAAGGTGGTGGTTCAGGCGCGGCCGCCGCGTTCGCGCCGCGACTCGCAGGCCACGCAGCGCAGCGCCCAGGGCTCGATCTTCAGGCGGTCGAACGGGATCTCGTTGCCGCAGTCGGCGCATTGGCCGAAGTCAGGGTCCGGCAGCCGGCGCAGCGCGGCGCTGACGGCGCCCAGCTCCTGCGTCTCGATGTCGGTCAGCGCCAGGTCCATCTCGCGTTCGCTCTCGCGCTGCGGCGCGTCGTCGCCGTCTTGCAGCAGCACCTCGCGCGCATGCTCGGCGCGCGACAGGCCGCCGGTGTGTTCGGCCAGGCGGCGGTCCAGTTGATGCTGGCGCTGCACCAGCGCGGCTTCGAGCAGCGCGCGCTGCCCGGCGGTCAAATGGCTCATGGCGTGTCGTCCTTCTGATGGGCCTCGGCTGCATCGCCTTGGCTTGGATCATGCGCGCGAGCTTGCAGCAACGGCTTGAGACCGGTCAAGCGGCGGGGTCGCTGCCTACAATGCCCGCGCCATGGAAGAGGCTAATTTTCCCCGCCGCTGCGACGTTGCGGTGATCGGCGCCGGCCCCGCCGGCAGCGCGGCGGCCTGGCAACTGGCACGCCGCGGGCTCGACGTGGTGCTGGTCGACCAGCACGTGTTCCCGCGCGACAAGGTCTGCGGCGACGGCCTGATCCCCGATGCCCACGCCGCGCTGCGCCGCATGGGCGTGCTCGACGAGGTGATGGCGCGGTCGCGCCGCGTCGCGCACGTGCGCTGCACGGGGCCGCGGGGCGGCCAGGTCGACGTGCCGGGCACGCTGGCCGTGCTGCCGCGGCTGCAGCTCGACCACATCCTCTTGCGCGCTGCCGAGCGTGCCGGCGCGCGGCCGTGGATGCCGGCGCGCTTCGAGGCGCCGCTGCTCGATGCCGATGGCCGCGTGGCCGGCGTTCGCCTGCGCGCCGGCGAGGCGCAGCACGAGCTGCAGGCGCGCTGGGTGCTGCTGGCCACCGGCGCCGTGCCGCAAGGGCTGATGGCCGCCGGCATGTGCGAGCGCCGCACGCCCAGCGGCGTGGCGCTGCGCGGCTACGTCAAGAACGACGCGATGGTGGGCCGCATCAACACGCTGGAGATCTTCTGGCACAAGAAGCTCAGCGGCGGCTACGGCTGGATCTTCCCGGCGCCCGACGGCGTCTTCAACATCGGCACCGGCCTCACCGGCAGCCACGCGGTGGAGCGCGGCGACGGCGGCTTTCGCATGCAGGACGTCAACCTGCGCCGCATGTTCGACGCCTTCTGCGAGGTCTACGCGCCAGCCGCCGAGCTGGTGCGCGGCGGCACGCTGCTGGCGGAGCTGAAAGGTGCGCCGCTGCGCTGCTCGCTCGGCGGCGCGCGCTGGTCGCGCCCGGGCCTGCTGGTCGCCGGCGAGGCTGCCGGCAGCACCTACGCCTTCACCGGCGAAGGCATCGGCAAGGCGCTGGAGACCGGCCTGCTGGCGGCCGAAGCGGTCGACCTGGCGGCCGCCGATGCCGCCATCCAAGACCGTTATGAAGCCAGCCTGCGCGCGCTGAAGCCGCGCTTCGGCTTGTACGAGAAGGCGGCCCACGTCAACCACCGGCCCTGGCTGACCGACCTGGTGATCTGGCGCGCCCGCCGCAGCCCCGGCATCCTGCGCCGCATGAGCGGCGTGCTGGAAGAAACGCAGAACCCGGGCCGACTGCTGTCGTGGCGGGGCATCACCAAGCTGATGCTGGAGTGAACCATGTGCCAGCTCCTGGGCATGAATGCCAACACGCCGACCGACGTGATGTTCAGCTTCACCGGCCTGGCCTGCCGCGCCGAGGAACACAAGGACGGCTTCGGCATCGCCTTCTTCGAGGACAAGGGCCTGCGCCACTTCATCGACAACCACGGCGCGCGGCACTCGCCGGTGGCCGATCTCGTCAAACGTTACCCGATCAAGAGCGACAACGTCATCGCCCACATCCGCAAGGCCACGCAGGGCCACGTGGCGCTGGAGAACACGCACCCCTTCGTGCGCGAGCTGTGGGGCCGCTACTGGGTGTTCGCGCACAACGGCAACCTGGAAGGCTTCGCGCCGCGGCTGCACGGCGCCTTCCGGCCGGTGGGCGACACCGACAGCGAGCGCGCCTTCTGCTGGCTGATGCAGGAGCTGGCCAAGTCGCACGCCGGCGTGCCCACGGTGGCCGAGCTGAGCCGCACGCTCGCTGAGCTGCTGCCGGTGCTGGCGGGCTACGGCACCTTCAACCTGCTGCTGTCCAACGGCCAGGCGCTGTGGGCCTTTGCCACCACCAAGCTGTGGTCGCTGCAGCGCCAGCATCCGTTCGGCGCGGCGACGCTGGCCGACGAAGACCTGAGCGTCGACTTCGCCGCGCTGACCTCGGCCGACGACCGCGTCAGCATCGTCGCCACCGAGCCGCTGACCACCGGCGAGCCCTGGGTGCCGTTCGCCTGCAAGGAGTTGCGGGTGTTCGTGCAGGGCGCCGCGCAGCACAATCCCTGAAATGGAACCCCCACGCTCGCTTCGCTCGCTGCCCCCGGTCCCAGCAGGGGACCCTGCTGGTCCTGGGGCGCTCAGTACCTTCGGAACGGCCGGGCGGTACTGAGATGCCTGCTGCCATCCCCGTCCCCCGCTTCGACCAGTTCTACCGCCACCCCGAGCTCACCCGCCTGGTGCAGGACTACGCCGCCGCGCTGCCGGGGCTGGTGAAGCTGCAGTCGATCGGCAAGAGCCACGAAGGCCGCGACATCTGGCTGGTGACCGTCACCAACAGCGTCACCGGCGCCGCGGAAGACAAGCCGGCGCTGTGGGTGGACGGCAACATCCACGCTGCCGAGCTGACGGCCTCCACCGCCTGCCTGTACTTCCTGCACCAGCTGGCCACCGGTGCCGACGACCCCAAGCTGCGCCACCTGCTGGACACCCGCACCGTCTACCTGTGCCCGCGCCTGAACCCCGACGGCGCCGAGCTGGCGCTGGCCGACCGGCCGCGCCACATCCGTTCCGGCACGCGGCCTTATCCGTACGACGAACCGGCGATCGAAGGCCTGACGGTCGAAGACGTCGACGGCGACGGCCGCGTGCTCTACATGCGCATCCCCGATCCGCACGGCGGCTTCAAGGCGAGCGACGCCGACCCGCGGCTGATGGTGCCGCGCGAGCCCGGCGAGTTCGGCGGCCGCTACTACCGGCTGATGCCCGAAGGCACGCTGCAGAACTGGGACGGCTTGCAGATCAAGGTCAACAAGGACCGCGAAGGCCTGGACCTCAACCGCAACTTCCCCGCCTACTGGCGGCAGGAGTTCGAGCAGTCCGGCGCCGGCCCGTATCCGACCAGCGAGCCCGAGGTGCGCTCGATGGTCGACTTCATCGTGCGCCACCCCAACATCGGCGCCGCGGTGAGCTTCCACACCCACAGCGGCGTGATCCTGCGGCCCATGGGCACGCAAAGCGACGACGACATGACGCCCGAGGACTTGTGGATGTACAAGCGGCTGTCGGAAATCGGCGCCAAGCTCACCGGCTACCCCGCGATCAGCACCTTCCACGACTTCAAGTACCACCCCAAGGAAGTCATCACCGGCACGCAGGACTGGGTGTACGAGCACCTGGGCGCGCTGTTCTGGACGGTGGAGATCTGGGCGCCCAACAAAGAGGCCGGCATCGACGACTACCAGTGGATCGAGTGGTACCGCGACCATCCGGTCGAAGACGACCTCAAGCTGCTGAAGTGGAGCGACGAGCACTGCGGCGGCCGCGCCCACGTCGAGTGGTACCCCTTCCGCCACCCGCAGCTCGGCCGCGTCGAGCTGGGCGGCTGGGACCGCATGAACTACTGGCGCAACCCGCCGCCGCACCTGCGCGAGCGCGAAGCGTCGCGCTTCCCCGCCTGGCTGACGCAGCTGGCGCTGGCGCTGCCGCGGCTGGAAGTGCTGCGCACCGAGGTGCGCGCGCTGGGGCCGGACACCTGGCGCGTGCGCTTCGCGGTGGCCAACAGCGGCTACCTGCCCAGCAACGTCAGCAAGCGCGCCATCGAACGCAAGGTGGCGCGCGGCACCGTCTTCAGCATCCACCTGCCGCCCGGCGTCAGCCTCGTCAGCGGCAAGGAACGCGTGGAGGCCGGCCACCTCGACGGCCACGCGCCGAAGACCAGCCTGCAGGCCTTCTTGCCCAACCGCGAGGTGACGGCCGACCGCGCCGTCGTCGAATGGGTGCTGCACGGCCCGCGCGGCACCGCGGTGGCGCTGACGGCCAGCGCCGACCGCGCCGGCACCGTGCGCAGCGAAGTGACGCTCGACTAACTCGGTACATCGACGTCATGGCCAAGCCGCTGCAGCTCCTGGCCCAGCCGCGCGACGCGCTGGACCACGAGCTGCTGGCGCTGCTGGCCGTCAACGCCCGCGCCTCCACCGCCGAGCTGGCGCGCAAGCTGAAGGTGGCGCGCACCACCATCGTCTCGCGGCTGGCGCGGCTGGAGCGCGAGGGCATCGTCAGCGGCTACACGCTGCGCCTGCGGCACGACCTGGCGCAGCAGGGGCTGTCGGCCTTCGTCGGCATCACCGTGCAGCCGCGCGCCGGCGCGGACGTGGTGCTGCTGCTGCAGCGCCTGCCCGAGGTCAAGCAGCTCGATTCGGTCAGCGGCCAGTTCGACTACGTGGCCCTGGTGCGCGCCGACTCGGCCGAGCGCCTGGACGCGCTGCTCGACCAGATCCGCGCGCTCGACGGCGTGCAGCAGACGACGACCTCGGTGGTGCTGTCGCGGCGGATCGACCGCGCATGACGGCCATCACCAGCCCCTTCGCTGCCATCGCCACCCACCCCTGGGCCTACCCGGCGCTGGAAGTGGCGCACATCGTCGGCATCGCGCTACTGCTGGGCAATCTCGTCGCGCTGGAGTTGCGCGTCTGGGGCCTGGCGCCGGCGCTGCCGCTGGCGGCGCTGGCGCGGCTGTGCCTGGGGCTGTCGCTGGCCGGCTTCGGCCTCGTTGCCGCCAGCGGGCTGCTGATGTTTGCCAGCCAGCCCGGCGAGCTGCTGGCCAACCGCGCCTTCACGCTGAAGATGGGGCTGGTGATGTTGGCCGGCGTCAACGCCGCGCTCTTCCACTCGCGCGGCGGGCTGCGCCGGTTGGACGGCACAGCGCGGCTGCAAACCGTGCTCTCGCTGGGGCTTTGGCTGGCGGTGATCATCTGCGGCCGCTGGATCGCGTACCGCTGAAGGAGACCGCCATGCAACGCCGAGCGCTGATCACCGCCGCCCCGCTGCTGCTCATCGCGCCATTCGCCGCGCGCGCCCACCACGGCTGGAGCAGCTTCGATGTCGAGCGGCCGCTGTACCTGGAAGGCCGCGTGACGCAGGTGGCCTGGCGCAACCCGCATGCCGAGTTCGACCTGGAACTGCCCGATCCGCCGCGGTTGCCGGCCGACCTGGCGCAGCGCGCGCTGCCGGCGCAGTCGGCCACCGTCGACGGCGCGCGGCTGTTGAAAGAGGCGCGGCTGCCGACGCGCAAGGACCGGCGCTGGCACGTCGAGCTGGCGCCGCTCACGCGCCTGCAGGCCTGGGCCGTGGCGCCGCTGAAGGTGGGCGACACGGTCGGCGTGCTGGGCTACACCTTCGGCGGCGAGAAGGGCGACGCGGTGCTGCGCGCCGAATACCTGTTTGCCGCCGGCAAGGCCTACGGCCTGCGCTCGTCGCCGGCTTGAAGGCCGCAGCGGCCGCTACTTCACCCAGGTGTTCAACTGGATGATCGGCAGCAGCACGGCCAGCACGATCAGCAGCACGACGCCGCCCATCGCGACGATCAGCAGCGGCTCCAGCAACGTGGCGGCGGCCAGCGCCCGGCGCTGCACTTCGGCCGAGAGCTGCGCGGCGGCGCGCTGCAGCATCAGCGGCAGCTGGCCGGTCTGCTCGCCGAGGCGGGCGAACATCGCCAGCAGCCCGGGAAAGCGCTTCTTGCCGGCCAACGCGCTGGCCAGCGGCGCGCCTTCGCGCACCTGCACCAGGGCGTCCAGCGCGTCGGCGCGCATCGCGCGGTTGCCCAGCGTTTCGGCGGCGGCCTGCAAGGCTTTCAGAATGGGCACGCCGGCGCCGGCCAGCATCGCCAGCGTGCCGCCGAAGCGCGCCGCGTTGTAGCCGCGCGCCAGGCGGCCGGCCAGCGGCAGGCGCAGCAGCAGCGCGTCGCTGCGTTCGCGAAAGGCCTCGCCGCGGCGCGCCAGCGCGAACAGCGTGCCGGCGCCGACGGCGGCCAACGTCACCGCCCAGCCCCAGTGGCGCACGAAGCCGCTGACGGCCAGCATCAGCACCGTCAGCGTCGGCAGCGCGCGCTTGGAGTTGGTGAACACCGAGGCCACCTGCGGCACCACGTAGGTGACGAGGAAGGTGACGATGACCACCGCGATCAGCGAGACGATGGCCGGGTACAGCATCGCGCCCAGCAGCTTGGCGCGCAGCGCCTGTCGCTCTTCCAGGTCGTCGGCCAGGCGTTCGAGCACGGCGCCGAGCGCGCCGCTTTGCTCGCCGGCGGCCACCACGGCGCGGTAGACCTCGTCGAAGTCGCGCGGCGCGGTGGCCAGCGCGCGCGCGAAGCTGCTGCCGGCGTTGACCTCGCTGCGCAGGTGCGACAGCAGCTCGCGCTGGCGCGCGTCTTCGCTCTCGTCGGCCAGCGCGGTCAGCGCGCGCTCCAGCGGCAGGCCCGAGCCCACCAGCCCGGCGAGCTGGCGCGTCCACACCGTCAGCGAGGCGTTGGAGAACACGCGCCGCGTGAAGCGCGCGCCGCCGCCGCTGCCGGCCGCCTGCTCGGCCACCGGCAGCACGGCCAGCGGCACCAGCGCCTTGGCGCGCAAGGCGGCGCGCGCGGCGCGCGCGCTGTCGGCCTCCACCAGGCCCTTGGCGGCCTTGCCATTCGCGTCCAGCGCTTCATAGCGGTAGGCCGGCATCAGTGGCCCCCCCCCGCAGCGGCCTGCGGCCGCCTCCCCCCCAGGGGGGCGCCGCCAGCGAACCGGCAAAGCCGGATCCGCGGCGGCTGCCCGGTCAGGCTGCGCGCGTGCGGGCGGGAAGAGGCGAAGGCAGACACCGAGGCCCTCAATCTCGCGTCACGCGGATCACTTCTTCGGGCGAGGTGATGCCGTCGCGCACCAGGCGTTCGCCGTCCTCGCGCATGGCGCGCAGGCCGGCGTTGCGGGCGGCGGCGATCAGCTCCTGCTCGCCGCCCTTGTAGTGGATCAGGCCTTGCACGACGGGGTCGACCACCATCAGCTCGTAGACGCCGGTGCGGCCCTTGTAGCCGGTGTGGCTGCACGCCGGGCAGCCCACCGGGTGCCAGTGGCCGTCGTCGCCGCGCTGGCGGCAGGCCGTGCATAACTTGCGAACCAGGCGTTGCGCGAGTGAGCCGAGCAGGCTGCTGGCCAGCAGGAAGGGCTCGACGCCCATGTCGACCAGCCGCGTCACCGAGCTGGGCGCGTCGTTGGTGTGCACGGTGGCCAGCACCAGGTGGCCGGTCAGGCTGGCCTGGATCGCGATCTGCGCGGTCTCGTGGTCGCGGATCTCGCCGATCATGATGACGTCGGGGTCCTGGCGCAGGATGGCGCGCAGCGCCTTCGCGAACGTGAGGTCGATCTTCGGGTTGACCTGGGTCTGGCCGATGCCGGGCAGCTCGTATTCCACCGGGTCTTCCACCGTCAGCACGTTGGTGGTGCTGGTGTCGACGCGGCCGAGGCTGGCGTACAGCGTGGTCGTCTTGCCCGAGCCGGTGGGCCCGGTGACGAGCACGATGCCGTGCGGCTGCTGGATCAGCCGGCTGAAGGCGGCCAGCACCTCGCCGCTCATGCCCAGGCCTTCGAGCGTGAACTTCGATTCGGTCTTGTCGAGCAGGCGCAGCACGGCGCGCTCGCCGTGCGCGCTGGGCAGCGTGGACACGCGCACGTCGATCGCGCGGCCGCCGATGCGCAAGCTGATGCGCCCGTCCTGCGGCAGCCGCTTCTCGGCGATGTCGAGCTCGGCCATGATCTTCAGGCGCGAGATCAGCGCCGCGTGCAGCGCCTTGTTGGGCTGCACCACCTCGCGCAGCGTGCCGTCGACGCGAAAGCGCACCGAGCTGCTGCGCTCGTAGGGCTCGATGTGGATGTCGCTGGCGCCGTCCTTCGCGGCCTGCGTCAGCAGCGCGTTGAGCATGCGGATGATGGGCGCGTCGTCGGCGGCTTCCAGCAGGTCTTCCACCGCCGGCAGGTCTTGCATCATGCGGCTCAAGTCGACGCCCGATTCCACCTCGCCGATCACCGCGGCGGCGCTGCCGCCGCCGCCGGCATAGGCCGCGGCGATGCGGCCGGCCAGCGTGGCCGCGGCCTCGTACTCGTGGCGCGAGACGTCGTAGACGCGGCCCACTTCCGACAGCGCGCTGGCCGGCGTGGTCTCGGCGGCCCACAGCACGCGCTCGCGGCCGTCGTCTTCCAGCAGCAGCGTGTGCGCCTTGGCAAAGGCGTACGGCAGGGGATGTCGCGCGCCCATGTCGCGCCTACTCCGGCGTGGCCGGCGGCGGCACCGGCGTCATCAGCGGCGCCTTGGGCGCGGGCGCCGAGGCCGGCGGCTCGAAGGGCGCGATCGGCACCGGCTGCCCCGGCACGGCGGGCGGCAGCACCGGCGACTTCTCGATCGGCAGCACGAAGCTCGGGACCGGCTGGGTGCCGATCTGGCGGGCGCGGATCTCGTCGTAGCGGTCCATCGTCAGCCGCGCCTGCGCCTCGGCGTCGCGCAGCACGATGGGGCGCAGGAAGACCATCAGGTTGGTGCGCTTGCGCTCGCGGCTTTCGCTGCGGAAGAGGGCGCCGACGAAGGGGATGTCGCCGAGCAGCGGCACCTTGCTCAGCGTGGTGGTGTACGTGTCCTCGATCAGCCCGCCGAGCACCAGGATCTGGCCGTCGTCGACGGTGACGATGTTCTCGATCGAGCGCTTGGTCGTCGACGGCCCGGCGTTGCTGGTGCCGGCCGCGGTGGTGCTCTTGACGGCGCTTTGCTCCTGGTAGATCTGCATGCGGATGGCGCCGTTCTCGCCGATCTGCGGCTTGATGCGCAGCGTGATGCCGACGTCCTTGCGCTCGATGGTCTGGAACGGGTTGCTGGTGCCGCTGACGGTGTTGGTGTACTGGCCGGTGATGAAGGGCACGTTCTCGCCGACGACGATCTTGGCCTCTTCGTTGTCCAGCGTGATCAGGTTGGGCGTGCTGACGATGTTGGTCTGGCTGCGGCTCTGCAGCAGGCGCAGCACGGCGGCCAGCGACTTCACGCCGTCGATCGTGCGCACGATGCCCAGGCTCAGGCCGTCGCCCAGCGTCACCGTGCCGCTGGCCAGGCTGGAGTTGACGCTGACGATGTTGGGCGCGGCGCCGGTGGTCAGGCTTTGCAGGCCTTGCAGCGCGGTGCTGCCGTTGCCGTTGAGCGTACCGAGCCACTCGAAGCCGAAGTCGGCGGCGTCGCCGCCGGCCACCTCGACGATCATGCTTTCGATGTAGACCTGGGCGCGGCGCGAGTCGAGCTGCTCGATCATCGCGCGCAGCTGGCGGTACAGCGGCTCGGGCGCGGTGATGATCAGCGAGTTGGTCGCCGGGTCGGCCTGGATGAAGCCGCCGGTCGACGGCTGCGCCGAGGCGCTGAGCGGCGCCGTGGCCTGGCTGCTGCCGCTGGTCGTGCCCGTGGCGCCGATGGCCGGCGCCGCCGTCGGCGTGGTGGCGGCCGCCGGCAGGCTGGAACTGCCACTGCCGCCGGCACTGCTGCCGCTGCCGCCGGTGGCCGCGAAGGCGGCGCGCAGCACGCTGGCCAGCTTGGCGGCGTCGGCGTTCTTCAGGTGCACCACCCACATGCCGGGCGCGCCGGGCACGCCGCCGCCCAGGGCCGGGCGGTCGAGCTTGGCCACCACCGCGCGCACGGCGGCCACGCGGGCGGCGTTGCTCGAACGCACGATCAGCGAGTTGGTGCGCGCGTCGGCCAGCACGGTGGTGCTGCCGCCGACGGCGGCGCCCGGCACCGCCACCGTGGGCGTGCCGTCGGCCAGGCGCTGCACCATGGCCGCCACGTCGGCGGCCACCAGGTGTTCGAGCGGGATGACCTCGACGTCGGACGCCGTCGGCTGGTCGAGCGCGGCGATGATCTTGGCCAGCCGCTGCAGGTTCTCGGCGTAGTCGGTGATGACCAGCGAGTTGTTGCCCGGGCTCGCGTTGATGGTGTTGTTGCCGGTGATCAGCGGCCGCAGCACGGCCACCAGGTTGTTCGGGTTCTCGTGCCGCAGCGTGAAGATCTGCGTGATGATCACGTCGCCGCGGCGGCCCACGTCGCCCACCGAGACGGTGCTGGTCTGCAGCTTGGCCTCGGCCTCGGGCACCACCTTCAGCAGCCCGCCGGTCTCGATGACGGCGAAGCCCAGGCCGCGCAGCGCCGACAGATAGGTCTGGTAGGCCTGGGCCACGCTTTGCGGCTGCTCGCTGTAGACGGTGATCGTGCCCTTGACGCGCGGGTCCACCGCGATCGGCCGGTTCAACATCGCCGCGAAGGCGCGGGTCACGGCTTCGAGGTCGGCGTTGACGAAGTTCACCGTCACCGGCGCGCGGCCCGCGCCGCGCGTGGCGGCCCCGGCCGCGCCGGCGGTTTGTGCAAGCACCGGCGGCGGCAGGGCCATCGCCAGCGTCAGGCACGAAGCCAGCAGGCGGGCACGGTGGGGTCGTCGGGCTCGGGTCATTCTCATCCGATCGCGAGAAGGGCCAGCGCACCCTGGCGCTGGCCCATGAGGTTGAGCAGATTGTTCAGCAGCGCCTCGCTGCCGGCGTCGGCCCGGGCCTGGCCGCGAAAGCGCAGCCGCGGCCCCACCCACTGGCCGGCGCCGCTCAGGTTGAGCGGGCCGCGCAGCGTCACCAGGTTCAGCTTGGCGCCTTCGTCGGCCGGGCCGCCGCCGCTGAGCTGCAGCCGGTAGCTGCCCAGGCTGTCGAGCGGGCTCAGCGCCGACGACAGCGCCAGCAGCTCCAGCTCGGCCTGGCCGTTGACGCGCCAGCGGCCCTGCACCGATTCGACGCTGAGCGCGTCGGCCGACAACTGCAGAGAACCGCCGGGCTGCAGCGTGTTGAACGGCGCGCCCAGGCCCACCAGCCAACTCGCCGGCCAGCGGCCGACGGCGACGCGGCCGGCGCCGAAGCTGACGCGCAGGCGGCCGATGCCGGGCTCCAGCCCGAGCTTGAGCGTGCCCTCGATGCAGCAAGGCTGCTGCAGCCGCAGCTCGGGGCGCCAGCCTTCGTCGGCCAGGCCCAGCGACCACTGCAGCCGCCCCGGCAGCGCGCTGGCCTGCCGGGCGCCGCTGCCGCCGCTGAGCACCAGCGCGGCGCTGCCGTGCCACAGGCTGCCGCGCGCATCGGCCAGCAGCAGGTGGCCGCCGGTGGCGTCGGCCAGCGCCTGCGCCAGCCAGCTGGCCGGCGGCTGCAGCGCCAGCGCGACGGCGGCGCCGGCCGACGCGCCGGCGGCCGCCCAGCGCCAGCGGCGGCGGGCCGGGCGCTGCGCCAGAGGGGCCATCGCCACGCCAGCCCTCAGCCGCCCGGCAGGGTGACGATCACCGCGCCGGACAGGCCCTGCTCGCCGCGGGTCAGGTTGATGTCGACGGCGCGCGCGCGCGCCGAGCTGCGCACCTCGGCCAGCCAGGCCTGCAACTGCTGGCCGCTGGCGCCGTTGAGCGTGAGCACGGCGCGCTCGCCTTGCTCCTGCAGCCGGGCGCGGTCGCCCAGCCGCTCGCTGGCGACCTTCAGCGCGGCCACGGCCTGGGCGCGCGGCAGCGGCGGCGTGGCGCGCAGGCCGCGCACCTCGGCGGCCTGCGCCTGCATGGCCTGCAACTGGGCCTCCAGGCCGTCCAGCCGCGCCGGCGCCTCGCGCAGCGTGCGCAGCGCCGGCTGCAGCGCCAGCGTCCAAAGCAGGAACAGGCCGACGGTCCAGGCGGCCAGCAGCAGCAGCCGGCGCTCGCGCGCGTCGCGCGCGGCCCAGGCGGCGCGCAGCGCCTGGCGGGCCTGCGCCCAGGAAGTGGCGGCGCCGGCCATCAACGCCCTCCGCGCAGCGAGACGACGACCTGGCCGCCCGCGCCACCAGCACCACCAGCACCACCGGCGCCACCGGCACCGCCCCCAGGGCCCTGGCGCTCGGCCTGGTAGCCGGCGGCGCGCACCGCCTGCGCAAACTGCTGGTGCTGGGCGTCGGCCCAGCCCACCGGCGTCAGCAGCAGGCGGCCGGGCTCGAAGCGCAGCGCCGCGAGCGGCGGCTGGCCCGGCGGCCAGGCGGCGGCGGCGGCGGCCAGCAAGGGCTCGGCATCGGCCGGGCCGCTGTGGCCGGCGGCGGCGCGCAGGCCCTCGGTCTCGCGCTGCATCTGCAGCGGCGCGTCGAGCACCGAGCGCACCTGCGGGTGCACGCTTTGCAACAAGCGCGTCTGCGCCTGGCGCTTGTCCTGCACCGCGCGGTCGAGCGTCCAGGCCCAGGCGTTGAGGCCGATCACCTGCAGCGCCACCAAGGCCAGGACGCCGATGCGCACCGGCCGCCACTCGGGCGCGGCCAGGCGGCGCAGCGCCTCGCGCACGGCCTGCAGGCCGCGGTGGCGCGGCGCCAAGTCGAACTGCAGCAGGTTCCAGCCCGAGCGGGTGGCCAGCAGCGCGCGCTCGGCATCGGTGCGCACGGCCACCGGGCCTTCGAACCAGCGCTCGGCCGCGGCCACCGCCGCCGGGTGGGCGCTGCGTTCGAGCTGGCTGCGGTCGACGGCGGCGAGCTGCTGGCGCGCCAGGCTGCCGGCGCGCAGGCCGACCACGCCCTCGGCGTGGCTCCAGACCAGCAGCGGTTCCTCGCCTTCCACTTCGGCCGGCAGGACGTGGACCTGGCCCTGCGGCGTGGGCCAGGCCAGCGGCAGCACGCGGTGGACCGTGATGCCGGCGCCTTGCAGCGCGGCCAGCGCGCGCTGCAGCCGCGCCTTGTGCGTGACGGCCACCCAGCCGCGGTGGCCGGGCGTGAGTTGCGGCGCCAGCGCGGCGTGCACGGCGTCGTCGTCGTCGAGCAGCGCGTCTTCGAGCATCGCGCCGAGTGCGGCACGCAGGCGCGCCGCCGGCGCCTTGGGCACCGCCAGGGGCTGCCAGCTCACGTCGGCATCGGCCAGGGCCAGGCACACGCTGTCGGCGCGCGGCAACTCGGCGGCGGCGGCGCGGCCCTGGCGCGCGACGGTCTGGCCATCGCTGCTGTAGACGAAGGTGAAGCCGCCCGATCGGTCGACATCGGCACCGGCATCGGCCACCTCGCGCAGGCGCGGGGGCAGGAGGATCACGAGCACGGACATCGGACGTTGAAGGCTACTACGCGGCGGGTGGGCGCCGCGGGCCGCGGCCGGCAAAGAAGGGTTGCGGCTTCGCGTCGGGCGCGACGATTTGTATTGTCGCCGCGAAGTCGGGCGCCCCCGGCCGGGGGCAGGGGCCACGCTGCGTGTGAACGCAGCGTCACCGCGTCGCGTCGCCGACGAACGACAGCCGCTCGCGCCGCAGCAGCGTGAGGCCGTTGTTGCTGCGCGCCAGCAGCCAGCGCTCCTGCAGCAGCCGGTCTTCGTAGCGCAGCCGGCCCAGCACCTCGAAGTAGCTCGAGCGCACGCCGACGCGGCCGTCGTCGATGGTGACGCTGGCCGGCAGCTGCGCGCGCAGCTCGTCGCTGCTGGCCGCCGGGCTGCGCTTGAGCGATTGCACCAGCCGCTGCGCGTTGCCCAGGTCCAGCGCGTCGATGGCGGCCAGCAGCGCCGGCGCCTCGGCGGTGTTGGCGTTGAGCGGCGTGCGCACCGGCAGCAGCGCGACGTAGGGCGCGACCTGCGCCAGCCGCGCCGCGTCGAGCCCCAGCCAGGCGAGCTGTTCGATGCGCACCGGCGGCAGCGCCGCGCTCTCGCTGCGGCCGTACCAGGCATCGGCCAGGCCGGCGGCCAGGCCGTCGGCCAGCTCGGCGCCGGCGCCGGCGGCCTCGCACAAGCGGCGCAGCCCGGCCAGCTCGGCCGGCACCACCTTGCCGTCGTCGCCGACCAGGCGGCGCAGGTTGTAGCGGCCTTGCGCGTCGCCGATTTCGCCGGACAGGAAGACGTCGAGGTTGGCATCGGCGCTGTTGTCGCGGTCGGCGGCGAGGAACTGCGACAGCCGCGACTCCTCCAGCTTGCTGACCCAGCCGGCGCTGGGCGGAAAGGCCTTGTCGGCGCCGGAACGCATCAGCACCTTGGCCCAGTCGAGCGCACCTTCCAGCAGCCAGGCGGCCTGGGCGCGCGCGCGCTCGGCCGTCTCGACGTCGACCGCGCGCTGCTGGTGCCAGACCATCGCCGAAGCCAGCGTGGCCACCAGCGTGACGATGATCATCGCGATCAGCAGCGCGGCGCCGCGTTGGCGTGGGCATGGGCGCGTCATGTGGCCGGGGCGACCATGATGTCGCGGGTGAGCGTCTTGCCGTCGAGCGTGAGCACCAGGCGCACGCCGGTGGGCAGCAGTTCCACCTGGCGCGGCGGCGCGCCGCTGCCGCCGGTCGTCGGCGGCGACGACGAGAAGTCGCCGGTCGACTGCGCGTTGGTCCAGGCGTTGCCGCGGTAGAAGTAGATCTGCCAGCTGTCGACGCCGTCGAGCAGCCGCACCTGTTCGGGCTCGGCGCCCTGCAGTTGCTGGCTGCGCAGCCAGGCCTGCTGCAGCGCGGCCAGCCGCGTGGTCGGCGCCGAGGCCCAGCGCAGCCAGGCGCGCTCGCTCAGTTGCCAGGCCACCAGTTGCACCGCGCCGTCGGGGCTGCGCCGCACCAGGCGCAGCGTGCGGCCGTCGAAGCTCAAGGCGCTGGGCACGCCGGTGTCGGCCTGCAGCATCTGCAGGTCGGTCTCCCATTGCGACATCAGCGCCGTCAGCAGCAGGCTGCGGTCGACGGCGTCGCGGCTGATGTCGCGGCTCTTCAGCACGCCGTCCACGCCCTGCCAGCCGAGCGCCGCCATCAGCGCCATCACGAAGAGGGCGACCAGCACCTCCACCAGCGTGAAGCCGCGTGCGCGGCGGCGCGTCGTCATGGCCGGCCCATCACGGTGGACAAGGTGAGCAGCGGGCGGCCGGCCTCGTCGCTGACCACGGCGTCGATGCGGCGCATGTTGGGGTTGGGCGTGGGCCGCGTGACCAGCTTGCCGGCGAAGCTGCGGCCGAGCTGCTCGCAGTTGAAGTCGACGTCGCCGATGCCCGGCAGCGTGCGCGCCAGGCGCAGGTTGACGAGCTGGTTGTCGGCGCACCACTGGGCCAGCGTGACCTGCTGCAGCCGCTCGGCGTTGTCGGTCAGCGCGCCGGCGGCTCGCGCCCCGGCCGCCAGCGCGATGGCGACGACCGCCAGCGCCACCAGCACCTCGATCAACGTGAAGCCGCGTGGCCGCCGCATGGCGTGGTGACGTGGTCGCGTGGCCTGGGCCGCGGCTCAGCGCGTGCCGCCGTTGGCGACGTCGACGGGCTGCACGCTGAAAGGCCGCAGCCCGTCGGTGGCGACGGCGATCACCTGATCGTCGATGGCCAGCAGCACGCGCTGCGGCCCGATCAGCGCCTCGGGGCCGAGCGCCAGGCTGGCGCGGTTGCCGTCGATGCGGGCCACCACCTCGGCGTCCTGCCAGCGCGTGGGCAGCGCGCGCGACGGCGGCAGCCCGACGAAGCGGAACTGCCCGTCGGCCGCTTCCGGCGTCAGCAGCCACTGCACCGGCAGCGCGGCGGCGCGGGCTTCGGCGCGCGCCGATTCGAGCAGGGCGGACAGGCGAGCGGCCTCGCGCTCCAGCCGGTCCTGGCGGCCGTCGCGCAGCGCCAGCGAGACGACGCCGGCGGCGATGGCCACCAGCGCCACCACCACCATCACTTCGATCAGCGTGAAGCCGAGGGCCGCGCGGCGGCTACTGCCAGGAGCCGATGTCGGCATTCTTGCCCTCGCCGCCGGCCTGCCCGTCGGCGCCGTAGCTGAAGACGTCGATCTCGCCCTTCACGCCGGGGTTGACGTACTGGTAAGGGCGGCCCCAGGGGTCGGCCGGCAGCTTGTCGAGGTAGGGCTTCCAGTTGGGCGGAATGGTGCCGGCGGTGGGCTTGCGCACCAGCGCGTCCAGCCCTTGCTCGGCGCTGGGGAAGCGCTGGTTGTCCAGCTTGTAGAGCTTGAGCGCCTGCACCAGGTTGTTGACGTCGGTGCGGGCGGCGGTGACGCGCGCATCGTCGGTGCGGTCGAGCACGTTGGGCACGATCAGCGCGGCCAGCACGCCGATGATCACGACCACGACCATCAGCTCGATCAGCGTGAAGCCGCGCGCGTGGCGGGGCGGGGAAGAGGCTCGCATGCGGAGAATCATAATCGCCGCATGTGGGCACGATGGTCGACGTTCCTGGTCTGGGCCCTGGTGGCGGCCAGCGCTGTGTTCTGGGGCCTGAAGCTGGCGGCCAGCCCTTTGTCGGCGCCGCCGCAGACGGTGCTGGCGCAGGCCACGCCGGGCGCCGGCGGCGACTGGTCGCCGCTGTTCGGCGCGGCGCCGCCGCCGGTGGTGGCGGCCGCGCCGGCGGCGCCACCGGAGAGCAGCCGCTTTCAACTGATCGGCGTGGTGGCGCCGCGCGCGGCGGCCGCGCGCTCGCAAGGCGTGGCGCTGATCGCGGTGGACGGCAAGCCGCCGCGCGCCTACCGCGTGGGCGCGGTGATCGATGGTGAGCATGTGTTGCAAGCGGTGCAGGCGCGCGCCGTGGCCATTGGCCCGCGGCAGGGGCCGGCAACCATCGCGCTGCAACTGGCGCCGCTGCCGCCGCCGGCCACCGGCGTACCGGCCGCGGCGGGCGTGAACCCGGGCGGCCCGGTGATCGTGCCGCCGCCGGTCAACGCCGGGGTGCGCGGCGTGCGCTTGCCGGGCACGGCGCAGCCGCAGATGCAGCAGCCGATGCAGCCGCAGATGCAGCAACCGATGCAGCCGCAGATGCAGGGGACGGAGCCGGTGGTGTCCGAAGGCGCGCAGGTCATCAACCCGCCCGGCCAGCGCTGAGGCGGGGCAGCGGGCCTGAGGGCTTCAGCGCTTCAGAGCTTCAGTACAGCGCCGGGCCGCTGAAGCCGGCCAGCGGGTCGGCGTCGAGTTCGCCATGCTGGCTGTCGAAGCGCTGGTCTTCGGGCGGCGCGTGGTCGTCGGCGACGTCGCTGAGCAGCGCCGCGGCGCAGCGGATCAGCGGCCAGGCCAGCGTGGCGCCGGTGCCGTCCATGCTGTCCATGCCCAGCTCCAGCAGCGCCGAGGCGTGGAACAGGCCGAGCGCCTGGTCGAGCCCCTGGTGCGGGCGGCTGCGGCAGAACACGCAGTAGTCGGTGACCGCGGGCGCGATGCGCGAGGCCACCATCAGCGCGGCGCAGGCGGCCATGCCGTCGACGACCAGCAGGTGGCGGCGGCTGGAGGCCACCAGCATCACGCCGGCCATCATCGCGATGTCGAAGCCGCCGAGCGCGGCCAGCGCCGGCGAGGGCTCGACCGCCTCGCGGTGGCGCGCCAGCGCGGCCTGGCCCAGGCGGACCAGCCGCGACAATTCGTCGCGGCCCATGTCGGGGCCGCTGCGCAGCAGGTCGGTCAGCGGGCAGTCGGTCAGCCGCGAGAGCAGCAGCGCGGCGCTGAAGTCGGCGCCGACGCCGAGGCCGGCGAAGACGGCGAAGTTGCCGCGCAGCCGCTGACCTAACTGCATACCCGCGCGCATCGCGGCCTGCGCCTGGTCGGCCGACATGGCGGCGCCGATGCGCGCGTTGCGGCTGCCGTGGGCGATCTTGCGCATCAACAGCCGGTCGTGCGCCTGCAGCTCGCTGGCGACGCCGCAGTCCACCACCGACAGCTCGAGCTGCTGCGTCTTGGCGAAGGCCGCCAGCGGCAGGTAGCCGTCGAGCAGCAGCCGCACCTGTTCGTGGGTCTGCGGCGTGTCGGCCGGGGCGATGCCCTCGACCGCGATGCCGTGGTCGGCGGCGAACACCAGCAATTGCGGATCGGTGAAGCGCGGCTTCAGGCTGCGCTGCATCAGCCCCAGGCGCAGCGCCAGCGCCTCGAGCTGCCCGAGGTGGCCGCCGACCTCGCCGCGCCGGCGCAGCGTCTGCTCCAGCTCGTGCTCCAGCGCGGGGTGGGAAGTGGGCGAGACCAGCGAACGGTTGGGCTGCATGGGCGGCAGTCTACGCAGTCGCGGCCGCGGTGCCGGCGCCGTCAGCGCAGGAACAGCCGGTAGACCGGGTTGGCGGTCTCTTCGACGTGCGGGTAGGCCAGCGACTTGAGGAACTGCTGGAAGGCCTTCTCGTCGCCCGGCGGCACCTGGATGCCGACCAGGATGCGGCCGTAGTCGGCGCCCTGGTTGCGGTAGTGGAAGAGGCTGATGTTCCAGCTTGGCTGCAGCGCGGCGAGGAAGCGCATCAAGGCGCCGGGCCGCTCGGGGAAGATGAAGCGGAACAGCCGCTCGTCGTGCGCCAGCTCGGAGTGGCCGCCGACCATGTGGCGCACGTGCTCCTTGGCCAGTTCGTCGTCGGTCAGGTTGACGGTGGCGAAGCCGTGGCGCACGAGGTGGCGTTCAATGCGCTCGGCCTCGTCGCGGCGGCTGATGCTCAAGCCGACGAAGAGGTGGGCGACGCGCTCGTCGGAGATGCGGTAGTTGAACTCGGTCACCGAGCGCGGGCCGATCAGCTCGCAAAAGCGCTTGAACGAGCCGCGCTCCTCGGGGATGGTCACCGCGAACAGCGCCTCGCGCTGCTCGCCGAACTCGGCGCGTTCGGCGACGAAGCGCAGGCGGTCGAAGTTCATGTTGGCGCCGCAGGTCACCGCCACGAAGGTCTGGCCCTTGCACTTGTGCTGGGCCACCCACTGCTTGATGCCGGCCACGCCCATCGCGCCCGAAGGCTCCATCACGCTGCGCGTGTCCTGGAAGATGTCCTTGATCGCGGCGCAGACCTCGTCGGTGTCGACCACCACGTAGTCGTCGACCAGCGTGCGCGCGACGCGGAAGGTCTCCTCGCCGACCAGCTTGACCGCCGTGCCGTCGGCGAACAGCCCGACGTCGGCCAGTTGCACGCGCTTGCCGGCGCGCACCGAGCGCAGCATGGCGTCGCTGTCGACCGTCTGCACGCCGATCACGCGCACCTCGGGGCGCACCGCCTTGATGTAGGCGGCCACGCCCGAGATCAGCCCGCCGCCGCCGATGGCGACGAACACGGCGTCGAGCGGGCCCTGGTGCTGGCGCAGGATCTCCATGCCCACCGTGCCCTGGCCGGCGATCACGTCGGGGTCGTCGAAGGGGTGCACGAAGGTCAGCGCCTGCTCCTGCTGCAGCGCCGCGGCGTGCAGGTAGGCGTCGGAATAGCTGTCGCCGTGCAGCACCACTTCGCCGCCCAGCGCCTGCACGGCGTCGACCTTGACGCGCGGCGTGGTGACCGGCATCACGATCACCGCGCGGCAGCCCAGGCGCCGCGCGCCCAGCGCCACGCCTTGCGCGTGGTTGCCGGCCGACGCGCAGATGACGCCCTGGCGCAGCTGTTCCGGCGTGAGGTGCGCCATCTTGTTGTAGGCGCCGCGCAGCTTGAAGCTGAAGACGGCCTGCTGGTCCTCGCGCTTGAGCAGCACGTGGTTGCCCAGGCGCCGCGACAGGCTGCGCGCGGGCTGCAGCGGCGATTCGCGCGCGACGTCGTAGACGCGCGCCGAGAGGATGCGGCGCAGGTAGTCGGCGGCGATGCGGGCGCCCTTGGCGCTGATGGGGGCAGCGCTCGCGGCGCTGATGGGAGCAGCGCTCGCGGCGCTGATCGCGGCCGGCTCGGGTTTCGGGGCGGCGGCGGCGCCACGGGGCATGTCGGACCTGGATCGAGTGCTGGCCTTGGGGCGGCGGATCATAAGGGGGTCGACCGACGAAAAAAGACCCCGGTGCTTGGGGCACCGGGGTCGAATCCACCATTGGAGGAGGTGGAGGAGACAAGCGGCCGGTCTTGTTTGCAGTGCTGCAGCGAAGACCGATGCGAGTGAGTCTAGCACCTCGTTGCTGCAGTGCAATACGCCATCGGGGGGTCTTTAGGGGGAGTTCTCCAGCGCAGGTGCCGGGCGTCACAATGGGCGGTGATGGAATGCACAGTCAACTGGGTGCCCGCGATGGGCATGGGCTTCGTCGCCGAGACCGGCAGCGGGCACGTCTTGACGATGGACGGCGCGCCCGACGGCGGCGGCCGCGACCTGGCGCCGCGGCCGATGGAAACGGTGCTGGCCGGCACCGGCGGCTGCACGGCCTACGACGTGGTGCTGATCCTCAAGCGCGGCCGCCACGAGGTGCGCGGCTGCCAGGTGCGCGTCGAGGCCGACCGCGCCGAGACCGACCCCAAGGTCTTCACCCGCATCCACATGCACTTCACCGTCACCGGCAAGGGGCTGCCCGCGGCGGCCGTGGAGCGCGCGATCGAGCTGTCGCACGAACGCTACTGTTCGGCCAGCATCATGCTCGGCAAGACGGCGGCCATCAGCACCAGCCACGAGATCGTCGAGGGTTGACCGATCGACGGATCGACGGATCGACCAATCGACCGACCGATCGAGCCACGGGCTGGTCGCCCGATTGGCCCACGGGCTGGTCGCCCGATCGGGGCGCCGGCTGTTGTTATATGCGGTGGGCCGTGGTGGTCATCACCTTGGCGGCCGCCCGCATCAGCCAGCGCGCCGGCGCCGGCAAGGGCTGTCCGCCGGCGGCGGCCGCGTCTTCGGCATGGCGGGCCTCGTCGATGCGCATCTGCTCGACGATGGCGCGCGAGCGGCCGTCGGCGGCCGGCAGCCGGTCGAGGTGGCCCGCCAGGTGCTGCTCGACCTGACGCTCGGTCTCGATCAGGAAGCCCAGGCTGCGGGTGTCGCCCAGCCGGCCCGCCAGCACGCCGATGGCAAACGAGCCGGCGTACCACAGCGGGTTCAGCAGGCTGGGGCGGTCGCCCAGTTCCTGCAGCCGCTGCGCCGTCCAGGCCAGGTGGTCCTGCTCGTCGCGGGCGGCGGCCTGCATGCGCTGGCGCAGCTCGGGCGTGCGGGCGGTCAGCGCCTGGGCCTGGTACAGCGCCTGGGCGCAGACCTCGCCGACGTGATTGACGCGCATCAGGGCGCCGGAGAGCGGGCGCTGGTCCGCCGGCAACGCCTCGGGCTGCCGGTCGCCCGGGCTCGGGCGCGACGCGATCGGCGCGCCAGCCAAGGTCCGGAGCGCGTTGTCAGCGCTTACTAACAGCTTGTCGATAGGGGTCATGATCGCCGACGAGCATAGCCCAGCGGGCGCCGGCGGCCGGCTTGGGGTGCCAAGCATTTCACGTTGTTGCGGTACCACAGCGCAGCCCGAATTCAGGCCCTTGTTCTTTGCAAGCGGTGGGGGGGTCTGGTGAAATGACGGCAACTTCCGCTGCGGAGGTTGGCCTGATCAGCCCCCCTAGCCGGGTGACCTCCCCGATCGGGACCTCTTGTTCAACCTAGGAGATAGCTGCAATGAAAAAATCTCTGCTCGCCCTGGCTGCGCTGACCGCGTTCGCCGGTGCCGCATCCGCCCAGTCGTCGGTGACTCTGTTCGGTATCGTTGACGCGGGTGTCGCCCGCATTTCCGCTGGTGGTACGCACGTCACCGGCATGACGAACTCGGGCTACAACAGCAGCCGTCTGGGTTTCCGTGGCGTTGAAGATCTGGGCGGCGGCCTGTCGGCCCAGTTCTGGCTCGAAGGCCAGCTGTTCAACGACAGCGGCGACGGTTCCTCCACCGGCGGCTCGCTGGACTTCCGCCGTCGTTCGACCGTCAGCCTGGTCGGCAACTTCGGTGAAATCCGCCTCGGCCGCGACTACACCCCGACCTTCTGGAACCTGACCGTCTATGACCCGTTCGGCACGAACGGCATCGGCCAGGCCATGACGATCGGCGCCATCGCCGGGAGCGGCTCGGCGGCCCAAACGGCGACCGCCGTCCGTTCGAACAACAGCATCAGCTACTTCCTGCCGGGCAGCCTGGGTGGCTTCCAGGGCCAGGTGATGTATGCCTTCGGCGAGAACACCGGTGGCATCAAGACCAACAACTACCTCGGCTTCCGCCTGGGCTATGCCGCCGGTCCGATCTCGGCGCACGTGGCCTACAGCAAGACCGAAGGCGCCACCGATGCCGCCGACTACAAGGTGCTGAACTTCGGCGCGTCGTTCGACGCCGGCGTGGTCAAGCCCACCCTGGTCATCCACCAGGAGAAGAACGGTGCTGGCGTCAAGGTGCAGTCGATCGAGCCGGGCATCCTGGTGCCGGTCGGCCCGGGCGTGATCCGCGCTTCGTATGCCCGTCACGACATCAAGAACAGCGACAACGACTGGAACAAGATCGCCCTGGGCTACGTGCACAACGTGTCCAAGCGCACCGCGTTGTACGCCACCTACGCGCGCGTCAGCAACAAGGGCACGCAGAACCGCACGGTCGCCAACAACGGCCTGACCTCGCCGAACGCCTCCCCGGGCGGCAACGCGAGCGGCGTGGAATTCGGCGTCCGTCACTCCTTCTGATCCACCGCGGGCGTCAAGCCCGTTTCGATCAAAGCGAAAACCGCCCCTCGGGGCGGTTTTTTTGCGCCTGCAGCTTTGCTGCGCTAGCGCTGGGCGGCGGAAGCGGCCGACGCGGCGGCGGCCGACGGCAACACCAGCGGGCCCTTTTGCCCGCAGCCGGCGACGCCGATGGCAGATACCACCAAGAGGACTTTGGCCCACCGGCCGGCTTGTCGCCGGACCACGGCCGCTACACTCGTTGCAGACATCGAAATCATTCTAGCGACCATGACTGCCGACGCGCGCACACCCAGCCTCAGCGACAGCGACTACCGGGCGCTGACGCAGGCGCTGCTCGACGGCATCGAGGCGCGCATCGACCGCTGGCTGCAGGACGACTTGATCGACATCGACAGCCAGCGCACCGGCGGGCTGCTGGAGCTGGCGTTTCCCGACGGCAGCAAGATCATCGTCAACACCCAGCCGCCGCTGCACGAGGTGTGGCTGGCGGCCAAAGCCGGCGGCTTTCACTACCGCTGGGACGGCCGGCAGTGGTGCGACACGCGCGACGGCAGCGAATTCGTCGCCGCCTTGTCGCGCCATGCCAGCGCTCAGGGCGGACGCCGGCTCGACTTCGGCGGCGCCTGATCAGCGCTTGAACAGGTCGAGGATGCTGTTGCGCTCTTCGGTGGTCGGCGCCGCCGGAACGGTGTCTTCGAGGCCCAGGCTCTGCACGCCGGCGCCCTGCGAGAACTCTTCGTAGGCCCAACCGCCGCCGCTGGGCACCACGCCGGGCGGCGCGGTCAGTTCCTGCACCGGCACGCCCTTGAGCGCCTGTGCCATCCACTCGATCCACACCGGCAGCGCCAGGCCGCCGCCGGTTTCGCGGTCGCCCAGCTTGCGCGGGTTGTCGTAGCCGATCCAGACCACGGCGGTGACGGTCGGCTGGAAGCCGGCGAACCAGGCGTCCATCGAATCGTTGGTGGTGCCGGTCTTGCCGTAGATGTCGGTGCGCTTGAGCAGTTGTTGCGCACGCGCGGCGGTGCCGTAGCGGGCGACCGCCTGCAGCAGCGAATCCATCACGAAGGCGTTGCGGGCGTCGAGCGTGCGCGCCTGCTCGTCGGCCGGCAGCGGCGGCGAGTTGACGAGCACGCGGCCCTTGCCGTCGACGATGCGGGCGATCAGGTGCGGCGCGACGTGCAGCCCGCCGTTGGCGAAGGTGCTGTAGGCCACCGCCATCTGCAGCGGCGTGACCGAACCGGCGCCGAGCGCCATCGTCAGGTAGGCCGGGTGCTTGTCGGCCTCGAAGCCGAAGCGCTGGATCCAGCCCTGCGCGTAGGCCGGGCCGATGGCCTGCAGGATGCGGATCGACACCATGTTCTTCGAGCGTGCCAGCGCCGTCATCATCGGCATCGGGCCGTCGAACTTGCCGTCGTAGTTCTTCGGCTCCCAGGGCTGGCTGCCGGTGACGTCGGCGGCGAAGAACAGCGGCGCGTCGTTGATCACCGTGGCCGGCGTAAAGCCCTTTTCCAGCGCCGCCGAGTAGATGAAGGGCTTGAAGCTCGAACCCGGCTGCCGCCAGGCCTGGGTGACGTGGTTGAACTTGCTCTTGCCGAAATCGAAGCCGCCGACCAGCGCGCGGATGGCGCCGGTGCGCGGGTCGAGCGCGACGAAGGCGCCTTCCACCTCGGGCAACTGGGTCAGCCGCCAGTCGCCCTTAGGCCCCTTGAGCGCGCGCACGACGGCGCCGCGGCGGATCTGCACCTTGGGCCCGGCCTTCTCGGCCAGCCCCGAGGTGACGGGCTTCAGGCCGTCGCCGCTGACGGTGATGGTGTCGCCGGACTGCAGCATCGCCACCACCTTGCGCGGCGAGGCTTCCAGCACCACGGCCGAGCGCAGGTCGTCGTTGTCGGGGTGGTCGTTCAGCGCCTCGGCGACGCGGGCGTCGATCTGCGCCGGGTCGGCCGGCAGGTCGACGTAGGCCTCCGGGCCGCGGTAGATCTGCCGCAGCTCGTAGTCCATCAAGCCGCGGCGCAGCGCCCGATAGGCGGCCGTCTGCTCGGCGGCGTTGAGCGTCAGGTAGACGTTCAGGCCGCGGCTGTAGGTCTCCTCGCCGTACTGCGCGAAGACCAGCTGGCGCGCGTTCTCGGCCACGAACTCGGCGTGCACCGAAGCGTCGGACGGCGTGCGGTAGCGCAGCACCTCTTCCTGCGCCGCGTCGTGCTGCTCCTCGGTGATGAAGCCGTTGTCGAACATGCGGTCGATCACGTAGCGCTGGCGTGCGCGCGCCCGCTTGGGGTTGGCGATCGGGTTGTAGGCCGACGGCGCCTTGGGCAGCCCGGCGAGCATGGCCGCCTCGGCGATCGTGATGTCCTTGAGCGCCTTGCCGAAATAGACCTCCGCTGCCGCCGCGAAGCCGCTGGCGCGCTGCCCGAGGTAGATCTGGTTCATGTACAGCTCGAGGATCTGGTCCTTGCTGAGCACGCTTTCGATGCGGAAGGCGAGCAGGATCTCGTAGATCTTGCGCGTGAAGGTCTTTTCGGTGCTGAGATAGAAGTTGCGCGCCACCTGCATCGTGATGGTCGACGCGCCCTGGCTGCGCGCCTCGCGCAGGTTCTCCAGCGCGGCGCGCGCCATGCCTTTGAAGTCGAGCCCGCCGTGCTGGTAGAAGCGCGCGTCCTCGGCGGCGATGACGGCCTCGCGCATCACCTGCGGGATCTGGCCGATCGGCACGAAGTTGCGCCGCTCCTCGCCGAACTCGCCCAGCAGCACGCCGTCGGACGAGAACACGCGCAACGGCAGCTTGGGCCGGTAGTCGGCCAGGCTGGCGACGTCGGGCAGGTTGGGGTAGGCCACGGCCAGCGCCACGGCGGCCACCAGCAACAGGCCGACCAGCGCGGCGGCGAATCCGCCCAGCAGCCACAGCAGGCCGCGGACCAGCGGGTGCCGGGCGCGCCGGCGCGGCGTGGCGGGGGTACCGTCGGCGGTGGGCGGTGGCGTGTTCTCGGGCTCGTCAACGGGCATGGGAGTCCCGGGAAGTGCTGGGCGGATTATAGAAACCGCCTCCCCAGGGCTTTGGATGGCGCGCGGCGACGCTTCGTGTGCATCATTACCGGCTGATCCGTAGAAACCCTCAAAATGCGTATGCGGCTTGTTTCAGCTGGTTCCGGATTCGTCGGTCAATCACAACGGCAGCGGGGATTGGACGCGCCATTTTTCATTGGAGTACAAGGGGTTTACTGCTAGCATTGAAGTAACTTCTTAACAAGCTTGGCGCCTCGCTGGGTGCATGAGGAGTGCTCCGAAGTGAGTTTTCTGGATCGACTGCTGGGCCGTAAATCGCCGCCGATGATCGGCCTGGATGTCAGTTCGTCCAGCGTCAAGCTGGTGGAACTGGGCCAGACCGCGTCGGGCGAATACGTGCTCGAGCGCTTTGCGCTGGAGCCTTTCGAAAAGGGCTGGATCACCGACGGCCAGATCGAGAAGTTCGACGAAGTGGCCGAAGCGGTCCGCAAGGTGGTCAGCAAGAGCGGCACGCGCACCAAGCAGGTGGTGATGGCGATGCCGCAGTCGTCGGTCATCACCAAGAAGATCGTGCTGCCCGCCGGCCTGCGTGAAGAAGAGATGGAACTGCAGGTCGAGTCCGAAGCCAACCAGTACATCCCCTTCTCGCTGGACGAAGTGAGCCTCGACTTCTGCGTCATCGGTCCCAGCCCCGCCTCGCTGGGCGATGTTGAAGTGTTGATTGCCGCCTCGCGCAAAGACCGCGTCCAAGACCGCCAGGGCCTGGCCGAGGCGGCCGGGCTGACGCCGGTGATCCTCGACATCGAATCTCATGCCTCGCGGCTGGCGATGAGCCGCGTGATCGCCGCGCTGCCCAACGAAGGGCGCGATGCGCTGGTGGCGCTGTTCGAGATCGGCGCCGACACCACCAGCCTGAAGGTGCTGCGCGACGACGAGCAGCTCTACGACCGCGACCAGGCCTTCGGCGGCGCCCAGCTCACGCAGTTGATCTCGCGCCAGTACGGCTTCTCGTTCGAAGAGGCCGAGCAGAAAAAGCTCGCCGGCGACCTGCCCGAGGACTACGAGACCACCATCCTCGGCCCCTTCGTCGACAGCCTGTCGCAGGAAATCGGGCGCGCGCTGCAGTACTTCTTCACCAGCACCCCGCACCACAAGGTGCACTACGTGATGCTGGCCGGCGGCACCGCCACCTTGCCCGGCCTCAAGGACCGCGTGACCGACCTGACGGGCTTTGCCTCGATGGTGGTCAATCCCTTCGACAGCATGCAGCTCGGATCGTCGGTGCGCGAGAACCGGATCCGGCGTGAGGCGGCCTCCTACCTCACGGCCTGCGGCCTCGCGATGCGGAGATTCGTGCAGTGATCCTGATCAACCTGCTGCCTCACCGCGAGGCGAAGCGGCGCCAACGCAAGCAGGCGTTCTTCGCTGGCGTTGCCGCGGCGGTGGTCGCCGGCCTCGTGATCGCGGGCGTCTGGTACCTGGTGCTGCAGCAGTTGATGGCCAACCAGCAGGCGCGCACGCAGTTCCTCAACGAAGAGATCGCCCGGCTCGACGTGCAGATCAAGGACATCGCCTCGCTGCGCGCCGAGATCGACGCGCTCAAGGCGCGGCAAAAGGCGGTGGAAGACCTGCAGACCGACCGCAACACGCCGGTGCGCCTGCTCGACGAACTGGTCAAGCAGTGGCCCGAGGGCGTCTACATCACCTCGATCAAGCAGACCGGCTACCTGGTCGAGGTGGTAGGCATCGCGCAGTCCAACGAGCGCGTGGCCGAGTTGCTGCGCAACCTGCTCTACAACTCCACCTGGCTGGAGCACCCCGAACTCGGCGAAATCCGCGCGGAGAGCGTCAACACCGGCGGCAAGGAACTGCGGCGCCTGTTCCGCTACACCTTGAAGGTGCGCATCAAGCAGCCGGTGGTGCCCGCCGCGGCGGCGGCAGCCTCCGCCGCGTCGGCGCCCGTCAAGGCCGTGGCCAAGGCTTCGTGAGGGACGCGATGGCGACCACCAGCAACAACCCGACGACCTCCAGCGGCTTCGACGCCTCGGGCCTCTGGGACCAGGCGGTTTCGCAGTTCCGCGGCCTCAACCCCAGCGAGCCCGGGCAATGGCCGTGGCTGCCCAAGGCGGCGGTGTTCCTGGCGGTGGCGGTGGCCGTCGTCGTCGTCGGCTGGTTCGCGCTGCTCAGTTCGGCGGTCGACGATTTGCAGGCCGAGCGCGACCGCGAGCCCGGCTTGCGCCAGCAGTTCGAGTCCAAGCTGGCGCAGGCCGTCAACCTGGGTGAGCTGCGCAAGCAGAAGCTGCAGGTGCAGGAATACGTGACGCAACTGGAGAAGCAGCTTCCCGGCAAGGCCGAGATGGACGCGCTGCTGTCCGACATCAACCAGGCCGGCCTCGGCCGCGGGCTGGTGTTCGACCTGTTCAAGCCCGGGCAGGTCGAAGTGAAGGACTACTACGCCGAGCTGCCGATCGAAGTGCGCGTCAGCGGCCGCTACCACGACATCGGCGCTTTCGCGGCCGACGTGGCCAACCTCTCGCGCATCGTCACGCTGCACAACCTCAACGTCGTGCCGGTGCAGCAGTCCCGGGACGCGCCCGGCGGCCAGTTGTGGATGAACGCCGTGGCGCGCACCTACCGCTACCTGGACGCCAGCGAAGTGGCCGAGCAGAAGAAGGCCGCCGCCGCCAAGGTGGCGGGAGCGAAGAAGCCATGAACGGCCGCGGCACTTCCCCTGCCGGCCGCGGCCTGCTGCCGGCCCTGATGCTGGCCTTGATGTTGAGCGGCCTGGCCGGCTGCTCCAGCGACCTGGACGAGTTGCAGCAGTGGACCGACGCCAAGCGGCGCGAGGCCAAGCCCAGCGTGCCCAAGCTGCAGCCGCCGAAGAAGTTCGACCCCGAGCCCTACACCTCGGCGCAGGCCGTCGACCCGTTCAGCATCCAGAAGCTGACGGTGGCGCTCAAGCAGGAAGCGCGGCAGCTCAACCCCTTGTTGGCCTCCGAGCTGAACCGCCGCAAGGAGCCGCTGGAAGCCTATCCGCTGGACAACATGGCGATGGTCGGCAGCTTCACCCGCGGCGGCCGCCCGTTCGCGCTGCTGCGCGTGGACAACCTGATCTACCAGGTCAAGGTGGGTGACTACCTGGGGCAGAACTACGGCCGCATCACCAAGATCGGCGAGACCGAGGTCAGCCTGCGCGAGGTGGTGCAGGACGCCGCCGGCGAATGGACCGAACGGATGAGCTCCCTGCAACTGCAGGAGAAGGCGCGATGAGGAAGACTGAGGAGATCTCCAACATGTGCAAGTGGCGAACACTGCCGGCTGCGCTCGTGCTGCTGGGCACGACGATCTGCGCGCCGCTTGCCGCGTGGGCCCAGAACGCGATCCAGGCCATCACCAGCACCCAGCAAGCCGGTACCGAGGTCGTGCGCATCGAGCTGAGCGAAGCCCTCGCCGCGCCGCCGACCGGCTTTGCGGTGCAGGCGCCGCCGCGCGTGGCGATCGACCTGCCCGGCGTCGGCAACGCGCTCGGCCGCAACACCGTCGAGATCAACCAGGGCAACCTGCGCTCGGTGGCGGTGGCCCAGGCCGGCGACCGTACGCGCCTGGTGCTCAACCTCAAGCAGGCCGCCAGCTTCAAGACGCAGGTGCAGGGCAAGGCCTTGCTGGTGGTGCTGGAGCCCAGTGGCGCCGCGATGGCGGCGGCCGGCGGCGGCCAGCCGCCGACGGTGCAGTTCGCGCCGGCGCAGAACACCGAGGTGCAGAGCCTGCGCGACATCGACTTCCGTCGCGGCGCCGACGGCGCCGGGCGCGTGGTGGTCAGCCTGCCCAGCAACCAGGTGGGCGTTGACATCCGCCAGCAGGGCCAGAACCTGGTGGTCGAGTTCCTGCGTTCGTCGCTGCCCGACAACTTGCGCCGCCGGCTGGACGTCACCGACTTCGGGACGCCGGTGCAGTCGATCTCCACCTTCCAGTCGAGCGACCGCGTGCGCATGGTGGTCGAGCCGCGCGGTGCCTGGGAACACAGCGCCTACCAGACCGACAACCAGTTCGTGCTGGAAGTGCGGCCGATGAAGGTCGACCCCAACAAGCTGACGCAAGGCCCGGGCTACCAGGGCGAGAAGCTGTCGCTGAATTTCCAGAACATCGAGGTGCGGGCGCTGCTGCAGGTCATCGCCGACTTCACCAACTTCAACGTGGTGACCAGCGACACCGTCACCGGCAACGTGACGCTGCGCTTGAAAGACGTGCCCTGGGACCAGGCGCTGGACATCATCATGCAGAGCAAGGGCCTGGGCGTTCGCAAGTCCGGCAACGTGCTGTGGATCGCGCCCAAGGACGAGCTGTCGGCCAAGGAGCAGGTCGACCTGGAAGCCAAGAAGAAGGTGGCCGAACTCGAGCCGCTGCGCACGCAGGCGTTCCAGCTCAACTACACCAAGGCCGAAGACATCGCCAAGGGCCTGACCGGGCAGACCCCCGGGCAGGGCGGCGGCGGCGGCAGCAACCAGTCCACCACCACGCGCATCCTGTCGCCGCGCGGCAGCGTGCTGTACGAGACGCGCACCAACCAGCTCTTCGTCTCCGACATCCCGTCCAAGCTGGAAGAGGTGACGACGCTGATCGCCAAGATCGACATCCCGGTGCGCCAGGTGTTGATCGAGGCGCGCATCGTCGAAGCCAACGACAGCTTCGGGCGCGCGCTGGGCGTCAAGCTGGGCACCACCGACCTGCGCGGCCTGCGCGGCGGCATCCCGGGCTACAGCGTTGGCGGCGGCAACTACGTGACGATCGGCGGCAACTACTCCAACGTCGGCGTGCAGACCGTGCAGACGCCGAACACGTCGACCAGCTACACGCCCGATTCGCAGATGGTCAACCTGCCCGCCAACGCCAGCGCACTGGGCGTGGCCTCGGCGGCCACGGTGGGCCTGTCGCTGTTCAGCGCCGCGGCCAACCGCTTCCTGAACCTGGAACTCTCGGCGATGGAGACGGAGGGCAAGGGCAAGATCGTCTCCAGCCCGCGCATCGTCACCGCCGACCAGCAAAAGGCCAGCATCGAGCAGGGCGAAGAAATCCCCTACAACGTGGCCACCTCCAGCGGCGCGACCTCGATCCAGTTCAAGAAGGCTTCGCTGCGCCTGGAAGTCACGCCGCAGATCACGCCCGAAGGCAATGTGATCATGCTGGTCAGCGTCAGCAAGGACAGCCGCGGCGCGCTGACGCCCAACGCCGGCCCGGCGATCAACACCAAGCGCGCCGACACCCAGGTGCTGGTGGAAAACGGCGGCACCGTGGTCATCGGCGGCATCTTCCAGCTCGACGAAAGCGACGATGTGCAAAAGGTGCCGCTGCTGGGCGACATCCCCTACCTCGGCGCCCTGTTCCGCAGCAAGACGCGCATCGCCAACAAGACCGAACTGCTGATCTTCATCACCCCCAAGATCGTGACCGATCGGTCGGCGATCCGTTGAGCCACGCCACAGCGGCCGGGCAGCGACTCCAGACATTAGGGACCAGGACATGAGGTATCTGAAACAACTGCTGGCCTGGCTGGCCCTGATCGGGCTGGCGGCTTGTGGCGGCGGCGGCAGCGGCAATGCCGGCACGCCGGGGTTGGGCGGCGGCGGCGGCAGCCTGGCCGACCTCGTCATCGTGCTCAGTTCCGACACCATCGCCAACACCGGCGCGGCGACGGTCACCGCCACAGTGACGGCCGTCGACAGCAATCGCCGCGGCGTCTCGGGCGTCACCGTCACGGTCGGCGTCGACAACAACGCCGTCGTCTCGCAGAGCAGCACCACCACCGACGCCACCGGCTCGGTCACCGCCACCATCGGCATCGGCTCCGACCGCAGCAACCGCAACATCACCGTCACCGCGTCGGCCGGCGGCATCACGCGCAGCACCGTGCTGCGCGTCGTGACCGACCCCAACAGCGGCACGCCGGTCGCCAGCGACCTGAGCCTGACCCTCAGCGCGCCCAGCGTCACCAATGGCGGCGGCTCCACCGTCACGGCCACCGTGACGGCGGTGGACAGCAACCGCAACGCCGTGGGCGGCATTCCGGTGACCTTCACGGTCGACGGCGGCGCCACCGCCACCGTCAGCGGCGCCACGACCAACCCCTCGGGCGTCATCACGGCGACGATCGGCATCGGCTCCGACCGCTCCAACCGCGTGATCACGGTCACCGCCACGTCCGGCACGCTGGTGCGCACGGCCTCGTTCGCGGTCACCGGTGCCAAGCTGACGGCTTCCGCGTCGCCGCTGGTCGTGGCGGGCAGCGCCAACGTCATCGAGTACACGCTGGTCGACTTCAACGCGATCGCGATGGCCAGCCAGTCGATCACCGTCTCCGGCAACGGCTTGCCCACGGTGACCGGGACGACCGACCTGAACGGCAAGTTCCGCTACAACTACACCGCCCCGGCATCGCCGACCACGCTGACCATCGTGGCCACCGCGGCCGGCGACCAGAACACGCAGTCGGTGTCGGTCACGTCGGCCGGTACGGGCATCCCGGCGGCGGCCGAGTTCCCGCAATCGGCGTCGGTGACGCCCACGCCGACCGTGGTGACCGTCAATACCGTGGGCAGCAGCAGCAACCAGGTGGAGTTGCGCGCCCTTTTCGTCGGCGCCAACAACAAGCCGATCAAGAACGTGCGTGCGCGCTTCGACCTCGCCGGCAACGCCAGCAACACCGACGGCGTGATCAGCATGGTCGGCAGCTATGCGTACTCCGACGACAACGGCATCGCGCGCGCCACCTTCACGCCGGGCCAGCGTTCCAGCCCGACCAACGGCGTGACGGTTCGCGTCTGCTACGACACGGTGGATTTCGCCAGCCCGAGCCCCACCTCCTGCGACGGTGCCGCGCACACCGCGACGGCGACGTTGACGGTGTCGTCCGAGGCGCTGGCGGTGAGCATCCGCACCAACAACCAGATCAAGGAAGGCCGCAACGGGCTCACCTACATCAAGGAATACGTGGTGATGGTGGTCGACTCCGCCGGCCAGGCCAAGCCCGACGCGCAGATCACGCCTTCCGTCGATCTCGACGGTTATTACAAGGGCCACTACAGCTGGAACGGCACCACCTGGGCGCAGGTGATGACGCTGGCCAGCACCGAGAAATACGTCTGGAACGGCTCGGCCTGGGAGCTCAACACCGGCGCCGCCGACGTCATCTGCCCGAACGAAGACGTCAACCGCAACGGCGTGCGCGAGGCCGGCAGCTTCGGCGCCGGCGTGGCGCCCGCGCTGGCGGCGCGCCAGGAAGACATGAACTGGAACGGCGAGCTCGATCCGCGCAAGTCCGACGTCGCGATCACGATGGTCGGTTCCGCGAAGACCGATGCCAACGGCTTGGCCGTCTTGCAGATCGAGTACGGCAAGAGCCTGGGCAGCTGGCTGAAGTACACGATCACCGTCACTGCTTCCGGCGTCGCCGGCACCGAGGCGCGCGCCCGCTACGTGGGCATCCTGCCGGTGATGGCTTCCGAGCTGACGGTGGAGACGGTGGCGCCGTCGTTCGTGCTCAGCCCCTACGGCAACGCGTCGGCCTGCACCAACCCGAACTGACGCCGGCCATGACCATCGCCCTCGTCGGCATGCCCGGATCGGGCAAGTCGACGGTGGGCCGCCAACTGGCCCGCCAGCTCGAACTGGCCTTCGTCGACAGCGACCACGTCGTCGAACGCCGCCTGGGCATGCCGATCCGCGACTGGTTCGCGCAGCACGGCGAAGAGGCCTTTCGCGACGCTGAGCAGGCGGTGATCGACGAGCTCAGCCAGCAGGACGGCGCCGTGCTGGCCACCGGCGGTGGCGCGGTGCTGCGGCCCTCCAACCGCAACGCGCTGCATTCGCGCTGCCACGTCTTCTACCTGCGCTCCAGCCCCGAGGAGCTGTTCCGCCGGCTGCGGCACGACACCCAGCGGCCGCTGCTGCAGGTGGACGATCCGCTCAAGCGCCTGCGCGAGCTCTACCGCGACCGCGACCCGCTGTACCGGCGCACTGCCCACTTCGTGGTTGAAGCGGCGCGGCCCTCGGTGCACGCGCTGACCGGCATGGTGCTGATGCAGCTCGAACTGGCCGGCCTGGCGCCGCCGCGCGAACCCACCTGAGCAGCGGCGGTGCGGCCGCGCCGCAGTGCCGCAGGCCCGCGCCGTACACTGCCCTTCATGAGTTCGACTGCCGCGCCCCTGCTTCTGCGCGCCGACGTGCCGGTCAGCACGCCCGGCCACCGCTACGACATCCACATCGCCGCCGGCGCGCTGGCCGACCCGGCGGCCTGGCAGGGCCTGCCGGCCGCCGCGCAGGCGGTGATCGTCACCAACACCACCGTGCAGGCGCTGTATGCCGCGGCGCTGCAGCGGGCGCTGGCGCCGCACTACGGCCGCGTCGCGGTGCTGGCGCTGCCCGATGGCGAGGCCTACAAGGACTGGCAGACGCTGAACCAGGTGTTCGACCACCTGCTGGCCGCCGGCTGCGACCGCAAGACCGTGCTCTTCGCGCTGGGCGGCGGGGTGGTCGGCGACCTCACCGGCTTTGCCGCCGCCTGCTACATGCGTGGCGTGCCTTTCGTGCAGGTGCCCACCACCTTGCTGGCGCAGGTGGATTCGTCGGTCGGCGGCAAGACCGCGATCAACCACCCGCTGGGCAAGAACATGATCGGCGCGTTCTACCAGCCGCAGCGCGTGGTCTGCGACCTCGACACGCTGCGCACGCTGCCGCCGCGCGAGCTGGCCGCCGGCCTGGCCGAGGTCATCAAGTACGGGCCGATCGCCGACGTCGCCTTCCTCGACTGGATCGAGGCCCAGCTCGACGCCCTGCTGGCGCGCGAGCCGGCGGCGTTGCTGCACGCGGTGCGCCGCTCGTGCGAGATCAAGGCCTGGGTCGTCGGCCAGGACGAACGCGAAAGCGGGCTGCGCGCCATCCTCAACTTCGGCCACACCTTCGGCCATGCGATCGAGGCCGGCCTCGGCTACGGCCAGTGGCTGCATGGCGAGGCCGTGGCCTGCGGCATGGTGATGGCGGCCGACCTGTCGCGGCGCCTGGGGCTGATGCCGGAAGCCTTCGTCGAGCGCCTGCGCCACCTGCTGCAGCGCGCCGGGCTGCCGGTGCAGGCGCCGGCGGCGATCGGCGTCGAGCGCTTCATCGAGCTGATGCGCGTCGACAAGAAGGCCGAGGGCGGCGAGATCCGCTTCGTCGTCATCGAGGCGCTGGGCCGCGCGGCCGTGCGTCCGGCGCCCGACGCGCTGGTGCGCGAGGTCATCGCCCGCCACACCCAGCCGGCGGCGGCGTGACCGCGGCGCTGGCGCCGTGGGCGGTGGACCCGGCCCGCAGCCGCGGCCGCCGCCACCCCGAGCCGCCGGCGCTGGACCGCGGCGAACACCAGCGCGACCGCGACCGCGTCGTCCACAGCACGGCGTTCCGGCGGCTGATGTACAAGACCCAGGTCTTCATCAACCACGAAGGCGACCTGTTCCGCACGCGGCTGACGCATTCGCTGGAGGTCGCGCAGCTGTCGCGCTCGGTGGCCCGCACGCTGGCGCTCAACGAAGACCTCGTCGAGGCCATCGCGCTGGCCCACGACATGGGCCACACGCCCTTCGGCCACGCCGGGCAGGACGCGCTGCAGGCTTGCATGGCCGCCCACGGCGGCTTCGAACATAACCTGCAAAGCCTGCGGGTGGTGGACCGGCTGGAGCAGCGCTACCCGGCGTTCGACGGCCTCAACCTCAGCTTCGAGACGCGCGAAGGCATCCTCAAGCATTGCTCGCGGCGGCGCGCCGAGGCGCTGGAAGCGGCCGAGCCCGGCGGCGTGGCGCGCCGCTTCATCGAGGGCACCCGTCCCAGCCTGGAAGCGCAGGTGGTCAACCTCGCCGACGAGATCGCCTACAACGCGCACGACGTCGACGACGGCATGCGCTCGGGCCTGCTCGACGAGGCGCAGCTCGTCGGCCTGGCCGCCTACGGCCGCATCCGCCGCGAGGTGCTGGCCGAGCACCCGGGGCTCGAATCCGCCGGCCGCCGGCTGCTGTTCGAGGTGCTGCGCCGCATGCTCGCCGGCCAGGTGCGGCAGCTGGTCGACCATCTGCGCCAGGCCTTGCGCGAGCACGCGCCCGCCGACGCCGACGCCTTGCGCCGGCTGCCGCTGCTGGCCCAGTTGCCGCCGCCGGCGCGCGCCGAGTTCGACGAGCTCAAGCGCTTCCTGTTCAGCGCGCTGTACCGCCACCCGCAGGTGATGCAGACCACCGCCGCGGCGCGGCAGGTGGTCAGCGAGCTGTTCGACGCCTACGCCGCCGCGCCGCAGGAAATGCCGGCCGATTTCAGCGCCGCCGACGATCGCCCGCGCGCAGTCGCCGACTACATCGCCGGCATGACCGACCGCTTCGCGCTGCGCGAATACCACCGCCTGACCGGCCGCGTGCCGTTCCCGGCGGCGCTGCACCCGGCGCCGGCCGTTGCCGGCGCCTGACGCGCCACGAGGCCGGCGACCATGGCCCGACAGCCGCGCCTGTCGCTGCCCGGCGTGATGCACCTCGTGCAGCAGCGCGGGCACAACGGTGGTGCGATCGTGCTCGACGCCCAGGACAGCGACCAGCTGCTGCAGGCCCTGCGCGAGGCCGCCCGGCTGCACGGCGTGGCGCTGCATGCCTACGCCGTGACCGCCAGCGAGCTGCGCCTGCTGGCCACGCCCGACACGGCCGAAGGCATCAGCCGCACCATGCAGGCGCTGGGCCGCCGCCATGCTGCCGCCTTCAACCGCCGCCACGGCCGCAGCGGCGCGCTGTGGGACGGCCGCTTCCGCTCGGCGCTGATCGAGTCGGGCCCGGCGGCGCTGCTGGCGCTGCGCCTGGTGGAGTCGGCGCCGGCGCAGGCGCCCGCGGCCGCAGGCCCCGACGCCGCAGCCGCCGCTGCCGGCGAAGGCATCGAGCGCAGCAGCCTGCCGCACCGCCTGGGCCAGCGCCGCGATGCCGCGCTGGTCGACCCGCCGGCTTACTGGCAGCTCGGCAACACGCCGTTCGAGCGCGAGTCGCAGTACCGCCGCCTGCTCGCCGAGGCGCTGACTGACGCCGACCAAGCCGCGCTGCGCAGCGCGTTGTCGCGCGGCTGGGCGCTGGGCAGCGCCGGCTTCCTGCAGCGACTGGCGCAGGCCAGCCGCCGCCCGGCGCAGCCGCGTCCGCGCGGGCGGCCGCGCCGCGGCAGCGCCCCCGCCTGACCGCTTTTTTGCCGGACCGGCACGCTGCGTGCATGGATGCCGCCGCGCGCCCGTGTCTTCAATATGTCCCCATTTTAAAAACTTCGATCGAACGCGCAGCCGTTTAAGCAACCTGACCCCATTTATTGCCGATTGTCCCTATTGCTGCACTGCGGTAGGCTCGCGCCTCCCGCGATTCGCACGCCTGGAGTAGCCATGAGCCAGCATCCCCTGCGCACCCCCACCGACGACGAGATCCGCGTGCTGCGCGAAAACGGCCTGTACGACCCGGCGGTCGAGCACGACGCCTGCGGCGTCGGCTTCGTGGCCCACATCAAGGGCGAGAAGTCGCACGCCATCATCGGCCAGGGCCTGAAGATCCTGGAGAACCTGGACCATCGCGGCGCCGTCGGCGCCGACGAGCTGATGGGCGATGGTGCCGGCATCCTGATCCAGATCCCCGACGACTTTTACCGCGCCGAAATGGCAGCACAAGGGCTGGAGCTGCCGCCGCCCGGCGAATACGGCGTCGGCATGATCTTCCTGCCGAAGGAGCATGCCTCGCGCCTGGCCTGCGAGAACGAACTGGAGCGCGCCGTCAAGGCCGAAGGCCAGGTGCTGCTGGGCTGGCGCGACGTACCGGTCGACCGCGACATGCCGATGTCGCCGACCGTGCGCGCCAAGGAGCCGGTGATCCGCCAGATCTTCATCGGCCGCGGCGCCGACGTGATCGTACCCGACGCGCTGGAGCGCAAGCTCTACGTGATCCGCAAGACCGCCAGCGCGGCGATCCAGAAGCTCAAGCTCACGCACAGCCGCGAGTACTACGTGCCCAGCATGAGCTGCCGCACCGTCATCTACAAGGGCCTGCTGCTGGCCAACCAGGTGGGCCAGTACTACCGCGACCTGGCCGACCCGCGCGCCGTCTCGGCGCTGGCGCTGGTGCACCAGCGCTTTTCCACCAACACGTTCCCGGAATGGCCGCTGGCCCACCCCTACCGCATGGTGGCGCACAACGGCGAGATCAACACCGTCAAGGGCAACTTCAACTGGATGCGCGCGCGCGAAGGGGTGATGAAGTCGCCCGTGCTCGCCGACGACCTGGGCAAGCTCTACCCGATCAGCTTCGAAGGCCAGAGCGACACCGCCACCTTCGACAACGCGCTGGAACTGCTGGTGATGGCCGGCTACCCGCTGGCCCACGCGGCGATGATGATGATTCCCGAGGCCTGGGAGCAGCACGAGCAGATGGACGAGCGCCGGCGCGCCTTCTACGAGTACCACGCCGCGATGCTGGAGCCCTGGGACGGCCCGGCCGCGATGGTGTTCACCGACGGCAAGCAGATCGGCGCCACGCTCGACCGCAACGGCCTGCGCCCCACGCGCTACATCGTCACCGACGACGACCTGGTGGTCGGCGCCTCCGAGTCGGGCGTGCTGCCGATCCCGGAGAACAAGATCGTCAAGAAGTGGCGCCTGCAGCCGGGCAAGATGCTGCTGATCGACCTGGAGCAGGGCCGCATCATCGAGGACGAGGAACTGAAGAACCAGTTCGCCTCGGCCAAGCCCTACCGCCAGTGGATCGAGAACGTGCGCATCAAGCTCGACTCGATCGACGTTCCCGGCCAGCAGCCGCCGGCCTTCACCGAAAGCCTGCTCGACCGCCAGCAGGCCTTCGGCTTCACGCAGGAAGACATCAAGTTCCTGCTGGCGCCGATGGCCACCGCCGGCGAGGAAGCCATCGGCTCGATGGGCAACGACAGCCCGCTGGCCGTGCTGTCGGACAAGAACAAGCCGCTGTACAACTACTTCAAGCAGCTCTTCGCGCAGGTGACCAACCCGCCGATCGACCCGATCCGCGAGGCCATCGTGATGAGCCTGAACAGCTTCATCGGCCCGAAGCCCAACCTGCTGGACATCAACGCCGTCAACCCGCAGATGCGGCTGGAGGTCGAGCAGCCGGTGCTCGACTTCGACGACATGGCGCGGTTGCGCTCGATCGCGCAGCACACCAACGGCAAGTTCAAGAGCCACGTCATCGACATCACCTACCCGCTGGCCTGGGGCCGCGAAGGGGTGGAGGCCAAGCTTGCCTCGCTGTGCGCCGAGGCGGTGGATGCCATCCGCGGCGGCCACAACATCCTGATCATCAGCGACCGCGCGATGGCGCGCGACCAGGTCGCCATTCCCGCGCTGCTGGCGCTCTCGGCCATCCACCACCACCTGGTGCGCGAAGGCCTGCGCACCACCGCCGGCCTGGTGGTGGAGACCGGCAGCGCGCGCGAGGTCCACCACTTCGCGGTGCTGGCCGGCTACGGCGCCGAGGCCGTGCACCCCTACCTCGCGATGGAGACGCTGGCCGCGCTGCACGCCACGCTGCCGGGGCAGCTGTCGGCCGAGAAGGCGATCTACCACTACGTCAAGGCCATCGGCAAGGGCCTCTCGAAGATCATGTCCAAGATGGGCATCAGCACGTACATGTCGTACTGCGGTGCGCAGATCTTCGAGGCCATCGGCCTGCAGAAGAACTTCGTCCAGAAGTACTTCCGCGGCACCGCCAGCCAGGTGGGCGGCATCGGCGTGTTCGAGGTCGCCGAGGAAGCGCTGCGCATGCACGCGGCCGCCTTCGGCAACGACCCCACGCTGGCGACCATGCTCGACGCCGGCGGCGAGTACGCCTGGCGCACGCGCGGCGAAGAGCACATGTGGACGCCTGACGCCATCGCCAAGCTGCAGCACAGCGCGCGCTCGGGCCGCTTCGAGACCTACAAGGAATACGCGCAGATCATCAACGACCAGAGCAAGCGCCACATGACGCTGCGCGGCCTGTTCGAGTTCAAGGTCGACCCGGCGAAGGCCTGCCCGATCGAAGAGGTCGAGCCCGCCGTCGAGATCGTCAAGCGCTTCGCCACCGGCGCGATGAGCCTGGGCTCGATCAGCACCGAGGCGCATGCCACGCTGGCGGTGGCGATGAACCGCATCGGCGGCAAGAGCAACACCGGCGAGGGCGGCGAAGACCCGGCGCGCTACCGCAGCGAGCTCAAGGGCATCCCGATCGCCGCCGGCACCAAGGTGTCGGACGTCATCGGCAACAAGGTGATCGAGGTCGACTACGCGCTGCAGGCCGGCGACAGCCTGCGCAGCAAGATCAAGCAGGTGGCCTCGGGCCGCTTCGGCGTGACGACCGAGTACCTGGTCAGCGCCGATCAGATCCAGATCAAGATGGCGCAGGGCGCCAAGCCCGGCGAAGGCGGCCAGCTGCCCGGCGGCAAGGTCAGCGAGTACATCGGTTTCCTGCGTTATTCGGTGCCCGGCGTCGGCCTCATCAGCCCGCCGCCGCACCACGACATCTACTCGATCGAAGACCTCGCGCAGCTCATCCACGACCTGAAGAACGCCAACCCGCGCGCCGGCATCAGCGTCAAGCTGGTGTCCGAAGTCGGCGTCGGCACCGTGGCCGCGGGGGTGGCCAAGTGCAAGGCCGACCACGTGGTGATCGCCGGGCACGACGGCGGCACCGGCGCCTCGCCGTGGAGCAGCATCAAGCATGCCGGCACGCCCTGGGAGCTGGGCCTGGCCGAGACGCAGCAGACGCTGGTGCTCAACCGGCTGCGCAGCCGCATCCGCGTGCAGGCCGACGGCCAGATGAAGACCGGGCGCGACGTCGTCATCGGCGCGCTGCTGGGCGCCGACGAGTTCGGCTTTGCCACCGCGCCGCTGGTGGCCGAGGGCTGCATCATGATGCGCAAGTGCCACCTCAACACCTGCCCGGTGGGCGTGGCCACGCAAGACCCCGTGCTGCGCAAGAAGTTCTCGGGCCGGCCCGAGCACGTGGTGAACTACTTCTTCTTCGTCGCCGAGGAAGCGCGCCAGATCATGGCGCAGCTCGGCATCCGCCGCTTCGACGAGCTGATCGGCCGCAGCGACCTGCTCGACATGCGAAAGGGCATCGCGCACTGGAAGGCGCGCGGCCTGGACTTCAGCCGCGTGCTGGCCCAGCCGCCGGTGAGCGCCGAGGTGCCGCGTTATCAGGTGGAAGCGCAAGACCACGGCCTGCACAAGGCGCTGGACGTCAAGCTGATCGAGCGCTGCCGCCCGGCCATCGAGAAGGGCGAGAAGGTGCAGTTCATGGACGAGGCGCGCAACGTCAACCGCTCGGTCGGCGCCATGCTCTCGGGCGAGCTGATCCGCCGCCGCCCCGAAGGGCTGCCGGACCACACCATCTTCATGCAGCTCGAAGGCACCGGCGGCCAGAGCTTCGGCGCCTTCCTGGCCAAGGGCATCACGCTGTACCTGATCGGCGACGCCAACGACTACACCGGCAAGGGCTTGTCGGGCGGCCGCATCGCGGTGCGGCCGTCGATCGAGTTCCGCGGCGAGGCCACCAAGAACATCATCATCGGCAACACCGCGCTGTACGGCGCCACCAGCGGCGAGGCCTTCTTCCGCGGCGTGGCCGGCGAGCGCTTCGCGGTGCGGCTGTCGGGCGCCACGGCGGTGGTGGAAGGCACCGGCGACCACGGTTGCGAATACATGACCGGCGGCACCGTCGTCGTGCTGGGCCGCACCGGGCGCAACTTCGCGGCCGGCATGTCGGGCGGCGTGGCCTATGTCTACGACGAGGACGGCCAGTTCGCGCGCCGCTGCAACACCAGCATGGTGGCGCTCGACAAGGTGCTGCCGCAGGCCGAGCAGGCCGCGCCGGCGGTGGGCTGGCACCGCGAGACGGCCGACGAAGTGCTGCTGAAGAAGCTGATCGAAGACCACCACAAGTGGACCGGCAGCCTGCGCGCGCGCGAGATCCTCGACCACTGGGCCGACTCGCGGGCGCGCTTCGTCAAGGTGTTCCCGCACGAGTACAAGCGCGTGCTGGCCGAGCGTGCCGCCAAGGCCGAGGCCGCGGCCGTCACCACCAAGGCCAAGGCCAGCGCCGCCACCGCGGCGGCCAAGTAAACCAAGACAACCGAAGCGAAGAACCGAAGAGCGCAAACATCATGGGCAAGGTCACCGGCTTTCTCGAACACGAACGCCTGGAGGAGGGCTACCAGCCCGTGCAGGTGCGGCTGAAGAACTGGCAGGAGTTCGTGATCGGCTTGAACGCCGAGCAGGCGCGCATCCAGGGCGCGCGCTGCATGGACTGCGGCACGCCGTTCTGCAACAACGGCTGCCCGGTCAACAACATCATCCCGGACTTCAACGACCTCGTGTACCGCGACGACTGGCGCGCCGCGATCGACGTGCTGCACCAGACCAACAACTTCCCCGAGTTCACCGGCCGCGTCTGCCCCGCGCCGTGCGAGGCGGCGTGCACGCTCAACGTCAACGACGACCCGGTGGGCATCAAGAGCATCGAGCACGCCATCATCGACCGCGCCTGGGCCGAAGGCTGGGTGAAGCCGCAGCCGGCGGCGGTGAAGACGGGCAAGACGGTCGCGGTGGTCGGCTCCGGCCCCGCCGGGCTGGCGGCGGCGCAGCAGCTGGCGCGCGCCGGCCATGCGGTGACGCTGTTCGAGAAGAACGGCCGCATCGGCGGCCTGCTGCGCTACGGCATCCCCGACTTCAAGATGGAGAAGTCGCACATCGACCGCCGCGTCGAGCAGATGAAGGCCGAGGGCGTGGTCTTCCGCACCGGCGTGCTGGTCGGCGCGGTGCCCAAGGAGAGCAAGGTCACCAACGACGCCAAGGAGACCATCGGCGCCGAGCAGTTGAAGGCCGAGTTCGACGCCGTGCTGCTGACCGGCGGCGCCGAGATCTCGCGCGACCTGCCGGTGCCCGGCCGCGAGCTCGACGGCGTGCACTTCGCGATGGAGTTCCTGCCGCAGCAGAACAAGGTGGTCGCCGGCGACAAGCTCAAGGGCCAGATCTCGGCCGCCGGCAAGCACGTGATCGTGATCGGCGGCGGCGACACCGGCAGCGACTGCGTGGGCACCAGCAACCGCCACGGCGCGGCCAGCGTCACGCAGTTCGAGCTGATGCCGATGCCGCCCGAGCACGAAGACGGCCCGCTCACCTGGCCCTACTGGCCGTACAAGCTGCGCACCAGCTCCAGCCACGAGGAAGGCTGCGAGCGCACCTTCGCCATCGCCACCAAGGCCTTCGTCGGCACCGGCTCGGGCAAGGGCGGCAAGCTCGGCGGCCTGAAGACCGTTCAGGTGCAGTGGCAGGGCGGCAAGATGACCGAGGTGCCGGGCACCGAGAAGGAATGGAAGGCCGACCTCGTGCTGCTGGCGATGGGCTTCGTCGCCCCGGTGGCCGGCGTGCTGGAGGCCTTCGGCGTCGACAAGGACGCGCGCGGCAACGCTCGCGCCGCCACCGACGGCCCGGGCTGCTACCAGACCAGCGTCGAGCGCGTGTTCGCCGCCGGCGACATGCGGCGCGGCCAAAGCCTGGTGGTCTGGGCCATCCGCGAAGGTCGCCAGGCGGCGCGCGCCGTCGACGAGTTCCTGATGGGCGCCAGCAGCCTGCCGCGCTGACACAAGCGGCTACAAGCCGCCTACAAGCCTTTGCGTAAGCGGCCTGGGGGTTACCCCGGGGGTGCATGCGACAATGTTTCGCATCACCCCAGGCCCCGCCCCTCCGGTTTGAAGTCCGACGCCTTCATCGAGATCGACCACGTCACTTTCGGCTACGACGAAAGGCGCACCATCCTCAAGGACCTGAGCCTGCGCTTCATGCGCGGCAAGGTCACCGCGGTGCTCGGCGGGTCGGGGTGCGGCAAGACCACGCTGCTGCGGCTGATCGGCGGCGTGCACGGCGTCAACAGCGGCCGCGTGGTGTTCGACGGCGAAGTGGTCGACGTGCACGACCGCGACCAGCTCTACCGGCTGCGCCGGCGCCTGGGCATGCTGTTCCAGTTCGGCGCGCTGTTCACCGACCTCACGGTGTTCGACAACGTCGCCTTCCCGCTGCGCGAGATGACCGATCTGCCGGAAGAGATGATCCGCGACATCGTGCTGATGAAGCTCAACGCCGTCGGTCTGCGCGGCGCCGCGCCGCTGAAGATCAGCGAGGTCTCGGGCGGCATGGCGCGCCGCATCGCGCTGGCGCGCGCGATCGCGCTCGACCCCGAGCTGATCATGTACGACGAGCCCTTCGCCGGGCTCGACCTGATCAGCATGGGCGTCGCCGCCAAGCTGATCCGCACGCTCAACGACGCCACCGGCGCCACCTCGCTGGTGATCAGCCACGACGTGCCCGAATGCATGGCCATCAGCGACTGGGTGGTGCTGCTGGCCACCGGCGGCCGCCTGGTGGCGCAAGGCACGCCGGCCGAGCTGATGGCCTCCACCGACGCCGAGGTGCGCCAGTTCGTGCGCGGCGAGCCCGACGGCCCGGTCAAGTTCGACTACCCGGCCGTGCCGATCGCCGAAGACTTCGGCCTGGCTGCTCCCAACGCGGCCGGCCCCGTTGCCGGCCCTGCCGCAGGCCCCGCCGCATGATGGACCTGCTGGCCAGCCTGGGCAGCCGCGCGCTGCAGATGCTGCGCGCTTGGGGCCGCGCGGCGCTGTTCTTCGCCGACCTGCTGCGCGCGCTGCCGGCGTCGCTGCGCCGCTTCGGGCTGGTGATCGAGCAGGTGCACGCCATCGGCAACCGCTCGCTGCTGATCATCCTGGCCTCGGGCATGGCGGTCGGCTTCGTGCTGGCGCTGCAGATGTACTACGCGCTGGTCACCTACGGCGCGGCCGAGAGCCTGGGGCTGATCGTCAACCTCTCGCTGGTGCGCGAGCTGGGGCCGGTGGTGACGGCGCTGCTGTTCGCCGGCCGCGCCGGCACCTCGCTGACCGCCGAGATCGGGCTGATGAAAGCCGGCGAGCAGATCGCCGCGCTCGAGCTGATGGCGCTCGACCCGCGCCAGCGCGTGCTGGCGCCGCGCTTCCTGGCCGGCATCGTCTCGATGCCCTTGCTGGCCATCCTGTTTTCGGCGATCGGCATCCTCGGCGCCTGGCTGGTGGCGGTGGGGCTGATCGGCATCGACCCGGGCAACTTCTGGTCGATCCAGCAAAACGGCGTCGACGTCTGGCGCGACGTCGGCAACGGCGTGCTCAAGAGCTTCGTGTTCGGCATCATCTGCACCACCGTCGCGCTGTACCAGGGCTACGAGACCGAGGCCACGCCCGAAGGCGTGGCCTACGCCACCACGCGCACGGTGGTGGTCTCGTCGCTGTGCGTGCTGGGCATGGACTTCATCCTCACCGCGCTGATGTTCTCGACCGGGCGCTGAGCAAGGAACAAGGCAATGGCGAAAAGAAACATCGAGATCCTGGTCGGCCTGTTCGTGCTGCTGGGCCTGCTGGCGCTGGTTTTCGTGGCGCTGAAGGCGGCCAACCTCACCAGCTTCAGCGGCGGCGCCACCTACACCTTGAGCGCGCGCTTCGACAACATCGGCGGCCTGAAGGCGCGTGCCCCGGTGCGCAGCGCCGGCGTGGTGGTGGGCCGCGTCACCGGCATCACGCTGGACGCCAAGAGCTACCAGGGCGTGGTGACGCTCGACGTCGACCGCCGCTTCCAGTTCCCGAAAGATTCGGCGGCCAAGATCCTCACCGCCGGGCTGCTGGGCGACCAGTACGTCGGCATCGAGCCCGGCGGCGACGACAAGAACCTGCAGCCCGGCGACACCATCGCGCAGACGCAGTCGGCCGTGGTGCTGGAAAACCTGATCGGCCAGTTCCTCACCGGCAAGGCCGCCGAGGCGGGCACCGCGCCGGCTCCGGCCCCGGCCGCCAGCGGAGCGCTCAAGTGAGGCGCGCCCTCGGCCTCGCCTGCGCCGCCGCCACGCTGGCGCTGGCCAGCGGCTGCGCCAGCGTGCCGCCGGCGGCCTCAACCACGGCCACCTCGGCCACCACGGCCACCACGGCCACCGCGGCCACTGCGACGACCAAGGCCACCCCGGTGGTCAACCCGGTCGACCCGTGGGAGCGCTGGAACCGCAAGGTCTTCGCCTTCAACGAAGCGCTGGACGAAGCCGTGCTGCGGCCGGTGGCGCAGGCCTATCGCGACGTCGTGCCGCCGCTGGTGCGCACCGGCGTCGGCAACTTCTTCGGCAACATCGGCGACGTCTGGTCCACCGCCAACCACTTCCTGCAAGGCAAGGTGGGCTCGGGCTTCGAGATGGGCATGCGCGTGCTCAGCAACACGCTGTTCGGGCTGGGCGGCATCCTCGACCCGGCCACCGAACTGCGGCTGCCGCGGCGCTCGGAAGACCTCGGCCAGACGCTGGGCGTGTGGGGCGTGCCGGCCGGGCCTTACGTCGTGCTGCCGGTGTTCGGGCCGTCGTCGGTGCGCGACGCCGCGGCGCTGCCGTTCGACCGCTATGCCGGCTCGACCAGCCTGTACTTCGACGCCAACGTCTGGGCCACCAGCGCGCTGCAGCTCGTCAGCGTCCGCGCCGAGCTGCTGGCCACCACGCAACTGCTGAGCGACATCTCGCTGGACAAGTACAGCTTCCTGCGCGATGCCTATTTCGCGCGCCGGCGCGACCAGGTCTACGACGGCGCGCCGCCGCTGGAGAAGTTCGAGGACGAAGGGGCCGACGATCCCGCGCCCAAGACGACCGACGCACCACCCAAGAAGGGGAGCTGAGCGCGCGGGCCAACCGCGGCGGCCCGCGCTGCGTTGTAGCCGGGCGGCCACCCAAGGGCCGTTTTGGCCGAAAGGATGAAGAACGTGTTCAAGAAGCTGCTGATCGGTGCCTGGATGGCGCTCTCGCTCGCCGGGGCCGCGCTCGCCCAGGCGACGCCCGACGCCCTGGTGAAGCGCATCTCCACCGAGGTGATCGACACCGCCAAGGCCGACAAGGCCATCCAGGGCGGCGACATCAACAAGATCATCGCGCTGGTCGACGCCAAGGTGATGCCCAGCGTCAACTTCGAGGTCATGACGCGCTCGGCCGTCGGCCCCAAGTGGCGCGAGGCCACGCCCGAGCAGCGCAGCCGGCTGCAGGCCGAATTCAAGACGCTGCTGGTGCGCGTGTATGCCGGCGCGCTCACGCAGATCAAGGACCAGACGGTCGAGATCACCAAGACCCAGGCCGTGCCGCAGAGCAACCAGGTCGTCGTGCAAAGCGAGGTGCGCGGCAGCGGCGACGCGATCAAGCTCGACTACCGGCTCGACAAGTTCGACGCCGACTGGAAGATCATCGACGTCAACGTCGGCGGCATCTGGCTGGTGACGAGCTACCGCTCGCAGTTCGCGCAGGAGCTGGGCGCCGGCGGCATCGACGGGCTGATCGGCAAGCTGGCCGAGCGCAACAAGGCCGCCGCCAAGAGCTGAGGCGATGCCCAGCCTGCAGCTGCCGGCCGAGGCCGGCCTCGAACAGGCCGGCGCGCTGCTGGCCGCGGTTGACGCCGCGGCCGCCGGCGCCACGGCGGCCGAGGGCCTGCAGATCGACGCCGCGGCGCTGCAGCGCTTCGACAGCTCGGCCATCGCGCTGCTGCTGCACGCGCAGCGCGTCGTGCGCGCGCGCGGCAGCCGGCTGCAGGTGCTGCACGCGCCGGCCAAGCTGCGCGAGCTGGCGCAGCTCTACGGCGTGCTCGGGCTGTTGTCGCTCGACCCCGGGCCCGGCGCTGCGCCCACATAACGCCTTAGACGCAGGTTCTTCTTCATCTCGGCCAGCAGCGGCCGCAGGCCGGCGCTGCTTAAGCGCAGCGCGACGCCGGTGGTCAGGATGTCGACGATCAACAGGTGCAGCAGCCGCGAGACCATCGGGCTGTAGCGGTCGGCGTCTTCCGGATGGTCGGCGGCCAGCAGCACGTGCTGCGGCCCCTGCACCTCGTGCGCCAGCGGCGAGCCGCTGGCGGTGATGGCGATCACCGTGGCGCCCTTGCGGCGCGCGATGTCGGCCACGTCGAGCAAGTCCTTGCTGCGGCCGCTGTTGGAGATGATGACGGCGCAGTCGCCGGGCGCCAGCATGGTGGCGCTCATCACCTGCACGTGGCCGTCGCTGACCGCCGACGAGCGCACGCCCAGGCGGAAGAACTTGTGCTGCGCATCCTGCGCGACGATGCCCGAGTTGCCGACGCCGTAGAACTCGATGCGCCGCCCTTCGCTGCCGGCGCGCACCAGCGCCTTGATGGCGCGCTCCACCGCCTGCCCGGCGGCCGCGTTGCGGTAGCGCAGCAGCGCGGCCACCGCGTTGTCGATCACCTTGACGGTGATGTCGCCGGCCTTGTCGTCCTCGTCGACCGCGCGGTGCACGAAGGGCACGCCTTCGTTGACGCTGCCGGCCAGCTTGAGCTTGAAGTCGGCCAGCCCGTCGTAGCCCACGCTGCGGCAAAAGCGCACCACGGTGGGCTTGCTGACATGCGAGCGCTCGGCCAGCTCGGCCACCGGCAGCGTGGCAAAGCTGCGCGGGTCGGCCAGCAGCAGCCGCGCGACGCGCTGCTCGGCCGGCGGCAGCGCGGGGATCGATGCGCGGATGCGGTCCAGCATGGGCTTGTCTCCGTCTTTCGTCGTGGGTTCGTCGGGGGTCAGTCCTGGAAGGCGCCGGGGCGCCACCGTGCCGGCGCGGCCAGCGGCCGCACGCCCAGCGGCGCGTCGATCTCGTCGGCCGGCGCCAGGGCGACGCCGCGCGCGCAGCCGGCCGCGGCCACCGCCGGCAGCGCGGGCGCCAGCGCGCGCAGCCCGGCCAGCAGCCCGCGGGCGCGGTCCAGCGCAGCCAGCTCACGTGAAACGTTGCCCGTGTCGACGCCGGCCTCGGCGCACGTGCCTTCGCCCAGCAGCAGGTTGTTGGCCAGCTGCAGTCCGGCGTCGGCCGGCAGCCGCTCGGGCCACCGGCGCACGAAGACCGCCGGCAGCCCGGCGTCGTTGACGAAGCTGTTGTGGGCGACGAACAGCGCGCTGTCGGCGTGCGCGTCGCGCTCGGCGCCATAGGCCAGCAGCGTCGTGTTCTGCGGCCGCGGCCCCTGGCCCAGCACGTTGCCGATCACCCAGACCAGGCCGCCGTTGGGGAATTCGAGCTCGTAGCTGCATTCGCCGTCGCCGCCGTCGACGAACTGGTTGCAGGCCACCAGGTTGCGCGCCGCGCGCGACTTCACCAGGTGGCCGCGCCAGCCGTTGCCGAAGCGGCTGCCGGTCAGCACCAGGCTGCGCATGCGGCCCACGTACAGCAGGTGGTGCAGCAGGCCTTCGTGGCGCGGCGCGTCGCCGAAGTCGCAGTCGTGCACGGCCAGCTCGGCGTCTTCGTCGTTGGCCGACAGCAGGCCCATCTCGTTGTCGAAGAAGCGGCAGCGCCGCAGGTCCAGCGCGCCGCGCTCGAAGCGGATGCCGGCGCCGTTGCCGTCGGCAACGCGCGCGCCGCGGAATTCGAGGTTGTCGATGCGCACGCGGCCGCCGCGCACCACCAGCAGCGCCTTGCCCTCGGCGTGCGCGCCGTCGGCGTGCAGCAGCGCGCCGCGGCCGGCGCCGCGCAGCGTCAGCGCGCGCTGCGTGATGATGGCGGCCTGGCCGCGATGCTCGCCCTCGGCCAGCTCGATGAGGTCGCCGTCGCGCGCGCCGTCCAGCGCCTGCTGCAGGCTGTCGCCCGGCTCCACGCGCAGCGTGCGGCCGCGCGCCAGCCCCGGCACGCAGGCCGCGGCCAGCAGCGCGCCCAGGCCGGTGCGGCGCTTCACGCCGGGGTCATTCCTCTTCGTCCCAGGCGCAGCCGTCGCGCGCCACCAGCGCGCTGGCGGCGGCCGGGCCCCAGGTGCCGGCGGCATAGGGCCGCGGGCCCGCGGGGTCGGCGGCCCAGGCGTCGAGGATGGGCATCACCCAGGTCCAGGCCTGCTCCTGCTCGTCGCTGCGCACGAACAGGTTCAGCCGCCCGGCGATGGCGTCGAGCAGCAGCCGCTCGTAGGCGCCGACGCGCTCGGTCGGGAAGGCCTTGTCGAAGTCGAGGTCCAGCGACACCGGCGTCAGCCGCTCGTTGGTGCCGCCGCCCTTGACGGCCAGCAGGTGCAGCTCCAGCCCGTCCTCGGGCTGCAGCTTGATCACCAGCTTGTTGGCGCGCCGCGTGCCGGGGAAGATGGGGTGCGGCACCTCGCGGAAGTTGACGACGATCTGCGAGTCGCGCGCCGCCAGCCGCTTGCCGGTGCGCAGGTAGAAGGGCACGCCGGCCCAGCGCCAGTTCTGCACCTCGGTGCGCAGCGCGACGAAGGTCTCGCAATGGCTGCCAGGGGGCACCTTCACTTCTTCGAGGTAGCCGACCACCGGCTTGCCGTCGGCGCTGCCGGCGCGGTACTGGCCGCGCACCACGTCGCGCGCCACGCTGTCGGGCGTGAAGGGCTTGAGCGAGCGCAGCACCTTGAGCTTCTCGTCGCGGATGGCGTCGGCGTCGTTGGTCGACGGCGGCTCCATCGCGATCATCGTCAGCAACTGCAGCGCGTGGTTCTGCACCATGTCGCGCAAGGCGCCGGTCTTGTCGTAGTAGTCGCCGCGGGTGCCCACGCCCAGCGCCTCGGCCAGCGTGATCTGGATGTTGGCGATGCACTCGCGCCGCCACAGCGGCTCGAACAAGGTGTTGCCGAAGCGCAGCGCCATCAGGTTCTGCACTGCCGGCTTGCCCAGGTAGTGGTCGATGCGGAAGGCCTGCGTCTCGTGGAAGGCCGAGCGCACGACGCGGTTGATCTGGCGCGCGCTGTCGAGGTCGTGGCCGAGCGGCTTTTCCAGCACCACGCGCACCTTGGGGCCGTTCAGGCCGGCGGCGCCGAGCTGCTCGCAGATCACCGGAAACAGGTAGGGGCTGGTCGCCAGGTAGAGCACCGCGGTGTCGGCGTCGCGCGCGTCGATCCACTGCTTGAGGCCGGCGTAGTGCTCGGGCTGCGACAAGTCCATGCGCCGGTAGTGCAGCATCTCGGCGAAGCGCGCGAACTCTTCGTCGCTGGGGCGCTTGGAGGGCTCGACCTCGGCGAAGCGCTCGCGGATGAGGGCGCGGTACTGCTCGTCGCTGCGCTCGTCGCGCGCCACCGCCAGGATGCGGCCGCCGGGCGGCAGCTTGCCGTGCCGGAAGGCCTGGAACAGCGCCGGCATCAGCTTGCGCCAGGTGAGGTCGCCGGTACCGCCGAAGAACACGAGATCGAAGGACATGCGCAGAAGGAGTGGGTTCGTAATTTAGTTACGAACTTCACTATGCATGAGTTTCGTCCGCCGGTCAACGCGGTCGCGGCGCAACGCGGTCGCGGCGCCGGCCGCGGCCGGCGCGGGCGGCCGTCAGGGCGTCACGGCGTCAGGGCGTCTGCATCGCGCCCGGCGACCACGCCGCCGGCGGCTGGATCGGCCGCGTGCCGCGCGGCAGCTTGAACTCGGCCGTGGGCTGCAGCGACTCGCCGCCGCCCTGGCCGGCGGGGCCAACGCTGCCGCGCAGGCCCGAGGCTTCGGTGAGGCCGAACTCCAGCGTGTAAATGCTTTGCACGGCGCGCCGGCGCAAGGCCCAGCGGTTGCCTTCGAACACGCCGCTGGTGCCGGGGCTGAACACGCCCAGCCCGAGGCTGAGGTTGTTGACGGCCTTCACGTCCACCGGGCCGGGCAGCCGGCTTTCGAACACGCGCAGGTTCCAGCTCGGCGGCCACGGGTTGCCGATGAAGCTGTTGTGCGACAGATACAGCGCGTTCTTCGGCCAGTGCCCGCCCTCGGCGCCGTAGGCCACGACCACCGGGTTCTGCGCGTGTTCGCTCTGGCCGATGATGTTGCCGATGATCCAGGCCAGCCCGCCTTCGGGCAGGTCGATCTCGTACGAGGACTGGCCTTCGTTGCCGTCGTAGATCAGGTTGTACGTGATGCGGCTCTCGCGCGCGCGGCTCTTCACCAGGTGGCCTTCGTAGCCGCCGTAGAAGCGGCTGCCGCGCAGGCTGAAGCTGGCGATGCGGCCGACGTACAGCAGGTGCGGCAAGCCGCCTTCGACGTGCGGCGCCAGGCCGAACTCGCTGTCTTCGATGACCAGCCGCGCCTGTTCGTCGTTGGTGCTCATCAGCCCTTTCTCGTTGTCGAAGAACAGGCAGTTGCGCACCGTGAGGCTGCCGCTTTCGTGGCGGATGCCCGAGCCGTCGGCGTCGGCCGCGCGGGCGCCGCGAAACTCGATGTTGTCGACCGTGACCTCGCCGCCGCGCACCACCAGGATGCCCTTGCGCTCGGCCATCTGGCCGGCGGCTTCGAGCACCGGGCGCTCGGCCACGGCGCGCAGCGTCAGCCGCTTGGTCACCACGCCGGTCTGGCCCTTGTAGCGGCCGGGCATCAACGCCACGGTGTCGCCGTCGGCCGCGGCGGCCAGCGCCTCGGCCAGCGTCATCGACGGCTTGTCGGGCCCGACGATCCAGGTGGCGGCCTGGGCCAGTCCACCCCACAAGACGAGGACGGCGGCCAGGCCCGAACGGCGGGCGGGCAGGCGAGACAACAACGACATCGGCATGCGGCCGATTCTGGCGCCATCCGGGGGCCATCCAACCCGGCGCCGCGATCGTTGCACTGCTGGGGCTTCCCCGCTGGCCGGCCGGCGAGGGGGCTGTCATCCTCGTGCGATCATTTCCGTTCTTTCCCTTTCCCTTCTTCCTTTGCCAAGAATCTAGGAGCGTCGCTTCATGAAGCAAGGCCCGATCGCCTGTACCTGGTCCCGGTCCCGGTCCCTGTCGTTGTCCCTGGCCGTGCTGGCCGCGCTGGCCGTCCCCGTTGGCGCCGCGCGCGCGCAAGACGCCGGCCAGCTCAACGTGATCTGCTCGGTGCAGGCCGAGTGGTGCAACATGATCCAGACCGTGTTCGCGCGCACCACGGGCATCAAGGTCAACATGTCGCTGAAGGGCTCGGGCGAGGCGCTGGCGCAGTTGATCGCCGAGCGCGCCAACCCGAAGACCGACGTCTGGTTCGGCGGCACCGGCGACCCCCACCTGCAGGCCGCCGAGCAAGGCCTGGCGCTCGAGTACAAGAGCCCGGCCTTAGGCCAGCTCCACCTCTGGGCGCAGCAGCAGGCCCAGCAAAGCGGCTACAAGACGGTGGGCATCTACAGCGGCCCGCTGGGCTTCGGCTACAACACCGAGCTGATCGCCAAGAAGAAGCTGCCCGTGCCGCAGAGCTGGGCCGATCTGCTCAAGCCCATCTACAAGGGCGAGATCCAGGTCGCCAACCCGGCCAGCAGCGGCACCGCGTACACGATGATCGCGACGCTGGTGCAGCTGATGGGCGAGGACAAGGCCTTCGACTACCTGAAGGCGCTGCACAAGAACATCGCCGCCTACACGCGCAGCGGCACCGGGCCGATCAAGGCGGTGGCGCGCGGCGAGACCACGCTGTCGATCAGCTTCGTGCACGACGGCCCGGGCGAGGCGATGCAGGGCTTTCCGGTGGCCACCATCACGCCCTCCGAAGGCACCGGCGCCGAGATCGGCTCGATGACCATCATCAAAGGCGCGCGCAACCTCGACAACGCCAAGAAGTTCTACGAATGGGCGCTGACGCCGGCGGCGCAGGAGATGGGCGCCGCCGCCAAGCAGTTCCAGGTGCCGTCGAACAAGGCCGCCAAGATCGACCCGCGCGTGCCCGACTTCAAGAAGATCAAGTTCATCAACTACGACTACGCCAAGTACGGCGCCAGCAACGAACGCAAGCGCCTGATCGGCAAGTGGGAGAAGGACGTCAACAGCCTGCCGCGCTGATCCGGTGACGTCTTCGCTCACGCGCGGCCAGGTCCGGTCGCGCCGCATCGTCGCAGGCTGGCTGTTGCTGGGGCTGGCCGCGTACACGCTGCTGCCCTGGTACTTTCCGCAGAACCTCAGCCTGCTGAAGTCGCTGCCCGGCATCTTCGGCGGCAGCGAGACGGCCAGCGGCCTGGTGCAGGCGGCGGTGCACCACAAGCCCTGGCTGTGGGTCGGCGTCGCCGGGCTGCTGCTGGCGGCCGCCGGCTGGTGGCTGCCGGCGGGGCGCACGCAGGGCAAGCTGTGGCTGGGCGGCGGTGCGCTCGGGCTCTTCGGGCTGCTGGCCAGCGGCTTTGCCATCGGCGCGCAGGGCTGGTCGTACGAATGGCTAACCCGCATCTTCGGCGACTTGGGCGGTGGCCAGTTCGGCATCGGCCTCGGCGCCGCGCTGGCGCTGCTGGCCTTGCTGATGCTGATGGGCGCCGGCGTCGCCCGGCTGGGCTTCTTCCGCGGCGACCTCTTCGTCGCCGCCGCCGTGCTGCTGTGCGCGGCACTGCTGCTGCTGTTCGTCGCGCTGCCGGTCGGCAAGAGCCTGATCGGCGCCTTCCTCGACGAGGGCGGCGCCTTCTCGCCGCAGGCGCTGGCCGAGCGGCTGGGGCAGGACCGCGTGTGGGGCCTGTCGTGCCTGGTCGGCGGCGTGCGCTGCGGCGTGGCCTGGAACACGCTGTTCCTGGCGCTGCTCACGGCCGCCGGCACCACGGCTCTCGGCACGCTGATCGCCCTGATGGCCGAGCGCGGCAGCCGCGCCTACGCCAAGCCGCTGAACATCCTGGCGCTGCTGCCCATCATCACGCCGCCCTTCGTCGTCGGCCTCGGGCTGATCCTGCTGTTCGGCCGCGCCGGGCTGGTCAACCAGTTCCTCGAATGGGCCTTCGGCATCACGCCCTCGCGCTGGTTCTACGGGCTGTTCGGCATCTGGCTGGCGCAGCTGTTCGCCTTCACGCCGATCGCCTTCATGATCATGCGCGGCGTCGTGCAAGGCATCAGCCCCAGCATGGAAGAGGCGGCGCAGACGCTGCGCGCCAGCCGCTGGCAGACCTTCACGACGGTGACGCTGCCGCTGATGAAGCCGGGTCTGGCCAACGCCTTCCTGGTCGGCTTCATCGAGAGCATGGCCGACTTCGGCAACCCGGTGGTGGTGGGCGGCCAGTACGCGGTTCTGTCGACCGACATCTTCTTCGCCATCGTCGGCGCGCAGTACGACCAGGGGCGCGCCGCCTCGCTGGCGCTGATCCTCACCGGCTTCGCGCTGGCGGTGTTCTTCCTGCAGCAGCGGCTGCTCGGCAAGAGCAGCTACACCACGCTGACCGGCAAGGGCGACTCGGGCTTCGCGATGCCGCTGCCCGAGCGCGTGCGCAAGCTCTGTCGTGGCGTGGCGCTGCCCTGGCTGGCGTTCACGGTGATCGTCTACGTCTTCGCCTTCACCGGCGGTTTCGTGCAGACCTGGGGCCGCGACTACACGCCCACGCTGCGCCACTTCAAGACCGCGTTCGACCTGCAATGGGGCGACTACGGCTTGGTCTGGGCCGGCACCGCCTGGAACTCGCTCTTCACGACGCTCAAGCTCTCGGCCATCGCGGCGCCGATCTGCGCGGCCATCGGCCTCTTGATCAGCTGGCTGCTGGCGCGCACGCAGTTCGTCGGCCAGAAGGCCTTCGAGTTCGGCGCGCTGCTGGCCTTCGCGATCCCCGGCACCGTGCTCGGCGTGAGCTACATCCTGGCCTTCAACGTGCCGCCCTTCGAGCTGACCGGCACCGCGCTGATCATCGTGCTGTGCTTCGTGTTCCGCAACCTGCCGGTCGGCGTGCGCGCCGGCACCGCCAGCTTCAAGCAGCTCGACAAGAGCCTCGACGAGGCCAGCCTGATGCTGCGCGCCGGCACCGCCACCACGCTGCGCCGCGTGGTGCTGCCGCTGCTCAAGCCGGCGGTGGTGGCGGCGCTGGTCTACAGCTTCGTGCGCAGCATGACCACGGTCTCGGCCGTGGTCTTCCTGGTCACCGCCGAGAACGAGCTGGCCACCACCTACATCATCGGCCGCGTCGGCAACGGCGACTACGGCGTCGCGCTGGCCTACTGCACGGTGCTGATCGTGCTGATGTCGCTGGCCACCGCGCTGATCCAGTTCATCGTCGGCGAGCGCAAGCTCGGCCGCCGCGGCACGCAAGGACACTGACAACATGCCCGCAGGAATCGAGTTTCGCCAGGTCAGCAAGCGCTACGGCGACGCCAAGTCGCCGCTGGTCGTCAAGGGCATCGACCTGGTGGTGGAGAAGGGCACGCTGACCACCATCCTCGGCCCCTCGGGCTGCGGCAAGACGACCACGCTGCGCATGATCGCCGGGCTCGACGCGGCGACCTCGGGCCAGATCCTGATCGACGGCCAGGACGTCACCACGCTGGGCCCCGCCGAGCGCAACGTGTCCATGGTGTTCCAGAGTTATGCGTTGTTCCCGCACATGAAGGTGCTGGACAACGTCTGCTACGGCCTCAGCGTCAGCGGCGTGTCCAAGGACGAGGCGGCGCGCCGCGCCCGCGCGGCGATGGAGAGCGTGGGCCTGTCGGGCTACGAAGACCGGCTGCCGAGCGAGCTGTCGGGCGGCCAGCAACAGCGCGTGGCGGTGGCGCGCAGCCTGGTGCTCGAGCCCAGCGTGATGCTGTTCGACGAGCCGCTGTCCAACCTCGACGCGCGGCTGCGGCGCAGCATGCGCGAGGAGATCCGCGCGCTGCAGCAACGCCTGGGCCTCACGGTGGCCTACGTCACCCACGACCAGAGCGAGGCGCTGGCCGTCAGCGACCAGATCGTGGTGATGAACGCCGGGCTGATCGCCCAGGCCGGCACGCCGCGCCAGCTGTACGAGCACCCGGGCAGCGAGTTCGTCGCCGGCTTCATGGGCGAGGCCATGCTGTTCGACGCCATCGCGGAAGCCGACGGCACGGTGCGCCTGGGCCCCTTGCGGCTGCCGGCGCGGCGGCCGGTGCGCCCCGGCGCCGTGAAGGTGGCGGTGCGGCCCGAGGCCTGGACCGTCTGCGACGCCGCGGCCGACGCGCTGCCCGGCAGCCTGCTGAAGGGCGCCTACCTCGGCAGCCTGCAGGAGCTGACCGTCGGCACCGCGATCGGCGAGATCTTCGTCGTCTCGCCCGACGTGCAGCGCGACTGGCGCGTCGGCGAGGCGCTGCACCTGCGGCTGTCGGGCAGCGGGGTGTCGGTGGTCGAGGCGGGCTGACGCCGCATCACAACGGCATCTCGACCAGCCGCCCCTCGACGCGCAGCAGCACCGAGCGCGGCTGGATGCGTTCCAGCACGATGCCCGGCGCCAGCGGGTCGCCTTCGTGCGCGATCTGCCCGCCCACCAGCACGAAGCGCTGGCTGCGCTCGGGCGAGTAGACGCCGCCGGCCAGGCCCAGACGGGCCAGCGCGCTGCGCTGCGCTTCGGGCAGCGTGGCGGCGTTGACCGGGGGCGGCGCGGGGGCGCTGGCGGCGGGTGCGACGGGCGCGCTGGCGGTCGATGCGGCGGGCTTGGCTGCGGCTGTGGACTGCTTTGATGTCGTGCGGTTCAGGCCGGCGCTCCCACCCTCACCCCGGCCCTCTCCCGCCTTGCGGGAGAGGGCGTTCGTGTCCTCTCCCCGCGGGGAGAGCGTAGGGGTGAGGGGCGTCGCAGCCGGCTCGGCGCTGGGCTGAGCAACCACCGGCCTTGGCGGCGGTGGCGCCGGCGCCGTGACCGGTGCCGTGGCCAAGGGCGGCGCCGCTGTCGGCGACGGCCTCGACCAGCCCCACCAAGCCGCGACGGCCAGCGCCAGGCACAGCGCCGCCGCCAACGTAAGCAGCCAGCCGGCGCGGCCGTCGCGCGGCCTCGCCGGCGCGGTGTCCAGCGTCGGCCAGCGCGCCACCTGGTCGAGCGCCGGCGGCTCGCCGCGGCGGCGTTCGGCCTCGGCACGGCGCAGGGCATCGAGGATGTACGACATCAGGGCTCCGCGCGCAGCTGGGGTTCGTCGGCGCCGGCGGCGCGCTGGATCTGCATCAGCGTCAGCGGGCCCAGCAGGCCATCGGCCGGCAGGCCTTGCGCCAGCTGGAAGGCGTAGACGCGCCGGCGCAAGGCTTCGTCGCGGGCCACCGGCGGGGCGCTGGGGCTGTCGGCGCCTTGCAGCGCGAGCAAGCGCTCCAGCGCCCAGTCGGCCGCGGGCCGGTCGGCCGCCAGCGGCGGCGGCCGCCACCAGGCCAGCCACTCGCCGCTCCACAGCGCCGGCAGGCGTTGCAGCGACAGCCGCTGCTCGCCGGCGGCGCCGCGCAGCAGCGCGTGATCGCTGCCCAGCGCCTGCAGCAGCACCATGCCGTCGCCGTTCAGCGTCAGCAGCAGCGGGCGGTCCAGGCGGCGCAGCAGCGCCAGGTCGCCGCGGCCCTGGTGGCAGGCCAGGCCCAGCGTGCGCGCGCGGCTGCAGGCATCGCCGGTCGCGGTGTTCGCGCCGTTCGCGCCGGCAGCACCGCCAGGGGCCGACGCCGCCAGCCCCCAGGCGGCGGCCAGTGCAGCGCCGGCGGCCTCGGCATCGGCAAAAGGCGTGGGCGTGTCGACGACGGCGATGGCGGCCGATGGTGCGGATGCGGCCGACGCCGCCGAGCCGGCCGTCGCTGCCGCCGCTGCGGCCGCTGCGGCCGCTGCGGCCGATGCGGTAGATGCCGCCGGCCGCGCCGCCGTGCCCGCGAACGGCCAGTGCCGCGGCAGCACCGCCGCCACCGCCACCGCCACCGCGGCGCCCAGCGCCAGCAGGCCGGCCGGCCAGGCCCAGGGCCAGCCGCGGCGGCGGCCGCGCGGCCGTTCGGCGCCGAAGGCTTCCAGCGCCGCGCGGCGCACGGTGGCCGCGTCGACGTGCGGGCGGCCTTCGGCGTAGGCGCCGAGCAGCGCGCGCTCGCACAGCAGGTTGATGCGCCGCGGCACGCCGCCGCTCAAGGCGTGCACGCGCGCCAGCGCGCGGCGGTCGAAAGGCGAGGGGCCGCTCAAGCCCGCCACCGTCAGCCGGTGCTGCACGTAGTCGGCGGTCTCGGCGGCGGTCAGCGGCCCCAGGTGCACGCGCGCGATCACGCGCTGCGACAACTGCTCCAGCTCGGGCCGCGCCAGCTTGTCGCGCAGCTCGGGCTGGCCGATCAGCACGATCTGCAGCAGCTTGCGCTCGGTGGTCTCCAGGTTGGTCAGCAGCCGCAATTGCTCCAGCAGGTCGGCCGACAGGGCTTGCGCTTCGTCGACCACCAGCAGGCACTTTTCGCCGCGCGCGTGCGTGTCCAGCAGGAAGCGGTTGAGCGCGTCGATGTACGGCTTGACGGTGGCCGGCGGCGGCGCCGCCGCATCGAGCGCGATGCCGAACTCCTGGCAGATGGTCTGCAGCAGCTCCACCGGCGTGAGCTTGGGGTTGTAGACGTAGGCGACGCGGTGGCCCGGGGGAATCTGATCGAGGAAGCAGCGGCACACCGTGGTCTTGCCGGTGCCGATCTCGCCGGTCAGCAGCACGAAGCCGCCGCCGCCCTGCAGCCCGTACAGCAGATGCGCCAGCGCTTCGCGGTGCATCGTGCTCAGGTGCAGGAAGCGCGGATCGGGTGCGATCGCGAACGCCTCCTGCCGCAGGCCGAAGAAGGGCGCGTACATGGCCGGCAGCATAGCCCGTACCCCGTTGGTAACCCCTTCGCGCGCGCTCGGGTTCTAATGCCGGCATGAACCAGCTCGATCAACTGAAGCAGTACACCGTCGTCGTCGCCGACACCGGCAACTTCAAGCAGATGGCGGCCTTCGCGCCGCGCGACGCCACGACCAACCCGTCGCTGATCCTCAAGGCGGTGCAGCAGGCCGACTACGCGCCGCTGCTGGCCGACGCGGTGGCCGCGCACCGCGGCGAGCCGCTGGACGCGCTGGTCGACCGCGTGCTGGTGCGCTTCGGTCTGGAGATCCTGAAGATCGTTCCCGGCCGCGTCAGCACCGAGGTCGATGCGCGGCTGTCGTTCGACACCGCGGCCAGCGTGGCGCGCGCGCGCCGGCTGGTCGACCTCTACGCCGCGGCCGGCGTCGGCCGCGAGCGCGTGCTGGTCAAGGTGGCGGCCACCTGGGAAGGCATCCGCGCCGCCGAGACGCTGGAGCGCGAAGGCATCCACTGCAACCTGACGCTGCTGTTCGCCTTCTGCCAGGCCGTGGCCTGCGCCGACGCCGGCGTGCGGCTGATCAGCCCCTTCGTCGGCCGCATCTACGACTGGTACAAGAAGGCCGCCGGCGCGGCCTGGGACGAGGCCGCCAACGCCGGCGCCAACGACCCCGGCGTGCGCTCGGTGACGGCGATCTTCAACCACTACAAGCGCCACGGCATCAAGACCGAAGTGATGGGCGCCAGCTTCCGCAACGTCGGCCAGGTGCTGGCGCTGGCCGGCTGCGACCTGCTGACCATCAGCCCCGAGCTGCTGGCCCAGTTGCAGGGCGCCGACGCGCCGGTGCCGCGCGCGCTGGACGCGGCCGCCGCGCAGGCGATGGACCTGCCGGCCGTGCACCACGACGAGCGCAGCTTCCGCTGGGCGCTGAACGAAGACGCGATGGCCAGCGACAAGCTGGCCGAAGGCATCCGCGCCTTCGCCGCCGATGCCGTGAAGCTGGACGCGCTGATCGACAAGGCGCGCGCATGAACGCCGCCGCGGCCTCCGCCGCCGCCGCCGCCGTCGTCACCGCGCCCCGCTGCGACCGCACCAAGGCCTGGGGCGCGCTGCAAGGCCACTTCGAGGCCCATGGCCGCGAGCTGGACCTGCGCGAGGCCTTCGCGCGCGACGCCGGCCGCTTCGACGCCTTCAGCCTGCAGGCGCCCGAGGTCTTTGCCGACTTGTCGAAGAACCTCATCGACGTGGCGACGCGGCGCTTCCTGCTCGACCTGGCGCGCGAATGCCGCATCGCCGAGCGGCGCGACGCCATGTTCGCCGGCGCGCCCATCAACACCAGCGAAGGCCGCGCCGTGCTGCACACCGCCTTGCGCGCGCCGCCCGGCACCGCGCCGTTCAGCGCCGAGGTGCACGGCGTGCTCGACGAGATGCTGGCCTTCGCCGAGCAGGTGCGCGGCGACGGTGCCTTCACCGACGTGGTCAACATCGGCATCGGCGGCAGCGACCTGGGCCCGGCGATGGCGGTGCCGGCGCTCGACGCCTTCGGCCAGCGCGGCCTGCGGCTGCACTTCGTCAGCAACGTCGACGGCCACGACATCGCGCCGGTGCTGCGCGAACTGCAGCCGCGCCAGACGCTGTTCATCATCGCCAGCAAGACCTTCACGACGCAGGAGACCATGGCCAACGCCGCCGTGGCGCGGCGTTGGTTCCTGGCGCAGGGCATGGCCGAAAGCGAAATCGGCCGCCACTTCTGCGCCACCACCACCAACGTGCAGGCGGCCGCCGCGTTCGGCATCGCGCGCACCTTCGGCTTCTGGGACTGGGTGGGCGGCCGCTACTCGCTGTGGAGCGCGATCGGCCTGCCGATCGCCATCGCCATCGGCGCGGCGAACTTCCGCGCGCTGCTGGCCGGCGCGCACGCGATGGACCGCCACTTCGTCGAGGCCGCGCCCGCCGCCAACCTGCCGCTGCAGTTGGGGTTGCTGGACGTCTGGTACCGCAACTTCCACCGCTTCGCCTCGCGCAGCATCGCGCCCTATCACCAGGGCCTGCGCCGGCTGCCGGCCTACCTGCAGCAACTGGAGATGGAAAGCAACGGCAAGCGCGTCGGCGCCGACGGCGAGCCGCTGCCCGCCACGCTGGGCACCAGCCCGGTGGTCTGGGGCGAGCCCGGCACCAACGGCCAGCATGCCTACTTCCAGATGCTGCATCAGGGCACCGACGTGATTCCGGTCGAGTTCATCGCCGTCAAGCGGCCGGGCCACGACTACCCGGCGCTGCACACCATGCTGCTGGCCAACTGCCTGGCGCAAAGCCAGGCGCTGATGCAGGGCAAGACCGCCGCCGAGGCGGCCACCGAGCACCCGCCCACCGCATCGCCCACGGTCGACCGCGCGGCGCTGGCGCGGCAGCGCAGCTTTCCCGGCAACCGGCCCAGCACCACCTTCGTGCTGGACGAGCTGACGCCGCGTTCGCTGGGCGCGCTGCTGGCGATGTACGAGCACCGCGTGTTCACCAGCGGCGCGCTGTGGGGCATCAACAGCTTCGACCAATGGGGCGTGGAACTGGGCAAGGCCTTGTGCAACCAGTTGCTGCCGCGCTTCGCCAATGGCGATGCGGCAGGGCTGGACGGCTCCACCGCGGGGCTGCTGCAGCGACTGATGCGATGAGCGCCGTCGTCTTCGACTTCGGCGCCGTGCTCTTCCAGTGGCAGCCGCTGGCGCTGCTGCGCGGCTGCGTGCCCGAACTGGCCACCGACGACGCCGCCGCGCGCCGGCTGGCGGCGCAGATCTTCGAGAGCTTCACGCCCGACAGCGACTGGGCGCGCTTCGACCTCGGCCGCATCGCCGAGGCCGAGCTGGCCGAGCGCATCGCCGCGCGCATCGGCATCGGCGCGGCGCAGGCCCGGCGCGTGATCGACGCCATCCCGCCGCACCTGCAGCCGCAGCCCGCCACTGTGGCGCTGCTCGGCCCGCTGCGCGCCGCCGGGCACCGGCTGTTCTACCTGTCGAACATGCCGCGGCCGTATGCCGATCACCTGGAACGTTGCAACCCCTTCATCGCCGAGTTTGCCGACGGCATCTTCTCGGGCCGCGTCGGGCTGATGAAGCCCGATGCCGCGATCTATGCGCTGGCGGAAACGCGCTTCGCGCTCGACCCGGCGCACACGCTGTTCATCGACGACCACGCCGGCAACGTGCAGGCCGCCGCCGGCCGCGGCTGGCAGACGCTGCAGTTCGCCGATGCCACGTCGTGCGAGCAGGCGCTGCGGCAGCGCGGCTGGCTGCCGGCCGGCGCGGCTCGATGAAGATTTGTGCCGCTCAGCGCGGCGGTGGCAGCGGATCGCCCAGCGTACGCCGCCACAGCCAGGGCCAGGCGCGCACGAGGTCGGGCCGCCGGCCAACGGCCTGCGGCGGCGCCAGCGGCCGCGGTGGGGGTCCGCGCTCGGCCACCGCGAAAGCGAAGGTGTAGTCGGGTTCGACGCCCATCCGCAGGTCGGCGACGACGACGCGTTCGCCGGCGGCGTGCAGCTTGTACAAGCCGCGGCTGAAGTCGCGGATGCGCTGCACATCGGCGTTGGCGCGGAACTGCTCGTCGAGCGCGGCGCCGCGCTCGAAGCGATCGAAGGCGATCGGCTCCGGCGCGTCCAGCAGCGAGTGAAAACCTTCGTGGTATTGCGCGCCGGACACCGCCACCACGCGCCACAACAGCGAGCTGAAGGCCGCCGGCGTGACCAGCAGCCGCTCGGCCACGATGCCTTGCGGCTGCAGCGCGGCCTGCGCGCGCTGCGTGACGATGGCCTGCGCCGCCAGGCCCCAGGCGAGGTAGGCGCCACCGAGCGCCAGTCCGATGGCATTGGCGCGCAGCCCGGCCGTGCTGCCGCGCGCGGCCAGTGCCCAGGCGGCGCCGGCCAGCCACGGCAGCGTGACCAGCGGGTCGATGATGAAGACGCTGCCCACGCCGAACGGCCGGTTGGAGAACGGCAGCGCGAGCTGCGTGCCGTACACGGTGAGGGCGTCCAGCAGCGGATGCGTCACCAGCGCCAGCCAAAGCGCCAGCCACCACGCGCGCCAATGCGCCTGCTCGCGGTGCACGGCGACGACCAGCGCGGTGAGCAGCGGCGACGCCAGCGTCAGCCAGAACAGCGCGTGCGACTCGGCGCGGTGCAGCACCATGTCGAGGATGGGGTCGCCGTGGTCGACCAGCACGTCCAGGTCGGGCAGCGTGCCGGCCACCGCGCCCCACAGCGCCGCCTTCCACGGCGCCGTGCGCCGGCGCAGCACCGCCATGCCGACCGCGGCGCCCAGCGCGACGTGGGTCAGCGAATCCACGTCGGCGGCGTCAGCGTCCGGGTGCGGCCAATCCCGCCAGCGCCTGCTGCACCGCTTCGTCCGCCTGTGCCACCACCTGGCGCTTCCAGTCGTCGCTGTCGGTGTAGAAGGCGTCGCGCGTCTGGCGCTTGATGGTGCGGCGCACGTCGTCGGGCGTTTCGGGGTGGTTCTCCAGCCACTGGTCGGCGCGCAGCGCGGTCATCACCTCGGTCATCGGCAGCGTGCCGTATTCCAGCGCGATGCCGGTGTACTCGGCCTGCGGGCATTCTTGGTAGACGGCCTCGAAGGCCATGCCGAAAAGCCGCGCCGAGGTGGACGATCCGTCGTAGATCGACGTGACCTGCTCGCCCCACCACTGCCGCGCGCGCGCCAGCGTGGCGGCGTCTTCGCGGGCGCTGAAGATGCGTTCGCCGTGGCCGTTGGGCCCGAGGCCGGTGTGCAGGTCGATCCAGCCCAGACGGCGGCAGCGCTGCGCGTGCTCGCGCAGGATCTCGCGCCAGGTGCGCTGGCTCCAGCTCGGGTTGCGGCCGGCGAAGAACAGGCCTTCGGGGTGATCGTGCTGGCCGCTGCTGACGGCGGTCTGGAAGCCCTTCATGCCGTGGCGGGCGATGAACCCGGCAATCACCTGCTCGGCGGCCGCCGCGGGCGGCCAGTGCACCGGCACCAGCGCGTGGGCCAGCTCGTCGTAGCCGGGGTTGGCCGGCAGCGGTTGGCCGAAGTCGACGAAGTTGCGGTTGAGGTCGACGTTCTCCTGCGTCGTGCGCCGCCACCAGCTGAAGCCCCAGGGGTTGAGCGCGTGCACGAACAGCAGCGCCACGCCGGCCTGCGCCGCCTGGCGCAGCACCTGGCCCTGTTGCAGCAGCCGCACCTGGATGCCCGAGCCGCAGAAGCCCTCCAACCCATGGCAGCCGCTGGTGACGATCAGCAGGCTTGGCGCATCGGCGGCGCCATGGCGGGCCACGTCGACGGCCAGCTCTTCGCCGTCGCGGCCCAGCAGCGGGTGGCGGTGGGCGTGCACCGCCAGCCCGGCGCCGGCGGCGGCCTGCAGGAACTTGTTGCGCGCTTCGGCGTAGCTCTGGGCGAAGGCGGCGGGGAGTTCGGCAGCAGCGTCGTCGGCCATCGCGGCCTCAGCGCGGCTGGGCCAGCCAGGCTTCGGCCATGCGCACCCAGGCCGTCGCGCCCAGCGGGATCAACTCGTCGTTGAAGTCGTAGTTCGGGTTGTGCAGCATGCAAGGGCCTTCGCCGTGGCCCATGGCGCGGTGGCTGCCGTCGCCGTTGCCGATGACGAAGTAGCAGCCCGGCTTGGCCTGCAGGAAGTAGCTGAAGTCCTCCGAGCCCATGGTCGGCTCGTAGGGCAGCACGTTCTCGGGCCCCACCACCTGGGCCAGCACGCTGCGCGCGAATTCGGTCTCGGCGGCGTGGTTGATGGTGGGCGGGTAGTTGCGGTGGAACTCGAAGACGCAGCTCGCCTCGAAGGCCGCGCAGGTGGCTTCGGCGATGGTCTTCATGCGCCGCTCCACCAGGTCGAGCACGTCGCTGCTGAAGGTGCGCACGGTGCCCTGGATCTCGCAGCTGTCGGGAATCACGTTGCTCGCTTCGCCGGCGTGGATCATCGTCACCGAGATCACCGCGGTGTCGATCGGCCGCTTGTTGCGCGTGACGATGGTCTGGAAGGCCTGCACCATCTGGCAGGCCACCGGCACCGGGTCGACGCCGTTGTGCGGCAGCGCCGCGTGCGCCCCCTTGCCGACGATGGTGATCTTGAACTCGTTGGAGCTGGCCATCATCGGCCCCGGGGTCAGCGCAAACTGGCCGACCTTCATGCCCGGCCAGTTGTGCATGCCGAAGATGGCCTCCATCGGGAACTTGTCGAACAGGCCGTCCTTCATCATCTCGCGCGCGCCGCCGCCGCCTTCCTCGGCCGGCTGGAAGACGAGGTAGACCGTGCCGTCGAAGTTGCGGTGCTTGGACAAATGCTTGGCCGCGGCCAGCAGCATGGCGGTGTGGCCGTCGTGGCCGCAGGCGTGCATCTTGCCCTGGTGGGTGCTGGCGTGGGCGAAGTGGTTGTGCTCGGTCATCGGCAGCGCGTCGATGTCGGCGCGCAGCCCCACGGCGCGCGCTGAAGTGCCGTTCTTGACGATGCCGACGACGCCGGTGGTGCCCAGGCCGCGGTGGATGGGAATGCCCCAATCGGTGAGCGCCTTGGCCACCAGGTCGGCGGTGCGCTGCTCCTGGAAGCACAGCTCGGGATGGGCGTGGATGTCGCGGCGCAGCGCGGTGATGGCGGCGGCGTCGGCGAGGATGGATTCGATCATCTGCATGGCGGGCCTGCTGCTGGCAAAGAGGGGAGCGAATCAGTTTACGCCGCTACCCGATACCCGTCGTACGCAGCGCCGCCTTCCCCCTCGGGGACAGGCCGCCGCAGGCGACCAGGGGGAGCGGCGGTGAGAAGCGGGCCGAACCCGATCCGGCTTTGCCGGTCGGGTTCGGTGCCCCCACGGGGGGCGGCCGCCCGACGGCCGGGGGCTCCAGCTACCGTCTGACCTTGCCGTCGCCGGTCAGCACCGTCAGCTCCGCGAAGCTCGACCCGGCGTGGTTGCGCGGGCTGAAGCCCACCGCGAAGCCGCCCAGGTCCAGCCGCGACAGGCCTTCCAGCGCCGACACCAGGCCCTCGCGCGTGGCCGCCTTGCCGGCGCGGCGCAGGCCTTCGGCGAACACGCGCGCGGCCACGTAGCCTTCGATGCTGCTGTAGTTCGGCGCCGTGCCGCCGCCGGCGCGGCGCACCGCGTCGAGGTACTCGCGCGCGATGCCGGTGGTGGTGGACGACGGGTGCGGCATCACCTGGCTGATCATCACGCCGCGGCCGTCGCCGCCCAGCTCGTCGGCCAGCGCCTGGCTGCCGACGAAGCTCACGTTGTAGAACGTGCCGCCGTAGCCGGCCTGGCGCGCCGCGCGCACGAAGGCGGCGCAGCTCTTGTAGGCGCTGATCTGCACCACCGCGTGCGGCATCTGCGGCACGATGGCCTTGACCGCCGCCGCCACGTCGACGCTGTTGCGCTCCACCGTGCCCACCGCCACCGGCTGCAGCCCCTGCGGCGCCAGCGCGCGCAGCACGCCGTCGAGCCCGGCCTGGCCGTAGCTGTCGTTCTGGCGGAACACGGCAATGCGCTTGAGCCCCAGCTCGGTCAGCTGACGCACGATCAACGCCGTCTCGTCGAAATACGAGGCGCGCACGTGGAAGACCCAGCGCGACAGCGGCTCGCGCAGCGCCTGCGCGCCGGTGAACGGGCCGAAGAACGGAATGCGCGCCTGGTTGACCAGCGGCAGCACCGCCAGGCTGGTGGGCGTGCCGACGTAGCCCAGCAGCGCGAAGGCGTCGTCGCGGATGAACTGCTCGGTGTTGGCCTTGCAGCGGTCGGGCTCGTAGCCGTCGTCCAGCAGCCGCAGCTCGACCGGCCGCCCGCCGACGCCGCCTTGCGCGTTGAAATGGTCGAGGTAGAGCTTGGCGCCGTGGTGCATCTGGATGCCCAGTTGCGCGGCGGCGCCGGTGGTGGGGGCCGACTGGCCCAGCAGCAGCGGGCGCTCCTGCGCCAGGGCCGGCAGCGCCAGTGCCGCGGCGGCGCCGGCCAGGTGGCCCAGCGCGCGGCGGCGCGCGGAAACTTGCGTCATGGGGGTACTGCGGAGAGGCTGCAACAACGGGGGCACTAGCCTAGCGCGTCGCGCGGCCGTCGGGCATCGGTGCGTCACCCGAGGACCCCGAGGGTGCAGGGGGCTTCGACGGCCCCGAGTGCCGCCCGCCGCCCGCCGCCCGCCGCACCCGGCCCACGCGCTGTGCCATAGTTTCACCGATGAACGCCCCTGCCGAGCTTCGCACCGTGCTGGCGGCCTGCCCGCACGATTGTCCCGACACCTGTTCGCTGCAGGTCAGCGTGGCCGGCGGCCGCGCCGTGCGCGTGACCGGCAACCCCGGCCACCCCAACACGCAGGGCGTGTTGTGCACCAAGGTCAGCCGTTATGTCGAGCGCACCTACCATCCCGAGCGCGTGCTGCAGCCGCTGCGCCGCGTGGGGCCCAAGGGCGAGGGCCGCTTCGAGCCGGTGAGCTGGGACGCCGCGCTGGCCGACATCGCCGCGCGGCTGCAGACCATCGCCGCGCGCGACCCGCAGGGCATCCTGCCCTACAGCTACGCCGGCACCATGGGCCTGGTGCAGGGCGAGACGATGGCGATGCGCTTCTTCCACAAGCTCGGCGCCAGCCGGCTGGACCGCACCATCTGCTCGTCCGCCGGCGGCGAGGCGCTGGCCGCCACCTACGGCGGCAAGGTGGGCATGCAAACCCGCTTCTTCACCGAGAGCCGGCTGATCCTGATCTGGGGCAGCAACTCGATCGCGTCCAACCTGCATTTCTGGACGCTGGCGCAGCAGGCCAAGCGCGACGGCGCCAAGCTGGTCTGCATCGACCCGCGGCGCAGCGAGACGGCCGAGAAGTGCCACCAGCACATCGCGCTGCGCCCCGGCACCGACGGCGCGCTGGCGCTCGGCCTGATGCACCAGCTGATCCGGCACGACTGGCTGGACCACGACTACATCGCGCGCCATCTCGACGGCTGGCCGGCCTTGCGCGAACGCGCGCTGCAATGGCCGCCCGAGCGCGTGGCCGCCACCTGCGGCATCACGGCCGACGAGGTGCGCCAACTCGCGCGCGACTACGGGACCATCAAGCCCGCGGCCATCCGCCTCAACTACGGCATGCAGCGCGTGCACGGCGGCGGCAGCGCGGTGCGGCTGGCGGCGCTGCTGCCCTGCCTGGTGGGCGCCTGGCGGCAGCGCGGCGGCGGGCTGCTGCTGTCGTCGTCGGGCTGGTTCGCACGCGCCCGCGACGACGCCGCGCTGCAGCGGCCCGACCTGCTGGCCGGCCGCCGGCCGCGCACCATCAACATGAGCACGATCGGCGACGATCTGCTGCGCGAAGCCTCGCCCGCCTTCGGCCCGCGCGTGCAGGCGCTGGTGGTCTACAACAGCAACCCGGTGGCGGTGGCGCCGGAAGGCGCCAAGGTGGCGGCCGGCTTCGCGCGCGAAGACCTGTTCACCGTGGTGCTGGAGCACTTCCTGACCGATACCGCTGATTTCGCAGATTATGTGCTGCCGGCCACGACCCAGCTCGAACACTGGGACGTGCACGGCACCTACGGCCACACCGACGTCATCCTCAACCGCCCGGCGGTGGCGCCGCAAGGCCAGGCGAAGTCCAATGCCGAGATCTTCCGCCTGCTGGCCGCGCGCCTGGGCTTCGACGATCCCTGCTTCGCCGACGGCGACGAGGCGCTGGCCTGCAGCGCCTTCAGCGCCGCGCAGGTCGATCGCGAGCGGCTGCTGCGCGAGGGCTGGGCGCCGCTGCCGGTGCCCGACGCGCCGTTTGCCCACGGCGGCTTCCACACCGCCAACGGCCGTGCCCAGGCCGACCCGCCGGGCCTGGGCGTGGCCGACCACGTGGCCAACCACGAATCGGCCGAGCGCACGCCCGAACTGGCGGCGCGCTACCCGCTGGCGATGATCTCGCCGCCGGCGCGGCACTTCCTCAACTCCACCTTCGTCAACGTGAAAAGCCTGCGCTCGGTGGAAGGCGAGCCGATCGTGGAGATCCACCCCGACGACGCCGCGGCGCGCGGCATCGAAAGCGGGCAGACCGTCACCGTCTTCAACGATCGCGGCCGCTACCGCTGCAAGGCCGAGGTCAGCGTTCGCGCGCGGCCCGGCGTCGTCAACGGGCTGGGCATCTGGTGGCGCAAGTTCGGCCTCGACGGCCGCAACGTCAACGAGCTGACGCACCAGCGCCTGACCGACATCGGCCGTGGGCCCACGTTCTACGACTGCCTGGTGGACGTGGCCGCGGGTTAGGCGCCGGCTGCTGATGGCCTCGGTCGGCCTTGCGGGCACGGCGGCGCTGGCGGCCGCCGCCGTCTGCCTGGGCAGCGGCTGCTCGACGCTGGGCTACTACGGCCAGGCGCTGCAAGGGCATCTGGAGCTGATGCACCGCGCGCGGCCGGTGGCTGATTGGCTGGCCGAGCCCGACATGTCGCCGCACTTGCGCGAACGCCTGGCGCTGGCGCAGCGGATGCGCGACTTCGCCAGCCGAGAGCTGGCTTTGCCCGACAACCGCAGCTACCGCGCCTATGCCGACCTGCAGCGAGCCGCCGCGGTGTGGAACGTGGTGGCGGCGCCCGAGCTGTCGCTGACGCTCAAGACCTGGTGCTTTCCCGTCATGGGGTGCGTGGGCTATCGGGGTTATTTCGACCGCGCCGCCGCGCAGGCGCTGGGCGACCGGCTGCAGGGCGAGGGCTTCGAGGTCAGCGTCTACGGCGTGCCGGCCTATTCCAGCCTGGGCTGGAGCAACTGGATCGGCGGCGACCCGCTGCTCAACACCTTCATCGACTGGCCCGAGGGCGACCTGGCGCGGTTGATCTTCCACGAGCTGGCGCACCAGGTGGCCTACGCGGCCGACGACACCACCTTCAACGAAAGCTTCGCCACCGCAGTGGAGCGCCTGGGCGGCGACCGCTGGCTGGCCGACCGGCCGCAGGCGCGCGCCGAACTGGCGCGCGCCGACCGCCGGCGCGCCGAATTCCGCGTGCTGATGCAGACCCAGCGCGAGCGGCTGCTGGCCTTGTACGCCGGCACGCTGGACGATGCCGCCAAGCGCGCGCGCAAGGCCGAACTGATGAGCCAGTGGCGCGCCGAGTACGCTCAATTCAAGGCCCAGCACTGGGGCGGCGACGCCAGCTACGACGGCGTGGTGGCGCGCGCCAACAACGCCAGCTTCGGCGTGCAGGCGGCCTACCACGAACTGGTGCCGGCCTTCGAGCGCCTGTTCGCGCGCGAGGGCGGCGACTTCCCGCGCTTCTATGCCGAAGTGCGGCGCCTGGCCGCCTTGCCGAAGGCCGAGCGGCGCGCCACACTCGACGCCATCGTCCGCTGAAGGAGACCGCCACCGTGCCCGACATCCGCATCCACCGTGAACACCAGCTCGGCCTGCCCAAGGCGCGCAAGGTCGCCTGGACCTGGGCCGAGCAGGCGGAGCGCCGCTTCGACATGCAGTGCACGGTGATCGAAGGCGAGACCAGCGACACGGTGGAGTTCACGCGCGCCGGCGTCAATGGCCGGCTGATCGTGGCGGCCGACCACTTCGACCTCGATGCCAAGCTCGGCTTCCTGCTCGGCGCCTTCGCCAGGACCATCGAGTCGGAAATCCAGGGCACGCTGGACGAACTGCTGGCCAAGAGCCAGGGCGGCAAGGCCGCGCCGGCGGCGAAGAAGGCGGCGGCGAAGAAGAAGTAACGCCGCGTTGCCTGCCGCGGCCGCGGCCGCGGCCGTCGCCGCCATCGGCGGCCCGCTTGCGCCGCCGCGCGCCGCTGCGGTACCGTTGCCGAAGCCGGACCACCCGGCATGGAGAGCTGCAATGAAACTCGATGCACGTGTCGCGCTGGCCGCCGTGGGCCTGATGCTGGCCGCCGCCGGCGCCAAGGCCGATCTGGCGCTGTACCAGGACGACGACTTCCGCGGCCGCTCGATGGTCGTCGGGCAGGCCGTGCGCAACCTGACCGACGAAGGCTTCAACGACCGCGTCTCGTCGGTGATGATCCGCAGCGGCAACTGGCTGCTGTGCACCGACGCCGACTTCAAGGGCCAGTGCATCACGCTGGGGCCGGGGCGCTATCCGTCGCTGCGGCCGATGGGGCTGAACGACAACGTCTCGTCGGTGCGCGAGGTCGACCGCCGCGACGGCCGCTGGAACGAAGACCGCGCGCCGCAGATCCACATGGACGGCAACCGCTTCGGCCGCGTCATCTTCGACAACGGCTGCATGGTGTTCTACGACCCGCAGGGCCGCCGCGGCCAGTCGCGCGGCGGCTGCAACGAACGCCAGGTGCGCCGCGCCGACGAGGCGATGCGCGCCTACCGCGACCAGCAAGGCCACGACCGCTACGACAACGACCGCTCGTGGAACCGCGGCGACCGCGGCGACGACAACACGCCGCCGAATCTGGTGGTCAGCCCCAACGGCAGCGGCGAGGCGATCTACACCAACAACTGCGTGGTGCAACTCAGCGCGAGCGGCCGCCGCGTGCGCAGCAGCCCGCCCTGCTCGCAGCGCCAGCTGCGCGTGGCCGAAGAGGTGATGGCCGAGCAGATCCGGTCGCAGACGCGGTATTGAGGGTTGGCGGGCGACGCGGGGCGGGCCGTCCGCGCAAGCGGCCCGCCGCTTTACGGCGCTTCCCGGCGCTTCCCGGCGCTCAGGCGACCGCAGCTCCCGCCTGAAACCGCGTCACCCGCCGCGGCCGCAAGTGCACGCGGATGCCGGGCGCCAGGCGCAGCTGCTCGCGCAGCACGTTCCAGCGTTCGCGCGGCAGTTCCACGTCGATGAAGCCTTGGTCGCCGTCGCGGCGGAACTCCAGCCGCGTCTGCGGGCCCACGGTCAGGGTCTGCGCCAGCGTCACGGGCCAGGTGTCGGCGCCGGCCTCGGCGACGATCTCCAGCTCGTGCGGGCGCACGTAGCTCACCTCGCCGGCGCCTTGTTCCACGCGGCCGTGGAAGAGGTTGACGTCGCCCAGGAACTGCAGCACGAAAGGCGTGGCCGGGTGGTCGTAGACCTGGTCGGGGCTGCCCTGCTGTTCGACCTTGCCGTGGTTCATCACCACCACGCGGTCGGCGACTTCCATCGCCTCGTCCTGGTCGTGGGTGACGAAGACGCTGGTGACGTGCACCTCGTCGTGCAGCCGGCGCAGCCAGCGGCGCAGCTCCTTGCGCACCTTGGCGTCGAGCGCGCCGAAGGGTTCGTCGAGCAGCAGCACCTGCGGCTCGACGGCCAAGGCACGGGCCAGTGCGATGCGCTGGCGCTGGCCGCCGGACAACTGGTGCGGGTAGCGGTCGGCGAGGAACGCCAACTGCACCAGCTCCAGCAGCGCCATCACCTTCTTGCGGATCTCGGCTTCGGGCGGCCGCGTGGACTTGGGCCGTACCCGCAGCCCGAACGCCACGTTCTCGAAGATCGTCATGTGGCCGAACAGCGCGTAATGCTGGAAGACGAAGCCGACCTGGCGTTCGCGCACGTCGGTGTGGGTGGCGTCTTCGCCGTGGAACAGCACGTGGCCCGAGTCGGGCACTTCCAGCCCGGCGATGATGCGCAACAGCGTGGTCTTGCCGCAGCCCGAAGGGCCCAGCAGCGCGACCAGTTCGCCCGACGGGATGTCGAGGTCGATGTGGTCGCAGGCGACGGTGGCGCCGAAGCGCTTGTTCAGCTGGCGGACGGCAATGCTCATGAGTGCCCCCTGGTCCGGGCCAGCCCGGCCCGCCCCCCGCGGGGGTTCAAGTTGACCGCCAGAGCCGGATCAACTTGAGGGATCCCGCGCTTTTCCTGTTGCAGCCGGCGTTCGACGAGGTACTTCAGCGCCAGCGTCACCAGCGCCAGCGCGGCCAGCAGCGATGCCACCGCGAAGGCGGCGGCAAACTGGTATTCGTTGTAGGCGATCTCGATGTGCAGCGGCATCGTGTTGGTCTGGCCGCGGATGTGGCCCGAGACCACGCTGACGGCGCCGAACTCGCCCATCGCGCGCGCGTTGCACAGGATCACGCCGTACAGCAGCGCCCACTGCACGTTGGGCAGCGTCACGCGGCGCAGGATCTGCCAGCCGCCGGCGCCCAGCACGCGCGCCGCCTCTTCCTGCTCGATGCCTTGCGCCTGCATCAGCGGAATCAGCTCGCGGGCGACGAAAGGGAAGGTCACGAACACCGTGGCCAGCACGATGCCGGGCACCGCAAAGATGATCTTCAGGTCGTGCTCGCGCAACCATTCGCCGAACCAGCCCTGCAGCCCGAACACCAGCACGTAGATCAGGCCGGCGATCACCGGGCTCACCGAGAACGGCAGGTCGATCAGCGTCAGCAGCAGCTGCTTGCCGCGGAAGTCGAACTTGGCGATCGCCCAGGCCGCCGCCAGGCCGAAGACCAGGTTCAGCGGCACGCTGATGGCGGCGGCGATCAGCGTCAGCTTGATCGCCGCCAGCGCGTCGGGCTCGGTGATGGCCGTCAGGTAGACCTGCCAGCCCTTCTTGAAAGCCTCGGCGAAGACGGTGGCCAGCGGGATGAAGAGAAACAGCGTCATGAAGCCGAGCGCCAGCGCGATCAGCGTCCATTGCACCCAGCGCGGCTCGGCCGTTGCGGTGCGCCGGCCTTCACCCCAACCCTCTCCCGCAAGCGGGAGAGGGGGCGTGGACTCCCTCTCCCGCTTGCGGGAGAGGGTCAGGGGTGAGGGCCTCTGCCCGGCTGCCACGGTACTCACAGTCCCCCCTGCCGCTTGCGCGACCAGGCCTGCAGCAGATTGATGATCAATAACAACGCAAACGCGGCCACCAGCATCACCACGGCGATCGCGGTGGCGCCGGCGTAGTCGTACTGCTCCAGCTTGGTGATGATGAGCAGCGGCGTGATCTCGCTGACCATCGGCAGGTTGCCGGCGATGAAGATCACGCTGCCGTATTCGCCCAAGGCGCGCGCGAAGGCCAGCGCAAAGCCGGTCAGCAGCGCCGGCGTGACGATGGGCAGGATCACCTTCGCGAAGGTCTGCCGCCGGCTGGCGCCCAGGGTTGCGGCGGCTTCTTCCAGCTCGCGGTTCAGGTCTTCCAGCACCGGCTGCAGCGTGCGCACCACGAAGGGCAGCCCGATGAAGACCAGCGCCACCCACACGCCCAGCGGCGTGAAGCTCACCTTGAACGGCAGCCAGCGGCCGATCCAGCCGTTTTGCGCGTAGATGGCCGTCAGCGCGATGCCGGCCACCGCGGTGGGCAGCGCGAACGGAAGGTCGACCAGCGCGTCGACGAAGCGCTTGGCCGGGAAGCGGTAGCGCACCAGCACCCAGGCGATGACGAGGCCGAACACGGTGTTCAGCGCCGCCGCCGCGAACGAGGCGCCGAAGGTCAGCCGGTACGAGGCCAGCACGCGCGGCGTGGCCACCGCGTCGACGAACTGGGCCCAGCTCAGCGTGAAGGTCTTGAGGAACGCCGCCGAGAGCGGGATCAGCACGATCAGGCTCAGGTACAGCAGCGCGAAGCCCAGCGCGAGGTCGAAGCCGGGCAGCACGCTGTGCCGCCGCAGCAGGGTGCGGGAAAAGATCATCGCAGCGCCGGCGGTACGCTTACTTTCGGGTGTAGATCTGGTCGAACACGCCGCCGTCGGCGAAGTGCGTCTTCTGCGCCTGGGTCCAGCCGCCGAACACCTCGTCGATGGTGAAGAGGTTCAGCTTCGGAAAGCTCTTGTCGTACTTGGCCGCCACCTTGGCTTCGATCGGACGGTAGAAGTGGCGCGCGGCGATCTCCTGGCCTTCGGGCGAGTACAGGTATTCGAGGTAGGCCTGCGCCACGGCGCGCGTGCCGCGGCGGTCGACGTTCTTGTCGACCACGGTCACCGGTGGCTCGGCCAGGATGCTGAGCGGCGGGTAGACGATGTCGAACTTGTCGGCGCCGAATTCCTTGAGCGACAGGTGCGCTTCGTTCTCCCAGGCCAGCAGCACGTCGCCGATGCCGCGCTCGGCAAAGGTCACGGTGGAGCCGCGGGCGCCGCTGTCCAGCACCGGCACGTTGCTGAACAACTTGGCGACGAAGTCGCGCGCCTTGGTGTCATTGCCGCCGGGCTGCTTCAGCGCGTATCCGTAAGCTGCCAGGTAGCCCCAGCGTGCGCCGCCGCTGGTCTTGGGGTTGGCAGTGACCACCGAGACGCCGGGCTTGACCAGGTCGTCCCAGTTCTTGATGCCCTTGGGGTTGCCCTTGCGCACCAGGAAGATGTAGGTGCTGGTGTAGGGCGAGCTGTTGTGCGGCAGGCGCTTTTGCCAGTCGGCGGGGATCAGCTTGGCCTTCGCGGCCAGTTCGTCGACGTCGTAGGCCAGCGCCAGCGTCACCACGTCGGCATCCAGCCCGTCGATCACCGAGCGCGCCTGCTTGCCCGACCCGCCGTGGCTTTGCTTGACCGCCACGGTGTCGCCGGTCTTGCCCTTCCAGTGCGCGGCAAAGGCCTTGTTGAAGTCGGCGTACAGCTCGCGCGTGGGGTCGTAGCTGACGTTGAGCAGCGCCACCTCTTTCGCCGCGGCCGGCAGCGCCACGGCGGCCAGCGAGGCGCCCAGCGACAACGACAAGGACCAAGACAAGGCCAGCGCCGCGCGGCGGCGAAGGGAAGGCAAGCGCATGAACGGGGCTCCGCATCGGTGAGATTCGATGCCCGCATGCTAGGAAGCGGCGCCGCAACGGGAAACGAATGAAAGCGACGATGCTTATGCGTTCCGCGTTGGGCGGGGTTGGGCGAAGCCAGGGCGTGCGCCGGTGCCGGCCTCAGGTCGCGCCGATCTCGCGTCCGCCGAAGGCCAGCGCCAGGTGGTCGACGAAGGCCAGCACCCGCTGCGAGCCGCGCAGGCCCTGCGGGTAGACCGCGAAGATGTCGGCATCCGGCGTGGCGTACTGCGGCAAGACCTGCACCAGCCGGCCGCTGCGCAGGTGGCGGGCGATGTCCCACTCGGCGCGCATCAGGATGCCGTGGCCGTCCAGCGCCCAGTTGACGGCGATGCCGCCGTCGTTGGTCGACAGCGCGCCGCCCACCTTGACCGACTGCAACGTGCCGCGCCGGCCGCGGCCGGTGAGGCGCCAGACGCCATAGGCCTGGTTGCCCTGGCGGATGGTGATGCACTGGTGGCGGGCCAGGTCTTCGGGGAAGCGCGGCGTGCCATGCCGCGCCAGATACGCCGGCGCCGCGCACAGCAGCCGGCGGTTCGCCGCCAGCCGCCGCGCGACGACGCGCGATTCCGGCGGCGCGCCGAAGCGCACGCAGACGTCGAAGGCATCGTCGGTCAGCGGCGGCGGCTCCACCGACAACTGCAGCTGCACTTCGACCTGCGGGAACTTGCGGTTGAAACGCGAGATCTGCGGCGCCACGTGGCTGCGCCCGAAGCCGAGCGTGGCATTGACGCGCAGCAGCCCCTTGGGCGTGGCCTTGACGGCGCCCAGCGCCTGCTCGAGTTCTTCGATGCCGCCCAGGATGCGGCGCGCGTGCTCGACGTAGAGCTCGCCCTCGGGCGTCAGGCTCATGCGCCGCGTGCTGCGGTTGAGCAGCCGCACGCCCACGCGCGACTCCATCTGCGCCAGGTGCTTGCTGACGGCGGGCGTCGAGATGCCCAGTTCGCGCGCCGCGGCGCTGAGGCTGCCGACGCGCGCCAGCACCGAGAAGAAGGCCAGGTCGGCCGGCATCACCTTGTTCATGCCGCCGCGCCGAGCGTGAACCTGCGGTTCATCATGGATTGAATTCTGGCGCGATTTTTTCCGCTGCGCTTGCCTACAGTCCGGGCCACGGCCAGCAACGACAGGACGAGACCCATGAAGACCTACGCCATCGCCACCATCCCCGGAGACGGCATCGGCAAGGAAGTGGTGCCCGCGGGGCGCCGGGTGTTGGAAGCAGTAGCCGCCGCCTCGGGTGGCTTCGCTTTCGAGTTCGAAGACTTCGGCTGGGGCGGCGACTGGTTCCGCGCCCACGGCGAGATGATGCCCGCCGATGGCCTGGCGGCGCTGCGCGGCAAGGACGCGATCCTGTTCGGCTCGGCCGGCGACCCGCACATCCCCGATCACGTCACGCTGTGGGGCCTGCGGCTGAAGATCTGCCAGGGCTTCGACCAGTACGCCAACGTGCGGCCGACGCGCATCCTGCCGGGCATCGACGCGCCGCTGAAGCGCTGCCGGCCCGAGGACCTGGACTGGGTGATCGTGCGCGAGAACTCCGAGGGCGAGTACGCCGGCGTCGGCGGCCGCGCGCACCAGGGCCATCCGATCGAGGTGGCCACCGACGTCTCGATGATGACGCGCGTCGGCGTCGAGCGCATCCTGCGCTTCGCCTTCGAGCTGGCGCGCTCGCGGCCGCGCCGGCTGCTGACCGTCGTCACCAAGAGCAATGCGCAGCGGCACGCGATGGTGATGTGGGACGAGGTGGCCGCGCAGGTCGCGCAGGACTTCCCCGAAGTCCGCTGGGACAAGGAACTGGTCGACGCGATGACCGCGCGCATGGTCAACCGGCCGGCGTCGATCGACACCGTGGTCGCGACCAACCTGCATGCCGACATCCTCAGCGACCTGGCGGCCGCGCTGGCCGGCAGCCTGGGCATCGCGCCGACCGCCAACCTCGACCCCGAGCGCCGCTACCCCAGCATGTTCGAGCCGATCCACGGCTCGGCCTTCGACATCATGGGCCAGGGCCTGGCCAACCCGGTGGGCACCTTCTGGAGCTGCGTGATGCTGCTCGAGCACCTCGGCGAGGCGGCCGCGGCGCGGCGCCTGATGCAGGCGATCGAGACCGTCACCGCCACGCCGGCGCTGCACACGCGCGACCTCGGCGGCCGCGCGACGACGGCCGAGGTCACGCAAGCGGTCTGCCGCCAGCTGGCCGCGGCCGCGCGCTGAGCCGCGGCGCCGCTACACGCTGAGCATCCGCGCGCGGCGCCGTTGCCACGCGCTGTCCCACCCACGTCCAACCCGCGGAGACATTCGATGACGAGAACGACGCCCATGCGGCGCGCGATGCTGGCCGCCGCGGCCCTGTGCCTGGCCGGCGGCGCCGGCGCGCAGGCCTGGCCCGAGAGGCCGATCACGCTGGTGGTTCCGTTTCCCGCCGGCGGCACGACCGACGTGCTGGCGCGGGCGCTGGCCGAGAAGCTGCAGGCCGCGCTCGGCCAGGCGGTGATCGTCGAAAGCAAGCCCGGCGCCGGCGCCACGCTGGGCGCCGACGTCGTCGCCAAGGCCAGGCCCGACGGCTACACGCTGCTGGTCGGCGCGGTGCACCACACCATCGCCACCAGCGTCTACAAGAAGCTGCCGTACGACTTGCAGCGCGACTTCCAGCCGCTGACCCTCATCGCGATGGTGCCCAACGTGCTGGTCGTCAGCGCGGCCTCGCCGGCGAAGTCGGTGGCCGACCTCGTCGCGCAGGCCAAGGCCGCGAAGCCGGAGTTGAGCTTCGGCTCCAACGGCAACGGCACCGCGCAGCACCTGATCGGCACGCAGTTCCAGAACCAGACGGGCACGACGCTGCTGCACATCCCCTACAAGGGCAGCGGGCCGCTGACCACCGACCTGCTCGGCGGCCAGGTGACGATGTCGTTCGACACCATCACGCCGGTGCTGCCGCACATCCAGGCCGGCAAGCTGCGCCCGCTGGCGGTGACGACGGCCAAGCGCTCGTCGGCACTGCCGCAGGTGCCGACGCTGGCCGAGTCGGGCCTGCCCGGCTTCGACATCGGCACCTGGTTCGGCGTGCTGGCGCCGGCGGCCACGCCCAAGGCCATCACGACCCGGTTGTCCGACGAGATGCAGAAGATCATCCGCACGCCGGAGTTCAGAAAGCGCATGGACGAGATCGGCGCCGAGCCGATCGGCAACACGCCGGAGCAGATGGCGCGGCAGATCCGGGAGGAGACGGAAAAGTTCGCCCGGCTCGTGAAGCAGGCGAACGTCGTGATCGATTGAAGCGCGGCGGCGGCGGCCGGCCGTCCGGCCCGCCGCGCGCGCTGCGCGTTCCGTTCCGGCAGCTCAGCTCAGCTCAGCCCAGCGCCAGCTTGAACACCGCCACCGACTGCACCAGCTGGTCGGCCTGCTGCCGCAAGCCCTCGGCGGCGGCGGCGCTTTCTTCCACCAGCGCCGCGTTGCGCTGCGTCACCTGGTCCATCTGCGTGACGGCCTGGCCCACCTGCGTGACGCCGGTGCTCTGCTCGGCGCTGGCGGCGCTGATCTCGGCCACCGTGGTGCCGACGCGGCGGATGGCGGCCAGGATCTCGGCCATCGTCGAGCCCGCCTTCTCGGCCAGCACGGCGCCTTGCTCCACCTGGTCGACGCTGCCGCTGATCAGCGTGTTGATCTCCTTGGCCGCGCTGGCGCTGCGCTGCGCCAGCGAGCGCACCTCGCCGGCCACCACCGCGAAGCCGCGGCCCTGCTCGCCGGCACGCGCCGCCTCGACGGCCGCGTTGAGCGCCAGGATGTTGGTCTGGAACGCGATGCTGTCGATCACCGAAATGATCTCGGCGATCTTCTTCGACGTGGTGTTGATGTCGCGCATCGTCTGCACCACCTGGCCGACCACCTCGCCGCCCTGGCTGGCGACGGTGGAGGCGCCGTTGGCCAACTGGTCGGCCTGGCGCGCGTTGTCGGAGTTGCTGCGCACGGTGGAGCTCAGCTCGTCCATCGTGGCCGCCGTCTGCTGCAGCGCGCTGGCCTGCTCCTCGGTGCGCTGGCTCAGGTCGGCGTTGCCCTGGGCGATCTGCGACGAGCCGCTGGCGATGCCTTCGGAAGCCTCGCGCACCTGGCGCACGATGGCCGCCAGGCTGACCTGCATGGCCGACAGCGACGCCATCACGCTGCCCGACGGCGCGCGCTCGGCGCCGGCGATCGCGTTCAGGTCGCCGCGCGCCACCAGGTCGGCGGCCTGGCTCAGGTGGTCGGGCTCGGCGCCCAGCGCGCGCAGCAGCCCGCGGGTGATCCACACGCCGGCGGCCACCGCCAGCAGGAAGGCGACGGCGCACACGCCGATCGCGATGCCGCGCTGCTGCGCATATTCCTCGGCCGAATGCACGACGAGCTGGCGCGCGCGGTCTTCGTTGAACGAGGCGTAGTCGTCGGAGGCCTTGCCCAGCGCCGTCAGCAGCGGCCGGCAGTCGCGGTTCATCTTGGCGATGGCGTCGTCGCGCTTGCCGGCGGCGGCCAGCTCGACGATGGCCAGCGCCACCGGGCCGTACTTGGCTTCGATCTGGTCGATCTCGCCCACCATGGCGCGGCCCTTGTCGGTGGCGTCGGGCGCATCGATGAGCTGCTTCTTCAGCACCGCCAGTTGCGTCTGCACGGTGGCGTGCGCGGCCTTGGCGGCGGCCTGCGCCGACTCGGCATCGGCCGTCGCCGTGGCCAGCACCATGTTGCGTGCGGCAATGGCGCGCGCGTCCACCGCCTGGCGCACCTGCGCGGCCAGGACGGCGCGGGCGTTGACGCCCTCGACATAACGGCTGAAGCGCGTGTTCGCTTCGCCCAGCGCCAGCAGCGCGATCGTGGCCACCAGCAGCAGCAACGCGGCCAGGCCGCCGAAGGCCAGGCCCAGCTTGGCCTTGATGGTGAGACGCGGAAGATTCATCGAAGGGCTCCTCAAACATGCCTTGACAAGGGATGCCGCAACTTCGGACGGCGCCCCCTCGTCCTTGCGTCGGGAAAACTTATGACCTGCGCGACAAATGGCCGGCCGCCGGTACTTCGTCACGAACGCCGGCAAGCGTCGGCTTGAACGGCCGTGCGCCGCCACCAGCCAGGCCCTGTGGCGGGGCCGCTAGAGTCGCCGCCCATGAACTTCGTCACTGCAACTCCCTTCACGCCGCTGGCCGCGGTGGCCGGCGGCGCGCTGATCGGCCTGGCCGCCGTGCTGCTGTTTGGGCTGGTCGGCCGCATCGCCGGCATCAGCGGCATCGTCGGCGGCCTGCTCGACCGCCGCCCCGCCGGCGGCCGCGGCTGGCGCGTCGCCTTCGTGCTGGGCCTGGTCGCCGGCGCCGCGCTGGCGGGCGCCGTGCTCGGCGGCCGCTTCGGCGCGCCGCGCATGGGCTACCCGCCGCTGCTGCTGCTGGCCGGCGGCTTGCTGGTGGGCTACGGCACTGCGCTGGCGCGCGGCTGCACCAGCGGCCACGGCGTCTGCGGGCTGGCGCGGCTGTCGCCGCGCTCGCTGGCCGCGGTGGCGGTGTTCCTGGCCACCGGCATCGCCACCGCGGTGCTGCTGCGCCATGGGCTGGCGCTGGCATGAAGCGCGCCGCACACCACGACGCGGGCGCCTGCTCCCGCGTGCGGGAGCAGGCGGGGGACGAGGGCCTGTCACCTTGGCCGACACTGGCCGCCGCCGCCCTGGCCGGGCTGGTGTTCGGCGCCGGGCTCGTGGTCTCGCAGATGAGCGACCCGCGCAAGGTGCTGAACTTCCTGGACCTGCTGGGCCCCTGGGACGCCAGCCTGCTGTTCGTGCTGGGCAGCGCGGTGCCGGTGGCCGCGGCGGGCTTCGCGCTGCTGCTGCGCCGGCGCCGCGCGCCGTGGCTGGCACCGGCCTTCGAGCCGCCGGCCGCGCCGCGGCTGGACGCACCGCTGCTGCTGGGCTCGGCGCTGTTCGGCGTCGGCTGGGGATTGGTTGGCTATTGCCCGGGCCCCGCGGTCGCCGCGCTGGGCCTGCTCAACCCCGAGGCGCTGTGGTTCGTGCCGGCCATGCTGGCGGGTGCCGCGCTGCAGCGCGGGGGCGCGCGGCGCGGCGGCTGAGCGCCTTCGGCTCACTGGTACCTCGCCGCGAATCGCAGGAAGGTCAGCACGTCCATCAGGCGATTCGTGTCCAGTTGCAGCTCGCGCGGCGAGATCTGCTGAACGCCCGGGTAGAACGACCGGGCGTAGGCGTCCGCCGCCTTGGCAAACTCGAGCACGAAGCTGAGCCTGGGCGGCACGTCGATCCGGCTGGTACAGGGGGAGGTGATCGCGCGCTCGACCCCCTCGCGGATGCGGCGGGTGGCTTCGCCGGGAAGCACTGACCGTACCGACTGACCTGAGCCCTGGAGCACGGCCACCGCGCCGATGCCCTCGATGAGCCGGCGCGCCTCGCCGCACAAGGCGTCGTCGCCGGAGACGAACACCACCGGCACGCCGACCGAAGCGGCCGCCATGGCGTAGAGGCGGAACTCCGAGGCGGGCTCTCCGTTGAGCCTCACGGCGGTGAACAGGCGCCCGTTGACCGTGTGCGCGAGCGGGCTGCCGTCGCTGCCGGCCGCGCTGTGAAACCCCACGAACACCACCGCGTCGAACGAATCGTCCAGGCCCTGCACCATCGCGAAAGGATGCCCGCTCCAGCCGCGAATCAGCTCGAGTTGCCGGCCTTGCGGCGTCTGCAGAAGTCGTGGATCGATGTTCCGCCCCGTCGCGTGCGCGTCCTTGACCACCACGGCGTCGGCGCCCGCCGCGAAGGCGGCTTCGCAGGCCGCGGCGGCCTCCCGCGACATCTGCTCGCGGAAGGGCCCGTACTCGGCCGGTTGTCCGATGTCGGTCTCGGAAGGGGCGGCGACGCAGGCGACACCCTCGATGTCCACGCTGACATAGACCTTCATCACCGGGGCTCCTCAGGCACCGGTTCGCTCGAAGCGAAGGCGCCGGGCACGATAGCTGTCGATCCAGAATCCGGCGGCGTGTCCGCTGCCGGGCGGCACATCGATCTCCGCGGCGTATCGCTCATCCCGTGACTCGCTCTCCAGGCCTGCGTGATGGCGTCCCAAGGCCTTCACGTGGAAGCTGCGCCAGCCGCTGTAGTCGCCCCTCAGTCTCAGAACGATCCCGTCCCGCCGGTCCGCCACCTCGGCTTCGCAGCCGAGGTCCTTGCAGACGTAGCGACCGGGCCAGGCCGCGGCCAGGGCCGCGGGCACTTCGGCAGGAGCGGCAATGCGTCGCATCAGCACCCGCTGACCGGCGATGGTGAGCGGCAGCAGGTCGCCGTCGTCGCCGCGGCCGACCTGCGCCAGCTCCGACACCCGCCACGTCAGGGGGCCGAAGCCGATGTCCTCGAACGTCGCGATGAGCTCATCGCCGCGCCTTTGGAGCACCAGTTGGGGGTGCATGAACATCAGGGAGAGCGCCAGGTGGTCGTCGACCGCGTCGAAGCCCAGCAGCAGTCCGCCCGGTCCGGCGAAACGATGCCCGACCACGTTCGCAAAGTCGCTTGCGGCCGCTGGCAGCGGCGCCAGGCTCGCGAGCCTTTCACCGAGCACGGCATCCACCACCTGCCTGGCGAGCCCGCCGGCGCTCGCGCGTGCGCCGTTGACGTGGATGATCACGTCCAGGCCCATCGCGGGCACCGTGAGCATCTGCCCGCTCAGGCCGAGCAGTCCGCCGGAGTGATGCACGATCTCGACGCCGCGGTAGTCGTGCCGTTTCAGGCCCAGTCCGTAGGTGGACCGGAATCCGTTGCGAAGACGGGTCGGCGCGAGCATCGCCTGCCACGTGGCTTCGTCACCGATTCGCCTGGGTCCGTTCAGATGGGCCAGCCAGCGCAACATGTCGTCGAGCGTCGACACCATGCCGCCGTCGCCGCGCAGTTCGCTGTCCACCGGCGGCCGGCGCCAGCCGCCCAGGGCATCCGGCACGTGCGGGGACGACAGGCCCGGAACCATCAGGGCGTCGTCTGGCACCGACGCGGTGTCGAACATCTGCAGCGGCTCGAATATCCGCTGGCGCATAAAGTCCTCGAATCCCATCCCGGACACCCGCTCGATGATGGTCGACAGGGCGTGGTAGGTGCCGTTGCAGTACAGCTGGCCGTCCCCAGGGGCGAAGTGCACGTCGCGCTGCCGCAGCAGCGCCTGCAACTGCCACGCCGGCGGTTGCGCCGCGTAGCCGTTGGCGATGGTGCCCATCTCCAGCGTGCACCGATAGCCGCTGGTGTGGGCCATGAAGTCGCGCAAGGTGGGCGCGCCCCGCGGCGCCGGCAGGCCGGGCAGGTAGCGCGCTGCCGGCGCATCGATGTCGAGCAGGCCGTCTTCGGCCAGCAGCAGCACCGCCAGGCAGGTGAAGTGCTTGCTGGTGGAGGCGATCCGGAACCGCGTCTCCGGGCGGTTGGCCACCCCGTGCTGGACGCTGGCGAGCCCGAATCCCTTGCGGTAGATGACCTCTGCGTTCAACGCGATGCCGACCAGGCCGCCCGGCGCGTCCGTGCTGCGCAGCGGATCGAAGATCGCATCGAGCGCCCGGAGCATCGCGTCGTCGACTGACGTGGCAGGCGGGCGAGCCGACATCCAACAGGCCTTTCGTTCAGCGGTGCCCGATTCTCGGCGGCATGCCGCGGCAGCCGCATGTCGAGTTCTTGACATGCCGCAGCCCCATCCGCTCGCCTAGCATGCGCCGCATGACGCCGACGCCGGTTCCGTCACCGATCAGCCGCGAGAGCGTCGACGCGCTGCTGGCTCGCGTGGCCACCGGCGACGGCCCGGGCGGTGTCGTCGGCGCGCTGCACCGGGGTCGGCTGATCGTCAGGCGGGCATTCGGACTGTCGAACCTCGAGCAGGGCATCGCCGTGCAGTGGAACAGCCGGTTGCCCATCGGATCGATCACCAAGCAGTTCACCGCGGCGCTGGTGCTGGACCTGGTCGAGCGTCGTCTGTTGTCGCTGGACGACCCGGTGGGGCGCTGGCTTCCGCAACTGGCGCCGCCGGTGCAGGCGCCGACGCTGCTTCAGTTGTTGAACCACACCGGCGGCATGCGCTGTCACCTGGATCAGTGGATGTTCGACGGCTATCGAACCATGCCGCCCGGCGACCCGTGGCATCGGCTTCGCCGGCAGCAGCTGTTGAACTTCGAACCCGGCACCGCCTCCAGCTACAGCAACGGAGGCTACGTGCTGCTGTCGCTGGCGGCCGAACGGGCTGCGTCGATGCCTTTCGCGCGCCTGCTCACGCGCAATCTGCTGGGTCCGCTCGGGCTTCACGCCACCGAACTGCCGGCGTCTCGGGCGGCATCGGAGCACGACGTCGCGCGCACCTACCGGCAGCACGCCGAGGGCTGGACATCGCCGCCCGACATGACCGACGACCGGTACGGCGACGGCGGGATGGTGTCCAGCGCCGGCGACCTGTTGCGCTGGGCCGTTCATCTCGAGCGCGCGGTGGCGGGGCGGCGGCTGCTGGACCGCTTCGTGCCGCGCGTGAACGCGGGCGAGCCGTCACGGTACGGCTTCGGGCTGATCAGCCAGCGCTGGCGCGATCGCTGGGTGGTGCAGCATGCCGGTGGACTGCCGGGCGCCAACAGTGTGTTGATGATGCTGCCCGACGAAGAACTGCACATCGTCGTGCTGCTCAACCGCCCCGGTCCGGCGGTGGACCTTGGCTACGGTCTTGCCGAACGGCTGCTGGGCGACGCGCTGGCGCCGCCGCTGCCCAGGCCCGAGGCGTGCCGGCACGCCGGCCTGTTGGGCGTCTACCGCTGCGAGGAGACGGGTTGGGTGTTCGGCTTCGAGGACGATGGCGGCAGCCTGGCGCTCGGCTTGTTCGGTGACCGCAGCTTCCCGCTCGACGGGCTGCGGCCCGCCGACGATCGGGTGTTGCCCTTCGTGGCAGACATCGGCACCGGCGACACCTGGTTCAGGGTGCGAGCGCGAGACTCGGCGGGCCAGGTGGCAGAACTCGACTACTTCGACGGCGTCGCCTGGCATCGCGCGCTGCGCTTCGCGCGGCAGCCTGTCGATCTTCGCCAACTGGCCGGTGAACTGGCGGGCGTCTTCTGCAGCGGCGAGGCCGGCGCGACGATGCGCTTCGAACTCCGCGCCGACGGCCTGGCCGTGCAGGTCAGGGGCGAGCACGGTGCGGGCCTCTATGAGGCGGAAGTCTGGACCCCCGACCTGGTGCGCTTCTGGCCGCCCCGGTTCCCGGTTTCCAAGATGGTCCGGATCGAGCGGCAGGACGGCCGCGTCACGGCCGTGGTCGTCAGCACGGGCCGCACGCGCGCACTTCGATTCGACAGGGACACGGCCGCCTGAGCCGCCCGGCGCGCCGGCCGGGCGTCGCTGCACGAGGCGCGGCGACCGATGGCCGATACTCGCCGGCATGGGCAAGCCAGACGCTTCTCCTGCTGCGCCGCCCGGCGGCGCCGATGCCATTGCCTTGGCGGCGCAACTCATCGAACAGCTCGACGGCGGCCGCTTCCTGCCCACGCTGTTCGAGGGCCTGACGCGCGAAGTGGCGATCAGGAACTTCATCGTCTTTGCGTACCGGCAGGGTTTCGCCGCCGAGCTGGTCCACTCGAATCTCGACATCGAGCACCTGAGCCGGCAGATGCAGCCGTACACGAACGGGCTGTACATGCTGGATCCGTTCTATGTCGCGGACATGCAGGAGCGCCGGCAGGGCCTGCTGCACCTGCACGAAGTCGCGCCCGAAGACTTCGAGCAGACCGAGTTCTTCGTCGCCTTCTACGCGTCTGTCGGCGTGCTCGATGAAGTTCACTACGTCGTCCCGCTGGCGCCGGGGCGATCGGTCCACCTGTTCCTGGAGCGCGAGTCGCCGGCGGCCCGGTTCTCGCCGGCCGAGCTGGCCAGGCTTCACGCGCTCACGCCGTTGATCGACCGCGCCGTGCGGCGGCATTGGGCGTGGCGCGACAGGGCCCTGGCGGCTTCTCAGGCCGCGCCCATCCGGTCCGCCGGCGGCATCGACGGTGTGATCCGGAACATGGGCGCCGGCCAGTTGACGCCGCGCGAGGCGGAAGTGATCGCGCTGTCGCTGCGCGGCCATTCTTCCAAGCTGATCGCGCACCGGCTGGGCATCAGCGAGGGCACGGTCACCAACCACAAGCGCAACGTGTACGAGAAGCTCGGCGTGCACTCCCAGAGCCAACTCTTCTCGCTGTTCCTGGAGACGCTCTCCCGCGAGCCGAGGCCGGCTTGACGCGTCGCGTCGTTGCACCGGCCGGCCATCATGTTCTTGCTATGGATGGCGCCGGAGGGCGCTCCTACGCTTCGTGCAACAGGTTCCATCACCGTTGCACAGGAGCACCCTTCATGCGGCCTCGCCCCTCCGCCATTGCCCGCGCCCTCCAGGGCCTGAGCTTCATCGGCACCCTCTGCGCCGTGGCGGCCGGCCAGCCGGTGCTGGCGCAGACCGCGCTCGCCGAGCCGGCAACGCCTGCAGCCGACGCCCAGGCGACCGAGCTCAATCGAGTCGTCGTGACCGCGCGCAAGCGTGAGGAGCGGGGCCAGGACGTCCCGCAGTCGCTGAACGTCTTTTCCGGCACCGGGCTGGAGGCCGCGGGCGTGTCCTCGCTCGAACAACTGCAGTTCAAGACGCCCGGCGTGGCCGCCGTCAGCGGGCCAGGCAACCAGGTGTCGATCCGGGGCGTCAGCAACAACGCATCGCAGCGCGGCGGCGGACCGTCGACCGCCGTCCACATCGACGGGGTGTACCTGCCGCGGCCCGAGATGGCGCTGGGCGAGACCTTCGACCTGAATCGCATCGAAGTGCTCAAGGGCCCCGAAGGCACGCTGTACGGACGCAACGCGACGGCCGGCGTCGTCAACTACCTGACACGCGATCCGGCAGGGGAGACCGGCTTCGACGGCTTCGTGGGCGTCGGCTCCTTCGGACTGCGCCGTGCGCAGGCGGGGGTGAACATCGCCGCCGGCGAGTCGGCCGGATTCCGCATCAGCGCGGCCGGCGCGCGCGATGACGGCTACACCGAGAACCTGCATCCGTCGGGCGGGCGCATCGATGGCAGGGACTTCAAGGCCGTGCGCCTGAAGGGCGCGTTCCAGCTTGGCACCGCCGTCACGGCACGCGTGACCGTGCAGCACGTGGAGGACCGCGGCACGCTGGGCTACGGCGTGCAGGAGAACCCCGAGGCGGACAACTTCGTCAACTCGCTGCAGCCGCCGCAACGCGAAAGCGTCAGGCGCATCCAGGTCGACACGCCGCCCGATGTGCACCGTCGCGGCACCCTGGTCTCGGCCCAGATCGCGGCCGATCTGGGCAACGGCATCGAGCTCAAGTCCATCACCGGCTACGTGCGCTACGACAGCCGCTTCTTCTACGATGCCGACGGCACGGGCGGCTTCATCGAAACGACCCGCGGCGACGACCACTCGAAATTCTGGTCGCAGGAGTTCCAGCTCAGCGGCGGAGCGGCGAAGGGACTGTCGTGGACCTCGGGCGTCTATCTGTCGCGGGAGACGACGCGCGGGTTCTCGCTGGTCGAGGACTCCAACGCCTATCCCGCCGACCTGACGCCGTTTACGTTCTACACCGCGCAGTTCGAAGCCAGGGGCCGGACCTCGGCCGTCTTCGGTGAGCTGACCTACGCGCTGTCGCCGCGATGGACCGCGGTGGCCGGTGCCCGCTACACCCGCGAGACGCTGAGCGGCGCGTCCCAGGGCTCGGACATCGATTTCGCCACCTTCGACCAGGTGCCGTTCTCCGGCGCGGAATCGACGACTTCGAGCCGGTTCACGCCCAAGGTTCTGTTGCAGTACAAGCCTTCGACCGAACACATGCTGTACGGCAGCGTGACCGGCGGCTTCAAGAGCGGCGGCATCAACTTCAACCCGCCGGTGCGCAGCTACCGGCCCGAGAAGATCGTCGCGCTCGAACTGGGCAGCAAGAGCAGCTTTGCCGGCGGCATGGTCGAACTGGATGTGGCGGGCTTCCACTACGACTACCGCGACCTGCAGCTTCGCACCGTGGTCGGCAACCAGGCGCCGATCTCGAACGTGTCGAAGGCCAGCGTCAAGGGACTGGAACTGGCCGTCGTCGCGCGCCCTTCAAAGGATCTGACACTGGACTTCAACGCGGCCTGGGTCGACAGCGCGCTGAAGGACTACGTGTCGCCCGCCACGGGCACCGACTTGAGCGGGATGCCGCTGCCGCTGTCGCCGCGGTTCAGCGGCACGGCGGGCGCGCAGTACCGGTTCGGGCTCGGCGACGGAAGGTCCCTCACGGCACGCGCCGAAATCAGCCGCCAGGGCAGCGTGATCTTCCCGGCGCTGCAGGACACCACGATCGAACGGCGCGCTGCGGTCACGCTGGTCAACGCGAACCTGCGCTACAGCTTCGCGGACCAGCGGACCTACGTCTCGCTGATCGGGCGCAACCTGACGAACAAGACCTACCTTTCGAACCGAACGTACAGCGCGGGCTTCGCCGACATCGAGACCTACGCCGCGCCGCGCACGGTGGAGTTGCGCGTGGGCACCCGATTCTGAGGACCCGAGTTGTCACGCATCACCTTGTCCTGCGAGCGAGGTCGCTCCATCGACCTCGATCCCGCCCGCACCGCGCTGGCGTGCATCGACTTCCAGGTGGATTTCGTGCTGCCCGAAGGGCGTGCCGCCCGGGCCGGGACCGACGTGGGCCCGCTCGCCGCCGCCCTGCTCGCCGCACAGCGTGCGCTGGCGGCGGCGCGCGATGCCGGCCTGTTCGTGTTCTTCACCCGGGAGTGCTACGCACCGGACCTGTCCGACCTGAACCAGTTCCGCCGCCGGTACGACACGGCGATCGGCTCGCCCGGCCCGCTCGGCCGCTTCCTGATCAAGGGCGAGGCCGGGACCGAGATCATCCCCGCGCTGCGCCCCGTCGTGCGCGAGCCAGTGATCGACAAGGCCGGCTTCAGTGCCTTCCACCAGACGAGGCTGGACACGGTGCTCCGGGTCCGCGGCATCGACACCCTGCTGCTGGCCGGTCTCACGACGCAATGCTGTGTGGCTTCGACGCTGCGGTCGGCGGTGGACCACGGCTATGCCTGCGTGCTGCTGCAGGACGCGTGCGCGGCCTACGACCCCGCCGACCATGAAGCGACGCTGCGGGTGATCTACAGCGAGAACCACAACTTCGGCTGGGTGAGCGACTCGCTGCGACTGGCCGAGGCGCTGGGGTTCGCCTCCGCCGCGAGGGCCACGCCTTGACGCCGGGCCCTGGCCGCTGCGCCCTCACGGTCGATCTGCAGCGTCTGCCGCTGCGCGAGCCCTTCACGATCTCGCGCCGGACGTTCCACGACAGCCTGACCGCAACGGTCACCGTCGCCGGCGACCGGGGGCCGACCGGGCGCGGTGAGTGCGAACCGCATGAGTGGGATGAGGCAGGCGCCCGACAGCTCATCGCCGACACCGGACTCGTGCCCGGTGTTCGCATCGTGCCCGAGTGGTCGGCCGGCATCACGAGGACGCGCCTGCTGGACCTGCTGCCCCGGTCGGCGCTGCGCAACGCCATCGACTGCGCGCTGTGGGATTGGGAGGCCAAGGCTCGTGGCGTCCGCGCCAGCGAACTGGCCGCCATGGAGTGGGCGCCGCTGCCGGTGATGCCGACTCTGGGCATCGACACGCCGCAGGCGATGGCATCAGCCGCCCAGGCGCACCGCACGGCCCGCTGGCTCAAGCTGAAGGTCGGCCGTGCCGACGGCCTGGACGCCGAGCGCATCGAGGCGGTGGCATCGGTGGCGCGAGGGAGCTCGCTGCTGCTCGATGCGAATGCCGGCTGGACGCCCGCCACGCTGGTCTCGATGCTGCCGCTGTGCCAGCGCCTCGGCGTGCGGGTCATCGAGCAGCCGCTCGACCCGGCCCTGAATGCCGAGATGCCGCCACCGCCTGGCGATGTCATGTTTTGCGCCGACGAGAGCTGCCTGGATCGCAACAGCCTGCCGGACGTGAAGGGCCGCTTCCAGTGCATCAACATCAAGCTGGACAAGACGGGCGGCCTGACCGAGGCGCTGGCCCTGCGCCAGCTGGCCGAGCGTTGCGGGCTGGCCGTGATGGTCGGCATGATGAGCGGCAGTTCGCTGGCCGTGGCGCCCGCCTCCTTGCTGGCGCAGGGGCTCGAGCTCGTGGACTTGGAGCTCGGGTTCCTCGTCGAGGACCGGGAGCCCGCCATGCGCATCGAGCAATGGCAGCTGCAGCCGCCCGACCCCGCCTTGTGGGGCTGACGATGCAAAGAGAGCCGACCACCGGCACGATGCGCTCGGGCGTTGCAGCGCCTGCGGTCGAGACCCGTTCGTTCCGGCTCTCGGACGCGATGTCGGTGCTGCTGGCGATGATCGCCGTCAGCATCACGCTGAACATCGTCATCCTGCCGTTCGCGCAGGTCGCCGATCCGGTGAGTCGGTCCTTCGGGCTCGACGACCTGCAATTCAGCCTGCTGCTCGGCGCCTTCTTCGCCGTTCCTTCGACCTTGATGAGTGTCGCCGGGGGCTGGCTGGCGGATCGCTGCTCGCGCCGCCGGCTCATGCTGGTGGCCATGATGGTCTGGACCGCCGGCGCCATCTGGACCGCGCTGGCCACCAGCTATGAGCAACTGGCATTGGCGCGCATGGTGGTCGCGGCAGCAGCCGGCACGAAGTTCCCGCTGGCGATGACGTGGGTCAGCGACGCATTCCCGCCGCACCGCCGCGCCAAGGCGATCGGCGGGCTGTTCGTGGTGCTCAACGTCGGCCCGGCGATCAGTGCCTCGCTGGGAGGGCTGGCGCACCATGCGGCAGAGTCCGGCGCGCTGGCTTGGCTGCCGCTGATCGGGACGCTGGAACCCTGGCGCGCCGCGATGCTGCTGCTGGCCGCCGCGAACCTGCTGCCGCTGCCCTGGGTTGCCTCGCTGAACGATGTCAGGCCGGCGCCTGGCGAGGGCTCGACGACGGCTCCCGACTCCCTGTCGGCCGTGTCGACGCCGGAGCCAGCCGCCTTTCCCGTGCTGCTGAGCGCGACCTTGATCGGTGGCGCAGCACTGCTGGCGCTTGCCGACACCGCCAACCTCGGCTGGCTTCCGACGGTCCTGAAGCGACAGTACGGGTTCGACACCCGGCAGACCGGGTTCACCTTCGGCGTCATCGCGACGGTGGCGGGCATCGCAGGCCCGGTGCTCGCCGGTGTGCTCGACGATCGCTTGCATGCCCGCCATGGCATCGTGGCCAGCCTGGTGACCTGTAGCCTGGCCAGCGCGATCTGCGCACCCATGCTCGCCGCCTTCGCCAGCACCGATGCACGTTGGCTGGTGGGCTGCCTGCTCGTCAGCGGCGTGCTGTCGGTGATGGCGATGACGGTGGCCTACGTCGCCATCCAGGCGCTGATGCCTGCGGGCCGGCGGGGCATGGGTACCGGCGTGGCCCATGCCATGACGAACCTGGCCAGCGCCGCCGCGCCGACGCTGGTGGCCGGGGTCGCCAAGCTGCTTCCGGAGGGGCCGTCCAACCTCGGCATGGGAGTGGCCGCCGTCACGGTGTCGACGTTCGCAGCGGCGGCGGCCTTGTACGCGATTGCGGCGTGGCAGGTGCGCAAGCGCCGGGACCGCTTCGCATGAGGCGGCCGATGAAGCCGCCAATGCCGATCGGCACGCCGGCTTGGTTCGCGCCCCGCCCAAGCGCCCGCTGCAGCACCCGCTGCTCGATCGCCGCCGGCCACATCGTGGGTGACCCGCAGCACGTTGCAGCGCTGCTGCAGCCACGGGTTCTCGATCAACTGCTGCATCTCGACGTGCGTCGGCGCGTCCAGCGCATCCTGCGGCTCGTCCAGCAGCAGTTGGCGCGGCGCGTGCACCAACGGCAACGCCCCGGGCAGAGATGGATCGGGAAGAGGACGCCGGGCGCGACCAGGAACAGCTTGGCGCTCTCGTCGATGCCGAACCACAGGATGACCAGCGGGCTCAGTGCCAGTGCGGGGCTGATGACGCAGCGTCAGCAGGCTGGTGTTCAGTCGTGTCTCGGCGGCGCGGCGGCTGCCGGTCAACAGCCCGGCCAGCAGCCCCGGGCCGCCGCTGAGGGCCAGCCCGGCCAGCCCGGCCAGCGCGCCGCGGCTGCAGATGGCAACGTGCTGACGATCGCGCTCGAGGAGATCGACGCCGTCGACCGCTGGGCCTCGGCTAACACGGCAGTTGAAGCCACCGAGCTGCGTCGCGTGCCGGGCCTGGACCGCGCGATCGCTGAGCGCTGTCCGGGCGCAACGCCTTCGGCACCACCGCCGTCACGGACGACCTCCTGGCCGAGCAGCGGGCGATCGCCGACACCATGCTCGATTTCAAGCCGATCCCGCGGCGGCTGAACCTGCGGCACGCGGCGCCGGTCGACCATCGCTTGATGGCGGGCAGCGCGCGCGCCGGCGCCGCGCGCACAATGGCGGCCTTCGTGGACCCGCGCGCCCCGCCCGTGAACCCCAAGCCCCCGGCCGCCGCTCACGCCGCCAACGCCACCCACGCCACCCCCGCCGACCCCGCCGCCGGCGACACGCTCGACCACTGCGCCGGCCTGCCGCCCGCGCACCCGGTGGCCCTGCTGCGGCACCAGCGCCCGGCCTTGCGCGCCGCGGCGCAATCGGCTTTCGACGCGCTGTGGCTGGCGCCGGAGGGCCGCTCGCGCGTCGCGCACGAGCGCAGCCTGGTGGCGCTGCGCGTGGCCGCGCTGCTGGAAGACGCGCCGCTGGTCGCCGCCTGTCGCGCGCAGGCGCTGAAGGCCGGCGCCGGCGCGGCCGAGCTGGCGCGCGCGATGCCGGCTTCCGAAGCCGACACGCTGACCGCGCTGAATGCGCGGCTGACGACGCTGCTGATGTTCGTCGACCGCATCACGCTGCAGCCGGCCGCCGGCACGGCGCGCCAGCTCGAAGCGATGGCGCGGCTGGACTTCGGGCCGGCGGCCATCGTCGGGCTGGCGCAGGGCGCGGCGGTGATGGCCGTGCTGGCGCGCGTGGTGGCCGGCGTGCGCGCCATCGCCGCCGCCGGCGAGCGCGGCGCCGCGCCATCCATCGCGAGCCCTGGCGCGGCGGCCGGCCTGCTGCCCGGCCACCACCCGGCCGCGCCGGCGCGCGCCTTGCGCGGCCGCTTCACGATGGACGGCCTGGCCTGGCGGCCCTGGTTGCCGCCGGTCGATCCGGCGCAGGCCACGCCGGCGCAACAGGGCTTGCTGGCGCAGTGGTCGCCGGCCTCGCGCCGATCGAGCTTCGAGCTGACGATGCTGCACACGCCGTCGCTGCGCGCACCGCAGTCGCGGCTGCTGGCCGAGGCCTCGCGCGCCGCCGGCGGCCTGCCGTGGTCGGAACGCGCGCTGGTCGCCGCCGCCGTCGCGCGGCAGGACGGCTGCACCTTCGGCGCGTCGATGCTGGGCCGCATCGTCAGCCGCATGACGCGCGATGCCGAGGTGATGGGCATGCTGTTCGCGCAAGGCGTCAACCTGCCGCTGCCGCCGCGCCGGCGCGCGCTGGTCGACCTGGCGGTCGACCTCGCCGCGGTGCAGCCGCGGGTGGCCGCGGGCCGCATCGAAGCCTTGCGCGCCGCCGGCTGCAGCGAGCTGGAGATCCTCGACGCGGTGCACGCCGCCGCCGCCGCGGCCGGCGACGACCGCCTGGCCTTGACGCTGGGCGAGGCGGTGCCCCACCCCGGCTGACGGCGCCGCGCCGTCAGCGCCCCAGCAACAGGCCCAGCGCGGCGACCACGCCGCTGATCGCCAGCGCCGCCGACACCACCAGCGGCTTGATCGCCAGCATCGGGTCGACGCTGCGCGCGCCGTTGCCGTCGATCAGCCGCCGGTGCCGCACGCGGGTCAGCGCCATCACGGTGGCGGCGCCCAGCAGCATCGTCAGGCCGACCAGGGCCAGGAAGAGCTGCTCCTCGACCAGCGCCTCGCGCAGCGCGACGACGCCGCAGACCATCATCGCCGCGGCGGTGCGCACCCAGGCCAGCACCGTGCGCTCGGGCTGCAGGCCGGGGTCGCGCGGGCGCGTGGCGGCGATGACCGGCAGCGGCTCAGCCATGCAGCGCCAGCGTGACCATGCACACGGCCAGCGCCGCCAGCACCGCGGCGGTCCAGGGCAGCACGCGGCCGGCGGGCAGCGGCGCTTCGTGGCGCATCGCGATCTCGTTGGCGCGCCAGCGGCGGTAGGCGATCCAGGCCAGCGCCGCGGCAAAGGCCACCAGCCCGGTGCCCGCGCCCACCGCCAGCCGCGGCATGCGCGTGTGGTTGGCAAACTGCGCCAGCAGCAGCCCGGCGGCCATCAGCGCCAGGCCGGTGCGGATCCAGGCCAGGAATGTGCGCTCGTTGGCCAGCGTGAAGCGGTAGTCGGGTTCGCGGCCGCCGCGCCGCCAGGCAGGCTCCCACATGGCGCGGCTACTCCTTGAAGTAGACGATCTGGTGGCTGCTGGCCAGCAGATGGCCGTCGTCGCTCCACAGCTCGGCGCTCTGGTCGAAGAAGCCCTGCGTGAAGCGCCGCCCCACCGCCACCGCCAGCAGCGGCCGCGTGCCCTGCGCCGCCAGCGCCGCGGCGTCGGCGTGGAAGTAGGTGGTGATGCTCACCGTGCCGGCTGGCGTGAAACGTTGGCGGCGGCGGAACACGCGCGGGTAGAACACGTCGGCGACGGCGGCCAGCGCCGGCGCGTCCAGCGGGCGCGGCGGCTGGTCGCGCACCCACAGCACGGTGCGCGAATCGGGCTGCTCGGGCAGGGCGCTGCGGTAGTCGGGCCAGCCGCCTTCGACGAAGCGGAACTCGTAGCGCCGCGGCCAGGCCACCGGCGGCGTCCGCGTTTCGATGCCGACTTGCTCGGCCGGCGGCACCGCGGGCATCGCCAGCTCCGGCGCCGACCACGTGGGCCGCCGCACCGCGAACACCGCGCTGCCAGTGGTGCAGATTTGGTCGCCCTGGCGGATTTGCAGCGTCCAGTGCTGCGTGGTGCGGTTGCTGCGGCTGGGCGTGGCGGTGATCTCGAACGGCCCGTCGGCAATGCCGGCGGCGTAGTTGACCGTCAGCGCCAGCGGCTCGCCCAGGCGCCGCGGATCCAGGCAGGCGGCCTGCAGCAACTGCGCCGCGGTGATGCCGCCGTAAGGCCCGACCATGTTGCCCCAGTCGGGGTGGGTGTGGCCTTGCCAGCGGTCGGCGCCCAGCGGCTGCAGGGCGAGCGCGGCGTCCAGGGGATGGGGTGCGTTCGGCATCGCGCGATTGTCCGTCGGCTCGGCGCCGGCGGCTTCAGGCCACCGGGGCGCCGTGGCCGGCGGCGGCTTCCATTACCTCGCGGCTGACGCGCATCAGCCGCTCGGCCAGCGCGGCGCGGCGGGCCACGCGCAAGCGCGGCGCGGCCGCCACGAGGCTCAGCCCGGCCTCGGGCCGGCCCTGGGCGTTGACCAGCGGCACGCCCAGGGCCCAGTAGTCGCGCACGATCAGCCCCGGGATCACGCTGAAGCCCTGCTCGCGCGTCTCCTTCACCAGGCGGCGGATCACGGCCACGCCGCAGCGCGGGTACTGGCGCTCGATGGCCTCGGCGTTGCACGCCAGCGCGGCGTCGACCTCGGCGTCGGGCAGCGCCGCCAGCAGCGCCACGCCGGCGCCGCCGATGCCCAGCGGCGTGCGGTCGCCGGCCTTCAGCGCCGCCGGCGGGATGGGGATGTCGCCCTCGTCGCGCGACAGGCAGATGGCCTCGAAGCCGTGCGGCACCGAGAAGTAGATCCAGTCGCCGCTTTCCAGCGCCAGTGCGCGCAGCCGCGGCGCCGCCAGGCGCTGCAGCGCGTAGCTGGGCTCGGCCGCCAGGCCGACGGCGAAGGCCTCCGGGCCCAGCCGGTAGGTGCGGGTGCCGGGGTCGTGCAAGAGGAACTTCTCGTCGACCAGCGTGCGCGTCAGCCGCACCGCCGTGGCCTTGTTGAGCGCCAGCCGGCGGCCGATCTCGGCCATGCGCAGGCCGCCCGGGCCCACGCGCGTCAGCAGCCGCAGCACCGCCAGGCCGCGGCGCAGCGTCTGCGCGCCGGCGGTCTCGACATCGGCATTTACCCCAGGACGATGGTTCATATGTTGATCCGTTGCGTGCCGATTTTGCAGCGGGAGCAGGCCGATTCTGCGGTGGACCGTGCGAGCATTTCAAGCGCCGGTTCACATGTTGAGCCCGTCTAACGATCATCCCCAGGAGACCCGCCGATGGCCCGACCCCCGCTTCCCGCCCTGCTGATGTCCGTCGGCCTGCTGATCGCGGCCGGCCCCGCCTGGTCGCAGACCGTGCTGAAGATGGCCCACATCTACCCGCCCGGCAACATCTGGTACGAGACGGCCGAGGCCTACGCCAAGGCGGTGGAGGCCAAGAGCGGCGGCAAGCTGAAGATCCAGATCGCGCCCAACGGCAGCACCGGCGACTGGCCGGCGTCGATCGAAGGGCTGAAGATCGGCACCAACGACATCGTGCTGCAAAGCGTGGGCACGCTGGACCGCTACCACGTGGTGGCCGGCGTCGAGGCCTATCCCTACCTGATCCGCGACCTCGACCACTTCCGCAAGGTCTACGACGGCCCGGTGGGCGCCGAGCTGTACGACGAGATCGCGAAGAAGACCACGTTCCGCATCATCGGCGCCGGCTACCGCGGCATGCGGCAGATGAGCAGCAACAAGCCGGTGCGCAACCTGGCCGACGTGAAGAGCGTGAAGCTGCGCGTGCCGCCGCTCAAGATCTACCGCCTGACCTGGGACACGCTGGGCGCCAGCACGGTGCCGATGGGCGCGGCGGAACTCTTCACCTCGCTGCAGCAGGGCGTGGTCGACGGGCAGGAGAACCCGCTCGAAGTGATCGAGTCGATGAAGTTCAACGAGGTGCAGAAGTACGTGGTCGAGACCGGCCACGTCTCCGGCGCGATGACCTGGATCTTCCACGAGCCACGCCTGAAGAGGCTGCCCGAAGACCAGCAGAAGCTGCTGAAGGCCGAGGGCGAGGCCGCGATGCACGCCGCCACCGAGCGCATGGCGCGCACCGAGGCCGAGATCAAGGCCCGGCTGACGGCCAAGGGCATGCAGTTCATCGCCGTCGACCGCGCCGCCTTCGCCAACGCGCTGGCGCCGATGGGCAAGGAGTTCCCCGAGATGGCGCCCTGGGTGGCGAAGATCCAGGCCGTCAAGTGAGGCCGGCTTCGATCGCCCGCGGCATCGAGCGCGGCATCGACGCGCTGCTGGGCGTCGGCATCGGCGTGATGGTGGTCGCGCTGGTCTGGCAGGTGATCGGCCGCTACGTCTTCGGCCACGCGCCCGGCTGGAGCGAGGAACTGGCGCGTTACCTGATGCTGTGGATCACGATGCTGGGCTCGGCCGCGGCGCTGCGCGGCGGCGGGCATCTGTCGGTGACCTCGCTGGTCGACGTGCTGGGCCCGCGCGCGCTGGCCGCGGTGATGGGCTTGCGCGACGCGGTGATGGTGGCCGCCTGCGGGCTGCTGGCCTGGCAGGGGCTGCTGTTCGCGCAGCTCAACGGCGTGCAGGAGTCGGCGGCGATGGAGATCACCATGAGCCTGCCCTACGCCGCGCTGCCGGTGGGCGCGGCGCTGATCGTCGTGATGGTGCTGCTGGCGCGGCTGCTGGGCCGGCCCTTCGCCACCCAGCCCGGCAGCGCCGAAGAAGGCGTGTTCTGATGCTGCTGGCCGGCTTGCTGTCGCTGGTGCTGGTGGCCTGCCTGCTGGCGGCCGTGCCGGTGGCCTTCAGCCTGCTGGTGGCCGGCGCCGCGGCGATGGCCTGGGCCGGCGACATCCCGCTGATGGCCGTGCCGCAGCAGGTGGTGGGCGGCATCGACAGCCTGCTGCTGCTGGCCATCCCCTTCTTCCTGCTGGCCGGCGACCTGATGAACAGCGGCGGCATCACGCAGCGGCTGCTGGACTTCACCAACGCGCTGGTCGGCCGCTTCCGCGGCGGGCTGGCGCTGAGCAACGTGGCCTCGGCGACGGTGATGTCGGGCATCTCGGGCTCGGCGGTGGCCGACACCAGCGCGCTGGGCCGGGTGCTGATCCCGGCGATGGTGAAAGAAGGCTACAGCCGCGGCTTCGCCGCCGCGTTGACGGCGGCGGCCAACATCGTCGGGCCCATCATCCCGCCGTCGATCACCTTCGTGCTGATCGGCGTGCTGACCAACCTGTCGATCACCAAGCTGTTCCTCGCCGGCGTGCTGCCGGGCGTGCTGTACAGCCTGGTGATGGCCGGCACGGCCTACGCCATCAGCCGCCGGCGGCGCTACCCGGTGCATGCCGGCGCCAGCCTCGCCGAGATCGGCCGCGCCTTCCGGCGTGCCTTCTGGGCGCTGATGATGCCGGTGCTGATCCTCGCCGGCATCCGCACCGGCGTCTTCAACGTCACCGAGTGCTCGGCGGTGGCGGTGCTGTATGCGCTGCTGGTGGGCTTCTTCGTCTACCGCGAGCTGACGCTCGTGCACGTGTGGCAGGCGCTGGTGCGCACCGGCCGCGCCACCGCGATCGTGATGATCGTGCTCGGCGGTGCGCAAGTGGTGGCTTGGCTGCTGGCCTATCAGAACATCCCGCAGGCGGTGGCCGACTGGATGCTGGGCGCGATCCGGCATCCGTGGCTGTTCCTGCTGACCGTCAACGTGCTGTTGCTGCTGGTGGGCACCTTCATGGAAAACGGCCCGGCGCTGGTGATCCTCACGCCGGTGCTCTACCCGATCGCCGCCAAGTTCGGCATCGACCCCTACCACTTCTCGATGATCGTCGCGGTCAACCTCGTGCTGGGGCTGATCACGCCGCCGGTGGCCATCAGCCTGTCGATCGGCGCGGTGATCGCCGGCGCGCCGCAGCGCGAGGTGACGCGCGAGGTCATCCCCTTCCTGCTGGCCGCCGTCGGCGTGCTGCTGCTCATCACCTACGTGCCGGCGATCAGCCTGGCCGTGCCGCACCTGCTGGGGGTTCGTTGAACGTCGCTGCCAGCCTGTCGTCGTTCCTGCTCGAAGGCCGCGTCGCGCTGGTGTTCGGCGCCGGCTCCGCCGGCCCCGGCTGGGGCAACGGCAAGGCCGCCGCGGTGACCTACGCGCGCGCCGGCGCGACGGTGATCGCGGTCGACATCAACCCGGCGGCCGCCGAGGAGACGCGCGCGATCATCGCCGGCGAAGGCGGCCGCGCCGAGGCGGCAACGTGCGACGTCACCCGCTCGGCCGAGGTGCTGGCGCTGGCGGACGGCGTGGCGGCGCGCCACGGCCGCATCGACGTGCTGCACAACAACGTGGGCATCACCGCGATGGGCGGCGTGCTGGACGAAAGCGAGGAGAGCTTCCGCCGCGTGCTGGACGTCAACCTGACCAGCGCCTTCCTCACCTGCAAGCACGTGCTGCCGCACATGCTGGCGCGCGGCAAGGGCGCGGTGGTCAACGTCTCGTCGCTGGCCAGCCTGCGCTACAGCTACCCCTATGCCTCGTACCAGGCCAGCAAGGCGGGGCTGAACCAGCTCACGCAGAGCGTGGCGCTGCAGTTCGCGAAGCAGGGCATCCGCGCCAATGCGGTGCTGCCGGGGATGATCGACACGCCGCTGATCCATCAGCAGATTGCCGGCCAGTACGACAGCCCCGAGGCGATGATCGCCCAGCGCAACGCCAAGACGCCGATGGGCCGCCAGGGCACGGCCTGGGACGTGGCCAACGCCGCGCTCTTCCTGGCCAGCGACGCCGCCGGCTACATCACCGGCCAGTGCCTGGTGGTCGACGGCGGGCTGGGCAGCCTATCCATTTAGAGTCAGCGCCATGGACACCCCACAACTGCTATCCCTCTACCGCACGATGGCGCGCATCCGCGCCTTCGAAGAAGCCGCCGAACGGGCCAGCCAGGGCGGCGTGCAGGCGTTCGGCGCCGCCGCCGTCAGCGGCAGCGCCAAGGTGCGCGGGCCGCTGCACCTGTCGATCGGCCAGGAGGCCGTGGCGGCCGGCGTCTGCGCCCACCTGCAGCGCGCCGACCTGCTGACCAGCACCCACCGCGGCCACGGCCACACGCTGGCCAAGGGCGCCGACGTCAACCGCATGATGGCCGAGCTGTTCGGCCGTAGCGGCGGCAGCAACGGCGGCAAGGGCGGCTCGATGCACATCGCCGACTTCTCGGTCGGCATGCTGGGCGCCAACGGCGTGGTGGCCGCCGGGCTGCCGATCGCCTGCGGCGCGGCGCATGCGCTCAAGTTGCAGGGCAGGCCGCCGCTGGTGGCCTGCTTCTTCGGCGACGGCGCCATCAACCGCGGGCCGTTCATGGAGTCGCTGAACTGGGCGGTGATCTACCAGCTGCCGCTGCTCTTCGTCTGCGAGGACAACCGCTTCAGCGCCACCACCGCCACGCAGCCGATGACGGCCGGCGACGGTGCCGCGGCGCGCGCGCAGGCCATCGGCGTGCCGGCGGTCACGGTGGACGGCAACGACGTGGCCGCGGTGTCGGAAGCGGCGGGCGCGCTGGTCGGGCAGATCCGCGGCGGCAGCGGCCCGCGGCTGCTGCACGCGCTGACCTGGCGCGTCAAGGGCCACGTGTCGGTGGACGGCCAGGCCTACCGCGACCCGGCCGACGTGGCTGCCGCGCGCGCCACCTGCCCGCTGCAGCGCGCGCGAACGCGGCTGCTGGCGCTGGACGTCGGCGCCGCCGAGATCGACGCCATCGACGCTGCCGCGCACGACGAGATCGCCGCCGCGGTGGCCTTTGCCGATGCCTCGCCGCCGCCCGACGCGGCCGCGGCCTTCACCGACGTGCAGACCCTGGGAGCAGGCCAATGGCTGTGAGCACCATGACCTATGCCGAGGCCGGCGCCGCGGCGCTGGCGCGCGCGATGCGCGAAGACCCGCGCGTGGTGGCGCTGGGCGAAGACCTGGGCCGCGGTGGCGTGTTCGGCCAGTACCGCGGGCTGCTGCAGGCCTTCGGGCCCGAGCGCGTGATCGACACGCCGATCAGCGAAAGCACCATCATGGGCGCCGGCGTCGGCATGGCGCTGGCCGGGCTGCGCCCGGTGGTGGAGATGCGCGTGGCCGACTTCGCGATGTGCGCGATGGACGAGATCGTCAACCAGGCGGCCAAGAACCGCTTCATGTTCGGCGGCCAGGGCCGGGTGCCGCTGGTGATGCGGCTGCCGATCGGGCTGTGGAGCAGCTCGGCGGCGCAGCACTCGCAAAGCTTCGAGGCCTGGTTCGCGCACCTGCCCGGCGTGGTCGTCGCCTGCCCGGCGACGCCGCAGGACAACCACGACATGCTGCTGGCCGCGCTGCGCGGCGAAGACCCGGTGATCTACCTGGAGCACAAGGAGCTGTGGGGCCTGAAGGGCGAGGTCGACGACGCGCGCGCCGCGCCGCTGGGCCGCGCGCGCGTGCTGCGCCACGGGCAGCAGTTGACCATCGTCTCGTGGTCGGCCGCGGTGCACGCGGCCACGCAGGCTGCGGCGGCGCTGGCGGCCGAAGGCATCGACGCCAGCGTGATCGACCTCGGCACGCTGTGGCCCTGGGACCGCGAGGCGGTGCTGGCCGACGCCGCGCGCACCGGCCACCTGCTGGTGGTGCACGAGGCCATCCAGGCCGCCGGCTTCGGCGCCGAGGTGGCCGCCACGGTGGCCGAGCACACCGGCTGCCGCGTCGCCCGCCTGGGCGCGCCGCGCGTGCCGGTGGGCTACGCGCCGGTGCTGGAGGCGCACGCGCGCATCGACGCCGGCCGCATCGCCGAGGCGGCGCGCCGGCTGCTGCGGCGCCAGCCGGTGGGGGCCTGACGGCGGCGGCTGGCGGTGGCCGGCGGCGGCCGGGCCGCTCTTGCACAATGCGTTCAGCTCAAACCTGCCCGCGAGGGCCGTCGCGCCATGGAGATCCCCACCATCAGCAACCCCGTCGTGTCGCGCATCCACCTGATCGGCGGCGAGAAGGGCGGCGTCGGCAAGTCGATGGTGGCGCGCCTGCTGGCGCAGTACTTCATCGACCAGGAGCGGCCCTTCGTCGGCTTCGACACCGACCGCTCGCACGGCTCGCTGCTGCGCTTCTATGCCGACTACACCTCGCCGGCGCTCATCGATCGTTACGAGGCGCTGGACGCCATCATCGAGGCCGCGGTGGAGCAGCCCGGCCGCCGCGTGCTGGTCGACCTGGCGGCGCAGACGCACGAGCCGCTGGTCAAGTGGATGGACGAGTCGGGCGTGCTCGACATGGCCGACCTCTCCGGCCTGGCGCTGCACTACTGGCACGTGATGGACGCCGGCCGCGACTCGGTGGACCTGCTGGCGCGGCTGCTCGACCGCTTCGGCCAGCGCCTGCAGTACGTGGTGGTGCGCAACCAGCTGCGCGGTGACGACTTCGGCCAGCTCGACCGCTCGGGCCAGCTCGAACGCGCACGCGGCCTGGGCGCCAAGGTGATGGACCTGAAGAAGCTGCAGGACACCGTGGTGCAGAAGATCGACGCCCGCAACGCCAGCTTCTGGCTGGCCCGCCAGGGCGGCGGCGCCGACGGCCCCGGCCTCGGCCTGATGGAGCGCCAGCGCCTGAAGATGTGGATGAACGCGAGCTACGCCTCGATCGCCGCGCTGGGCGAGGTGTGAGTAACTTATGATCACCAGCGGCAAACCTGACTCAACCCGATCCGGAGGGATCCTTTCGATGAAGACACTGTCCACCCTGACCCGCGTGGCCCTGGCCCTCAGCCTGGCCGGCCTGGCGATCAGCACCCAAGCCCAGCAGCCTGGCGCCTCGGCCCCGGCGGCGGCACCGGCCCCTGCCGCGGCCCCCGCCCCGGCGCCCGCGCCGGCCGCCGCGCCGGCCACCGCCAGCGCCAACGAAGGCAAGCTGGCCTGGTATGGCCGCAAGTTCAACGGCCGCCGCACCGCCAGCGGCGAGCGCTACAACGCCGACGCCATGACCCTGGCGCACAAGGACCTGCCCTTCGGCACCAAGGTGCGCGTGACCAACCTCAAGAACAACCGCAGCGTGGTGCTGCGCGTCAACGACCGCGGCCCGACCCAGGCCGACCGCGTCGGCGACGTCTCGCGCGCCGCCGCCCGCCGCCTGGGCATGATGCGCAGCGGCGTCATCGACGCCCGCATCGAGGTGGTTTCCGAGGCGCCGGCGCGCCACCACGGCAAGCGCAAGGCCAAGGCCAAGGCCTGACGTAGGGAATCCTCAAGTCCGCCGGGCTCGCTGCCGATAGCAGTGGAGAGCCCCCCACAGCGCCGCTGTTTGGCGCGAGGAAGCGGACATGATGAGATATTTGCAGAGTCGTGAAGAGAGCGTGAGCCTGGTGCGCCAGGTGCTGGCGGCCATGGGCCAGCACGATGCCGCGTTCAACCCGGTCACGTTTGCCGTCTTCTACGACCATCTGGCCGGCATCAACCCGCCGCTCAGCCAGGCCCTGAGCCGCGTGCAACGGCAGTCGCCGCGGCTCGACAACGGGGCGCTGCACCGCTTGTACGACGAGCACGTGGCCGACGCCGGCGCCGAGGCCGATGGCGGCGGCGCTGCCGACGGCACCCGGTCGCAGCGCATCCAGGTCGACATGCAACGCCTGATGAAGGAAATCGCGCAGTCGGCCGAGCGCACCGGCCACGCCGCCGGGCTGTTCGACGAACAGCTCGAAGGCCTGTCCAACGCGCTGCGCACCGATCGCGACGAACTGGTTCCGCAGCTCGACGCCGCGCGCGAAGGCACGCAGGTGATGCGCGACTCGGTGCACACGCTGCAGCAGCAGGTGCAGGCCGCGCAGCGCGAGATCGAGCGGCTGCGCGCCGACCTCGAGCGCACGCGCGAGGAATCGATGCTGGACCCGCTGACCCAGGTGCTCAACCGCCGCGGCTTCGACCAGCGCATGCAGCTCCTGCAGCGCGAGCCGCCGCCCGACGGCTGCGTGCACGGCCTGGTGATGATCGACATCGACCACTTCAAGCGCGTCAACGACCAGCACGGCCACACCGTGGGCGACCGCGTGCTGGCCGGCCTGGGCACGCTGCTGCGCACCATGCCGCAGGAGCCGGGCATGACCTGCGCGCGCTACGGCGGCGAGGAGTTCGCCATCCTGCTGCCGGCCACCACGCTGGACAAGGCCAAGACGCTGGCCGAGACCGTGCGCACCCGCGTGCGCGGCATCCGCCTGCGCGACCGCCAGACGCAGGCGGTGGCGCTGTCGTTCACCGTGTCGGCCGGCGTCGCCGCCTGGCGCGTGGGCGAGGACCTCGACACCTGGCTGTCCTGCGCCGACGCGGCGCTGTACCGCGCCAAGGCGGCGGGGCGGGATCGGGTGGTGGTGGCTTGAGCTTTTCCGGCGGCGCAGCGGCGGGGACAGGGTCGCGGCAGCCAGGAAACCGCCGACGAGGCTCTAGGCATTGACGCTGACCCGTTCGCTGCTGGATTGCGGCCCTGGTACCGCATTGATCACCGCCTCGATGCGGTGACCGTCGGGATCGACGAGAAACGCCGCGTAGTAGTTCGGCCCGTAGTCTTGCCGCAGGCCCGGCGGCCCGTTGTCTCGGCCCCCCACCGCCAGGGCGCCCGAGTGAAAGCGATCGACGGCATCACGGCTGGGCGCTGCGAAGGCGAGATGAAAGCCCGGACCTGGCGCGATGACGGGTGAGCGGAGTTTGAGGCAGAACTTGTCCTTCCCGTCTTCCACCCCATAGCCGATGGCGGTGTCATCCTCGAACACGCGCCGATAGCCGAGGGCACCCAAGGCCGCGTCGTAGAAGGCGCCGCTGAGCTGAAGGTTCGCCACGGCAAACGACAGGTGGTGCAGCATTTGATGCTCAGATAACTCGTTTCATGAATGGCATAGCGTGCATGCCCGTTCGTTGCCCGCCGGCTCGCCGGCTGGGATCACGACGATTGTGATCGGGCCCAAGCGGCAAACTCGAGCAGCGAGTGGACGGCAGGCACCGACGTGACCTGGGCCGGAACCGATCCGAGCGGGGCCAGCCAGAAGGCTTGAACGCCGAACCGCCTGGGCGCGCTTGCATCGTGTTCCAGCGAGTCGCCGACCATGGCGATGGACGGCAGCGGAACCCGCAACTGCCGCGACACGATCTGCCAGAACTCGACCTGGTTCTTCTTGAAGCCAAGCTCGGTGAAGCAGAACACCTCCTCGAAGTAGTTTCGCAGTCCAACGCGCTCGAGCGCCGCCCAGATGTCGGGCTTGCGCGAGAGGCTGGCATTGGTGGCGATCGCCAGCCGAAACCGGCGCGTGCCGGCGAGGCCGTCGAGCGCTTGCGCTGCACCGGGCAAGGCCGATACGGAAGGCCATCTCGCCATCGGAATGTCGGGCGGCCCTTGCTCCGACATGAGCGTTCCACCCCAGTCGAAACAGAGGGCGCGAACGGCAGGCGCAAGGCGGGTCATGCCGTCGAGCGCGTGTTGCCGATGACACGCCGGGCCATGCCCGCCCGCGCTAGTGAAAGAGGCCGACCGCCAACTCGGCCCAAACGATGGCCAGGCCCAGCAAGACGGCGGCGGCCAGCAGCAACTTCCGGCGCAGGCCGCTCACGCGGGCCGCGGCCAGCGAATAGATCGTTCCGGCACCGAACAGCAGCCCGCCGGCGACGACGAAGTCGCCGGGGCCCCAGGCCACTTCGCCGGTGAACCGCATGGCGATCAGCGGCACGAGCAGCAGCAGTGCCGTCGCGACGGCGACCCACTCGATCCGCTTGGTCACGGCGCTTGTCGTCATGGTGGTTCCTTTGCCAGGTCCGGCAGCCGCCGTCATTCGATCAGAACGACGGTCCTGGCCGAGACCCGAGCATTCTCGATGCACAGTTCCCCGGCCGCGACCGGAAGCTTGAAGCGTCTTGGCCCGGCGCTGCCGGGGTTGACGAACCAGACGCGCTCGCGTTCGACGACCGACGGCACATGAGAGTGCCCGGAGACGACCACGCGGACGCCGGCGGCCTGCGGATCGATGTCCAACCGCGCCAGGTCGTGAAGCAGGTAGATGCCGTGCTCGCCGACCTCGATCCGCTCGAACTCGCGCACGGCTTGCGCCCAATCTCCATGGTCGTTGTTGCCGCGAACGGCGGTGACGGGCGCGATGCGGCGCAACTCGTCCAGGATCTGCGGCCCGCCGATGTCGCCGCCGTGCAGGATGAGATCGCTGCCCGCCAGGAACGAGACCGCCTCCGGCCTGAGCAGGCCGTGGGTGTCGGAAATCAGGCCGATGCGAATCATCTCGATGGCTTGCGCTGATGAAAAAGCCCGTCCGCGCCATGCGAACGGGCTCGTGCCGCCAACCGGCGCGGCGGCCGGCTACGCCGGCATCACTTGCCGCTCGGGATCTTCCCTTCCACGCCCTTGACGTAGAAGTTGATGCCCGAGAGGAACTTGTCGTCGGCCGTTTCGTCGGCCTTGACGACGGGCTTGCCGTCCTGGCCGACGATGGGGCCCTTCCAGATCGCGAAGCTGCCGTCCTTGAGGCCGGCCTTGGCCTTCTCGACCTTTTCCTTCAGCTCGGCGCTCACCTTGTCGCTGATCGAGACGATGTCGATCGCGCCTTCCTTGACGCCCCACCAGGTGTGGCCGCCGCCCTTCCAGCTGCCGTCCAGCGCTTCCTTCACGGCCTTGATGTAGTACGGCGCCCAGTTGATCACCGCGCTGGCCAGGTGCGCCTCGGGCGCGTAGGCGGTCATGTCGCTGTCCCAGCCGAAGGCGTACTTCTTGTTCTTGCCGGCGGTCTGCAGCACGGCCGAGCTGTCGGTGTTCTGGAACAGCACGTCGGCGCCCTGGTTGATCAGGCTTTGCGCGGCCTCGGTTTCCTTGGCGGTGTCGTACCAGGTGTTGACCCACACCACCTTGGTCTTGACCTTCGGGTTCACGCTTTGCGCGCCCAGCGTGAAGCTGTTGATGTTGCGAATGACCTCGGGGATGGGAATCGACCCCACCACGCCCAGCGTGTTGCTCTTGGTCATGCCGCCGGCGATCACGCCGGCCAGGTAGGCGCCCTCGTAGGTGCGGCTGTCGTAGGTGCGCATGTTGTCGGCCTGCTTGTAGCCGGTGGCATGCTCGAACTTCACGTCCTTGCTGTCGGCCGCCACCTTCAGCATCGGCTCCATGTAGCCGAAGGTGGTGCCGAAGATCAGCTTGTTGCCCTGGCCCACCATGTCGCGGAACACGCGCTCGGCGTCGGCCGCCTCGGGCACCTTCTCGACGAAGCTGGTGACGACCTTGTCGCCGAATTCCTTCTCAACCGCCTTGCGGCCGTTGTCGTGCGCGAAGGTCCAGCCGCCGTCGCCCACCGGGCCCACGTAGGCGAAGGCGATCTTCAGCGGCTCGGGCTTGGGCGCCGGCGCCGAGGCGGGGGCCGGGGCGGCGGCCACCGGGGCCGGCGGTTCTTCCTTCTTGCCGCAGCCGGCAAGGGCCGCGGCGGCGGCCACGGCGGACAGGCTGGACAGCTTGAGCCAGCGGCGCTTGGAGGTGTCGGTCATGGGAACTCGCTCCTGGGGGTTGGACGTGGATGGCGGCGAATTATCCTCAGCCGCCGGGATGGAAAGGCTTGCCCAGCGACGCGGGCATGTTGAGCTTGATGAAGCCGGCGTCGCGCGAAATCAGCACCAGCACGACGATGGTGGCCAGGTACGGCAGCATGGTCAGCAACTGGCTGGCCACTTCGACGCCCTGGCCCTGCAGGTGGAACTGCAGCATCGTCACGCCGCCGAACAGATACGCGCCCAGCAGCACGCGCGCCGGCCGCCAGGTGGCGAAGGTGGTCAGCGCCAGCGCGATCCAGCCCTTGCCCGCGACCATGCCTTCCATCCACAGCGGCGAATAGACCACCGACAGGTAAGCCCCCGCCAGCCCGCACAGCGCGCCGCCGGCGCACACCGCGGCCAGGCGGATCAAGCGCACCGGATAACCCAGCGCATGAGCGGACTCGGGCGACTCGCCGACCGCGCGCAGCACCAGCCCGGCGCGGCTGCGGTAGAGGAACCAGGCCAGCGCCGCGGCCAGCGCCATCGCCAGGTAGACCATCGGGTGCTGGCGGAACAGCGCCGGCCCGACGAAGGGCAGATCGGCCAGCCCCGGCACCGCGAAGGCGGCGCGCTCGCCCAGCTTGGCCTGCGTGAAGCCGATGCCGGCAAAGGCCGAGAAGCCGGCGCCGAACAGCGACAGCGCCAGCCCGGTGGCGTACTGGTTGGTGTTGAGCCCGATCACCAGCGCGCCGAAGGCCAGCGCCAGCAGCGCGCCGGCCGCCGCGCCGGCGCAAAAGCCCAGCAGGTCGCTGCCGGTGGTGGCGGTGGCGGCGAAGCCGGCGATCGCGGCCACCAGCATCATGCCCTCGGCGCCCAGGTTGACGACGCCGGCGCGTTCGTTGATCAACAGGCCCAGGCCGGCGATTGCCAGCACGGTGCCGGCGTTCAGCGTCGCAGCGATCAGCAGTGCAAAGCTCTCCATGGCGGCGGCTCCCTCAACCCTTGCGGCGGCCGAAGCGCACGCGGTAGTTGATCAGCGTGTCGCAGGCCAGCAGCGTGAACAGCAGCAGGCCCTGGAAGACGCCGGTCAGCGACTTGGGCAGCCCCAGGCGCGACTGCGCCAGCTCGCCGCCGATGTAGAACATGCTCATCAGGAT
>Ga0102832_1000141_pt1 | contig 186657 bp, 188 predicted proteins | sample EBPBio282013_DNA_FD_88942 | JGI IMG/M metagenome (GOLD analysis project Ga0102832, IMG submission 88942) | Wastewater treatment Type I Accumulibacter community from EBPR Bioreactor in Madison, WI, USA - Reactor 2_5/28/2013_ DNA (Illumina Assembly) | ecosystem: Engineered > Bioreactor > EBPR >...
TGGTCGTCGGTTAGTATAAAAACAATATTCGGTTTACTTGTCTGGGCATGTAGGCCACACACAACAACGAGGGATAATACAAGGGCGAGTATTCTTATCATGTAACAAAGCTTGGCGGGAGTAATTTACTTATTTCCCGGCGTAACTTTTGCCGAACCTATCCGTTCTACGCCTGGTATTTCGATCGTTACTGAACGGATAAACTGCTTTACATGCTTAAAAATTATTGGCGCATCGCCTGGCGAAACCTACTGAAACACAAAGGCTTTTCCTTGATCAATCTCGCTGGATTGAGTATTGCGTTCACTTGTTGCCTGCTGATGTTCCTGTACATTCACCATGAACGCAGTTTCGATCAGTTCCAGGCCAAGGGCGATCGCATTGCCCGGGTGGTGATGGAATACAGCATGGGAAATGCCGAACCGGTGCGAGGCACTTTTACCAGCACGAAAGTGTTTCCTGCTTTTAAAGAACATTTTCCGGAAGTAGAAAATGGCGTTCGTTTTTCTGAGAGCGGCGGACTCATTAAGGTCAACAACCAGTTTTTTGAAGACCCTGGTTTTCTGTTTGCCGATTCTACCTTTTTTGCCGTATTCAGTTCATTCCCTTTGCTCGAAGGCGACCCCAACCAGGCACTAGCCAATCCCAATCAATTGGTGATAACACAATCAGCCGCTAAAAAATATTTTGGCAACCAACCCGCCATGGGCCAAACCATCCTGGTGGGTGCTACACAAACGCCCTATACCGTTACGGCCGTGGCCGCCGATTGCCCAACCAATTCACAAATTCGATTCAACCTGCTTGCATCTTTTTCCAGTTTGCACGAAGACCAGCGCGAAACCTATAGTTGGAGGCGCACCTCGGCGCTGGCCACCGCCATGGCCGTGCACGGACTCGCCTTCATCATGATGATTGCGCCGGTGGCCCCGCCGCAGGCGAAGGAAAAGAAGAAGGAGACCATCGTCTCGGTCGAATTCGTCGAACCGCCGCCGCCGCCACCGCCGCCGCCGCCGCCGCCGCCGCCGCCAGCGCCGCCGCCACCGGCGCCGCCGCCGCCAGTGCCGCCGCCGCCGGTACCACCACCGCCAGTGCCGCCGCCGCCGGTACCACCACCGCCAGTGCCGCCACCACCGTCAGTACCACCGCCGCCGGTGCCACCGCCTCCGGTGCCACCTGTACCGGCGCCGCCATTCCCGCCGTTGCCGCCGTTGCCGGTCGAACCCGGCAAAGACGCCGTCGCCGTATTGGTCAGCACGGATCCAACTGCCGGGCAATTCGACATCGTGTATTCAATAATCTGGGCAAAATCGGCGCGGCGCTGAATCGCGGCGATCTCGCGACGCGTGAACCGGTCGCGACTGCAAATCCGATCATCGTTGCCGCCCGAAGCGCCGGCGCCCGAGCCGCCCCCCATGGACGCGGTCGCGCCGCCGGTCAGCAGCCCCGCGAGGCCCGCGCATTCCTCGACGGTATAGCGCAAGATCTGGTCATAGTCCGGATGCTGCCGCAGTGCGCGCAGTTCGGACTGCGTGAACTTCCGCTTTTCGCACAGCCGCTGCAGTTCGTCCGGAACGCTCAACTGCGTCCGCGCGGACGCCGGGCCGACCGAACCCACAAAGCTGACACTCATGACCCCGGCGGACGCCAGAGCCAGCAAAGAAAAACCACCCCACCACTTCATCGTAGACCTCCACAATGCGGGTGCGATCCTTCACCCACTGAAGGAATACGAACCCGACCCACACATTTCCCACGGTCAGGTTAGCAGGTTCTTGACGGAAGCTGGACCCCTGCGTGTCAAAACTGAGGCACATGTTGCGAAAATGCAGACAATGACAGCAACATTTGTGATTTGCACCGACATCCGCGAAAATGTCGCCGCTCGGAAACAGGTCAGTTGGAATTGAACCCGGCCATCGCTGAACCTGCGCGCGCAGAGAGCGCCATGATGGTCAGCCCAGGGTTGTGAAACGGGTTCGTCGGGAAGCTGGCTGAGTCCGTAACATATACGTTACCGGCGTCATGCAGGCGATTTTTCCGGTCGGTCACGTGCCGCTTCGGGTCGTTGCCCATACCGGCGCCACCAGTTTCGTGGATCGACGATCCGGGGATCAGCGCGCCCTCGGGCGTGTAGACCAGCGGCCCCGCCACCTTGTAGGCGAGCTTTGAGATCAGCCCCTCGCGGCCCAGCAGATCGTCGGGCAAGCCGAAGGTCGTCGAGATTTCCTTCAGGCTGGCGTTCATGTCGCGGATCATGGCGCGTTCGTTATCGGAATGGCGGAGTGTCACCTTCGCCACCGGGATACCCCAGGCGTCGCGCCTCCTGGGGTCCAGTTCTACCCGGTTGTCCGCACGCGGCAGCACCTCACCGATGGCCATGAAGAACCAGCCGGGCTCAAGCCGCCCGACAGAGCCAAGCATCGAATAGCCGCGCAGGAAGCCCCTGCCGTCATCGCCGCCGACATTGCGGAAGGACGGGATGTAGATGCCCGATTGCTGGCCGAAATCGTAGGGATCGTGGCCGGCGCCCATACCCTCGATCCCGGGCAGTGTGCCGGCGCGGAAGACCATGAGGTGATCGGACAGATAGCGACCGAGGTTGCCGGAGGAATTGCCAAGGCCCTTCGGGTGACGTGGCCCGCGCGAGTTGAGAAGGATGCGGACGCTCTCGATGGTGGAGGCGGCGACGGCCACCTGCCGCGCCGGCACAGTGACCCGTGCCCGACTCCCTGCGTCGATATAGGTCACGCCGGTGGCAAGGCCGGTCTCCGCATCGGTCTCGATCCGCTCCACGACGGCGTTGGCGCGCAGTTCCAGCCGCCCGGTCGCCAACGCGACGGACAGCGGCTGCGGTATCCGGTCCGGCATGTGGTGGATGATCCGGCAGGTCGTTGCCGGCCTGTCGGGCCATTTCTCGGCCATCTCGGCCAGGAGTTTCAGTTCCGCCTTGGTCAAGTTATGCGGTCCGGAATACTGCCCGTCAGGCAGGTTCGGGATACCCGCGGCCTCGCCCCTCACGCCAAGGAAACTCTCGACCCGCGCATACCAGGGATCCAGGTCGGCATAGCTGATCGGCCAGCTATCGCCAAAGCCGTCCGCCTCCGCCGCCTTTAGGTCCAGGTCGGATATCCTGAGTGCATTCCGCCCCCAAAGGTGCAGCCGCCCGCCCACCTGCCGCGCGCGATACCAGTTAAACCGCGCGCCGGGCGCTGTAGTATATGGGTTCTGCCGGTCGTTGAGGAAGAGATGCGCCGTCATCGGCGTGTAGGACATGCAGCGCGCCTGCACCGCCTGCCCCTTCACGATCGCCATGACCCGGGTCAAGATCGAGACGCGGCTGCCGCCCTCATGATCCGGCGCGGGAAAATCCTTCGCAGGGTCGAGTTTCCGCCCCGCCTCCAGCATCAGGACCTTCAGCCCGCGCGCGGTCGCCTCCTTGGCGACCCAGCCGCCGGAAGCGCCCGATCCGATGACGATGAGGTCCCAGGGCTCGCTCATGGCTTCTTGTTCATACTCATGGCTTCTTGGTTATATAGCCCCAGACCTCGCCCGCGACCCAGAATGTTGTCAGGATCATCGTGTAGGGCAGCGCCCCAAGGTACCTCAGCCCCCTGCCTTTCGCCGTCTGCGTCAGGCCATGACGCACCCAAAGCAATGGGGCGATCAGCGGGCTCATCAGGATCAGCTTCCGGCGCTCGCCCTCGCTCATCGTCCTGGTGCGGATCTGTCCGAAGAGCCGCCCCCACTGGAACCGTTCGGGGATGAGTGCGGACAGCGTGCAGGGCGACCGCTCGTGAAAGACGACCAACTCATTCGAGAGCCAGAGCGTTTCGCCCTTGTCCATCAGATGACCATGCACAAGCGGCTCGTGATAGCGGTCCTTCCAGAGATGCCGCGTCTCCTCCAGCGCCTTGCGGGAATAGCTGAGGTTGACGTCGGAAACCCAGTCCACCGGGCCGCTTTCGAAGGGCCGGCCATAACGGCCGAAATCTGTGACGTAGTAGGTCCAGTTCAACAGCGACGCCGGTTCCTTGCACTCGATGGCACCGCCGATGACATTCTTGCCGGTCTCGGCATAAAGCCGGACGAGGACGCGCGCCCAGTCCTTCTGTGGACGGCCGCGGTCCTCGAGGATGCTGATGATGTCCCCTGTCGCCGCTGCCAGACCAGCAGCACGGCGACGGTCGAAAAGCTCATGCTTGCCGGCCTCGCTGGTGATCGGACGCTTCGGGACGATCCTGCCCAGCGGCAGGAACGTCACATCGGGAAATTCGCCGGCATAAGCGACAATATCGGCGATGCTGTCGTCGTACGGCACGATCACTTCCAGTGGCGGCGGGTTCTCGAAAGACGCCACATCGCGCAGAAGGTCGCGGACGTAAGTCCCGCCCTCGACCACCGTCAGCACGATCGAAACCTTGGGGTCGGGGTTCATGCTTCTGTCTCCGTTCATCACGCTTCCGGTCAGGCCCGGCCTGCCCCGAGTATCTCCAGTTCCACCGGCTGCCCCGTGCGCGTGGAGACCGGCAGCGCCGCCGCCACCTCGACCGCGCGCAGACCCGCATCGCCATCGGCGATCCTGAGGCCCTTGCGGCCTTCGACAAGGCCGATGAAATCGGCAAGCTCATCGGCGAAGGACTGCACCGCTGTCGCCTTCCAGGATTTCAGCTTCTCGCGCACCGCGATATCGAGATACCGTTTCGTGCTCCGCCGCTGCGCGCCGCCCGGGCGGTCCATCACGATAAGGTCGTTGCGCATCGGCGCATAGACACCCCGCACCATGCCCTTCGATCCGTAGACCTCGACCATGCTCTTGTAGCCGTTCCAGTCGTTCCACGAGGCCTGATAGGTGGCGGAAAGACCCGAGGGCGCGGTGAAGACCGCCATGGCATTGTCTTCGGAGCCTTCGACCTTCCAGACCTTGTTGGTCGCCACCCCGTAGACGCGGGAAATCTCGCCCATCAGGTGCCGCGCCATGTCGGTCATGTGGATGCCGACGTCCCAGAGCGCCCCACCGCCCGAGAATTTCGACTGATATTCCCAGTCATGGGCGAATTTGCCGAGCCCCTCGTGACCGCCATAGATGCGGATGTGATCGATCTCGCCGATCTGGCCGGAGTCCATCACATCCTTCACATAGGAAAACGCCGGGTAGTAGCGCATGTTGAACCCGGCGCCGAGCTGCTTGCCCGCCGCACATCCCGCCGCACGGATGCGCCGGGCGCCTTCGACGGTGTTCGACAGCGGCTTTTCGGTCAGGACATGAAGCCCCGCCTTGAAGGCAGCGAGGCAGAGCGGTTCGCGAACATGGGCCGGCGTCGAGATGACGACCGCGTCCATCGGCACGGCGAGGAATTCGTCAAGCGCGGTGAAGGCCGGTGCGCCATGCGAATGTCGTTCCGCCATTTCGCGCGAAACGTCCATGACGCCGACAAGCTCCGCCTTGGGTTCGGAGAGAATGGTCGCCACCCGCATCTGCCCGATCTTGCCGGCCGACCCGATCACGCCAATCCGCATCCGCAGTCCTTCTGCCCCGGCGGGGCGCCACGTCAATTCCGTTAGGCAATGCCACCGGCTAACATGGCCCGCCATTGCAATCCAGCCCGCCTGCGCGAGGCACTTTCCAATGACGCCGGGCTGTGGCTATTCTGCGCTGCGGCGACTGAAGGGCGCGAAGATGGAAACAGACTGGACGGGGCGTCATGTCATTGTCACCGGGGCCACCGGGTTCATCGGCCGGCGGCTGGTCCATGCGCTCACACTTGCCGGTGCGGTGGTGACGATCCTGACCCGTTCGCGCGCCTCGCTTGCCGGCCTGCCGCCGGCGGTCCGGCCCTGCATCGGCGCCATGACCGACCGGGAAGCTCTCCGGAAAGCGCTCGCCGGGCAGGAGATCCTCTTCAACATCGCCTATGACGTCCGCGCCACCGCCGCCGAAAACCTCGCCGCCTTCGACTGCCTTCTGGCCGCCGCGTCCGAGGCTGGCGTGAAGCGCGTGGTCCATACCTCCTCCATCGTCGTCTACGACGCCTGGCCCGCTTCCGACTGCGACGAGGCGGGCACCATGGACCGCCCCGGCGGCAGCCCCTACCGCCGCGCCAAGATCGAGATGGAGCGGCGGCTGATGGCTGGCCCCCTGCCCGCCGCGATCTTGCAGCCCACCATCGTCTGGGGGCCGGGATCGGCACTCTGGACCGACGGTTTCGCCCGCGCGCTTCTCGCGGGCGGTGTGGTGATCCCCGAGCCGGAAGGCCTCTGCAACGGGGTCTTTGTCGACGATGTGGTGCAGGCCTGCCTGAAGGCGGCGCTGATTCCTGGCCTTGGCCGCGAGCGCTTCGTGATCTCGGGGGCCGAACCTTTCCCGTGGTCGGCGCTGGTCGACGGCTATGCGCGCATCCTCGGCACCAATGGCGCGCTGAGGGAGCCGGCGGCAGAAATCGAGGCGGCACTCGGCCCGAAGCCGGTCGAGGATGGTGCGGACCACGCGCCTTCGCTCGCCGCAAGGGTCAGCGCCGTCGGTCGGCAGGTGCTTGGCCACAGGCGGTTCGAAGCGCTGGTGGCTTTCGCGCAGGCGAAACTGGCGAAGGGCGGCGTGCTTCAGCCGAACCACCACCTCTTCGAAGAATACATGGGCCGCGGCCTCTGCCGCATCGACCACGCCCGCGCCCGCCTCGGCTACGCGCCGGAGTTTGACCTCGCCCGCGGGCTGGCGGCGACGGCGGCACATCTGCAGGCGATGAAGCGTCAGGCGCGGTCAGCCAACCGGTAATAGGTCTCCTCGAACTGCCGATGCACCCAGTCGGGATCGAAACGGTCGAGCTTCGACCGTTCCAGCGCCGCCGCCGCCATCCGCGCCCGAAGCGGATCATCGGTCAGGATGCGCGTCACCGCCCCAGCAATCGCGTCCACATCGCCGATCGGCACCACAGCGCCGACGTCATCGTCGATCAGTTCCACCACCCCGGAACAGGCCGTCGCCACCGCCGGAATCCCCGCCCGGAACGCCTCGACGATGGTGAAAGGCAGCGCCTCCCAGCGCGAAGTCAGAAGGAAGAGATCAGAGGCGCTGAGATAGAGGTGCGGCTGGCTGACCCGGCCGAGGAAGATCATGTGCTTGTCCACCCCCCTCTCCCTTGCCAGCGCCTTCAACATCGCCTCGTCCACGCCGTCCCCTGCCACGGCAAAGCGCCAGCCGGGATGGGTCGGGACCATCCGCGCCACGGCCTCGATCAGCACGTCGACGCCCTTCTGAGGCATGAGCCGCGCCACGGTGATGACAAGCCGGTCGCCACTGCCGAGAAGCCTCGCGCGAAGCGCCCGCCGCTCCGCATCCGGCACATCAGGCTGAGGTGCTACACCAAGCCCCAGCACCTTCAACTTGTCCCGCGGCACCTGCCCCACCGTCACCAGATCCTCCCCTGACCGGTGCGAGGGGGTGATGACGAGGTCAGCCCGCCGCGCGGTCGCCCCGAACGAGGCAATGCGTTCCGGCTCGGAGCCGTGATACGTCACGGCAAGCGGCACGCCGAGCCCCGCCCGCGCCAGGTTCGCCACCAGCGCAGGGGCCGATTCATGGGCGTGGATCAGATCAACCGGATTCGCGACGAGCCAGCGCCGCAGCATCCAGGCCGAGGTGAGCACGGAGGCTACGCGGCGAGCGGCGCCCCTGCCGCCGTCAGCGGAAACAAACTTCGTCGGCAGAACGAGAAAGTCGCTGTCGGTCTCCGGTCCGGCCCAGGCGGCAGACGTGCCGCCCAGCGTCACGCGGTGCCCCTCCGCCCGCATCCAGTCGCTGAGCGCAAGGACATGCCGGGAGATGCCGCCCATGCCGAATTGGGTCTGCATCTCAAGCACGTGAAGCCGCCTGCGGTCTGCCATGCCGTCGCTGTCCCACTTCCGGTTTCAACCTGCCACAGCCTGAAATAGCCTATGCGGCAGGTGAAGGCACGGCCTCAGGGCGGTCGGGCGCGGATAAATTCCCCATGCGCAACGAAAGCGCGAAATCCGGGCGTTTGACGCTGGCCCCCGGAAAACCCCGAACTGCCCGCCTCGCCCCGCGTGACCTTCCCGAAAGCCTCCGCTAGGAAAGACAGCAACGGACGGAGTTGCCATGATCCACGTCGCCATCGACGCGCTCAGCTGGGACAATGAACGCGGCTTCGGTCGCTTCACCCGCAGCCTTGTGGCCGCCCTTGCCGCGCGGGGCACGGGCTTTCGCTACACGCTCCTTTGCGACCGCGCGCCCGAACGCCCGGTCCCCGCCGGCGTCGATGTGGTGATCGCGGGGGCCGGGAAGGGCATGGCCGACGCCGCCTCGGGGGCAGCGGCGCGACGTGGCGCCGACATGCTGACCATGTCACGCGCCGCCGCCGCGCTGAAGGCCGAACTCTTCTTCTTTCCGGCCAGTTACTCCTTCTATCCGATCCCGTCGCTTGTGCCGAAACTCGTCTGCATCCACGACACGATCCCTGAACGCTTCCCCGACCTGATCTTCCCGACCGGGCGCAACTTCCGCCTATGGCAGGCCAAGACCTGGGTGGCGAAGTTCCAGGCCCGGCGCATCCTCACCGTCTCCGAAGCCTCGGCCAATGACATCGCCCGGATGCTGCGCATCCCGCGCCGCCGGATCGACGTGACGACGGAAGGGGCGGAACCGGTCTTCCGCCCGATCACCGATCCGGCCACCCGTGCCGCCGCCCGCGCCCGCCACGGTATCGCGGAAGGTGACCGGGTCCTGACCTATATCGGCGGCTTCAACCGCCACAAGAACGTGGCCAGCCTCATCGCCGCGATGCCGGCGATCCTTGAGCGGGTGCCAGGCGCGCGCCTCGTCATCATCGGCCGCACCACCGGCGCGCGCTTCTGGGACAATATCGAGGAGCTGCAGGAAACTGCGCGCACCGACGCCCGCGCCTCGGGCCGGATCGGCTTTGCGGGCGAGCTTGATGATGAAGAGATGGCGACGCTCCTCAGCCTCTCGGACGCCCTCGTGATGCCCTCGCTCTGGGAAGGCTTCGGCCTTCCCGCGCTCGAAGCCATGTCCTCAGGCACGCCGGTCCTCGCCTCGGATCGGGGCAGCCTGCCAGAAGTGGTGGGCGACGGCGGCCTCTACTTCGATCCCGCTGACAAGGACGCGCTCGCCGCCGAAGCGATCCGCCTCCTGACCGAGCCGGGCCTCGCCGCCGACCTCAAGGCAAGGGCGCTCGCCCGCGCCCGGACCTTCGGCTGGGACAAGGCCGCCGCCCTGACGGAAGCCTCGTTCCGCCGCACCATAGACAGCGCCTGAGCTTCTTCGTTGCTGAAATACCCCGGGGTCGTCCATTGGTGCGCCATTGGTTCGAGAACCAATGGGCGACGGGGCAGCGCCCCTGGCGCTCTCCGCCCTCAGGTCCGCCCGAATTCATCCTCGATGCGGATGATGTCGTCTTCCTCAAGATAAGTCCCGGTCTGCACCTCGATGATCTCGACAGGGATACGACCCGGATTGGCGAGCCGGTGGACCGAGCCGATAGGCAGGTAGACGCTTTCGTTCTCGTGCAGGATCGTCACCTTGCCGTCGCAGGTCACTTCCGCCGTGCCGCGCACCACGACCCAATGCTCGGCGCGGTGGTGGTGCTTTTGCAAGCTCAGCTTCGCCCCCGGCTTCACCACGATGCGCTTTACCCGGTGGCGTTCGCCAAGGTCCATCGTCTGATACCAGCCCCAGGGCCGGTGGTTGCGGATATGCTCGACCGCCTCGGGCCGGCTGGCACCTTTCAAAGCGCCGACGAGGCCCTTGACCTCCTGCGCGCGCCCGCGCGGCGCGACCATGATCGCGTCCGGCGTCTCGATGATGGCAAGGCCCTCGACGCCGACAGCGCAGACGAGCCGCCCTTCGGAATGGATGAGGTTGTCCTTCGCCGCGTAGGCAAAGCCGTCGCCCCGGATCGCGTTGCCGGCGCCGTCCTTGGCCGACTCGGCCCAGACCGCATCCCAGTCGCCGACATCCGACCAGCGGAAATTCCCCGGCGCTACCCGCGCCTCGCGGGTCTTTTCCATGAAGCCGTGATCGAATGAAATCGCGCGAACCTTGCCGAAATCTGCCCCCGGCACCCACATGCCGAGGTCCTGCTTCATCCCGGCCACCGCCCTGGTGACAAGTTCGACCGCCTCCGGCTCCACCGCGCCCATCGCCGCGATAAGCCAGCCGGCGCGGAAAGAGAACATCCCCGCATTCCAGAGGCAGCCCTCGGCAATCAGCGCCGCCGCCCGCGCCTCGCCCGGCTTCTCGACGAAGCGCTCCACAGCCGAGGTTCCGTCCTTCGAGGCCGCACCGGGCTTGATGTAGCCATAGCCCGTCGCGGGCCCGGTCGGCTGAACGCCGATGACGGCGATGCCCGAGGTCCGCACCGATCCGGCGGCGGTACGGATCGCGGCCTGAAAGGCGCCGGCATCGCGGATCAGGTGATCGGAGGGCATGACGGCGATGAGCGTGTCCGGGTCGTCCTTCGCCGCGATTGCCGCCGCGAGAAGGACCGCCGCCATGGTATCGCGCCGCTCAGGCTCGATCACCACGCGGGCCTCCGGCGCCACCGCTTCGACTTGGTCGCGGATGGTGAAGCGCACGGCATGGGCGCCGATCACCATTGGCGCGGCGAAACCCTCGGCCTCGACCCGGCGCAGCGTCATCTGCAGCATCGTCTCGTCGCCAATGATCGGCAGAAGCTGCTTGGCCATGCCCTCGCGCGACACCGGCCAGAGCCGGGTGCCGGTCCCGCCGCAAAGGATCACCGGGAGGATCTTGTCGCTCATCTCGCCACTCCGCCTGTCGCGCGTTCCGGGGTCTGCCGCCTTTTACCGGCAGGAACCGCCGGGCGCATATCCGGCACCTTGAACGAAACGGGCTTTGCGATCATCGGGGAACGGTCCTGAATGTGGGCAATCTGCAAGGGCTTTGCGGTGAACCATACAATCTGCGGTCGTGCAGCGCGACCTCTCTCCGGCAAGCGGCGAAGGGTTGCGCCAAATTGGAAACAATGGCCGGTTCTGTGCAAATTTTCACCCTTGGCTTGACCCAGTTCCAGCGCCCTCCCGCAGGGGCTTTGCGGGCCTTGCCGGACCCGCCGCCGCAAAGGGAAAATCGCCGCGGCAGACGATTCACCGCGCAACCCCCTATACTTCCCGGCGGAGCATGTCAGAAATGAGGCCCTAACCCTCTGAAAGCACGGGGTACGGATGGCGCCGAAATTCGGGACCAGCGGCCTTCGCGGGCTGGTGACGGAACTGACCGACCCGCTCTGCGCGGGCTATGTGCGGGCGTTCCTTCGGGCGGTGCCGCAGGACGGACGCCTGATGATCGCCCGCGACCTCAGGCCCTCCTCCGCGCGCATCGCAGCGACCGTGGCCGATACCGCCGCCGAGATTGGCCTTCAGGTTGCCGATTGCGGCGAGGTGCCGACCCCGGCGCTGGCGCTCGCCGCGATGTCCGCGGGCGCGCCGTCGGTGATGGTGACGGGCAGCCACATCCCCGCCGACCGGAACGGGCTGAAGTTCTACTCTGCCGCGGGTGAGATCACCAAGGCGGACGAAGCCGCCATCGTCGCAGGCTTTTCCGAAGCCGCCCCAGCCGCGAAGGCCCGGCCCGAAAAAGAGACTGCCGCCCGCGCCGCCTATGCCGCGCGCTATACCGCCGCTTACGGCAAGGCGCTGAAAGGCCTGCGCATCGCCGTCTATCAACACAGTTCCGTCGCCCGCGATCTTCTGGCCGAGGTGCTCGAAGCGCTCGGCGCCGAAGTCACCCCGCTCGGCCGGTCCGATAGCTTCGTGCCGGTCGATACCGAAGCGGTCAGCGACGACACTCGGCGGATGCTCACCGGCTGGGCGGCGGGCGCCGCTTACGATGCCATCGTGTCGCTCGACGGGGATGCCGACCGCCCGCTTGTGACCGATGCGGCGGGGCGGGTCATTCCCGGCGATGTCATCGGCACGCTGACGGCGGCTGCCCTTGGCGCCGACACGGTCGTCACGCCGGTGTCGTCGAACACGCTGATCGAGGCTTCCGGCCTTTTCCGCGCCACCGAACGCACCCGCATCGGCTCGCCCTATGTCATCGCGGCGATGGAGGCACTGAAGGCGGCCCCCGGCGCGAGGGTCGTGGGGTTCGAGGCCAACGGCGGCTTCCTTCTGGGATTTGCGGCGGAGGGGCCATCCGGCCCAATCGCCCCACTGATGACGCGCGACGCCTTCCTGCCGATCATAGCGACGCTGGCCACGGCGGCGGCGAGGGGAATGCCCCTCGCCGATCTCGTCGCCGGCCTCCCCGCCCGCGTCACCGCCTCGGACCGGCTTGAGGAAGTGCCGACGGAATGGTCGCAGGCCTTCGTCGCCCGCCTGATCGGTGACGAAGCCGCGCGCACCACCTTCTTCGCCGGCCGGCGGGAAACTGACATCGACCTGACCGAGGGGCTGCGCGTGACCTTCAGCGACGGCGCGATCCTGCATCTGCGCCCGTCCGGCAACGCGCCGGAACTCAGGTGCTACGCTGAAACCTCAGATACTGCCTCGGCCACAGCGCTGGTGCGCGACACCCTTGCCCGTATCGCCGACCTCAGAAACCACGAGAAAGCGCCATGACCCAACTTGCCGAAGTGATCGCCGCCATCGACGCCGCCAATGCCGCCGATCCGGAGCTGAGCGAAGGCGTGCCCGCCGTGCTGCTTTACGGCCAAAGGATGAGCGCGGAGCTGGCGCGGCTCTTCCCCGAAGCCTCCGACATCCTGAAGATCGCGGCGCGCGGCCAGCATATCGAACGCTGGACCAGCCCGCGTTCGGGCTACCCCGAGGGGCGCGAGGGCTATCTCACATGGCGGCGCGACCTTGGCGCCTTCCATGCCCGCCGCGTGGGCGAGATCATGACGAAGGCCGGCTACGACGCCGAAAGCATCGCCGAAGTGGGCCGGATGCTCAGGAAGGAAGGCATCAAGCGCGATGCCGAGGTGCAGGCGCTTGAGGATGTGATCTGCTTCGTCTTCCTGCGCTGGTACTTCGCCCCCTTCGCCGATGGCCGGCCCCAGGAAGAGCTCGAGCGCATCGTCACCAAGACCGCACGGAAGATGTCGGCCGAGGCACGGGCGAAGGCGGTGGCCGAGTTCGCCTTGCCTGAGCCTTTTGCCGCCGCCTTCCGGGCCTGAGGCCGGCGACTCTGCAACCCAAGCGTTTGCAGCGCGTGCAGCATTCCCACAAACCCGTTTCGCCGCTTGCAGTTAGTGCAAGTCAGGTTTGCCAGACTGTTGCCGAGACGGCTCTAATCACAAACTTCTGATGCCCAAATATTGAGCGGATTGAAAACTGACCGCAGAATCCCTTGACGGCGACTGGCCATGGCCATATCTGCGCCCCGCCGAAGCCACCGAGTTGAGTGAGCATGGCCTGAGGTAAGGTGTGTATGCGGCCCGAAAGGTCGCGGGGAAGGAACGGAAGATGGAACAGCCGAAACAGATGGGTTCGGAACGGGCAGAGCCGCGCGAGGGCGCCCAGGTTCAGCAGCAGGGCAGCCAGCAGCAGCCGGTGCAGCGCCGCGGCGACGAAAAGAAGCCGGCCTCACAGATGCAGGGCACGCAGTTCCGCGACTGGGCCTCGATCTGAGGCTTTCCGGGCGCCCGGCATCCGATTAGGATGGCCTTCCCGCAAAGGAGGCCAGATGCCGCGCCCGGTTTCAGACATTCCAAATCTCGGCCCCGCCTCGGAAGCGGGGTTCGCGCGGGCCGGGATGCATTCCGCCGAAGAGGTGATCGCGCTTGGCGCGGATGAGGCTTACCTCAGGCTGATGCGGGCCGGAACGCGGCCGCATTTCATCGGATATTACGCGCTGGTCATGGGCCTCCAGGGCCGTCCGTGGAACGATTGCCAGGGCAAGGAAAAGGCCGGGCTGCGCAAGCGGTTCGACGCGCTGAAACGCGCCATCGGCAAGGACGACAAGGGGCGCCTCCGGCTGGAAGCGGCCCTTGATGAAATCGGAATTCGACCGAGGCAGTAGGATGGGCAATATTGCCCATCCTACCCTGCCACCTTACCCAACGAGTTCGAGGCCCGAGAAGAAATAGGCGATCTCGACCGCTGCGGTTTCCGGCGCGTCGGAGCCGTGGACCGAGTTTTCGCCGACCGAGAGGGCGAATTCCTTGCGGATGGTGCCCGCGTCGGCATTGGCCGGGTTGGTGGCGCCCATCACTTCGCGGTTCTTCGCGATGGCGCTTTCGCCTTCCAGAACCTGAACCACGACCGGCTCGGAGGCCATGAACTCCACGAGCTCGCCGTAGAAGGGACGCTCCTTGTGGACCTCGTAGAACTTGCCGGCCTGGGCGGTCGAAAGGTGAAGGCGCTTCTGCGCGACGATGCGCAGGCCAGCTTCCTCGAACTTGGCATTGATCTTGCCGGTGAGGTTGCGGCGGGTCGCGTCGGGTTTGATGATGGAAAGCGTGCGTTCGATCGCCATGTCATGTGCCTTTGTGTCAGGTTGGTTTCGGGGCCGGTTGCCCGGCAGATTGGATCGCGGGCCTGCTATCACGGGCGCGCGGGATTGAAAAGCCGGTCGCGGGTGGTGGCGGCGGAAGCCTCCGGCGGAGGTATTTGCCGGCAAGATGACTGGGAGGGTGCTTTTCGCGCCGCAAAGGCTCTGCTAGAGGGCGCCCATGCTCAGAATCCGCGACATCACCTATTCGGTCGAAGGCCGGCCCTTGTTCGAAGGCGCCTCGGCCGCCATCCCCGCCGGCCACAAGGTCGGCCTTGTCGGCGCCAATGGCGCGGGAAAGACCACGCTTTTCCGGCTGATCCGGGGCGAGTTGGCGCTGGAGGGCGGTTCGATCCACCTGCCCGCGCGCGCCAAGATCGGCGGCGTCGCGCAGGAGGTGCCCTCCTCCTCGACCTCGCTGCTCGACACCGTGCTTGCGGCGGATGAGGAGCGGGCAGCGCTTCTGGCCGAGGCCGAGACGGCGCATGACCCGCACCGCATCGCCGATATCCAGCACCGGCTGGCCGATATCGACGCCTGGTCAGCCGAGGGCCGCGCCTCGGCGATCCTGAACGGCCTCGGTTTCGACCTTGCGGACCAGCGCCGGCCCTGTTCGGACTTTTCCGGCGGCTGGCGGATGCGGGTAGCGCTCGCGGGCGTGCTTTTCGCCCAGCCTGACCTGCTGCTTCTGGACGAACCGACCAACTATCTTGACCTTGAAGGCGCGCTCTGGCTCGAAAGCTATCTCGCGAAGTACCCCCATACCGTCATCATCATCAGCCATGATCGCGGCCTTCTGAACCGCGCCGTGGGCGGCATCCTGCATCTGGAAAACCGCAAGCTGACCTTCTGGAACGGGCCCTACGACCAGTTTGCCCGCCAGCGCGCCGAACAGCGCGCGGTGCAGGCGGCCGAGGCGAAGAAGCAGGCGGCGCGGCGCGAGCATCTGCAAAGCTTCGTCGACCGCTTCAAGGCCAAGGCCTCGAAGGCGGTGCAGGCGCAGAGCCGGGTGAAGATGCTGGAAAAGATGTCGCCGATCCTGGCGCCGGAAGAGGCCAAGAAGGTCGTCTTCACCTTCCCCGAGCCGGAGCAGCTTTCGCCGCCGATCATCAACATGGAAGGCGCATCCGTCGGCTATGAAGGCCCGCCGGTGCTGAAACGGCTGACCCTCAGGATCGACCAGGACGACCGCATCGCACTTCTGGGCAAGAACGGCGAGGGGAAATCCACGCTGTCGAAGCTTCTGGCCGGCAAGCTTGCGCCGGCCGGGGGCCAGATCGTGCGGTCCTCGAAGCTCAGGATCGGCTATTTCGCCCAGCATCAGGTCGATGAGCTTTACATCGACGAGACGCCCTTGCAGCACATCCAGCGCCTGCGCCCCAATGAGGGCCAGCCGAAGCTGCGTGCCCGGCTTGCAGGGTTCGGCCTTGGCGCGGATCAGGCGGACACCGTGGTCGCCCGGCTTTCCGGCGGCCAGAAGGCGCGGCTCTCGCTCTTGCTGGCGACCATTGATGCGCCGCATATGCTTATCCTCGACGAACCGACCAACCACCTCGACATCGAAAGCCGCGAGGCGCTGGTGACGGCGCTGACCGAATATTCCGGCGCGGTGATCCTTGTCAGCCACGACATGCACCTTCTTGGCCTTGTCGCCGACCGGCTCTGGCTGGTGAAGGGCGGCGCGGTGACGCCTTACGAGGGCGATCTCGAAAGCTACCGGGCCGAGCTTCTGGCGGGCGACGAGGCCGTGAAACCTGCCGAAAAGCCGAAGGACAAGGCGCCGCGCCCGTCGCGCGAGGCGATGCTGGCGCTCCGCGCCGAGGTTCGGAAATGCGAGGAACGGCTCGCCAAGCTCAACGGGATGCGCGACCAGCTGGCGACGAAGCTCGCCAGGCCCGAGCTATACGAGCGCCCGGAAGAGGCCGTCGTCTGGCAGAAGAAATATGCCGAGGTGATGGAGGGGCTCGACCGGGCCGAGGATCTCTGGGTCAAGGCGGCGGAGAAGCTTGAGGCGGCAGAGGCGTAAGTTTGTAGCGTAAGGCCGGCGAGAAATCGCTTGCAATGCGCGGGCGGGTTGGCGACCAAGAAGCACGCAGCGACGAAAGCCCCAGGATGGAACCGCAGTTCTACTTCACCGCCTTCGTCACCCTTTTCGTGATCATCGACCCGATCGCGCTGGTGCCCCTCTTCATCGCGCTGACGCGCGGCATGACCCAAGCGCAGCGCACGACCATCGGGCTTCGCGCCTGTCTGATCGCTGTCGGCCTCCTGACACTCTTCGGGCTCTTCGGCGATACGCTTCTGAAGACGATCGGCATCTCTATGCCGGCCTTCCGCATTTCCGGCGGGCTTCTTCTTTTCATCACCGCGCTCGACATGCTTTTCGAACGGCGCACCCAGCGGCGCGAGGGGCAGCAGGCCGAGGCGCATCACGATCCTTCGGTCTTTCCGCTGGCGACTCCGCTACTGGCGGGCCCCGGCGCCTTCACGACGATGATCCTTCTCGTCAACAACACCCCCGCAACGGGGATCGCCCATACGCTCATCATCCATCTGGTGATGATCGTCGTCATCATCTCGGCCTTCCTGATGTTCCTTGCGGCAGGCTTCATCGAACGGCTTCTCGGGCGGACCGGCATCGTCGTAATCACCCGGCTTCTCGGGATGCTCCTTGCCGCCCTTTCCGTGCAATTCGTGCTGGACGGCATCCGCGGAACCGGGTTCCTCTAGGGTCATGGACCCGAACGATTTTCCCCGCTTCATCTATCTCGTGCTTCTGCTGATGGTGGTCGGCGGCTATGCCCTTGTCGAAAGCCGGAAGAACCTTGGCAAGGTCATGCATCAGGCGGCGATCTGGACGCTGATCTTTCTTGGCGCCATCGCCATCGCCGGGCTCTGGCCGACGATCCGCCATGCGGTCCGGCCGACGCAAGCGGTGGTGACGGATGGCGGGATCGAGGTTCCGGTGTCGGAGGACGGGCATTTCTACGTGACCGCGCGGGTGAACGACGCCGACGTGCGCTTTGTCGTTGACACCGGCGCTTCGACCATCGTCCTCAATGCCCGCGATGCCGAACGGGCGGGCTTCGATCCGGCCACCCTCAATTTCCTCGGCACCGCGATGACCGCCAATGGCACGGTGCCGACCGCCCCGGTCCGCATCGCCCGCTTCGATCTTGAAGGCATGGTGGTCGAGAATGTCGGCGCCTCGGTCAATGGCGGCGAGATGGACACCTCGCTTCTGGGGATGAGCTATCTCAGCCGTTTCGAGATGACGGTCAGCCGCGACCGGCTTTTGCTCAGGCGCTGACGACGCCCGCAACCAGCGTCACCGCGACCACCGCGAGCCAGACCGAGGCCACGCGCTGAATGAGCCGGTACCGGTCACTGCCGCCGCCCGCCTGCACCAGCTTTCCGGCCATGCCCCAGAGGATTGCCACGCCGACGACCATGCCCGAGAAGGTAGCGAGCCGCGCGGCGAAGGCCGGATCGGAGGGCGCGGGCAAAAGCACGAGGCCGAAGACCAGCGCCTTGGGGTTCAGTGCCGTGGTCACGTAGATCCGCCGTGCCGAAGCCACCGCGCTGTCGCCGGTATCGCGGGAAGCGCCCCAGAGGCGGAGGGCGAGCACCATGACCCAGGCCGCGCCGACAAGTTTCAGGAGCACCGCCGCCAGAGGCCAATGCTGAAGCGCCCCCTGCCCGAGCCAGACGAGCGGCAGGACCGTCGTCAGATAGCCGGCAAGCTCTGCCGGCAGCAGGCGGACAACGCCCTTCAGCCCGCCCCGCGCGCCGGCCAGCCCCATCAGGGTGTTGGTCGGGCCGGGCGCGAGCAAAAGCGCGCCGATCGCGAAAAGGAAGGTATCGAAGGTCATGTGGCCGAGTGTCCGTTGTCCTGTTCCCTGCGCCGGATACAGGGGAATCGCCGGCGCGCACATTGACGCGGATCATGCCGGATCGCGCCAACAGCGAAAGCCGCACGGAAAAGAACCTACCCGCCGCTCTCGGCCTTCTTCTGCCAGCGCCCGCTTTCCTCGCTCCAGTATTGCGCGGGAATACCGGCACCGGTCAGGGCCTTCCACTGACCGCGTGCGGTCTCGACGGCGGCGGGATCGTTGCCGTCGAAGATCACGCAGACCCGTTCGAGGGGGGGGCATTCGACGGGGTCCACCGCCGCTCCGTCGACCGACATCAGGCATTGCGCGGCGTTGGGTATCTCCGGCCCGGTCGTCAGCAGCACCGGCTGGGCGGCATCATGCTTTCCGCCCGCCAGACCGTGCGGCAGGAAACCCTCCTCCGGCACGGTCCAGAGCTTCTGGTCGAGCCAGTCCATCCGCCCCCGGTCCACGCCCCGCACCACCACATGCCACCCGGCCTCGAGCGACCGGGTGAGAAGCATCGGCAGCGTCGCCTCCATCGGCGAGCGTGTGAGGTGGTAGAAGATCGCGTTGCCCATCAGCCCTCGAGCATGTCCGCGACGAGGCGGTTGAGCGCCATGACGCCCCAGCCCGTCGCGCCCTTCGGCGCGAGCGTGGTTTCCTTCGGCGGCAGCGCCACCCCGGCGATGTCGAGATGGATCCACGGCGTCTCATCCTTGACGAAGCGCTTCAGGAACTGCGCGGCGGTGATCGAGCCGCCGGGCCTGCCGCCGGTGTTCTTCATGTCGGCGATGCGCGATTTCAGCATCTCGTCATAGGCCGGCCCCATCGGCATCCGCCAGGCGCCCTCGCCTTCAGCCGTCGCCGCCTTGAGGAAGGCAGCCGAAAGCGCGTCGTCATTGGAAAAGACGCCGGCATGTTCATGGCCAAGGCCGATGATGATGGCACCGGTCAGGGTGGCGAGGTTGATCATCCCCGTCGGCTTGAACCGTTCCTGCGCGTACCAGAGCACATCGGCAAGGACGAGCCGCCCCTCGGCATCGGTATTGATGATCTCGATCGTGTCGCCCTTCATGGACTTCACGACATCGCCCGGCCTTTGCGCGCGTCCGTCGGGCATGTTCTCGACGATGCCGACAAGGCCCACGACATTGGCCTTGGCCTTCCTGAGCGCCAGCGTCCGCATGACGCCGGCGACGACACCCGCGCCGCCCATGTCCATCGTCATCTCTTCCATCCCAGCGGCGGGCTTGATCGAGATGCCGCCGGTGTCGAAGACCACGCCCTTGCCGACGAGCGCGAAGGGCGCATCACCCTTCTTGCCGCCGTTCCACTGCATGACAACGACGCTTGAGGGGCTTTCCGACCCCTGGCCCACGCCTAAGAGAGCGCCCATGCCAAGCTTGGTCAGCGCATCTTCATCCAGAACCTCGACCTTCAGGCCGAGTTTCTCCATCGCCTTCAAACGATTGGCGAAATCGGTGGTGGTCAGGACGTTGGCGGGTTCGTTCACGAGATCGCGGGTGAAGCAGACGCCCTCGGCCACGGCCATCGCGGCGCGGGCGCCGGCCTCGGCCGCCTCGGGATCGGCGGTCATGACCGTGATGTCGCCCCGCTCCTTCACGCCGGTGGTCTTGTGGGCGGCGAAGTCATAGGCCCTGAGGGCAAGGCCAAGCGCCAGTTCGGCGAACTCGATCTGCCCCTCGGCAACGACAGTCACGCCGCCCGCGCCCAGCGCCTTGCTGATCGTCGCCCCCGCCTTGCGCGCCTCGGCCATCGTGGCGCGGCGCGGCAGTTTCACCAGTTGCAGCGCCTCGGCCTGAAGCCCGGCGGGCCAGGCGATATCGACCCCCTCGCCCGGCTTCAGCTTGTCCCAGGCGGCGCTGGCCGTCGCACGGGTGATCGCGCCGCGGCTCAGCCGGTCAAGCCGGCGACCCAAGGGGCCGGACTTGCCATCTGCGGTCAGAAGAAGGGCGATACGGCCCGTGACGGTGACCAGCGCATCGGCATCCGCCTTGGTGAAAGTGATCGGCTTGGGCGCGCTCATGTGTTCCTCCGGCATCGTTCCGCCGGGACCCTATCGCCCAGGGTCGGGCTTGGCCAGATATGAGTTTTCGCGCCCGCGCACATGGGTTAGGAAAGATGGGAGCAGAACAAGAAACGGAAAGGCCGGGGCGTGTCCAGATTCGACAGATACATGCTGTCGCAGCTTCTGACGCTGTTCGGGTTCTTCGCGCTGATCCTTGTCGCGGTCTACTGGGTCAACCGCGCCGTGATCCTTTTCGACCAGCTTATCGCCGATGGTCAGTCGGCCTGGGTGTTCCTCGAGTTTACCGCGCTGACCCTGCCGAACGTGATCCGCCTTGTGCTGCCGATGGCCGCCTTCGTCGCCGCCGTGTATGTCACCAACCGCCTGTCGTCCGACAGCGAATTGGTCGTGATGCAGGCCACCGGCTTTTCGCCGTTCCGGCTGGCGCGCCCGGTTCTCTATTTCGGAATTGTCGTCGGGCTGATGATGGCGGTCCTTGTCCATTACCTCGTCCCGTCCAGCCGCGTGACCCTGGCCGAACGGCAAAGCGAGATCTCGCAGGATGTCACCGCGCGCTTCCTGATCGAGGGCGGCTTCGTTCATCCGGTTTCCGGGCTGACGCTCTACATCCGCGAAATCTCGCCCCTTGGTGAATTGCAGGACGTCTTCCTGTCGGATTCGCGCAAGCCCGAGTTCAAGACGATCTACACCGCCGAACGCGCGCTTCTGGTGCGCAGCGACACTGGGCCGAAGCTGGTGATGTTCGACGGCATGGCGCAAAGCCTGACCCCGGCGACCAATGCCCTCGCGGTGACGCGCTTTGCCGATTTCTCCTATGATATCGGCGCGCTGATCGGCCCCGCCACTGGCGGGCGCATCGGCGTGGACGAAATGGCGACGCCGGCGCTTCTTTGGCCCACCCCGTCCGAGGTAGAGCGCCTGAACACCACGCCCGAGGCGCTGATCTTCGCCGGGCATGAGCGGATCAGCCAGATGTTCCTGCCACTGGTCTCGGCCCTCATCGGCTTTGCCACGCTGCTTCTGGGTGGCTTCAGCCGCTTTGGCCTCTGGCGCCAGATCGCGGCGGCGACCGTGCTTCTCATCATCGTGCAGCTTCTGGTGAACGCAGCCGCCAGCGCGATCCGCCAGTCGCCCGAGCTTTGGCCGGCAGTCTACGGGCCGGAACTTGCCGGACTTGGCCTCGGGCTGGCGATGCTCTTTTACTCGGGCCGCGGGCGGCGGATACGGCGTGGCGCCGGGCTGGCGGTGGCGTCATGATCCTGTCGCTCTACCTCGCGCGCCGCTTCCTGACGATGTTCCTGATGGTCTTCGGCGGCTTCTTCGCGGTGCTGTTCCTCATCGAGATGGTCGAGCAGGTCCGCCGTTTCGCCTCCGCTGATCTCGGCTTCGGGCGGACCGCCGAACTGGCATTGTTGAACGTGCCGGCGACGCTTTACCGGATTTTGCCGCTGATCGCGATCCTGTCGGCGATCGGGCTTTTCCTGGCGCTGGCGCGATCCTCCGAGCTTGTGGTGATCCGCGCCGCCGGGCGTTCCGCGCTTCGGATGCTTATCTCGCCGATCCTTGCAGCCCTCGCGCTTGGCGCGCTGGCGGTGGCGGTCCTCAATCCGGTGGTTGCCGGCACATCGAAACGTTACGACGAGCTTTCGAGCCGCTACCGGCTGGGTGCCGACAATGTCATGTCGGTGACGGGCGAAGGCATCTGGCTGAGGCAGGGCGGCGATCAGGGCCAGACGGTGATCCACGCTGAGCGGACCGATGGCGACGGCACCACCTTCCAGACCGTCAGCTTCATCACCTTCGCCCCGGAAAGCGGGCCGGTCAGCCGCATCGACGGCGGGGAAGCGACGCTGGAAAGCGGAAGCTGGGCGATCCGCGACGCCAAGGAATGGCGCTTTGCCGCCGGCGCCAACCCCGAACGTGGCTCTGTCCGTCACGACCTCATCAGGATCGCCTCGGACCTGACCCCCGACCAGATCAGGGACAGTTTCGGCACGCCCTCCTCGATCCCGATCTGGCAATTGCCGGCCTTCATCGCCGGGCTGGAAAATGCCGGCTTCTCTGCCCGCAGGCACAATGTCTGGCTCCAGATGGAACTGGCGCTGCCACTTCTGATGGCGGCGATGGTGCTGGTGGCGGCAGGCTTCACCATGCGTCATGCCCGGTCGGGCCGCACCGGAACCATGGTGCTTCTTGCCGTGGTCGCCGGCTTTGCCATCTTCCTTTTGCGCAACTTCGCCCAGGTCCTTGGCGAGAACGGGCAGATCCCGGTGATCGCCGCCGCCTGGAGCCCGCCCGTCGCAGCGCTCCTTCTGGCGCTGACACTCGTGCTTCACCTGGAGGACGGCTGATGCGTCCCGCGCTTCGCTTGCTCGCCGCCGCGCTGGTCATGGCCGTGCTGCCCCTTGGCCAACCCGCCGCGGCGCAGGAGAAGGCAACGCTGGTTGCCGATCGCATCTTCCTGACAGGCAATGACCTTCTGACCGCAGAAGGCGCGGTAGAAGCCTTCTACCAGGGCGCCCGCGTCAGCGCGAGCCGGATCGTCTACGACGCCGCGACTGACCGCATGACCATCCTCGGCCCGATCAGCCTCACCGACGAAAGCGGCACCGTCATCCTTGCTGAATCCGCAGAACTGTCGCGTGACCTTCAGAACGGCATCTTGCAGAGCGCGCGCATGGTCCTTGACCAGCAGTTGCAGATGGCCGCTGTCGAACTGCAGCGGATTGGCGGGCGCTATACCCGGCTCGACAAGGTCGTGGCCTCCTCCTGCCAGGTCAACCCGTCAAACCCGCTGCCACTCTGGGAAATCCGCGCCGGCCGCGTGACGCATGATCAGGTGGAGCAGCAGATCTATTTCGACAATGCGCAGTTCCGTGTTGCGGGGATTCCGCTATTCTACCTGCCCCGGCTGCGGATGCCCGATCCGACGCTCGACCGCGCGACCGGCTTTCTCGTGCCCGAACTGCGCACCAATTCCGAGCTTGGCCCAGGGCTGAAGGTTCCCTACTTCATCGCCATCGACGACAGCCGCGACCTGACGCTCACCCCCTATGTTGCGACCACACGTACGGCGACGCTGGAATTCCGATACCGCGAGGCGCTGGCGAACGGAAGCTATTCCTTCACCGGCGCGCTGACCGATGACGACATCATCCCCGGCAAGACGCGCGGCTATCTCTTCGGCGAAACCACGCTGTCGCTGCCCCGCGAGTTCACCCTTTCGGCGCAGATCCAGACGGTCAGCGACCGCGCCTACCTTCTCGACTATGATGTCACCGATACCGACTGGCTGGCGAGCGGTGTCGCCGTCGAGCGCGCGCGCCGCAACGAATATGTCGGCTTGCGCTTCTACCAGTACGAATCCATTCGCGCGGGCGACGTCAACTCGACCCTGCCGAATCTGACGGCGGATTTCGACTTTCAGCGCCGTTTCTCGCCGCGCTACATCGGCGGCGAAGGCCGGATCGCCTTCCAGATGCATGGCCACCGGCGCAGTTCCAGCGTGAACTTCGACGCCAATGGCGACGGCGTGGTCGATGGCCGCGATGTGAGCCGCGCCAGCATGGAGCTTGGCTGGCACCGGAACTGGGTGCTGCCGAACGGCATGATCGTTGGCGGCGCGACCGAGATTGCCGCCGATGTCTATTCGATCTCGGAGGATGCCTCCTTTCCCGGATCGGTCGCGCGCGTGCTGCCGCAGGCGGCGGTCGAGTTGCGTTGGCCCTGGGTGCGCGCCGGCGCGGATGGCGCCTCGCAGGTCTTCGAGCCGATCATGCAGTTCATCGCCGCCCCGAACCGCCTCGATGCGGTGCCGAACGAGGACAGCACCATCGCCACCTTCGACGAAGGCAACCTCTTCTCATTCTCGCGGTTTCCCGGCTCTGACGCACGCGAGCTTGGCAACCGGCTGAACGTGGGCCTGAACTGGTCGCGCTATGACCCATCGGGCTGGTCGGTCGGCGTGACCGGCGGCCGGGTCTTCCGCATGAAGGACCTTGGCCAGTTCTCGCCCGGCTCGGGCCTTGACGGCACGACGTCGGACTGGCTCGTCTCGGCGCAACTGAAGTCCAACAACGGCTTCGGCCTGAGCAACCGCGTCCTCTTCGACGACGATTTCGACTTCAGCCGCAACGAGCTGAACCTCGTCTACGCGAACGACCGCTACAGCGTGAACGCCGGCTACCTCTGGATGATCGCCGACCCGCTTGAGGGCCGCAATGCCTCGACATCGGAACTGGTGTTCGATGCCGGCTGGAACATGTCGCAGAACTGGCGCGGGCTTGTCGCCGGGCGCTATGACTTCAATGCCAAACAGGCGGCGCGCGCGGAGGTGGGCCTCAGCTACCAGAACGAATGCGCCATTGTCGATCTTTCCCTCTCGCGTCGGTTCACGTCCTCGACTACTGTGCAGCCGAGCACGAGTTTCAATCTCTCCGTCTCGCTGGTGGGCTTCGGATCGGGTCCGGACGGAAGTTCCTCTCGCAGGAGCTGTGCCAGATGACCGCCGGGTTTAGACCCGAAGGAACGGAGGGCGGGGTGCTGCCCCAAGGAAGAACAGAGCAGACGGACCGGATCACCATGCGTTTCAATTGCCTAATCCCCGCCGCCCTTGTCGCCGTGGCCTGCCTTGGCTCACCCGCACTGGCCCAGAGCGGCAGTTTTGCCCCGGTCATCATCGTGAACGACCGCGCCATAACCGGCTATGAATTCCAACAGCGCCAGCTCTTCCTCCGCATCCTCGGGGCAGAACCGGGCACGATCGAGACCGAGGCGCGCGAGGGTCTGATCGACGACCGCCTGCGGCTCGACGCTGCTGCGGCGGCGGGCATCAAGCTGACCGACGCGCAGATCGCCGGCGGGATGGAGGAATTCGCCAGCCGCGCCAATCTCTCGACCGAGCAGTTCCTGCAGGCCATCGGCCAGGCCGGGGTCGCGCCGGAAACCTTCCGCGATTTCGTCCGCGCCGGCCTGATCTGGCGCGAGGTCGTGCGCGCCAAGTTCGGGCCGAAGGTCGCCATCTCGGAGGCGGATATCGACCGCGCCACCTCGGTCGTCGCCGGTCGCGGGCAAGGGCCACGCGTGCTGATCTCCGAGATCCTGATCCCGGTGACGGGCGGCATCTATACCGAAAAGGCGCTTCTTGCCGAACAACTGGTGGGTGAGATTCGCTCCGAGGGCGATTTCGCCCGCGTCGCACAGCTTCATTCCGCCGCGCCATCGCGCAACCAGGGCGGCCAGATCGGCTGGATTCCCCTGACGAACCTGCCGCCGCAGCTGCGCGGCATCGCCGCCAAGATGGGCAATGGCCAGGTCAGCCCGCCGGTCCAGGTTGCCGGCGCCATCGCCATCATCCGCATGCGCGGCACCAGCCAGGGCGGCGAGATCGAACCGGGCAATATCTCGGTCGACTACGCCGAACTCCTGATCCCCGGCGGGCGCAGCGCCGAGGCGCTGGCCGAGGCAGCGCGCGTACGTGGCGAGGTCGACAATTGCGACGACCTCTACCGCGTGGCCAAGGGCCTGCCCGCCGGCCAGCTGAAGCGCCAGACGCTGATGCAGACCCAGCTTCCCGCCGATGTCGCGCGCGAGATCGCAGGCCTTGATGACCGCGAGGTTTCAACGAACCTCACCCGTGGCAATGCGCTGGTGTTCCTGATGCTCTGCAAGCGTTCGGCGACGCAATCCTCCGACTATGCCGCCCTTGCCGAAGCCGCCAAGGCCGGAGCCGGCGCCCAAGTGGCGGTCAGCGAAAGCGGCGAGACGCCTCCGGTGATCAACCCGGATCTCGGCTTCGCCAAGGGGCCGGGCCTTGCCGTCATGCGCGACGAACTGACCAACCAGCGGCTTGGCCAGGTCGCCGAAAGCTACCTGCAAGACCTCAAGGCCAATGCCATCATCCGCACCCCTTGAGGGGCGAAGGATGACCATTCAGCCCATCGCGCTGACCTGTGGCGAGCCTTCCGGCGTCGGGCCGGAAATTGCAGCCAAGGCGCGCGCGCGGCTCGGCGGCGCGCTGCCCTTCTTCTGGATCGGCGACCCGGCGCATCTGCCGCAAGGCACACCGCACCGGATCATCCACGCCCCGGCCGAGGCCGCCGGCCTGCCCGATGAGGTGCTGCCGGTCCTGCGCCACGACTTTCCCGCCGCCGCCATCCCCGGCCAGCCCGCGCCCGAGAACGCCGCCGCCGTCATCTCGGCGATCGAGCGCGGCGTGGCTCTGGTCATGCGCGGCGAGGCTTCGGCGCTTTGCACCGCGCCGATCAACAAGAAGGCACTGAAGGACGGCGCCGGCTTCGCCTTTCCGGGCCATACCGAATTTCTCGCCCATCTCGCCGGGGTGAAGCGGGTGGTGATGATGCTGGCCTGCGACGACCTGAGGGTCGTGCCGGTGACGATCCACATCCCGCTGAAGGACGTGCCGAGGGCGCTGACGGAAGAGCTGCTGCTGGAGACGATCCGCATCACCGAGGACGGCCTTCGCCGCGACTTCGGGTTGCAGGCGCCGCGCCTTGCCGTCGCCGGCCTCAACCCCCATGCCGGCGAGGGCGGCGCCATGGGCCATGAGGAGGCGCGGCTGATCGCGCCGGTCATCGCGCGGGCGCGGGACGAAGGCTCGGTCATCGCCGGGCCGCTGCCGGCCGACACGATGTTCCATCCCGCAGCCCGCGCCCGCTATGACGCGGCAATCTGCATGTATCACGACCAGGCGCTGATCCCGATCAAGACGCTGGATTTCGCCGGCGGGGTCAACGTGACCTTGGGCCTGCCGTTCATCCGCACCTCGCCCGATCACGGCACCGCCTTCGACATCGCCGGAAAGGGTATCGCCGAACCGACGAGCCTGATCGCCGCCCTGAAGATGGCGTCGGAGATGGCGGCAGCGCGGTCCGGCCGATGAGTTGCTTTTTTGTGAGCGTGCCGGGGGCCGCCTGCCCCCGCGCCCTTCGGGCTTCCCCCGGGGGTATTTTCACAACGAAGAAGCGCAAAGGGGTTTTCAATGGCTGCGATTGACGGCCTGCCGCCCCTGCGCGAGGTGATCGCAGCGCATGGGCTGAGCGCGAAGAAGTCGCTCGGCCAGAACTTTCTTCTGGACCTGAACCTGACCGCGAAGATCGCGCGGCTGGCGGGCGATCTCCGCCAGTCCGACGTGCTCGAGGTCGGCCCCGGCCCCGGCGGCTTGACGCGCGGGCTTCTGTCGGAGGGTGCGCGGAAGGTCTTGGCGGTGGAGAAGGACGAACGCTGTCTGCCCGCGCTGGCCGAGATCGCCGCTGCCTACCCCGGACGCCTTGAGGTCATCAACGGCGATGCGCTGGATGTGGACCTGCGCGGGCGGCTGACACCGCCGATCCGCATCGCGGCGAACCTGCCATATAATGTCGGAACGGAGCTTCTGGTGCGCTGGCTGACGCCGAAGGACTGGCCGCCCTTCTGGGAAAGCCTGACCTTGATGTTCCAGCGCGAGGTGGCGGAGCGGATCGTGGCCAAGCCCGGCGACGATGCCTACGGGCGGCTTGCGATCCTGTCCCAGTGGCGCGCCGATCCGGCCATCGCCCTGACCCTGCCGCCCGATGCCTTCACGCCGCCGCCCAAGGTCCATTCCTCGGTCGTGCATCTGAAGGCGCTGCCCGCGCCCCGCTTTCCGGCCAATGCAGCGACCCTGAACCGCGTCGTCGCCGCCGGGTTCAACCAGCGCCGCAAGATGCTGCGGTCAAGCCTCAAGGGGCTCGGGCCGGGGATCGAGGGGAAGCTGGAGGAGGCCGGCATCGCGCCCACGGCGCGGGCCGAGGAGATCGGGCTTGAGCGCTGGTGCGCGCTGGCGCGGGTCATGGATGGCGGCCCGGCCTGAGGCGCCCACCTCTTCAACAGTCAGGCATCGGCTGTAGCAAAGGGACGTCGCCGACCCCATATACATGACTGCTACATCAACAATCGCGCGGGGCCCTGGCCCTGCAGGCTTCCGCCCCGCGACAGGGAAAGGAGCTTGTGATGTGGAAACGACTGATAAGCGCGAGCCTGACCTTCGGCCTTGCGGCGGCAGCGCCTCCGGCATTGGCGCAGGCCACCTGCGGAGAATACGAGCGGCTCAGGACCGCCCTCACCGATGCCTACGGCGAAAGCGTGTCGGGGCGCGGCCTGCAATCCGAGACCCGGATGATCGAGCTTTGGCGGTCGCCCGCGACCGGGACCTGGACGGTCCTGATGATCCTGCCCAACGGCCTGACCTGCGTCATGGCCTCTGGCACCGACTGGCAGGACGAGCCGAAAGACAGGATCGGCACGAGCGGTTGATCGCGGGGCGTGACCGGGGCCACGATGCCCGGGATCAGCCCTGCTCGTCAGTCGCTGCCGGTGCCGGCGCTTCACCCTCTTCCGCCTTGGCGCGCGGTTTGCGCGGACGACGCTGGGCGGGTTTCGGCGCGGCGGTTTCCGCTGCCGGCGCCTCGGCCGAGGCCTGCGACAGGTCGGGCATCATGCTCGCGGTCGGCACGGCGGCGAGCCGCGCTTCGGGGGTTTCGACAAGGCCGGGGCCTTCGTCTTCGCCGCGATCCTCACCAAAGGTCGCCGCGCGACGATAGTCCTCACCGCCGCGTTCCGGGCTGCGCTCGCCACGCTGGTCCTCACGCCGCCGGTTTTGCTGCTGGCCGCGATCCTGATTGCGGTCCTGAGGGCCGCGATCCTGATTGCGGTCCTGGGGCGCGCGATCCGGCGCACGCTCGGGCTGGCGATCGCCGCGATCCTCGATCGTGGGCTGCTGGCCATAGCCGCCATTGCCGTTGCCATTCCCATTGCCGGTGTAGCCGCCCTGGCCGCCATCCTGACCGTGCTGCTGGCGGGTTTCCTGCTCGCGCTGCATCTCGCGCTGCGCCTCGCCGAGCATCCTTGTGTAATGCTCGGCATGCTGGAGGAAATTCTGCTCGGCCACGCGGTCATTCGACAGCTGCGCATCGCGCGCAAGCATCAGGTACTTGTCGATGATCTGCTGCGGGGTGCCACGCACCTTGCCTTCGGGGCCGGAACTGTCGAACACGCGGTTGACGATGTTGCCGAGCGTGCGCTGCCGGTTCGATTTCGACCGCGAGCGGGATTTGGATGATCTCATCTTGTGTCGTAAATCCAAGTCAATCGGAGGGAGTGGCCTTGCCCGATCCGCGAACCCGCTTCGTTTACCGGGGGCTGCGCATATTACCGAATTGGGCGAGACAGCGATGTGGTCCCGAGGACCACCAGCGCTGGGGTGTTGTTTGCATGTTCAGGTCGGTGGGGCAAGCGGAATCTCTGCGGTATTGCCGAAATCGGCGGAATACACGTGAAAGCCGTGCTTCTGTCGCCGGTTTGCCGCTCAACTGGCGCCGCAGCCGCCCGTCGCCTCGGGCCAGCGCGCTTCGACCACCCGGTCGCGCCCGTCTAGGTCGGTGCGGACCTCCGGGCGGTCGAAGCCTGCGGCGTCAAGAAGGGCCTCGACTGCACCGGCCTGCGTCGGCCCGATCTCAAGCAGAAGCCGCCCGCCCGGCATCAGCCGCGCCCCGGCCCCGGCGGCAATGGCGCGGTAGGCGTCAAGCCCGTCGCCACCGGGCGTCAGCGCGGCGCTGGGTTCCCAGTCGCGCACCTCCGGCGAAAGGCCGGGCATCTCGACTTCCGCGATATAGGGCGGGTTCGAGGCGATGAGGTCAAACTTGCCGGCGATGCCGTCGAACCAATCGGCCCTGAGGAAACGCGCGCGGGTCTTAAGGCCGAGGCTTTCGGCATTCTCCCTGGCGACGGCGAGCGCGGCTTCGGACTGGTCGGTTCCGGTGCCGGAAGCGAAGGGCATTCCGGCGAGGCAGGACAGAAGGATGCAGCCGGTGCCGGTGCCGAGGTCGAGCATCTTCACGAAGGGCCGTTCCAGCGCGGCGGTGACAAGGATTTCCGTCTCGGGCCTCGGGTCGAGCGTGTCGGGCGTGACGCGGAAGCGCTGGCCGTAGAAATCACGCCAGCCGGTGATCTGGCTGACGGGCTGGCGCGCGGCGCGGGCGGCGATGGCTGCGTCGAAGGCGGCGGCCATGCCAGCGTCGAACGGGTCCGCAAGATGCAGCGTGACCCGGTCGGGCGCGATCCGCATGGCATGGGCCAGAAGGCGGCGGGCGTCGCGGGGGGCGTCCTCTATCCCGGCGGCATTCAGTCGGGCGACGGCGGCGCGGAGCGCCTCGGCGGCGGTCACGCTTCCATCTCGGCAAGCTTCGCCGCCTGATCATGGGCGACGAGCGCCTCCACCACCTCGGTCAGGTCGCCGGCCATGATCTGGCCAAGCGCATAGAGCGTCAGGTTGATGCGGTGGTCGGTCATCCTCCCTTGCGGGAAGTTGTAGGTGCGGATGCGTTCGGAACGGTCGCCGGACCCCACTTGCGACTTTCGGTCGGCGGCGCGCTCATTGGCGGCACGGGTACGCTCAAGATCGTAGAGCCGGGCGCGCAGCACCGCCATCGCATTGGCGCGGTTCTGGTGCTGCGACTTTTCCGACGAGGTGACGATGATCCCGGTCGGCAGATGCGTGATCCGGACCGCCGAGTCGGTGGTGTTGACGTGCTGGCCGCCGGCGCCAGATGACCGCATCGTGTCGATGCGGATGTCGGCGGCGGGGATGTCGATCTCCACATCCTCGGCTTCGGGCAGGACGGCGACGGTGGCGGCAGAGGTGTGGATGCGGCCCCCCGCTTCCGTCTCGGGCACGCGCTGAACGCGGTGGACGCCGCTTTCGAACTTGAGGCGGGCAAAGACCCCCTCGCCCTCGATCCGCGCCATGGCTTCCTTGACGCCGCCAAGCTCGGTCTCGGAAAGCTCCATCAGGTCGAAGCGCCATCCCTGCGCTTCGGCATATTTCTGGTACATGCGGAGAAGGTCACCGGCGAAAAGGGCCGCCTCCTCGCCCCCGGTGCCGGGGCGGATTTCAAGGATCGCAGGGCGCGCGTCGGCGGCATCCTTCGGCAGAAGTGCTATCCGAAGCCGCGCCTCCATCTCGGGGATGCGGGCCTTCAGGCCGGGGATCTCATCCTCGGCCAGCGCCTTCATCTCGGGGTCGGCGAGCATCAGCTCGGCCTCGTCGAGATCGGAAAGCGCCTGCCGGTAGGCGGCGATTTCCGTGACCACGGGCTTCAGCTCGGAATACTCGCGGGACAGGGTGGCGATCTCGGCAGGCTCGGCGCCAGCGGAAAGCTTCGCTTCGAGAAACCCGAAGCGGCGCGTGATCTGGTCGAGCTTGTCCAAGGGCACCATGGCGGCGGTTTCGCCTTTGTCCGGGCCGCGGTCAAGAGCGGTCGGCGCCCTGACCTGCCTCAGCGGCGCGAATGGCCGCCACCAGCCGCGGTCGGACTGGTCCGAGGTACCAGTCCGACCACTCCATCCGGCGGCCCTTGCGATCGGTGACGATCGTGCCTTCGGGCAGGGTGAGCAGCACCTCGGGCTTGACCTCCACCCCCGGCAGGGTGATCGCGATCAGGCCGGCGCGGCGGCGGCGCACCCAGGGCAGCGCCCCGCGCAGCCGGCCGAACCAGAGCCACGGAAACATGAACTCGGTCGGGAACTTCACCACAAGCCCCGAGGACACCGCCGGCGTGTCATACGGCGGCAGTCCCTGCATGAACATGGCAAGCTTGGCCTGACACCCCCCCGTGGTCATGCCCGGACGCAGGAATTCGACCGGATGGTCGCGGATTTCGATGCCTGCTTCCAGTCCCGGACGCGCGGTCGGTGATAGGGATCACCCGCATCAGTCCGGTCGCATGCAGCCGGACGGACCGCACCAGCCCGTTGATATCATCGACACCGTATTTCTGGCCCCAGCAGATCAGGACCAATTGCCATTCCGCTTGCTGTCGACCAGCCATCTTGCCTTGTCCCCTCACCCCGGATTGCTCCGCCCTGTCATGCCTTGCGCCGGGTCCAGCCGTAAAGGCAGATCAGCTCATGCGCGACATGGGCGCCGGCAATGGCCGTGGCCCCGGTGGTGTCATAGGCCGGCGAAACCTCCACCACGTCGCCGCCGACCATGTTGATCCCGGCAAGATCGCGCAGGATCGCCGCCGCCTGCCATGAGGCCAGCCCGCCCCAGACCGGCGTGCCGGTGCCGGGGGCGAAGGCGGGATCGAGGCAGTCGATGTCGAAGGTGACGTAGGCCGGATGGTTGCCGAGGATACCCTTGATCTTCTTCACCACCGGTGCCGGACCGGTCTCATGCACCTCGCGCGCGTCGATCACGTTCACGCCCATGAAGTCGTCGTTATGGGTGCGGATGCCGACCTGAACCGAGGTCGTGGGATCCACGATGCCCGACTTGATCGCCTTGTAGAACATGGTGCCGTGGTCGATGCGGCTGAAGTCGTCATCAGGCCAGGTGTCCGAGTGAGCGTCGAAGTGCAAGAGGCTGATCGGCCCGAACTTTTCGGCATAGGCCTTGAGGATCGGGAAGGTGATGTAGTGATCGCCGCCAAGGGTGATCGAGCCCGCACCGGCGGCAAGGATGCCACGGATATGCGCCGTCAGCGTATCGGGGAAATCGGCCACTTTGGCATAGTCGAAGGCGACATCGCCGAAATCGACGACACCCATCTCTTCGAGCGGCGAATAGGGCCAGCCATAGGGCGGATCGAAGGGCTGAAGCGCGCTCGCCTCGCGGATCGCGCGGGGGCCGAAGCGGGTGCCGGTCCTGTGCGTCACCGCCTGATCAAAGGGTACGCCGGTGATCGCAAGATCGACGCCGGTCAGGTCTTTCGAATAGCGCCGGCGAAGAAAGCTGGTGGCGCCGCCAAAGGCGTTTTCAAAGGCGAGGCCACGGTTGCTGTTGCGGGTAAAGGCGAGGTCAACCTCGCTTTTCGCGTCTTCCAAAGCCATGAGAAAGGCTCCGTGATGGGTTCTGGCGTCGTTCGAAGCCGGAGACGCCGCCGATCCGGGCGCATGGAAGATGCCACGCCGGACCGTCTTGTCAAGATAATTTGATCAAATCATGAAATCGGCTGGGCGCGTTCGACCAGACGGGCGAAGAAGCTGGCGCCGAAGGGGGCGGCCTCATCGTTGAAATTGTAGGCCGAATGGTGAAGCCCTGCGCCCTCGCCCTGACCGAGGAAGAGGTAGCAGCCGGGCCGCGCTTCGAGGAGGTAGGAGAAATCCTCGGCCCCCATCTCGCGCCCGGCATTTGCGACAACGCCAGCCGCACCGGCGACCTCGGCGGCGATGTCGGCGGCGAAGCGGGTCTTGTCCGCATCATTCACCGTCGCGGGATAGCCCCAGTCGTACTCGACCTGCGCCGTCACGTTATGGGCGGCAGCGATGCCCTCGACGATCTCATGGAAGCGGCGTTTTAAAAGGTTGCGCACATCGGGATCGAAGGAGCGGATGGTGGCGGTCAGACGCGCCGTCTCCGGGATGATGTTCGAGGCGGTGCCGGCATGGATTTCCGTCACCGAAACAACGGCTTCCCTGAGGGGGTTCACGTTGCGGCTGACGATGGTCTGCAAGGCGGCGGCAATGGCGACGGCGGCGGGAACCGGGTCGATACATTCATGCGGATAGGCGCCGTGGCCGCCCCGCCCGGTCAGCGTCACCCAGGCGGTATCGACGGCGGCCATGATCGGTCCCGGCGTCGTCACGAAGCGGCCCAGGGGCACCTGCGGCGTGTTGTGGAGAGCATAGACCTCGCCAATGCCGAAGCGGTCGAGGATGCCTTCCTGCACCATGACCTGACCGCCGCCGCCATCCTCTTCCGCCGGCTGGAAAATGAGCGCGACGCGGCCACGGAAACGGCGCGTCTCGGCGAGGTACTTCGCGGCACCGAGAAGCATGGCGGTATGGCCGTCATGGCCGCAGGCATGCATGACGCCGGGATTGGCAGAAGCATAGTCGAGGCCCGTCGTCTCGGTGATCGGCAGCGCGTCCATGTCGGCCCGCAGGCCGATGGTCGGCCCATCGCCCTGCCCTTCGATGATCGCCACGATGCCCGTTGTGGCGATGCCTTCGTGAATCTCATTGACGCCGAATTCGCGCAGCCGCTCGGCCACGAAGGCCGCCGTCTTGTGGCAGGCGAACTCCAACTCCGGATTGCGGTGGATATGGCGGCGCCACGCGCTCATCTCGGGGGCGAAATCGGCGATGCGGTTCAGGACGGGCATGTGGACTCTTTCAGGCCTTTGACAGAGGGTCGCTCAAGAGATGGGTGAAAAGCGGAACTTCTGCAATGGACAAGGACGCATCGGACCGGCTGGTCCACGACCCGGCGGGCGGAATCGACCGGCTTCTGGAGATCATGGCGCGGCTCAGGGACCCTGTTTCAGGCTGCCCATGGGACCTTGAGCAGGATTTCGCCAGCATCGCCCCCTATACGATCGAAGAGGCCTATGAGGTTGCGGATGCCATCGACCGCGAGGCCTGGGGCGAGTTGAAAGGCGAGCTGGGCGATCTTCTTTTCCAGGCAGTCTACCACGCGCAGATGGCGTCGGAGGCCGGGCATTTCGGCTTTGGCGATGTCGTCGCCACGATCTCGGACAAGATGGTCGCGCGGCATCCGCATGTCTTCGGCGACGACAGCCGCGACAAGTCCGCCGATGAGCAGACCCGCGACTGGGAGAGGATCAAAGCAAAGGAGCGCGGGCGGCAGGGCGTGCTCGACGGCGTGGCGCTGGGCCTGCCGGCGCTGACGCGGGCAATCAAGTTGCAGAACCGGGCGGCGCGGGTGGGTTTTGACTGGCCCTCGACCGCCGAGGTCATCGACAAGATCGTCGAGGAGGCCGAGGAGCTGAACGAGGCGCGGGCGGTGAAATCCGAGGCCGAGGTCTTCGAGGAGTTCGGCGATCTTCTTTTCGTCGTCGCCAACCTCGCGCGGCATCTTAAGATCGACGCGGAAGCCGCTCTGCGCGCTGCAAATTCCAAGTTCACGCGACGGTTCGGCGCGATCGAGGCCTCGCTTGCCGCCAAGGGCAAGCGGCCCGAGGAAAGCACCTTGGCCGAGATGGACGCGCTTTGGGATGCGGCGAAAGTGGCGGAACGGGCGGGATAAGGTTTGCTCGCAACCCTGCCAGCATCGGCTGGGGCCATCGCCCCAGCCGCAGCGGAACCGTACAATCTAGACGGCCGGGGGCCTAAAGCCACCGGCCAGCGCCTGCCCTGCCCCCGGCAGGCGCTTCTCGCCCGCCGGGTCAGGCGCTGCCCTCCGTGGTCTCGGGCTGACACGGTCTTGCGGTGCCGTTTCCACATGAGCGGGACGACGCCAGTGGCGTCGTCTTTCCCGCTCAATCCGGCGCCTCAAACTACCTCCCGTCCGTCAACGAAGGGCGGCAGCCCTGAACCTCACTTCAGCTTGATGCAGAAGTGCTTCCTGACCGGCTTTTCGATCTTCCACGTCCCCGCAAACCCCGGCTCGACGACGAAACCGTCGCCGGGGCGCAGCGTGACAGGGGCGCCGCCGTCGGGGGTGATGGTGATCTGGCCGTCGATCAGGTGGACGAATTCGTAGAACTTGTAGCTTGCGTGCCAGGTGCCGGGCGTCGCTTCCCAGGTGCCGCTGATCACGCTGCCGTCGATCGAGGTATGCTGCACCCAGGTCTTCATCGTCGGGTTGCCCTCTACCTTGGTCCAGCCGTCAAGATCGGTCAGCATCGGTTCGGGCCCCGGCGCGGGAAAGCGGAAAACCATATCGCTCATGTCAGACCTTTCGGGATTTCGCTTCGGTTGCCCTATGTCGTATGGCCTCGCCGGCAGCCTGACAAGGGCCTGCCGATCCGGGTGGCAAAGGGGCGAGGAATGGGCGATGTAGTCCGAACCGCCCGGATCGGTGCGGGCAGATTTGGGAGAAGGACGGGCATGCTGATCCGCGAGGCAAAGGCATCGGACGCCGCGCATCTGGTGCGCTTCATCAACATGGCGGCGGATGATCTGCCGCTTCATTTCTGGCGCGGCTCGGTCGGCCCGGAGGGCGACCCCTGGGCCTATGGCCGCGAACGGGCCGCGCGCGATACCGGCAATTTCTCCTACCGGAACGCCTGGCTTGCCGAGGTGGATGGCGAGGTTGCGGCCTGCCTTCTCGGCTATCCGGCGGAAGCCGAGCCCGGCCCGATTGATCCCGACATACCTGCCGTCCTCGTCCCGCTTCTGGAACTGGAAGCGATGGCGCCGGGGTCGTGGTATCTGAACGTCCTTGCGACCTATGACGGCTTTCGCGGCAAGGGCCTCGGCTCTGCGCTTCTGGCCCGCGCCGATGAGGTCGCGCGGGCGGCCGGCTTCAAGGAGATCAGCCTGATCGCCGAGGATACGCATCTTGATGCGCTCCGCCTTTATGCCGCCAAGGGCTACCGCGAGGTCGCCCGTCGCCCGGTAGTCAGCGGCGACTGGCAGGTCGATGCGAAGGAATGGGTCCTGTTCACCAAGTCGGTCAGCCCGGCCTAGACAGCGATCCGTCGCCGTGGCCAATCGCCATATTCCGATAAATTCAGTCATCTATTGACCCGGCCGCCCCCGGATGGCAGAAACTTGCGAAATGCCTGACTAAAGGAATCAACAATGACCTGTCGCATGCTCTCCCTCTCCGTCTCGATGCTGGCGCTCGCCGCCCCGGCCCTCGCCGAGGAGGTCAATGTCTATTCGCTGCGCCAACCGGATCTGATCCAGCCCCTCATGGATGCTTTCACCGCCGAAACCGGAATCACTGTCAACGTGGCGCATATCGAAAAGGGCATGGTGGAACGGCTGCAGAGCGAGGGTGACCGCAGCCCCGCCGATGTGATCCTGACCGTCGACATCTCCAAGCTTGCCCAGGTCGTCGATGCGGGCGTCACCCAGCCGGTCACTTCCGAGGTTCTGGCCGCGAACATCCCGGCGGAGTTGCGCGATCCGGGCAACCAGTGGTTCGGCCTCACGGCGCGGGCGCGCATCGTCTATGCCTCGAACGAGCGGGTGAAGGATGGCGAGGTCACGACCTATGAGGATCTGGCCGACCCGAAATGGAAGGGCCGCATCTGCACCCGCCCCGGCACGCATGACTACAACCTCGGCCTGACGGCGGCGATGATCGTGCATGACGGCTACGACGCCACCAAGGCCTGGGCCGAGGGGCTGAAGGCGAACCTCGCCAAGAAGCCGCAGGGCGGCGACCGCGATCAGGTCAAGTCGATCTGGACCGGCGAATGCGACATCTCGCTGGGCAACACCTACTACATGGGCGCGATGCTGAAGGACCCCGAGCAGAAGGAATGGGCCAATTCGGTCCGCATCATCTACCCGACCTTCAAGGAGGGCGGCTCTCACCTGAACGTCTCGGGCATGGCGATGACCAAATCGGCGCCCAACAAGGACGCGGCGCTGAAGCTGATGGAGTTCCTGTCCTCGGACGAGGCGCAGGCTATCTACGCCGAGGCGAACAACGAGTTCCCGGTCAAGCCCGGCGTCAAGCAATCCGATCTGGTGGCAAGCTGGGGCACCTTCACGCCCGACAGCATCAACCTGATGGAAGTGGCAAAGGAGCGCCCCGCCGCACTCAAGCTGATGGAAGAAGTCAACTTCGACGGTTGAGTGCGTCACGAGTGACTAAAGGCCCGGCTGCCTCTGGCGCCGGGCCTTTTTCGTTTGCGGCGCCTGAGCCTTGCGGAGTTAGGCCCCGGCAGGCTCGATCATCTCGACCCGTGTCGCGTGGCGGCCGCCCTCGAATTCGGCGCCAAGGAAGGCATCGACGATCTCGAGCGCCAGCCCCTCGCCCACCACGCGCGCACCGATGGACAGCATGTTGGCATCGTTGTGCTGGCGGATCATCCGGGCCGAGAAGGTGTCGGAACAGACACCGCAGCGGATGCCCTTGACCTTGTTTGCCGCCATCATGATGCCCTGCCCGGTGCCGCAGAGGATGATACCAAGCCGGCAATCGCCCGAAGCGACAAGCCGCGCCGCAGCCTGGCCGTGCTTGGGGTAATGCGTGCTTTCGGGTGTCGTCGGGCCGATGTCGACCACCTCCCAGCCCCCCGCCGCGATATGGGCGGCGATGGCCTGCCGGAGCGGAATGGCGGCATGGTCGCTCGAAAGGGCGATGCGGTTCGTGGTGTTCATGTAAAGGCGCTCCCGTTTCCGAAGGCTGGGTGGCCGCCTTGGATCAGACGCGCCGGGCGACGTCAATGCGGTTGCGGGGGGTGCAAGCAGCACCGCGCCACTCCGCCGCAGAGGCCGGACCCGCAGGATTTCGGCGATATGACGAAATTCTGCTGTGCCCGCCCTCCCGCGGCGGGCACATTCGTGACCACCAGGGCAGGCCCATCAGAATTTGGCAACGATGGCGCTGCGGATAACCCCTTGCCTTACGGCTTGCGCCTTCAGGCAACGGCGCGGGTGTCTTGCCACTGGCAGGCCACCTTTTCGCGCCGGAGCAAAACGCCAAACGTGGGAATATGCTTACTCCGCCGCCATCGCCGGGACGAGGTTGCCGACGACATCGACGCCGCGCATCTGCGCGATGGTGTCAAGATCGGCGACGAAGCGGCCGCGCAGGTCGGCGAGCGGCAGGCCGGCGAAGCCCGCTTCGCGTGGCAGCTGCGGCTGGCGGGCGTGGAAGGCGAGGATGCGGTCGCGCTGGCCGGGGGCGAAGCGCCCACCCTGCCGGTAGTGCCGTTGCACCATGGCGATGGCGCTTTCGGTGATCTCTGGCGTCCGGTGCGGCAGCGCCAGATGCGGCGCCCTGAACCCCGGCAGAAGATGCGCGAGAAGTTCCTGCGGCGCGGGACGCTCAGCCAGGATGGTGACATGGCGCGCCTCAAGACCGTCGCGCAGCGCCTCCACCACCTCGGTCCAGCCGCCGGAGAAATTCATCATCGCCGGCGCATAATCGGCGAAAGGCTCCATCTGCCGGTCGAGCGCGAAGCGGCGCCAGGCGGTGACGAAAAGCGTGTCATAGGGTTTGACCACCATGACCAGCCGGTCGACCGGGCGGCCAAGGGCGGCGCGAAGCGCCTCGGCCCGCTGGCGCGCGGTCGGATAGAAGCGGCCGCCGAGAAGCCCGGCCATGCGCCCGGCAAGATCATGTTCGCTGATGAGGAACCGCTCCGCCCCGCGATAAGAGGAAGCGAGCGCCCCGCCGATGGCGGCGACATGGTCGCAGATATCGCTGAACTGGTGCCTCGGTTCGGGGAAGGCGCAGTCGAAGCGTCCGCCCTCGGCGCCGCCGCGGCCCGGATAGGCAAGATCGACACCGGCTTCTGCCAGCACGTGACGGCTTGCACCTAGCGCCGCCTGAAATTCTTCTGCCCCGCAACAATGGGAACCAGCATGGACTACGATCCGACTGTTGCTTGCGAACATGTCACGGCCCTTCCAGCTTACCGGTTAACCATCCGCACCAAATATGGCGAAGGTTGGGCAACTTTCGGTTGTACTCGGGCCATTCAACTCATCCCCGCCCGGCGCCCGCCTCCACTGGACAATTGGTAGCCCCAAAGCCACAGTCCGGCGATGGAGGTATTCATGACCGTGCAAAAGATCATCATCGACACCGATCCCGGGCAGGACGATGCCGTGGCGATTCTCCTCGCTCTGGCCTCGCCGGAGATCGAGGTTCTTGGCCTCACCTGCGTTGCCGGGAACGTGCCGCTGCCGCTGACGGTGAAGAACGCGCTGACGATCTGCGAGCTTGCCGGGCGGAGCGATCTGCCGGTCTATGCCGGCTGCGAGTCGCCGCTTGAACGCACGCTCGTCACTGCCGAGCATGTCCATGGCAAGACCGGGCTTGACGGCATTGCGCTCCCCGAACCGACGATGCCGCTGGCCGGGGGCCATGCCGCCGACTTCATCATCGACACCCTCCGGCGCGAGCCTGCGGGAACCGTCACGCTCTGCCCCATCGGCCCCCTGACCAATATCGCCGCCGCCTTCCGCCGGGCGCCCGACATCGTCGCAAGGGTCAAGCGCATCGTCCTGATGGGCGGCGCCTATTTCGAAGTCGGCAACATCACCCCCGCCGCCGAGTTCAACATCTATGTCGATCCGGAGGCCGCCGACATCGTTTTCCGGTCGGGCGTGCCGCTTGTCGTGATGCCGCTGGACGTGACCCACAAGGTGCTGACCACCCGCGCCCGCATAGCCGCCATCGCCGCGCTCGGCACCCCGGCGGCTGAGGCGGTGGCAAGCTGGACCGGCTTCTTCGAACGCTTCGACAAGGAGAAATACGGATCGGAAGGCGCGCCCTTGCATGACCCCTGCGTCATCGCCTGGCTGCTAAAGCCCGAGCTTTTCGAAGGACGCGAGATCAATGTCGAGATCGAGCTGGAGGGGACCTATACCACCGGCATGACCGTCGCCGACTGGTGGCGGGTGACGGACCGGGCGCCGAACGCGCTTTTCATCCGCGATGTCGACGCCGACGGGTTCTATGCGCTGCTGACCGAGCGGCTGGCGCGTCTCTGAAGCACCGCGAAGCATTCCCCTTCGCCGCGCCAGTCCCTACATTGGGGGCATGAACCATGCCCTCCCCTTCGACAATTCCTACGCCCGGCTGCCGGAGCGGTTCTACGCCCGCCAGCCTGCCGAAAAGGTCACCGAGCCGCGGCTGATCGCCGTCAATGAAAGGCTGGCCGCAAGGCTTGGCCTTGATGTTGGTGCGCACTCACGCCCGGACTGGCTCCAGGTCTTTGCAGGCAACGCGGTGCCCGAGGGCGCTGAGCCCTTGGCGCAGGCCTATGCCGGGCATCAGTTCGGCGGCTGGGTGCCGCAGCTTGGCGACGGGCGCGCGCTTCTGCTGGGCGAGGTCGTGGCACCCGATGGAGCGCGCTTCGACATCCAGTTGAAAGGCTCCGGCCCCACGCCCTTCTCGCGCCGGGGTGACGGGCGGGCGGCCATCGGGCCGGTGATCCGCGAATATGTCGTGTCAGAAGCCATGGCCGCGCTCGGCGTGCCGACGACCCGCGCCCTTGCCGCCGTCGCCACCGGCCAGCCGGTCTGGCGCGAGATGCCTGAGCCGGGCGCCGTCCTGACCCGTGTCGCCGCGAGCCATATCCGCGTCGGCACTTTCCAGTATTTCGCGGCGCGCAGCGATGTGGAGGCGCTGGCGCTTCTGACCGACCATGTCATTGCCCGCCACTATCCCGGCGCTAGCGGGCCGCTTGGCCTTCTGGACGCCGTCGTCGCGGCGCAGGCGCGGCTGATCGCGCAGTGGATGAGCCTTGGCTTCATCCACGGCGTGATGAACACCGACAACATGGCGGTGTCGGGCGAAACCATCGACTACGGGCCTTGCGCCTATATGGACGGCTACGATCCGATGAAGGTCTTTTCCTCCATCGACCAGCATGGCCGCTATGCCTATGGCAACCAGCCGCAGGTGGCGATCTGGAACCTCGCGCAGTTCGCCTCCTGCCTCATTCCGCTGATGGGCGAGGAGGCGGCGGCGATCGAAGCGGCGACCCAGTCGATCAACCGCTTCGCCGACATCTATCAGGCCGAATGGCTGCGGCTCTTCGGCCAGAAGATCGGGATCGAGGCGGCGAGCGAAGAGGATGCCGGGCTGATCCACGGCCTCCTGAACCTGATGGCGGCGCAGGGGGCCGATTTCACCCGCACCTTCCGGGGCCTCGCCGATGGCAGGGCACAGGACGAATTCGCCGATCGCGCGCCTTTCGCGGACTGGGCCAGGGCTTGGCAGGCACGGATTGCCCGCGAGACCGGAGCCGAGGCGCGGATGCGGGGCGCAAACCCGGCCGTGATCCCCCGCAATCACCGCGTCGAAGAGGCGATCCAGGCGGCGCGGAAGGGTGACTATGCGCCGTTCGAGCGGCTGAACCGCATCCTCGCCACCCCCTTCGATCTTGCGGCGGAAGACGCTAACTACGCCCGCGCACCCCTGGAGGACGAAGTCGTCCGCCGCACCTTCTGCGGGACCTGATCTTGATCCGGGTCGCAAGCTACAACGTCCACAAATGCCTCGGCATGGACCGGCGCCGGCAGCCAGACCGCATCGTCTCGGTGCTGGCCTCGCTCGACGCGGACATCGTGGCCTTGCAGGAGGTCGACCATCGTCTCGGCGGTCGCCCAGCTGCCCTGCCTGCCTCGATGATCGCCGCCCATACCGACCTTTCGCCCCTGCCCTATGCGCTTGGTCCCCTGAGCCTTGGCTGGCACGGCCAGACCATCCTCGTGCGCCGTTCGCTCAACGTCAGTGCCATCCGCCGGCTGGAACTGCCGGGGCTTGAACCGAGGGGCGCGATCCTCGCCGAGGTCGAAACCCCGCAAGGCCCGATCCGCGTGGTCGGCGCCCATCTCGGCCTCATCCGCCGCTACCGGCTGATGCAGTTTGCGGCAATCCGCGCCGCGCTCAGCCGCCGCACGCCGATGCCGACGGCGATCCTTGGCGATTTCAATGACTGGTCTAAACGCGGCTCGGGCGAGATCCTCGGCACCGGTTACCGGATGCACGTGCCGGGGCCGAGCTTTCCGGCACCGCGCCCGGTCGGCGCGCTCGACCGCATTCTCGTGGGGGATGGCCTGCACCTCATGGATGCCGGCGTCCACGCCACGGCCCCGGCGCGCATCGCCTCGGACCACCTGCCGATCTGGGCTAACCTGCGGCTCGACGGCGGGTGATCCCCGCCCCATGGCGCTTGCCTCTCCTCGCGCCTCGGGGTAATCAGCGAAGCAGGCGGGTGTAGCTCAATGGCAGAGCAGAAGCTTCCCAAGCTTACGACGAGGGTTCGATTCCCTTCACCCGCTCCAGCCTCCATGATAAGGTCGGGCGGCGCCAGTTGCGGCGCCTTTCCACGGGAGGAGTATTCTATGAGGAAACTTGCCCTCGTCACTGCCGGACTCATGGTTCTGTCCGGCCCGGCTTTCGCCAATCAGTGCCCGTCGCTGGTGACCAAGGTCGACGAAGCGATGGCCACGGCCACCGTCGATGACGCGACCAAGACACAGATCACCGCCCTCCGCGACAGCGGCAATGCCGCGCACGAAGCCGGCGATCATGCCAAGGCCGAGGCCGATCTTGGCGAAGCGCTGAAACTTCTCGGAATGTGATCCGTTCCTGCAAGCTGAGTCGAGGGCGGCCACAGGCCGCCCTTTTCATTGGCGCTCTGGCGCGATATGCGGGATTCCGGTCAACAGGAGGATCACATGGCGGAAGTCCAGCGGATTGAAATCGGCAAGCGCATGTCTAATGCGGTCATCCACGGCGGCATCGTGCGCCTTGCCGGGATTGTCGGCGAACCGGGCGGCGATGTCGGGCAGCAGACGAAGGACTGCCTCGCCGAGATCGACCGTCTTCTGGCGCTGGCCGGGTCGGACAAGACCCGCATTCTCCGCGCGCAGATCTGGCTTGCCGACATCAACCGCGACTTCGGCGCGATGAACGCGGTCTGGGACGCGTGGGTGCCGCAGGGCCACACGCCGGCGCGGGCCACTGGCGAAGCGAAGCTCGCGACGCCGGAATACCTTGTCGAGATCATCATCGACGCCGTTCAGACCTGATCGGCCTTGGCCGCGCGGGATCAGCCCCGCGCGGCCATCACGCAGAGAATCTCGAACATCAGCGACGCGCCGAGCCAGGCGGTCTGGCCGTTTATGTCCACCGGCGGCGACACCTCCACCAGATCGGCGCCGGCAAGGGTCATTCCCTGACACTCCCGCACCACCTGGATTGACTGGAAGGCGTTCGGCCCGCCCCATTCCGGCGTGCCGGTGCCGGGCGCAACGGCGGGATCGACGAAGTCGATGTCGTAGGAGAGATAGGCGGGCTTCGTCCCCACGATCTCCCGCGCTTCGGCCATCACATCGGGAATGCCGCGCGCGAAAAGCTCTTCGATGCGGACGATACGGATGCCGTTCGCCTTGGCGAAATCGGTATCGACATTGTCATAGGTCGTGCCGCGGATGCCGATCTGGATCATCCGCTTCGGATCAAGCAGCCCCTCCTCCACCGCGTTGCGGAAGGGGTTGCCGTGGGTCAGGGTCTTGCCGCCGAAATAGGCCGGGTAGAGGTCGGTGTGGCTGTCGAAATGCACGAGGCCAAGCGGCCTGTCCCTGGCGATCCCGCGCAGGACCGGCAGGGTGCAAAGATGGTCGCCGCCGGCTGACATGGGCCGGATGCCGCGCGCCTTCAGCCCGGAGAAGCAATGCTCGAAGCGCTCCAGCGTGTCCGGCCCGTCGACCGGGTTCGGCCCGACATCGCCCAGATCAGCGCAGTTCGCCAGTTCAAACGGCCTGACGCCCGTGGCGCCGTTCTGCGCCCGTATCATCGTCGAGGCATCTCGAAGCGCGCGCGGCCCGTGGCGGGGGCCGGGTCGGTTGGTGGTGCCGCCGTCCCAGGGCAGGCCGACGAGGCCGATCTCGACATCACCGGCACGCGGATGATCCTCCGGCACATGCGGCAGGCGCATGAAGGTGGCGATGCCCGCGAATCGCGGCAATTCCATGCCTGAGATCGGCTGAAAGAAGCGGTCGGTCATGCTCATCTCCCTGCGGTTTCCGGCAGCATCGCAGCGCCCCCCGGCAAGGTAAAGCCTTCGTGTCCCGATGCCGCTTCGTTGCCGTAAACCTGCCCTTCTGCTAAGGTTCCCCCGCTGGTCCGGGAGCGGGACCGCCCCCGGACCGGAGGTCGCGACAAAAGGCGACAATCCAAACGGGGGAACCATCATGACCTACCTTCTGACCGTGACGAGTGGTCTTGTAACGGCGGTCAGTCTCGCAGCCGCTGCCCTTGCCGACGAAGCCACAGCGATCAAGAGCGCCGAATCCGCGGCACCTCCTGCGGTGGCGGCGGGCGCCACGATCTATTCCGTCGATGCCGGCGGCGCGATGACGACGCTCCGCGAAGGGACGAACGGCTTCTGGTGCATGCCGGACTATCCCGGCTCACCCGGCCCCGACCCGATGTGCGGCGATGCAAACTCGATGGAATGGGTGATGGCCTGGCTCGGCAAGAAGGACCCGCCGAAGGGCAAGGTCGGGTTCATGTTCATGCTGTCGGGCGGGTCGGACAGCAGCAACACCGACCCCTATGCGGAAGGCCCCGCCGAGGGCAACAACTGGATCACCACCGGGCCGCACGTGATGGTCGTCAATGCGATGGACATGATGACAGGCTACCCGGCGGAAGCCACGCCCGACACCACCCAGCCCTATGTCATGTGGGCGGACACGCCCTATGCCCACCTGATGATCCCGGTCAACTAAGAGGGAACCGCACCTGCGGCCAAGAGGTTGTTCCTGAAGATCCGCGCCCCGGAACATGACCGGGGCGCGGGACGCCGATCTGCGACCGGAGGACCGCAAATGCAGAAAGCCGCGATACTCGCCCTGATCCTTGGCACGGCAGGATGCGTACAGGCGCCGCCCGCCGACACCTGCGGCGCCGAGCCCCTGTCCTACATCGTCGGCCAGAACGCCGCTGCGGCCTACCAGCTTCCGCAAGGCCTGCCGGTCCGCATCCTCTACCCGGCAACCCCCCGCACCGAGGATTACAGCCCGAGCCGCATCAACATCGAGATCGGCGCGGACGGCGTCATCACCTCGGTCTGGTGCGGCTGAGGGCTCACGCCTCCAGTTCGGCATCCCAGTAGAGGTAGTCGGCCCAGCTGACATGCAGATGGTTCGGCGGGAATCGCCTGCCGGCGCGCTGCATGTCCTCGGTCGTCGGCTGGTGCGGCGGGTGGCGCAGATGCAGGCCCGATTGCGCCAGCGACTTGTTCGCCTTCCTGAGGTTGCAGGGCGAACAGGCGGCGACGACGTTTTCCCAGCTGGTGATGCCGCCGCGCGACCGTGGCACCACGTGGTCGAAGGTCAGGTCGCCCTTCGAACCGCAATACTGGCAGCAGAATTCGTCCCTCAGAAAAAGATTGAAGCGCGTGAATGCCACGCGCTTCTGGGGTTTGACATATTCCTTGAGGACCACGACCGATGGGATGCGTATGGCACTTCGTTGGCTTCGGACCACCTCGTCATATTCCGCGATGATCGTCACGCGGTCGAGGAAGGCCGCCTTGATCGCCTCCTGCCAGGGCCAGAGCGACAGCGGGTAGTAGGACAAGGGCCGGAAGTCCGCATTCAGCACCAGCGCCGGAAAGTGCCTCAGCGCCGAAGGATCGCGCACGAAGCTCGTCCTGAATTCGGTTTCGCCAACTAGATCGAGCATTCGCGACTCCGTCCGTGCCCCGGCGCTTTGCCGGGCTCAGTGGGCGGAGGCCCCGCCCCTGCGTGATTCAACTATATCTGGCGTAGAGCCTCTGACAAGCCCCGCTATTTCGGGTACCCTTGTCGCGCAGTCACATGACAGGGAGGTGACGGACATGACCGCGCCGCCGGTTCTCGGAACCCTCGAATCGAGCCTTTATGCCCGCGATCTGGGTGCCGCGGAGGCGTTCTATGCCGGAACGCTCGGGCTTGGCGTGGTCATGCGGCAGCCGCGCCGGCATGTGTTCTTCCGCACCGGGGCATCGATTCTCCTGATCTTCAATCCCGATGCAACCGCCGGGGGGCCGCAGCCTGATTCCCGCCTGCCGGTGCCGGGGCATGGCGCGACGGGGCCGGGGCATTACTGCTTTTCGGTAGCGCGGAAAGAATTGGGGCGCTGGCGGACCCATCTTGAGGCGGCGGGCGTCGCGATCGAGGCGGATTTTCTCTGGCCGAATGGCGCGCGGTCGATCTATGTGCGCGATCCTGCGGGCAATTCGTTGGAGTTTGCCGAGCCGGCGCTTTGGGCGTGAGAGGCGAGCCTCAGCGGCGGTCCCTGACGCGGATGCGGACCGGCTGACGTTCGGGCCGCGCGCCAGCAACAAGCGCCCCAAGGATCAGGATGGCCGCGCCGGCGATTGCGATGGTCATGGCGAAAGCTCCCACACTGTCTTAAGCAAAGTTAACCAGCCTGCCGCGGGATTCAACCCCCCGGAAGCCGGTCTTTCAGGAAAGCGAGCGCGACCGACAGCCCATCGGGCGCGATCCCGTGGCCGGTGCCCTTCATGACATGGCCGTAGGTCTCGAACCCCGCGCCGGTCAGCGCCCGCCCGGCATTGCCCATCTCGGCAAAGGGCACCATCGGATCGGCGTCGCCATGGACGAGAAGGACGGGCGGTTTCGACCGGGCCTCCGCCTCAAGGCTATCCGGTTCCAGCAGCCGCCCCGAAAAGCCGACGATGGCCGCCACCGGCTTCGCCCGGCGCGGCAGGACATGGAGCGCCATCATCGTGCCTTGTGAAAAGCCGACGATGGCGAGCGCGGCATCGGGCTGCCCCGCCTCGGCCAGCCGCGCGTCGATGAAGGCGTCAAGGTCCTGGGCCGCACGGCGAAGCCCGTCGCGCGCCTCATCCTCGGAGGAACCATCCAGCCACGGGATCGGGAACCATTGCCGGCCAAAGGGATTGCCGGCGCAGGGTTCGGGCGCGTCGGGGGCAAGAAAGACCGTCCCCGGCAGATGCGGAGCGAGGGGATCGGAAAGACCGAGAAGATCGGCGCCATCGGCCCCGTAGCCATGCAGGAAGATGACCATGGAGGTCGCCTTGCCGTTCCGCGCGGGCTTTGTGTCGAACTTCAACTCGCGAGTCACCTCGTCCCCTCCCGTCCCTTGATGTGCCGGTAGTAGGCCCAGAGCGCCCGGGCCGCAACCGCCCGCCAAGGCCGCCAGGGCGCTGAAATCGCGTCCATCTCAGGGGCGGCGGGTCGCTGAGGCAGGTCGAAGAGGTGGCGCGCGGCTTCCTGCAGGGCGAGGTCGCCCGAAGGAAAGACATCCGCGCGGCCAAGCGCGGAAAGCAGGTAAAGATCGGCGGTCCAGCGCCCGACCCCCTTGAGCGCCGTCAGGGCGGCGGTCACATCCTTATCTGGCAAAGCACGCAGGGCGCCATAGTCCGGCGCGGCGGAGGCGATGGCGCGAAGGTAGGCGATCTTCGGGCGCGACAGGCCGCAGGCGGCAAGCTCTTCCGGCGCAGCACGCGCCACCCGCTCCGCCCGGTCAAAGCCCTCAGCAGCAAGCCGCCCGTGGATCGCGGCGGCGGAAGCGGTTGAGACCTGCTGGCTGACGATCATGTCGAGAAGGGCCGCAAACCCGTCCGGGCGGCGGCGCAAAGGCAGGGTGCCGGTCAGGTCGAGAACCACGGCAAAGCGCGGCTCGACGTCGGCAAGAAAGGCCGCGCCCTCGGCCAGATCGGCCTCGGTTTCGATGGTGCGGAGGCTCAAGGGCTCAGACCGGCAGATCGCCGGGCGGATTGCGCAGAAGCCGTGCGAGGCGATTGAGTGCCGCGACATACTCAGCCTCCGGCACATCGGCGACCAGCGCCATCCGCACCGCATTCGGCGCGCGCCCGTCAACCAGCGCATATTCATCGGCCGAGCGTATCACGACGCCGTTCGCCTCAGCCTCGCGCGCGAAGGTCGAGGCGCGCCAGCCCTGCGGCAGCCTGAGCCAGACGAAGGCCAGCCCGCGCTGCCAGCTCAGGTCGAAACTGCCAAGCACGTTCAGCATGAGTTCAAGCCGGCTGTCGAACACCGCCTGAATCTCGCCGCGCAGCCGGTCCGCCTCGCCGGACAAGAGGAGCGCCTCGACGATGTCGGTGATCGGGCGCGGCAGGCCGAAGTAGGAGTTCTGCGCCGCGAGCCGCCCGGCCTCGCCGAGATCGGTCGGGCAGACGATGCAGCCGAAGCGAAGCCCGGCGGCGAAGGATTTGGAAATGCTGGTCACATGCCAGCTTCGTTCCGGCGCGAGCGCGCGCAAGGACGGCAGGCTGGCCTTGCCGACGGAATAGCAATCATCCTCGATGATCTGGAGGTCGTGCCGCCGCGCGACCTTCACGATTTCCACCCGCCGCTCAAGCGACATCCGCACCGTCGTCGGGTTCTGCGCCTCGGTGGTGATGAGAACGATCCGCGCGCCGGAATGGCGGCAAGCGGCATCCAAGGCCTCGGCCGACAGCCCCTCACCATCGAGCGCGACCGGCACCACATCGGCCCGGTTCAGCCGCGCGGCATGGCGGAAACCGGGATAGGCCAGTTCCTCGCACATCACATGCGGGCGGCTGCCCTTCAGACAGCATTGCAGCGCCAGCATGATGGCGGCCTGCCCGCCTTGTGTCAGTACAATGTCGTCGCCGGTGATGGCGCCCAGATCACGCTCATCCAGCCAGCGCACGAGGGCGTCGCGCACGACGCCGTCGCGGCGCAGGCCCTGATAGCCGAGAAGGTCAAGATCCTCGCGCCCCGCCATCTCGGCCAGCACGGCCCGGACGGCGGCGGTCTGCCCGACTTCGGGCAGTTGCGGGCTGCGGAGGTCGATCATCGGTATCTCGCCGGAGGACGGGCGGCGGGCAAATTGCTTCGGTTCGGAGATCAGCGGCAGGTTGGCGCCAAAGCGCGGGCGGGCGGAGGCGACGAAGGTGCCGCGCCCGACGGCGGCATCGAGTAGCCCTTCCTGCGTGACCATCTGATAGGCGCGCGACACCGTGCCCGGCGTCACGCCCAGTTTCCACGCCAGATCACGCACTGGCGGCAGCCGCGTGCCCTGCGCCAGCTCGCCGCTGCGGATGTCGTTCCTGAGGACATGAGCCAGCGCGAGGTACTTCGGACCGCCGAACTCGGTCAGGTCAGGTTGCCATTTTGTATCCATGACAATTCCTTTCTGGCGAGTCGCTCGCTAACATTGTACCCATACAGGTATCAGATCAGTCTGATTGCATCAATACAAAGGTGACTTATGGCACAGATCGTTCAAACCGCCGGAATGGCAGCCCTCAGCAAGCGGGGCGCAAAATCCTCCTTCCTGACCGTGGCGCTCCGCGCGGTGTCGGTCTGGTCGGACCGTCGCCGAACCCGCACCGCGCTGACCACATTGACCGAGGCGCAGCTGCGCGACATCGGGCTGGAGCGTGAAGCGGCTTTGGAAGAGGCGCAGCGCCCCTTCTGGCAACCCTGAGGCTACCGTCAATCCCCGACGGTTCCTCTTCCTGGCCGGGCCTTGTGCCCGGCCTTTTTTATCCCCGGAGACCCATCATGCGCGACTTCACGATCTATCAGGTCGATGCCTTTGCCGACCGGCTTTTCACCGGGAACCCGGCCGCGGTCATGGTGCTTGATGCCCCCCTGCCCGACGACCTGATGCTGGCCGTCGCCGCCGAGAACAACCTGTCGGAGACCGCCTTCGTGGTCCGGGACGGTGATGCATACTCGATCCGCTGGTTCACGCCCTCGCAAGAAGCGGCCTTTTGCGGCCATGCCACGCTCGCGTCGGCCCATGTGCTGATGACGGAACTGGGCGTCAACGGCCCCCTGACCTTCACGACACGCGAGGTCGGCACCCTGCGCGTCACCGGCAGCGATGGAAGCTACGAGCTTAACCTGCCACGCATCGACGCAACGCCGATGGAGGCGATCCCGCCGGCACTGGCCGAAATCATCCCTGGCGGCTGGGTCGAGGTGGTGCGGAACTTCGAGAATATCTTCGTCGTGCTGGCCACGCCCGAAGCCGTGACGGCCTTCGTCCCCGACGCCGCGCGGATTGCCGCCCTGGGCGAAGGCTGTCTTGCCGTCACCGCCGCTGGTGGCGCTGACCATGACGGCAATCCCGTCGATTTCGTGTCGCGCTACTTCGCGCCCGGCCACGGGATCGAGGAAGACCCCGTCACCGGCTCGACCCATGCCACGCTCGCGCCCTATTGGGCCGGGCGTCTCGGCAAGGACGAGCTGACGGCCTTCCAGGCCTCGGCGCGCGGCGGCAGGGTCGGCTGCCGGGTGACAGCCGATCGGGTCTGCCTGACCGGACAGGCGGTGACCTACCTGAAAGGCAGTATCCGCCTGCCGGCCTGATCCGCGGTCAGGCCACGGCCTCGATACCGATGGAGCGGCGCTTCAGCTCGGCATAGAGCGCTTGCAGGACGCGCGGCTGGTTGACCGCGTTCCGCAAGGCATCGCCAAGGACGCTTTCCTTGGCTTGCGTGCTGACGCGCCAAACGAGACGCCGCTTGACGCCGTCGTCATAGACGATCTCGACCGCGCCGGTCTTGCCTTTGCGCAGGCCAAGGTAATCGAAACCCCCGAAGGAGCTTTGGTAGGTGATGGGGAGGGGCATTTTCTGCTCTGTTTTATTGCCTCAATGCCTGAGAGATGCGGCAGTAAATTCTTCTGGTCAATCAAAACTTTACACACGGTTGCGTGAGCGAATCCGACTTGCCACAGGGGCGGACCGGCGGCTGTTGCCGGCGCACTAGATGTCGCGGCGGCGCCTGTTCCGGCGCCCAGATCACGTGGGGAGGCCCGTGCCGGCGTGATCGGCGGAGCTTCGCCTGAGAGCGTTGCCCTGGTCCTTCGCCAGCCCGCCTGCCCGCGCGTCAGGCAAATCCGGCTCCAAACCACACGGCGCAGCAATGGAAAAAGGCGCGAGGTTTCCCCCGCGCCTTTCGATTCTGGCAAAGCGGTGACGGATCAGCGCTTGGAGAACTGGAACGACCGGCGGGCTTTCGCCTTGCCGTATTTCTTCCGCTCGACGACGCGGCTGTCGCGGGTCAGGAAGCCTGCCGCTTTCAGCGCCGGGCGCAGCGCGGGTTCGTAAAGCTGGAGCGCCTTCGAGATGCCGTGCTTGACCGCACCGGCCTGACCCGAAAGACCGCCGCCCGCAACGGTAGCCATCACGTCGAACTGGCCTTCGACATTGGCAACCTGGAACGGCTGGCGCAGGATCATCTGCAGAACCGGACGCGCGAAATACTTCGAATAGTCGATGTACTCGCCCTTGTTGTTGCGGATCAGGAACTTGCCCGAACCCGGCTTGATCCAGACGCGGGCGACCGCGTCCTTGCGCTTGCCGGTGGCATAGGAACGGCCAAGCGCATCACGCTCGGGCTCACGCGGGGCTTCGACCGGCGCGGCGGCGGAGGTGCCCGAAACGACCGACTTCAGATCGTCGAGGGTTTTGATTTCGTCGGCCATGCTCATGCGCTCCGGGTGTTCTTCGGGTTCATCGACTTGACGTCGAGGACTTCAGGCGACTGCGCCTCGTGCGGATGCTCGGCCCCGGCATAGACGCGCAGATGCGTCATCTGCAGCTTGCCAAGCCGGTTGCGGGTGATCATGCGCTCGACCGCCTTCATCACCACACGCTCGGGGTGGGCGCCTTCCAGCACCTGCTCGGCGGTGCGGAACTTGATGCCGCCCGGATAGCCGGTGTGCCAGTAGTAGCGCTTGTCGGCGCGCTTGTTGCCGGTCATCTGGACCTTGTCGGCATTGATGACGATCACGTTGTCGCCCATGTCCATGTGCGGCGTGAAGGTCGGCTTGTGCTTGCCACGGAGCCGGTTGGCGACGATCGTGGCGAGACGGCCCAGAACGACGCCTTCAGCGTCGATCAGGATCCATTTCTTTTCGATCTCCGCCGGTGTTGCGGTGTAGGTTTTCATGATCTGCCCTTGATCTTCGGGATCGCTGAAGGGCGCCTTTGCGGACGCCCGAATTCGGATGGGGGCTTTTCCATCATCGGGGGCGCGCAGTCAAGGGTCGTGGCGTTGAATTAACTTAGCATATTCAATGTGTTGAAAAATAGGTATTTATATACCCCATCAAAACGGCTGCGCGCGCGCCCGCAGGATGGGCAATCCTGCCCATCCTCCCCCGTCACCGCACCGGCGGGATCGAATAGGTCATGCTCGACCGCGCAACCGGCGCATCCAGGCCCTCCGACCGGATCAGCACATCGCCGACCGCCAGCACCTTGCCAAGCTTCAAAAGCCGCGCCTCGCCGAGAAGGTCGACGCCCGCCGCAGGCTTGCGCAGGAAGTCGATGCTGCCGTTCGTGGTGACGGCGAGCGCCACCGGCCCGATCCGGGCGAGGATCGCAAGGTAGATCGCCACATCCGCCAGCCCGAACATGGTGGGGCCGGATATTGTGCCGCCCGGTCTTAGGTGCCGCTCTGCCACCCGCAGCCGCATGACGATGCCATCGGGGGTCAGCCTCTCGACATGGAAGTCGTCCGCCGCCTGCGGAAAGGCGCGGTGCATGAACTCGGTCAGTTCCGCCTCGGTCATGATCGGTGTCATCTTCCCTCCCGCTCCGCCCCGGCCTAGACTTTTGAGGAAGCCGGGAGGAATGACAAGATGAGCGATCCCTTGCTCTTGCGTAAGGATGACGGAGGCATCGCCACGCTGGTGCTGAATGCGCCGGGCAGCCTGAACGCGCTTTCGGACGCGATGCTGGCGGCCTTGAAGGTGGAACTCACCCGGCTTGCCACGGATCGGTCCATTCGCGTGGTGACCCTGAAGGGCGCAGGCAAGGCCTTCTGCGCCGGCCATGACCTGAAGGAAATGCAGGCGGGCCGTGCAGCAGCCGACAAGGGCCGCGCCTATTTCGCCGACCTCTTCGCGCGCTGCGCCGAAGTCATTCAGATGATCCCCGCCCTGCCCCAGCCGGTCATTGCCGAGGTCCACGGCATCGCCACAGCCGCCGGCTGCCAGCTCGTCGCCTCCTGCGACATGGCAGTCGCGGCGGAGGGGACGCGCTTCGGCGTCAACGGCGTCAACATCGGGCTCTTCTGTTCGACGCCGATGGTGGCGCTTTCGCGGAACGTCCCCCGCAAGGTGGCGTTCGAGATGCTGACGACCGGCGAATTCATCGGCGCCGACCGGGCGCTGGCCGTCGGGCTGGTCAACCGGGTCGTGCCGTCGCAGGCGCTGACAGGCGAGACGCTGGCGCTGGCCGAGACGGTCGCGGCAAAGCTCGGCGCGGCGGTGAAGATCGGCAAGCGCGCCTTCTACGACCAGATCGAGCTGACGCTGCCCGAGGCCTATGACCATGCGGCGGCGGTGATGGTCGAGAACATGCTCTGGCGCGATACCGAGGAAGGCATCGCGGCGTTTCTGGAAAAGCGCAAGCCGGACTGGCAGGGGTGACGGACCTCACCCTCTCCGCACAAACATCGCCAGCCCCGTCGCAAGCGAAGCCATGACGAACACTGCCCCAATCGTCGCACTCACCCCCGCGCCGTCGAGGATCACCGCCCCGACCCAGGGCGCCACCGCCGCCCCGGCGAGGACGCCGATGGCCAGCGCGCCGGAGATGACGCCGAAACCCTCATTGCCCAGGATCTCGGCAATCAGGATCGGGCGCAGGATCGAGACGATGCCGATGGCCGCGCCCTGCAAGGCCGCCGTGACGAAGATCAACCCCGGCGCCGCCCCGGCGAGCCAGAGGACCAGCGCCGCCGCCACCATTGCCAGAAGGTTGGCGCGCACCATGCCGACAAGCGTGTAGTGCCGCCCCCAGCCCATGAAAAGGACCCGTCCCGCCACCTGTGCCGCGCCGACCAATGCCGCCGCCCAGACCGCCGCCGCATGGCTCGCCCCCCGGCCCTGAAACAAGGGTATGGCGAAGGTGATGATGATCCCGTGCGCGACATAGACGAGCGCGAAGATGAGGCCGATCAGCCAGAACACCCGCTGCCGCATCGCGCGGGCCAGCATCCCCGGCGGATCGGCATAGGCCCGCCCCCCGGCCCGCACCCCGCGCCTGAGAAGGACGACGCCCCAGGCGTTCACCGCGATACCGAAGAGGGCGAGGAGGGCGGCGAACATGACAAGGGCGACGCGCCAGCCAAAGACCTCCCCCGCCCAGGCCCCGGCCGGATAGGTGAAGGTGCCGGAAAACCCGGCGACCAGCGTGATGCGGATGATCGCGGCGCGGGCATCGGGACCTAAGCGGCGGATCAGGAAGGCAAAGCAGCCGTCATAAAACCCCGCCCCCTGCGCCACGCCCGCCAGCGCCCAGCCCGCGACCCATCCCGCCTGCCCCTGCGCCATAGCTGCCGCTGTGAGCCCCAAGGCGCCGACGACAGGCGCGCCGATCAGCATCTCGCCGCCCCAGCCCCGGTCGACGAGCCGCCCGCAGAGCGGCGAGACCAGCGCCGCCACCGCAAGCGCGACCGTCGGGCCGAGGGCCAGCGAGGCTTTCGACCAGCCGGTCCCCGCCTCTGCCGCAACCAGAAGTGCGGGGAAGGAATAAAGCAGCGCGGCATAGGCAATGAACTGGCCAAGGGCGAGGCACCAGACGGCGAGATCCGCCTCCCGCTCCGCCCGTGCGCTCACAGCCGGTAAAGTGCGCGGAACTTCGCGTCGAGATAGTCGAGAAGCGGCGCTTCGGTCGGCGCGAAGCCGCAGGCATCGGCGATGGTCTCCGCCGGAGCTTTCAGCGCGCCGAAGCGCTGGAGCTTCGCGGCGAGCCAGCCGGTCGCGGCCCCGGCATCGCCCTTGGCAAGACCGGCATCGAGGCCCGGCAGGTCGCCGCGCATCGCCTGATTGAGGCAACCGGCATAGACATTGCCAAGTGCATAGGTCGGGAAATAGCCGAAGAGGCCGACCGACCAATGCACATCCTGCAGAACCCCGTTCGCCGGCCGGTCCACGGCGACGCCGAAATCGGCCTTGAAGCGGTCGTTCCAGGCGGCTTCCAGATCGGCGGGCTGAAGCGTCCCGGCGATCAGCCGCTGCTCAAGATCGAAGCGCATCATGATGTGGAGGTTGTACTGAACCTCGTCCGACTCGGTGCGGATGTAGCCGGGTGTCACGCGGTTCACCGCGGCGTAGAAGGCATCGGCATCTGCCGCCCCCACGCCGCCGAAAGCCGCCGTCATCTCATCGAAGATCCAGCCAGTGAAAGCGCGGCTGCGGCCAAGCTGGTTCTCGTAGATACGGCTCTGGCTTTCATGGACGCCCATCGAGGCGCCGCGCCCGATCGGGGTCAGGAGATAGGCCTGATCGACCGCCTGTTCATAGGTCGCGTGGCCGGTCTCGTGGATGGTCGAATAGAGGCAATTGAGGGGATCGGCCTCGGCCACCCGCGTGGTGATGCGGACATCATTGCCGGACCCGGAGGAGAAGGGATGCACGGCTAGGTCAAGCCGGCCCCGCGTCCAGTCATAGCCAAATGCCTCGGCCATCTTGCGGGACAGCGCCAGTTGCGCCTCGCGGGGGAAGGTGCCTTTCAGCGGCGCGGGCTGGTGGGCGGCCCCGAGCACCGCCTCGCGCAAAGCCACCAGCCGTGGCCGCATCCGGTCGAAGATGGCGCCGATGCTCGCCGCCGTCGCACCGGGTTCGTAATCGTCAAGAAGCGCGTCATAGGCATTGGCCCCGAAGCCTGCCGCGACCAGCGCCGCACCCTTTTCGCGGGAAAGCCGGATCACATCGGTCAGGACCGGAAGGAAATGCGCCACGTCATCCTTGGCCCGCGCCTCCGCCCAGATGCCTTGGGCAACACTCGTCACCCGCGCGATCTCTGACGCCAGCCGCACCGGCACCGCGGCACTCCGCGCGAAGTCACGGCGGATCAGCTCCACCATCCGCGCCCCGGCGGCATCGGGCGCCTTGGCCGCAGCGATCCAGTCGCCGACACGGGGATCGGTGCGGCGGCCATGCAGCACCGCCTCCATCGCCGCCATCTCTTCGCCGCGCTGTTCGGCAGCGCCGCGCGGCATCATGGTTTCCTGATCCCAGCCAAGCCGCCCCGCCACCTGCGCCAGGGCTTCCGTCTCGCGCTGGAAGGCCATCAACTCGTCAAAAGCACTCATCTGGTTCCCCTCACGGACTGGACGACAGGATAGGCGGCGCGGTGGCGTGCGCGGAGGATCAGGACCCAAAGCACCACCGCGCCAAGCTGGTGGATGAGGCCGAGGTGGAGGGGCGCCGCGTAAAGCACCGTCACGATGCCAAGCACCACCTGCCCGAAGGCCATCACCGCCACCCAGTCAAAGGCCCGCACCGTGGCGGGATGCGCCGAGGCGCGGCCCCGCCACCAGACGTAGAGCGCAACGGCAAGGACCAGATAGCCGGCCATCCGGTGCATGAACTGCACGAGGCCGGGGTTCTCGAAGAAGGCCAGCACCGCAGGCCCGCCACCCGGCAGGTAGAAGGCATCCGCCGGGAAGAAGCTGTCGCCCATCATGGGCCATGTCGGAAAGGCGCGGCCCGCGTCGATCCCGGCAACGAGTGCGCCGAGGAGGATCTGCAGGAAGGTGAGCGCGGCCAGTATGGTCGCCAGTGTCACCAGAGGCGCCTCGCGCAGCCGCCGCGCCTGAAGAATCGCCAGATCGCTCCGCGCCAGCGACAACATGTACCAGGCAATGAGTCCGAGGATTGCAAAGGCAAGGCCGAGGTGGATCGCCAGCCGGTAGGACTCGACATCCACCATCCGCCCGGTCAGCCCGGATGAAACCATCCACCAGCCGATGGCGCCCTGCATCCCGCCAAGGGCACCAAGCCCGAAAAGCCGCCCGCCCCAGCCCGGCGGCATCTTTCGCGCGGCAAGAAAGCCAAAGAACCCGAGCGCCCAGACAAGGCCGATCACACGGCCAAGCTGGCGGTGGCCCCATTCCCACCAGTAGATCGACTTGAAGGCGGCGAGGTCCATCTGGCTGTTCTGTTCGATGAACTCGGGGCTTTGCCGGTACTTCCCGAACTCCGCCTGCCAGTCGGCCTCGGTCATCGGCGGCATCGCCCCGGTGACGGGCCGCCATTCGGTGATCGAAAGCCCGGAATCGGTCAGCCGCGTCAGCCCGCCGACCGCGATCATCGCGAAGACGAGCGCGAAAAGCACGGCAAGCCAGATCCTGACCCCGCCCCGCGCGCCGCCCCTGCCCCGGTCGATCATGCCGCCCTGCGGCGGCTCGACCCGCTTCGCCTCGGCCCCGACCTCTTCGAAGAGCTTACGTTTCCCGACCATCCCGCCCCTCCGTTTTCGCGGCGGACACTAGGCCGGGCCGCAGGCGGCATCAAGCGGCGAGCGCGGGGCTTTCATCTTGCCGGAAATACCTTGGGGGAACGCGGGCACCTGCCCGCGTGGGGGCAAGGCCCCCTACCCGTCCCGCCGCCGCAGGATCTGCCGCAGAACGCCGTGCAGCATCTGCACGTCCGCTCGGGTCAGCGGCATCCGGCTCCAGAGGTTCCTCAGATTGAGCTTCATGCTGGGGATCTTGTGCTCGGGGAAGAAGTAGCCGACTTCCTCCAGCCGCTCCTCATAGTGATCGCCGAGCTTCTCGATCTCGATGCCGGTGGCAAGCTCGGTCCCGGCAAGGGCCAGTACCTCGGGTGGCGTGGCATCGCCCTGCCGGCGCCATTCATAGGCGCAAAGCAGCACCGCCTGACCGAGGTTGAGCGAGGGGAAATCCGGGTTCACGGGTACGGAAATGAGCGCATTTGCCCGTGCCACATCCTCGTTCTCAAGCCCGGCGCGTTCGGGGCCGAACAGGACCGCGACCTTCTGGCCCGCGGCCATCAGCGCGCGGGCATGTTCCATCGCCCGTTCCGGCGTCATCACCGGCTTCGTCAGGTCGCGGTTCCGTGCCGTGGTGGCGAAGACATAGCCGCAGTCGTGGATCGCTTCAGGTAGCGTGGCGAACACGCCGGCATGGTCAAGCACCGTCCCGGCAGCACCCGAAGCCATGGCGACGGCGCGCGGATTGGGCCAGCCGTCGCGCGGGTCGACAAGGCGCATGTGGGAAAGCCCGAAATTCAGCATGGCACGGGCGGCGGCGCCGATGTTCTCGCCCATCTGCGGGCGGACGAGGATGAAGGCGGGCTGGCGGTCGGACATGGGCTTTCCCCTCAAGGCCCGCGCCTGATACGTTAGCGGGCGGAGCCTGACAAGGAGATGCGCCATGGCGCGGGACGAGGGCCTTGAAACCGTGGTCGCCGAAGATCTCTCCGGATTGGCTGACCTCAGGACGGTGAAGATGTTCGGCGGGCTGGCCTGGATGCTGAGGGGCAACCTCCTTTGCGGCGCGCGCCATGACGGCGTTCTCTGCCGGCTTGGCAAGGGCAATGACGGCTGGGCTGAGGGCATTCCGACCGCCTCCCCGATGGTGATGGGGGAACGGCGGATGGAAGGCTGGGTGCGCCTTTCGCCCGAGGGGGCGGCGGATGACGCGCTTCGCGCCCGGTTCCTGGCCGCCGCCCGGGCTTTCGTGGAATCGCTGCCGGCCAAGTAGCCAAGCGGAAGAATCTCGGCTAAGCCACGCTCCATCGACCGCGAAGGAGCTTCCGATGGCCGCCGAGGACCGCCCGCAGATCTACCTCATCTCGCCCGCCGAGATCGACCTCGAGTCATTCCCCGACCATCTGGCGCGGATGCTCGACGCGGTGGATATCGCCTGCGTCCGCCTGGCGCTGGCCGCGCGGGACGAAGACACGATCGGCCGCGCCGCTGACGCCGTCCGTGCCGTGGCGCATGAGCGTGACGTGGCCGTGGTGATCGAGACGCATTTCCGCATGGCCGAACGCCACGGGCTGGACGGCGTCCACCTGACTGACGGCGCGAAGACGATCCGCGAGGCGCGAAAGCTCCTGGGCACCGATGCCATCATCGGCACCTTCTGCGGCATCTCGCGCCATGACGGGATGAACGCGGGCGAGGCGGGCGCCGATTACGTCGCCTTCGGCCCCGTGGGCGCCACGGCACTTGGCACCGGCCTGCCCGCCGACCGCGAGCTTTTCGCCTGGTGGTCCGAGATGATCGAGGTGCCGGTGGTGGCCGAAGGCGGCCTGACCGATGCGCTGGTCCTCGACTACGCCGCCATCACCGATTTCCTCGGCATCGGTCAGGAAATCTGGAGATCCGACGATCCCCTCGCCGCGCTGAAAAAGCTCATCGCGCCTCTGGGGTAGGGGGCGCTCAGGGCGTCCAGCCCTCGGCGCCAAGGGCGTCGCTCAGTGCGGACCGCACCGCCCTTTCACAGTGACCGGCGAGCTTCTTGCGGTCGGCGAAGGCATCGACCGCGACCGGATCGTGGAAGACCACCTCGACCGATCCCTGCGGCCACTGAGCGGCAACGATCAGGAAATGCGGCGCGAAATCCATGTCGCCCCACCAGCCGTAAAAGCGCGGCGACCGCCCATTTGGCGCGCGGTAGATCACCGTCACCGGCTGGATTTGCATCACCTGTTCCAGCCCGTGGGTGAAGAAGGCGGCAAAGAGCGTCGGCTTGAAGCGCAAGACGCCGCGCCCGTCGGTCGACGTGCCTTCGGGAAAGAACAAAAGCTTGTGGCCGGCGCGGATGCGGGCCTCGAACTCCGTCTGCTGTTCCTTGGCCTGCTTCGGGTCGCGGGCGATGAAGACCGTCCCCGTCGCCCGCGCAAGCCAGCCGATCCCGGCCCAGCGCGCCACCTCGGCCTTCGATACGAAATAGACCGACTGGCAGGCGTTCAGCGCGAAGATGTCGAGCCAGGAGGAATGGTTGGCGACGACCGCGCCCATCGCCTCCATCGGCCGCCCCCACACCCGGTAGCGCAGCCCGAGGATGGCAAGTGCTGCACGGCAGACCAGCCGCGTGATCCAGGGCGTAAAGGGCCGCTTTGGCGCAAAGAGCGGCGCCTCGACCGCCCTGAGGACCAAGAGGATCATGAGGCCGCCGTAGCAGACCACCCCCAACGCCGGGATGCGCAGCACCAGTAAGAACCACCCGAGCGGCCCGATCCGCACCGGATCGGGGGCGTCGTCCCGGTGCCAGGCGGTCACTCCCGCCCTCCGTATTTGCGGACATAGAAGCCCTTGTGCTTGGCGCTCATCGCCGCCGTGTCCATCAGGAGGCAGACATCGGTGGTGTTGAAATCCCCGTCGATGAAGGCCCCCTCGCCGACAAAGCCGCCCAGCCGGAGATAGGCCTTGATGAGCGCGGGCATGGCGAGCATCGCCGCCCGCTGGTCCAGCGCGTCAGGGGGCACGAGGTCCATGCCCTGATAGTGCGGCGGCAGGGCGCGCACCCTCAGCGCCTCGGGCGCGAGATGGCGGTGATGGAGCCAGGCAAGCGGCATCCGCAAGGGCTCGATATCCGTGCCGTGGAAACTCGCCACGCCGAAGAGGACCTCGATTCCATGCTCCAGCACATAGTCGGCGAGCGCATTCCAGAGCATGAACATCGCCGATCCGCCCCTGAGGTCGCTACTGACACAGGATCGGCCAAGCTCCAGAAGCCGCCGGCCTGAATGGCGAAGCGGCGAAAGGTCATATTCCGCATCGCAATAGAAGCGCCCGAACCCTTCCGCCTGATCCGACCGCAAGAGCCGGTAGACGCCGACGACGTGGTCGAGATCGCGCGGATCGCGCCTTGTGTCGAGAAGGATCAGGTGGTCGTTGACGCCGTCGAACTCGTCACGCTCAAAGCGCCCGGCATGGTCGACCAAGGGCCCGTCGCCGCCCAGTTCCTCGACGAAGACGCGGTAGCGCAGGCGCTGCGCCGCCAGAAGGTCGGCTTCGGAAATGGCCAGTCGGGTCTGGAAGGGCGAGGAAGCGGGCGTCACGGGCTTTGTCATGGGGCAGCGGTCCGGGTCTCAGGGCTTCTTTAGGCGCGGGTTTCGGGCAATGCAACCGGAAGGCCCGTCCTCCCGCCAAGTTGACACATCCAAAGGTTGTGCTAGCTTCTGCCGACCATTCCCAGCATCAGCGTTCGGGCCCGATGACCAGCCGAAGTTCCACCCGTGCGCCGTCGATCACCACCTTGCCGGCATGTTCGAAATTCACCGTCACCCGCTGGCCGATGCGTGACTGCACCTGGCCAAGGCCCCAGTCGTCGTGGAGCGGGTGACGCACCAGCATTCCCGGCTCCAGTATCTCGATGATCCCCAATCTCCCGCCAAAGGACGCCTCATGGCCGACCCGCTTCCCGATTTCGCCGCGCTCATCGGTTCGCGCATCTGCCATGACCTTATCAGCCCCTTGGGCGCCATCGGCAACGGGGTAGAGCTTCTGGAGATGTCGGAGGCCGGGAGCGGCCCCGAGGTGGCGCTGATTTCCGAAAGCGTGGCCAATGCCAATGCCCGCATCCGCTTCTTTCGCGTCGCCTATGGGGCGGCGGGCGGCGGCGGATCGGTATCGGCTAGCGAAATCCGGTCGATCCTTGCCGCGATGACGGCGGGGAGCCGGCTGAAGATCGACTGGCAAGTGGCCGGCGACGTGCCAAGGCCTGTGGCCAAGCTCGCCTTCCTTGCGCTGCAATGCCTTGAGACCGCCCTCGCCTGGGGCGGCGAGATCACCGTTACCTCCGACGGCGGCTGGCAGGTGGAGGCACGGGCGGCCCGGCTGAATGTCGATGCGGCGCTCTGGTCCAACCTCTCCGCCGCCACCCCGGACCCCGCCGTCGCGCCGGCGCAGGTCCAGTTCGCGCTTCTGCCGGTCGAGGCACGGGCGCAGGGGCGGAGCGTGATCTGGTCGCAAAGCGGCGACGGCGTGACGATCCGTTTTTAGAACCCTGGTGGTCGCCTGTCGGCCGGCAAAACCGGTGCCCACTCTTGCCTGACAGGCTTCAGGCGCGGATCGTCCCGTCGCCGGTCACGAGGTACTTGAAGCTCGTCAGCTGCTCCGCGCCCACCGGCCCCCGCGCATGCATCTTGCCGGTGGCGATGCCGATCTCGGCGCCCATGCCGAACTCGCCGCCATCCGCGAACTGGGTGGAGGCGTTGCGGATCAGGATCGCGCTGTCGAGCCTTTCGAAGAAGCGCGCGGCGCAGGCGTCGTTTTCGGTCAGGATCGCCTCGGTATGCTGGGAACCATAGCGGCGGATATGGGCGATGGCCTCGTCGACCCCGTCCACAAGCTTCGCCGCGATGACCATGTCGAGGAACTCGCGCCCGAAGTCGTCGGGCGCCGCCTGTACGGTTCCCGGCACGTTCAGCAACTCTCCCTCGGTCCTGACCTCGACCCCGGCCTTCACCAGATCCTCGATCAGGACGGTCCCGTGCTTCGCAAGGAAGGCCCTGTCGATCAGCAGGCATTCCGCCGCGCCGCAGATACCAGTCCTCCGGGTCTTGGCGTTCAGGACCACGCGGCGCGCCTTTTCAGGATCGGCGTCGCCATCGGCATAGACATGGCAGATGCCTTCGAGATGGGCGAAGACCGGCACCCGGGCTTCCTTCTGGACAAGGCCGACGAGGCCCTTGCCGCCCCTCGGCACGATCACGTCGATATATTCGACCATGCGCAGCATCTCGGTAACCGCAGCCCGGTCGCGGGTGGGCACAAGCTGGATCGCCGCTTCCGGCAGCCGCGCCGACCGCAGCCCCTCGACAAGACAGGCATGGATCGCGCGCGAGGAATGCAGGCTCTCCGACCCACCCCGCAGGATCACCGCATTGCCGGACTTGAGGCAAAGGGCACCCGCATCCGCCGTCACATTGGGCCGGCTCTCATAGATCACGCCGACGACGCCAAGGGGCGTCCTGACGCGGCGGATGTTCAGGCCCGAGGCCATGTCCCATTCGGCGATGACCTCGCCCACCGGGTCCTTCTGCTCGGCGACGGAACGCAGACCATCGACGATGCCGCGGATGCGGCCCTCATCGAGCGTCAGCCGGTCCATCATTGCCGCAGTCAGCCCCTTCTCGCGGCCAAAGGCCAGATCCTCGGCATTGGCGGCGATGATTGCATCGCGCCGCTTCCAGACCGCTTCCGCAGCACCGATCAGCGCCGCGTGTTTCCGCTCCGCCGTGGCATAGGCCAGTTCCGCCGCCGCCGCCTTCGCCGCGCGACCGATCCCGGCCATAAGGGCCTGAATATCCTCGCCATCCTTCATCGCGGCCTCCCGTTTCATCTTGCCCGAAATACCTCCGCCGGAGGCACGCGCCGAAGGCGCAATCCCCTAGAGCGCCATGTCGTCGCGGTGCACCATCGGCCCGCGCCCGGCATAGCCGAGAATGCCGGCGATGTCACCCGACCGCCGCCCTGCGATGGCGCGCGCCTCTTCGCCCGTGTAGCGGACAAGGCCCTTGCCGAGCGCCGCCCCGCCCGGCCCGAGGATCGCGACCGCGTCGCCGCGCCCGAACCCGCCGGCGACCAGGGTCACTCCGGCCGGCAGCAGCGACTTGCCCTGCATCAGCGCGGCCACGGCACCGGCGTCGAGCCTCAACTCCCCCCGCGGCTTCATCGCCGCGATCCAGCGCTTCCTCGCCACCTGCGGATCGCCCATCGGCAGGAACCAGGTCGCATTTGCGCCCTCGGCCAGCGCCGTCAGCGGGCGTAGGGCGGAGCCTTCCATGATCGCCATGGCGCAGCCGCCCGACACGGCGGTCTTCGCGGCCATGACTTTGGTCTTCATTCCGCCCTTCGACAAGCCGGAGATGGGGTCGCCCGCCATCGCCTCGATCTCGGGCGTGATCTTCTCCACCGTCTCGAAGCGCACCGCCGTCGGGTCTTCCTTGGGGTTGGCGGAATAGAAGCCGTCGACGTCGGAAAGGAGGATCAGCTGGTCCGCGCCGATCGTCACCGCGATCTGCGCCGCCAGCCGGTCGTTGTCGCCGAAGCGGATCTCGTCGGTCGCCACGGTGTCGTTCTCGTTCACGATCGGCACCACGCCGAGGCCGAGGAGCGTCTCCATCGTGGCGCGGCTGTTGAGGTAACGCCGGCGGTCCTCGGTATCCTCGAGCGTCACCAGCACCTGCCCCGCCGTCAGTGCATGTGGCGCCAGCACCTCCTCATAGGCGCGGGCGAGCCGGATCTGGCCCACGGCGGCGGCGGCCTGGCTCTGGTCGAGTGTCAGGATGCCAGCCGGCAGGCCAAGGACGCCGCGGCCAAGGGCGATGGAGCCGGAGGAGACGAGGATCACATCCGTCCCGCGCGCCTTGGCTTCCGCCACATCAAGCGCAAGCGCCGTGAGCCAGTCCTGCCTGAGGCCGCCGGTGCGGTCGACGAGGAGCGCCGAGCCGATCTTGACGACGAGCCTGCGTGCGGTGCGGACATCGGGCCTTGCGGTCAAGGTCAGGGTTCCCATTGCGTCTCATCCCCATCCCGCGACCCGGCCCGTTCGCCAAGGATGATGCGGTAAAGGACGCGGAGCACGTCCTGAATGCCCGCGCCAGACACGCCGGAAATCAGATGGACCGGCCCGCCCGAGGCCTTTTCGAGGCTGCGCTTGCGGCTGGCGAGGGTCTTGGAATCCAGCGCGTCGATCTTGTTCAGCGCGGTGATGCGCGGCTTCAGGGCGAGGTCCTCGGAATAGGCCTCAAGCTCGGTGATGATGGTCTTGTAGTCCTTGGCGACGGTCGAAGAGGTGCCATCAACAAGATGCAGAAGCACAGCGCAGCGTTCGACATGGCCGAGGAACATGTCACCGAGGCCCCTGCCCTCCGACGCGCCCTCGATCAGGCCGGGAATGTCGGCCATGACGAACTCCTTGCCGTCGATGCCGACGACGCCGAGGTTCGGGACCAGCGTGGTGAAGGGGTAATCCGCGATCTTCGGCCTTGCATTCGACGTGGCGGCCAGGAAGGTCGACTTGCCGGCATTGGGGAGGCCGAGAAGCCCGGCATCGGCGATGAGCTTGAGGCGAAGCCAGATCGTGCGCTCCACCCCCTCCTGCCCCGGATTGGCGCGTGAGGGGGCGCGGTTGGTCGAGGATTTGAACCTGAGGTTGCCCCAGCCGCCATTGCCGCCCTGGGCGAGAAGGACGCGCTGGCCGACGACCGTGAGGTCGGCGATCAGCGTCTCCTCATCCTCGTCGATGATCTCGGTCCCCACCGGCACCTTGAGGACGATGTCGTCGCCCGATTTGCCGGTGCGCTGGCTGCCCATGCCCTGCTGGCCGTTCTTGGCGAAGAAATGCTGCTGGTAGCGGAAGTCGATCAGCGTGTTCAGCCCCTCGACCGCCTCGGCCCAGACCGAGCCGCCATTGCCGCCGTCGCCGCCATCCGGCCCGCCGAATTCCACGAACTTCTCGCGCCGGAACGAAACGCAGCCGCCACCGCCGCCGCCGGAGCGGATATAGACTTTGGCAAGGTCGAGAAACTTCATGGCAGGCGCTTTCGGTGATGAGGCCACCGCGATAGTCCCTGCAGGGGTTTTTCGCAAGGGAGGGCTTTCGCCCTCGGCTTCGCCTCAGGCGACAGGCCGGGAGGGCGCTGCCCTCCCGGACCCACCCGGGGTATTTTCACAACGAAGAAGCGGGAGGCGGGAAGTGCCCCATCCTTCAGGCGATCTTCTTCACATAGGTCCAGGTCGGGACCGTGGCGTTCCGCGCCACCGAGAAGGCTTCGGCATCGCCGAGATAGTCGAAGCCCGAGTTGGTGAGGACGCGGGCCGAGCGCGGATTGTCCTGGAAGACCTCGGCGAAGATCGTCCGGGCCTTGTGCGGATTGGCGGCGACGAGGGCCGCCACGGCCTCCGACGCGTAGCCGGCATGCCAGAAGGCGGGCGCGACCCAATATTTGATCTCGCTCTGGTCGCGGTCCATGCGCGACAGGCTGACGACGCCGAGAATCTCGGCAAGGCCCTGCGCCGAGCCGTCCATCGCCCAGACATCCTCGAGCCGCTTGTCGGAAAGCGCGCGGGCGATATAGGCCTCGGTCGCGCCGGGCGGCAGGGGATGCGGGATCGAGCGGGTGCCTTCGGCAAGCCGCCGGTCGGCCGTGTGCAGCGCCATCAGCCCGGCATCCGAGCGCCTGAGCGGGCGCAGGATGAACCGCTCCGCCGGAATGGCGGATTGCGCAACGATCGGTTCCTGAATCATGCCTTCCCTCCTCCGAAACGCATGTCCGGACCAACGGCCGCCCTACCGGCCGTGGAACGGGTAATCTTCACGCACCGGCCACCATCGCGAGAATGCGCGGGGCGACCGGTTCCTCCTCCTAGTTCTGAAATGGGGCGGCACGATGACATGATCAATGCCGCCACGTTCAGTCTTGCCGTGACAAGGGTCACGATTGTCTCACCCAAGGACCACATGGTCCATCTCCATCCCTGAAAAAGCAAGGGGACCGGCCTTTCGGCCGGTCCCCTCTTACAATCCGATTGTAAAGGTTCGGCTTACTCGGCTGCCTCCGCCGCCGGGAGGACCGAAATGAAGGTGCGGCCCTTGAGGCCCTTCCTGAATGTCACGTGGCCTTCGACGGTCGCGAAGATGGTGTGATCGCGGCCAAGGCCAACGCCATCGCCCGGCCACCAGGTGGTGCCGCGCTGGCGCACGATGATCGCGCCCGGCTGGGCCGCCTGGCCGCCGTAGAGTTTCACGCCAAGACGGCGACCGGCGCTGTCGCGACCGTTGCGGGACGAACCGCCTGCTTTTTTATGTGCCATCGGGTGTTACTCCTTCGCTGCGGCTTCGGCCTTCTTGGCCGGAGCTTTCTTCGCCGGGGCGGCCTTCTTTTCGGCCGGGGCGTTGTTATGCGCCGCCACGCGGGCGGCATGGGTGCCGATCGCATCCTTCACGCCCGACTTTTCCGCGCCCGAGGCGAGGATGTCGGTGACGCGGACCAGCGTCAGCTTCTGGCGGTGGCCGCGGGTGCGCTGCGAGGAGTGCTTCCGGCGGCGTTTCCAGAAGGTGATGACCTTGTCGGCCTTGATCATCTCTTCGATGACTTCGGCCTGCACGGCGGCACCCTTGACGAGCGGCGCGCCGAGGACCGGCTTGTCGCCGCCGACCATCAGAATCTCGTTGAACTGGATCTTGTCACCAGTGGCGGCTGCGATCAGTTCCACGCGGAGCACGTCGCCCGCCTGGACCTTGTATTGCTTGCCGCCGGTCTTGAGGACCGCAAACATGGGTCGTTCCTTCTTCTCTGCCGCGTCCTGTGGCCCCGGTCTTGACCGGCGTTTCGGGGGAACCCCGCCTCGGACTGCGCGCCCCTTTCGGGGGCGATCGTTGAAAATCATAATCCCGGCCGGGCCAGATGACCCGCCGGGACTTGGGGCTTATCAGTCAGTCGGGGGGTAAAGTCAAGCGCTGCGCCGCCGGTCAGTCGAGCGGCGGCGCGCCGCCCGCCGCCGTGCGGTCGGCGATGAAGCGGGCGATGCGGTCGCCGCGTTCTTCGCCGCCTTCGGGGGGGCGGAAATCGGCGAGCACCCGCTGCCAGATCGCCGTGGCGCCTTCGGTGGAGGTCTGGCCACCAGCGGCGAGCCATGTGCCGTTGTTCGAAAGATCGGCCACCAGCGGCGCATAGAAGGCGCGGTCGAAGCGTTCCATCGTGTGCGGGGTGGCGAAGAAATGGCCGCCGGGGGCAACATCGGCCAGTGCGTCCCAGGCGAGGTCGTCGGGCGCGGATTTCAGCGGCACGCAAAGCTCGGCGATGGTCTGGAGCGCCTCGATGTCGTTGATGAACTTCTCGTAGCCGAAGGTCAGCCCGCCTTCGAGCCAGCCCGCCGAATGGACCACGAAGGTCGCGTTGGCCATCAGGTTGGCCCAGAGCCCCATGTGATTCTCGCCCGCCGCCTGCATGTCGGCGATGTTCGACGCCGATCCGGCGGCGGAGCGCCATGGCAGGCCGACGTGGCGCGCAAGCTGGCCGGTGGCGATGGCCATGCGGATATGGGTGGGGGTGCCGAAAGCGGGCGCGCCCGACTTCATGTCGACGTTGGAGGAAAAGCCGCCGTAGCTCACCGGCGCGCCGGGGCGGGCGAGTTGCGACAGCGTGATGCCGGCGAGGCATTCGGCATGTTGCAGCACGAGCGCGCCCTCCACCGTCACCGGGGCCATGGCACCGGCAAGGCAGAAGGGCGTGATGATCGACATCTGTCCGGCGCGGGCGAAGTCGATGATGCCTTCGGCCATCGGCTTGTCGATCTGGCGCGGCGAGTTGGTGTTGATGACGGTGGAACACCAGCATGCGGCGTCGAACTCCGCATCCGTCAGGCCAAGGCCGAGGCGGATCATGGCGAAGCTGTCCTCGATCTGGCCGCGTCCACGCGCATAGACAAAAAGGGGCTTGTCGCCGAGCGTCTGCTGGCCGCGCATCATCGCGTAATGGCGCAGGTTCGCAGGGATGTCCTGCGGTTCGGCGGAGGGGCCGAGCTTGTGGATCACGTCGAAGCTCTGGTGTAGCTTCAGCGCCTCTTCAAAGCTCTGAAGCGATCCGGGGCGGCGGCCTCGGACGGCATCGGTGACATTGGGGCAGCCGGAACCGGGCGAAAAGATCAGCGCGCCCTCTTCATAGCGAAGGTTCCGTTCCGGGTTCGACGCATTGAGCGGGATCGAGCGCGGGGCACTGGCGAGCGCCGCCGTCACCATGTCGCGGCCGATGCGGACCATCTGGCTGTCCACGTCGGCAATTGCCCCACCCTTGGCGTAGAGCGCATGGGCCTCGGGCAGCAGGACCTTGATCCCGAGGTCTTCGAGAACCTTCAGCGCCATCTCGTGGACGGCGGCGACGGCATCGGCGCTGAGGACAGGCTGCGGCGCGAAAGGATGGCGGAGATGGCGGTAGTTGACGATCCTCGCGGGGGCGGCGGAGCGCCGTTCGGCGCGGCCCCGGCGGCGGTGCGGTTCGGTTTGGGCTGCATCTGACATGGGGGAAGCCTGAGGCCACGCGCCCAGCCCGTCTTGCCGGTTTGCGACATGGGGCTTTCCTAGTGCGAGCCGTTCTGGCGCGTGCCCACTAGCGCCACGGAAGGCTGCGCCGGCACGCGGGGTGGCGCCATCGCGCCGCCCTGTGGGGGCGGGACGGCGCGGCCCGGCCGCTATGGGCGACCGGGCGGGGGGCGAACTTCGTGCCAAAAGCAAAAACCCGGACACATGGCCCGGGTTTTAGTGGAAGGTCGGCATGGCACCAATTTCAGCAACAACTCAACTGGTAGCCCGTTTAGAGCACAACTCGTTCCCTGTTCGGTTTGGGTCGGTTCAGCAGCCGCTGGAAGGAGCCGAGCCGCACAACTGTTTGGACTTTCTCGACAAAACGTGGATCGGAAATTGCGCGACGTGCAAGCTGAAGCGCGTCCCGTCGAGTATCCAATAGAGCGACTCCCCATTGCAAGAACGCCCCCGCGTAGTTCGCTTCGAACTCTTCGACCGTCGGAGGCAAACTCGCCAAACCCTTTGGTCCATCGGAAAGTTGGCAATGCTTGGTCACTTCACCTTTGGCATGATGATGAAGCCCTAGGCTGAAATCCGTGCGAGCACGCACACTACCCCACTTTATGCAAACTCGCGAACAACCTCGGATCGATGCTCTCCGACGCAAACGTCGCCCCCTCGGTCAGCACCGACACCGCGTCGTGGCTATGCAGGCTCTCCTGATGGCTCGCCACCACGCGGAAGTCGCCGACCCTCGGCTCGGCGAGCAACCGCTCCGCAAAACTCCGCGCGGCGTCCTCGACGAAGATCGGGTTGGCGGCGTTCAGCTCGGCGAACGCCTGTTCGTCCTCGCGCTTGACCATCACCTGCGTCTCGGTCGGCACGGCGGCGCGGGCGAGGTCGATGAGGTCTTCGTACCAGAGGCATTTCGCCCCCTCCTCCACCACTGAAATCCGTGCGACGGAGCGTTGCGAATGCGGCGTGGCGAGCTGGCCCCGCGCCTGCCTTGCGTGTTCGGAAAGCTCCAAGGAACAGGGGCAGGTCGAGGAATAGACATAGTCGAGATGGGTCATGCGCTTCCTTGCGCCGCCCGTCTCGGCCAGTTCAAGTGCAATGTCGTAATACTGCCAGCCGGAGAGGCCGGAGCGCAGCGACTTGACCTTCGCCGGGAAGGAGAACCGCATCATCAGCCGGGCGTCGATGCTGTCATGGTCCTTCCTGTAGTCCTTCAGCACCGCCTCAAGGACGGAAAAGGAAAAGGTGCTTTCGGCATGGGCATAGAAGGACCGCATGATGCGGCTCATGTTGATGCCCTTCTTCTCGCCGATCAGGCTGACCGTGCCGGTGACGGAGGTTTCCAGCGTCACATCGCTGCCGTCGCGGGTATGGAAGCGGATCGGCAGGCGGAAGTTCGAGATGCCGACATGCTGGATCTGCGCCTTGGCCCCGACGATGAGGCTTGAGGGGCCGTTCTGCAGGTCGGGCATGGAGGCGCGGTAGTTCGCATCCGGCTTGAAGTCTTCCGGATAAACCCTCGACAGGTCAGGATAATTCGATACCTTGCCACCCGGCAGAAGCCGCGAGATGGCGGGATCGAGCCGCGCCACCTCGACCGGATCGGCCGCCGCCGCCCATTCGCGGAGCACGGCCAGCGCTTCCGCCGCATCCTCGGGCGTCGGCACCGGCGCAACCGGTTTGACATAGTTCATGGCGGCCTCCTGATCGCGCGCGCGAAGCCATCCTAACATGGTTCGCAGGCGCGGCAGAGACAATAGGCGACGTGATGGGGGGCGGGAGCGGACGGCGGGGCGTCGCATGCGGTTGATAATGTCGCGGACGCCCTGTCGCCGCTAACTGAAAAGGGGCGGCGAAGCGCCGCCCCGCGATCTATTCAGGAAGGAATCGTTCAACCGAGCCGAATTCCGAATTTTTTCGACTCGAAGATCCCAGCGGCATCTTGCGCCTCCGTATGCGACTTTACAAAGTCGATCACGAGCTTGCGTATGTCGGCTGCATCTTCGGGCGCGACGTCCATCCAATTTTCCACTTTACCGCCTTTTGATAGGGTAAACTTACCGCCGCCAAATGTCAGGCTCCACCCGCTGGGGTAGGCGACCGTCACTACTCCCGCCGCAGAAATGCTCTTCGTGCATTCCATCACGCACTGGAACTCATCGGTAGGGTCGACCACAGGCGTCGTCGCGGTGTTTGCCGCCTTGGTCACGGAGGCTTCAGAGGAATCGTCGCCACCCGTTGTCGGCTTGTCGTGGTCACTTGAGATCGGTCCCCAACCCCGACTGGTCTGCGTCAGGCCACCGCCAGTGGTCGGACCGGGCGTCGGGCCAGGACCGGGACCAGGTCCGGGACCAGGGCCGGGGCCAGGACCGGGGCCGGGGCCGGGATCGGGAGGCAGGCCCTGCGCCTCCGCAGCGCCGAAAATCACCTTGCCATCCGGCGTCATCGACGGCGAGACCGGCAGCGCGGCGATCGACAGGGCGGCGGATGCGCGGAAAATCGTTCTGGATACAGGCATTTGGGAACCTCTGTTGCGCGGGTTCCCCCTGTCTCGCGGCGGATTCCGGCAACAAAAAGGCCCTGCCCCGGCGTCACCGGGGAGAGTTCATGCACAATCTGTCGTCAATTGCGGCATTGACGCCGGTCAGACCGCCTCAAGCGCCTGCATCACGTCAGCGATGAGGTCGCCCTCATCCTCGATCCCGAGCGACAGCCGGACGAGGCCCGGCGTGATGCCAAGAAGCGCCTTCTGGTCCGGCGGCAGGCGCTGGTGCGTCGTCGTCGCGGGATGGGTGATGATCGACTTCGCATCGCCAAGGTTGTTGGAAATCTTCACGATCTCCAGCGCGTTGAGGAAGCGGAACGCCGCCTCCTGCCCGCCCACGACGTCGAGCGTCACCACCGTGCCGCCCGCCCCCATCTGCTCCATCGCGATCCGGTGCTGGGCATGGCCGGGAAGGCCGGGGAAGATCACCCGGAGAAGCTTCGGATGGCCCTCAAGCGCCTTGGCCAGCGCCAGCGCCGAGGCGGCCTGCTGACGGACGCGCAGGTCCAGCGTCTCCATCCCCTTCAGCATCACCCAGGCGTTGAACGGGCTCATCGCGGCGCCGGTGTGCTTGAGGTAGGGCTCAAGCACCTTGCGGATGTATTGCGTGGTGCCGCAGACGACGCCGCCAAGGCAGCGCCCGGAACCGTCGATATGCTTGGTCGCGGAATAGACGATCACATCGGCGCCAAGCTCGACGGCCTTCGAGAAGGTCGGCGTGGCGAATACGTTGTCGACGATGACGATGGCGCCCCTGGCATGGGCAATCTCGCAGACCCCCTTCACGTCGATCACCTCAAGCGTCGGGTTGGAGACGCTTTCAAGGAAGACCGCCTTGGTGCCCTCGCGCACAGCCGCCTTCCACTGGCCAAGGTCGGTGCCGTCCACAAGCGTCACCTCGACGCCGAAGCGCCCGAGGATTTCGAGGACATAGAGGCAGGAGCCGAAGAGCGCCCGCGCCGCCACGACATGATCGCCCGCTTTCAGAAGCGAGGTCAGCGCGCCGTTGACGGCGGCCATGCCGGAAGCGGTGGCGAAGGCGTCCTCCGTCCCCTCGATAGCGGCGATGCGTTCCTCGAACATCCGCACCGTGGGGTTGCCGTAGCGGGCATAGATGAATTCATCCGGGCCGGTTTCGATGAAGCGCGCCTCGGCCTGTTCGGCACTGTCGTAGACGAAACCTTGCGTCAGGAAGATCGCCTCGGACATCTCGCCATACTGGCTGCGCCTTGTGCCCGAATGCACCAGTTTCGTCCGCGTCTTCCAGTCCGTCATGGCTGTCCCTCCGACAACAAAAAACCCCCACCGGAACGGGAGGGGGTCAGGTCGCTTCCTGCATCCACCTACCTCTTTAGCGGATTATTTTACGTGGCCCGCAATCCGGAGAACAAATCGCCACGGCGCTTGGATAATCCGAAGTGCTGCGATGGTCAACCGCTGATGGCCAAGCGCCGGCGCGGGTTGCTGTCCGGTCTCCTGACGCAGGCCCCCCTGTGCGTCAGCGCAGGGCGCCGGCCCTTGCATCCGGGCGCGGGAGGACCAAGATTTCGGGGGTGAAAGGAACCGCCATGACCAAGCCTATCGACCTCTACTATTGGCCCACGCCGAACGGCTGGAAGATCTCCATCGCGCTGGAAGAGATGGAGCTGCCCTATACGCTCCACCTCGTCAACATCGGTGCGGGTGACCAGTTCCGGCCCGATTTCCTGAAGATTTCGCCCAACAACCGGATGCCCGCGATCACCGACCCCGAAGGGCCGGACGGCGAACCGATCTCGATCTTCGAATCCGGGGCAATCCTGCAGTATCTCGCCCGCAAGACCGGCAAATTCTATGGCGAGACCGAGCGGGACCGCGTGGCGGTCGATCAATGGCTGATGTGGCAGATGGGCGGCGTCGGCCCGATGGCCGGACAGGCGCATCATTTCCTGAAATATGCACCCGCGCTCAACCCGCCGCAGGACCTGACCTATGCCAAGAACCGCTACCGGGCCGAGGTGGCGCGGCTTTACGGCGTCCTCGACCACCAACTTGCCCGGCACCGCTATGTGGCCGGCGATTTCTTCTCGATCGCCGACATGGCGATCTGGGGCTGGGCCTCGCTCTGGCAGGGGCAGGAACAGGTGCTGGACGACAAGCCGCATCTGAAGCGCTGGCTTGACGAGGTCGGCGCCCGCCCCGGCGTGCAGCGCGGCCGCGCGCTGGCTGGGGAGAAGCGGAGCGACCTGCAAACCGACCGCAAGGCGCAGGACATCCTCTTTCGCCGCTAGAGGTGACCTTCGGGCGGGCGGTTACTGCCCGCCTTCCCCTTCGGTCGCGTATTTCTTGAAGACCCCGCCCTGCAGCATGAAGAAGAGGAAGATCGCCGCCGGCAGGCCGAAGGTCTTGAAGTTGACCCAGGCCTGATCGGACATGGTGCGCCAGACCGCCTCATTGGCGACGGCAAGGCCAAGGAAGAAGAGCGCGAGGCGCTTGGTCAGCACCAGCCAGCCTTCCGGCTGGAGCGGCATCACCTCGTCGATGGCGAGTGCCAAGTAGGACTTGCCGCGCATCAGGCCGAAGCCGAGGATGCCGGCGAAGAGAAGGTAGATCATCGTCGGCTTCATCTTGAAGAAGCGCTCGTCATTGAGCCAGACCGAGAGCCCGCCGAAGACGACGACAAGAACGAGCGTCATCACCTGCATCACCGAGAGCCGCCCCGTGAGGCGCCAGAGCGCCAGCGTCGAGACGACCATCAGCGGGATGAAAAGCGCGGTGGCGAGGATGAAGCCCTGATACTCGGTGCCGCCGAAGGTCACGGTCTGGTCCTTCAGGCGCACGAAGGCGGCGAAGAAGGCGATCACCGGGCCAAGCTCCAGCGCCATCTTGAGCCAGGGATTGATTTTCCTGCCGGCCATGTTCACCCCGTCCGTTTGATGGCGGAACCTATAGACGGGCGCAGCCACGCCGTCGATTCAGAAAAAGCCGGGCGCTTTCCGGGAAGCGGCCGGGGGTTCCACCCCCGGACCCCCGGGGTATTTGAACAACGAAGAAGCGCGGGCGGAGTCTTGCACTGCCGGGATCACTCCGCTCCCACCAGCGCACGGGCGAATTCCTCGGGATCGAAGGGCGCGAGGTCGTCGATCTTCTCGCCGACGCCGATGGCATGGATCGGCAGGCCGAACTTGTCTGCAAGCGCCACGAGGACGCCGCCCTTCGCCGTGCCGTCGAGCTTGGTCATGACGAGGCCAGAGACATCGGCGATCTTGCGGAAGATCTCGACCTGCAAAAGCGCGTTCTGCCCGGTGGTCGCGTCCAAGACCAGCAGCGTGTTATGCGGCGCGTCCGGGTCCTTCTTGCGGATGACGCGGACGATCTTCGCCAGTTCCTCCATCAGGTCCTGACGGTTCTGGAGGCGCCCCGCCGTGTCGATCATCAGAAGATCGGCGCCGTCCTCCTGTGCCTTCACCATCGCGTCGAAGGCAAGGCTTGCGGGGTCCGAGCCTTCGGGCGCGGTCATCACCGGCACGCCGGCGCGGTCGCCCCAGACCTGAAGCTGTTCGACGGCGGCGGCGCGGAAGGTGTCGCCCGCCGCGATCACCACCTTCTTGCCGGCGGCGCGGAACTGGCTCGCGAGCTTGCCGATGGTCGTGGTCTTGCCCGATCCGTTGACGCCGACAACGAGGACGACCTGCGGCTTCGTCGGGTAAAGCGGCATCGGCCGGGCGACAGGCTCCATGATCCGGGCGATCTCACCGGCCAGCACATCCTTGATCTCGCGCACCGAAAGCTTGCGGCCCATGCGGCCCTCGGCGAGGTTCGCGGCGACGCGGAGCGCGGTGTCGACGCCCATGTCGGCCTGGATGAGAAGCTCCTCAAGGCTTTCGAGCATGGCATCGTCAAGGACGCGGCGGACCTCGGCGGGCTTTGCCGTGCGGCCAAAGAGGCGGCCGAGGAGGCCGGGGCGGTCAGCCTCGACGCTGGCCTCTTCCGGCGGGGCTTCGGGTGGCATCTCGAAAGGATAGCTGCCGGGGATTTCCTCTGGCGGCTCTTCGGGGGCCTCCTCCGGTTCGACGGGGGCTTCGACCGGCGTTGGCGGGGCGATTTCGGGCTGCGGCGCGGGTGCCGGTTCGGGTTGGGGTGCGGGTTCGGGGGTCGGCGCGGGTTCCGGCTCAGGGATCGCGGGCGGCGGCTCGGCCGCGCCGCCGTCCTGCACGATCGCTTCCAGCCCTTCCTCGATCTTCGCGGAGGATTTGAAAAGCCGGTCCTTGAGTTTGCTGAAAAGCGACATCGGCGCTCCCGTGGCCCCTGTTTCCCCTCCACCTAGTCGCTTCTGCGCCGCGATGGAAGGGTCAGGCGCCGAAGGCTCCGGCCATGCCGAGAAGGATCAGCGCCTGCCCCGACCAATACGCGGCCCAGAGCGCCCGCGCCCGCCATGCGTTGGGCCGGTCGGGGCCGTAGCGGAAGATGTCGAGGGCGAGGATGAAATCGGAGAGGACGAAAAGCCCCGCACCCAGTGTGACAGCACCAAGGGGCTGGCCGAAGGCCGCCGCCGCCATGACGAGGATCACGAGGACATAGCCCCGGACCGGCCATCTGAGCGCCCCGGTATGGGGCGCAAGCCAGACCTCGGTCGAGGCCCCGAGGGCAAGAAGCGGAACGAGAACCGCAAGGCCCGGAACCCCGCCCCCCGCCGCGACGAAGGCCGCCGCATAGGCAAGATGCCCCGCCGCGAAGGCCACCATGCCGGCGAGGAAGGCCCTCTCGCCCCGGAGCGACAGGAAGAAGTCCCCCGCCGCGCCAAGGGCGAGGCCGAGCGTGACGAGGGGCGGCGCGTCCATCGCGGCGGCGGCCAGCGCGAGAAGCGCGACCGAGACGGTCTTGATCGTGGTTTTCGCGGGGGAGGAGGCCGCGTGGCAGAAGCGCGCGCCGTAAAAGACGGCGAAGGCCGCCGCGAGAGCGAGAATGGTCCAGGCCGCCACGATGATCCCCCTGCCGAGGCTGCGAAAGAGCCATGCCACCGGGGCGCGGTCAATCGAATTGGCGGCAATCAAACCCGTCCCGCGGGCATCAATCGCAGCGAATCGCCAAGATTTTGCCGCGATGCTCGCCTAATCTCGGCAAAACACCGGCCAAAAGACGGAAACCGAGGCGTGACGAGTAGCGAAAACGAAGCCGACAAGGACATGCTGCGGGCGATCCGCACGGCGCTGGACACCGACGAGGCGGCGAAGGCCGAAGCATCGGCGCGCGGCAAACCGAAGCTCCGTGTCGTTGGTGGCGATGCACCCGCCGAGGAACAAGCCGGGCCTGTCACCGCGCGACGCCCGGTTTCCTCAGGCACGGCGACCGGGCGACCGGGGGCCGAAGCCCCTGCCGCGCCGGAGAAAAAGCCGAAGCGTGAACGGCAACCTTCGCGGATCGCGCTCTGGCTGCGACGCCAGGCGCAGCCCTGGGCGCCGCTCATGCCCTTCGCGGTTGCGACGCTGGCGCCGGTGCCGCTTCTCGTCCTCGCGGCGGTCTTCGGTGGCGGCTGGAGCGCGCTGGTGCTTCTCTGGCTGACCGGCCTCACCTTCGGCATCGACGAATTTGCCAAAAGGCGCGGCATCGCCGCCCCCGGCCCCCGACCGGAGGCCGAAGCCGACCGGCTGTCGGCGCTTCTTGCCCTCCTCCATTTCCCGCTCCTCGCCCTTGCCGTCTGGTCGCTTTCGGGCGCCGGCGGCCACGGGTTCTTCGGCTGGGTCGCGACCTTCCTCGCCTTTGGCCTCTGGTTCGGGCAGGTGTCGAACTCCAATGCCCATGAACTCATTCACCGACATGGCCGGCGGCTGTTCCGCTTGGGCATGTGGGTCTATGTCTCGCTGCTGTTCGGGCACCACACCTCGGCCCACCGGCTGGTGCATCACCGTTTCGTCGCCACGGCGGATGATCCCAGCACCGCGCCGGAGGGCGAGCATTTCTACGGCTTCCTCCTCCGCGCCTGGCCCGGCGCCTTTGTCGCGGGGTATGAGATGGAGGCCAACCGCCTTGGCCAGACCGGCTTCGACTGGCGCCGGCCCAATCCTTACGTGATCTACATGGCCGGGGCGCTCGGCTTCGTGATCGGCGTCACGGCAGTTTTCGGCTTTGACGGGCTTCTGGCCTATCTTCTTCTCTGCGCCCATGCCCAGTTGCAGCTTCTCCTGTCGGATTACGTGCAGCACTACGGGCTTCAGCGCGAAAAGCTGCCCTCAGGCACCGTGGTGCCGGCCGGGCCGCAGCACAGCTGGGACGCGCCGCATCCCCTCTCCGGGCTGATGATGCTCAACGCCTCGCGCCATGCCGATCACCATGCGCATCCGGGCCGGCCCTATACCGAGCTTGCGCTCTCTCCGGGCGGGCGGGCGCCGCTTCTGCCTTACTCGCTGCCGCTGATGGCGACGATCGCCCTTGTGCCGCCCCTCTGGCACAGGGTCATGGACCGCCGGCTCAGCGCGCTGAAACGCCGCGGCGTGGCCTGAAGGCTGGCCATTCCCGCGCGCATCTGTCACGCTTGTCGTGTCCTTGCTGGAGCCATTCGGCCATGCGTCCTTTCCTTGCCCTCCTTGGCGCCCTCATCGCCGCACCGCTTCTGGCCGCCGAGCCGGGCCAGCCGCTCAGCCCCGAGGAATTCGATGCGGCGACCATGGGCAAGACGCTCTACTACAACTCCGCCGGCCAGCCCTACGGGGTCGAGCAATACCTGCCCGGCCGCAAGGTGATCTGGGCCTTTCTCGGCGACGATTGCCGGAAGGGCGAATGGTATCCCGACGGCAACGACATCTGCTTTGTCTACGAGGACCGGCCAGAGCCGCAGTGCTGGACCTTCTATGACTCCGGCTCCGGCCTTCTGGCGCGGTTCCGCGGCGATCCGGCGAGCCTGCCCCTGATCGCGGTCGAAGAAAGCGGCGAGTCGATGGCCTGCATGGGTCCTGACGTCGGCGTCTGACCGGGAGGGCCAGCCCTTCCGGACCCTCCCGGGGTATTTTGACAACGAAGAAGCGGCAGGGTCAGAAGAGCTGGCCCTGATCGGGCCCGGCCTCAGGTTTGCCCCTGCGCGGCTTGGCCGTGGTGCCAGGCGTCGCCGCGAGACGGCCATCGGCGAACTCGATCTCGAGCGTCGCGGCGCTTTCGGCGGCGGCCTTGGTGGTGACGACCGCGCCCTCGGCACGGATCACCGCATAGCCGCGCGCCAGGGTTTCGGTGTAACCAAGGGTCTGGCGGGTGCGGTCGAGGCTGGCGAGCGCTTCGCCCGCCCGGTCGAGCCTCGCGCGTTCGGCCTGGATGAGTCGTTCGCCAAGCCGCGCCAGATCGGTCCTGCGCCGGAGATTGTCGCGCTCGGCATCGCGGGTGAGGCGCGCCAGCGCCGGGCCAAGCCGGTCGGCCCAGGTGCCGAGATGGCGGCGTTCGCGGGCGATGAAGCTGGCGAGAAGGCCGGGCTGGACGCGGGCGCCGACGGCGTTGAAGGCGGCGCGTTTGCGGGTCGTGGCGGCGGAAAGCGCCGGGCCGAGCCGGTCGGACCAGAGGTCGAAGCGCTGCCGCGCCGGGTCGAGGAGCGCCTCGGGCCGTCCGAGCGCACGGGAAAGGTCGGTCAGGCGCTGGCGCCGGGTCTCAAGCCGCTGCGTTGCGGCGCGGGCGAGGCGGGCGCCCTGCTCGCCGGTCCAGGCGAGAAGATCCATGCGCACCGGCACCGCCATTTCGGCGGCTGCCGTCGGCGTCGGCGCGCGGCGGTCGGCGGCATGGTCGATGAGGGTCGTGTCCGTCTCATGCCCCACGGCGGAGATGAGGGGGATGCGGCTTGCGGCGGCGGCGCGGACCACGATTTCCTCGTTGAAGCCCCAGAGGTCTTCCAAGGAACCACCGCCACGGGCAACGATGAGGAGGTCGGGGCGCGGGACCCTTCCGCCCTCGGGCAGCGCGTTGAAGCCGCGGATGGCGGCGGCAACCTCGGGTGCGCATTTCTCGCCCTGCACCGCCACCGGCCAGATGAGCACGCGGCGCGGGAAGCGGTCGCGCAAGCGGTGGAGGATGTCGCGGATCACCGCCCCCGAGGGCGAGGTGATGACGCCGATCACCTCGGGCAGGAACGGCAACGGCTTTTTCCGCGCCGCATCGAAAAGCCCCTCGGCGGCGAGGGCGGCGCGGCGCTTTTCCAGCATCAGCATAAGGGCGCCCTGCCCTGCCGGCGCGATATCCTCGACGATGAGCTGGTATTTCGACTGGCCGGGGAAGGTGGTCAGGCGCCCGGTGGCAACGACCTCCATCCCCTCTTCGGGGCGGACCGACAGCCGCGCCGCTTGGCCCTTCCAGCTGACGGCGGCGATGACGGCGCGGTCATCCTTCAGGTCGAAGTAGATATGCCCCGAGGAGGGGCGGGAGACGCGGCCGATCTCTCCCCTGACGCGGACATTGGCGAACTCGCCCTCGATCACCCGCTTCACCGCGCCGGAGATTTCCGAGACGGTGAATTCGGGCTGGTTGCCGGGGGGCGCAGCGGGGGCGGGATCGTCGAACAGTTCCATGGCGGCGAGGCTAGCCGGGAAGGCGGGCGGGGCCAAGGGGGCTAGAGGACCGTGCCCCGCGCCGGATCGCTGAAATGCCCATGCCCCGCCGCATCGAGAAGGCGGGCGAGCCGGTCGCGATTCTCGGCCCCTCGTGCGGCGAAAAGCGCCTCGTCGGGGCGCAGCAGCGTGACGGCGAGGTAGCGGACCGGCCCGAGCGGCAGGTCGACGACGGCGCCAGCGCGGCGGGCCGGCAGGCCGATCAGCACGCCGGTGAATCCGAGATCGTCGGTCCAGCCCGGCGCCGGCGGCACCAGAAGCGGCACCGCCATATGGACCACGCCGTCGCGGCCGAGCCGGTCCAGGATGCCGCCGAAGCCGGCGATGTTCTGCGCCACCACCTCCAGCACGGCGAAGGCCCAGCTTTCGCGCAGGAACGCCGCCTCCATCGCCTGCTCATGCGGGATCTCGACGAAAACCTCGATCCCGTAGCCGCTTTCGTCCGACACCTTGCCGACGAAGGGATCGCTGAGCCCGTCGGTCCCGAGAACGAGGGAATCGTAGCGCCGGACGATGTGATAGGCCTGCCGCGCGGCGGGCCAGCCGGCGGAGGCCGCGGGGCCGGGATCGGCGAGATAGGTCACCAGTTCCTGATCCGGCAGGCCGAGGCGCTTCCAGTGCCGGAGCCGCGCCTCGCGCCCAAGGGCAATGCGGGGATCGTCGGGGCGGATGGCGGCGGGGCGCGCGGGCGCGGGGTCAGGTCCGGCAGCCGCCGGCTCGCCCTCGCTGCGGCCAAGGCCGAAGAGCTTCCGCCACCACGCCATGCGCCCTCCTCGCCGGCCATACTGCCGCAAGGCGGCAGGGATTCAAACCCCGGGGGTACCCTCGCGGGCAAGATCGCTTGAAACCGCTGACGCCCGCCCCTATCAAGCGCCGGAACGGCAAGGACGGGGCGTGGCGATGAACATTCTGATCCTCGGTGGCGGCGGGCGCGAACACAGCCTCGCCTGGGCTGTCAAGCAGAACCCCAAATGCGACCGGCTGATCGTGGCGCCGGGCAATGCCGGGACTGCCATGCTGGCCGAATGCGCCGATCTCGACGTGCTCGACGCGGCGGCGGTCGTGACCTTCGCCGAGGAGAACACCGTCGATTTCGTCATTGTCGGGCCGGAGGCGCCCTTGGCAGCGGGCGTGGCGGATGCGCTGAAGGCGGCGGGGATCAAGACCTTCGGCCCTTCGGCGGCGGCGGCGCGGCTTGAGGCATCGAAGGCCTTCACCAAGGAAATCTGCGATGCATGCGGGGCGCCGACGGCAGGCTATGCCCGCTTCACCGACAAGGCGGCGGCTGTGGCTTATGTAAAGACCGAAGGCGCGCCGATCGTCGTCAAGGCCGATGGCCTCGCCGCCGGCAAGGGCGTCATCGTGGCGATGACGGTGGAGGAGGCTCTGGCCGGCCTCGACGACATCTTTGGCGGCGCCTTTGGCGCGGCGGGGGCCGAGGTCGTCATCGAGGAATTCATGGAGGGCGAGGAAGCCTCGCTCTTCATCCTATCGGACGGGACCGATGTGCTGCCCGTTGGCTCGGCGCAGGACCACAAGCGCGTCGGCGACGGTGACACCGGGCCGAATACCGGCGGCATGGGCGCCTATTCCCCGGCGCCGGTCCTGACCGATGCGATCCTGAGCCAGGCGATGGAAGAGATCGTCAAACCCACCATCGCCGAGATGGCCCGGCGCGGCACGCCTTTCCAGGGCGTCCTCTACGCAGGCCTGATGATCAAGGACGGGCGCGCGCGGCTGGTCGAATACAACGTCCGCTTCGGCGACCCCGAAGCCCAGGTGCTGATGATGCGGCTTGGCGCGCAGGCCTTCGACCTGATCCAGGCCTGCGCCGAGGGGCGGCTTGCGACGGTCAAGGCCAATTGGGCGGACGATCACGCGCTGACCGTGGTCATGGCCGCCGAGGGCTATCCCGGCAGCTACCTCAAGGGGTCGCAGATCCGCGGGCTTGCCGAGCTTCCTGAGGATTCCTCGCATATGGTCTTTCACGCCGGCACGGCGGAACGGAACGGCGCGATCATCGCCACCGGGGGCCGGGTGCTGAACGTCACCGGGCGGGGCGAGACGCTGGCCGAGGCGCGGGCGCGTGCCTATGCGATGGTCGACCGGATCGACTGGCCCGGCGGTTTCTGCCGCCGCGACATCGGCTGGCGGGCGCTGCCGCAGCCATGATCCTGCGCGACAAGCCGGGCGTCAGGGAACTCCTCTTCGCCACCCGAGGCTCGATCATCCTCAAGGTCTTGCCACAGGTGGGCGTGGTCGCGGGCTGGTCGCTCCTCATCTACCTTCTCGACAAGCACTGGGCGCCACTGACCCATCCCAACATTGCGCCCTTCACCGTCTTCGGCATCGCCCTCTCGCTCTTCCTCGGCTTTCGCAACAACGCCGCCTATGAGCGCTGGTGGGAGGCGCGGAAGCTCTGGGGCCAGCTCATCGCCGACATGCGTGCCCTTGGCCGCGAGACCGGGCTTTTCCTCGGGCCGCCCGCGCGGCGCGAAAGGGTGCTGCGGCTGGCGCTGTCCTTCGTTCACCTCCACCGCGCCAACCTGCGGCGCGTCGCGGACGGCAAGGCGAAGGAATGGGTCGGCGCATTGCCCGCCGGCCCGCACCCGCCCTGCGCCGCACTCGATGCCATGGCCGAGGAACTGACGCTCGCCGCCCGCGAAGGCACGCTCGACGGCTACGGCCAGCGCGCGCTGAGCCAGCGGCTCGCGGCGATCACCTATGCCCAGGCGGGCTGCGAGCGGATCGCGAACACGCCGCTGCCTTACGTCTATTCGCTCCTGATCTTCCGCACGGTCTGGCTTTACTGCCTTCTCTTGCCGCTTGGCCTCATTGACACGGCGGGCTGGCTGACGCCGGTCTTCGCCGGGGTCGTGGCTTACGTCTTCTTCGGCCTTGCCGAAGTGACCGAGGAACTCGGCCACCCCTTCGGCCCGACGCCCAATGGCCTGCCCCTCGACGCCATGTGCCGGACGGTCGAAATCTCCCTCGCCCCGCATCTCGGGCTGACGCCGCCCGAGCCGGTCAGGCCGGTGGATTATCTGCTGACGTAGACAGCGCAATGAGGGGCGTTCCGATGGACACCCGCGCAACCTGCCCCATCCCCCTGCGTGGGGGAGGGATGGGGTGGGGGGGCGCCTCGGCCAGCCCCTCCCCTCTCCCCTCCCACGAAGGGGAGGGGAAGCGCCCAGCCATGCGATGCGCGACAGGTTCACTCGCAACCCGGCACATCCGCAAAACTCTCCGGCCCGGCATAAGGCCCAAGGTCGCGGCTCACCGCCCGGCCATCCTCCAGCCGCGTGCCGATGATCCGGCTCCAACCCGCATTCGCGGTCAGCACCGTGGGCCTGCCGTCGCAAAGCGCGATGCGCCCTTGGATGAAATCGTCGCCGACGCGGTGGTTGGTCAGACCCGGCGCCTCGGCCACCACGCGGATCGCATTCGCATCAAGCAGGGCGATCTTCAGCACCTTGCCGAGATGCGGCGCCTCGACATAGGCGATCTCGGCCTGCCCGTCGCCATCAAGATCAGCCACCCCAACGGGCGCGAGCCAGCGCCGGGGCGTGCCGATGAAAGGTGTCGCAGCACTCCGGCCATCGAGGAATAGCGCCAGAAGCCGCGCGCCGCGGCGATGGTCGCTTTCGACCGCGATAATCTCGGGTCGACCATCGCCGTCGAGATCGGCAAGCCGGGGCGCGACGTCCTCATAAAGCCGGCGCCGCGCCACCGGAAAGGCCAGCGCCGCGCCGGTCCGGACCGCTCTGCCCTTCGGCCCGAGCGTCACCACAAGGCGCGACCATTCCGGCGTGCGGCCAAGGATGTCGTGGCGGTAAAGGTCGTCCGATTTCGGCCTGTCATAGCAGGCGCGGGTGATCCAGTCGCCGTCGCCCGTCACACAGCGCCCGAACGCCGGGCCGGCGAGGAAAAGCGCGGCGACAAGAGCCGCCGCGCGCCGCATCAGATCTGCTTTTCCGGCATGAAGACCTTCAGCCCGTCCAGCGCGTCCGAGACCTTGAGCTGGCAGGTCAGGCGCGAGCGGACCGGATCGGGCTGGAAGGCGAAATCCAGCATGTCCTCCTCCATCGCGTCCTTCGTCGGCAGGCGGTCGACCCAGGCCGGATCGACATAGACATGGCAGGTCGAACAGGCGCAGGCGCCGCCGCAATCGGCCTCGATCCCCGGCACGCCGTTGTCGCGGGCGCCCTCCATGACGGTCAGCCCCGTCGGCACGTCGAGCACATGCTCCTTGCCGCCGAATTCCACGTAGGTGATCTTTGCCATCGTCGCCTGCCTGCCAAAAAACCTTGCCGCGCCGACATAGGCCATCGCTCGGGGTTTTGCCAGAGGCAGCGCTTGGCAGTCTTGTCACGCGGCCCTAAGGAAGCGGTGGACAAGGGAGAAGACATGACAGGCGCACGCCAGATCGGCCTAATGCTCGCGCTTTTCGGCGCCCTCGTGCTGACGCCCGACACGCTCTTCATGCGCTGGTCGGGGATGTCGGGCTTTGCCATGCTCGGCTGGCGCGGGCTCTTGATGGGGACGGTCCTCATCACGCTCTGGCCGCTGACCGGGAAGGCGACGCGAGGCGCGCTGGCCGAGCTTGCGAAACCCGCGGCCATCGGCGTGGCCCTTTTCCAGGCGCTGAACTCCACGCTTTTCTGCCTTGGCGTCGCCCTCGCCCCGGTGGCGGTGGTGCTGCTGGCAGTGGCGACGGTGCCGGTTTTCGCGGCTGTCCTCGGCCGCATCATCCTTGGCGAAAGGACGAGTGCTGCGACCTGGATCACCATGGCGGCGGTTCTGGCCGGCATCGCCATCGCCGTATTCGGTGAAAGCGGTATGGTTCCCGCCGGCGGCAGCGCGCTTCTGGGCGCGCTCGCGGGGCTTGGCGTCGCCGCCTCAATCGCGCTGACCTTCGTCATCCTGCGTCGGGCAAGGGCCGTGCCGATCCAGCCGGTGATGGGTCTCGGCGCGCTGATCGCGGGCGGCATCGGCCTTGCCGTGGCGGGGACGGATGAGATGCTCGCGGGTCAGGTCTGGGCCATCGCCGTCGCCGGCCTTCTGATCCTGCCGGTTTCGTTCCTGTGCCTGACCAACGCCACCCGGCACACCAGCGCCACCAATGTCAGCCTGCTGTTGCTGCTGGAGACCGTCCTTGGCCCGGTCTGGGTCTGGGTCGGCGCAGGCGAGGCAATGACGTCGGCGATGATCCTCGGCGGGGCAATCGTCGTCGGCAGCCTCGCGCTTTACATCCTCGGCGAGGCGCGGCGCGCAAGGGCCGGGTGAAACGAAAAAGGCGCACCACCTGGGCGCGCCTTTCCGTTACCTCCAGCGTCCCGCCCTACTCCACCGACAGCGCCACAAAGCGCGGATCGGCGCCGCGGCGGATGAGGAGCAGAAGCGACTTCCGCCCCGCGTCCTTCGCCTCGGTGATCCGCGCCTCAAGATCGGCGACGGTTACCACCTTCTGCTGGCCGGCCTCGGTGATGACGTCGCCGGAACGCAGGCCCTTCTCGAACGCCTCGCTCGCCTCATCGACATTGGTCACGACGAGGCCCTCGGTCCCCTGCGGCAGGCCAAGCTCGGTCTCCTGCTCCGGCGTCAGGACGTTGAGCGTCATCCCCAGCACGTCCTTCGGCGCGGGCGCACCCGGTCCGGCATCAGCCACAGGCGTGTCGGTCGCCTCTGCCTCTTCGCGGCGGCCAAGCGTGATGAGCAGCGTCTGGGTCTTGCCCTCGCGCAGCACCTCGACCCGCGCCGCCTTGCCGACATCGGCATCGGCGACACGGCGGACGAGATCGCGGGTATCGGTGATGGGCGAGCCTTCGAAGCCGACGATCACATCGCCCGAGAGCATCCCGCCATCCTTGGCCGGGCCGTCCGGCACGTCGGTGACAAGCGCACCCTTCTGTTCCTTCAGCCCCATCGCCTCGGCCACGTCCGGCGTCACGTCCTGGATGCGGACGCCAAGCCAGCCGCGCCGCGTCTCGCCGAAGTCCTTGAGCTGCTGGACCACCTTCGAAACGACATTCGACGCCATCGAAAAGCCGATGCCGATGGAACCGCCATTGGGCGAGAGGATCGCGGTATTGACCCCGATCACCTCGCCGTCCATGTCAAAGAGGGGGCCGCCCGAGTTGCCGCGGTTGATCGCGGCGTCGGTCTGGATGAAATCGTCATAGGTGCCCGAAAGCGCGCGGTTGCGGGCCGAGACGATCCCGGCGGACACTGAAAAGCCCTGACCCAACGGGTTGCCCATCGCCATCACCCAGTCGCCCACCCTGATCACATTGCTGTCGCCGAAACTGACGTAGGCCAGCGGCTCCGGGCTTTCGACCTTGAGAAGTGCCAGATCGGTCTTCGGGTCGGTGCCGATGATCTTGGCATCGAGCGTCTTGCCCGAGAAGAACTCGATGGATATCTCGTCGGCACCCTCGATCACGTGGTTGTTGGTGACGATGTAGCCGTCTTCCGAGATGACGAAACCCGAGCCGAGCGCGTTCGACCGCTGCGGCCCGTTCGGCCCGTTCGGGGCGTCGGGATTGCCGAAACGCTTGAAGAAGTCCTCGAAGGGCGAACCTTCCGGCACCACTGGTCCGTCGCCGGTCGGCGCGGCGATGGTCGTCGTCGTGGTGATGTTGACCACCGCCGGGCTGACCTTCTCGGCCAGATCGGCGAAGGACTCCGGCGCCGCCCGCGCCATCGAAGGCGTGACCTGCGCAAAGGTCAGCCCGAGCCCGAGAAGGATGGCGGCCAGAAACCCCGTGAACGGCTCCATCCGGCGCTGCGCCGTGGCCTCGACTTTCGCTTGCAACATCTCGGCGCACTCCCTTTCTGCCGTCGCAGGAGCGGCTGCCCGGATGGGGGCGGCCTCCTGCTTTCCACTCTTTCCTCTGCCTTGCGGCGTAGCAACTCAATGCCGGTTACACCGGTTCAAGAGCCTGTGATCGACATCGGCACGCGGGCCTGATTGTTTCAGCCGCCAAGGCCGCGGGCAAGCCATATGAGCGCGGTGCCAAGCGCAATCGCACCAAGGCCGAGGTTCCGCCGCGTCTCGACCGGCATCTGCCGGATCAGGTCGAGAAGCTCGGCGATACGCGAAGGGGCCAGTGCAAGCACCAGCCCCTCCACCACCAGAACCAGCCCGATCGCCAGAAACGGCAGAGCCAGAAGTCCGACGGTCATTTCTTCGTGGTCGATTTCAGGTAGTCGAAGAATTCGCTGTCTGGCGCCATCACCATGGTCGAGTTGCCGTTCTTGAGCGATTCCCGATAGGCCGCGAGCGAGCGGTAGAAGTCGAAGAACTCCTGATCCGCGCCGTAAGCCTCGGCGAAGATGGCGTTGCGCTTGGCGTCGGCCTCACCGCGGATGATCTCGGACTGGCGCTGCGAATCCGACACCAGTTCCACCCGCGTGCGGTCGGCCTGTGCGCGGACGCGCTGCGCCGCTTCCTTGCCGCGCGCCACCTCGTCGGCGGCCTCGCGTTCCCGCTCGGCGCGCATCCTTGCGAATGTGGCGTCAAGGTTCTGCTCGGGCAGGTCGGTGCGCTTCAGCCGTACGTCGATGATCTCGACCCCGAGCGCCCTCGCCTCGTCTGCCGCCCGCCCGCGAATGCGGCTGGCGAGCGCCGAACGGTCCTCGGACAGGATGTCGGACGACGTGACCGAACCCAGGACCTCGCGCATCTGCGCCTGCAGAAGCGTGTCGATCCGGGTTTCGGCCAGGGCAAGACCCTGCGCACCGACGGCCTGACGGAACATCCGCGCATCGGCGATGCGGTAGCGCGCGAAGGCGTCGACCACCAGCCGGCGGTCATCGAGCGGCGTCACCTCGAGCGGCTCCACGTCAAGCCCGAGGATGCGGTCGTCATAGCGCACCACCTCCTGGATCAGCGGGATCTTGAAGTAGAGCCCCGGTTCCTCGTGCTCGGCCTTGATCTGGCCGAACTGGAGGACGAGCGCCTTTTCGCGTTCGTCGACGATGAAGATCGACGACAGGCCCAGCGCCACCGCGATGATGAAGATCGGCAGAAGAAGCGTTGAACGGTTCATCAGTTGGCCCCCACGGAAGGCGTCGCGGCAACCGCGCCGGCCGGCGTGCCGGCCCCTGCGGCGGGACGGCCGATTTCATTCAGCGGCAGATAGGGCACGACGCCCTGGCCTGATGCGCTTTCGTCGATGATGACCTTGTCCACGCGGCCCAGCACCTCTTCCATCGTCTCGAGGTAGAGGCGCTTGCGCGTCACCTCGGGCGCCTTCTGGTATTCGCCAAGGACGGCCGAGAAGCGGCTCGCCTCGCCTTCCGCCTGGTTCACGACCTGGGCGCGGTAGGCCTCGGCCTCTTCCAGAAACTGCGCCGACTGGCCGCGCGCAGCGGCGACGATCGTGTTGGCATAGGCGTCGGCTTCCTTCGTCAGGCGGTCGCGCTCCTGTTCGGCCGACTGCACGTTCTTGAAAGCCTCGATCACCTCGCGCGGCGGATCAGCGCGGTTGAAGTTGACGCGCACCACATTGAGGCCGGAATCGTAGCTGTCGAGCGTGGACTGGATCAGGCTTTTCAGCCGCTCGGCGATGACGCCGCGGTCACGGTTCAGGATCGGCGCCAACTGCGACTGCGCGATGATCTCGCGCATCGAGGATTCGGCGACCGCGTTGATCGTCAGCTGCGGGTCGCGGAGGTTGAAGAGATATTTGGTCGCATCCGAGACGTTCCAGACCACCTGGAAGTCGATGTCGACGATGTTTTCGTCGCCGGTCAGCATCAGGCCGCTGTCGCCCTGCCCCGAAGTACCAAGGCCGATATCCTCGGTCCGTTCCGGCGTCACCGGGATCACGTCGGCCGAGATGAAGGGCCAGGGCGCGAAGTTCAGGCCCGGCTCGCCTATGGCGTGGAACTTGCCAAGGAGAAGCTCGACCGACTGTTCCTCGGGCCGGACGGTATAGAAGGAGGCATAGGCCCAGAGCGCCACCGCCGCGAGGGCGCCAAAGGCCACCGTCGTGCGGTTGATTGGCGGGCCGCCGAAGCCGCCGGGGCCAGAGCCGTTGGTGCCACGGCCGCCGCGACCGCCCATCAGGACGCGAAGCTGCTCGCTGCCCTTGCGCATGATCTGCTCGACATCGGGGATCTGCGACCCCTCGCCGGGGCGTCTGCCACCGCGCCCGCCGTTCGGCCGATCGTCGTCATCGCCGCTGCCGCCCGAGCCGCCGCCGCCCCAAGGTCCACCGCTTCCAGCCATCAGGCCCTTACTCCCCTTGCCGTCTCTTTATCTACTCGCACGTGACCAACTGTGTCTTTCTGCCGGAAAGTCAACCCTTGCGCACTGGCTTTCGCATGGTCACCAGTTCTTCCGACATGGTCGGATGGACGGCGACGGTACGGTCGAAATCCTCTTTCGTCGCCCCCATCTTGATCGCGATGGCGGCAAGCTGGATCATCTCGCCCGCCTCCGGTGCGACGATGTGGCAGCCGAGGACCTTGCGCGTGCCGGCATCGACGACGAGCTTCATCAGCACCTTGTCGGGGCTGCCGGCAAAGGCCGAGCGCATCGGCCGGAACGTGGTCGCATAGATCTCGACCGGCCCTTTCGCCCGCGCCGCCGCTTCCGTCAGCCCAATGGTGCCAAGTTCGGGCTGGGTATAGACCGCGCTCGGCACCAGATGGTGATCGGCCTCGCGGGGACGCGCGCCGAAGATCGTATCGGCGAAGGCATGGCCCTCGCGGATCGCAACCGGCGTCAGGTTGATGCGCCCGGTGACGTCGCCGACGGCAAAGACCGAAGGCACGGGGGTCTGCGACCACTCATCCACGACGATCTCGCCCTTGTGCCCCGGCTTCAGGCCGAGCGTTTCCAGCCCCAGCCCTTCGGTATTCGGCACCCGCCCCGTCGCATAGACGACCTTGCCGAAGACCCGTTCGCTGCCATCGGTGAAGTTGACATGCACCCCACCTTCCACATCCCGCGCCTCGGCCACATCGGTCCCGGTGCGAAGATCGACGCCCTGCGCCCGGATCAGCTCCGCCAGATGATCCCGCGCCTCGTCGTCAAAGCCGCGCAGGATCTGCGGTCCCCGATAGGCCTGCGTTACCTTCACGCCCATGCCGTTCAGGATGCAGGCAAACTCGCAGGCGATGAAACCGCCGCCGACGATCAGCGCCGACGCCGGCAAGGCATCCAGCTTGAAGATGTCGTTCGAGGTCAGAAGCGTCGCGCCCCCCGGAACCTCCGGCACCGAAGGCCGCCCGCCGGTCGCGATCAGGACATGCTTGACGCGGAAGCGCTCTCCGGTGGCAAGGCGTACGCTATGGGCATCCTCGATCACCGCGCGGGTATCGTGGATCGTGACCCCTGCCCGGGTCAGTCCGCCGCGATAGGCCGCCTCAAGCCGGTCCAGCTCGGTATCGAGCTTTGCCCGGAACTTCGGCCAGTCAAAGCCCCCGGCCTCGACCGTCCAGCCAAACTGGCGCGCTTCCTCGATGCTCACTGCAAAAGAAGATGCATAGACCATCAGCTTCTTCGGCACGCAGCCCCGGATGACGCAGGTGCCACCCATCCGGTATTCCTCGGCCAGCCCCACCTTCGCACCATGCTCGCCCGCCGCGATCCGCGCCGCGCGCACACCGCCCGAGCCGCCACCGATGACGTAGAGGTCATAGTCGAAAGCCATGGGACGCCTCTGCTTTTTGTCAGCCGCCAAGATCGGCGAAGAGGTTCTCGGTCGCGGCGAAATCAATGCGGTCCACCTCGTCCGGGCCGCCGTTGATGCCGCGCACCACGACCCTGCCATCGCCGTGGCCGATCACCACCCGGTCACAGATATCTATGAAGAGCCCGTTTTCAACCACGCCCGGCACCTGATTGAGCGCAAGCGCCACCTGCCGCGCATTGCCGATGCGGCCAAGATGAAGGTCAAGAATGCGGTTGCCCTCGTCCGAGACGAAGGGCTGGTCGCCCTTCATCCGGATCGTCACCTCGCGCCCCATCACGTCGAGCGAGACGAGCATTTCCTCGACCAGCGCCTTCGTCGTCTGCCAGCCGAAGGGAATGACCTCGACCGGCAGCGGGAAGGCGCCAAGGCAGGCGACCTCTTTCGCAGCGTCCGCGATGACGATCATCTGATCGGAAGCGGTGGCCACGACCTTTTCCCGAAGATGCGCCCCGCCGCCGCCCTTGATGAGGTTGAGATCGGCATCGAATTCGTCGGTGCCGTCGATGGTCAGGTCCAGCCAGCGCGCCTCGTCCAGCGTCACGACGGTTATGCCCTCAGCCCGCGCCAGCACCGCCGTCTGCACCGAAGTCGGCACGCCGGTGATCTTCAGTCCCTCCTCGCGCACCCGCTGGCCAAGGCAGCGCACCATCCAGGCCGCCGTCGATCCGGTGCCAAGCCCGACGCGCATCCCGGCCTCGACGAAATCCACCGCCCGCCGCGCCGCCGCCAGCTTTGCCTTCTCGATCGGGGACAGTTCCCTGGCCATGTCTCACTCCGTAGCGGTCGCTGTGGAGCATATAGCAAGATATGGGGCGCAAGCGAGGGGAAATCGGGCAAATCGGCCCAGTCTGGCGCCACAAACCGCCAACCTCTCCAACCGATCTTGACAGTTCCGCGCCGTATCGCGATCTTTTTGCAAACCGTTCTCATTTACATCAAGACGCATGTCCGACACATTCAGCATCAAGGGCCTCGCTGCCGTCACCGAGGCCAGCGACTGGCGGCGCCAACGCGGCACGGCGGCACTTTCGGACGTGCATGGCTCGATCCCGGTCCCCGCCGGCACCTGGCGCCGCGTCGCCGCCTTCCTTGGGCCGGGCTACATGGTCGCGGTCGGCTATATGGACCCCGGCAACTGGGCGACCTCGCTCGCCGGCGGATCGAGGTTCGGCTACACGCTCCTGGTCGTGGCGCTCGTCTCCAACATCATGGCGATCGTCCTGCAATCGCTCTGCGCGCGGCTCGCCATCGCCTCCGGCCGCGACCTCGCCCAGGCCTGCCGCGATGCCTTCCCGCGCTGGGTCGCCTGGCCGCTTTGGGCGCTGGCCGAGACCGCCATCATCGCCACCGACATCGCCGAGGTCATCGGCACCGCCATCGGCCTCAACCTGCTTTTCGGCATCCCGCTGGAACTTGGCGTCCTCATCACCGCGCTCGACGTGTTCCTGATCCTCTGGCTGCAGAGGAAGGGTTTCCGCTGGCTCGAGGCCTTCATCATCACGCTTCTCGGCGTGATCGCCATCAGCTTCGGCATCCAGATCGCCCTTGCCGACCCCGACTGGGGCCAGGTCATCCTCGGCTTCGCGCCGACGGTCGAGATCGTGAAGAACCCCGAGATGCTCTACTTGGCACTCGGCATCCTTGGCGCGACGGTGATGCCGCACAACCTCTACCTCCATTCCGCCATCGTCCAGACCCGCGCCTATGGCGACACGCTGCCGGAAAAACGCATGGCGCTCCGCTACGCGACATTCGATTCGACGCTGGCGCTGATGTTCGCCCTGACCATCAACGCCTCGATCCTGATCCTTGCCGCGGCAAGCTTCCACGCCACCGGCCGCACCGACATCGCCGAGCTTGGGGTTGCGCACGAACTTCTCGGGCCGCTCCTCGGCCTTGGCGCGCCCGCACTTTTCGCCGTGGCGCTCGTCTGCTGCGGCCTCAACTCGACGGTGACGGCGACGCTTGCCGGGCAGGCGGTGATGGAGGGCTTTCTCGACATCCGCCTGCCGCCCTGGCTCCGCCGCCTCGTGACCCGCGCCATCGCCATCATCCCGGCGGCGGGGGTGACGATCCTCTACGGCAGTTCCGGCACCGGGGAGCTTCTGATCCTGACCCAGGTGGTCCTCAGCCTGCAACTGTCCTTCGCCGTGGTGCCGCTGGTGATGTTCACCACCGACCGGAAGAAGATGGGCGCGCTGGTGGCGCCGCTCTGGCTCGGTCTTTTCGCCGCGCTCATCGCCATTGTCATCGTGGCGCTGAACCTGAAGCTGCTGTGGGATTTCTCCAGCGGCGGCTTCTGACGGGTGCGCCATTCGTCGGCAACAGGTCGCATTCGGATCGTTCGCCGCGAAGCCACCCAGTAGGATAGCGCACCGGAGCCCTCACCCATGTATGTCCTCTACTACGCGCCCGACAACGCCTCCCTCATCGTCCGCCTCGTTCTTGAGGAACTGGACCAGCCCTACCGCACCCGGCTGGTGGACCGGTCAAAACGCGAACAGGACAGCCCCGCCTACCGCGCGGTGAACCCCTCGGGCCTCATTCCGGCGCTGGAAACCCCCACGGGCGTCCTGACCGAGACGGCGGCGATCCTCTTGTGGCTTTCCGAAACCCACGGCGCGCTCGCCCCCGCCCCGGGCAGCCCGGAGCGGGGCGCCTTCCTGCGCTGGCTCTTCTTCACCACGAACACGCTCCACGCCGATCTGCGGCTGCATTTCTACCCCGACCGCCACGCCGGCACGCCCGAAGCGCTCCCCGCCTTCCGCGCCAGGACCGAGGCCCGGCTCCTCGGCCACCTCGCGATCCTTGAAGACGTGGCAAGGACGCAGGCCGACTGGCTCCGCCCGGAACGCCCCTCCATCCTCACCTATTATATCGCCACGGCGCTGCGCTGGCTCGCCCTCTACCCCGGCGAACGGATCGGCTGGTTCGACATCACCCGCTTCCCCGCCCTTGCCGCCATCGCCGCCGCGATGGAGAACCGCCCCGCCGCAAGGGCTGCGGCCTTGGCCGAAGGCCTCGGCACCTCTATCTTCACGAAACCCCTGCCGCCCGATCCGCCCGAAGGCAGCCCCCTCTGAAAGGCCCCCGATGTTTCTCTCTGTCTTCGACATGTTCAAGATCGGCGTCGGCCCCTCGTCAAGCCATACGATGGGCCCGATGGTCGCCGGCGCGCGCTTTCTCGACCTCTTGCGCGGCTCGCCCTTTCACCCGAAGGGGCTGAAAGCCTCGCTCCACGGCTCCCTGGCCTTCACCGGCAAGGGCCATGCCACTGACCGCGCCACGATCCTCGGCCTCGCCGGCTTCGCGCCGGATACCTACGATCATGAGAAAGCGGAAACGGTTCTGGCCACCATCGACGCCACCGGCACGGTCACGCCCCCCGGCCTCCCCGCCCTGACCTTCCGGCCCGAGACCGACCTCGTCTTCGACTACGGCCATCCGCTCCCCGGCCATGCCAACGGCATGGTGCTGATGGCGACCGATGCGCAAGGCGACGTGATCCTTCAGGAGACCTATTATTCCATCGGCGGCGGCTTCGTCCTGACCGACGCCGAACTCTCCGAGGCCGGCAAGAAGGCCAAGGCCGCCTCGGGCACCCCCTACCCTTTCCAGAACGCCGCCGAGATGCTTGAGATGGCCGCCTCCTCCGGCAAGTCCATCGCCGAGATGAAGCGCGAGAATGAACTCAAGTTCCGCAGCAGGACGGAGCTTGACCAGGGCATGGCCCGGCTCTGGCAGGTGATGAACGACTGCATCGACCGCGGCATGGCGACCGACGGCATCCTCCCCGGCGGCCTCAAGGTCCGCCGCCGCGCCAAGGGCATCCACGAGGCGCTTCTGGCCGAACGCGGCATGAACCTGACCGCACCCCATACGATCAACGACTGGATGAGCGTCTACGCCATGGCGGTGAACGAGGAAAACGCCGCCGGCGGACAGGTGGTGACCGCCCCCACCAACGGCGCGGCGGGTGTCCTGCCGGCAGTGATCCGCTACTGGCTCGACCACGTTCCGGGCGCGTCACAATCGAAGATCGGCGACTTCCTCCTGACTGCCGCCGCCGTCGGTGGCATCGTCAAGACCAACGCCTCGATCTCGGGCGCGGAATGCGGCTGCCAGGCCGAGGTCGGCTCCGCCGCCGCCATGGCCGCCGCAGGCCTCTGCGCCGTCATGGGCGGCTCGGTCGAACAGGTGGAAAACGCCGCCGAGATCGCGCTCGAACACCATCTCGGCATGACCTGCGACCCGGTGAAGGGCCTCGTCCAGGTGCCTTGCATCGAACGGAACGGCCTTGGCGCCATCAAGGCCGTCTCGGCGGCCTCGCTGGCGCTCCGGGGCGACGGCAAGCACCTCGTCCCCCTCGACGCGGCGATCGAGACGATGCGCCAGACCGGCAAGGACATGCACGAGAAATACAAGGAAACCTCGCTCGGCGGCCTCGCCGTCAACGTCCCGAACTGCTGAAAACGCCGGGGGACTTCCCGTCCCCCGGACCCCCCGGGGAGTATTTTCAGACAGAAAGTGAAGAAGGGCCGCTGCCACTTTCTGCCCCGAAATACTCCCGCCGGAGGCGACCGAGCTGCCCGCGCCCCCGGGCGCGGGTGGCGAGAGATGAAAATGGCGCGGGGTACCCGCGCCGCGATCTGTAACCTTCGGTCAGACATGTCGCTTTCGGAATGGACGGGAGGTGCCGTGGCAGGATAGCCCGAGGAATGACCCGCACTGACCGCATCCTGCCCGGCGTGGCGCTGATGATCGCCTTCTGCGTCCTCGCGCCCCTCATCGACGCCGCCTCGAAGCTTGCAGCACAAGGCGTGCCGGTGGGCGTCATCGTCTTTGCCCGCGGCCTCGTGCAGGCGGGGCTGATGCTGCCGGTCATGCTCGTCATGGGCTTCAGCCTGAAGCTGCCGCGCGAGGCGCTTCTCCTGACCACGCTCCGCGCCCTGATGCTTGCCATCTCGACCTATTGCTTCGTCGCCGCCGTCCGGGTCATGCCGATTGCCGACGCCCTCGCCATCGCCTTTGTCGAGCCCTTCATCATCCTTCTCATCGGTCGCTTCGCTTACGGCGAACAGGTCGGCCCGCGCCGCATCGCCGCCTGCGCCGTCGGCTTTCTCGGCGCGCTTCTGGTGATCCAGCCCTCCTTCGCCGCCTTCGGGCCGGTGGCGCTTTTCCCGCTGGGCACCGCCTTCGCCTTCGCGCTCTACATGCTGGTGACGCGCCACCTGTCGCGCCATGTCCACCCCGTGGCGATGCAGTTCCATACTGCCTGGGTGGCAGCCCTCCTCTGCCTGCCGGTCCTCGCCTTCGGAAGCGCGGCGGAGATCCCCTCGATCACCTTCGCGATGCCGCAAGGCTTCTTCCTGCTCTGGTGCTTCTTCGTCGGGCTCGCTTCCACCGTCAGTCATATGGCGATGACCTATGCGCTGGCTTTCGCGCCTTCCTCGACGCTGGCGCCGCTTCACTATCTCGAGATCGTCACCGCGACGCTGATCGGATATCTCATCTTCGGCGACTTCCCGAATGGCCTGACCTGGGCCGGAATCGGCATCATCGTCGCCTCCGGCCTTTACGTCATCTACCGCGAGCGGCGGATGGCGAAGGCGGCGCGGCTGGCCGAACTGGCGACTGTCACAGCCGCTGAAGCAGCTCTCTGAGGCAGGCGCGCGGCAGGATCAGAAGAAGCCTGCCCTCAAGCACCCTGAGCTCCACCGGCCCCGTCGCCTCGTTCGAGGTGCCGAGAACCCCGTCCGGCGCGAAGGCCAGCCCATCGACAGGCCAGCGCAGCCCCGTGCTTTCCGCCCTGACCGGCGACATCGGGAAGAGCGAAACCCGCGTGCCCGGCGCAAGGTCAAGCCGCAGCCGCTCCGGCGCCAGCAGCACCACATCCTCCTGCCCGATGACGATGCAGCGATGCGCCCCAAGACGCGCCAGCACGTTCCAGACCGCAAGCTCATGGTCGATCCGCGCCCCGGTGAAACCGATGGCGAGGATCAGCGGCGCCGCGATCCGCATCAGGCATTTCTCGAAATCGGTGGTCGCCTGATCCGCGATGAGGTGGAGCCGTCCGGCGGGGAGCAACGCCCGCGCCTCGGGCGAAAGCGAATCAAGATCGCCGATCACGCAATCGGGAACCCGCCCCGCCCCGAGCGCCACATTGGCGCCACCATCGGCCGCGACAAGGGTCGGAGCCATGGCAAGCATCTCATCCAGATCGGAAACGGCGCTTTCGCCGGCGCCAAGCAGGGTAACTGGCAACCTTGATTGGACAATCTTCGCTGACATGGCAGTATTGATGCCGATTAAGGCAAAGAAACACAATCTTGGCCAGAAAAAATCCTTTATTTTATCCGATTTTGTCCACGCTACCGCACGAGTTGCCGCTCAGGGTAACCTCAGAGGCAAAAGCAGAAAGCGAGCATCCCATGGTCGGTGCGAGTAAAATTCTAACGGTTTCCTACGGGACCTTCTCCTGTACGCTGGAGGGGTTCGACGAGCCGTTCTCGACGATGAAGGCGATCGCGGAGTACTTCCGTGACCTCGCATCGGACGACCGCTACTTCGGGGCGGTGCCGCCCACGCCCGATGCAGAGATGCTGCACCGGATCGCTGAACGCGAGATCCACCGCCGGGTCGAAGCAAGGGTGAGCGAGCACGGCGTCGTGCTGCGCCCCGAAGGCTCCTCCATCGCGCCGCCGGAACCGCAACCTGCCGCAGCCATGCCGGTTCGGCCACCGATGGCCGACCCCGTGGCCGAGACCCGCCCCGCGATTCCCGAAAGCGTTGCCGCGAAGCTTGCCCGCATCCGTGCCGTGGTCAGTGAGGCGCCCGCCGCCGCAGTCGCCGCGCCGGTCGTGGCCAAGGCCGTGACCTTTGACGAGGACGAGGAGACCGCAGATTTCGGCGCCCCCGCCGCGACCGATTTCGGCTTCGATCTCGACATCGGCGAGGTTCCCGGCCTCAAGCTCGTGAAGACCGCAGAGGTGCCCGTCGCCGAAACCGCCGCGGAAACCGCCGCGGAGACCGTCGCCGAGGATCCGACCGAAGAAACCTTCGATGCCGTGGCCGAGGAGCTGGCGGAAGCCGAAGCGGAAGAGGAGCTTCGCGCCCTCGATGCGGCGGACGACAGCGACCTTGACGACGCCGACGAAGCCGGCTGGGACGCCGAGGAACTTGCCGCCGAAGAGTTCGAGGCCGAGGACTGGAGCGAGGACGAGGCCGAGAAAATCGCCGCCGTCGCAGAGACCGCCGATGCCGAAGCTGCCGACGTGGTGGCCGCGAACGTCGAGGATGAAGATGAAGCCGCCGCGCCGAGCGCCCGGCTCATCCGGATCAGCCGCACCGAAGCCGAAGATTTCGACGCCGACGAGGACGAGGAGGACGAGGACACCGCCTTCGACATGTCCGAGGACATGCCGGTCGAGGATCGCACCGCCGCGGTGATGGCCGCCCTCTCCGGCGACAAGTACGACGACGAGGATTTCGAGGACGACGAAGCCGGCGAAGCCGAAGACAGCGACATCCTCGCCCAGATCGGCGCCGCCATCGGCGATACCGGCCTGCCGGAAGCCGAGGAAGACGACCTCATGCGCGACCTCGCCGACATCACCCGCGATGCGCGCCGTGATGCCCATGAAGGCCGCGCCATACTCGAAAGCGCCTCCGAGGATGACGAAGCCTCGGTCGAGCGCCTGATGGAAGAGGCGAAGTCGAAGCTTGAAGGTCCGGAAACCCGCCGCCGCTTCTCGGCCATCGCGCATCTGAAGGCCGCTGTCGCCGCCACCGTGGCCGACCGCAAGCTGAAGACCGGCAGCGATGCCGGCATCTCGGCGACGAGCGGACGCATCGACGATACCGAAGCCTACCGCGACGACCTGTCGAAGGCCGTCCGTCCGCGCCGCCCGGCGTCGGACAGCCTGCCCCTGACGCAGCGCCCGACCATGCACACGCGCATGGCGCCCTTGGTCCTCGTCTCCGAACAGCGCGTCGACCTGCCGGAAGAAACCCGCCCCGAGGCCGCCGTCGTGCGCCCGCGCCGGGTCAGCACCGCCGTCCTTGAAACCAAGGTCGAAGTGGATGTCCAGGAGGAGGAAGGCCTGCCGCTCAGCCCCGAGGATGTGCGCAGCTTCGCCGAATTCGCAGAGCATCTCGGCGCGACGAGCCTGTCGGAGCTTCTGGAGGCCGCCGCCGCCTATACCGCCAATGTCGAGGGCATCGCCCATTTCTCGCGCCCGCAGATCCTGCGCCGCATAGAAGGCCTGACCGAGGACGAGGATTACAGCCGCGAGGATGGCCTCCGGTCCTTCGGGATGCTGCTCCGTCAGGGCAAGATCCAGAAGGTGCGCCGCGGCCAGTTCGTGCTGACCGACGCCTCGCGCTTCAAGAACGAGGCGAGCCGCGTCGCCCAGTAATCGGGGCAAAGCGACCAGAGATCAGGGGCGGTCTTCGGGCCGCCCCTTCGTCGTTTCGGGGTCTTCCTTGCCGACGCCGCGGAATACAGCGCGGAACGGCAGCATCCAGAGAAAGCCGAGCACCACATAGACGGCGATCTCTGCCAGGAACGGCAGCCGGCCCCAGCGCGCGTCGATCCAGCCCGTCAGGCTGACGGCCGCGACGATGTAAATCGGCAGGCCGACCAGAAGGATCAGCAGCGACCAGCGGCGACGGGCGGCGTAGGACAGGGCCATCAGTCGGCGAAGGGGTCGGTGACGAGGATGGTGTCGTCCCGCTCGGGGCTGGTCGACAGCATGGCGACCGGGCACTGGATCAGTTCCTCGATCCGGCGGACATACTTGACCGCAGCGCCGGGCAGGTCGTTCCAGGACCGGGCTCCGGCGGTCGATTCCGACCAGCCTTCCATTTCCTCGTAGATCGGCACCGCCCGTGCCTGCAACGCCGCCTGCGTCGGCAGGTAGTCATAGGCGACCCCGTCGACATCATAGCCGACGCAGATCTTCAGCGTCTCGAACCCGTCGAGCACGTCGAGCTTCGTCAGCGCGATGCCCTTCATGCCCGACAGCGCGCAGGTCTGGCGCACCAGCACCGCATCGAACCAGCCGCAGCGCCGCTTGCGCCCCGTCACCGTGCCGAACTCCCGCCCGCGCTCGCCCAGCCGGTCGCCATCGGCGTCGAACAGCTCCGTCGGGAACGGACCCATGCCGACGCGGGTGGTATAGGCCTTGACGATGCCAAGAACGAAGTTGACCGCGTTCGGACCAAGCCCGACACCGGTCGCCGCCTGCCCGGAAATGACGTTGGACGAGGTGACATAGGGATAGGTGCCGAAGTCGATATCGAGAAGCGAGCCCTGCGCGCCTTCGAAAAGGATGCGCTTGCCGGCGCGGCGCTGTTCGTTCAGCACCTTCCAGACCGGGGCCGCGTATTTCAGGATCTCCGGCGCGATCTCGCGGAGTTGCGCCAGCAGCGCCTCGCGGTCGATCGGCTCCATGCCGAGGCCGGACCGGAGCGCGTTGTGATGCAGAAGTGCGCGGTCGACGCGTTGTTGCAGCGTCTCCTCATCGGCGAGGTCGGCAACACGGATCACCCGGCGCCCGACCTTGTCCTCGTAAGCCGGACCGATGCCGCGCCCGGTGGTGCCGATCTTGGCACTGGTGCCCGAGGCCTGCTCCTCGCGCGCCCGGTCAAGTTCGCCGTGGAAGGGCATGATAAGCGGGGTGTTTTCCGCCACCATCAGGTTTTCCGGGCTGATCTCCACCCCCTGCTCGCGGATCTTCGCGATCTCGGTGACGAGATGCCAGGGGTCGAGCACGACGCCATTGCCGATCACCGAAAGCTTGCCGCCCCGCACGACGCCCGAGGGCAGCGCATTAAGCTTGTAGACCTTGCCGCCGATGACGAGCGTGTGGCCGGCATTATGCCCGCCCTGAAAGCGCGCAATCACATCGGCCCGCTCGGACAGCCAGTCGACGATCTTGCCCTTGCCCTCGTCACCCCACTGGGCGCCCACAACAACGACATTGGCCATGCGTCCTGCTCCTTATGCGGCAAACGCGCGACGTATAGCGGCTGGGTGGGCGGGGGGGAACCGGTTTTCTTTCCCCGCCGCGCATTCGCGCCCTGCGCGAATCAGCGCTTGCGGGCTCGGGCGCAAAGGCGCAGGATCATCGGACAGGATCAGTTATTTTTCTCCCCGATTTCTCTGCGCCCTCCAGTTAAAAAAGAAGAGGATTTCATGACCTATGCACCGATCCCCGCCCCGGTTCGAAACATGAATGCGTCAGCGGACATGCGTTGGCGTCATCTCTACTGGCATCTCGTAAAGAGCAAGGGTTTTGTCACCGACCCGGCTAACGCACCACTCGTGCAGGCGCTGTCTCGCATCGGCTGGACATCGAGGTTCACAGGCGAGGCGGGCGCCGGTCTCGACTTTCTTCATATGCACCGCGAGATGATCGCACATGTGGACATGATGCTTGCAAGCATGGGCGACCCGAACTGGCCCCGCGTCACAGGTTGGGCGGCGATTCCGCCAGGTTCATCCGATCCTGACTGGCCCGAGCCTGCCATCCCAAACCTGAACGATCTTTCCGCATGGCCTCCGAACAAGCGAAGGGCCATCTCAGCAATAGCAGAGGCGAGATCTCCTGCGATTAGGCGCGAAAACCTCGCAATTGCTCAGGCGCTACGCGATCCGGCGGTGCTGGGACAGGATGGATTTACACTGGACCAACTCGGCTACCGGATCGAAGTCACCGTACATAACTGGATGCACAATCGATTCGCTGCGGCACCGCCCGATGACGGGCAGGATCTTTCACCCGCCAACGACTGGTTGGGTGATCCGTTTTCAAGCCATGTGAATGACTACTTTTGGAAGTTGCACGGCTGGATCGACGACTGTATCGGACTTTGGGAATTGGCGCAGGGCGAAATTTCGGCGGACTTTTCCGGAGCTTGGGTTCCGCCCAATGAGGCTCCTCCGCTGGATGTCCTTCTCGGTGCGACCGGATCGTCGGCCGACCAAAGAAAACTGCGCGCCCGCTTTAGCTTCCCCCGCTTCTTCGAGACGACCGAGACGGAGCTGCGGGATGTGATCCGGGAGATCGGAATCTAAGTTGCCGTGCGTATTGTGCAACCAACTTGGCTGCGACCGGGTTGACAACCCTCGACAAACAAAGAGGTGGCGGGATAGCAGTATTGCCAAACCCGGAGCCGCATCCCATGGGCATCCTCCTCCGCTGGCTCGGCGCCTTCGCGCTTCTGTCGGCGACCTTCAACCCGACGCCGTGGAACTACGTCCACTGGGTCAACACGACCTGGCCCGACCAGATGCCGCTTGCCGTCTTCCTCGGCCTGATCCTCGCCGTCGGTTACATGGTCTATGTCGTGGCCACGCTCCGCTCCATCGGCGCCTTCGGCGTCGTCCTCATCGCCGCGATCTTCGGCGCCGGGCTCTGGGTGCTGATTGACTGGGGCGTGCTGTCCCTGACAAATCCCTCCTTCAACCTCTGGCTCGGCATCCTCGTCCTCTCGCTGATCCTCGGCATCGGGCTGTCCTGGTCGATCCTGCGGCAAAGGCTTTCCGGCCAGGCCAGCGTCGATGAGATCGAAGGCTGACCCCTTCCGGCTTGCACTGGCGACACCATGCGCCTAGATAGGCGCGTCACCGTCAAAGGCCCGAAGGCTCCATGGAAAACGTCGTCCTCTCCGTTCACCTGATTCTCGCGCTTCTCCTCATCGGGGTCGTGCTTTTGCAGCGCTCGGAGGGTGGCGGGCTTCTCGGCGGCGGCGGCGTGATGACGAACCGGGGCGCCACCAATGCGCTTCAGAAGGTGACCTGGGCAATCGCCTCGGCCTTCATCGTGACCTCGATCACGCTGACCATCCTTTCGGCGCAGAACTCGCGCAACAGTTCGGTCCTTGACGACGCCAGCACTTCGGCACCCGCCGGCGACGCGACCGAGCCCGCGCTGCCAAACCTTGACCTTGCGCCCCCGCCCAGCGGCGACGCGCCGGTGGCTCCGCCGCCCGCCCAGTAGGGCAAACCACAAATCTTTGGCGGCGCCATCCGGCGCGCCACTATCCTTTGCGGTCCGGTTGCGGGGGACGCGCGAATCTGATAGCTCTCGACTCCCGTGATGCTGTGTTCGCGATGAACCGGCAAACCCAAGAAACTTGAGGCGATCACGGGGAGTTCACCGCATGGCACGTTATGTCTTCATCACAGGCGGTGTGGTTTCCTCGCTTGGCAAGGGTCTGGCCTCGGCAGCACTCGGGGCGCTTTTGCAGGCGCGCGGCTATTCGGTTAGGCTCAGGAAGCTCGACCCCTACCTCAACGTCGACCCCGGCACGATGTCGCCCTTCGAACATGGCGAGGTCTTCGTGACCGATGACGGGGCCGAGACCGACCTCGACCTCGGCCATTACGAACGCTTCACCGGGGTCCATGCCCGGAAGACCGACAGCATCTCCTCCGGCCGGATCTATTCCAACGTGCTGGAGAAGGAACGCCGCGGCGACTACCTCGGCAAGACCATCCAGGTCATCCCGCACGTCACCAATGAAATCAAGGACTTCCTCAGGATCGGCGAGGATGAGGTCGATTTCATGCTCTGTGAGATCGGCGGCACCGTCGGCGATATCGAGGGCCTGCCGTTCTTCGAAGCCATCCGCCAGTTCATCCACGAACGCCCGCGCGGCCAGTCGATCCTGATGCACCTGACGCTTCTGCCCTATCTCTCGGCGTCGGGCGAGTTGAAGACCAAGCCGACCCAGCATTCGGTCAAGGAATTGCAAAGCATTGGCCTTGCCCCCGACGTCCTCGTCTGCCGCTCCGAACACCCGATCCCGGACCGCGAGCGTGAGAAGATCGCGCTCTTCTGCAACGTCCGCCAGGATGCCGTGATCCCGGCCTATGACCTGAAGTCGATCTACGAGGCGCCGCTGGCCTACCACCGCGCCGGCCTTGACCGCGCCGTTCTCGACGCCTTCCAGATCAGCCCGGCGCCGAAGCCGAACCTTGACCGCTGGACCGATGTGATGGACCGGCTGACCAATGCCGAAGGCGTGGTCCGCGTCGCCATCGTCGGCAAGTACACCCAGCTTGAGGACGCCTACAAGTCCATCGCCGAGGCCCTGACCCACGGCGGCATGGCCAACCGCGTCCGCGTCAAGGCCGAATGGATCGACGCCGAGATCTTCGAACGCGAGGACCCGGCGCCCTGGCTCGAAAACTTCCACGCCATCCTCGTCCCCGGCGGCTTCGGCGAACGCGGCACCGAAGGCAAGATCAAGGCCGCGCAATTTGCCAGGGAAAAGGGCGTGCCCTACCTCGGGATTTGCCTCGGCATGCAGATGGCGGTGATAGAAGCCGCGCGGAACGTCGCCGGCCTCACCAAGGCGGGGTCCGAGGAATTCGACCACGAAAAGGGCCAGAAGCGGTTCGAGCCTGTGGTCTATCACCTGAAGGAATGGGTGCAGGGCAACCACACCGTCCAGCGCAAAGCCGACGACGACAAGGGCGGGACGATGCGGCTTGGCGCCTATACCGCGATGCTGAAGTCAGGCTCCAGGGTCGCCGATGTCTATGGCTCCACCGAGATCGAGGAACGGCATAGGCATCGCTATGAGGTCGACACCAAGTACCGCGAGAAGCTGGAGGGCTGCGGGCTGGTATTTTCGGGCATGTCGCCGGACGGGCGGCTGCCGGAGATCGTCGAGTGGAAGGACCACCCGTGGTTCATCGGGGTGCAGTACCACCCGGAACTGAAGTCCAAACCCTTCGCCCCGCATCCCCTGTTCGCGGATTTTGTCCGGGCGGCGAAGGGGGTGGAGCGGTTGGTTTGAGGGGGTCACCACGAAAAGGAGAAAGAAAGCGCATGCTTTGGTGCTTCGATGGGAAAGTTATACTTGGCAAACAGAGCGTAACTGCAAGCGGCAGCAACAAGAATATGCGAGAAGTGGGTGACCATTTCGAGGCGCCTTTTCTTTTCCTGCCGGCTTTCGATCACTTTCTTTGTTGAGTTGTAGTCAATATAAATCTCCACAATCGCGCCTCCCATGAGCAAGCGCAACGTATCAAGGTGCCGACGGTTGCGCTCAAGTGCGACGCTGAGTTCATTCATTAGAACCAGACCAAACGCACCAACCGCAATTGGCACAAGGAAAAGGAGCTTATGAACTGATGCCAACCCGATATCGCCAGCGTAGACCAAGCCAAGGCCATATGCGAGGGCGACCTGACCAGCAAACAGCCAAGATGCAACAACCCAATGTTCCTTTTGATACTCCTTGATGTGTGAAACGCAGTCCTCGTAGTGCAGGGCCACAAAATCTGCCTCGACTCCAGGCTCTAGGCTCGGCAAAACGATTTCTCCACCGCCTTCGCGAGTACACACTTTGACTCTTTCTGAGAGCGCTGCTTCGCGCTCACTAACTTCTCTGCGCTTGTCCGCTCTTGGGAAAAGGGCCCACCAAAGTAGCTGTGGGAAATCCCAAGCTGCTGAAAGGATTAGCATTTCACTACCACCGGCATGACCTCATATCCCTTCAAAAGGGTATCTGATTCGCCACACAATTGTAGAGTGAAACTGCGCGCGAAGTTCCCAATTGAGGAAATAGCCCGCAGTAGGGTGCGTGCTCGCACGCGCCATTCGCCGCAAGCGGTGCGTGAAATCACGCACCCTACCGCTTCCGGCCCACGGTCTCCCCTTCCGCCCGATTTGTCCCGCGACAAATCGGGCCGCGCCTGCCTGCCCCCGGCAGGCGCGTTACCGCGCCAGCCCAGGCAGCCGCGCCCCGATTTCCGAAACGCACGGCGCAAACAGACACCCTCTTGCCCTCCGGCTTGCGCCTCCGGGCAATCGGACCGGGTGACGTGCCACTGGCACGTCCCTTTCCGGCCCTCAGCCCCCACGCCCGCCGTTTCACGCCAACTTCCCCCGTGGCGCATCGCCGCCGCCCACACCACACGGCTCTTGACCGAATTACTAAACATGTTAAGTTTCTCGCAGACCGGGGGGAGGCCGACATGACCTATGCCGACACGATCACCATCGACTCGTTGGAACGCGATCCCTATCCGATCTATGCGCGCCTGCGCCGGGAAGAGCCGCTGATCCCGGTCCCGGCGGCCAATTGCTGGTTCGCGACGCGCTGGAAGGATATCGAGGCGATCAACCGCTCGCCGGATTTCACCGCCGCCTCCGATGACGCGCCGGTGAACGAGGCGTTCGGGCGCCCCAATGTCCTGACCTCCGAGGGCCCGGACCATACGGCGCTCCGCACCGGCATCGACGCGCATTACAAGCCGAAGAAGGTCGCCGGCTATATCGAGGCCCTGGTCCGCCCCATCGCCGAGGCGCAGCTCGCCGCGTTCCGGGCCTCGGATGACAATGACCTGATGTCGCTCTACTTCGAGCCGATCTCGGCCCTGTCGCTGGCCCGGTCCTTCGGCCTGACGGAGGTGGATGTCGCCACGCTCCGCCGCTGGTTCCACGGGCTGAGCCAGGGCGCCATCAACTTCGAACGTGACCCGGCCCGCGCCGCCGATTGCGCAAGGGCGGTGGCAGAGATCGAAGCCATCCTCCTGCCGTTCCTCGCCCGGCTGGCGCAGAACCCCGATGGCTCGCCCCTCTCCCATCTCCTCCATTCCGGCATTGAGGAGGGCAAGACCCGCGCGCCCGAATACATCCTGCCGACGGTCAAGGTCACGCTTCTCGGCGGGATGCAGGAACCGGGCCATGGCGCCGGTTCGACCCTGACCGGGCTTCTCGCCAACCCCGAGCAGTTGCAGGACCTCCGGCAGAACCTCGACACCCTCCTGCCGCAGGCCATCGACGAGGGGCTGCGCTGGGTTGCGCCGATCGGCACGATGATGCGCACCGCGCTCCGCGACACCATGGTCAACGACATTCCGGTGCCCGAAGGCGCGGCGGTGTCCTGCATCATGGCCTCGGCCAACCGCGACGAGGCGCGCTTCCCCGAGCCGGACAGCTTCAACATCCACCGGCCGCAGACCGCGCACATGTCCTTCGGCGCGGGCGCGCATTTCTGCGCCGGCAAGTGGTTCGCCAAGGCGCAGATCGAGATTGCCTTGCGGGTGCTCTTCGAAGCCTGTCCCGACCTCCGCCTTGCCGGTGCCGCGCCCGATTTCCGGGGATGGGAGTTCCGCGCACCGACGAGCCTCAGGATCGTGAAGCCGGCGTCGTAGGTCGGGGTTCACCCCGACTCCCCGCGCACCATGGGCGAACCCGCCTTCGGCGGAACCACCCATCCTGCGCCCGCCAGAATGCCCGACACCTGTCGGGACGGATGCCATACGCATACCCGACGGATGCCAGACGCCCTTTGCACCTGTCCCGGAAGCCCCTTATATCGGTCCCATGTTCGGACGCATCCTCACCTCGCTTCTCACCGAAAGACCCGACCGTCTGCCGCAGCCGGATGCGCAGCGGGCGCTCGCCGCCCTCCTCGTCCGCCTCGCCAGGGCCGATGAACACTACGATGAGGGGGAGCGCGGCCGCATCGACCGCATCCTCGCCCGCCGTTACAACCTCAGCCCTTTCGAGGCGGTGACGATCCGCGCCGACGCCGAGGAGATGGAGGCCGAGGCGCCCGATACCGTGCGCTTCACCCGCGCCCTCAAGGACGCCGTTCCCTACGAGGATCGCATGGGACTGATGGAGGCGCTCTGGTCCGTGGCGTTGGCCGATGATGCCCGCGACCCGCGCGAGGATGCGATGATCCGCGTCACCGCCGACCTTCTCGGCATCAGCGACAAGGACCGGGCCATCGCCCGGCAGAATGTAGAAAAATCAAAGACATGATCGCCAGCCTTTCGATGTATGACTGGCCGCAGGTGCGGGAAGCGAATGACCGGCTCTGGGCGCTGGCCCATGCCGCGCTGATGGCCGAGGGGGTCGCCGCCCCGGCGGAGCTGACCCGCGACGACAGCCTCTGGGAAGTCTGGCAAAGCCCCGACCTCCTCCTCGGCCAGACCTGCGGCATGCCCTACCGGACGAGGCTCCACGGCAGGGTTGAGCTTGTGGCGACCCCGGACTACGGCCTCCCCGGCGCGCCGCCCGGGCACTATTATTCCGTCTTCGTGACCCGCAAGGACGAACCCGGCGAGGCGGAGGATTTCATCGACCGCACCCTTGCCTTCAACGGTCAGGACAGCCAGTCGGGCTGGGCCGCGCCGCAGAACCAGATGGCGAAGAAGGGCCTGCGGTTCACCCATACCCGCCACACCGGCGCCCATCGCGACAGCGCCCGCGCCGTCGCCGCCGGCAAGGCCGACATCGCCGCGATCGACGCCATCAGCTGGCGTCTGGTCGAGGCGCATCACCAAGATCTAGCGCAAAAGCTCCGCGTGATCGGCCATACCGACCCGACGCCGGGCCTGCCTCTCATCGCCGCGAAAGGGCGCGACACTGCCCCCCTAGCCCGCGCCTTTGCCGCCGCCATCGCCGGGCTGACCCCTGCCGACCGGGCCGCGCTTGGGCTTCGCGACCTAGTACCTATCCCGGCGCCAGCCTATCTCGCCGTGCCCACGCCGCCGCCACCTTCGCAAGATGTGCCGGTCAATTAGGCAGTTTGTCGGGCATTTTGCCGAAGACCTCTCAAAAAGCGCATTGTAAAATGGCGGAATATCAGCCCTATTCGGTGCGTCCAGGGGAGGACATGCGTGAGCGACCAGGCGAAAGAAATCGGCGCACCCGTCATCGAGGTGCGTGATCTGCACAAGGCCTACGGCCAGCTTGAAGTGCTGAAGGGGGTTTCCCTCGTCGCGCATCGCGGCGAGGTCATATCGCTCATCGGCTCGTCCGGTTCGGGCAAATCCACGCTTCTGCGCTGCTGCAACCTTCTTGAGGACAGCCAGCAGGGTGAGATCCTCTTCAAGGGCGAGGCGGTCCACTGGAAGGGCACCGGCCTTCACCGGCACCCGGCCGACAAGCAGCAGGTCATCCGCATCCGCACCAACCTTTCGATGGTGTTCCAGCAGTTCAACCTCTGGTCGCACCTGACGATCCTGCAGAACGTCATGGAAGCGCCGCTGACCGTCCTGCGCCGCGACAAGGCCGAGGTCGAGGCCGCCGCGCGCAAGTATCTCGACAAGGTCGGCATCGGCGACAAGTGCGATGTCTTCCCGGCCCAGTTATCCGGCGGCCAGCAGCAGCGCGCCGCCATCGCCCGCGCGCTCTGCATGGAGCCGACGGCACTTCTCTTCGACGAACCGACATCTGCGCTCGACCCCGAACTTGAGCAGGAAGTCATCAAGGTTATCAAGGCTTTGGCCGAGGAAGGCCGGACCATGCTCATCGTGACCCATGACATGCGGCTTGCCGCCGATGTCTCGGATCACACGATTTTCCTGCACAAGGGCAAGATCGAGGAAGAAGGTTCACCCGAAGAGCTATTCGGAAAACCGAAAACCGAACGGCTGCAACAGTTCCTGAGCGCGACCGTTGCCGCCTGACCACTCAAAAGCAGCTCAGTAAATACCGGGAGAGTACAATGAAAAAACTTCTTATCGCCGCCGCAGCGCTTGCGCTGACTGCCGGCCTTGCCGGCGCTCAGACCGTTCGCCTCGGTACCGAGGGCGCCTACCCTCCGTTCAACTTCATCAATGACAAGGGTGAGGTCGACGGGTTCGAGCGGGAACTGGGCGACGAGCTTTGCAAGCGCGCCGAACTGACCTGCGAATGGGTCACCAACGAATGGGATTCGATCATCCCGAACCTCGTTTCCGGCAACTACGACACCATCATCGCCGGCATGTCGATCACCGAGGAGCGCGACAAGGTCATCGACTTCACCCAGAACTACTATCCGCCGGCCTCCTCGGCCTATGTCGCGCTGAAAGCCGATGCCGACATCAAGGGTGGCGTCGTCGCGGCGCAGACCGCAACGATCCAGGCCGGACATGTCGCGGAAAGTGGCGCGACGCTTCTGGAATATCCGACGCCGGATGAAACCATCGCCGCCGTCCGCAACGGCGAGGCGGATGCGGTCTTTGCCGACAAGGACTACCTCAAGCCGTTCGTCGAGGAATCCAATGGCGAGCTTATGTTCGTCGGCGAGGAAATCCAGCTTGGCGGTGGCGTCGGCATGGGGCTTCGTGAAAGCGACGCCGAACTGAAGGGCAAGTTCGACACCGCCATTCAGGCGATGAAGGACGACGGTACGCTGAACACGCTTCTCAAGAAGTGGTTCGGCGACGAAACTCCCCTCTTCTGAGACCGGCGGGCGGGGCCCCAGCGCCCCGCCCCCTGACCAACACAGAAAATGTTCGCATCCTGCGCAGATCCGTCAACGCTTGAAGGCCTGAGCTGGCTTCTTTGCTATCTCACCTCGGGAAAGCACATCCTTTTCTACATCTCGATCGGGACCGTGCTCACGCTGCTTGTCATCACGGCTCCGGCGGCGCTTGCCTTCGGTTTTGGCGGCGCGATGGCGGCACGGTCGCAATTCGCGCCGCTTCGCTGGATCGGCAAGGCCTATACCTCGATGGTGCGCGGCGTCCCCGACATCATCTTCTTCCTCTTCGTGCCGATCGCACTCGACCAGCTCTTCGAATTCATCCGCCACAAGGCGAAATGCCCCGACTGGGACCAGCCCATCTGGCAGGGAAGCGATTTTGTCGTCTGTCCCGCAGCGAAACTGCCCCTGTCCACCAGCGAGCAATGGGTTCATGAGACCTACGGCTTCTTCATGGCCGTCCTTGCCTTCGCCATCGTCTTCGGCGCTTTCGCGGCAAACGTGATCTATGGCGCGATGAACGCCGTGCCGCGCGCGCAGATGGAAACCGCCGAGGCTTACGGCATGAGCCACCGCCAGGCCTTCCGGCGCATCCTCGTGCCGCAGATGTGGGTCTATGCGCTGCCCGGCCTTTCGAACCTCTGGATGATCCTCATCAAAGCGACGCCGCTTCTCTTCGTTCTCGGCGTGCGCGACATCGTCTATTGGGCGCGGGAGCTCGGCGGGTCGAAGACCTCGGCCTATGAATATCCCCATCCTGACTGGCGGCTTTACTACTTCCTCGCCCTCCTGGCCTTCTACCTCATCATGACCAGCCTTTCCGAACGTGTCCTGCGCCGCATCAGCGCGCGCCTGAGCAAGGGCCAGGCGACGATGGCCGGCGAACAGCAGAGGAAGGCCGCGGCATGACCTGCTGGGAAACATTTGAGGCCTACGGCCTGCGGTCCATCGGCCTTGGCGAACGGCTTCTGCCGAAGACCGGATTCACCCTCTGCGAACACGTTGTTCTGATCGGCTCCGGGTTGGTCTGGAACCTCTACTTCGGCATCCTCGCGCTTTTCTTCGGCTTCTTCCTTGCCAATGCCGTGGCGTTGGCCAAGGCCAGCGCCAACCCCTGGCTCAGGAAACCCGCCGAGTGGTTCATCTACGTGTTCCGCGGATCGCCGCTCTTCATCCAGTTTTTCCTCGCCTACGAGACCTTCGTGCTTCTGCCGCGTGCCGGCATCGACATACCGCTGGGTTTCACCACGATCACCATCGCGACCTCGTGGCTGTCGAAGGCCTGGGCCGGGGCGCTGCTGGTCCTCTTCCTCAACACCGCCGCCTATTCGGCCGAGATCTTCTACGGTGCACTGCGGTCCGTGCCGAAGGGCGACATCGAAGCGGCGGACGCCTACGGCATGTCAGGCTGGTCGCGCTTCCGGCGCATCCTCTGGCCGACGATGCTGCGGCTGGCCTGGCCGGCCTATACCAACGAGGCGATCTTCCTTTTCCACGCGACCACGCTGGTGTTCTTCTCGGGCTTTCCATCCTTCCAGCAACGGGGCGACAGCCTCTACTACGCGAACTACTTCGCGTCGCAGACCTTCAACCCTTTCATCGCCTATCCGGTCATCGCGATCTACTTCATCCTCCTGACCCTGATCGTCATCACCCTTTTCGGCATCGTCAACCGGCGGCTGAACCGGCATCTGCCGCAGGCAAATCGCAGCAGAATTCGCTTGCGTCCACAGCTGATCCGATAGTATCCAGTATTTGATCAAATTTTCAGGCTGCCGGAATAGCTAATTTCCGGACAATTGCACCGGGTCATTGCTGGTGACGGCCGATTTGATCAAAAAGTGAAAGGCCCAAGGGCATGGGCCGTTTCTGCCGCTGGCGCCGCTAGGCCTGCCGGGGCGGTTTCGGGCCAGACCTGGCATCTGGTGAGACTATGAAGAACTGGCTCAGAAAGCACCAAGAGGTGCGTACGATCCGTGTGGCCGCTGCCGACATCAACGGCCAGCCGCGCGGCAAACGCGTTCCCGTCCGCTTCGCCGATGCGGTGGTCGAGAACGGCACGCGATTCCCCATGTCCGTCCTCAACCTCGACATCTGGGGCGAGGATATCGAGGACAGCCCGCTTGTCTTCGAAAGCGGCGATGCCGACGGCATCCTGAAACCGACCGAGCGTGGCTTCATGCCAATGCCCTGGCTCGACGCACCGACCGCGCTTCTGCCGATCTGGATGTTCCGCGAGAACGGCAAGCCCTACGAGGGCGATCCGCGCCACGCGCTCGCGGCGGTCATCGACCGCTACAAGGCGCGCGGCCTGACCCCGGTCTGCGCCATGGAGCTCGAGTTCTACCTGATCGACGACAGCGGCAAGACCCTTCAGGTTCCGCCCTCGCCCCGCTCCGGCAAGCGCCGGAAAGCGGCGGAGATCATGTCGATCCGCGCGCTCGATGCCTTCGACACCTTCTTCACCGATCTCTATGACGCCTGCGAGGCGATGGATATTCCGGCCGACACCGCCATCTCGGAATCCGGTCTTGGCCAGTTCGAGATCAACCTGATGCACACCGACGACGCCTTGCGCGCCGCCGATGATGCCTGGCTTTTCAAGCTTCTGGTCAAGGGCCTCGCCCGCCGCCACGGCTTCGCCGCCAGCTTCATGGCCAAGCCCTATGCCGACTATTCCGGCAACGGGCTGCACACCCACTTCTCGATCATCGACAAGGAAGGCACCAACGTCTTCGACAACGGCGGCACCGAAGGCTCTCCGCTGCTGATGAACGCGGTGGCGGGCTGCCTTGCCGCGATGCATGACAGCGCGCTGATCTTCGCGCCGCATGACAACAGCTATGAACGGCTGGTGCCCGAGGCGCATGCCCCGAACGCGATCTGCTGGGCCTATGAAAACCGGACCTCGGCAATCCGCATCCCCTCCGGCAACCCCAAGGCGCGGCGGATCGAGCATCGGGTGGCAGGCGGCGACGTGAACCCCTACCTCCTTCTCGCGGCGATCCTTGGCGCGGCGCTCATCGGCATCGAAGAGGGCATGACACCGCCTGCGCCGATCACCGGCAACGCCTATGCGCTCGACCTGCCGCTCCTGCCTGAGACCTGGCAGGAAGCGATCGACATCTTCGAGAAAAGCCCGGTGATCCGGAAGATCTTCCCGCAGGAACTGATCCACAACCTCGTCATGACCAAGCGTCAGGAACTGCGCTACATCGACGAGCTGACGCCCGAAGAGAAGATCGAAATCTACCTCGATACGGTGTGACCCGGCCCGGTGCCGCTTGCACGGCGGCACCGCCCGGCGCTACGCTTCGACCAAACGGACCAAAGGCAAGACATGAAGATCGGCATCCTTCAGACCGGACAGGCGCCCGACATGCTGCGCGAGGCATCGGGCGACTATCCCGACATGTTCGCGCGGCTGCTCGCCGCCCGTGGCCTCGACTTCAAGACCTACCTTGTCGAGGCGATGGACTTCCCGTCGGGTATCCATGACTGCGACGGCTGGCTTATCACCGGCTCGCGCCATGGTGCCTATGAGGACCATCCCTTCATCAAGCCGCTGGAAGATTTCATCCGCGGCGCCTATGCCGAAAAAGTGCCGATGGTCGGCATCTGCTTTGGCCACCAGATCATAGCGCAAGCCCTTGGCGGCAAGGTCGAACGCTTTGACGGCGGCTGGTCCGTGGGCCCGACCGACTACGACTTCGGCGGTGACAAGGTGACGATGAACGCCTGGCACCGTGATCAGGTGACGGAACTTCCGCCGGATGCGGAACGGGTTGCCACCAACGAATTCTGCGAGAATGCCGCGCTGGTCTACGGCGACCGCGCCTTCACCGTGCAGGCCCACCCTGAGTTTACCGACGATTTCGTCGACGGGCTGATGAAGACACGCGGCAAGGGCCTTGTGCCCGACAACCTCATGGCGGCGGCCGCGGAGCGCCTCGGCCGCCCCAATTCTTCTCCCGCGGTCGCCGACCGGATCGCGGATTTCTTCAAGCAAAATCGCAACTGACAACAGTGTGAGTCATGGCCGACTGGACCAATAAACTGCCTCAAGCAGCACAGGAATATATTGCCGGACGCCGGTTGGACGAGGTCGAATGCCTCGTCGCCGACCTCGCCGGCGTGGCGAAAGGCAAGGCGATGCCCGCCTTCAAGTTCGGCAAGCAGAAGTTCTTTCACCTGCCGAATTCGATCTTCGCCCAGACAATTACCGGCGACTATGCCGACATGCCCGACGAAAGCGAATTCACCGAACCGGACATGGTGCTGACGCCCGACTACTCGACGGCGACAGCCGTGCCGTGGAACCCCGATGCGGCGCTCCAGGTCATCCATGACGTCCTCGATCAGGAGGGTAAACCGGTGGCAATGGCGCCCCGGAACGTCCTGAAGCGCATGGTCGAGCTTTATGCCGCGGAAGGCTGGAAGCCGATCGTCGCGCCCGAGATGGAATTCTACATCGTCGCCCGCAACATCGACCCGAACCAGCCGGTGATCCCGCCGATCGGGCGGTCCGGCCGGCGCATGATGGCGAACCAGGCCTATTCGATGTCCGCCGTCGACGAATACGGCCGGGTGATCGACGACATCTATGACTTTGCCGAGGCGCAGGGGCTTGAGATCGACGGCATCGTTCAGGAAGGCGGCGCCGGTCAGGTCGAGCTGAACCTGAGCCACGGCGATCCGGTGATGCTTGCCGACGAGGTCTTCTACTTCAAGCGCCTGATCCGCGAGGCGGCGCTTCGCCACGACTGCTTTGCCACCTTCATGGCCAAGCCGATCGAGGGCGAACCCGGCAGCGCCATGCATATCCACCAGTCGGTGGCAGACCTGAAGACCGGCAAGAACATCTTCTCGGATGCGAAGGGCAAGGAAACCGACGCCTTCATGCATTTCATTGCCGGCATGCAGAACTACCTGCCCGCCGTCGTGGCGCTGATGGCGCCTTACGTGAACTCCTACCGCCGCTATGTCCCGGACTTCTCCGCGCCGATCAATCTCGAATGGGGGCGCGACAACCGGACGACCGGCCTTCGCGTTCCGATCTCCGACCCTGCCGGGCGGCGGCTGGAAAACCGCCTGCCGGGAATGGACTGCAACCCCTATCTCGGCATCGTGGCCACGCTCGTCTGCGGCTATCTTGGCCTCAAGGAAAAGAAGATGCCGCGGCCCGAGATCAAGGGGAACGCCTATATCAACGCCGACGAACTGCCGACGACACTCGGCGATGCGCTCGACCTATTCTCCGAATGCGCGCCGGTGCGCGAGGTGCTGACGCCCGAGTTCTGCGACATCTACGAGGCGGTCAAAAGGAACGAGTACAAGGAGTTCCTCCAGGTCATCAGCCCCTGGGAACGCGAACACCTTCTGCTGAACGTATAGGCGGATTGTCACCGAAATTTCACAGGCCGCCTTCGGGCGGCCTGTGGCCTTTCCGGCCTCCATGAGCTAAGGATTTCTGAAATCCGAGGTTTCAAAAAGGCAAATGATGGCTCCGGACACTGCGACGCTCCGCCCCGCCAAGACCCCCGACGTGCATCAGGCCGAACCGATCCCCGCCGCCGCGCGGGCCGAGATCGACAGGCTTCTCGCGACGGGCGATCTCTTCCGCTACACCGCGCCCGAGGGCGCGCCGGTGGCGCAGCTTGAGGCGGAATTCGCTGATTTCCTCGGTTCGCGCTACGCGCTTGCCGTCGCCTCCTGCTCCGCAGCACTTTTCCTTGCGCTGAAAGCCCTCGATCTGCCGCGCGGCGCCCGCGTGCTGATCCCGGCCTTCACCTTCGCCGCCGTTCCTTCTGCCGTTGTCCACGCCGATTGCGTGCCGGTCCTTGTCGAGGTCGGTGAGACGCTGCGCATCGACCTTGACGACTTCCATGCCAAGCTCGAAACGGCGGATGCCGTCCTCATCAGCCACATGCGCGGCCATACCTCGGACATGGATGCGATCATGGCGGCCTGTGATGCCAGGGGCATTCCGGTGATCGAGGATGCCGCCCATTCGCTCGGCACGCTCTGGTCGGGGCGGAAGATCGGCACGCTCGGCAAGATCGGCTGCTTTTCGTTCCAGTCCTACAAGATGGTGAATGCCGGCGAAGGCGGGATGTTCGTCACGGACGATCCGGAGCTTGCCGCCCGCGCCGTCATCATGTCGGGCGCCTATGAGTACAACTGGAAAAAGCACCCCGGCCTGCAGAACAGCTTTCACCACTGGCAGAACAAGCTGCCGCTTTACAACATGCGGATGCAGAATCTCTCCGCCGCCGTCATCCGCCCGCAGATCCCGGAGATTCCGGCCCGGGTCGCAGCCGGGCAGCGCGGCCACGACCGGGTTGCGGCCAGGCTCGCCCAACATCCGTGGTTCGAGGTGCCCCCCGCCCTGCCGCAGGAAGAACGTGCGCCCGACTCGCTCCAGTTCCTGCTGCGCGGGTTCGACAGCGACGAGGATGCCCGCGCCTTTCTCGACGCGGCGGCACGGCGTGGCGTTGCAGTGCAGATCTTCGGCCTTTCGCCCGACAATGCCCGGGCTTTCTGGAACTGGCAGTTCCTCGGCGACCTGCCCGACCTGCCGGTGACGCGCGCCATGCTGATGCGGGCCTGTGACCTGCGCCTGCCGACACGCCTCAGCGAAGCCGACCTCGACCATATCGCCGAGGGGCTGATCGCGGCGGCAGCCGAAGTGCAGCGCGGCTGACGCCGGGGGTCAGAGCTTCGACAGCTTGGTCTGCAACTCGGCCAGCTGCTTCTTGATCTGCGCCAGGTCGTCGCCGTCCTGCGCCTTGGCCTTGGCCTTAGGCTTCGCCTCGACCTCGGTCTCATCGTCGATCTCGGGGCCGGAGGATTTTCCGAACCCGCCCATCACCGATTTCAGGAAGGCCTGCTGCTGGCGCTGAAGCGCTTCGAAACCGGGCATGGAGGCCATCGGATTCGGGAAGGTGGTCATGTTTTCCATCAGCTTGGACTGGCCTTCCCGCAGCATCTCGAAACTGGCGGCCAGGAACTGCGGCACCACGCTTTGCGCCTGGGTCGTGTAGCTCCGCACCAGATCGGTCAGCACATCGACCGGCAGCACGCTTTCGCCCCGGCTTTCATGTTCCGCGATGATCTGCAGCAGATACTGCCGCGTCAGGTCGTCGCCGGACTTGAGGTCGACGATGCTGACCTCGCGCCCGTCGCGGATGAAGGCGGCAATATCCTCAAGCGTCACATAGTCGCTCGTCTCGGTATTGTAGAGGCGCCGGCTGGCGTAGCGCTTGATCAGCAGCGGCTTGGCGTCGTCCGCCATGTCCGTTCTCCCCGGTCTCATTTGTTTGGCATTGCAGCAAGATTAGGCCGCGCCGCAAAAAACTCAACAGAAAGAAGCGGCGAATGCCCTTGACCGATGGGAAAGTCGCGGCCGGCATCGACTGCAGGCAAAGAAAAAGGCGGGCGCCCCAGGGGCACCCGCCAGTATGACCGTCCGACAGGGAGGATTGCGGAGGTCTCGTCCGTAAAGTCTTACTTCACCGAAGCGGCGGCTTTTTTCGCAGCCGTGGTGACTTCGACCGAAGCTTTCTTGACCGCAGCGGTCGCGTCTTCGGAGAAGTCCTTGCCGGCGGCGAGCATCAGCTCGACGGTTTCCATCTGGGCTTTCTTCGCGATCTCGGCGAAGGCAGCGAGGTTCTCGGCAGCCATTTCGGCAGCGGCCGAAGCGAAGTCGCTCAGCGCTTTCGAGTATTCAGCGGGCTCTTCGCGGACTTTGGTCAGCGAGCCGACTTTCGAGATGGTCTCTTTCGTCCACTTGGACGAGATCTCGCTCGACTTCTCAGCGGCTTCGAGGGCGACCTTGGTCACGCGCTCGCCGAGAACGGCGGAGGTCTTGAAGGTGTCCTGCAGCGCTTTCGCGTCGAAGGGGAAGGAAGCGGCCATGTCCTGCATGACTTTGGTGAAGTCTTGGGTCTTCTGCATTTCGGTATCTCCTGACAAAGGCGGGGTCTGCAATCGTTCTGGACGGGATATACATGCTGCACCGCAGCAATTCAAGTCCCGTCGCCGCATTGCAGCAAAATAATCTCGCCTTTCGGCGGATTGCTGCCCCCGCCCTTTGTCAGACCGCCGGCTGTTCCTTGACGTAGAGGCCCGGCGCCGGATCAAGCTCGCGGAACCCGTTGCCGCCGATCGCCCGCGCGGCCACCTTCTTGCCCGACCGCTTCGACAGCCAGTCGACCCAGCGCGGCCACCAGCTGCCCTTGTGATACTCCGCCCCGGCAAGCCAGGCATCCGACTGCCCCATCGGGCCATCGTTGGTGTAATGGCCGTATTTCACCTTGGTCGGCGGATTGACGATCCCTGCGATATGCCCGGATTCAGAGACGACGAAGGTCTTGTCCTTGGAGCCGAACTGCCGGATGCCGCTGAAGCTGCCCTTCCAGGGGGCGATGTGATCCGTCTCGCAGGCGACCGCGAAAAGCGGCGCGGTGACGTCGGCGAGCGAGAGGGTTTCGTTCATGATCCCGATGCGCCCGCGCGCCAGCTGGTTGTCCTGGCAGATCCAGCGCAGGTATTCGACCGCCATCCGCGCCGGCAGGTTGGTGCCGTCGCCGTTCCAGTAGAGCAGGTCGAAGGCGGGCGGCGCCTCGCCCAGCATGTAGCTGCGGATCGCCGGCCCATAGACCAGATCGTTCGAACGCAGGAAGGAGAAGGTCTTGGCCATGAAATACTTGTCGAGATAGCCGTCCCGCTCCACCTGCTTTTCGATCCCGTCGACGAAATCGTCGTCGAGGAATACTGACACCTCGCCCGGATCGGAGAAATCGGTGAGCGTGGTGAAGAAGGTCGCCGACTTGACGCTGTCATCCTTCCGCTTGGCCATCACCCCCAGCGCCATGGTCAGCGCGGTGCCGGCGATGCAGTAGCCGACGGCATTCACCTTCTTCTCGCCGGTGATCTTCTTCACGGCGCCGATGGCAGCAAGGACACCTTCCTCGACATAGGTTTCCAGCCCGACATCGGCATAGCTGCGGTCGGGGTTCTTCCAGCTCACGATGAAGAGCGAATAGCCCTGATCGAGCACATATTTGATGAGACTGTTCGCCGGCTTCAGGTCGAGGATGTAGAACTTGTTGATCCACGGCGGGAAGATGACGATCGGCGTCTCATGCACCTTCTCGGTCGTCGGCTTGTACTGGATCAGTTCGATCATCCGGTTGCGGAAGACCACCGACCCCGGCGTCGCGCCGATGTTGGTGCCGACCTCGAAAGCATCGGGATCGGCGAGGATGGGCAGGAAGTCACCACGGTTCGCCTCGATGTCGCGCACCAGGTTCTCAAGCCCTTTGACAAGGCTGTCGCCCTCGGTCGCGACGGCGCGTTCCAGGGCGTCGGGGTTCGTCGCAAGGAAATTGGTCGGCGCCACCATGTCCATCATCTGGCGCGCGAAATGCTCGACCCGCTTGCGCTCATGCGGCTGCAGACCGTCAAGTTCTGCAACGGCACGGTCCACCGCCTCGACGTTGCGCATGTATTGCTGCTTGATGAAGTTGAAATAGGGATGGCTTTCCCAGAGCGGGTTGGCAAAGCGGCGGTCCTTCGGCGTCGGGTCCGGCGGCACCTCGGTCGAGCCGGATCGCACCGCCTTCTGGATGTCGGCGAAATGACGCAGCGTCTTGCCCCAGAAGGCTGCCTGCTGCTCGATCAGCTTGGCCGGATTATCCATCGCTTCCTGCCAGTAAGCGGTCAGCGCGCGGGCATAAAGCGCGTTTCCGGGCGCCTCCACCGCCGGATTCGGCGTCCGCTTGTGGGCGAGGGCATTGACCAGCCTCTGGGTCAAATCCTCCATTTTCGCGATGTTTTCGTTCAGCTTATTACCTTGGTCGGGGTTGTCGTGAACCTCTGTTGCCATCGCGAGATTTCCTCCCTAGTCTACTGCAATGCAGCATAGCGCCGCTTTGCCCATGCGGTAAAGCGGCCTGTGGCTGGTTGTAATGGTTGGGGAACCGCGATGAATACCATGTTCCGCTACGATCTCATGGAGAGCGCCCGCAACACCAACGAATGGCTCGGCGCCTCGGCGCGCGCCATGGCCTCCTACCCGGTCTGGGGCCTCGTGCCGCATCCGATGTTCAAGGTTCTCTCGGCCTGGGGCCGCGTCACCGAACGCAGCTTCGCCCGCATGGTCATCAAGCCCGACTGGGGCATCCGCACCGTCGTGGGCGACGAAGGCCGCGATCACCTCGTCGACATCAACACCGTCGTGGCCCGGCCCTTCGGCGACCTCATCCACTTCCGCGTCGTCGGCCGCGCCCCCCGCGCCCGCCGCGTCCTTCTGGTGGCGCCAATGTCGGGGCACTACTCCACGCTTCTCCGCTCCACCGTCCAAAGCCTGCTGCCCGATTGCGAGGTCTATGTCACCGACTGGCACAATGCCCGCGACATCCCGGTCAGCGAAGGCAAGTTCGACGTGGAGGATTACACCCTCTACCTCGTCGATTTCATGCGCCATCTCGGGTCTGACCTTCATGTCGTCGCGATCTGCCAGCCCGCACCCCTGACGCTTGCCGCCACCGCCTATCTCGCCGGCGTCGACCCCGAGGCGCAGCCGCGTTCGCTGACGCTGATCGGCGGCCCGATCGACCCCGACGCGGCGCCGACGGAAGTCACCGACTTCGGCCGCCGCCTGACCATGGGCCAGCTCGAACACCTCGCCATCCAGCGCGTCGGCTTCAAATATGCCGGCGCCGGGCGGCTGGTCTATCCGGGCCTTCTGCAGCTTGCCTCCTTCATCTCGATGAACATGGACCGGCATTTCCAGGCCTTTTCCGACCAGATCCTGCGCGCGGCCAAGGGCGAAGCCTCGGAACGCGATGCCCACAACCGCTTCTATGACGAATACCTCTCGGTCATGGACATGACGGCGGAGTTCTACCTCTCCACCGTCGAGCGGGTCTTCAAGAACCGCGAGATCGCGCGCAATGTCTTCACCGTCGCCGGCCAGCCCGTCGATATCGGCGCGATCACCGATGTGGCCGTGAAGGTCGTCGAGGGCGAGGAGGATGACATCTCCGCCCCCGGCCAGTGCCTCGCAGCGCTTGACCTCTGCACCGGCCTGCCGGCCTCGATGAAGGCGAGCCACCTCGAACCCGGCGCCGGCCATTACGGCATCTTCGCCGGCAAGTCCTGGCGCAACAACATCCGTCCGCTGGTCCTGCGCTTCATCGACCAGAACAGCGGCGACCGGCCCGGCCGGAAAAAAGGCGCCTCGATCCGCGCCGTCTGAGACTCAGGCGACCCGCTGCAGCACTTTCGCGACCGCAAGCTCGATCAGCTTCAGGCAATCGGGGCTGGAAAACCGGTGATCGGCCCCTTTCACGAGGATCAGGCGCATGTCGCCGCCCTCGGCATGGTCGAGTAGCCGCGTCGCCACCGAGACCGGCACATCGGTATCCGCCGTCCCCTGCAACATCCTGACCGGCATCGGCAGGGAGAGCGGCGAGCGCAGTACCAGCCGGTCGCGCCCGTCTTCGATCAACCGCCGGGTGATGATGTAGGGCTCATCGGAATAGTCCGACGGCAGCGCCACCTGCCCTTCTTCCATCAAGGCCCGGCGCTGATCCTCCGAAAAATCGCCCCACATCCCGTCCTCGGTGAAATCCGGTGCCGCCGCCACGGTCACAAGGCCAGCGACCTTCTCCGGATATTCCCGCGCCATCAGAAGCGAGATCCACCCGCCCATCGAAGAGCCGACCAGCACCTGCGGCCCCTCGGTCAAAGCCATGATCGCCGCCCGCGCATCGGCGAACCAGTCGCCGATGGAGCCGTCGAGGAAATCGCCCGACGACTGCCCATGCCCGGAATAGTCAAACCTGAGGAATGCCCGCCCCTGCGCCTTCGCCCAGGCCTCCAGCGCCAGCGCCTTCGTGCCTTCCTTGTCCGACCGGAACCCGCCAAGGAAGACCACACCCGGCCCCTTCCCCCGCACAAGATCATAGGCGATCCGCCGCCCCTCTTTCGTCTCAAGAAAGTTCGTCATGCGCGTCCCTCGCTTCTCTGTTGTCTGAAATACCCCCGGGGGTCCGGGGGTGGAACCCCTGGGCGTTGACTTCGCCGCCACGATCTAGGAATAAAGCCCCGACATAACCCGCAGCCGGGCGTTCCGTGGGCGCCAAACCGACGAGGAGCATGGCCATGAGCCAGATTTCCCTGACATTCCCCGATGGCAACAAGCGCGACTTCGCGAAAGGCGTGACCGCCGCCGAAGTGGCCGCCGCCATCGCCCCCTCGCTCGGCAAGGCCGCGATCTCCGCCTCGCTCGACGGCAAGCACTGGGACCTGCAATGGCCCATCGAGAGTGACGCGAAGATCGCCATCAACACGATGAAGGACGACGCGGCGGCGCTGGAACTCATCCGCCACGACCTCGCCCATGTCATGGCCCGCGCCGTGCAGAAGCTCTGGCCCGAGGTGAAGGTCACCATCGGCCCGGTCGTCGAGAACGGCTGGTACTACGACTTCGACCGGGACGCGCCCTTCACGCCCGAGGACCTCGGCCTGATCGAGAAGGAGATGAAGGCGATCATCAATGCCCGTGACCCGGTGAAGACCGAGGTCTGGGACCGCTCGCGCGCCATCGCCCATTACGTGGCCAAAAACGAGCCCTTCAAGGTCGAGCTGATCGAGGCGATCCCCGGGGACGAACCGCTCAGGATGTACTGGCACGGCCACTGGCAGGATCTCTGCCGCGGCCCGCATCTCCAGCATACCGGCCAGCTTCCCGCCGATGCATTCAAGCTGATGTCGGTCGCCGGCGCCTACTGGCGCGGCGATCACCGGTTGAAGCAGCTCCAGCGCATCTACGGCGTCGCCTTCAAGAACCGCGACGACCTCAAGGCATATCTCAGCATGCTGGAAGAGGCCGCCAAGCGTGACCACCGCAAGCTTGGCCGCGAGATGGAGCTGTTCCACCTGCAGGAAGAAGCGCCGGGCATGGTCTTCTGGCATCCGAACGGCTGGACGATCTACCGGACGCTCATGGACTACATGGGCCGCCGCCTGCGCCGCGCCGACTACCGGGAGATCAAGACCCCGCAGGTCGTCGATCGCGTCCTTTGGGAACGGTCCGGCCATTGGGAGGCCTACCGTGAGAACATGTTCATCGTCGAGGTGGACGAGGAAGGCGCCAAGGAAAAGCGCGTCAACGCTCTGAAGCCCATGAACTGCCCCTGCCATGTGCAGGTCTACAATCAGGGCCTGAAGTCCTACCGCGACCTGCCGCTCAGGCTAGCCGAATTCGGCTCTTGCCACCGCTACGAGTCCTCCGGCTCGATGCACGGGCTGATGCGGGTGCGCGGCTTCACGCAGGATGACGCCCATATCTTCTGCACCGAAGACCAGATCGAGGCGGAATGCGCGAAGTTCATCGCCCTTCTCTCCTCGGTCTACCGCGACCTTGGCTTCGACAAGTTCGACATCAAGCTGTCGACCCGGCCCGAGGTGCGGATCGGCTCGGACGAGACCTGGGACAAGGTCGAGGGCGCGCTGACCAAGGCCATCGAAAAGCTCGACCTTCCTTACGAGATCAACCCTGGTGACGGCGCCTTCTATGGCCCGAAGCTCGACTTCAAGCTGACCGATGCCATCGGCCGCGAATGGCAGTGCGGCACCTTCCAGGTCGACCCGAACCTGCCCGACCGGCTCGGCGCGGAATATGTCGGCGAGGACGGCGCCAAGCACCGGCCCTACATGCTCCACCGCGCCATCCTCGGTTCCTTCGAACGGTTCATCGGGATCCTGATCGAGAACTACGCCGGCAAGCTGCCGTTCTGGCTGGCGCCGCGGCAGGTCGTCGTAGCCTCCATCGTCTCGGATGCCGATGACTATGTGAACGAGGTCGTGGCGAAGCTGAAGGATGCCGGCCTCAGGGCCGAGGCCGATACGCGGAACGAGAAGATCAACTACAAGGTCCGCGAACATTCCGTCGGCAAGGTGCCCGTCATCCTCGCCATCGGCATGAAGGAGGTCGAGGAACGGACCGTATCGCTGCGCCGGCTGGGCGAGACCCAGACCGAAAGCCTGCCGCTCAACCAAGCGCTGAGTGACCTTGCTGCCGAAGCGACGCCCCCCGACCAGCGTTGAGGATCGGCGCGGGCGCGAAATCGGCCCGGACGGCGACCGGTTTTCCCGGCCCCCGTCCGGTGTCGTCGGGCATAGGCTGCCAAACCGATACCGGCAAATGTTGGCAGGCAAGCGACAATCTTGATTTTTTCGACGAATCCGCGATCATTTCCATGCGTGAAATCAGACTTTCCTACCGCCTCCCTCGTCACGGGGCAGCCGGAAGCAATGAAAGACCTGGCTGCACGGCTTCGGGCAATGTCGCCCGAGGAAATTGACCGAGGAGGAACGGATGGCCACGGGCACCGTTAAATGGTTCAACACGACGAAGGGTTTCGGTTTCATCGCGCCCGACGACGGCGGCAAGGATGTGTTCGTGCACATTTCCGCGGTCGAGCGCGCGGGGCTGAAGACGCTCGCCGATAATCAGAAGGTATCTTACGAGATGCAGTCCGGCCGTGATGGCCGTTCGTCCGCAGGCGACCTCAAACTGCTCTGAACATTTCACGCAGCAACCGGACGGCCCGCCTTGGAGCGGGCCGTTTTTTCATTTCAGAACAGCGGCTTGGGTTGCGGCATCCCAGCCGATCCAAAGATCATCCGCGACCGCCACCACCGGGCGCTTCATCAATGCCGGATGGGCGGCCAGAAGCCTTTCCGGGCTTTCCTGCCGCTCTGCGTCTGTCAGTCCGCGCCAGGTGGTCGAGGCACGGTTGACGAGGCGGTCACCGAAGGCCACGAGGAAGCGCCGGCGCTCCTCTTCGCTCAGCGGCGCATCGCGGACATCGCGGAACTCCACCCAGTGTCCCGCCGATTCGAGTGCGCCCCGCGCCTTCCGGCAGGTACCGCAGGAGCCCAGTCCGTAAAGGATCGTTTTACGATTGTCGGTCAAGCTCACTCTCCTTATGCGCGACTTGTACTGATTCCCCGACGCCGGCCCCGGGTCGGCGTCGGCGGCATCCCGCCACGCAGCAGCCGAACACCCCATCGGGATCGGCGGGAATCCGATCATCCTCGGCGATTTTCTGGCTGCGGCTTTTCCGTCACAGAACCCGCGCTTGCCGTGCCCCCGGTCCCGGTCTATCCCCGAAGGGCCATTGGGGGCAATCGGAACATGCGGGGCCAGCCCGCACCGAAGTTGACGGCGACGGACCACAACCGTTCGTCGAACGAATGGGGTTTGTCATGAGCAGATCGAACGTACCTGACGAGTTGATCGAGAGGCTTTCGACCGAGACCGGGCAGCGCCTGACCGCACAGGCGCGGCGGGGGCGACGGAAGGCCCTGTCGCAGATTTCGCATTTCGTGGTCACCATCACCCATGACGGCGTGGCGACGGAGGAACTGATCTTCGAGGCCGCGCCGACGCTGGGGCAGATCGCGGCTCGGGCGGGGGACGGTGCCTTCATCGTCGCCATAGCGATGAAGCGGAAAAGCCTGCGCGAACGCTTCCGGCTGCGGCTCGCGGCGGAGTGACGACTACGGGTATTCCCGACTTTTGCGGCCCGGTTTCGCCGTGCAGGATGTTCGCGTCGCGTTTTGCAACGCTGCAGGTCTGAGGGCGGTTCGAGGGTAACGGTCGAAGGGTGACGGGTGCTGGATCGGGCTTGGCCTCTAGGGGCGGGTCAATTTTGGACCCGCCCCGACGAGGTGGGCGAGTCGAGGTGGTTGGATGCCCGCCCGGCGACAATTCGCCAAGCTTGGGCGCGCTGTCCGCCCCCTTGCCACGAAGCGCCGGAAATCAGGGCGATTTCGGCCGCAAACTTGCCACATTTCCCGCTGACCGGCAGAGTCCTCCCATCCTGTTGAGGATTTGGGGAGTACCCGCCATGCCGGCCGATCTGGGCAGCAACGATTTCATCGGACGCATCCGGCAGCGGCATCAGCCGGGGCCAGCGCCCGCGCCCCTGCCGATGCGGACCTTCATCGTCCAGATCACCCGCGACGGCAAGACGACCGAGGAACTGACCTTCGACCGCGCGCCCTCGATCGGCGCCATCGCCGCCCGGGTCGGGACCGAGGCCTATGTCATCTCCATCGAGATGCTCGACACCGGGACGGCTGGACAGCTCGCCGCGCAGTAGCCAGCAAGCGTCGCTTTTCCGTCGGATATCCGTCCCGACAGGCGTCGGGCGTTCGGCGAAAGATAATCCGCGCAACGGGGTTGAGGGGGCGTGGCGCGCGCCGCGTTCAGGATTTTGGCGGGACGGGTCGGCAAGGCTTCGTTAACCCTCTTCGCGCCACAACGGGCCGATGTCGTCCTACCTCCGCCCCCGCATCCCCGGCGCATCGGTCTTCTTCACGGTGGCCCTCGCCGACCGTGGTTCAGATTTGCTGGTGCGCGAGGTGGAGGTGTTGCGGGAGGCGGTGCGGGCGACTCTCGTCGAGCGGTCATTCAGGATCGACGCCTGGGTGGTCTTGCCGGACCACATGCATTGCGTCTGGACCTTGCCGGAGGGGGATGACGGTTACGGCGTGCGGATGGGGGCGATCAAGGGGCGGTTTACACGGGCCATCCGTAGGTCGGGGCTCGCCCCGACTCTCCCGCCCCGCAATCCATATGGCGCGCGGGCGGGACGGGAAAGAGTTGGGCCGAGAGGCGGAGTAAGAGTCGGGGCAAGCCCCGACCTACGCGACGAAGCACCCGTTTGGCAGAAGCGCTTCTGGGAACACCACATCCGCGACGAGGAAGATTTCCGCAATCATGTCCGGTATTGCTGGATCAATCCGGTGAAGCATGGATTGGTCGAACGGCCCGAAGATTGGCCGTATTCGTCGTATCACCGGGATGGGTGAGAACCGGCCCCGCCCTTTCGCGGGGCGAAAACGGTCCGGTGGACCGTTTTCAGGTTCGAACGCCCGCGCAAACCTGCGCGGGCGGGTCGCGTGATCCCGTAGGTCGGGGCTTGCCCCGACTCACGGTTTGGGTGGCGGAGCCGACGGGAAGCGGGAGCAAGCGGAGTAAGGTGTTGGAGCGGAAGAGTCGGGGCAAGCCCCGACCTACGGGTTGCTTGCTACAGCTTGCTTGCTTACCACTTGAAATTGCCATCAATCAAACCAAATTTCAACTTCACGCAACTCGAAGGAAAAGAGATTTGGCCAGATGCATTTTTTGTAACGTGAGACGCGCAAACTCCAAAGAGCATACTTTCGGAAAGTGGTGGAAGAAGCACTACCCGGAGGACGATATCCCCGCAAATGCCGGAATTCGACACTATGTGGCAGATCAGGGCAAGGTGCTAGGCCTGCGGAGGACAAAAGGAACTATTGGCAGTGCTAACAAGATACATCAGCAGGCCTACAAAGTCGTATGTGATCAATGCAACAATGGCTGGATGAACCAGATCGAACAAGACATGCAGCTGATATTTCCAAGCGTCTACATTGAAAACAGAGAAGTCTCCGACCCTCAAATGAAGAAGTCAGTCGAAAACTGGTTATTCATGAAGGGATGCCTGCAAGACAAAGCCACGAAAATAATTGCCGATTACGAGGAAGTCGCAAACCGGGTTGGCCGAGATTTTTCGCTAGAAGTGCAATCCAAGCGGCAGGAAGTTTGGGAAAGGTTTCAACTTGACAGAAGCTTACCAGATGGGTTGAAGACATATCTGTTTCTTAACTCATCCGCGCGCGTGCTTCGGGTCAACTTCGTCACCGCGCCTATTGTTCGGCCCTTCCCCGAACCCCCTATAGAGTTTGATGATAGGCGTTACTTTCTTATGGCTTTCGGAGAGTTTGGCGCGATCCAAACGAACCATTCTGATCTCGTGCAAGTGCTCGAAAGGGAAGATCCAAATTTCATTACAAAAGTATCTAGTTCATGCAACATAATTCGCCCTGCGATGGCAAGTTCTGCTTTGGATTTGGATGCGAAGCTCGTTAAAATACTGAATGAGTTAGAGATTCCCTGCTTTGGCCCCAAATACTGAGTTCATCTAATTATAACTAACTAGTTCCTGACTTTTTTATCTAGCCATTCATCTTATTTTAGCATCAGATCAGCGGCAGCGGCCACTCGCATAATTTTTGAAATGAGCCTCCCTCACCCCCAAACCCCCTCAAACTCCCGCCACTCGCCCTTGCTCATCCCGGAAGTCTCCTGCGTCACCGCCTCCCCGGCCAGCCTCCGCTTCAACACCTCCACCGCCTTGCCGCTCATCGTGACGCCGCCCAGCCGGTAGTCCTCGAACGCCCCGTAAGCCAAGGGCACCCAGTCCTTGACGATTTCGCACATCGTTTCGGCATAGACGCGGATTTCGTATTGGGCGTGGGCGTCGGCCCTCAGGCGCAGGAAGTGGAACAAGTTATGCAGGTCCACCTTCCAGTACCATTGCGTATAGACATTGGCGGGCAGGTTCATGCGGGCGAGCTCGCGGGCGAGGCCCTTCTGGCCCTCCTGGCTCAGCATCGCCTCGTAATGGTCGTAGCTCCGCATGGCGTCGTCGCGGAGCAAATCCAATACCCGCTGCGCCTCTTCGCCTTGCAGGAGTTCCCCCCGGCCCTGGTTGTTGACCGTCGACTGGGCGGCCAGATTCTCGGGCGCGGGGATGTAGAATTCGCGGTCCAAGATTGAGTAACGCGCGGAATATTCGTTCACATTGGCGGTGCGGTGCCTGATCCATTGGCGGGCGACGAAGACCGGGAGTTTGACGTGGAACTTGACCTCGCACATCTCGAACGGGGTCGAGTGCCAGTGCCGCATGAGGTAGCGGATCAGGCCCTCGTCGTTCGACACCGCCTTGGTGCCGCGGCCGTAGGAGACGCGGGCGGCCTGGGTGATGGCGGCGTCGTCGCCCATGTAGTCGATGACGCGGACGAGGCCGTGGTCGAGGACCTCGTGCGCAAGGTAGAGGTGCTTTTCCATGCCGGGCGCGGTGGCGCGGAGGGTGGGCCGGGACAGGGTCCGCGCCTCGGCGATCTCGGCCTGTTGTTCTTGGGTGAGGGTCATGGTCGGGGCCTCCGCATGTCGAATCGGGGTCCACTATATCTATGGGGTGGCGGTTGGGCACCCACGACAGGATGTGTAGGGAGGAAATTTTCGCAGGTCTCCCCCGCCCGGTCGCCCAAAGCGACCGGGCCGCGCCCGACCCGCCCCCACGGGGCGGCGCGATGGCGCCACCCCGCGGGACGGCGCAGCCCTCTGTTGCGCAACGGATTTCAATCGGGGGCGTTAGCCTGTAGCATTCCCGGCAAAGGAAACCACGGAAAGGCGAACCGGCGTGAAATACCTCCATACCATGGTCCGCGTGCTCGACCTCGATGCCTCCAGGCGCTTCTACGGGCTTCTGGGGCTGAAGGAGATCCGGCGCTATGACAATGACAAGGGGCGCTTCACGCTTCTCTTCATGGCGCCCGAGGGCCAGCCGGAATGCCCGGTGGAGCTGACGCATAACTGGGACGGCGATGCTGCCCTGCCGAATGACAGCCGGCATTTCGGCCATCTCGCCTATGAGGTCGACGACATCTACGCGACCTGCGCGCATCTGATGGCCAATGGCGTGACGATCAACCGGCCGCCGCGCGACGGGCATATGGCCTTCGTGCGCTCGCCCGACAACGTCTCGATCGAACTTCTGCAGAAGGGAGAGGCGAAGCCGCCTGCGGAACCCTGGGCCAGCATGGGCAATACCGGGCACTGGTAGCGGCGGGGTTTTGCGCCGCTTTTCCGGCCGCCGCGATGGCGGAGTGCCGGCTGGCGTTGTTGCTTGCGATCGACGTTTCCGCCTCGGTCGACGTGGAAGAGGACCTGTTGCAGCGCGGCGGGCTGGCGGCGGCGCTTCTGGCGCCGGAGGTGGTGGAAGCCTTCCTCGCCGATCCGGACGATCCGGTGGTGCTTGGCGCCTATGAATGGAGCGGGCGGTTCGCGCAGGAGCTGATCCTCAACTGGCGGCGGATCGAGACGGCGGAGGACCTTGAGGAGGCGGCACGGGCGATCGGCACGAGCAAGCGCGGGCGCGACGATCTGCCGACGGCGATTGGCGATGCCCTGGGCTATGGCGCGAGCCTTTTTCACAAGGGACCGGACTGCCTGAGGCGGACACTCGACGTGGCGGGCGACGGGGTCGGCAACGACGGCTTCCCGCCCTCGGCGGTCTACCGGGCGGGGCGGCTTGACGGGGTCGTGGTCAACGGGCTTGCCATTCAGGGCGGCGAGCAGGACGTGGCCGCCTATTATCGCAAGGAGATGATCCGGGGGCCGGGGTCTTTCGTGATCGAGGCGCAGGGCTTCGGCGACTACGAACGGGCGATGCGGGAAAAGCTCTTCCGCGAGCTTTCGGGGATGGCGGTCAGCGGACTCCGTCCGTTTGCGCGGCCGGGAGGGCCGGCCTATAGATAGGGCAACCAGCCGGAGTGTCCCATGCATCTTGCCCGTTTCCCCCGCCATTTCCTAGCCCATCTGCCGACGCCGCTGGAACGGCTCGACCGGCTGACAGCCGAGTTGGGCGGGCCCGAGATCTGGATCAAGCGCGACGATTGCACCGGGCTTTCGACCGGGGGCAACAAGACCCGGAAGCTGGAATTCCTGATGGCGGAAGCCGAGGCGGCAGGGGCCGACATGGTGATGACGCAAGGCGCCACCCAGTCGAACCATGCCCGCCAGACCGCGGCCTTCGCGGCGAAGCTCGGGATGGCGTGCCATATCCTTCTGGAGGACCGGACTGGATACAACCACGCCAGCTACAACCAGAATGGCAATGTGCTTCTGGACCACCTCCACGGCGCCACGACCGAAAAGCGCCCGGCGGGCGGCGACATGAATGCCGAGATGGAGAAGGTGGCGGAGAGGTTCCGGGCGGAGGGCCGCAAGGTCTACACCATCCCCGGTGGCGGCTCGAACCCGACCGGGGCACTTGGCTATGTCAACTGCGCCTTCGAGCTTCTGGGGCAGGTCAACGACCGGGGGCTGAGGGTAGACCATATCGTCCATGCCACCGGATCGGCGGGGACGCAGGCTGGCCTGATAACCGGGTTGAAGGCGATCAATGCCGGTATCCCGCTTCTCGGCGTCGGGGTCCGCGCACCGAAGCCGAAGCAGGAGGAGAACGTCTTCGCCCTCGCCCTCGCCACGGCGGAAAAGCTCGGCTGTGCCGGCGTCGTCCAGCGCGGGGATGTGGTGGCGAACTGCGATTATGTCGGCGACGGCTATGGCATTCCTTCCGAAAGCGGGCTTGAGGCGATCCGGCTTTTCGCCGGGCTTGAGGGCATCCTTCTTGACCCGGTCTATTCGGCCAAGGGCGCGGCGGGGTTGATCGACCTGATCCGCAAGGGGCATTTCAAGAAGGGTGAGCGCATCGTCTTTCTCCACACCGGCGGGGCGGCGGGGCTCTTTGGCTATGACTTCGCCTTCGATTTCGGAAACCTCCGGAGATGAAGGCAAAGGCGAAGGCCACCGAAGCCTTCAACGTCCTTTTCATCGGCCAGTCGGGCCGGCTTGCCTATGAGGCCATCGTTCTGGCCGCAACCTTCCGCGCCGCGAACCCGGAGTTCGCCGGCAAGCTTTACATGGGTGAGCCGCAGCCCGGACCGCTTTGGCCGAACGACCCGCGCGTGCCGCCGCCCTTGAAGCGGGTGCTGGAAAGCCTTGGGGTGGAGATCCTGCCCTTCGAGAACCGGCATTTCGGCGCAAACTATCCGCAGGGCAACAAGATCGAAGGGCTGGCCGCCCTGCCCGATGCGCCCTTCGTGTTCTTTGATACCGACACGATCTTTTGCGGGCCGCTGGCCTCGGTCGGCTTCGATTTCGACCGCCCCGCCGCCTCCATGCGGCGCGAGGCGACCTGGCCGGAGATCGAGCTTTACGGGCCGGGCCATGCGGCAATCTGGGGTTCGCTCTATGACAAGTTCGGGCTGGATTTTACCTCGAGCCTCGATCTTGCGCAGCCGGATGAATACTGGGAACGCTATCTCTACTTCAACGCCGGCTGGTTCTTTCACCGCTCCCCCAAGGCCTTTGGCGACAGGTTCCGCGACTATGCGCTGGCGATCCGCGACGACGGGCCGGAGGCACTGGTCTGCCAGACGCTCGACCCCTGGCTCGATCAGGTGGCCTTGCCGCTGGTCATCCATTCCTTCGGCGGCGGGCGGCCGGGACCGGCGCTTGCCGGATTGGATGGCGATGTGACCTGCCATTATCGCACCCTGCCCCTTCTCTATGCGCGGGAAAGCGACGCGGCGGTGGCAGCACTTGAGGCGGCGATTGCGCCCAATCCCCTTAAGAAGCATCTGAAGGACTATGAGCCCCTGAAACGGCTCGTCTATCAGAAGAGGGGCGAGAAGATCCGGGCGATGTTCGACCGGGACGCGCTGCCGCGCCGCGAACAGGTGATCCGCAACACGATCAAGCGCGCGGGGCTGTGGCTGCGGTGAGGCGGAACGGGGGGCGGTTATCTAGCTGGAGAACACCCTTTCCATCGCCGCGAAGCCCTTGACCTCGATCGGATTGCCCGAAGGATCGCGGAAGAACATCGTCCATTGCTCCCCCGGTTCGCCCTTGAAGCGGACCGAAGGCGCCAGCACCCAATCGGTCCCCGCCTTTTCCAGCCGCCCGGCCAGCGCCTGCCAGTCCGGCAGGTGCAGCACCACGCCGAAATGCGGCATCGGCACCATGTGGTCGCCGACCTTGCCGGTCGCGGCATTGGCGAAGGGCGCCCCGAGATGCAGGCTGAGCTGGTGGCCGAAGAAATCGAAATCCACCCAGGTCGCGGTCGACCGCCCTTCGGTGCAGCCAAGAGTGCCGCCGTAAAAGGCGCGCGCCTCGTCAAGGTCGCGGACGTGAAGGGCAAGGTGGAAGGGCGTCAGCATCTCGGCAGGTCTCCTCTGGTCGGGGAACGGTAGCGCAGGCGTGAGAGGCGCGCATCTTGATTTCCGCCCCGCCGGGCGCGAGGCTCCGCCACGTGGCAGATCAGCGAAGGACGTCCCATGCGGCTTTTACTTTCCATCGGGGTTCTCATGGCACTCAGCCTGCCGGTACTGGCCGAGACGAAGGTGCCGGACAGCGAGGCCGAGATCACTTTAAGCTTTGCGCCGCTGGTGAAATCCTCCGCCCCTGCCGTGGTCAATATCTATGCCAGCAAGGTGGTGGCGGCGCGACGCAATCCCTTCGCCGATGATCCCTTCTTCTCGCAATTCTTCAACTTCGGCCCGGCGACGCCGCGCGTGCAGAACTCGCTCGGCTCGGGCGTGATCCTGCGCGAGGACGGGATCGTGGTGTCGAACTACCACGTCGTCGGCGATGCCGACGAGATCCGCGTGGCGCTGGCCGACCGGCGCGAGTTTGACGCCAGGGTGATCCTTGCCGATCCCGCCGCCGATCTCGCCGTGCTGCAACTCGACGGCGCCGAGGGCCTGCCAGCCTTGGCTCTGGCCGATTCCGACAAGGCGGCGGTGGGCGATCTGGTGCTGGCCATCGGCAACCCCTTTGGCGTCGGCCAGACGGTGACGAGCGGCATCGTTTCCGGCCTTGCCCGCGCCGGGGCCTCGCTGGGCCGGGGGACGGGCTATTTCATCCAGACCGATGCGGCGATCAATCCGGGCAACTCCGGCGGCGCGCTCGTGGACATGTCCGGCGCGCTTCTTGGCATCAACACCTCGATCCTGTCGCGGTCGGGCGGGTCGATGGGGATCGGCTTTGCCATTCCATCGAACCTTGTCGCGCAATATGTGGCGCAGGCCGAGGCGGGCGCGACCGAGATCGCCCGGCCCTGGCCGGGAATCGAGGTGCAGCCCGTCGATGCCGACATGGCCGAGGCGATGGGGATGGACGGACCGCATGGCGTCGCCGTCACCTATATCCACCCCGAAAGCCCCTTCGCGGCGGCGGGCATGACAGCGGGCGACGTCCTGACCGAGATCGGCGGCCAGCCGGTCGAGGGGCCGCAGGAACTGGCCTACCGGCTGGCGGTCCATGCCCTGGGGGATGAGGTGCCGGTCGTCTTCTGGCAGGGCGGCGAAAAGCGCGAGGGTGAAGTGACGCTGATCGCGGCACCCGGCAGCGATGCGACCAAGCCGGTGACGATGGGGCCGGGCAGCATCTTCGAGGGCCTCGCCATCGCCGACCTCAACCCGGCGCTGATCGAGAGGCTGGGCCTGCCGCTTTCCGCCGGCGGTGTCGCCGTGACCGGGGTCGCGGGCCAAGCCCGGCGGACCGGGCTTCAGCCGGGCGACATCCTGACCGGGTTGAACGGCCAGCCGGTCAGGAATGCGGGCGATTTCGCGCAAGTGGTCGGCGAGGGCGCAGGGGGCTGGGATCTCGACCTCATCCGCGACGGCCAGCGGGCGACGGCGCGGCTGCCGGGCGGCTGAAGGCCGCAGTCCCGGCAGTTGTGGCAGGCGAGACCTTCGCCTAGGCTCCGCGCCGGAACATGCCTTGGGAGATTGAGATGACGAAAAGCTACGGTTTCGACACGTTGCAGGTCCACGCCGGCGCGCGGCCCGATCCGGCCACCGGCGCGCGGCAGGTGCCGATCTACCAGACCACCGCCTATGTCTTCCGCGATGCCGACCACGCGGCGGCTTTGTTCAACCTGCAGGAAGTCGGCTACATCTATTCGCGCCTGACGAACCCGACAGTCTCGGCCCTTGCCGAGCGCATCGCCACGCTGGAGGGCGGCGCGGGCGCGGTCTGCTGTTCCTCGGGCCATGCGGCGCAGATACTGGCGCTTTTCCCGCTGATGGGGCCGGGGCGGAACATCGTCGTTTCCACAAGGCTTTACGGCGGGACCGTCACGCAGTTCAGCCAGACGATCAAGCGCTTCGGCTGGTCGGCGAAGTTCGTCGATACCGACGATCTCAAGGCGGTCGAGGCTGCCATAGACGACGACACCCGCGCGGTCTTCTGCGAATCCATCGCCAACCCCGGCGGCTATGTCACCGACATCCCGGCCCTTGCGAAGGTGGCCGACAGGGCGGGCGTGCCGCTCATCGTCGACAACACTTCGGCCACGCCCTGGCTCTGCCGCCCGATCGAGATGGGGGCGACGCTCGTCGTCCATTCGACGACGAAATACCTGACCGGCAACGGCACCGTGACCGGCGGCGCCATCGTCGATTCCGGCAAGTTCGACTGGTCCGCCTCGGGCAAGTTCCCGTCCCTATCCGCGCCCGAGCCTGCCTATCACGGGCTGAAGTTCCATGAGACCTTCGGTGCCTTGGCCTACACCTTCCACTCCATAGCCATCGGCCTCCGCGACCTTGGCATGACGATGAACCCGCAAGGCGCGCACTACACGCTGATGGGGATCGAGACGCTGTCCTTGCGGATGGAGCGGCATGTCGCCAATGCTGAGAAAGTGGCGGCCTGGCTCGAGAAGGACCCGCGCGTCGATTACGTGACCTATGCCGGCCTGCCGTCCTCGCCCTATCACGATCGGGCGAAGAAGCTTTATCCGAAAGGGGCCGGGGCGCTTTTCACCTTCGCGGTGAAGGGTGGCTATGCGGCCTGTGTGAAGCTGGTGGATTCGCTGGAATTGTTCAGCCATGTCGCCAACCTTGGCGATACCCGCTCGCTCATCATCCACTCGGCCTCGACCACGCACCGGCAGCTGACAGCAGAGCAGCAGGCGGCGGCGGGGGCTGCGCCGAATGTGGTGCGGGTGTCGATCGGGATCGAGGATGCGGCGGATATCATCGCCGATCTCGATCAGGGGCTGGCGAAGGCCACGGCCTGAGGCGACTGACCTGCCCTAAATCCGTCGCGCAACAGAGGGCCGCGCCCGACCCGAGGGTGGGCGCGGGCTGGTCGCTTTGGGCGACCGGGCTTTTTGAGCGTTGCGTCCGGTCGTCGCCCCCCCTCAGACGAACACCCCCTCGTAAAAACTGGCGAGCGCGGCCTCCACCGCATCCTCACCGACCCGTTCCGGGCGCAGCATTCCGTCAAGCTTGAGCATGGTCAGCCCGTGCATCTGCGCCCAGACGGATGCCGCCTGCCCCGCGACGCCACGCTTCTCGATCAGCCCCGCCGCCTGACCCTCGGCCAGAAGATCCATCACCACGTCGAAGGCGCCCATCGCCCGCTTGTCGCGATGGACGGCGGCGGAATTGCCGATCTCTGCCCCGAACATCAGCCGGTAGAGCGCGGGATTGCCTAGCCCGAACACCAGATAGGCGCGCGAGGCGGCCACGAGCGCCTCCGTTGCGTTTCCCGCGCCTGAACGGGCCGATGCCAGCGCGACATGCAACCGGTCAAAGCCGATGAGCGCGATCTCGGCCAGCAGCGCCGCCTTGTCGGGAAAGTGCTTGTAGGGCGCGGCATGGCTGACGCCGGCCCGGCGCGCGACCTCGCGGAGGGTGAACTGCCAGCCGCCGGGTTCGTTCAGCATGGCGATGGCGGTCTCGATGATCGCCTGCCGGAGATCGCCGTGATGATAGGGGCGCTTCTGGGTCTCGGTCATGTTTTGCAAGTTTCCATCGAAAACATAGTTGACATCGCCTACATCGGACCCTAAGTCAATGACATGAAGTTAACACTGTCTACTTACCGCAGGAGATAGAGATGACCTACATCGCCATTGCCACGCTCGCCGCCGCCCTTGTCACCGCCGCCCCAGCTGCGATGGCCAACAGCTGGGCCTGGGCGCCGGTCAGCAACGGCGCGACGCTCGACGCGCATCTGGCCCGCGCCGACTTCGCCCGCCCGAACGTCCTTCCTGTCTTCGCGATGATCGAGGAGATCGCCGCCCCGGAAGCGGCCTACTGAATTTTGAGCCGGCGTTGACGCCCCGCCCGGACATGCGGCTCCCCACCGCCCGGGCGATGTCCGAAGCCCCCAAGCCCAAGTGGACATAGGGTCAACGTCCTGATTTTTTGAAGACTTTTCTAACCTGCATTCAACGACAGGGGCCACGCCTTCCGGCGCGGCCCCTTTTTTCGTGGCAAGATCGCCTTACTGGGCGATCTCGAAGACCACGCTCACCGTACTCGACACGCTCAGCTCGCCCGAGGCGACCGGCACGCTGCCTGCATCCTTGGCCATCCGCGCCTCGGCCATCATCATCGGTTGCGGCCCGCCATAGTTCATCTGCTCGGTGATCGAGGCGATGCGGCCAAGCTTTACCCCCGCCGCCTCGGCATAAAGCGCAGCCTTGTGGGTGGCATCGGTGACGGCGCGGCGGCGCGCCTCATCCATCGTCGCACCGGTTTCCTGCAGGCCGAAGGCGATGCCGTTCAGCGTATTGGCGCCGTCCGACACCGCGCCATCCAGCGTCGCGCCAAGGACCGCAAGGTCGCGCACCCGCACCATCACCATGTTGGCGGCGACATAGCCGTTGAGCCGCGGCTGCGAGCCGTCGTTCGGATAGTCGTAGCGCGGGTTGACGGAAAGGCCGCTGGTCTGGATGTCGCGGTCCTCGATCCCCGCTTCCTTCAGCTTGGCGAGCGCCGCCGCAAGGGCTTCGGAATTGGACTTGAGGGCCGCCGCGGCGGTGTCGGCTTCGGTCGTGACGCCGAGATTGACCGTCGCCATGTCAGGCGCAATCTCCACCGTGCCCTCGCCGGTGACAGAGATCGTGGCCGGTTGGGTTTCGGCATAAGCCGGTAGCGCAAGCATCAGGGCCGTGGCCGCGATCGGGAAAAGACGCATGAAAACCTCCTTGGTCAAGCGTTCATCTTCCCGTGTTTGACGCCTCTCGCAAGCCGATCCTTGGGGCCTTCGTCTTTCCTTGGGCGAAAATCTGCTTTAGGACAGAAATATGCAAATCAGCGGCTTCGGTGGGGGCCGCACCCATGCTAGTTGCCCGGAATGAAGCCAGCATTCGCCCTTGATCTTGATAACGATTCCGTGACGCTGCTGCAGCGGTCGGATCAGGGCTGGCTGCGCGTCGGCAATGTCGAATTCGCCGATGCCAAACTCGACAGCGCGCTGGCGCGGCTCAAGGGCCGGGCCGAGGCGCTGGCGCCGGAGGGCTTCACCTCGAAGCTGATCCTGCCGCCATCGCAGGTTCTTTATACCGAAGTCGACGCCCCCGGCCCCGACCGCACCGCCCGGCGCGCGACGATTGCCGAGGCGCTGAAAGGCCGCACGCCCTATGAGGTGACGGAGCTTGTCTTCGACTTCTCGCGCAGCGGTGACCGTGCCAAGGTGGCGGTCGTGGCGCGGGTGACGCTCGACGAGGCAGAAGGCTTTGCCGAGACCCACGGCTTCAACCCGGTCTGCATCGTCGCCGTGCCGAAGGACGGCACCTTTGGCGGCGAGCCGTTCTTCGGGCTGACGGCGCGGGCGGGCGAACATGTGCCGGAAGGATCGCATCTTGACCGCGATCAGGAGCCGGTCCGGGTTACGGGCGACGTTCCGGCGCTGCCGGAGGCGGTCGCCGAACCGGAGCCGGTTGTCGAGCCGGAGCCGGTTGTCGTGGCCGAGGCTGTCGTCGCGGCGGAACCGGCTGTCGAAACCGAGCTGGTGCCTGAGCCGGAAGCGGCTTTCGAATCGGAAGCGGCTGTCGAAGCGTTGGATGAAGAACTGGCCGCACCGGAACTGGAAGCAGTCGAGGCCACGGCGGACCAGCCTCACGAGGAGGTCGCACCTGACGCCCCCGAAGCTGCGGAGGAGCCGGTCGCCGTCGCCTCTGTGCTGGAGGCCGTCGCCGGGCGGATGCAGGCCGCCGAGCAAGCGGCTGCCCCCCCGGCACCCGAAGCGCCCGAGCCCGAAGACGAAGCCCCCTTCATTGCCATCGACGATGCCGAAGAGGCCGAACCGATCACGGTCATTGGCGAGAGCATGCCGGAATCCTCGTCGGAGACGGCGCTGGCGGCGTTCCAGACCCGCCGCGCCAGCACGCGACCGGAAGACGAGGACGACCTTCTCGCCGCCGAGAACCGCCTGCACCTGACGACCGCCGATCCGGTCCCCGACTTCGGCACGGCTCCGGTGATCGAGGGCGTGGCAGCGATCACTGCGCCGGAGCTTGATGTGCCGCCGCTTCAGGCGGACGGGGATGAGGGAGAGGACGGCGCCACGCTTAAACGCCGCGCGGGCCCACTCGGCCGGCCGATCCTGAAAAGCATTCCCGATGCGGTGCATGGCACCATCGCGCAGCAGAAGATACGTCACGCCGTGACCGCGCCGCCGATTGCGGCAGCGACGATTGCCGCACAGACGGGGCCAGCCCCGGTGCGCCCGCGCAAGGCTGCAGTGGCACGCCAGACCGCCGCGACCGGGGGCCGGAGCAGCGGGCGCGTCCTTCTGGCGCTGACCGGAATTCTCCTTGCCGCCATGGTGACGCTCGGGCTGGCCTCGGCCTGGTTCTCGGGAAGCGATGAACCGACCGGGGTCGTTGCGCCCTCCGATACTGCGCCCACCGCGCCGGCTGCGGAGAATGCGGCCACGGTCGACGAGGCGGTTCCGCCCTCTGACAGCGCCGAAGCCGAGCCCCTGCCCGAGGCTGCGCCCGACGCCGTCGACGCAGCCCCCGAACCGGATGTGAGTCCCACCGATGCCGCGGTGGCCGATGCCCTGACCGAGACGCCTGCAGAACCGGTCGTCGCCCCGCCCGCCGAGGTTGCCGACACGCCGCCGGCAGCCTCGCCCCTGCCCGAAGCCGATGCCTCCGGCGCGCCGGCGATTGCGCAGTCCCCCGCCACGCCCGATGGCGCCGACGGGCCGGACACGCTGCCAGATGCGCGGACGGCGGCCTCAGACGCGCCGCCCGCTCCACAGCCGGTGCCGCCGCCCTTCGGCACGGTGATGCAGTTCGACAGCGCCGGGATGATCGTGCCGACTGCGGAAGGCGTCATTACGCCGGACGGCTTCACGCTCTTTTCCGGGCGCCCGCCGATGGTGCCGCCCGCCCGGCCCGTAAGCGCGGCACCCGCCGCCCTGCCCGCCGCAGCCCCGGCAACGACCGATCCCGCCGCAGTGCCCGCGCCGGCCGATCCTGCCACCGCCGGCCCCGGCGACGGCGCGGCCCTTGCCCCGGCGGCTGATCCCCTGCCGCCCGCAGATCCCGCGCTCGCCGGTTCGAAACCCCGCGCCCGGCCCGCAAGCATCGCCGCCGCCGCGACCGCCGCACAGCAGAAGGCCGATGCGCTCGCCGAAGCCGCCGCCGCTGCCGCGAAGGCCGAGGCGGAGCGCATGGCTTCTGCCACGCCGCAGGCCGTCTCCTCCTCCCGTCGCCCGGCCAACCGGCCGAGCGGCCTTGTTGTCCCCACGGCGGTCCAGCCCAATGCGGTGGACGCCGCCGTTGCCGCAGCCGTCGCCGCTGCCGTCGCCGAACCTCTGGCCGCTGCCCCGGCCCCCGTCGCGGCACCCGCGCCCCAGCCGCAGCCGGAAGTCGTGGCCACCGCCGCACCCAAACCCGCGCCTGAGCCGGAGCCGGAACCGGCAGGGACCAGCTTCAGCGACGAGGTCAGCGAGCCCGAGGTGCAGGGCACGCCGAACATGCCGACGACGCGCACGGTGGCCAAGCAGGCGACGATCAAGAATGCGATCAACCTCAGCGAAGTCAGCCTGATCGGCGTCTACGGGTCTTCCTCGAACCGCCGCGCGCTGGTCCGCATGCCGTCAGGGCGCTTCGTCAAGGTCAAGGTCGGCGACCGGCTGGACGGCGGCACCATCGCCGCCATCGGCGACAGCGAAGTCAGCTACGTCAAGAAGGGCCGGACCATCGTCCTGAAGATGGCCAAGAGCGGCTGAAACAGGCATCGCGCCACCCTTGCGCTGCTTTCTGCCGCAGGCCCGCGCCTCCCCTCGAATGTTGCGCGCCTGAAACAGGAAGTTGATGTGATCTTGCCAGTGGCGCACACTAGGCTCACGACCGGACCACCCGGCTGCCCTGCCAGCACGGGACGTTTGAAAGAACTGGTTCTTACCCGAAACGGCTCGTTTGAAAATCTGGTGCAATGGAAAGTTTTCTGTTTCAGGCTTCGCTCTATCTGATCGCCATGGTGGTGGCCGTGCCGGTCGCCTCGCGGCTCGGCCTCGGGTCGGTGCTGGGATATCTGGTTGCCGGAATTGTCATCGGCCCGGTCCTCGGCCTTGCCGGGTCCGAGATGCAGGATCTCCAGCATTTCGCCGAATTCGGCGTGGTGATGATGCTGTTCCTGATCGGGCTCGAGCTTGAGCCGAAGGCGCTCTGGAACATGCGCGACAAGCTCATCGGCATGGGCGGGTTGCAGATCGTGCTGACCATGATCGTCGTCACTTTCTGTGCCCTCGCCTTCGGCGAAAGCTGGCGCGTGGCGGTGACGCTCGGCATGATCCTGTCGCTGTCCTCGACTGCGATCGTGCTGCAGACATTGAACGAAAAGCGCCTGATGCAGACGGCGGGCGGGCGGAACATCTTCTCGGTCCTCTTGATGCAGGACATTGCCGTCATCCCGTTCCTTGCCTTCCTGCCGCTTCTGGCTCTCCCCGGCGCGCGCGCCATCGCCGAAGCCGAATCGCACGGCGAGGCCCCCATTGCCGCGACCATCATCGAAAGCCTGCCCGGCTGGGGCGTGACGCTGGTGACGCTTGGTGCAGTGATCGCCACGGTGCTGGCGGGCCACTACCTGGTCAAGCCGCTTTACGCCTATGTCCACCGTGCGCGCCTGCGCGAGATCAACACGGCGCTGGCGCTGATGATCGTCGTCACCATCGCCTCCTTGATGCTGACCGTGGGCCTGTCGCCGGCGCTTGGCACCTTCCTTGCGGGCGTCGTGCTGGCGAACTCCGAGTTCCGGCACGAGCTGGAAAGCGACATCGCACCCTTCAAGGGGCTGCTGCTTGGCCTCTTCTTCATCACCGTCGGCGCCGGGATCGATGTCGAGACCTTCCTGTCCCGGCCCTTCACCCTTCTCGGCCTGACCCTGACCCTGATGATCGCCAAGGGGGCGGTGCTTTACGTCCTCGGCTGGCTCTTCAAGCTCAGGGGCCGGGATCAGTGGCTCTTCACGCTCGGCCTCGCACAGGCGGGCGAATTCGGCTTTGTCCTGACCTCCTTCGCCAGCTCGCAGCGCATTCTCCCCGCCTCTCTGGCGCAGAGCGTCCTTCTGATGATCGCCCTGTCGATGTTCCTGACGCCGCTCTTCTTCATGCTGCAGGACTACATCGCCAGGCACCTGAAGGATGATGACGAGCGGACGCCGGAGGATGAGATCGACGAACAGCAGCCGATCATCATCGCCGGCGTCGGCCGGTTCGGCCAGGTCGTCAATCGCATGGTCACGATGTCGGGCTTCCAGACCACGGTTATCGATCATGACCTGAAGGTGATCCAGGTCATGCGGCAGTTCGGCTTCAAGGGCTATGTCGGCGATCCGACCCGGCCGGAGCTTCTGGCGGCGGCGGGCCTCGACAAGGCTCAGGTTCTGGTCGTCTGCCTTGATGACCGCAAGGCCTCGAACCAGCTTGTCGCCTATGCAAGGCGCCAGCGCGAGGATCTGCATATCATCGCCCGCGCCCGCGACCGCGAGCATGTGTTCGAACTTTACCGCGCCGGCGCCAATGACATCATCCGGGAATACTTCGATTCAAGCGTGAGAGCCGCGCGCTATGTACTTGAGAATGTTGGATGTTCAGAATACGAGGCGGCTGAGTTGCAAAAGACCTTCTATCAGCTGGATCGGGCCGCGGTGCTTGAGCTGGCCGAGGTCTGGAAGGCCGGCGTGCCCTTCGACAAGAACGAGGAATATGTCGCCCGCGCCAAGGAACTGAACCGCGAGCTTGAGGCGGCGCTACTGGAGCGCTTCTCGCACGTGCGGAACCAGAACCGGCAGGAAGCGGCGGAATAGGCCCAGCCAAACGCAAAGCGGCCCCCGTGAAGGGGGCCGCAAAGCTGCGTCAGTACTCGCTGGTCAGGCAGCGCGCGACAAAAGGACGTCGTCCACCTTCTTCTGCGCGCCGGCCTCATCGACGCCCGAGACGGCGGCGACTTCACGGGTCAGACGCTCGAGCGCCGCTTCGTAAAGCTGACGCTCGGAATAGGACTGTTCGCGCTGGTCGTCGGAGCGGTGCAGGTCGCGCACCACTTCGGCAATGGCCATCAGGTCGCCGGAATTGATCTTCTGTTCGTATTCCTGGGCGCGGCGCGACCACATCGCGCGCTTGACCTTGGCCTTGCCCTTCAGGGTCTCAAGCGCCTTGGTCACGAGATCGGGCGACGACAGTTGCCGCATGCCGATGTCGTTGGCCTTGTGCGTCGGAACCCGGAGCGTCATCTTGTCCTTCTCGAACGAGATGACGAAGAGTTCGAGCTTGATGCCCGCAATTTCCTGCTCTTCGACCGCCATGATCCGACCGACGCCATGCGCCGGATAAACGACGAAGTCGTTCGGACGGAAATCGGTCTTCTTGGTCTTGCTCATAGGCGCTCATCCTCGCACATGACCCTGCGTACCGGGCGAAAAAAAGGGCCGGCGATCGAAAGATCGCTGGTCCGTGCATTTGTCTTTTCCGTCAAGCAACCCCCGCCGCAGTTGAGTGGAACTGCGGGTTTACACAGGTATCCCTATCCAGTCATGCAGGGAATATAACAGCTTTCGCGCATGTTTGAAAGTACCGCGGCAAGGCGCCGCAGGAATGGCCATGCGAATCCGGGACTTGCCGCTGGGGCAAGGCGGATGCTGCGGGGTGATTCGCCCCTCGCCTGACGCGGCAAATGCGAATCAGCGCGGCGATTCGCCTCAGTCGCCGGTGCCCGGCGTTTCGGAGAAATACTTCTCGCGCTTGCCGGTCTCGCCGTCGCGTTCCTCGGCCTCGGGCAAGGGGTCCTTGCGCTGGGTGATGACCGGCCAGGCCTCTGAATACTTGCGGTTGAACTCCACCCATTCCTCAAGGTTCGGCTCGGTATCCGGGCGGATCGCGTCGGCGGGGCATTCCGGTTCGCAGACGCCGCAGTCGATGCATTCGTCGGGGTGGATGACCAGCATGTTCTCGCCTTCGTAGAAGCAGTCCACGGGGCAGACTTCGACGCAGTCGGTGTATTTGCAGGCGATGCAGTTGTCGGTAACGACATAGGTCATGGCAGGCGTCCGGCGTAAGCGCTTTGTCTGCTACCTATCGTCAAGCCCCGGATCAATCAAGACGGCGGTGCCGGGAAAGTCCCCCGGTGCGCAGGGGCGGTCGTGCTTGGAAAGCTATTCCGCTCCGCCCGGCTGGGGTGGATCGGCGTTCTTCGCCCCGCCGTCGAGATCGGCGTAGAGCGTCCGCGCTTCTTCCGCCGGCCCGCGCCTTGTGCCGGGGGCGAGGACGCGGACCACGCGGATGTGGTCGGCTTGCGGAAAGGTCAGGACATCGCCGGGGCGCACATCATGGCCGGGCTTGGCCATCTTGACCCCGTTGAGGCGCAGGTGACCGGAGGAGACCACGCTGGCGGCGAGGCTGCGGGTCTTGAAGAACCGCGCCTGCCAGAGCCATTTGTCGATGCGTATGCGGTCCTCGGTCAAGCGGACCTCAGATCTTGTCGCGAAGGCCCATCAGCGCTGCGGCGAAGGGGTTGTCGGGGTCGATCCGGTCCTGCTTCGGCGGGCGCGATTCAAAGCTGCGCTTGCCGCGGTCGCCCTGATCGTCACGCTTGCCTTTTCCGCCGCCATGCTTGCCGAAAGGCTTGCCGTCGCGCGGCCGGTCGCCGCGTTCGCCGCGCGGCTTGCCCTCGCGCTTTTCGCCGCCCTCGCGGGGGGCTTCGCCTTCGCGCGGGGCGCGGTCGGGGCGGCGGCCACGCTCGGGCCGTTCGCCACGCGGAGCGCGCGGTTTCGGCGCCCAGGTGAAGGTGTAGAACACCTCGGTTTCCGTGACCGTCTGGATCGCGGCCTCTTCTTCGGTGATCGGGTTGACGACCCCGCCTTCGACGACAGGCTGCGCCACCACCTCGGCCCGCACCTTCTCGCGCTCAGCCCGCTCGCCCTTGTAGCCAAGCCCGGCCATCAGGTCGGCGAACTGCTCAAGCGTCATGCCGGTGATCGACAGCATGTCGGGCGTCGCCTCGAACCCGGCCTTGCTGTCCTGGGTGCGAAGGATGTCGGCCAGCCGTTCCAGCATGTCGATGCGGATCGCGCGGGTTCCCGCCGGGTGGTAGCCCGACAGCGTGTAATAGCCCTTCGGCACGCCCTCGATATTCGGCACGGTCACCAGACCGGGCGGCGGGCTTTCGGGAAACTCGTCAAGCCCCTCGTTCAGCGACCAGAGCACCAGCCTGAGGCGCGTCGGCGCCGGCTTCAGGAGAAGCGGCTGGAAGATCGTGTACTGGCCGAAGCGCACGCCGTGCTTGCGAAGCGCGCCGCGCATGTCCTGGTCGAGCGATTTGACATCATTCGCCACGTTTTCGCGCGGGAGAACGCCCAGCGATTCCACCAGACGGAAGGCAAAGCCACGGGCAAGCCCGGCCAGCGCCTCGTCGCGCTGCAGGTTCAGGAGCGGCTCGAAGAGCGTCGCCACCTTGCGGTCGATGAAATGCTGGAGCCTGCGGCGCACCTTCTCGGCCACGTCGAAACCAGCCTCTTCGTCAACGAAGGCCTCGACCTGCGGCTTCATCGCGTCGGCGCCCTTGACGAGCTTGCCGACGGCATTGCTGCCCCACATCAGCCCGCCCTGTTCGGTGAAGTCGAACTCGGTATCGGGGGCGTTGTAGAAGCGGTCCGCCCTGAGATGGAATTCGGGCTTCAGCGCCTCATAGGCGGCCTGCTTCAGCGTCCTTGCCTCGTCCGGCGATGCCGATCCGTCCTGCCGGAAGCGGAACCCTTCGAGACGGCCGACGAATTCGCCCTCGACCATCACCTCGCCCTTGTCGTTCACCGCGGCCACGAGGCCCTCCTTCTGCTTGAGCCGGCGGAGAAGCACGCTTGTCCGCCGGTCCACAAATCGCTGAGTCAACGCACCGTGGAGCGCGTCCGACAGTCGGTCTTCTACCGCGCGCGTCTCGCCGCGCCAATGACTTTCATCGGCAACCCATCCCGAACGCTGCGCGACATATGTCCACGTCCTGATGAAGGCCAGCCGCTTCGACAGGCTGTCGATGTCGCCATCGGTCTTGTCGATGCGGCGGATCTGGGTCTGGAGCCAGTCATCCGGCACATGGCCGGGGTCCTGGAGGAAGCCGAAGATGCGCTGCAGAAGGGTTGCATGTTCCTGCGAGGAGATGCCCTGAAAGTCGGGAATGCGGCAGACATCCCAGAGAAGGCGAATGTCCTTCGGGTGCCGCACCCGGTCGCGGATCTCGGGCGATTCCGCCAGCATCTTCAGCCCGCGAAGATCGTCCGCCTCGCGCCCCCGGGTCAGCCATTCGCTTTTCGGCGACACCTCGAGCGAAGCGATCAGCCGGTCGACCGTGCCGAATTCGAGATCGCCGGAGCGCCAGTGCAGCCGCTCGATCGGCTTGAAGCGGTGGTTCTCGATCGCCTCCACCACCTCGTCGGCAAGGGGGGATGCCTCGCCGGTGACGCCGAAGGTGCCGGGCGCCATGTGCCGCCCTGCCCGCCCGGCGATCTGCGCCAGTTCATGCGGGAACAAGGCCCGCATCCGCCAGCCGTCGTATTTGGCGGTGGCCGAAAAGGCGACATGGCCGATATCGAGGTTGAGGCCCATGCCGATGGCGTCGGTGGCGACGAGGTAATCCACATCGCCGTTCTGGTACATCGCCACCTGCGCGTTGCGCGTCCTTGGCGAAAGCCCGCCCATGACGACCGCCGCCCCGCCCTTCTGCCGGCGCATGAGTTCGGCGATGGCATAGACGTTCTCGACCGAGAACCCGACGATGGCAGACCGCGCCGGCATCCGGCTCAGTTTCTTCGACCCGGCATAGGCCAGCGTCGAAAACCGCTCGCGGCGCAGGAACTGCACCTTCGGCACCAGCGCCGCGATGGCGCCGCGCATGGTGTCGGAGCCGAGGAAGAGCGTCTCAAGAAGCCCGCGCGCGTTCAAGAGCCGGTCGGTGAAGACATGGCCGCGCTCGGGGTCGGCGCAAAGCTGGACCTCGTCCACCGCTAGGAAATCTGCGCCGATATCGGTCGGCATCGCCTCGACCGTGCAGATCCAGTATTGCGCGCGTTCGCCGACGATCCGCTCCTCGCCCGTCACCAGTGCCGCGACGGAGGGCCCGCGCGCCGCGACGACGCGGTCATAGACCTCCCGCGCGAGAAGCCTGAGAGGCAGGCCGATCACCCCGGTCCGGTGCGCCAGCATCCGTTCGATGGCATAATGGGTCTTGCCGGTATTCGTCGGCCCGAGGACCGCGGTGATCCTCGACTCCGCTGCCATGGCGCTCTCCTAGATCTCGACGCCTTCGGCGTCTTGCTCCAGACGCTCCAGCGCCTGCCTGACATTGTCCTGATGCGGATTCAAGGCCAGTGCGGCTCGGTAAGCTTCCATCGCCTCGTTCGGCTCGCCCGATTCCGAAAGGATCGTGCCAAGCCCGGTCAGCGCGCCGAAATGATGCGGGTTGAGCGCGAGGGTGCGGCGGATGTCGGCCAGCGAGGGGCCGAACTGGCCGGAAAGGTAATAGGCAGTGGCGCGCGCGTTCCAGCCTTCGGCGAAATCCGGCGCATGGTCGGTCAGCGCGGTCAAATGTTCGATCGCGGCGACAAGGTCGCCCGCCTCCATCGCCTGCTGGCCGCGCTTGAGGAGCAAATCCATCGCGGCGGAGCCGGATTTCGACCATTCGCGCAGGATATCGGCCTGCGTCCGCTCCCACTCCGCGTTGTCGGGATCGGCAAGTTCGGCATAGAGCTTGTCCATATCCTCGGCCGCCGCGACCGGGGCGGCGACCCACAGCAGTGACGCTGCGGCAAAAGCCGCTGCAAGCGAAAGGATACGGGTGGCGCGCTGACTCATTCCACGGCAGAGTGTAGCGCAAGCGCGCCGGAATACGAGAGGCCGGCGGTCACATTTGGAGGATGAGATGAGCGATGTGGTGAATGCGGCCGTGGCTGCACTGAAGGACAAGCTGGCCGGCGGCATTCCCGGCACGGCGAAGTTCGTCATCGAGGGCGAAGGCGCTGTCATCATCGACGGCAACGGTGTGCGCGCGGGCGACGACGACGCTGACGTGACGCTGACCGCCGACCGCGAGACGTTCCAGGGCATCCTTTCGGGCGATGTGAACCCGACCGCCGCCTTCATGCAGGGCAAGCTTGCCGTTGACGGCGACATGGGCCTTGCCATGCAACTGGGCGCGGCGCTCGGCTGACGATGGAGGCCGCGCCGTTCTTCGGCGACGTCACGAGGGCGCCGCCCGGTGGTGTCTGCGCCTGGCTGAAGACGCGGGACGGCGTGCGCATTCGCGCGGCCTATTGGCGCGGGGGGGAGAAGGGCACGGTTCTGCTCTTCCCCGGCCGCACCGAGTACATAGAGAAATACGGGCCGGCGGCGGTGGAATTCGCCGCCCGCGGCTATGCGATGGCGACGCTCGACTGGCGCGGTCAGGGCATCGCCGACCGCCTCTTGACCGACCCCGCCCCCGGCCATGTCCTGACCTTTGACGACTACCAGCGCGACGTTGATGCTCTGACCGGCTGGCTGAGGTCGGAGGGTCTGCCGGAGCCGTGGTATCTTGTCGGCCATTCGATGGGCGGCTGCATCGGGTTGCGGTCGCTGCACAACCGGCTGCCGGTGAAGGCCGTCGCCTTTTCGGCGCCGATGTGGGGCATCAAGATGCAAACCGCCATGCGGCCCGTCGCCTGGGCGCTTGGCACCGCAGCGCCCCGTGTCGGGCTTGGTGCGCGGCTGACGCCCAGCACCTCGCGCGTCACCTATGTCGCCGAGGCGCCCTATGACGACAACCTTCTGACCCGTGACGAGGCGATGTATGCCTTCATGCAGCGGCAGGTCAGGGAGCATCCCGAACTCGCCATCGGCGGGCCGACTTTGCAATGGCTGGGACAGGCGCTGATCGAGACGCGGCGACTGATGGCGATGCCGGCACCGGACTATCCCTGCCTGACAGTCCTAGGCATTGCCGAGCGCATCGTTCATATCGACGCGATCAAGCGGCGGATGGCGGCCTGGCCGGGGGCGGAATTCGTCCTCGTCCCCGATGCCGAGCACGAGATCATGATGGAACGGGAGCCAGTGCGGCAGATGTTCTACGACAAGGCGGCTGCGCTTTTCGAGCGGAGCCGGTAGAGCGTATCTCCCTTCCGGGTGCTGGCCTCTCCACCGCCCGGTCGCCCAAAGCGACCGGGCCGCGCCCGACCCGCCCCCAAGGCGGGCGCGATGGCGCCCACCCTCGGGTCAGGCGCGACCCTTCGTTGCGCCTTGGACCATTTTCACGTCCATCCTAGACCTCGATCTTCGCAAAGCTGTCGCGCAGCGCCTGTGACCAGGCGAGGCTCATCTGCACGAAATCGGGATCGCCCGCCTCGATTCGGCGGCGGCTTGAGACGCGGCATTCATCCGCGAGGATCACCGCCAGGTCGAGCGGCATCCCCACGGACAGGTTCGACCGCAATGTCGAATCCATCGACAGAAGCACCGCCTTCAGCCCGTCCTCGATGGAGGTTTCGGGCCTGACGATCCGGTCGAGGATCGGCTTGCCGTATTTGTGCTCGCCGATCTGCAGGAAGGGCGTGTCATCCGTCGCCTCGATGAAATTGCCTTCCGGGTAGACGAGGAAAAGCCGCATGGTGCCGCCTTTCCTTTGCCCCGCCACGATCAGCGAGGCGGAAGCCCCCTGCCGCATCACCGCGAGCTTGTCATCGACCGAAAGCCGCACCTTCGACAGCGTGTCGCCGATGATCGCCGCCACCTTCAGCATGGTCGGGGCCTGCATGATCGAGCTTTCGGGCGTCGCCTCGGGCGATTCAATCGCCTCGTTCAACTCGGCAATGGTGGTCTGCGTCACCGACAGGCTGCCCGCCGCGAGAATGACGACAACCCGCTCGCCGGGGTCCTCGAACGTGTACATCTTGCGATAGGTCGCGATGTTGTCGAGCCCGGCATTGGTGCGGGTATCCGACAAGAGGATCATGCCCCTGTCGAGCAGAAGGCCGACACAATACGTCATGGCAGTTCCCGGTATCCCCCAGATTCGCGCGGCGGCTAGGCGCGATTATTGTTGCTGGCTCTGGCCTGCACTGACAGCCACCGTCACGTCAAGCGTCTCGGTGCCGGGACCGCTGGCGATGCCGCGGATGGGGGCGGCATCCGTGGCGTCAAAGCCCGAGGCGAGCCGCACATAAAGGTCGTTCGGGCAGCATTCGTTGGCCGGATCGAAGCCGACCCAGCCAAGCCCGTCGATCCAGAGCTCGGCCCAGGCATGGGCGGCCTCATGCTCCTTGCCGTCCTTATCGGCGAGGAGATAGCCCGAGACATAGCGCGCCGGGATGTCCCTGCTCCGCGCCGCCGCGATCAGCGCATGGGCGTGGTCCTGACAGACGCCCTCGCCCAGCGCCAGAGCCTCGGCGGCGGAAGTATGCGCCTCTGTCGCACCGGGGCGATAGGCGATGGCGGCGGCGACGGCCCTTGCCAGCGCATGTCCGTTGTCCAGGGGGCTCGCCCCCGACTGCACCGCGCCGGCGGCAAGATCGACCAGCCCCGCATCGGCCTTGGTGGCGGGCGTCTCGCGCCGATAGACCATAGGGCTGACGCTTTCGCGGTGCCCTTGCAGGACGCCGATCAGGTCCTTCGTCTCGACCAGCCCGGTAACCGTCACCTCGATCCGGTCCGCCGGCCCGCGCACCGACCAGCTTTCGATCCAGTCGCCTGCCCCGTCGCGGAACCCTGCCCCGCGCGTGCCGCCCTCGACCGCGATCTTCCAGTCGATCACCCTTTGCCCGTCAAAGACCGATGGCGTCAGGCGCAGGCTTTGCACCGCGACACGGAGCGGCGCGTCATAGCTGTAGACGCTGCGGTGTGAGACCGAGATGATCATCGCGCTTCCCCGCTCAGATACGTCGCATAGATGATGCCGCCGATCTGGCCGATCTGGCCGATGAACCGGGTCAGGAACTCATGCATCCCCTCGTCAAAGATATCGTCGACAGTCACCTTCTTCAGCGCATCGCGGAGCGCCTCGCCCGCCTCCTGCGCCGCCGTGCGGCGGCCGTAAGCGGCTTCGAGCTGCTGGAGATGCCGCGCGAGGAGAAGGGCCGAGGCCATCAGCGACCGGGGCGACTTGCTGTTCAGGATCAGGAAATCGGCGATCTTCCTTGGCGTGACGTCGCCGCCATAGGCCCAGTGGAACGCCCTTTGCGCCGACATGGCGCGCAGCAGCGTCGTCCACTGGTAATTGTCCAGCTCCGATCCGACGAAGTCGATGCGCGGCAGGAGGACGTAGTATTTCACGTCGATCAGGCGGGCGGTGTTGTCGGCGCGTTCAAGCGCGTAGCCGAGCCCGAGGAAATCGTAGCCGTCGTTCCTGAGATGCGTCGTCTCGATGGCGCCGCGCAGAAGCGCGGCCTGCCGCATCGTCCATTCGGTCAGCCGTGAGAGTTCCAGATCGCTCCGCGGCTGGCGTTCAAGCTGGCGCACCTCCTGAAACGCGGTGTTCAGCGCATCCCACATCTGCCCGGTCAGCGCGGTGCGGACGATCCGCCCGTTCTCCCGCGCCCGCTCAAGGCAGGAAGCGACCGACGAGGGATTGTCACGGTCGAAGAAGAGATAGCTTTCGATGTTGCGCTGCACCGGGTCGCCGTATTTGCGGTTGAACCCGTCGGCGGTGCCCGAGGCTTGCAGGAGCGAATCCCATTCGTTGCGGTAGCCATGCCCTGCGGAGGGCAGCAGCGCGATCCGCGCCCCCACCTCAAGAAGCCGGGCGGTCATCTCGGCCCGCTCCATGTAGCGGCCGATCCAGAAGAGGTTGTCGGCGGTCCTGCTCAGCATATCGTCACTCCGCCAGCACCCAGGTATCCTTGACGCCGCCCCCTTGCGAGGAGTTGACGACGAGCGAGCCTTCGCGCAGCGCCACCCGTGTCAGCCCGCCGGGCACAAGCTCGATCTTCTCGCCGACCAGGCAATAGGGCCTGAGGTCGACATGGCGGGGCGCGATGCCCTCCTCAACGAAGGACGGGCAGGTCGAAAGCGACAGTGTCGGCTGGGCGATGTAGTTGTCGGGATCGGCCTTGATCCTTTCGGCGAAGGCCGCGACCTCGGCCTTGGTCGATTTCGGCCCGACGAGCATCCCGTAGCCGCCCGAGCCGTGAACCTCCTTCACGACGAGTTCGGCGAGGTTCTCCATCACATAGGCGAATTCATCCGCCTTGCCGCATTGCCAGGTCGGCACGTTCTGCAGGATCGGCTCCTCGCCAAGGTAGAAGCGGATCATCTCGGGCACGAAGGTATAGACCGCCTTGTCGTCCGAAACCCCGGCACCGGGGGCCGAGGCGATGGTGACGCCGCCAGAACGGTAGACATCCATCAGCCCCGGTACGCCGAGCATGGAGTCGGGCCTGAAGCACAGGGGATCAAGGTAGGAATCGTCGATCCGCCGGTAGATCACATCGACCTTCTTCGGCCCCTCGGTCGTGCGCATCCAGACGAAGCCGCCCTCGACGAAAAGATCGGGTGCCTCGACCAGTTCGACGCCCATCATGTCGGCAAGGAAGGAATGTTCGTAATAGGCCGAGTTGAAATGCCCCGGCGTCAGGATCGCCACCGTCGGCTCGCCCTCGCAGCGCTGCGGCGCGACCGAGGCGAGCGTGCGGCGGAGAAGCTCCGGGTAGGCCTCGACCGGCTCGATCCGGTTCTCGCGGAACAGGGCCGGGAACATCCGCATCATGATCTCGCGGTTTTCCAGCATGTAGCTGACGCCCGACGGCGTGCGGCAGTTGTCCTCAAGCACGAAGAAATCGTTCGGCCCGGTGCGGACAAGGTCGATGCCGACGATATGGGAAAAGACCCCCTTCGGCGGCACGAAGCCCGCCATCGCCTTCTCATAGGCCTCGTTGCCATAGATCATGCGGCCGGGAATGCGACCAGCGCGGATGATCTCACCACGCCCGTAGACATCGACGAGGAAGGCATTGAGCGCCTTCGCCCGCTGCTTGATGCCGCGTTCCAGCCGCCGCCATTCGGCTTGGGTGAAAACGCGCGGGAACATGTCGAAGGGGATGAGCCGGTCGGGGTCGCCGCCTTCGCCGTAAACCGCGAAGGTGATGCCGATACGGCGGAAAAGCTGCTCGGCTTCCGCCTGCTTCATCTGGCGCCATTGGGCCGGCATGTCGCGCGTCCAGTCACCGAGCTTCGCGTAATGGGGCCGGACCCCGTTGCCGTCGAACATCTCGTTGAAGAACGTCGTCTCCATACTCATCCCCGTTCCGTGCGTTTGATGAAAGACTAGGCAGCGGCGCGGGGGATGGGAAGGGCCTTGAATCCGAAACTCCGCCGGCCCGCAGCGAACGCATGTTTTTTCGGCAGTTGGTGGAACTTCTGTGGCAGGCTGGACCTTCCCCCTTCCCGTTGGATCGACGATGCCCCGAACGCCCGTCCTCAGCTTCACTGACCGCGGCCTTTACTGCGCCGCGGGCAATTTCTACGTCGATCCGTGGAAGCCGGTGGACCGCGCGCTCATTACCCACGGCCATTCCGACCACGCCCGCCCCGACCATCGCCGCTACATGGGCGTGGCCAGCGGCGCGGCGGTGTTGCGGCTCAGGCTCGGCGAGATCGCACTTCAGACGGTGTCTTATGGCGAGACACTGAGGATCGGCGATGCCACGGTCAGCTTCCACCCCGCCGGCCATGTGCCGGGATCGGCGCAGATCCGGGTCGAGGTCGCGGGCGAGGTCTGGGTGGTGTCGGGCGACTACAAGACCGAAGCGGACGGTCTTTCCGAACCTTTCGAGCCGGTCGCCTGCCACACCTTCATCAGCGAATGCACCTTCGGCCTGCCGGTCTTCCGCTGGGCGCCGCAGGCGGAGGTGATGGCGGACATAAACCACTGGTGGCGCACGAACCGCGATGAAGGCCGGGTCTCGGTCATCGGCGCCTATGCGCTTGGCAAGGCGCAGCGCATCCTCGCCCATCTCGATCCCGCCATCGGCCCGGTCCTGACCCATGGCGCGGTCGAGAACGTCAACGGGGCGCTACGGGCAAGCGGCTTCGCCCTGCCCCCGACGACACTGGTGACGCCGGAGACGACGGCGGCAGTGGCCAAGGGGGCGATCATCCTCGCGCCGCCATCGGCCCTCGGCTCGCCCTGGGCGCGGCGCTTCGGGCCGGTGGCGGAGGCCTTCGCCTCGGGCTGGATGCGGCTTCGGGGGGTGCGGCGGCGGCGCGGGCTGGGCAAGGGCTTCATCCTCTCCGACCATGCCGACTGGGACGGGTTGAACGCGGCCATCGCCGCGACCGGGGCGGAGCGGGTTTTCGTCACACACGGCTATACCCAGCCCTTCCGGCGCTGGCTGGCGGATCAGGGCTATGACGCCGGGATTGTGGAGACCGGCTTTGGTGGCGACGAAGAGGCGGAGGCATGAAGCGCTTCGCCCGCCTCTTCGCGGCACTTGACGGCACCACGGCCACCAATGCCCGCGTCGCCGCACTCGCCGCCTATTTCCGCGAGGCGCCCGAAGCGGACCGGCTCTGGACCATCGCGCTTCTCTCCGGCCGCCGCCCGAAGCGCAGCGTGACGGCGACGGAACTGCGGGAATGGGCGGCAGGGGCGGCGGGCATCCCGCTCTGGCTGTTCGAGGAAAGCTATCCGGTGGTGGGCGATCTGGCCGAAACCATCGCGCTTGTCCTGCCCGAGGCGGTGGCGGCCAGCGACGTCAGCCTTGGCGACTGGATCGCCCGCATCCGCGCCCTGACGGGCCGGACTGTGCCAGAGCGGCGGGAGGCGATCACCGCCGCTTGGGCCGCGCTCAAGGGCGAGGAAAGGTTTCTCTTCAACAAGCTCATCACCGGCGGTTTCCGCATGGGGGTGAGCCAGAAGCCGATGACCCGCGCCCTGTCGCAGGCGACGGGGCTTGATGAGGCGGAGCTTGCGCACCGGCTGATGGGCAACTGGACGCCCGACACGGTGACGTTCCAGAACCTCATCCATGCCAATGATCCCGAGGCCGACCTGTCGCGGCCCTATCCCTTCTGCCTTGCGCATCCGTTGGAGGACGCCCCGGAAACACTCGGCGATCCGGCGGACTGGCTGGCCGAGTGGAAATGGGACGGCATCCGTGGCCAGCTTGTCCTGCGCGGCGGCGCCCACCACCTCTGGTCGCGGGGTGAGGAGCTGATCACCGACCGCTTCCCGGAGTTTGCCCGGGCGGTCGACTGGCTGCCCGACGGCACCGTGATCGACGGCGAGATCCTCGCCTGGGGCGAGGGCGCGCCCCTGCCCTTTGCGGAACTGCAAAAGCGGATCGGGCGGAAGACGGTGCCGAAGAAGCTTCTGGCCGAGGCGCCGGCGGTGATGCTGGCCTATGACCTGCTGGAATCCGGTGGTCAGGACCTGCGCGCCCTGCCGCTTGCCGAACGCCGGGCGCAGCTTGCGGCGTTGATCGGGGCTTTGCCGGCGGAGGTTCCGGTCAGACTTTCGCCCGAAGTCACCTTCGCTGGCTGGCCCGACCTTGCCGCGCGCCGCGAAAACGCCGGGGAGGCGAAGGCCGAAGGGTTGATGGTGAAGCGCCGCGCCTCGGCCTATGCGGTCGGGCGCAAGCGCGGCGACTGGTGGAAATGGAAGATCGATCCGATGACGGTCGATGCGGTCATGGTCTATGCGCAGGCCGGCCACGGCCGGCGCGCGACGCTTTACACTGACTTCACCTTTGCCGTCCGCGACGGCGCGGAATTCGTCCCCTTCGCCAAGGCCTATTCCGGCCTGACCGACACCGAGTTTGCCGAGATCACCCGCTGGGTCCGCGCCAATACGCTGGAACGCTTCGGCCCGGTCAGGCGGGTGCCGCCGGAACTCGTCTTCGAGATCGCCTTCGAGGGCATGCAGGCCAGCCCGCGCCACAAGTCGGGGATCGCGCTCCGCTTTCCGCGCATGCTCCGCTGGCGCCGCGACAAGCCGGTGGAAGAGATCGACACGCTCGATGCGCTGAAGGCGCTGCTGGCAGCGCGGTCCTGAGCGAAGGAGCCTCCGGCGGAGGTATTTTGTGGCAAGATGAAAGGGCCACGGGTTGCTTTCCGCCACGGCGGGTGCCTATCTCTGCCCCGACGCTTGCAATGAGGTACGCCATGTCCATCCGCCTTCCCCACCCTGTCTTCGACGCGAAATCCGGTTCGGGCGGCGGGCTTGGCAAGCTGCCGGAATGGGACCTGACCGACCTTTACGCCAGCCCGGAAGCGCCGGAGCTGGCCCGTGACATGGACTGGCTCGACGGCGCCTGCGCCTCATTTGCGGGCGATTACGAGGGCAAGCTCGCGACGCTCGACGCCAAGGGAATGCTCGACTGCATCCATCGCTATGAGAAGATCGAAAGCATCGCCGGGCGGATCATGTCCTTCGCGGGCCTGCGCTACTACCAGAACACCATGGACGGCGGCCGGGCCAAGTTCATGTCGGATTGCCAGGACAAGATCACCGATTTCACTACGCCGCTGGTCTTTTTCTCGCTTGAATTCAACCGGATCGAGGACGAGGCTTACACGGCGCTCTTCTCGGCCAATGCCAATATCGCGCGCTACAAGCCGGTCTTTGACCGGATGCGGGCACTGAAGCCGCACCAGTTGTCCGATGAGCTTGAGCGCTATCTTCACGATGCCTCGGTCGTTGGCGCTTCGGCCTGGAACAAGCTGTTCGACGAGACCATGGCAGGTCTGGAATTCACCGTCGAGGGCGAGGAGGAACCCCTCAGCCTTGAAGCGACGCTGAACCTTCTGAGCGAGCCGGAGCGGCCCCGGCGCGAGGCGGCGGCGCAGGCACTGGCCGGTGTTTTCGAAAAGAACATCAAGCTCTTCGCCCGCGTTCATAACACGCTGGCGAAGGAGAAGGAGATCGACGACCGCTGGCGCAAGATGCCGACGCCGCAAACCTCGCGCCACCTTGCCAACCATGTCGAGCCGGAGGTGGTCGAGGCATTGCGGAACGCCGTTGTCGCCGCCTACCCGCGCCTCAGCCACCGCTATTACCTGCTGAAGGCGAAATGGATGGGCCTTGACCGGCTTCAGGTCTGGGATCGGAACGCGCCCTTGCCGGTCGAGGAAAAGAAAACCGTCAAGTGGGAGGCCGCGCGCGAGACGGTGCTGTCGGCCTACGGGAACTTCGCCCCGGAAATGGCTGAAATAGCTGTACCTTTCTTCGACAATGGCTGGATCGACGCTGGCGTGAAACCGGGCAAGGCCCCGGGCGCCTTCGCCCATCCGACGGTCACGGACGTGCACCCTTACGTCATGCTCAACTACCTCGGCAAACAGCGCGACGTGATGACGCTGGCGCATGAACTGGGCCACGGTGTCCATCAGGTGCTGGCGGCACCTCAGGGCGAGATGCTGTCCTCGACACCGCTGACCCTTGCCGAAACCGCATCCGTCTTCGGCGAGATGCTGACCTTCCGCGCCCTTCTGGCTGCGGCCAAGGACAAGAACGAACGGAAGACCCTGCTGGCCGGCAAGGTCGAGGACATGATCAACACGGTCGTCCGCCAGATCGCCTTCTACGATTTCGAATGCAAGCTCCACGCCGCCCGCCGCGCCGGGGAACTGACGCCCGAGGATATCGGCGCCCTGTGGATGAGCGTGCAGGCCGAAAGCCTTGGCCCTGCCTTCGATTTCATGCCGGGCTATGAGACCTTCTGGTCCTACATCCCGCATTTCGTCCATACGCCCTTCTACGTCTATGCCTATGCCTTCGGCGACGGTCTGGTGAACGCGCTCTATGCCGCCTACGAGGAAGGCCTGCCCGACTTCCAGGCGAAGTATTTCGACATGCTGAAGGCGGGTGGATCGAAGCACCACAAGGAGCTTCTGGCGCCCTTCGGCCTCGATGCCTCGGACCCGGCCTTCTGGCTCAAGGGCCTGAACATGATCGCCGGCATGATCGACGAGCTGGAGGCGATGGAGGGGTGACGCCGAGCGGGGCCCGTGGCGAGTCTCGGCACTGCCTGAAAACCGCAACATCCGCACACGGATTTCGTCACGCGTTGCTGGAAGTGCCTTTTTAATGCCAAGTTGACATAGGATAGGATAGTTGCGGTTTTGGCACGGGTAAGCGCCGCTCCCGAGTGACATGTTGCGCGTGACGATGAAACAGGTGTTCGATCCAAGGTCGAAAGGTGCCGGAGCGTGTGGTGCGCATTCTCGCGGGACCTTTGGCATTTCTGGCCGGCAGGGGTGACGAATGGCGACGACCTTCAACTGGATTCATCTCGGCACGCTGGGTACCCAGCTTGACCCGACCGAGGGCAACACCGTCGCCGAGAACATCAACACGATCATCGGCGGTACATTCGGTTCAGCCGGCAGCCCGCTTTACAACAACATCACCTCCGCCACGATGGTCAACGTCGGTGGCAGCGCGACCGCACTCGACGGCAACAACAACGTTGCAAATGACCAGTTCACCACCAACATCGGTGCCGGCGTTCAGACATTCACCTTCGACATCAGCGTCATCGTAAACGCTGCCGTCACCTATGCAGACGGGACGACCGGTACGGTAACTGCCGTGCTTGCGCAAAGCACGACCGGGCAGCTGTTTCTGGTGCCGGAAACGGCGGCGGGGGCGGATACGACCGCGTATGAAGCAAAGCCGATCCAGTCGATCACGTTCAACTCGGTTGCGACCTACTCCGGAAACCTCGGCACCGACCGGCAGGTCACCGGGTTCGACGACGGCTTCGTCGAGGGGACCGCGGGCAACGACTTGATCAACGGTGCGTATGTCGAACCGATCGCCAACGGCAGCGACAGGATCGACAATGGCGACGGGATTTCCGGCTCGGGCACTGCCTGGCAGGACGACCGCGTCCGCGCCGGCGCCGGCAACGACACGGTTCTGTCGGGTCTCGGCGACGACTACGTCGATGGCGGGACGGAAGCCGACAGCATCGACGGCGGCGACGGCAATGACTCGCTTTACGGCGGCACCGGGGTGTTCGCCGACACCATCCTTGGCGGCGCTGGGGCCGATACGATCGACGGCGATGCCGGCAATGACTCTCTCCTTGGCGGCGGGGGGGGCGACTCGATCCGGGGCGGTGTCGGTGACGACTACGTCGATGGCGGCACCGAGGCTGACAGCATCGACGGCGGTGATGGCAACGACTCGCTTTTCGGCGGCGCGGGTGTCTTTGCCGACACCATTCTCGGAGGGGCAGGCAACGACACGATCGATGGTGGCGACGGTGCCGACCTGATCCATGGCGATACTCCGACCAACCTCCTCAACGGGACTTTCGAAGACGTCTCATTGGGGATCGGAAACGGCACCGCCAACGGGTGGATCGTCACCGGAAGCGGCAGCGGTATCTGGGCGCTGGACACGACGCGGCACAGCGAAGGCACCTACAACTTCGCGCTTGGCGGCAACTCGAACTCGAGCGGCCAGACCCTTGCCCAGACGGTAACGACGATCCCCGGCGAAAACTACACGCTGGCCTTCGATGCGGGCGGTTACTTCAATACCGGCACGCTTCAGGTGACCCTCTTCGATGGCACCAACTTCATCACCGTCAACAACTACACGTTGGTCAACACGCAGCCCGGCGGCTCGTTGCAGTCGTATACGATCACTTTCACCGCGACCTCTGCCAGCACGACGTTGACCTTCGTCAACGTGAACGTAACCGGCGGCGCTGACATCGACCTCGACAAGATCGTCCTGACGGCGGGCGTGCCCGGGGCAGACTCGATCTCCGGCGGCGCCGGCAACGACACGATCTTCGGCTATGAGGGCAACGACACGATCGACGGCGGCGCCGATCAGGACAGCATCGACGGCGGTGATGGCAACGACTCGCTTTTCGGCGGAGCGGGCGTCTTTGCCGACACCATTCTCGGCGGGGCAGGCAACGACACGATCGATGGTGGCGACGGCAACGACAGCCTCTTTGGCGGCGCGGGCGTCGACTCGATCCAGGGCGGGCTTGGCGTCGATTATGTAGACGGCGGCACCGAGGCCGACAGCATCGACGGCGGCGACGGCAACGACAGCCTTTATGGCGGCGCGGGCGCCTTCAACGACACCATCCGCGGCGGGCTCGGCAACGACACCGAGGACGGCGGTGACGGCAACGACTCGATGTTCGGCGACGGCGGGGATGATTCCCTGATCGGCGGGACCGGCAGCGACACGCTCTACGGCGGCGCCGGCAACGACACGCTGATCGGCGACTATACCGGCGATACGGTGCTCGGCGCCGACCTCATCTACGGCGAAGACGGCGCCGACAACATCAACGGCGGCCTCGGCAACGACACGCTCGACGGCGGTGCCGACAACGACACCATCATGGGCGGGCTCGGTAACGACTCGATCCTTGGCGGTACCGGCGACGATTCCGTCATCGGCGACGACGGCAATGACACGATCCGCGGTGGCGACGGCAACGATTCCCTGCAGGCGGGCGCCGGGGCGGATCTCGTCAATGGCGATGCCGGCAATGACACGATCAACGCCGATACCGGCAATGACACGGTCTATGGCGGCCAGGGCGACGATGTGATCGACGGCTCCGGCGGTCACGACCTGATCTATGGCGACGACACTGTCGCGGGGGCCGGCGGTAACGACTCCATTCAGGGCGGCCTCGGCAACGACACGATCTATGCGGGCGGCGGCCAGGATACCGTCGACGGCGGCGACGAGGCTGACAGCTTCGACGGTGGTGACGGCAACGACAGCCTCTTTGGCGGCGTCGGGGTCTTCACCGACACGATTTTCGGCGGCGCCGGCAACGACACGACAAACGGCGGCGAAGGGGCTGACAGCCTGGTCGGCGGCGACGGCGACGATGTCTTCCTTCAGACCGGCACCTTCGGCAACGACACGATCACCGGCGGCGAGGCTGGCGAGACGATCGGCGACACGATCAACTCCACAACGATCACCGCGAACGAGACGCTGACCTTCAGCGGCGGCGAGGCGGGCACCTTGTCGGCCGGCACCTCCACCGCCACCTTCACCGAGATCGAGCGCTTCCTTCTTGGTTCCGGCAACGACACGGTCAACGGCGCCTTGGCGACGGCCTCGATGTATGTCGATGGCGGCGCCGGCAATGATACGATGCTCGGCGGTCAGGCCGCCGACACCCTGATCGGCGGCGCCGGCAATGACACCATTGATGGCGGCACCGGCAATGACGTCCTGACCGGCGGCGACGGCGACGACACCTTCAGGCTTTCGGGCCTCTTCGGCGCCGACACCATCACCGGCGGCGAGGCCGGCGAGACCATCGGCGACACCATCGACTCCACCGGCGTCACCGGCAACCAGACGCTGAACTTCAGCGGTGGCGAGGCGGGGACGCTTCTTGACAGTTCGTCGACGACCACCTTCAGCGAGATCGAGCGCTTCCTTCTTGGCGCAGGCAACGACACCGTCAACGGCGCCGCGGCGACGGCCTCGATGTATGTCGATGGCGGCGCCGGAAATGACTCGATGCTCGGCGGGTCCGCGGCCGACATCCTGACCGGCGGCACCGGCAATGACACGATTGATGGTGGCGGCGGGGCCGATCTCCTGACGGGCGGCGACGGCGATGACGTCTTCCGGATGACCGGCAGCTTCGGCAATGACACCATCATCGGCGGCGAGGCCGGCGAGAGCATCGGCGACACCATCGATTCCACCGCGATCTCTGCCAACCAGACGCTGACCTTCAGCGGTAGCGAGGCGGGGACGTTGGGCATTTCCGGCTCCTCCGCCACCTTCTCCCAGATCGAACGCTTCCTTCTCGGCTCCGGCAACGACACGGTCAACGGCGCCTCGGCGACGGCCCCGATGTATGTCGATGCCGGGGCGGGCAACGATTCCATCCTTGGCGGCTCGGCCAATGACACGCTCATCGGCGGCGGCAGCGACGACACGCTGAACGGCGGCGCCGGGGCCGACATGATGACCGGTGGCCTTGGCAGCGACCGTTTCCTCGGCATCACCGCGGGCGATGCGGTCGACGGTTCCGAGGACAGCCCCAGCAACGAGAACGACATTCTCGATCTCTTCGGCTCGGGCTGGACCAAGGCCAATACCACCATCACCTTCTCCGGGCCGGACAAGGAAAGCGGCACGGTCTATTTCTTCAACCCGGACGGCACGCCCGCCGGCCAGATGACCTTCACCAACATCGAGACGGTGGTGCCCTGCTTCACCCCCGGCACGATGATCGAGACCGACCGCGGCCCCCGCGCCGTCGAGACGCTGGCGCTTGGCGACATGGTCCGGACGATGGACCACGGGCTGCAGCCGATCCGCTGGATCGGGCGGCGCGATCTGACGCCCGCCGATCTCGCGCTGCAACCGAAGCTCAGGCCGGTCCTCATCCGCAAGGGCGCGCTCGGCCCCGGCCTGCCCGACCGCGACATGCGTGTCTCGCCGCAGCACCGGCTATTGATGACCGGCGCCCATGCCGAACTGATCTCCGGCGAGGCAGAGGCGCTTGCCCCTGCCCTTTACTTCGTCGGCCAGCCGGGGATCGTGCAGGACGCCGCCGCGACCGGCATCAGCTACATCCACCTGATGTTCGACCGGCACGAGATCGTCCAGTCCGACGGGCTTTGGAGCGAAAGCTTCCAGCCCGGAACCGCCACCATGGCCGGCATGGAAGATGCCCAGCGCGACGAGATCCTGAGCCTCTTCCCGGGGCTTCCCGCAGGCGGCGCTCTCGCCTATCCTGCCGCCCGGTCATCCCTGAAACGCTACGAGGTCCAGCAGATCCTGGCGTCCTAGAGGGGCTTGGAGGGGATATGTGGATCATCTGGCGTATCATTGCCGCGCTGGTCGTCGTGGGCGCCCTGGCGTTCTTTTTCTTCGCTCCGGCCTATGTCGAAGACCTGCAGAACCCGGTCACGCCGCACGAACCCTGGCCGGTCAGCCCCGCTGGGTGGGCCATGCATGAAAGACTTGTGATCGGCGACTGGCATGCCGACAGCCTCCTTTGGGACCGCGACCTGACGGAACGCGCACCGCAAGGTCAGGTGGACCTGCCGCGCCTCATCGACGGCAATGTCGCGGTGCAGGTCTTCACCACCGTCACCAAAAGCCCTGCCGGCCTCAACTACGAGGAAAACTCGGCCGAGGCGCGCGACAACATCACAGCGCTCTACATCGGCCAGCTCCGGCCCTTCCGCAGCTGGCTCAACCTGACGGAACGCGCGCTGGAACAGGCACGCCAGCTTGCCATTGCCGAGGCGAAGGCGCCCGGGATGCTGAAGATCGTGCGGAGCCGCGCCGATCTGGCCGAGGTGCTGCGCCGGCGCGAGGAAGGCGAGATGCTGGTCGGCGGCCTTCTTGGCGCCGAGGGTGGCCATGTACTATCGGGCGATATCTCAAATCTCGGCCGGCTCTACGACGCGGGTTTCCGGATCATGGGTCTCACCCATTTCTTCGACAACGAGCTTGGCGCCTCGCTGCATGGCGAGGCCGGCGCCGGAAAGGGGCTGACCAGTTTCGGTCGCCTGGCGGTCGGCCAGATGGTTGAAAAGCGCATGATCATCGACCTTGCCCATGCCTCGCCCGAAATGGCGCGCGAAGTGCTGGGTATGGTCGATGTTCCGGTCATCGTCAGCCATACCGGTATCTACAGCCAGTGCCAGACCCAGCGGAACTTCCCCGACGCGCTGATGCAGGAGATCGCCGAAAAGGGCGGCATGATCGGCATCGGCTTCTGGGAGGAAGTGACCTGCGACGACACGCCCGCCGGCATCGCCGCGTCAATTGTCGCGGCGGTGGCGCTGGTGGGGGAGGACAGTGTCTCGCTGGGATCGGATTTCGACGGGGCCGTGCGCACCCGGTTCGATGTCTCGGAACTATCGGCGCTGACGCAGGCGCTGATCGACAAGGGCATGGCGGAGCCGGTCATCGCCAAGGTGATGGGCGGCAACATGCTGCGGTTCCTCGAACAGGCGCTGCCGGCCGGGTAGGTTCAGAGCGGCTTATCGACGGCAAAGACCTTGTCGATCATCGCCTGCGTGCCCTTGGCATCCTCGAGGCTCCAGGGATAGGCGTCACCGGTCCGCACCGACCGCACGAAGTTCTCCACCTGATTGCGGTACTGCCGCGCACCGGGGAAGCGTTCGATGTGATCGGCCTTGCCCGAACGGAACATCTGGACCTGCGCCTCGCCGAAAAGCCCGGCGTTGAAGGGCGCGGTCAGGCGGATGACGCCGTCCTCGCCCTGAAACACCACCTCCTGCCGAGGCGCGAGACGCATCGAGGTCATGGCGTGATAGGTGAAGCCACCGCCCGGCCCTTCCATGTCCGCCGTGACCTGCGCAAAGACATCGACGCCGTTTTCGCGAATGATGCGCGAGGTGAGCCGCACCGGCTCCGCCCCCGTCACATAGCGCACCGAGCCATAGGCATAGACGCCGATATCGGGGATCGAGCCGCCACCCGTCTCGGGCCGGTTGCGGATGTTGCCGGGATCGTCGCGGTTGTCATAGCTGAAATGCGCATCGGCATGCAGGATGCGGCCGATGGCGCCCTCTTCGACCAGCGCTTTCGCGCGCTGCCATTGCGGGTGGTGGACGATCATATAGGCCTCGGTCACGAGAAGCCCCGAGGCATCACGCGCGGCGATGAGGGCGTCGATTTCGTCCGCTTTCATGGCGATGGGCTTTTCGGTCAGCACATGCTTGCCGGCCTTCGCGGCCTTCAGCGTCCATTCGACGTGAAGGTTGTTCGGCAAGGGGATGTAGACCGCCTCGACCGCCGGATCGGCGAGAAGTGCCTCGTAGCTGTCATGCACCTTCAGATCTGGGCAGAACGCCTTGAATCCGTTGGCCTTGTCGGCGCTCGATGTGGCAAGGGCATAGAGCCGCGCGCCCTCGGCTTCGTGGATCGCCCTCGCCATGTGGTCGCGCGCGAATTTCGCGGCGCCGAGCACGCCCCAGTTCATCGGTTTCATCTGACCCTCCGCTCATGTTTGCGCAAACTTATGCCGCGCGGCGGGCCATCACAAGAGAAAGGGCCGGCGCGGTTTCCCGAGCCGGCCCCTTTTCACGGCGATCCCGGCTACTCAGGCCGGAACGCGCATGCCCTTGTCCTTGGCAAGATCGCGCATGGCGTTCTGCAGCTTTTCGAAGGCCCTGACCTCGATCTGGCGGATCCGCTCGCGGCTGACCTTGAACTGTTCGGAGAGGTCCTCAAGCGTCATCGGATCGTCCACCAGCCGACGCTGGATCAGGATCTCCTTCTCGCGGTCGTTCAGTGCCTCCATCGCGCGTTCCAGAAGCTCGCGCCGCACCGTCAGCTCATCCGCCGCCTCGTAGTCGCCGGCCTGATCGGCATCCTCGTCCTCAAGCCAGTCCTGCCACTGCGCCGTACCCTCGCCGTCCGAGCCGACGGTGGCGTTGAGCGAGGCATCGCCGCCCGACAGGCGGCGGTTCATGGCGATGACCTCATCCTCGGTCACGTTGAGGTCATGGGCGATCTTCTGCACGTGTTCAGGGCGAAGGTCGCCCTCTTCCAGCGCACCGATGCGGTTCTTGGCCTTGCGGAGGTTGAAGAAGAGCTTCTTCTGCGCCGAGGTGGTGCCAAGCTTCACCAGGCTCCAGGACCTGAGGATGTATTCCTGGATCGAGGCGCGGATCCACCACATCGCATAGGTGGCAAGGCGGAAGCCCTTTTCGGGATCGAAGCGCTTCACCGCCTGCATCAGGCCGACGTTCGCTTCCGAAATCACCTCGGCCTGCGGCAACCCGTAGCCGCGGTAGCCCATGGCGATCTTGGCCGCGAGCCTGAGGTGCGAGGTGACGAGCCGGTGCGCCGCCGAACTGTCCTCATGGTCGGTCCAGCGCTTGGCCAGCATGTATTCTTCTTCCGGTTCCAGAAGCGGGAACTTGCGGATTTCCTGCAGATAGCGGTTCAGCCCCTGTTCGGGACTTGGCGCCGGAAGATTTGTGTAACTTGCCATATGGTTTCCTTCCCTCGTCCGGACCCTGTGACTTAGGTTGCAGGACAACGTCCTGCAAGCCCGTCCAGTAGATCACCAAGTTTAACGAACCATACGCACATTCCCGTCGCCGGGTTCCCTCTGTGTCGAAGATTTCACGCGCTTGTCAGAAGTCGTGCGCGAAAGGCCGCTCAGATGGCAATCCGCTCGCCGAGCTCGACCACGCGGTCGCGCGGCAGGTGGTAATACTCGGACGGGTCGGCGGCGACGCGCGACAGGTTGGCGAAGATGCGGTCGAGGATAAGCTCGATCCCCGATCCCGTCGGCACCGGACGGCGGCGGCCAAGGAAGAAGGTCGAGGCCATCACGTCGAACTTCAGTCCCGCCCGCCGCACATGCGCCATCGCGCGTGAGATGTTCGGCGTTTCCATGAAGCCGAAGCGCAGGATGAGCTGGATGAACGGCCCGCCAAGCGGGGTGATCGTCACACGCTCCTCTGCCGTCGCATAGGGCACGCGCAGCGTCTCGACCGTCAGGATCACGGTCTGTTCGTGCAGGACGCGGTTGTGCTTGAGGTTGTGGAGCAGTGCGGACGGCACGGTATCGGCATCCGGCGTCAGGAAGAAGGCCGTGCCGGGGATCTTGTGGACCGAGCTCTTGCGCGTCATCGCCGGGATGAAGCCGGAAAGCGGCACCGCAAGGGCATGGACGCGGGCGAGCATGGCCTGGGTGCCGCGCCACCAGACCCACATCAGGAAGCCGAGGACTGCCGCCACCATCACCGGGACATAGCCGCCATCGGCGATCTTCGTGAGGTTCGAGGCGAGGAAAGTCAGCTCGATCACCAGGATCGGCGCGGCGGCGAGGAAGGCCATGGGAACCGACAGCCGACCCGAGTGTACGAAGTATAGAACGCCCAGCGTCGTCGTCAGCAGCATCGTCCCGGTGACGGCGATGCCGTAGGCTGATGCAAGGGCCGAGGAACTGCCGAAGGCGACCACAAGCCAGACGACACCGGCCAGCAGGAACCAGTTGACGGTGCCGATATAGATCTGGCCACTCTGGTCGCTTGCCGTGTGACGGATCACCAGACGCGGCAGGAAGCCAAGCTGCACCGCGCCCCGCGCCATCGAGAAGGCGCCGGAGATCACCGCTTGCGAGGCGATGACGGTGGCAACCGTCGCCAGCACGACGAAGAACGGCAGGAAACCGGGTGAAGCCATGTTGAAGAACACGTTCTCAAGGCTGTCGGGATGCGACAGGACCATCGCCCCTTGCCCGAGGTAGTTGATGACAAGGGCCGGCAGCACCAGCGCGAACCAGGCCATGACGATGGGCTTGCGGCCGAAATGCCCCAGATCGGCGTACAGCGCCTCGCCCCCCGTGACGGCAAGGAACACCGCGCCGAGGACGACGAAGGCAACGCCGGAATGTTCGATCAGGAAGGCCACCGCCCAATAGGGGTTGAGGGAGGCGAGCACCCCAGGGTTGTCACCGATATGCGCCAGACCAAGCACCAGCAAGGTCAGAAACCAGACCGCCGTCACCGGGCCGAAAAGCAGCGCCACGCTCGCCGTGCCATGCCGCTGCACCATGAAAATCCCGAAGATGATGCAGATCGTCGCCGGCACGACATAGCTTTCGACCGCCGGCACCACGAGCTTTGCCCCCTCGACCGCCGACAGGACCGAGATGGCCGGCGTGATGATCGCATCCCCGGCAAAAAGCGCCGCCCCTGCAATGGCAAGGACCAGGATCGGCAGGGAACGCCGCCCGATGGCAAGACGCACAAGGGTGTAAAGCGCCAGGATGCCGCCCTCGCCCCGGTTGTCGGCGCGCAGGAGCACGAAGACATATTTCACCGTCACGATCAGGAAGATCGTCCAGATGAGAAGCGACAGGATGCCCAGGACCTCCGGCCGTCCCGGCGATCCGCCGGTGGCGTGCAGCGCCTCGCGGAAGGCATAGATCGGCGAGGTGCCGATATCGCCATAGACGACGCCGATGGCGCCCATCGTCAGCGCAAGGAAGCCCTGCCCCTTGCCGGCCTCTTCGTGGATGTCGCTTTCGACATCGGATTCGCTTTTCAGGTAGTCGGCGATATCAAGCGCGTCGTCATCCGGCAGCGGCACGTGGGACTGCTCGAAAGACGGAGTTTTGCCGGCGCTCATGGTGCCGCATCCTTTGATCTGTTGGGGAAAGTGGCGATCGGCGTTCGATCCGCTTCTTGGTGGCGCAGGCTTCCAGAGGCTCCGCTCCGCCGGCAGGGGCGAAGACAAATACGCGATTCCATGTGCAGAGTCGTTTGCACCCGCAGAATTTATGCGAAGCCGCTCCTTTCGGCAATCATCACGGAACGGTGAGGTCGCTGGACGCGCAAATCACGTGATTGTCAGGTGGATTGTCCGCCGAGAACTTCGATCAACGTCTGAAAATCGGCTGGCAAGGGGCTGTCGAACTTGAGTTTTTCGCCGCTGACCGGATGCAGGAAGCCGAGCGTGGTGGCATGAAGCGCCTGACGCGGAAAGGCGGTGACAGCTTCAGCACCCGCACCGCCAAGGGCCGCAACCGAGGGTTTGCGCCGCCCGCCATAGACCGGATCGCCGACAAGGCCATGGCCGGCATGGGCCATGTGGACCCGGATCTGGTGGGTGCGCCCGGTCTCAAGCCGGCATTCGACCAGTGCCAGCGCGGGCGGCTTGCCGAAGGTCTCCAGCACCTTCACCCGCGTCACCGCGTGGCGCCCGCCGTCGAAGGTCACCGCCTGACGCTGGCGGTCGGTCCGGTGCCGCGCCAGCTGGGTGGTGATCTTCAGGACGCCCCCCGGCTCGAAGCTGGTGCCACGGACGCCGTGAAGGCGTGGGTCGGCAGCATCGGGGACGCCGTGCACCAGCGCCAGATAGCGCCGTTCGGCCGTGTGTTTCTCGAACTGGCGGGCAAGGGCGTGATGCGCCCGGTCGGTCTTCGCCACGACCAGAAGGCCGGAGGTATCCTTGTCGATCCGGTGGACGATGCCGGGACGCCTTTCGCCGCCGATGCCGGAAAGGCTGTCGCCGGCGTGATGGAGAAGCGCGTTGACCAGCGTCTGGCCGGGAGAGCCGGGGGCCGGATGGACGACCATCCCCGCCGGCTTGTCGATGACGATAAGGTCTGCGTCCTCGTAAACCACGGTCAGGGGGATGTCCTCGGGCCGGGTATGGGTCTCTGCCGCTTCGGGCACGGTGATCTCATAGACCTCGCCCTCGGCCACGCGGGCCTTGGCGTCGGTGACGGCAAGACCCTCGCGGCTGATCGCGCCCTCGGCCAGAAGCCGCGCGATCCGCGACCGCGACAGGGACGCTTCTTCTGGCACATCACGCGCCAGCGCCTTATCAAGGCGGTCGGGCGGGTTCGGCCCGATCTCGACCCTCACGATGGATGCGGAAATGTCCGACATGGCCCCTGCCCCGCAAGACCCGGCAACCCTGCCGCCGGAACTGCGCTTCCTGAAATGGCTGGTCACGGCGCTTGCCGGGACCATGATCATCGGCCTCATAACCATCGTGGCGCTCTTTGTCACCCGCTTGCCGAAGGCGCCTGAGCCGCGCCCCGCCCTGCCGGAGACGCTTCAGATGCCCGCAGGGCTGACGGCCGAGGCCGTGACCATGGGCCGCGGCTGGATCGGCGTCGTCGCCTCCGGGGCGGAAGGCGAGGAATTCCTGATCTTCGACGCCACCACCGGCGCCCTTCGCCAGCGCATCCCGGTCAAGCCCGGCGAATAGTCCGAAGCCCCGCCGCCGAGCGCAAAGCCGCTTGCAATGCGCCCCCGCCACAGGTACGAAGCCGCTGATCCGGCGGGTTGGCGGAGAGGTTACGCAGCGGATTGCAAATCCGTGAAGACCGGTTCGATTCCGGTACCCGCCTCCACACCTTAGCAGAAAATGCAGGGTCCGGTTTACAGGCCGGTTTACATTCCCGCGACGATTCCGCTTTTCGGCTGGTGCGACCAAGCGCCCACGCATAGCCTGGCAACATGGGCGCCGAGGATTGGTCAGACGCAGAAAATGACGCAATCGTCGCGGATTACTTCGCGATGCTCAGCGACGATCTTTCTGGCCGAGGCTACAACAAGGCTGCCCACAATCGCGCGCTTCAGGAAGCGCTCGGGCGCAGTCGAGGCTCGATCGAGTTCAAGCATTGCAACATCTCGGCAGCCGCGAAGGCGTTCGCCCAGCCGATGCTCACCGGCTACCCGCCGCGCCACAAGTTTCAGCTTTCGTTAGCCGAAGCAATCTCGCGCTGGCTTGATCGACATCCAGACTGGCAGGCGGGGACACGACCATTGAAAGCCTTTCAGGCGGCTGAAGCACCTGCGCTGTTCGTTGGCACCGCCCCCACCCTGCGCAACACGCCGCCGCCCGAGGAGGCCGAGCAGATGCGCTTTATCGCGCGGCGCTTCGACGTCGCCGGGCGCGACGCGCGCAACCGCGTGCTTGGGCGCGCCGGGGAGGAGCGGGTGCTGCACCACGAGCGCGCAGTCCTGCGTCAGCACGGGCGCGATGACCTCGCGCGCCGCATACGCTGGGTCAGTGCGGAGGACGGCGATGGTGCCGGTTATGACATCGCCAGCTTTGCACCGGATGGCCATGACCGGCTGATCGAGGTGAAAACCACGAACGGCTGGGAACGGACACCTTTCCATATTTCCCGCAATGAGATCGAGGTCGCCAACTCACGGCGCGAAAGCTGGCACCTGTTCCGGCTTTATGACTTCGCTCGCGCGCCAAGAGCATTCGAACTCAGGCCGCCGCTTGACGCCCATGTCGATCTGACGGCCACGAGCTTTCAGGCCAGTTTTCACTGACCCTGTTCGCCAGCCCGCACCTTCCGGCGCGCCCGAACCAGCTTTTCGAGCACCTCGTCGGCGACCTCGGGCACAAGGGCAGCATATCGTTCGATGATGTTTGCCGCGTGACGCAGGCCCCACCCCATCGTCACGGCAATCTCATTGAGCGAGCAGCCGGCGCGCAAAAGTTCGGTCGCAGCGGTGCCGCGCATGTCGTAAAGGCGCAGCTCGTCCCGAATGTGGATACGCGTCGGGTCCGCTTTCGCGGCATCATTTGCCCGCGCCTTGACGTCCCGGACAATCTGCGATGCCCGCTCGGGCGTGAGCGGCCTTCCATCCAGCGACACGATCAGCCGCTTCTGTGCTTTCGGCGTGGTGTCGATCAGCTCGGCCAATGCAGGGGTCACCGGGATGCTCACCGGATTGTCGGACTTTGCACGACGGAAGAACAGGCGTCGTCCCAGGGGCGTGCGCTGAACATGGTCCGGCGTGAGGCGACCGATATCCTGTGGCGTCAACCCGCCCTCGGAGGCTGCGACAACGATCCGACGCTCGCGCTCGCTTGCGACGGCAAGTAGCGCGGCGATTTCCTGCGGAAGCCAAACGAAATCCGCCCGGTTCGCGCGATACATACGCTCGATCCCGTTGTGATAGTGCACCACGATGCTGACGCCGTGCTTACGCGCCCAATTCAGAAACCGCGTAACGACGGTCGTTGCATAGTCCCACTGCTTTAGCGAATGAGCCCAGCGGTTCTTCCAGTCGTTGATCTCCGCAAGCGATTCACGTTCCTCGAAAAGCTTTGTCCGATCATTGCCGAACTCTTCCTCGAAAGCGCCCAGGAACTTGTCGTAATCCTGCTTCGTCCGGGGCTTCAGGTTCAGATACTGAGGGGAATTGCGATAGCGTGCCATGACCGCTACGGTCAGCCCGCGGTCCACCTTCGGCTTTTCGGGCATGCTGGGGCGCAGGGAATCGTTGAGCGCAAAGACATAGTCCCGATCGCCGGGCCTTGAATCTGCGACCGAACTCCAAAACTGCGGCCCGCCGCGATAGGCATAGTGGTATTCGCGAACGGTTCCGTCCGCGAGTTTCTTCCTGACGCGATGGACCCCTTTGATCGGCAGCTTATGCGCCACGGCGACGCCTCCGCTGCTCGACGTAGCTTAGGGCTTCCCGCTCGCCTTCCCCGGAGATCTCGTAGGCAGCGTTCAGTCGATCGCGAACATGTTTGGGATCGTAAAGGTTTGCGCGGCCACGAACTGTCGATATGCCCATCGTCCGGCACCAGGCGCGAAAGCCGCTCGTGACACCATTGTAGCGCATGGCCTCAGCGGGTTCTTCACCGGTCATCAGCATCAGCGGCACCCCCTCGACGAGCGGGATATCAAAGGTGAAGCGTTGGGTAGGTCTGTCTGCAATCATCGGGGCATCGGTCCAGTTGGCTGTGGATGCCTCGGTAAGGGTATTGTCCTCGCCCGACCGGAAACGCATTGCCGAAAAATCCCCGCAAGACATTGTTTCAGAATGGAAGAATTCAGTTGCAAGGTGCAGGTTCATGCGTAGCCTCAGATGGATGCGGGCGGTTCCGGGGCCACTGCTCCGGGCATTCAGGATGCCTTTTCAGCCCCAATATTGGCCGTTTCGTCAGGCACGAAATCTCGGTGGCTCAGTGGCGCGAGCGGCGGGTTTGTGGACTGCGGCGCTGGCGGGTCACCATGCCTCGGGTGACCATCACGCAATCGGACCGGGTGAGGTGCGTGCCCGGATTCGATCGGCCTTGAGTTGGAGGAAAGGCTTGGGACCTCGAAGTCGATGAAGACGGGTTGCATGTTCTGTAATCGGTTTTGTTCCGCAGAGGTCGCAGTTTTCGGGAAGGTGACGGCCCGGAAAGAGCGGGCCGCCCGGAAGGGTTGAATGGCTTTGCCCCTCACTCATTCCCGAAACCCGCGGTGCCAGGCGATGTCCTTTTCGGCGGCGAGGAGGTCTGCAACGCGATTGGAGAGGTTGAGCGCATCGCGAAGGAGGAGGCGAAGATCGGCTTCATCCTCGGCGAGGGCGCGGAGCATGTCGGCGAGCGCGGCGCGGTAATCCTCGGTCAGAACGCGCCGGCGGTTCACCGCCTCGGCGAGCGCGTCGAGCGGGCGCTCGATGCGCTTGAAGAGAGGATGTGGCAGTCTTTCCATTGCTTCGAACGCGGTGCGTGCCGCTGCGATAGCATCGGCGCAGATGTCTTCGAGCCGTTCGAAATCGGGGCGGATCGAGTCTGGCTGGAACAGCACGACGCGATGGGTGTTCTGGGTCGGGAAAGTGTTCGGTTTCATCGGAATTTCCCGAGTAGCGGATGGATCTGATGGGCGCACACGAGCGCGCCCGTCAGGGTATCAGCCGGCTAGCCGGGGGCTGGCGGGCGTCGCGCGCCGCTTCGGATGGCGGTGTTCGACGCTGACCGGGCGAGCCGGCGGTTGTCGCCCCTCACGCCGCCGTGTCGCGCGGCGTTCGGCGGCCATATCGGCTTCGGCATGGATCCGGGCGCGGACGGCGTTCAGCCTTTCGAACTCCAACTCGCCGAGACGACCGACGACCGGCGTGCCGGCGCGGTTCTCGGCGAAGCCGGGATGACCCGTGGTAACGGTGATCCGCCGCGCGCCGACGAAGCGGGTCGGACGGTGCAGGCCAGCGGCGCGCATCGCCTCGGCGCGAGTTACGTGGATCTCGTAACCCCGGTTCGCGCTGGAACAGGCCGTCGTCCCGTAGGCAAGCGTCACAAGCGTGGAGCCGGCGATCGTCACGACGTCGAGGATGAGGCAAGGCCGGGGCTTCGGCGTTTCGCCATCACCGTCGGCGACGGGATAGCGGAACATGACGACGTCGCCGTGCGTGAGGCGGCTTTGCCAACCGGCAGTGGCCGGCGCCGGCTTGGCGATGTGATCGTCGGGCTGGGTATCGAACATGAAGGACACCGTGGGTTTCGATCCGACACGCCGCCCGCTCTCACCCTCTTCGGGCCTCCGGCTCCGGGCTGCGCGTCACCGACGCTGCGCAGCCCGGACCGGATGCCCCGGCGCCTCCAGCGCATCACGGGAGAGCGTCGAGAGGGTCACCCTTTCGACCCCGTGCGGGCAGCACGAGCGGGGGGCCTGGGGGCGTGCGGAACGATGACCCGGGTCCGTCGGAAGACGTCAGGGGGTGCAGGGGGAGTGGCGAACGATGACCCTGCCCGGGGGAGGTCCGGAGGGGATGGCGCGCCCCTTCGGTCCCGCGGACGGCGGCCCGCGGCAGCGCGGGGTCCGGGGGCAGCGCCCCCGGCGAACGGCAGTGCGAGCGAAGGCGCCGGAACGGCGACAAGCGCGCACTGCTTAGTGAGTAATCCCCGCTCCACCGCCCTCGCGCGCGGCAAAGGGGGGCACAGGGCCACGCCAGTTCGGCGACGGCAGGCTTTGGACCCAGGTCCGGACGATCAGCTCCGGAGGTTCCCCATGTCGATCCACACCACGCTTGCCGTCGCGACTGAGGCGCGGCCCGTCGTTGCCCGGTGCGAGGGCATGCGCCCCGAGGATATCGCCGGCTAAGAGGCGCATCGCAGCCGCAAGGGTGGCGATGTCGGCCATGTCGATGGTGGCAGGAGCCATCTCAACCGCCGGCTCATCGGCGATGCCGGCTGGGCCACGACGGCAACAGCCGAGATCGCAGCAATGCGCGAGGAGAACTTCTGCCATGAGATCGAGGAGCTGAAGCGGCGCAAGCGCAAGAACGAGCTCCTGAAAAGGATGACCGAGGGGCCGAAGGACCCGTTTCGCTCCGGCCGGCACGGGCCGCTCCGCGAGATCATTCTGACGGCGCATCAGGACTGGTTCGCGGCCGCAGGTCCGGCGGGTGAGAACATGTCGGCACTGGAGCGGCGGTTCGAGGCGACGGCAGTGAAATGGCTGAGGGACACCTTCGGCGAGTATGTGGTCCATGCCCGGGCCGACCGCGACGAAGCCGCCTATCACATCCACGCCGTGATCCTGCCTCGCGTCGAGACCAAGGTGAACGGCGCAGAGCGCAAGATGCTGCAGCCCTCGAAGTTCGATGTGATCCGCGACCATGAGCTCTCGCAGGACAGCGCCGGGCGCGCCTTCGCCGCGGTCGGCCTGACCCGCGGCAAGCGGCAGAAGCAGGCCCTCCGCGAAGCCTTGGCGCGCGGCGAAGCCCCGCCCGCGAACGCGCGCCATGTCCGGCCGAAAAGGTGGCGGGAGGAACAGGAGCGCAGGCTCGCCGCGCGCGAGGCGAACATCTCGACACGCGAGGGCGAGGTCGTGCGGCGCGAGGGTGCGGTGACCAGTCGCGAGGCCGCCGCCGCAGAGGCGGTCCGGACGGCGGATGCGCGCTGCGCCGAGGCAGGGGCGATCCTTGCCATTGTCGAAGGCATCGCCGGCGGTGATCTGGAATTTACGGATGGTCAGACCGGAAAGGTTCTGGTCAAGGCGCATGGTGCCGATCCGGCGAAACTTGCCGACATCGCCGCGTATGCAAAACGGTCGCCGTCAGGCCGAACCAAGATCATGCATGCCCTCCACGGCGCATGGCAACGCATGAAGTCCCGCGCCGAGTCCAAAGCTGAGGTCGCCGCCGAAGCAAAGTTCGCACGGGAGTTCGAGGAACTGCACCGCGTGCGCGACCTCCTGTCTCGCGGCATGCCGTCCTTTCCCGGAGCTCTGCGCGAAAAGGTTGCCGGCCTGCTCAACGGCATCGTCGCCCCCCCCTTGTCGGCGTTGAGACGCGCATGCGCCGACGCCAACGCGGTTGGGACGATGGAGACCGATGAGGCGTCGCGGCTTCCGTCCGCGGCGGACGGGCGGCAGGCAAGACCCGAAAAGTTCTGGAGCCAGATCCGCGCGACCTATCTGCCTCTCACCGGCAACGGCGTGGCACGAGCCATCCCCGGGATGCCCGGTTCATAACGACCATCAAAGGAGCCTTCCATGGCTACACTTTCTCCCTCCCGCCGTCGCAGCGAGACAGCGCTCAGCCCGACGAGCCAGCGCCTCTTTGCCCATTTTGCCGACGCGGTCGGCAAGGACACCCGGAGGGCCGACCAGGTCATCCGCGAACGCCGCGCCGCCATCGCCGCAGTCATCGACCCCTGGCTCGAGACCCTGGACGAACCCGCCCGCGCTGCCTTCTTCAACGCCATCGAGGCAAGCGCCAACGCGTGCCAACGCAAAAAGATATCTGCACATCCGCACAGGCCCGAAGGCCAACGGGTGGCGTCCGATACGCCGGAAGATCGCGCGGCGAAACCCGCAACGAAGTTAAGGGCGGGCTGAGGCCTCTAACACTATCAATCGGGTCCGGCGCGGCGGTTAGCGCCGGACCCGATGGGCGGTCAGTGCAGTCGCACGCGAAAAGCTGGAAGCTGATGTTCGCAGTGCCAGTTCTGCACTTCGCTCTGGGCAGTTTGCAGCCGCTGACTGGCTTGCTGAGTCCTCCCGAATCATTGGCGAGGCCCGCGCTTAACGCCATCTGCCCCTGGCTTCAGATCAGGACGGATAGCAAATGGTCCATCATTGAAGGTGATTTTCCGGCAGAGGCGGCCCTCGGCGCAATGAATCTTGCACAACTGCAATGTGCTGCTATCCTGTTCGCCAGTCGGAAGAGGACCAATGAACATCCCTTACAGCAAACCCACCACAGTCAAGGACATTCAGACGAGGCTGTCGTCGATGCATCCGGATTTCAGCAAGGGCACTCGTCGAATTGCTGACTTCGTGATGGCCAATCCCGGGGTCGTTGCCATCCTTTCTGCGGCCGAGGTGGCGAAGCGGTGCGACGTCCACGCCTCGACCCTGGTCAGGCTCGCGCAGAACCTTGGCCTGTCCGGCTTCCGAGAGTTGCAGTCCGTGCTGCAGACCGACTTGGCCGCGACGATGAAGTTGCCAGACCAGGCTGTCGAGCCCTCAAGGCCCAATCCGGAGCCGCGCGAGCAGCTAAAGTTGCGCCTCCTCGCAGAATCGGGGAAGTCGTTCAATCAGGCGGCCAGCGAAGCCGCGGAACGGTACTGGTCGGAAAATCCAGAGGTCGAATTTCACACGGAACTGCACATCTCGCACAGTGTGGACGCGGAAGAGATGGCGCATCGCATCAGCACTGTCGCGGTCGATGCGGACGGGATTCTGTTGGTGGCGCGCGAGCATCCGGCCGTCAACCGGGCGGTGCAGGATGCGATTTCGCGCGGCACTCCGGTCGTTTGCTTGACGAGCGACCTGCCCGCGTCCGGGCGCACCGCTTTTGTCGGGTCAGACCAATACGCGTCTGGTTCAATGGCGGGCTGGTTTTGCGGCCGACTGATCCCGCGAAACCAGGTCGGACGGGTGCTTTTCGTATGCAGCGTGCCGTTCCGCTGCCAATTGGACCGCGAACAGGGGTTCCGGCAGATCCTGCGAACCGAATTTCCGATGCTGAGCATCGAAGAGAAGGTCGGCTCTGACGAAAGTGTCGAAATGACATATGAGGCGATCCGCCGACATATCGCCAATAGCGGCCCACCTGCCGCGATCTACAACGTCTCTGGTGCGAACCTCGGGATCGGTCGGGCGCTGGAAGACGAGGGGCTGGCCGGGAAGACGGTTTTTGTCGGACATGAGCTGAACAGCAACTCGAGGATGTTGCTGGAAAAAGGCGTCATGGACATGACGATCGGCCATGACTTCGACCGAGAGATTTCCCTGGCCGTGGACTGTATAAGGATGGCGCAGAAAAGGGTTCAACCGGTCAGCCAGATCACACCCAGCCTGCTTTACACACGTTACAACTGCGCCATCCCGTAAGGTCTACAGGGCCAGCTTGCCATCGGGGATAGGCGGGGCGGCCTGGTAGGCACCCCAGACTGATTGATCAAACGGGATCACTGCGCCGGTCATCATTCCCGCTTCTGACGACAGCAGGAAGTTCACTGCCTTGGCCACCTCTTCCGGGGCCAATAACCGGCCAAAGGGCATTTCGGCGGCCACGTCGTCCAGCCAGTTTGCCTCGGCACCGTGGTATTCGCGCTGGATGCGGTCCTCGCCGTCCGAAGCCATCCAGCCGATGTTCAGCTGGTTCACCCGGATGCGGTTCTTCATGGCGGCGAAGGCCACGTTGCGGGTCAGCGTCGCAAGCGCGCCCTTGCTGGCGCTGTAGGAGCAGATGAAGGGCTGGCCGGCCAGCGCCGCCGCCGAGCCGATGTTGACTATGGCGCCCTCGACCCCGTCGCGGATCATGCGGCGGATCACTTCCTGCATCAGGAAGAAGGGTGCGCGGGTGTTGACCGCGAACATCCGGTCGAACAGCGCTTCGTCGGTGGTAAGGATGTCGCCGCGGTCGGTGAGACCGGCCGCATTGACCAGCATGTCGACCCGGCCGAAGGCCTGATCGGCGGCCTCGATCACGGCGCGGCAATCCGCAACCGATTCAAGGTCGGCGGGAACGAAGTGCACGGTGCAGCCGGTGTCGTCCGAGATGCGCCTGGCCACTGCGCCGCCCTTCTCGGCGTTGCGGCCGCAGGTGACCAGGCCGGCCGCCCCCGATTCGGCCAGACGTCGGGCGACTGCCGCGCCAAGCCCCTGGGTTCCCCCGGTAACAATCCCGATCTTTCCGTCAATACGGCTCATCATCGCCCCTCCATTGCAGCAAACGTTGCAGTTTGGCTTCACGCAGAATTTCTATTGACAAACATGCATGCATGCAACAAATATTGCGCATAAGAACGACAGATTGCATCTGGGAGGGCAGCATGCTTCGAATGGTGGTCTTGGGGTGCGGACGCATCGGTCAGATGCATGCGGCCAATGTGGCCCGGCACCCCCGCGCCACGCTGGCGGGGGTCTATGACCTTCACCAGCCATCTGCCGACAGTGTAGCAGCGGCGCAGGGTGTTCGCGCCTTTGCCTCAGCGGAAGATGTTTTCGCGAGTCCCGACGTCGATGCAGTCCTGATTGCGACCGCGACCCCGACCCATGCCGACTACATCGAGATGGCGATTGCGGCCGGGAAGGCGGTGCTCTGTGAAAAGCCGATCGACCTGAACCTCAACCGGGTGAACGCCTGCGCCGCCAAAATAAAGGGCACCAAGCTGCCTATCCAGCTGGGCTTCAACCGACGCTACGATCCCGGCCACAGCGCGGCACGCGCGGCGATGCTGGCGGGCGAGATCGGCGATCTGCATCAGGTCATCATCACTTCGCGCGACCCTGGCCTGCCGCCGAAAGCCTATCTGGAGGCGGCGGGCGGGCTGTTCCGCGACATGACGATCCATGACTTCGACCTGGCGCGCTTCATGCTGGTCGAAGAACCGATCGAGGTGTTCGCACTGGCGAATGCTTTGATCGACCCCGCCCTCGGACAAGAACTGAATGAGGTGGACAGCGCGATGTTCGTGCTGCGAACCGCCAGCGGCAAACAATGCCACATCAACAACTCCCGCACGGCGGTCTACGGCTATGACCAGCGGGTCGAACTGATGGGCACAAAGGGGATGCTGCTGTCGGACAATCGCAAGCCGCATGAACTGCGCCGCTACTCCGCGACCACGACGGAGACGTCGGCACCCTACCAGTTCTTCTTTCTCGAACGCTATCTCGAAGCCTTCATGGCCGAGATCGACGGTTTTGTGGACTGCGTCGAAAAGGGCGCGAAGCCCCTCGCCAGTTTCGAGGACGGGCGGCGCGCGCTGATCCTGGCCGAAGCGGCCTATCTGTCACTGCGTGAACGCCGGCTGGTGAAAGTGTCCGAAGTCAGCGGCTGAAGACGAACCGGCGCAGGCGAGCCTGGAGGAGGCAAACCTGCGACCGACTTTGGGGGAGGAAATTGCGGCAATGTCGCACCAGTGCAACCGGGCATTCAGCCCTTTTGCCCCTTTCCAGTCCGGAAAGGCGATCCGGGGGCTGCCGTTCGCAGACCCTCTGTCGCCAAAGACCTGCGCGGCGGGAACAACCCCGTCCCAGACGAAGGCGGGCGACCGCAAGCAACGATCGCGCCGCGCTTGACACCAACTGGAGGAAAAAAGTGAAAACCAACAAACTCTCTCGCCGCACGTTCGCCGCACTGGCGCTTGGTGGCGTTCTGATGGCCAGCACGGCGGGAATCGCCCTTGCCGACAATTCGAAGATCATGATCGGCTTCACGCCGAAGTTCCTGAAGGACGATTTCCAGACGCTGATGCTGGACCTGTCGCTGAAGGCTTTCGCCGCAAAGGGCATGACCGTCGTTGGCTCGCCCGACCCGAACGGTGACATCGCGGCCCAGGTCGATGCGCTCCAGAACCTCATCGCCAACGGCGCCAACGTCATTGTCTTTGCGCCGCTTGACTCGGCTGGCATCGTTCCGGCGGTGAAGCGCGCCAATGAAGCCGGTGCGCTGGTCTTCTCGATTGACGACGCCCCGGCTGGTGGTCAGGTGACGGCGACGATCCGCGCCGACAACCTGGATGCAGGCGTTCAGGGCGCGCAGGAAATGGCAAAACGGCTGCAGGAGAAAGCCTGCTGGGCCGAGAAGTCCTGCATCGTGCTGGAGCTACAGGGCGCGCTCACAACGCCTAACGGGCTTGACCGCTCGGACGGCTTCTCGAAGACCATGGCGGAGCTTGCCCCCGACGTGCAGTTGATCCAACGCCCGACCGAGTGGACTGCTGACATGGCCGCCGATGCCGCGCAGAACGTGCTGACGCAGAACCCGAACCTGTCGGGCATCTTCATGGCCTCGGAACTGATGGCGACGGCGATCAACGCCCAGCTGAAGGCCGCAGGCAAGGATGCGGCAGTCGGCGACCCGGCTTCGGTCATCCGTGTCGCCATCGACGGCACGCCGCAAGGGCTGGAGCTGATCCGCACCAACGCGCTGGATGCCACCGTGTCGCAGCCGCTGTCGGCCTATGCCACCAAGACGGCCGAGCTGATCGAGCTGGTTTCGGGCGGCGGCACCATCGAGATCGGCCCGCGTGACGACGGCCAGGTCATCGAAACCCCGGTTGGCCCGCAGTATCAGCTGAAGGCCACCCTTGTGACGCTGGACAACGTGGACTCGCCCGATCTCTGGGCCAACCAGCTGGGCAAGTAAGCTATGGCAAACGTGGAACCGAAGAGAATGGATCACTCCCGTCCAATCGTCGAGATGACGAACATCATCAAGACCTTCGGTTCCACGCGCGCCCTCAGGGGCGTGGATTTCACGGTCATGCCCGGCGAAATCCACGCTCTGCTGGGACGCAACGGAGCCGGAAAGAGCACGCTCGTCTCCGCGCTCAGTGGCTTCACCCCCGCAGATGAGGGTGCAATCAGGATTGCAGATACGCAACTGACCGCAACCGGTCAAAGCTACGCGGCGGCGATCCGCGACGACATCGCCCATGTGCAGCAGACACCGCGCCTGTTTGATCAGCTGACCGTGGCGGAAAACATGTTCATCGAGAACCCCGCTGTCCGGTCGCGCTGGGGGGCGATCAGCCACCGAAGGATGCTTGAGAAGGCCTCGGCCTTGCTGGAAGAATGGAAGATCGACATCCGCCCGACCGCCCTTGCCGGGCAGCTGGACGCCGGAACCCGGCAGCTTCTGGAGATCATGAAGGCGCTGAACCGGGGCGTCCCGGTGATGATCCTGGACGAACCGACGGCCGCCTTGAGCAACGCCGAAAAGCGCATTCTCTTCGACCATATCCGCACTCTGAAATCTCAGGGCGTCAGCTTTGTCTACATCTCGCACCATCTGGACGAGGTGTTCGAGGTCGCCGACACCGTGACCATCCTGCGCGATGGTCAGGTGGTGACGGCCCGTGCGCCTGTCAGCAGCCTGGATGTGGAAACCATCGCCAACCTCATGATGGGTCAGGCAACGCTTCGCAGCGCGCGCGAAGACCATACTGATCCGAAGGCTGCACCCCTCCTACAGGCCCGGAACGTGCGGATCGGACCGGAAACCACACCGATCAACCTCACGATCCGCCGAGGCGAGATCGTGGCGCTTGCCGGCCCCGTGGGCAGCGGCAAGGAAGACCTGGCCCTGATCCTGGCCGGGCACAAGCAGCCCGCGAACGGCCAGATCACCAGCGCGAACGGCCGGATGCCGGTGATCGGCCTCGTGCCGACCGACCGTCATGCCAGCGGCTATGTCGGCATCCTTGGTGTGCGTGAGAATGTTTCAGTGGGCGGGCTTGGGCTCTTGTCGAACAGCCTTGGCTTCATCAACCGCCGGAAAGAGGCCGACCATGTCGGCAGCCTTGCCCGGCAGACCAATGTCATAGCCTCCTCGCTGGAACAGCCCGTCGGGCAGCTGAGCGGGGGCAATCAGCAGAAGGTGGTTTTCGCCCGCTCGCTTTGTCAAAGCCCCGAGGTGATCGTGGCGCTTAGTCCGACCCGGGGCGTGGACGTGGGTGCCAAGGAACAGCTGTACGCCCTGCTGCGCGATCTGGCCAGCAAGGGCTTGGGTGTCGTCGTCGTCTCGGATGAAGAGGACGAAATCAGCCAACTCGCCAATCGCGTCGTCATCGTCTTCGAAGGGGCAGTGGTCGATGAACTGGTCGGTGATTACAGCATGAAGGATCTGATCTTGCGAATGGAGGGTGTGGCATGATGGCCGGAAATCTCGGGCGGGCGCAGGAAAGCGGTCCGTCGAAACTGTCGGCGTTCGGCAGCGCCTTCGTGGCAAATGGCTTCACCATGTATCCGGTCTTGCTGTTGCTGGTCATCGTTGGTGCGCTGGTGGCGCCACGCTTCCTGACCACGGTCAACCTCGTCAACATTCTGGAACAGGTCAGCGTGCTGGGCTTGACCACCATCGGCCTGACCTTCGTCGTGCTGATCGGGCGGCTGGATCTTTCCCTGGAAGGCATCGTCGGCTTTGCCCCCATGCTGGCCGCGGTGATGCTGGTGCCCGCGACGGCTGGCGGCTTCGGGATCGAGTTGCCGGGCTGGATGGGGCTGATCGTAGCCCTCGGCGCCGCCGGGCTGATCGGCCTCTTCAACGGTTTCATGGTGGTGAAGGTCGGGCTGAACCCGTTCATCTCGACCTTGGGCCTTCTGGTCCTGTTGCGCGGCGGCGTGCTGATCATTTCGAACGGCCGGTCGATCTATTCGCCGGGGCGGGCGCTGACCTATCTCGGGTCCGAGCGTGTGCTGGGCGTGCCGCTCTCGGTCTTTGTCTTCCTGCTGGTCGCCATCGTGGTCGGGCTGGTCTTCCAGTATCATCGCTACGGTCGTGCGCTTTATGCCGTCGGTGGCAATGAAGAGGCCGCGCGGGCTGCCGGCATCAATGTGGACCGGGTAATCTGGTCGGCCTTCATCTTCGCCGCTCTGCTGGCCGGGCTGGCGGGGGTGCTGATGACCGGACGCCTCGACAGCGCCGTGACCACTCAGGGCGAAGGGATCATTTTCTCGGCCTTCGCGGCGGCTGTGATCGGCGGGGTTTCATTGGGCGGCGGCAAGGGCAACATCGTCGGCGTCGTTAGTGGGGTGCTGCTGATCGGAGTGATAAACAACCTCCTGACCCTTGCGCAGGTGCCCTCGTTCTACGTCCAGGCCTCGACCGGCGCGGTCATCATCGTCGCAGCCGTGCTGACCACTCTGGCCAGCCGTCGCTCAAGCGGGATGAAGACACGGACGTGACAGGCCGTCGGGCAGCTTTGGAGGCGCCTTCCGGAAGGAGTCAGTCCAGCGCCCGGAGGACGCGGTGTCCGCTATCCGCGCCCTTCGAGCGCATCAGACCAAATGGCCGCACTCGGCGTGATCTGGCCTTCTGCCATGGCAGGCAGCTGTGTCCTCAATCCATCGGCTGGCAGAGGTTGCGATCGCACAACTTTGGGCGGGGCAGCAGGCGTTCGCAGCAGTCGGATCAAGCGGCAGCAGTGGTCCGCGAGCATTTGCTTCGGCGCCCCCAGTTGGCTGCCCCGCATATGGTCGCGATCTGCCCCACTTAACCATGTCAGATCTCGGTGGCTTCAGGCCCCCGCAACCACAGAAATCTGGCTTGCAGCCATGCGGCCTCCTGCTGCAAGCAATACACGTATGTGATTGTCCTGTAATGCCAGTTCCGGCAACTCCCCCCTGATCGCGGCGGCGACTCCATCGGCGGTGTCCTGGTTCCGGCGAATGATCATGGGGGTGAGACGCCTCCTTAGGGTCAGGACCAATCGATTTTGCGCATGCGGCGTGATTCAGGCTCCGCAAGGAGACTGACCAATGAGCATACTGTTCTGGCTGACGGAGGCGCAGATGGCCCGCCTCCAGCCCTTCTTTCCGAAGGGCCATGGCAAACCGCGGGTTGATGACCGGCGTGCTCTGAGTGGCACTATCTTCATCAGTCGCAATGGCTTGCGGTCGTGCGACGCGCCCAGGGAATATGGCCCGCCAAAGACCCTCTGCAACTGTTGGAAGCAGTGGGGCGACATGGGGTCTTCGCCCGGATGATGGAGGGGCTGGCCTCCGAAGTCACCAAGCAGAAGACGGTGATGATTGACGCGACCTGCTTGAAGGCGCACCGCACGGCTTTGAGCCTGCGGGCGAAAAAGGGGGGGCCGACGACCAGCGCCGGCGTCTGATCGGGTGCACAAAGGGCGGGCCGAACACGAAACTGCATGCCGTTACAGATGCGAAGGCCGTCCGCTCAAGTTCTTCATGACGCTTGCCACCATCGCTCTCGCCGCTGCCGTCATGTTCTGGCTTTGAAGTTCAATGGGGCCCGACCCAAATTCATTCCGAAATCCGAGCACCGCCATGGTGATGTAGGATTTCGTCGGCAAGATCACTATCCATGGCCAAGCCGTCCATGCAGGCTCTCAGCCAAGCCGGATCGCGTATCGCTAACACGGCCTTCCCATACGCGGATTCGACCGTATTGCCATAGGCCGCCCGTGCCTTCGCCCATGCCGCATCCGGGACCGGTCCCCAACGTGAAATCATCATGGACAGATCTATGATGTCGCGGTTCAGAACCGACCGATCCGCATAGCGATCCGCGTTCGCCAGCAGCTTTTCGCAATACATGTCCTCGCGCGCCAGCACCGGCACCCCAAGTGCTGCATCGATTGTGCCGGAAAGTGCAATTCTTGCCTCGCGGACGATCTCGAACTTCACTCGCGCGTCACCCGCGCCAATTTGGGTGCGGATACCATACTGATCGGTGCGCACATCGCGCAGCACCCTGATCTCGGCGCCGGGTTTCAACAGGTTGTGGAGTGTTCCGCCAAAAGTCGCCTGACGCAACTGCCGATAGCCGTCCTGCGACGCGCACAGGAAGTCAATGTCGATACTTTCGCGATACTCTCCCAAGGCCAGCACGATGGCGGTTCCGCCGCCGAAGTAGCATTCCGCCTCCGCCAACAGTTTCCCATCGATGGAGGCGAGAATCTTGGCGATGGCGTTGTGATGGGGCCGGTCAAACATTCAGGACGCCGTTGCCATACCGGGCAACAAGCAAGTCCAGAAGAGCAAGCTCTTCCTTAGTCAGCCGATCGGTGTCGATGAAGCGCCAGTTGCGCTCGTAGAGTGCCAGAGCATCCTCGCCCTCCAAAATCGTATTGGCGGGGCGGTTCCAGCACAGGTCCCGCAACTGCGGGTATTGCGCGATGTGGACGTTCATGGGGCTTCCCTTCTGTGCGCAAACATAGCTGTTCCAGGTAAAGTTTTCCATAGGCCGTCATCGCGACTGCTGTCTCCTTGGCGAAGCGAAGGCGCTTGAGCCTGCGCTGCCGCGTCGGAGAAGCAGGGAGCTTTTCCACTGATTGGGGCCGATCCGCCGCGCGGTACCGCAGCAGACGTTCGCCAAAGTTCAAGTCCCGCCCCCGCAAAGGGCCATCGGTCAATTGTTTCTTGGGCTGGAGCCAGTAGCTTGCTCCTTAAGTCCGGCGTCCGGCCGCTCGACCTCCGGATTTCCGTGGTTCCAAAGGCGCAGCCACTGTCCCAGCAGTTTGCAAGCGCGCCCTAACCCATTGAAATTGCGCAGCAGTATTTCTTCCAGTTTACACAGATTACCCAATGAAACCATCACCACGCGCCTGCCGGCGCTGACCGAGAACGGCGGCCGAGTGAACCGTGTCGGCTGGACCCGGAAAGAGCTGGTGGGCTCCATTGCCAAGTTCGGCTTCTTCACCGAGTTCACACAGGAGAGCTTCGACTTCGACAGTGACTCCGAGCTCTACGGCCATCTCAGCCGCGAGTGACCTGCCACGGGATTTTTCCTCCATCTGCGACTAGAGTCCGCCCCAAGGAAGGGACGGACGATGAAGCGAACGAT